>Ga0070731_10000157_pt1 | contig 124472 bp, 109 predicted proteins | sample Coa_R1_2_FD_66448 | JGI IMG/M metagenome (GOLD analysis project Ga0070731, IMG submission 66448) | Surface soil microbial communities from Centralia Pennsylvania, which are recovering from an underground coalmine fire - Coalmine... | ecosystem: Environmental > Terrestrial > Soil >... | reverse complement strand
CTGCACGATGGCCCGGATGTTGATGCTCTCCTTCGCCAGTGCGCCCGTAATTTCCGCCACGATACCCGGCCTGTCCGTCACCAGGAACCGGATGTAGTGAGGCACCTCGAACTCCGCCCCAATCTTCGCTGGCACCGAGGGAATCTCGACCCGCCTCGAGCCGTGCGCCAGCGCCAGCAAATCGCTGACCACCGCAACCGCTGTGGGATGACCGCCTGCTCCGTGGCCCGAAAACACCACATCGCCTCCGTAATGTCCGCTCAGGACCACCATGTTCTCGGTCCCGCGCGACCATGCCAGCGGAGATCGCTGATCCACAAGCATCGGCCCCACGGTGGCTGCCACCATCCCATCGTGTTCTTCAGCGCGCGATACCTGGCGGATCGTGCAGTTCAAATCGTGTGCATAGCTGAAATCGATGGCCGTGACCGATATGATCGACTGCGGAATGATCTCCTCCGGATCGACCACGACACGCAACGCCAGCCGCATCAGGATCGCCAGTTTCGCACGCGCATCAAAGCCGCCCACGTCTTCGGTGGGGTCGGCCTCTGCATAGCCCTTGGCTTGCGCGGTCGCCAGCACGGTTGCATATTCCGCGCCCGCATCCATCCTGCTCAGAATGAAGTTGCAGGTCCCGTTCAAAATGCCTTCCATGCGCGTGATGCGATCGCCGGCAAGCCCTTGCTCCAGTCCCGGAATCACCGGAATCCCGCCCGCCACCGCGGCGCCATATTTCAGATGGCCGCCCTTGGCCGCCGCTAGCCGCTCCAGCTCCACGCCGTGATAGGCGATCAGCTTCTTGTTGGCCGTGACGACGCTCTTGCCTTTCTCCAGCGCCGAACGCACCCATTTGCCCGCGGGATCGAGCCCTCCCGCCAACTCCACAATCACGTCTGCATCCGAATTCAGAACGGCTTCGGCATCTTCTGACCACACCACCTGCGCAGGCGTCCAATCCACGCGCTTTCGCGCTACGCTGCGGTTGAAGACGTGAGTCAGTTCCACCCCTTCCGGCTTCGACTCCACCAGAATGCGGGCCACCGAGCTGCCCACCGTCCCGAATCCGAAAATCGCGATCCGCAATGGGCGGCGCGCAGCCGTATCCTGCACCGAAACCGAAGTCGACGAAAGTGAAGTGTTCCCTGCCGGCACGTGTTTCCTTATTCAAAATGGGAGATGTTGCGCAATGCATCGATGATACCTGACCCCTGGCTCATGTCCCCTCATTACTACCGGACCTCGTGTACTATCTAACCGTAGATGCGGCGCGCGCTTTCCATCCTGTTCGTGCTCCTGTTCGGCCTCGGGCCGCTCGCGGCCACGCTCAATGCGGCTGACGACGCACAGTTGCCCGCATGCTGCCGTCGCCATGGCGCGCATCACTGCGACATGTCGGGCGAGAGCGTCGCCAGACTGGTCAGAGCCGGCTCAGGGAATCCAGCATTTTCCACGCCGCTACGCTGCCCCATGTATCCCGGTCTCACCCATGCGCTCGTGCCCCCGATGCACGCATTGGCAGCCAGCCACGCGACGACCCTCCGTCTGACCGCAGCAGCTTTCTCGAGCGCCGCGCCCGGAGCGGTCGTGCTGGCAAGCCCCCTCCGGACCGGCCCAAGCCGCGCTCCTCCATCCCTTCTCATCTGACATCCACTCTGTTTGCGTGAACGGCATCATTCCCCTGCCGTGCGCGCGCGTCCGGTCCGCCTAGGCCGGAATATCGCTCGCAGCTGCATCCCCGGTGGCCACGCGAGCGATCCGATTTGGTTGTCCTGATGGAGGTCTCCGCCTTGCCGCGCTTCAGTCTGCTTGCGCTCACAACGCTGCTGCTTGCTGCACCGATCCCGGCATGGGCGACCGTCTTTGCCACGGTCCGCGGCGTCGTGCACGATGTACAGCACCGGCCCATCTCCCGCGCCCATGTTGCGCTCCAATCCTCTAACTCGGATTTCGTGCTGCACTCCACAACCGATGCCAACGGGGAATTCGAATTGCCGCAGGTACCAATTGGCGTCTACACCCTCGAGATCGCCGCCAACGGCTTTGCTCCGGTGTCGCAGACCGTGACGATTGCATCAGGCACGAACCCTGTTCTGCACATTCCCCTCTCCGTGGCACAGTCAACGGAGAGCGTCACCGTTACAGCTGCCAATCCCTCGATCGATTCCTCCGAGTCTGTCACGCCTTCCACGCTCGTCACGCAGCAGCAGATCGAAGAAACACCGGGCGCGGCCCGCACCATCGGCATGGAAATGATCACCGATTACGTTCCCGGCGCATACATGACCCACGACATGTTGCACATGCGCGGAGGCCACCAGACCAGCTGGCTCATCGATGGCGTTTCCATACCCAACACGAAAATTGCCTCGAATGTCGGGCCGCAGATCGACCCCAAGGACATCGACCAGCTTGAAACGCAGCGCGGCAGCTACGCCGCGAATGTCGGCGATCGCACCTACGGCGTCTTCGATGTCCTGCCTCGGAACGGCTTCGAATTCAACCGCGACCTGGAGCTCTCGATTTCCGCCGGGAACTTCGATACCGGCGAGGCGCAGCTCTCGCTTGGCGATCACTCGTCGCGCACCGCGTGGTACGCAAGCCTCACTGGATCTCGCTCCGATTACGGCCTCGAAACGCCCGTCGCCGCCGTCGACCACGATGCGACCAACTCGCAGAGCGCATTTCTCTCGCTCATCCGCAACCAGACAGCGAAAGATCAGTTGCGGCTCGATGCCCAGGCTCGCCAGGACTTCTTTCAGATCCCCGTCGACCCGGATCCCAACGACTATGAATCCGCGTCCGGCTATTACAGTTCCTTCGGACTCCACGACGGCCAGGTGGAACGCGATGCCTTCGCCATCCTCAACTGGGTCCATACGCTTTCGCCCAGCTCCTTGTTCGAAGTAGCGCCTTTCTTCCATTTCAATCAGGCTCTCTACGATTCACGGCCGGGTGACACTCCCGCGGCAACCACCTGGCATCAGGCATCGAACTACGCCGGCATGCAGGCCGACATCAACGGCCAACTCGGACCCAACAGCCTCTCCGGCGGCCTCTATTCATTTTTCCAGGCAGAAAACGATCTCTTCGGCCTCATCGTGAATGACCCCAACGCCTCCGGTCAAAGTGTTCCCGACAATACTTCCAAATCCGCCGCCGGCCTTGTCGAGTTTCATTTCGCTGACAATCTACGCGTGAAACGCTATCTCACCCTCATTGGCGGCATGCGCATCTCCAACTACCACGGCGGCCTGACCGAGACAGCCGCTTATCCGCGTATCGGAGCCACACTCGAAATTCCCCGTCTCCATTGGGTGTTTCGCGGGTTCTATGGCCACTACTTCCAGCCTGCGCCCATTGAGACCGTCTCCAGCGCATTCCTCAACTACGTCACCAGCCAGCCCGGAGAGAACGCCTTCGTGCCTCTTCCCTCAGAACGCGATGAAGAACATGAATTCGGCCTGGTGATTCCTTTGAAAGGCTGGACTGCCGACATCGACACCTTCAAGAACCGCATCAACAACTTCCTCGATCACGCCAACGTCGGCGAATCAAACATCTTCTTCCCCATCGCGGTCGATGGAGCGCTGGTGCGCGCGTGGGAAGTGACCGTTCGCTCGCCTCAGCTCGCCCGCTTCGGGCAGTTTCATCTCGCCTACTCGAATCAGATCGCCGAGCAGCGCGGCAACGTCATCGGCGGATATGCATGCAGCGATCCATCCGACCCTGCGTGCGACCTCGGCCCTGACTACACACCCGTGGATCACGATCAGCGGCATACTCTGAACACGGGATTCACGGCAAATCTCCCCCTGCGCGTCTGGTTCGCAACCAATGTTTACTACGGTTCAGGATTCACGAACGGTCTGGCTGGAACTGGCGAAGGACCCTACCAGGGCAATTACCTCCCGGTCCACACCACCTTCGACGTTTCCGCAGGTCATAGCTTTGGAGAGCGTCTTAGCATCAACGCCGGCATCCTGAACGTAACGAATCATCGCGTTCTTCTCGACAATTCCATCACCATCGGCGGGTTCCATTTCAACGATCCGCGCATGTTCTCCGCACAGGTTCGTTATCGATTCCACTTCTGACGAATTTGAAATCCGCGAGCCAACCGAGAGGCTTGACGGCCACCACTGGCCATCCACAATGGATGGTCGTGCGCGAATGCCAACCGTCCCATTTACAACCTGTCGCAATGCACCTCGAACAGGCCCGGCATTACTTCGCCGGCGTTGCCCAGCACGACGCTCGTGAAGGCGTGTGCATTCAGCGGGTGCTCCGGTCCGATGTAGACGGTTCGCGCGCCCTTTTGCCGAGCCCAGTGCACGAAACTCGCCGCCGGATACACAGAACCTGAAGTCCCGACGACAATCATCACCGTGGCCTGCGCAATCTCGTCCTGGATGCGATCCATTTCAAGCGGTATTTCGCCGAAGAAAACGATGTGAGGCCGCAGCCTGCCTCCGCATGCGCAGCGGCCAACCTCCGCGAGCGACTTGTAGACAGCCATATCGTGTACTGGCGGGCGTCCGCATTCGCGCTCGCAGCGCGACTTTGCCAGCTCTCCGTGCATGTGCAGCAGCCGCAACGATCCGGCGCGCTCGTGCAGATCATCCACATTCTGCGTGCAGAGAAAAAAGCGCTCGCCGAGCTTCTGTTCCAATTCGGCCAGTGCTCTGTGCGCGGGATTCGGCTGTGCTTTCGCCGCCGATTCGCGCCGGGCCGAATAGAAATTCCATACCCCGCCAGGATCGCGGCGCCACGCATCCGGCGTGCACACATCTTCAACGCGATACCCTGCCCAGAGTCCATCCTCCGCGCGAAACGTGGGCAGTCCGCTCTCCGCGCTGATACCAGCGCCGGTCAACACAAACACCCGATCGGTCGGCGCGATGGAAATGGTCATGATCTCAGCTCCCGGCTTCGGGCATCGAAATGACTTCTGCTCGCAGCCTTTCGCTCGGCATGATGTTGCCTGCTGAGTGCCAGATCATTCTAGAACTCGGGGTTTGATACGGAATGTGATGAGGCCATCGTACCGAGCGTGGAGCAAGGCCCTCGCTCTCGCATCGGCCACGCTGATAGCTGACGGCTGCTTCTCACGGTTCCAGCAGAATCTTTCCTGTCGTCTTGCGTCCCTCGAGGTCGATTTGTGCCTGCGCAGCTTCGGCCAGCGGATACATGTGTTCGGTGCGCAGTTTCAGTTCGCCGGTCGCAGCCCAGTCAAGAATCTTTCCGGCGCGCCACTCCAGTTCCGACCGCGTCGCCACATAGTGCCACAAAGTCGGCCGCGTGATGAACAGCGATCCCTTGCCGCTCAGCTGAATCAGATCGAATGGCGGCACGGGTCCGCTCGACCCTCCAAACAGGACCAGCATGCCGCGAGGGCGGAGGCAGTTGAGGCTCTTGTCGAATGTGGTCTTGCCCACAGAATCGTAGACCACATCCACGCCCTTGCCGTTGCTGATGCGCTTGACCTCGGCTTCGAAGTCCTGCTCCGTATAGAGAATCACCTCGCTGGCGCCGGCCTCGCGCGAAAGCTCGGCTTTCTCCCTGGTCGAAACCGTTGTGATCACCTTCGCTCCGAGACGCGCCGCAATCTGCGTCAGCAACAATCCAACGCCCCCGGCTCCTGCATGAACCAGGCACGTGTTGCCGGCTTTCAGCTCGAACGTCGAATAGGCGAGATAATGCGCCGTCATTCCCTGCAGCATCGCTGCCGCAGCCTGCTCCGGAGTAAGGCGCGATGGCACTTTCACCAGTTGCGCCGCGGGAACCAGCGCATATTCGGCATAGCTGCCCAGCACACCCACGGACGCAACGGAGTCTCCTTCTTCAAATCCTGTCACACCGTGACCGAGTTTCTCCACCGTTCCGGCGGCCTCGCTGCCCGGAGTGATCGGCAGCGTAGCCTTGTAGGTCCCCTTGCGGAAGTAGATCTCGATGAAGTTGACCCCGACGGCTTCAACGCGAATCAGCACCTGCCCGGGGCCTGGCTCGGGGATCTCCAACTCGACGACCCGAAGAACCTCGGGCCCTCCTGTTTCATGGATCTGGATGGCTTTCATGTCAACGGCAAGAATGCACCCGAAGGGCGCTAGGCTGCAAGAGATTCGTGTCGAGTGTCTTACAAGCACGCTCTCATGACGGTCCAAGCAACAAGCCCCATCCGTACGGATGGGGCTCGGTAAAGCGATATTTTCGCCATGGACCTAATAGTTGTCCTTGCCGCGCGACAAGATGCTTGGCTCTTCGGGCGAGCGCAACCGCACCAGGCGATCCACCGCGTACGGAACGCGCTGCTGCGTGGTGTAGTAGTGCCGCACCTGCAACTCGCCAAGCAATCCGATGGCCAGCATCTGGATACCCGCGACAATCAGCACGCCGGCAATCACAAACATGGGTCCGTGCTGATCCATGATGTTCATGTGCGGGTTTACCAGCTTCTCGATCAGCAGCATCATCGACATGACGCTCCCCGACAGGATACCCAGCGCGCCGAAGCTGCCAAAGAAATGCAGCGGCCGGCTCATATACTTCAGCAGGAATCGGATCGTCAGCAGATCGAAAAACACGCGGAACGTGCGGCCGATGCCGTAGTGGCTCTTGCCGCGCTCGCGGTTCACGTTCTTGATCGGGATCTCGCAGATTGAAGCGCCATACCAGCTCGCCAGCGCCGGAATGAAGCGATGCATCTCGCCATACAGAGGAATGTTCTGGATCACCTCGCGGCGATACGCTTTGAACGTGGTGCCGAAGTCGTGAATGTCCACGTCAGAAAGCTTGGCCATCAGCCAATTCGCGCAACGCGAAGGAAAGCGGCGCATGATGAAGTTATCGATGCGCTGGGCGCGCCAGCCCGACACCACGTCATAGCCTTCCTCAAGCTTCTCGATGAAATTCGGAATCTCATTGGGGTCATGCTGCAAGTCGCCGTCCATCGAAATAATGAACGCGCCCGACGCATGATCGAATCCTGCCGCCAGGGCCGAGGTCTGGCCGAAATTCCGGCGCAGCTTCACCACTAAAACACGGCTGTCGACAGCGGCAATCTCTTCCAGCAGCTTGTAAGTGCGGTCACTCGAACCGTCATCGACAAAAACCAGCTCAAAACTATCTCCCACCTGCTCCATCACCTGCTTCAGGCGGGCATATAAAACAGTGACGTTCTCCTCTTCGTTATGAAAAGGAACAACGATGGAATACTTCGGCATATCAATAGTATAGACGCCGCTTCGATCGAATTGGGTGCAAAACCAAGGCCATGAATCTCGCTCGTCAAAGGTTGCCTGCGTCCTATCGATCAAGTTCGTCGAGCATGCCCTGCATCTCACTGAGAGCATGACTGTTGCCGGTTCGGCGCGCACATTCTGTGCCCGCTTTCAGACGCGCGATCGCATCCGCCGTCCGGCCGGCCTTCGAGAGCGTCTGCGCGGCCATGAAGTAAGCCGCCGTGTAATCGGGATCGTTGGCGAGCAGCGTATCAAATTCCGCAACCGCCGCATCCGTCTGTCCGCTCGCGGAAAACTCCATCGCCAGCCCATACCGTGCGAAGCTGTTCTTCGCATCCAGCGCCAGAATCTCTTTCAGTCCTGCAATCTTGTCCATGGTGTTTTTTTGATTGCCTCAGCGAGCGCAGACGACTCCGGCCGCGCAATCGAGATTTGCCTAATTCAGGTGGATTGCCGACACTGAAAGAGTGCACCCTCAGCATCGGGCAGTCACACACGGTTCATTGTAGCTGGCGCATTTCACGAATGGAGCAAGCACGCGAATGACCTCCTCTGACTCAAAGCCGGCGGCGCGCACGGTGCAGAGCACCCAGTCCGAGATGACTGAGATTGTTCTTCCCAACGACGCCAATACCCTTGGTAATCTGCTCGGCGGCCGGCTCATGCATTTCATCGACCTCACCGGGGCGATGGCCGCGTTCCGCCATTCGCGCACCCACGTGGTCACGGCAGCCATGGATCACATTGACTTCATTCAGCCGGTGCGTGTCGGCGATCTGCTCATCCTCAAGTCCAGCGTGAACCGCGCCTTCAACACATCGATGGAAGTCGGGGTCAAGGTCTGGGTCGAGGTGCCCCAGACGGGGGTGTTGCTGCACGTTGCCAGCGCCTACCTGGTGTTTGTTGCCATCGATGAGCACGGCCGGCGCCAGCGCGTGCCCGAACTGCTTCCCGAGACTCCTAACGAGATCCGCCGTTATGCCGATGCGTTGCGCCGGCGCGAGCACCGCGAAGCCGAGTCCGCGCGCCGCAGGCAGGAGCGCAGCGCCCATGCCGGACAAGGCGATGAACAGCCAAAGAAGCCCTAGCGTCAAAGAGCAACCACGAACCCCAAGCTTCCCTGTCCATGCCAACTCAGTTCCAGGACGTGCCGGCAGCGCCCGATTTTCCGCGGCGCATCGTCTGCCTGACCGATGAAACAACCGAAACCCTCTATCTGCTCGGAGAGCAGGACCGCATCGTAGGCGTCTCCGGCTACACCACCCGGCCACCGGAAGCACGGACTAAGCCGCGCGTCTCGGCTTTTCGCGACGCAAAATACGAGGCAATCTTCGATCTCAAACCGGATCTGGTGTTGACCTTTTCCGATGTGCAGGCAGAAATCACGCGCGAACTTGTCCTGCGCGGGCTCACAGTTTTCAACTTCAACCAGCGAAGCATCGCTGAAATCTTCGAGATGATTGGTGTGCTCTCGCGCCTGGTTGGAAGGCGATCCGAAGGACAGGCGCTCATCGAAAACCTTCGGCGCGGACTCGATGACATTGCGGCCTCAGCGACGCGCTTCCCCTCCCGCCCGCGGGTTTTCTTCGAGGAATGGAACGACCCTCTGATCAGCGGAATTGCATGGGTCGAGGAACTGATCGAAATTGCTGGCGGCGACGTCCTCTTTCCCGAATTGCGAGGATGCGGCAAGGCAAAGGATCGTGTCGTCGATTCCGCGGTCGTCGTCGAGCGCGACCCGCAGGTCATCATCGCCTCGTGGTGCGGGATGGGGGTCCACAAACAGCACATCGTCTCGCGCTCGGGGTGGGCCGGCACGAGTGCGGCAAAAAACGGCCATGTTTACGAAATCAAATCGGCGCTTATTCTGCAGCCGGGTCCCGCGTCCTTGACCGAAGGCGTGCGCCAACTCCACTCAATTCTCGGGCGTACAGTGGGCGTTGAGCTCGACCCGGCGCTGAAGCCCTCGGAGCCCTGCGATCCCGATCTCCTATAAAATTGGGGGAGGCGGCCCTGTCGGGTAATCCGGAGCTGCCCGAGGAGTAGTCGCACACAATGGCTCATTCACATGCCATGCCGGCGCCGGTGGCGCTGCCGGGCGTCTCAAAAATCGTTGCCGTCGGGTCGGGAAAAGGCGGAGTCGGCAAAACCACCATCGCCGTCAATCTCGCCATCGCGCTTTCCAAGCTCGGCCAGCGCGTCGGCCTCATCGATGCGGATGTCTACGGGCCCAATGTGCCCACCATGATGGGATCGAGCCAGCAGCCGCGCGTCACCGAGCAGAACCAGATCGAGCCCAATGAAACCCACGGCATCAAAACCATCTCCATCGGCTACATTTCGCCGGGCGACAAGCCCATGGTGATGCGCGGACCCATGCTGCACCAGATCATCCGCCAGTTTCTGCAACAGGTGAACTGGGGCGAACTCGACTATCTCGTCGTCGATCTTCCTCCCGGGACCGGCGATGTCGTCATCTCCCTGGTACAAACGGTTCCCCTGACCGGCGCAGTGGTCGTCTCAACTCCGAGCGACGTAAGCCTCCAGGACGCGCGCAAGGCCCTTGAGATGTTTGCGCAGGTCAACGTGGAAGTGCTGGGCATTGTCGAAAACATGAGCCACTTCACCTGCCCGCACTGCCATGAGCAGATCGATATCTTCTCGAAAGGCGGCGCCGAGCGCACGGCAAAGCAGTTCAACGTGCCCTTCCTCGGTTCTATCGAGCTCGTTCCCGCCATCAGGGAAGGTGGCGATCGCGGATTGCCCGTGGCCCTCGCCGGACCCAAGAGCCCGCAGGCGGCGGAGTTCTACGGAGTCGCGCAAAAGCTCATGGAGCGAGCCGAAGCTGCCGCATCGGCGAGCAGCGACGTAATCGAAATCAGCTAAGCTACCCGAATCCGACAGAGATTAGCGGCATTGCGTCTCGATCGAAAATCGGCTCATTCCCCCGCAAAATCACCCTGAAACGACCTAACACTCGAGAAGCACCCCGATCACACCAAAGTGATGACCGCAAGTCAAACATTTGTATAAGAGTATCGAGGGCCGGGTTACCATAACACTCGTTTAACCATGGAAGCGGCCCCAGAACCAACGGGACAACGTGTTGCCGAACACCGGATTGTCGGCCTGGATCGCGGCATCGCGATGCTGATTCTGGCTGCCATCGGTTCGGTTTCCTTCACGGTTGCGGCCGGGGTGTTTCTCTACCTCAACACCCAGCAACTGACCAGCGCTTCGGGTTGGGTAGAACATACGCAGGAAGTCCTGACGGCATTGCAGCGCGCCGGCCTTCTGGTGGAACGCACCGAATACCGCACCAGGCTCTATCTCCTCAGCGGCGACGAGGACAACTTGGATCGGGCCCGCAATAGCGCCAACCTCCTCACGACCGCTGCTGCGCACCTCAAGGCACTTGTCGCCGACAACGCGGAGCAGACCCGGAGCAGCGACGACCTCGCCTCCTGCGCAGCCGATCTGGCGGCGACGCTGGGCAAGTTTACCCGGCAAAGCCCGCTTCCCGAACTCCAGGTGCAGCGCTGCCAGAAAATCATCGGTCTCATGACCGATCGCGAGCAACTGCTGCTGACAGAACGAACCCAGCATTCACAAACTCGAGTCACCACTTCGATCAACACCGAGATCATTCTCATCGTGCTTTCTATCGTGGTTCTTCTCGTCCTCTTTTCCCTACTGCTGCGCGATGCACTTTTTCGCCGCCGCATGGAGAAAAAGACGGTCCGAATCAATCGGAATCTCGCGCAAAGCGTAAAGGCTCTCGAAAGTCAGGCTCAGGAATCCGAGTTGCTCACGACTGCGCGCGACGAACTGCAGCTCTGCGTCGATATGCAGCAGGTGTACCAGTCTGCCACCAATAGTCTGGCCAGGCTGCTGCCCGGCACCTGCGGATCGTTGTGCATCATCGACAACTCGCGCAATTCGGTCGACGTCAAGGCCTCCTGGGGCGTCACCAACGTGGAGGAATTCAGTCCGCCCGAGGCCTGTTGCGGCTTGCGCTCGGGACAAGCCCGCTGGAGAAGGCCGGGACAGTCTGAGATTCACTGCACGCACTTTATCGACGGAGCCGCGCCCGATCGCTACCTTTGCCATCCGATCGCCGCGCAGGGCGACACGATGGGAATGCTCTACGTGCAATGCGCGGATGAAGACGCGGTTGCGCTGGTCAACGAGCGCATGAATGGCTTGCGCCAGTTCATCCAGATCACGGGCATGGCGATTGCCGCGCTGAATCTGCAAATGCGCCTCGAAAACCAATCCATCCGCGATGCCTTGACCGGACTCTTCAACCGCCACTTCATGCAGCTGTCGATGGACCGCGAACTGGCCCGCGCCGCGCGCAGAAAGCAGGTGATGGCTGTCCTGATGCTCGATATGGATCACTTCAAGAAATTCAACGACACCTACGGTCATGCGGCCGGCGACGCCGCGCTCAAGGGACTCGCTGAGATTTTCAGGAGCAACATCCGCGCGGAAGATATTGCCTGCCGCTACGGCGGAGAAGAATTCGCCATCATCCTGCCGGACTGTGGCGTCGATGGCGCACACGACCGCGCCGAGTCCATTCTCAAGGGCGTCGCCAATATGACGCTGCCTCACGGCGGCGAAATACTCAGCGGCTTCTCGATCTCCATCGGCATGGCGTTTTTCCCCGGCGATGGAGATACGGCCGAGTTACTGCTGCAACGCGCCGACGTCGCTCTCTATCGCGCCAAGAAAATGGGCCGCAACCGGCTCTGCCTCTTCGAAACTGCGTTCGCAGAAAAATAGGGCGGCTCGATCTGAGCAGCTCGACGATGACAAGCCAATTCATGGTTGGTACGAGTTTGAATGTGGCCTGCGATAAGACAAAAACAGGGCGGCCCATTGACGAGCCGCCCATTCCATCTTTCAAACTGATTTAACGCCAGTGGCCTTCCACAAGCACGTATCCGCCACGACGATGTACCCAGTGATGGGGAACCCATACGGCATGCGGACGAGGGGGCCTGTCCCAACGGCCCGGGACCCACACGTAACGCGCGCCGTCCCAGCGGTGATAGCCGGCAATCCAGACATAACCTTCATGCGGACGCGGCCCAGGATGCTCGACGACCGCAGCCGGAGGTCCAACCCGCACGACGACCCCCACCTGGGCAAAGCTAGCCGCAGGGAGCAGAGTGAATGCAAGCAAAGCTGACATTGCGATTTTCTTCACAGTCGAAAACTCCTTCAGCATTGATTTGACTCCGGGGGCCAGTCGGCCTTCCGGGTTCTTGCTTCTTTCAACGTGCTTTGGGCGCAAAAGTCGCGCTTCAGGCCATTCTGGAGTGCCCAAAGTTTCAAAAGCAAGGATTTACTTGGCTGAAACCGTTACTTCCAGTTCCTCAGTGAATACCTCTGCTGCAGTGATGCAATCGTCCCTGTGCCTGCGCCTCAGTCCCTCGTCCTCACGGTATCTTCGCCATCGGCAGTTCGATGATCGGCGTGATCTTTCCGTCGCGCGAGGCAAGCGCCCACATGCCGTGGAAATTCGCGCGCAGGTCGGGATGCGCCTTCAGCAGCGCGCTCAACACGGCCGTCGCCTCGGTGTGCTGCGCTCCCGGATCGGCGATGCCGAGCGAGTCGTACGTGACGCCGAGATCGGGATCGTGCAGCGTTGTGTCCGCTGAAATTCCATCGATCTTCCACGTCCGCGCGCCGTCGGGAAGCGAATACGGGAACTCCGGCGCTCCCTTGATTTGCGATTGCTCGTGCAGCAGCTTGTCCATATTCGGCGAGGAAATGAAATCGAATGGCAACAGCATGTACCGCGCCATTTCATAGCTGAACCATGCGGCCCATGCCGAACCGCCTTCGGCCAGCGAACGCCCGCGCGACCAGTACCACACACCGTCATGACCATCAGCCATCCCCTGGCGGATCGATACGCCTCCCATTTTCCAATCCGCCGGTTGCGACGTCGGATCCCACACGAGAATCAGCCCGATCTGCCCGCCCATGGGCGCTCCCGCCGCGTTGGCAAGGACCACTGCGTACTTTCCCGGGGGCAGCGAGCGCAAATTGATCGTCACCGTGAGCGAGCCGTTTGCATTCGAGCAGAAAAACTGCGTATCGGAGGGCGCCGTCGCCGACGAAGCATCCAGCAGGTACACGTCCTGCAACTGCACCTGCCCGCCCTTCACCACCGGAGCAGCGCTTTCGATCGCGCCGCGAATGCCTTCCCAATCCCCCGATACCGCGGAGAACAAGGACGCCTGCAACGTGCTGAAGTTCTGTTGCACGATCGCCTGCGATAGCTTCTCTCCGGTCGACGCCAGGGCGCTGCGATCCTGCGGCTGCAACTCACCTTGCGAGGTGCACGTGGCGGCCATGCCGCTCAGCGGCAGAGCAAGCAATAAAACCGAAATCCATCCCCTTGCGCGCGCGTGCATTGCGATGATTCCTCATGAGGCAAATGAACTTTGCGAGCGTCCATGAGCCACTGTTAGTCTAGTACAGTAGAGTGGTTGGCCTGAGCCCCTGCGCATCGCCCGGCCCTCCCCATCCCAGGGAGATTCCATGAGCCCATCCGTCAAGCGAGAATCGCACGCGCTGGAGAATTTGATGCGGAGTTGCGCATTCATTCTCGCGATCGCCCTCTCGGCACAACTCACCCCGTTCCTGAGCGCGCAAACCAATCCCCCGCCTGCGCCGGCTGCATCTCAGTCTCATCGCGCGCAGTATCACGGTGCAGTTCGCCGCCGCGCAGTGAAAGCTGCCAAGCCCTCGCCGGAACCTGCACCGCCGCCCGCGCCTCCAGCGCCAAACTGGCCCATCAACGATCAGCCCAAAGCCGCATCCATCACCTGGGATAGCAGCGGCCTCAAAATTGATGCCGCAAATTCGAGCCTTCGCCAGATCCTGTCTGACGTGGCGACCACGACCGGCATGAAGGTGGAGGGGCTCGGCAACGATGAGCGCGTTTATGGTGACTACGGACCTGGCAGTGCCAGTGACGTGCTCTCCGACCTGCTCAAGGGTACCGGCTACAACTTCCTCATGATGGGCCAGCAGGCGCCGGGTACGCCGCTTCAGATCGTGCTCTCAGCGCGCAACATGACTGCGCCCACCGCGTCGCATCCTCCAACCGCATCCCAGAACGACACGGATGAAGACAGCTCAGACAACGAGATCGACGACCGTCTGCAACCGCCGCAGTTCCAGCCGGGCCTGCGACAAGGATTTACGCCGGGTGGACCGCCGCGCACACCGCAGCAGGTGATGGAAGAAATGCAGCAGCGCCAGCAGCAAATGCAGCAACAACAGCTGCCGCAGAATCCGCAGGACAACAATCAGGGAGTTCCGCTGCAGAATCAGCCTCCCCAACCCAACCAGCCGAATTAGGCGCGATTCCGCCAAGCCCTGATCGAGCCTTATGCGTTGTTCTGTCCGTGAAGCCTAGATATTTGCGGTTTCAGGCCTTGCCTTCACAGCCATTGCCTGCCTGCGAGGACGCATCAGCGAAAAACCGTATCGGAAGATGGCATACGCTGCAAGGACGCCAAATGCCATCGAGCCGACTGACGCGCAAACCAACATCAACAAATTCAATAGGTCAGCCATTCTGTTTGCCTCAGTCGCTCTCCGGGGAAAATATAGCGCGGGACCTCGGGGCTTTTTATGTACGCCCGGCTAATTTGGATGCCGGGAACAGCACCAGTGCGATTCTCTCAGAGATTTCGCGATATATAGGTGCGTTGACCCCTGTTTCTATTGGCAAATAGAATACCCCCAGGTGCATTTGCCGCGGCGTTTAATCTCGCTCAAAATGCCCCGCCAACCATTACTTCGATAACACCTCGACATGGCCATCACCCACATCTCGGTGCGCGGCGCGCGTCAGCATAACCTGCGTGATATCAACGTCCGCATACCGCGCAATACCTTGACCGTGGTCACCGGCCTGTCCGGTTCCGGCAAGAGTTCCCTCGCCTTCGACACCATTTACGCGGAGGGACAGCGCCGTTATGTCGAAACCCTTTCGGCCTATGCGCGTCAGTTCCTTGACCAGATCGAACGCCCCGACGTCGACTCCATCGAAGGGCTTTCGCCGGCCATTTCCATCGAGCAGAAGACCACCAGCCGCAGCCCCCGGTCCACCGTCGGCACCATCACCGAGATCTACGACTACCTTCGCCTCCTCTATGCCTCTATTGGCACGCCCCATTGCCCCAATTGCGGCCGCCCGATTGCCCGCCAGACCGCCGAGCAAATCGTCCAGCGTGTCCTGCAACTCGGCACCGGCGAGCGCGTCACGGTCATGGCGCCGGTTGTCAGAGGCCGCAAGGGAGAGTTTAAGGATCTTCTCGATCAGATTGATCAGCAAGGTTTTCGTGCGCGAGTTGACGGCGTCATCATCGATCCGAGCGAACCCCCTCAACTCGACAAACGCAAGAACCACACCATCGAAGCCATCGTCGACCGCATCCTTCTGAAGCCCGCCATCAACCCGGGTGTCTCGGAACCTGCCCTGAGCCTCCCGAAGAGTCCAGGTTCTGACACTGGCGATGGAGATAAACCGGCCACGATACCCGGCAAACCTGGCACCCCCATCGACCGGTTATCGTCCGCAGCTTCGAAACCCTCCGTGGAAAAGCGTCTGGAGGCTGCTGTCTCCAAGGCCCTCCAGATGGCCAACGGCCTGGTGCTCGTCGCACTCGCCGGCAGTGACGAGCAGTTGTTCTCCTCCTCGATGGCGTGCCCTGACTGCGGACTCGACGTGCCGAAACTCGAGCCCCGCAGTTTCTCGTTCAACTCCACCTTCGGCGCCTGTCCCGAGTGCCATGGACTCGGCTCGCTCTACGATTTCGATCCGGCGAAGGTCATCACCGATTGGAGCAAGCCTCTCCTCGACGGCGGTCTTGGACCTGGCTCGGCGTCGCAATACCTGCTCCGGCTCATCCATCTTGCCGCCGAGCGCTACAAGATCGACCTCAAGCTTCCATTTGAAGATCTGCCTCCAAAGCAGCAGCACATTCTGGTCTATGGACCGCCGAAAGGTGAGGCTCCCCGCACGGGTTTTCACGGCATCCTGACCTATCTGCGCGACAGCGTCGAAGAGGCCCACAGCGACGGCTACCGCGAATACATGATGAGCTTCATGTCGGCGACGCCGTGTCCTGTCTGCCGGGGCAAGCGTCTGCGCCCGGAATCCCTCGCGGTCAAAGTGGGCGGCCTATCCATCGCCGACTTCACCGCGCTACCGCTCAATCGCGCGCTCTCGGCAGCCATCAACCTCAAGTTCTCTGCGCGCGAGGCTCTCGTCGCCGACCGCATCCGCCGCGAGATCGAGGAGCGGCTGGAATTTCTTTGCGCGGTGGGACTCAGCTATCTCTCGCTTGATCGCAGCGCGGCCACGCTTTCTGGCGGCGAAGGCCAGCGCATCCGCCTCGCCACGCAGATCGGCTCGCGCCTTCGCGGCGTTTTGTACGTTCTCGACGAACCGTCTATCGGACTCCACCAGCGCGACAACTCCCGCCTGATTCATGCGCTCGAGCAGCTCCGCGACCTGGGCAATACCGTCCTTGTCGTTGAACACGACGAGGACACGATCCGCCATGCCGATTACGTGGTCGATCTAGGGCCTGGCGCTGGACGACTCGGAGGCAATGTCGTTGCGGAAGGCACTCCCGAGCAAATCATGGCCTGCCCCGCCTCTCTCACCGGCCGCTACCTCTCCGGAACCTCTGGCATGCTGCATCGCGAAAAGCCCCGCAAGCTGACCGGCAAATGGCTCGTCGTCTCCGGCGCGCGCGAGCACAATCTGCAGGACCTCACCATCCGCATTCCTCTGGGCGTCATGACCGTTGTGACCGGGGTAAGCGGCAGCGGCAAGAGCACCCTGATCAACGACATTCTCTACCGCTCGCTCGCCAAGCAGCTTTACGGATCGCGCGAAGAACCGGGTGCGCACGACGAGCTTGCCGGCGCCGACCAGATCGACAAGGTCATTCGCATCGACCAGTCCCCCATCGGCCGCACGCCTCGCTCGAACCCCGCCACATATACGCAGGTCTTCTCGCCCATCCGCGACCTCTTTGCCATGCTGCCCGAAGCGCGCGAGCGTGGATACAAGCCCGGCCGATTCAGCTTCAACGTGACTGGCGGACGCTGCGAAGCATGCCAGGGTGACGGCCAGCGGCGCATCGAGATGAACTTCATGCCCGACGTCTACGTCCAGTGTGAAGTGTGCAACGGCCGCCGCTACAACCAGGAAACCCTGGCTGTAAAGTTCCACGGCTATTCCATTGCCGACATTCTCGACCTCACCATCGAGGATGCGCTCACGGTGCTCGCCGACGTGCCCACGGTCCGCCAGAAACTCCAGACCCTCGTCGATGTCGGCCTTGGCTACGTGCACCTCGGCCAGAGCGCCGTCACGCTTTCCGGCGGCGAGGCCCAGCGCATGAAGCTCGCCCGCGAGCTCTCCAAGCGGCAAACCGGCCGCACGCTCTACCTGCTCGACGAACCCACCACCGGCCTGCACTTCGACGATGTGCGCAAGCTGCTCGAGGTGCTCCATCGCCTCACCGACCTCGGCAATTCGGTCATCATCATCGAGCACAATCTTGACGTGATCCGCAACGCCGACTGGATTCTGGACCTCGGTCCCGAAGGCGGCGAAGATGGGGGCCGGCTCGTCGGCGAGGGGCGCCCCGCCACCATCGCGCGCACGGCCGGCTCCTACACCGGCGAATTCCTTACGCGGTTTTATGCGTCCAACGAAGGCCGGCTTGGCGAAATCGACATCGACGACACCGCCAACATCCTTGCAACCGATGGCCCCGGCGCTGAATCTGTTAAAGAACCTCCCATGACCGGATCATCGAAATCCAAGGGCAATGGCGTGAACGGCAGCAAGGTGAGACGCCGCAAGAAGACGGTACTCGCATGAGCGCCCCCTATCTGCCGGAGCCCTCGGCCGATGAGCCGGAGCGCGCAGTGCCTGCCGATCCCGCGCATGAAGCATTTCCCCCGGAAGACACCAGTGCCGAGCCTCCGCAGCCAGGCGATGCCGCTGAGCCGCCTGCCGTCCTCGGTCCCGCACCGGTTCTGAATCATTTTGAAGCGCACGCGCAGGCAGACAACGCAGCACCTATTTTGTTTCGCGATCATTGGGCGGCTCCCGCCCCGCCCCAAGAACGCATCCCCAACCTCGGCCACCTGGCGATTCTGATGTTGCTCGCCGCGGCGGGATTGGCTGGTGCAGGCCTGCTGGCGCGCCTCGCGCTCAACTACCATCTCTTCGGCGTCACCACGCTGCACCAGGCGGCGAACGATATTCATTTCACCCTCGGCACGCAGGGAATCTTTTACGTGCTTACCTTCATCGGCTGCCTCGTCATTTTTCCGCTGCTATGGCACAAGGGATTCTTCGCCGGCGTCCAATGGCACGCTTCCGTCGCACTGAGTTATCGAGGGCGGTTGATCACTGCCGCGATCATTTGCTTCATCCTCGCCCTCGTCAATGGCTACTTCCTGCCCGGCCCGTCCGACACGCCCATCGATCGCATCTTTCGGCTTCCCGGCGCGGCCTGGATGCTCTTTGCCTTTGGCGTCACGCTGGCGCCCTTCTTCGAAGAGATCGCATTTCGCGGATTTCTCCTGCCCGCCCTTTCGACCGCTTTCGACTGGATGGCCGAAAAATCGGAAGGCGCTCCGCCGCACCCGATCGACGAAAATGGGCATCCGCAGTGGTCCATGCCCGCCATGATCGTCTCGGCCATCATTACCAGCATCCTTTTCGCCTTCATGCACGCCGACCAGACCGGCTATGCCGTTGGCCCGTTTCTACTGCTCGTCTGCGTGAGCCTCGTGCTCTGTTGGGCCCGTCTTTCCACCCACTCCCTTGCCGCCAGCGTGCTGGTGCACGCCTCCTACAACTTCCTGCTCTTCTCGATGATGTTTCTCGGCACCAGCGGCTTCAGGCATCTCGACAATATGTGAAATCAGTGGTCATTGGATCGGATTCAACGCGAATCACACATGAAGGCCCACGCTCTGATCACAAGCGACGGATGCGCAGAGGTCCACTCGTTCAGTCCCCAGTCCCTTCATCTCTAGTCCCTAGGTCTCTGTTCCCTGTTCCCTTAGAATCATCTCTGATGACCCAGCCCACTCACGCCCAGCAACTGCTTTCCCTCCTCGCCCGCACCAGTTTCAGGCTTGGCCAGTTCAAGCTCTCCTCCGGCGCCACCAGCGACTACTACATCGACTGCCGCACCACCACGCTGCACGCCGATGGCGGCCGCCTCACCGGCCACGCCATTCTCGAACTCCTCGAAGCCAACCATATCGATGCCGACGCAGTCGGCGGGCTCACCATGGGCGCCGACCCCATCGTTTCCAATGTCGCCACCGCCAGCGCCTGGCGCGCGCAATCGCATCCCGGCGCGCCGCTGCTCCACGGATTCCTGGTTCGCAAGGCAGAAAAGGCTCACGGCACCGGCCGCCGTATCGAAGGATTCTGCCGCGAAGGCGCGCGCGTCGTCATCGTCGACGACGTCTGCACCACTGGCGCATCCACGATCAATGCCATCGAGGCCGCGCAGGAAGCCGGCATGATCGTTGTCGCCGTCGTCTGCATTGTCGAGCGCGAAGAAGCCAACGGCCGTCCGGCCGTCGAAGCGGCCGCAAAAGGAGCACCCTTCCTGCGCCTTTTCACCGCTAACGACGTCCGTGCCGAACACGTGAAGCAGCTGGAAGCCGCTACAACTTAGCCGTCAATCGGTTGTCCACAGCCGCCAGCAATTCGCGACGTGTGCTGCGCGGCCTGCGCTGAGCTTGTCGAAGGCTCTGAATGAAATAAAAGGATTGGGTGCCCAGGTCTTGATTCTGACCATCTGGGAGTTCTCTCCAACGTGCTCAGACGCAAAACGGGCCATCCGTTCTCCGGATGGCCCGCTGTCTTGCCGACCTGCGATGTGATTACTTGCCGGAACCAGATCCTGTCGGAGCCGGAGTGGCCGGAGCCGCATTGGGCTGCTCGCCTCCCATGTTCGACAGCATCTGTATTTCGACGCGGCGGTTCTTGTGGCGTCCGTCGGCTGTCTTGTTGTCTGCTACTTCCTGATCCTTGCCGATGCCGATGAGATAGAACCGGTGTGCCGGGATGTTGTACTTCGCGGCCAGGTACTGCACCACCGCATCCGCACGCCGCTGGCTCAGGTCATAGTTGTACTGTGCTGATCCGATCGAATCCGTTCCGCCCGTCACTTCGAGGATGTAGCCGTGGGCCGATCCGAGCTGCGCGGCAAAGCCGTCGAGTTGCGCCTTGTCGTCCTTGGTCAGTACAGCCTTGTCAAAGCCAAAGTTCACAGTCACATCGGCCATCTGCTTGTAGTTGTCCAAGCCCTTCACCACGCTGTCCAGCGTGTCGGCGCGATGCACTGCGTCGTTGGCCGCGGTTTCGGCGTCGCCCGCAGACTTGCTGGCATTTTGAGCATTCTGTGTTGCGCTGTCTGCCGAAGACTGCGCCTGCTTGATTCCGGCGGTCGCCCGCTGGTCTACGTCCTGAATGTCACGGCCATTCGCTGCGGTCTTGGCCTCAAGCTGATCTGTGTGCTCCACAATAGGGGCAGTCTGGGTACGCACGTAGTTCTTGGTGGCACACCCCGTCACTCCCAACACCACCAAAGCCGTCGATCCCATCCACGTGCCAAATCGATGCAATGCCATACGTCTTTCCTCCTTATCGGCCCCGTGTGTTGTGTACTCACACTGAGGGCGGATAACCTCTCTCGTATCGTCAACGTTGGATGCATCTCGAATACCAAAGGTTGGAGTCACCGCAACTGTTTGATCAAGAAAGGGTTAAAAGAAGAAGTGCACCATATTATGCACATCGGAATCCATGTAATTTTTACTCTGCCCGCGTAACTTTGCGCTACTTCTTTTTCTTTCAATGCATTGCGTCGTCCGGCGGAGTAAGAAGCACGGTCTCTTCGTCAGGCCGCGTGCATTCTAGCTATTCTAGAAATAGCGTCTCGTTTGCCGCCTCCCGTTCATGGATCTCCACGAGAAAATTCGCAACCTGCCCACCAAGCCTGGCGTGTACCTCTACAAGAACGCCGAAGGGATCGTCATCTACGTGGGGAAGGCCAAGAACCTGCGCTCCCGGGTGCGGTCTTACCTGCTCGAAGCCTCGCAGGCCAACGCCAAAACCGGCTCGCTGATGCGCGAGGCGATCGACATCGATTACATCCTTGTCGCCAACGAGCACGAAGCGCTGGCACTGGAAAACAACCTGATCAAGCAGCGCAAGCCGCGCTTTAACATCCTGTTGCGTGACGACAAGACCTATCCCTACGTCAAGCTCACGCTCGCGGACCGCTTCCCCAAGGTCTTCGTCACACGCCGCCTGCGCAAGGACGGCTCGGCCTACTACGGGCCCTACTTCCCCGGCAACCTTGCGTACCGCGTCGTCGAGCTCATCCACCGCAGCTTCCTGCTCCCGAGCTGCAAGGTCGATCTATCGCGCTACCATCCGCGCGCCTGCCTGCAGTACTACATCCACCGCTGTCTCGGTCCCTGCGTCGAAGGATTCACTACGCCGGAGCTGTACGCCCAGGCCGTCCGCGATGCGCAGCTCTTTCTCGAAGGCCGCCATACCGAGCTCGAGCGCTCGCTCACCGCGCGCATGCTGGCCGCGGCCGAGTCGCAGCAGTTTGAAGCTGCCGCGCGCCTGCGCGACCAGCTCTCGACCGTCCACCAGTTGCAGGAAAAGCAGCGCATCGCCACCTCGGAGCAAAGTGACGATGCCGACGTCTTCGGCTATCACTTTGAAGATGGCAGCCTGGCAGTGAATCTCTTCCACATGCGTTCCGGCAAAATCGTCGACCGCCGCGAATTTTTCTGGGAAGACCTGCCGGAGCTCATGGAAGCACTCGCCACAAGCATTGGCGAAGATGCGCGCGACGATTCTCGGAACGGACAGGACCCCCAGGTGTTCGACGCGGGCGCAGTCTTCTCGGCGCTCCTCAAGCAGCTCTACATCGACCAGCAATACGTTCCGCGCTCGATCCTCGTCCCCGTCGACTTTGATGACCGCGAAGCTCTGGCCGCTCTCCTCAGCGAACGCGCCGGCCACCGCATCGAAATCGCCGTTCCACAGCGTGGAGAGAAACGCTCCCTCGTCGACCTCGCCGGTCAAAACGCAAAGCAGTCCTACGTGCAGCGCTTCCGCGTACTCGAGCCATCGCGCAAGGCCATCCAGGAAGCTCTTGCCGACACTCTCATGCTTCCCGAACTTCCGCGCCGCATCGAGTGCTTCGACATTTCGCACATCCAGGGCGCCGAAACCGTGGCCTCGCTCGTCGTATGGCAGGACGGCAAGATGAACAAATCCGCCTACCGCAAATTCAAGGTCAACACCGTCTCGGGCGTCGATGATTTCGCGGCCATGCGCGAGGTGGTCTTCCGCCGCTACCGCCGCATCCGCGACAGTTCCAACAGTCCTTCTTCCGGCGGCTTTGACGAGACTTCTACGCACAATGCGAGCGAGGCCGGCGATCCATTCGTGCCCCATAGGGGCATAGCAACAATAGCCCAGGGCGCAAGGCCTGGGTTGACAGCACAAATGAAATCCCAGGCCCCGGAGGGGCGGCAGAACCCGGATCGCGATGAACCCAACGAGTCCGCGGGTGAAGGGCCTTTAGCCCCCGAAGAAAAATCTTCCAAAGAGCCCACCACCATGCCGTCTCTCATCCTCATCGATGGCGGACTCGGCCAACTCCACGCAGCCGCCGAAGCCCTCGAATCCCTCGGCTTCACCTCGCAGCCGCTCGCATCCATCGCCAAAAAAGAAGAAGTAATCTATCTCCACGGGAGCGAAGACGAGCCCATCGTTCTCGACCGCCGCTCGCCGGTGTTGCACCTCATCCAGCTCATTCGCGACGAGAGCCACCGCTTCGCCGTCGGCTACCATCGCCAGCGCCGCGCCATGCGCGACCGCAGCTCCGAGCTGCTCAATATTCCCGGAGTCGGCGCGCAAACCCGCCAGCGCCTGCTCACCCACTTCGGCAGCCTGCGCGACGTGCAGCAGGCCACCGCCGAATCTCTCGCGGCGGTGGTGCCCCGCAAAACCGCCGAGTCCATCTGGCAGCACTTCCACGAATCCGCAGACTCGGTCTCTCGTTCGATCAGATGAAGCGAACCTTGTCCCGACCCGCCCTATGCGCCTTCAAGTGCATTGGTTCGCCGCGCTCGCTCCCGCCGGGCATCCGCCCTTCCCCGTCGGCTGTGCGCCCCGTCGCGCCTGTGCCGCCGCCACCATGCGCTGAATCACTTTGCTCACATAGCCATCGCCGTTGAACGCATCCGCGGGCAGCATCCCGATGAACCGGATCACGCCATGGCCATCTACCACCACCGCGGTCGGATAATCCAAAACCCCGAAGGTCTGCGCCGTCGACGGCGGAACCACGAACGTCTCCGTTCCCTGCACATCCTTGAAGTTCGTGGCGTGCGGGGTCGTCTGTCCCTGCGTGTCCACGTCTTCATGGAACATCAGTCCATAAGCATGCAGTGGCGTCGTCGCATTCACCTTCCCGAATTCCGTCAGCGTCTTCATCATGGTTCGGCACTGCGCGCACCAGTCCGGAAACACCACCAGCACGGTTCCCTCTCCGAACCCCGGCGGCAGCTGGGCCTTGGCCTGCGCCGACAGCAGCGAACGCGTCACCGGCACATCGGGCAGCTTCTTCCCCAACAATCGGAATTGCAGCCGAACGCTCTCAATCCGTTGCCGGTCCTCTGCTGTCAATGCCGTCGCGCCCTGCACCGCATCATCGCAGTCCGCTGCCGTCGCCGCGGCCTCTTCATCCATGCCGGAAAACCGCTCCAGAAACGCCAACTCCATCGCCGAGTCATACAGCAGCCCGTATCCCATCACGGCATCGCCGTAGACTGCCTTCAGTGCTGTCCCTTGCCGCAGCGCGCGCACGATCGCCTCGTGCTCATCCTCGGCCAGCTTGCGCGCCATCGGATTCCCCGCCTGCTCCAGGTAATCCTTCATGTAACGGACGGCATAGGCCACCTCCGCGTCATACGGCATCGACTGCAGCAGCACCTGCGAGCTTTGAATCGCAAGATCCACGCCGTTCAGATGCACAAGTGCGTTGATGCTGAGCGCAAATGCCTGCGCTCGATGCGGCTGGGCCCGCGAATCCATGTAGCGCACGGCCGCGCTGTTCGCGTCGTTCCAGTCCTGACCGAAGGAACATAGCCTCGCGAGGTCGTAGAGCTGATCGCCCGCGAAGCTCTCCGCCTTCATCTGCTCACAGGACTCGCGCGCCTTGTGGATGCCAACCGCCAACGCCCCCAGTTCCGGGTCCGACCAGTTCTCCATCGCCCCGCGCACCACCTCCAGCGGATGCATGGCAGCCTTATAGATCTCGCCCGGCGATGCGGCCGGAGGATCGGTGCTCGGCGCTGCTGCCGGCGCCACCGCATTCTGCCCGCCCGGCACGGGCGGCGCGCTTTGCCCTCCCGGCGCAACCGGCGCCGGATCCTGCTGCCCCGATACCGTGCCTTGTGCATACGCCGTCCACAACAGCACGCCAAGACACAGCAGAATCTGCCTGGATGCTCTGATCACCGATTTTCCCTTCTCTATTTTTCTCGATGGGCCCGATGCGCACACGGGCGTGCACACGCAAGCCACGCCGCGGAGAAGCCGCACCCTTCATCTTAGACACCGGGGCCTCCTTCCATGTTCCTGAACGAAGTTCAGCCCGCGACTGGACGATCGAGGCACCCTGCCCCCAGCAACGCCTCCATCGGTGCACAAACTCAACTTCGAATGCTCATCGGCGAGCGGCGCAACTGCACTCGCCATGCCGCTTCAACGCAAACAACCGTGTCCCCGATCGCGCGCATCACTCAATATGGAGAACGATCCGTATCCCCGGGGGTTCTGATGATGAAAATACGTGGCATCTATCTGCCGGGAGCAGCGGCGCTGCTGGCAGCTACTCTAGCGATTGCAGGCTGCGCTACACATCCCGATGAAAAGGCGGCAATCTACAGCAATCTCAACAAAAACAACCTGCGCAGCGTCACCGTCTCAGAAGATCAGCAGTCGGGCCAGATTACGCTGCGCGGAATCGTCGGCAGCGACCATGACAAGGCACAGGCCTTGACTCTCGCCCAGCAGGCCGCTCCCGGCTACACAATCTACAACAAGATCCAGGTCGAGACATCGAACCTTCAGCCGAGCGCGCCGCAACTCGCGGCGAAGAGCCCGCAGGACCTCGCCATCGAGCACAACTACCAGGCAACCATCGACAAGCACAAAAACCTCAAGTCGCAGCACATCGAGTACTCGGCGAGCAATGGCACACTTACTCTGAAGGGCACGGTGAAAACTCAGTCCGAATCAGAGGAAGCAGCCAAACTGGCCAAGCAGGTTCCCGACGTCCAGAATGTTGTGAACCAGATCGCCGTACAGTCCACGAAGCCTTCGAGTGAGAATGGCGCCTGAGGCGAAGTTTTACAGAAGAATTTACGGCGCGGAGGCAGGCTTAGTCCTGCCTCCCATTGTTTTCAGCACATCGACGTAGAAGGCGTTGTTGCCAGTTCTGAGGTCGCGCCCATACGAGAACACAACTCCACTGCCCAGAACCCGCAGCTTCGCCTGTGCTCCCGTGTCGAAAATCCACTCGTGCGACCCGAGCCCGGATGATGGGTCGCTGATCTTCCCGATATCCAGCAGCGGCCCCACTCTCACGGCCACAATTCCGTTCCCGTACAGGTTCTTGTCCATCTCCCAGTTCGAAAGAAAATAGTTTCGCCCCAGCGGCGCGCTTCCCTTCTTTCCGTCGCGGGTTCCGATGTGCGCATGCATGGGCAAATCGTTATCACGCTCCAGGCCCAGCATCGAAAGCTCGTCAAAGGGAATCTTTCCGAACGTCTTTCCCGCGCGCACCTCGTGCTGCATCTCGTAGTCGTCTCCCTTGGCCTGCGGCAGCCAGTGCCAGCCGGCCGCGCCCTGCAATTTCTCAAACGACTCATTACTCTGCGACCACAAACGCCCAGCCTGCGAAGAAACGCCCGCGTCGACCCGGAATCGCCGCTCGGGCACGCGCAGCAAGGTTGCATCCACTTCCGCCGTTTGCTTCAATGTGTAGCCGCTCGCCAGCAACTCTGGGGTCAGAACCGTACCGGTCGCCACGCTGCGAAAGTTCCGGTGCGAAAATTCGCCTCCCGCGCTCCAGTTCCATCGTCCGCTGGCAAACGATGCCAGTCCGAAATCCACCCGTTCCGTGCGTAGATTCAGGCTGGCAAGCGGCGGAGCCGTCCCTATAAACGAATCCCGTATCACCCAGTTCTCATCGCGCAGATCGGTCCCCACCTTCACTCGAAACTTTGCGCTTTGCTCAAGCGGCCCCGACACTTCCGCCACAACCCGCCGCTTCTGCGCATCCCAGCGGTACATTGACGCGAAATTGATCGCCTCGCGGCGGAAATTGAAATACTCCGGTTCGACGCTCTGGAAGGGCAGCCCCTGCAACAGCAGAAACAGTGCTGCTAGCTTTGAACCGCCAAACCCATCCAGTTCTCGTCCTCGAAACACGACGTCAAACTTCCCATCATCCCGTGCATTCAGGTCCAGGTGGTATTGCGGAAAAATGCTAAGCCCGCAGATCCGCTCATCGCTGTCCAGCCACTGCTGCATTTGCAGCGTCGCCGCCGGCGCAAATGCGAACGCGTGATCCAGCAGAGCGGGCGCAACCTGCGGCCTCGGCTCCGACCGCACCTCCGCGACCTGCGGCTTGCCAACACGGTTCCAGAACTTCAGCGCCGCCTCGGTGTTTCCTTCGAGAAAGTACACGGTCCCGAGAAAATCGTTGGCATAGGTGTCCCGCGGCGTAAGCCTCACCGCTCGTCGCAGCAGCCGCACCGCTTCGGGATACTGCTTCTGCGTGAATGCAATTCCCGCCAACTCCACCGGAAACCGGGCATCGCGCGGAGCCAGCTTCGCCCCTGCGTCGAACGCCCGGCGCGCATCGTCCCAGCGGTTCAGCCGCGCCAGCGCGGTGCCGTAGTCGTAGTTCTCATCCGCTGACCGGCTCTGCACCGGCCCGAGCAGATCCACCACCGCCTGCCACCGATGCTGCGCAGCCAGCTGCTCCGCCTGCTGCACGCGCGCGGACGAATCCGCCTGCGCGGCGCAAACCTGTGCCCCGCCAACCAGCACAACCAAACTTGTCAGGAATCCAATCGCGCGCATGGACCTTCGCGAAGCGCGGAAAGAAATCAGTGCGGATTACCCTCGGGAACCGCCAGCAGAGTCCAGTTTCCCGTGGCCTTCCACTCCCTCTCGAACGCCGACTCATCCTGCTTCAGCAGCTTGCGCTGCGCCGGGTCGTTCAGAAGCACCGTATGTTCTCCCTCGTTCACTCCCGCCACCACCACATAATGCAACGGTACATGGGAGCCCGGACGTAACGCCACAATCAACGGCCGCCCTTCGTGCAGATGGTGTTGCAGCAGGCTCAAATCACCCGTAAATGTAAACGCGGCAAACCCATGCTGCAGAAAATAATCGGTCATGTCGGAGGCAAAAATGCCCTTCTCATCCCCGAACAGCAGGGCCTTTTCAATGTGCGCATACTGCGCGTCAGCGTTGACAGCCTGCACGCTCTGGTGCCGCTGCCAGTACTGCATCACCATGGCAATGCTGGCAGCGCCACATCCGTCTTTGTCCTGTTTCACAAAAGGAACGTCGAGCCATACACCGGGCAGCCCGGTCGCGGCCAGAACGCCGCAGCACGATGCCGCGTACAAAACCCCGATGAGAACACGACGCAACAGCAAATTCTTCATTAACGCACCGCAACAATAATCAGAATCAGGGCGGCAATAGCCACGAGGATGATCAGCAGGTCGCGATCGTTCATCGTGCCCGCCTTGAAATCGTTTTGCGCCTTGTTTGCCCGCGCCGCAATCTGCGCGAGTTCCTGGTCGTTCAGCCCCGCAACCGCGGTCTTCACCTGCTGCGGGTCCATGCGGGCTTCCTTGAGAGCTTTCTGCGCCTGGTCCGACGAGAAGAACTGGTTCAGCGTATCCAGGTTCTTCTGCCGTGCCTGGCTCGCGTCGACGGTCGCCTGCTGCAGGTCAGAGGGGCTGACGACGTGTTCCGGTGCCTGGGCAAACATACTCGGTGGAACCGCAAAGAGCGGAACCAGCGCAGCGGCCGCCGCGGCACGCAAAAAGTGCTTATGTTCCAGTTGCATTTCTTGGACTCCTGGGGGAATTTTGAAACCGATTTTCAAAATTGTACACGGAGGAAATGATCTGTCGGAGTGCCGGAAGTCACGTAAGTAGGTCCGGTTTTGCCTTGCATTCACCTCATCAAAGTCCCGTGCAATCAACGTACCGACGCGTGCTACCCTCACATCACCGCATGAGCCAGCTCCACTCCGCGCCCGCCGGCAAATCCTCCCAGACATCGCCCGATCTGCCCCGCGTCCTCGGCGCCAGCCAGGCCACTGCCATCGTGGTCGGCACCATCATCGGCAGCGGCATCTTCCTCGTGCCCCGCGAAATGATGCAGGACACCGGCTCGTCCACGCTCGTTTACCTGGCCTGGATCGTCGGCGGCCTGCTCTCCCTCTTCGGAGCCATGACCTACGCCGAACTCGGCGCGATGCTCCCCTATGCCGGAGGCGAGTATGTCTACCTCCGCGGTGCCTACGGCGATGTGCCCGCCTTCCTCTACATGTGGACCTGGTTTGCCGTCGCCAAACCCGCGTCCATCGCCGCCGTCACCATCGGCCTTGCCCGTACCCTCGAATTCTTTCCTTCCCTCGGCTTTCTCACGACCCACGTGGCAGGAACTCCGCTGCTCTGGTCCCAGGTCTTCGCCATCGCCGTCACATGGTTCATGACCGGCCTCAATTACCTCGGTATCAAAAAGGCTGGCGACTTCCAGCTCGTCTTCACCATTCTCAAGGGCGTCCTCATTCTCATCGTCGTGGGATTCTGCTTCTCCGCATCCACCGGCACGTGGTCCAACTTCGGCACATCGCTGCCGCACGCCATCGGCGGATTCGGCGGTTTCATGCTCGCGCTCATCGCCACCCTCTGGGCCTACGACGGATGGAATGACCTCACCATGGTCGCCGGCGAAGTGCGCCGCCCCGAGCGCAGCCTCCCCATCGCCCTCATCGGAGGATTGTTCATTGTCGGCATCCTCTTCATGGCCACCAACGCCGCCATTCAATACATCCTGTCCGCATCGCAGATTGCCGCGAGCGAACGCCCCGCCGTAGCAGCCCTGTCCGTCGTCGCCGGCTCGCACGGCGCAGGGTTCGTCGCCGCGGCCATGGCGCTCTCGATTTTTGTTGCCCTCAACGGAACAGTCATGTCGGGCGCGCGCATCCCATTCGCCGCCGCGCGCGATCGCCTCTTCTTCCGCCAGTTCGCGCACGTTCATCCGCGCTTCCAGTCGCCATCGACCTCGCTCATCATCCAGGGGACGCTCTCGACTGTCCTGCTGCTCTTCCTTTCGCAATTTCAGCAACACTTCGAGCTCGCCATCTTCGCCGAATGGCTGTTCTACATGCTCACCACCACCACCGTCTTCGTGTACCGTCGCCGACGGCCCGATCTGCCGCGCCCCTATCGCGTGTCGGGATACCCCGTGCTTCCCGCCATCTTCGTCGTCTGCGCCGCTGCCGTTCTCGTCTGGAGCTACGCCGGCAACCTCGAAGGCTCGGTCATCGGAACCTCCCTCATCCTTCTCGGCCTGCCGGTGCTTTGGATCATCCGCCGACGCTACGGCCCGTCGCTTCCCGGCGAAGAACATATGCAGCGGAGCGAGCCGGGTTGACGGAGTTCGCGAACTTCCCACTTCCGCAGAGTCCCGTGTCTTGCCGCCTGCTTCTTGACTCGCTGCTTGCTCCGGTTTAGGTTGGGGATACACGGGAAAGGAGGTTGATCCAGCCAATGAAGATTGAATTGCTCAGTTGTACCCTACGTGAGGTGACTGAGGCCTAGGGCATCGCGCCCCAGTCCACAGTACGCCCCGGCGGCGAAGATTTACCGGCCGGGTCACTGGCACTCGCGGCAGCGCGATGGCCTTAGTCCAATCCCAACAGATCACCGGCAGCGGCCTGGGAGCGATCCCGGGCCGTTGTTGCGTTTGGGGGCTTGCACGGCTTTTCCGGTCATATTGCCCGCCGGCACCCCCGGGGTATCTAGGGGGGTTAAATTCCTTGTTTTCAGCGTATTAATGGGGACGGCCTTGGCCGTGTGCCGGAAAGCGAAAAGGGCGTCTGCCGGAGCAGAACACCCTCTATTTCTTTTGTGCGCCTTTTCGCGGAAAAAAAGGCAATGGAGCAGGGGGCAGTCAGCCGATGAGCTGAAGAAGGCAGCACAGGGGAAGAAAACCAAGGCGGACGTGGGTGGGAACTTACTCGTACCGCAGCGCTACTGTTGGCTCAACGCGTGCCGCCCGAAGCGCGGGAATCAGCACCGCAACGGCTGCCGTCGTCACCAGAACCACTGATACGACTGCAAACGTGAGCAAGTCCGAGCCGCTCGTGCCATACAGAACGCTGGCCGCGAACCGCCCAACAATGAGCGCAATCGCGAGACCAATCGCGAGCCCGATGCCCGTCAGGATGAGCCCTTGCCGCAGAACCATGCGCAGAACCCTCTGCGGTTTGGCTCCAAGCGCCATGCGAATTCCAATTTCGCGCGTCCGGCTGCGGACCGAGTAACTCATCACGCCGTACAACCCGATCGCCGCCAAGGTAAGACCGACCGTACCGAAGATTCCCAGCAGCAAAGCGGAGATGCGCGGCAGCAGCAGCGACTTGTCCACGTGCTGCTGCATGGTCTGGATGTTGAACACCGCCATATTCGGATCGAGCGCGCCAATCTGCTGACGCACCGAGTGCTCCATTGCCTCCGGCGTAACCGTTGTCTTGACGAGCAGCGTTGTCCCAAAGAAGCTGTTCGCCTTTTCCGGAGCAGCATTAAGAAACATGAAGATGGCATCCAGTGGTCTCTCGCCAATCGTGCGCAGCTTTGAATTCCGCGTGACGCCGATCACGGTGTATTCGTCCTTGTCCTGCCGGATCACGCGGCCGATCGGGTCTTGGCCGGGAAACAGGTGAGATGCCATGGTCTCGTTGATGATCGCGGTATGCTGGTCGTCGCTTGACGGAACGAAGTCCCGTCCCCTCAGCAATGGAATCCCCATTGTCTTGAAGTATCCGCTGCCAACGCTGTTGGTGTCGGCATTGACGCTCTGTTTCGGATGACCCTGTACTTCATCCACGTCGTAGCTGTTGTTCGATGAGCCGATGCTGAGTGGCACCACGCCTACAAAACTCACGGAACGCACTCCGGGCAACGCAGACACCCGCTCTCGCACCTGACTCAAGAACTGCACCGTCTTGTCATGCGAGTAGCTTTGCAGCTTCGGGTCTATCGTCATCATCAGCAGGTTGCCGGTGTTGAAACCAATGTCGATCGACGAGGCGTTTCCCAAACTCCGCAAGAACAGCCCCGCGGTGGCAAGCAGTACCAGCGACAGCGCGACCTGCACGACGACCAGCGTATTACGGAGGCGCGAACGTCCCACGCGGCCAAATAATGCGGGGCCATCCTTCAACGCGCCAACCAGGTCCGGCCGCGACGCGCGCATCGCTGGAACCAGTCCAAAGAGCAGAGCGGTGACGATCGAAAGCCCCAGAGTGAACAGCGCCACGCGCATATCGACGTTGAAATCAAACACCACCGGGAAGGGCAGCGGCAGCTGAAAATTCGAAATGGCCCGCGCAGCCCCCGCAGCCAGCACGAAGCCGACGCCTGCGCCCGTCAGCGCCAGAATAAAGCTTTCGAAGAGAAGTTGCCGTATAAGTTGCCGGCGCCCCGCGCCCATCGCCAGGCGTATGGCAATCTCTTTCTGCCGCCCGATGGCACGGGCCAGCAGCAGGTTGGCCACGTTGGCGCATGCTACCAACAGCACCAGCCCCACCACCACCATCAACACAGCCATCAGCGTGAATGCCGGCGTTGCGGATCCGGCGATCAGGCCGCCTGCCGTTTGCAGCGTCAGCGTATCGTGCCGCTTCTCGTCTTTGCGATAGGTATCGTCGAGGCGCTTCTTGATGACATTCAACTCGACCTCCGCTTGCTTGCGGGTAACGCCGGGTTTGAGACGGCCATTCATCATCAGCCATTGATTGTCGCGCCTTGTTGTGATGCTTCCGTCGGTCGCGAGATCAGGCATGACCTCCGCCGCCACGGCAAGCGGCACCCAGAACTCAGATACGATTCCGCGGTCCACGCCGTAGAAACCGGCGGGTGCAATTCCTACCACGGTGTAATACCGGCCGTTGAGCGCAACATCGTGATTGAGAATATTCGCGGCGCCGCCAAATCGGCGCCGCCAAAGGTTATTGCTCAGGACGACTACGTGGTTATGACCCCCTGTCTGGTCATCCTCCGGTCCAATGGAACGGCCAAGCGTCATCGGCACGCCGAGACTGGGGAAGAAATTTCCTGTGACCGCCTGGCCCCACACCCGCTCCGGCTGTCCGTTGCCGCCGATGCTTGCCGGAATCAGAGGAAAGTGTCCCGTTACTCCGCCCTCGAACAGGTCCGCGCTCTGATCGCGGTAATCCAAGTAGTCAGGGTAGGAGTAGGACTGGCCTTCCGAAAACATCACGATGCGTCCCGGGTCTTTGACCGGTAGCAAGCCCCAGAGGAGCCCATTTGCCACGCTGAACACCGTGGCATTGGCGGCGAATCCTAATGCAATGGAAATGATGACGATGAAGGAAAAACCCGGAGCCCGGACAAGGGTCCGCATCGCATACCGAAGATCCTCGGTCAGATTTCCCATGAGCAGCCTCGATCAAAGTTGAGTTCTTCACGATCGTATTACGCAACTCTGGGTCCAGAAGTTCTCGCGAAAGTCCTCGCGCGAACCTCGAGAAGAAGAAAACATGGATCGCGACATACCAGGAGACCCTTCGACTTTGCCCAGGGCAGGCTCTGTGTCGCCAGCGTCGAGGGAATCCGAGTGAGATTTTAACGGTAAGGGTATCGCCGGAAGCGGGGGTTTGATTAGTGTATAGACTGGGAAGTCGCCGGAAAATATCCTGTGCCGATCCGGCGAGCCGTCCGCCGCCCGTCTTTCCTGGCCACCCCCAACCCGATCCGATATTCCCAGAAACCCCGCAATACACAGGAGTACACCATGGCGACAACTCAAGTAGCACCTGAAAAGGGAACGACTGGTACCTTCTCCTCGAAAGCATTCGCAGCCCAGAGCGCGACGTCCGGTCTCGCCGGTACCACCATCCAGCGCCGCCATCCGAAAGAAAGCGACGTCCAAATCGAGATACTTTTCTGTGGTGTCTGTCACTCCGATCTCCACCAGGTTCGTAACGAGTGGAGCGGCGTGATGCCCACCGTGTATCCATGCGTGCCCGGTCACGAAATCGTCGGACGCGTCACCAAGGTCGGCTCAGCCGTGAAGAAGTTCAAGCCTGGCGACCTTGCTGCCGTCGGCTGCCTCGTCGATTCTGACCGCACCTGCCCGGAGTGCCGGGCCGGACTCGAGCAGTTCTGTCCCAACTTCACCCTTACGTACAACTTTCCCGATAAGCACCTCGGTGGAGTGACCTATGGCGGGTACTCGGACGGCATCGTGGTCGACGAGCGTTTCGTTTTGCGTGTGCCCTCGAACCTCGATCTGGCTGGAGCTGCTCCGCTGCTCTGCGCCGGGATCACTACGTACTCGCCCATGCATCACTGGGGTGTGACCAAGGGCAAGAAGGTGGGTGTGGTGGGCCTGGGCGGATTGGGACACATGGGTGTGAAGTTCGCTCACGCGCTTGGCGCGCACACCGTCGTCTTCACCACGTCGCCGGGCAAGAAAGAAGACGCTCTTCGACTGGGCGCCGACGAAGTGGTGATCTCGCGGAACGCGGATGAAATGCAGAAACACGCCGGCAGCTTCGACTTCATCCTCGACGCCGTCGCTGCCGACCATGGCATCAACGCTTATATCAACCTGCTGCGCAGAGACGGGAACATCACCCTGGTTGGCGCGCCGGAAAAGCCCATGGCGGTTTCTGCGTTCGGCATCATCATGGGACGCCGCAGCCTGTCCGGGTCGATCATCGGCGGCCTGCCTGAAACCCAGGAGATGCTCGACTTCTGCGGCAAGCACAACATTACCGCCGACGTCGAAGTCATTCCGATCCAGAAGGTGAACGAAGCGTACGAACGCCTTCTGAAGTCCGACGTGAAGTACCGCTTCTCGATCGATATGGCTTCACTGAAATCGGCATAGCAATTGATCACCGGCAGCGGCCTGGGGTGGTCCCGGGCCGTTGTTGCGTAGGGGAGCCACGTCGCAAAGGGAAACATGAAGAGGCTTTTCGCTGTTGCGCTTTCTGTGTTGATCGCCACGGCGGCTGCCCAATCGCCGAACAATGATGCCATCAGGCACGCGGCGGCAACCGTCGCGCACATCCATGACGAGATGAATGATCCTGCGTCCTTTTTGCTGGATAGGGCATACATAACCAAGCCCAACAAACACGGTGCTGTTTCCTATTGCTACGAATTCCGTGGACACAACCAAGAGGGTGGGTATTCAGACGCGCGCGCCGTGGAAAATGCCAACGACCATTTGCATCTGAGCGTTTATTCCCGCCCGAATTCCGGCGGTGTCTGGCTTGACTACGATGCCGGGGTGTCTGCTCCCTGCAAGAAGAAAAACATCGATCGCGATATCACTCTGCCGGTTTCAGATCTCGCACCTGCGCTCTACAAGAGAGCCAAATGAGCGTTCCCTTCGGCTGCGGGTCACCTCGACCTTGGAGGGTTATGACACGCAACCAACAGGTTTTGCGGGTTTTGCATCCCAACCTCTGTGGACGGGTGCCGACTGGCACTCGAAGAGAGGATTGGATCGATGACCGAGAAGAAGTCGCAGCAGGACAAGGCTGTCCAGGATTTGATCAACGCACTCAATGAAGATCTTGCGCGCGAGTACCAGGCCATCATTTCGTACGTCATCTACAGCAACGTGCTAAAGGGCGCGCAGTGGATGAACATCGCCGGCGAACTGAAGCTGCACGCCGCGCAGGAACTGCAGCATGCCCTCATCGTTGCCGACCAGATCGACTACCTGGGCGGCATGCCTACCGCAACACCGAAGCGGGTGCGGCTCTCCGAAAAACCGGAGGAAATGATCCGCTTCGACCTCGAGAACGAGACGGAGACCATCAAGAACTACCGCGAGCGCGTGCGGCAGGCGGAGGCGCTGGGCCACTACGCCCTGGCCGAGCAGTTGCGCACCATCATCTCGCAGGAGCAGGAACACCAGCACGACCTGGCCACGGCCCTTGGCATCGACGTACCCAAAGTGCTGCCGCAGGGAGCGTGAGAAGCAGGGATCAGTTGTCAGTGATCCGTCATCGTGGCTTTGAAAGGGCACGGATTCATCCGTGCCGCATGCGCGCCCAAAGTTATGACGGCTTTAGCCGCGGAGGGACGTATCTGCGGGGAGCGCCGCGGCTTAGCGGCGTTCGCGCAGCCCCATCCATCCGAAGAAGACGAACCCGGCCAGCGCAACCAGCAGCAGTCCCGGGACGGTCAGAAAAAATCCCATGCCGGAAGTATAAGCGCGGCCGGCCATCGATTTGCTTCCTTGAATTCTCGGCACGGATAGGTCCGTGCCCTTTTCAAAGGCCGAAGTCTCTGATCCCCGAAATCTGACCCCTGATCCCTGACGTTTGATCTCTGACCTATGAACGGCGGCCTGCGCTAAACTTGAACGCAAATGCGCGTCTTCGGAATCGATTGCGGGACGGAAGTCACGGGATACGGTGTTGTGGACTCCGACGATACCGGCCGCGTGGCGCGGATCAGTTGCTGTGCGCTTGGTGCGATCCGGCTGAAGAGGACGAGGCCATTGCCGGAGCGGCTCAGCGAGGTTTATCGCGAGTTAACCGCCGCACTCGAGCGCTGGGAACCACAGGTCGTCGCCATCGAAGAAGTGTTCTACTCGGTGAATGCGAAGTCGGCATTGAAGCTGGGGCAGGTACGCGGCGTGGCCCTGCTGGCCGCTGCTGATCGGCATCTGCCGGTGGCCGAGTACGCCCCTTTGAAGATCAAATCGAGCGTAGTAGGATACGGTTTGGCGAAGAAGGAGCAGGTTCAGTTCATGGTTGCCCGGTTGCTCGAAATGAGAGAAGTGCCTGAACCCGCCGACGCCGCCGACGCCCTGGCCATCGCCATCTGCCATATCCACACCGCGCAAACGCTTCTGCAGCAGGGGGCCCTGCAATGAGGGTCCAGGTGGCAGTGGTTGCCGCTCTGCTTTTGGCTGTTGTGCCGGTGCTTTCTCAAGATACCGCGGATCTCAAGATCGACTACTCCAATCCAGGCCTGACGCCATCGCATTGGGTGCTTGAGTTTCATCCCGACGGGACCGGTCATTTTCACTCAGAGCGCGGCAACAATGCGCCGGTGGATGGGCTGGAAACCATGGAGCCGGGATCGATCGATCGCGATATCCAGCTGGAACCGTCGTTTGCGGCGCACATGTTCGATATCGTTCGCCGTCACAGGCTGTTCAAGGCGTCCTGCGAGAGCCACATGAAGGTGGCTTTCCAGGGATGGAAGAAGATCAGCTACAGCGGGCCTGACGGGCAGGGCACCTGCGAGTTCAACTTTGCCAAGGACCACGAAATCGAGAACATGGGCGAATCGCTGGTTGCGGTTGCCGCCACGGTGAATGAGGGAGCCCGGTTGCAGCTCATCCTCCAGCACGACCCACTCGGACTGGACAAAGAAATGCAGTTCCTGCTCGAGGGCAGCGGCGACGGCCGCCTGCAGCAGGTCTGCACAATCAGCGGCATCCTCAAGCAGTTGGAAGACGATCCATCCGTCATGGACCGGGTACGGCGGCGCGCCCGCATGCTGCTCGAGCAGGCAGACAAAAATTAGGTCCTTCCCCCGGTACTTCGGCGCGACTTTCCCAACCTCGGGGGTGTCCAATGGATGTGGACCTCCGTTAGGCTTGAATGACGCCGGTGTCGTGAGTCGTGAAAGGGTGGGGGCGCGATGAAAGGCATGGGGACTTCGGGATTTAGAGCAGGGGCAGGAATACTTAGAATTACAACGATTCTGGCCGGGGCGCTGGCATTTGGCCTGCTTGTCCATGCGCAGGAAGGCGCCGGACCGGGCCCGGAACCTGGCGGCAATCCCAATCCAGGAGCGCGCGCCGTTCGATTGAGCTATGTAGACGGGCAAGTCCAATTGAGCCAGGGTAGCACCGTGCTTGCCTCCCGGGCGGCCGTGAATACTCCGCTATTGGAAGGCGCGCAGCTTTCGACCGGCGAAGACGGACGCGCCGAAGTGCAGTTTGAAGACGGCAGCGTCGCTCGCATTTCACCGAACAGCTCTTTGACCCTCGCGGTGCTGCGGCAGGCCGGCAATGGGGCCGACACGCAGATTGTTTTGAACGGCGGTCTGGGTTACTTCGAGATCCAGGGTGACACCGATGCGGATCACAACCAGATCCGGTTTGGCGACGCGACCGTCACCACGAGCGGGTTTTCCGTCATCCGCGTCGACATGGACGATCCGCCGGGCGAAGTTTCGGTCTTCTCGGGCAGCGCCCACATTGAAGGCGCAAGCAACTTTGCGGCGGATTTACACGGCGGCGAAAGCGTGAAGCTGAATGCCGCAGATCCTGCCGCCTCGGCGCTGAGCGAAGGGATCGAGCCGGATTCGTGGGATGCGTGGAACTCCGATCGCGACCAGGTTCTGACCTCGGAGCAGGCGGAGCGCACCCAGGCCACGGCCAGCGAACCGAACAGCAACAATCCGGCGTGGAGCGACCTGGACGCCAATGGCAACTGGTACAACGTGCCCGGACAGGGCTATGTGTGGTCGCCTTATGACGCGTCGAACTCGGGATGGGACCCCTATGGCTGCGGCAGCTGGGTCTACGAACCCGGCTACGGATATGTCTGGGCGTCGTGCGAGTCATGGGGCTACATGCCCTACGAGTCCGGTTACTGGGATTACTATGACGGGTTCGGCTGGGGATGGTGCCCTGGCGGCTCGCCGTGGTGGGGCGTGGGCTACTGGGGATTCAATGTTCGCCGGGTCCCGGTCCATTACCATCCGCCAAACCGGCCTCGCGGCGGACCGGTACACCCGATTGCGCCAATTCATCCGGGCGGACGCTTTGAACCCTACCCGGTCCTGGCAGTCAATCGCATTCATAGCGGAACGTATGGCGAACCCGTCCGCGTAAAGGGCGGCCCCATCACGATTGCAGGTAACAACGTACAGCCGCTGCGTCCCATTTCGCCGCGGCCCGTCTATCCCGGCGGATTGTCTTATCGCGGCGGCGGAACCGCTGCTTCGGCTTCGGGTCGTTCGGCATCCGGGTTCGTGCGCTACGGATCCGGGCAGACTCCGAATTATGGAGTGCGGAACACCATGCCGGCGGTCGGTGCATACGGGAATTACGGTACCTATGCGCGTCCATCGGGCGGCCCAGCGCGGGCGCCGGCCTATTCCTATGGCGGATTCGGCGCGCGGCCTTCGGCGCCTTCGGCAAGCCGCGGATATAGCGGCGGATCGGCTCCGCATCCCTCGGGCGGGTTCGGTGGCGGAAGTGCTCCGCGGGCCGGTGGTGGCGGAGGCGGGGGTGCTCCGCATGCAAGCGGCGGTGGAGGAGGAGGCGGTGGTGGCGCCTCGCACGGTGGTGGAGGCGGTGGCGGCGGATCGGCGCACCACTAAGAACTGGAATCCGGTACGGATCGGGCTGCTTCGTTTTGCGGAGCAGCCCTTTCTGCGTTCAGAGCGCGGAAGAGCGCTGCGAAAGTGGCGAGGTCCAGCTCTTCGGCCCGCGCCCGCGGATTGAGCTGCACGCTGGACAGAGCGGCCGAGATGACAGGGGCGGCGAATCCAGCAGCGCGCAAATTATTGACCAGTGTCTTGCGTTTTTGTGCGAACGCCCGGCGCAAAAAGGCGACGAAGCCTGTTTCGTCGATGTCGAGTTCGCGAACCCGCGGCGCGAACCGCCAGCGAAAAACAGTTGAATGGACTTCAGGCGGTGGGCTGAAGGCGGATGGCGGCAGCGTGAAGAGCTTTTCGATCGAACCATAGAGTTGCGTTGTAACCGTGAGAAGGCCGTAATCGCGCGAGCCGGGTTCAGCCGCGACCCGGTCAGCCACTTCGCGCTGCACCATGAGAACCGCGCGATCGAGCACCGCGTGATTGGCGGCGAGTTTGAGCAGGATGGGCGAGGTGATGTAGTAGGGCAAATTGCCGACGACAAGAAGGCGCTGGCCGGTCTGCGCAGCGGCTTCGGTGAAGCGAAAGCTGAGGACGTCTTCGTTGACGACGGTGACGCGATCTGGCGGGAATTCCGACTGGAGCTCGGATGCAAGCTCGGCGTCGAGCTCGATGGCGAGCACATGAGCTGCGTGAGCGGCGAGGATGCGAGTCAACGCGCCACGGCCGGGACCGACTTCGACAACGGTATGGCTGGAGCAGTCGCCGAGAGCCGCAACGATGCGCTCGATGGCCTGGGTGTCGCGCAGAAAATTCTGGCCGAGTTTTGGCTTGGCCGGCATGCATTGATGGTAGTGGACGCGGGTTGCGCGAGATCAGCGGTCGTTGCGGATCACGGAGAGATGCAGCCTGCGGCGGTGCTCGTAGCCGAGGCCTTCGTAGACGCGAATGGCTGGATTATCGGGCAGGACGTGGAGAAACGGAGTTTCGCCGCGCCGGCGGATCTCGGCCATCACCTCGGCGATGAGAACGCGTGCGTACCCGCGGCCGCGCGCATCGGGATGGGTGCAGACGGCGCTGACTTCGACGAATCCTGGAAGGTGCATGCGCTGCCCGGCCATGGCGACGAGGCGTTGGCCTTCGAAGATGCCGACGAAAATGCCAAGTTCGCTGGTGCGTTCGCGAAAGGGACCGGGTTCAGTGAGTTCGGCGAGCGCGACCATGGCGGGGACGTCGTCGCGCGAAAGCAACCGCATGGTTGCGTTTTTTGACAGGGGCGCCGGGGCGGAGTCGCCATCGGGGGTGCAGACCATCTGCATCAGCTCGCCGCCGCGAATCTCCGTCCAGCCGGAACGTGGGATCGAGGGCTCTGTGAGGAACAGGACGACGATGCCCTTGGGTCCGGCGAGCGGGCGCAGGGCTTCGAAGCTTGCCTCGGTCTGGTCCACGGTTCCGCTCAGAGGGCCGATCGCGGGCGGGTAGCGCCGGGCAGGCCGGTCGCCGAGAGCGAGCGATGCATGTTCCGTGTTGAGTGCGTTCCAAATGGGATTGTCGAGCAGATGCGCGCCGTGCATTGCCTATGGGATGATCCAAGGCCCGGAGCCGATGCGAAATATAAGCGAAAGCGAGTGGCGCAATTCTCCCGTGAAGATCGTCCCCCGCCCTAACAAACCAGCAACGGGACACCCGAAGCTTCAGAGGAAATAATCGAAGTCGGTTTCGATCTTGATGCGGCGTCGAATGCGCAGAATGTGCCCGGGAACCCGCGAGGGATTCAACTCCACGTAGTTACGAGGGCCGTTCCACAGGTAGCGCTCGCCGGTGAGCAGGTCTTCCGCCTCATAGCCGCGATCGGCCGGGATTTCCAGTTCATTCAGCGGCAAATTCACGAGGCCACTCTGGGTGTGATGAGGGTCGAGATTGACGACGACGAGGATGAGGTTGTCGCGGTCGTCGGACTCTTTGCTGTAGCAGAGGATCTGTTCGTTCTCGATGGAATGGAAACGCAGCGACCAGTCATTTTGCAGAGCAGGGCTGGTGTTGCGGATTTCGTTGATGCGCGCGATGAGTGGGCGCAGGCTGTCGGCCTGGTCGAGATTCCAGTGGCGGATTTCGTACTTCTCGGAATTCAGATATTCCTCGCTGCCGTGGCGCACAGGGCGATTTTCGAGAAGTTCAAAGGCGGGACCGTAGATGCCGTAATTGGCGCCGAGCGTGGCTGCGAGCAGCAGGCGGATCGCGAAGCCGGCGCGCCCGTCGATTTGCAGGAACTCGGTCAGGATGTCGGGCGTGTTCGTCCACTGGTTGGGGCGGAAGAACTCGCGCACGGGCGTCTGCGAGAGCTCTGTGAGATAGGCGGTGATCTCCTGCTTCGCGTTGCGCCAGGGGAAGTAGGTGTAGGACTGGCTGAAACCGAGCTTGGCCAGGCGGTACATGATCCTGGGACGCGTGAAGGCTTCGGCGAGGAAGATCACTTCAGGATGTTCGCGCTTGATCTCGTTGATCACCCACTCCCAGAAAGGAAACGCCTTGGTGTGGGGGTTGTCGACGCGAAAGATGGTGACGCCGAGGCCGATCCAGTGGTCGAAGACGCTCTTGAACTCGTTCCACATCCCGCGCCAGTCTTCGCTCTCGAAGTCAAACGGATAAATGTCCTGGTACTTCTTGGGTGGATTTTCCGCATACTGGATGGTTCCGTCGGGGCGCTTGCGGAACCAGGACTCGTGCTCGCGCACATAGGGATGATCGGGCGCGGCCTGGAAAGCGATGTCGAGTGCCACGGACAGCTTGTGCTCTGCGGCCCTGGCGATCAGCCTGCGGAAGTCGGACTCGGTTCCGAGCTCGGGATGAATGGACTTGTGCCCGCCTTCGGGCGAGCCGATCGCCCACGGACTTCCGCAATCTCCAGGTTGCGCTTCCGGCGAGTTGTTTCTGCCTTTGCGAAAGGTGGTGCCGATGGGATGAATCGGCGGCAGATAAAGAACGTTGAATCCCATGGCGGCGACGTAAGGCAGGCGCGCTTCACAATCGGCAAAGCTGCCGTGGCGGCCGGCTTCAGCGGCCGTGGAGCGGGGAAACATCTCGTACCAGGAGCTGAAGCGGGCGCGCACAGGATCGACCACGATGATCCGTTCGCGGTCTGAGTCGGTCGCGAAGCGCTTGTCAGGATAGCGCAGCGCGAGTTCGTGCAGCATAGGATCGGTTGCGTGGGTGCGGAGCGCCGCGGGCTCTTTGCCGCCGCGCAACACAGCGGCGCGATCGCGCAGCCAGCCCGAGTCGGCACCGGTCGCGCGCAGGGAGGCTAGCTCGATAAGGTCGGCGCCGATGAGGTAGTCGACCAGCGCATCGCTTTCGGCCTGGATGCGCTTGAGCAGGTCGCGCCGCCAGGTTTCAAAGTGATCGACCCAGCCCTGCACCTTGAACGCGTACCGGCCAAGCTCGCCGACTCGGAACGCGGCTTCCCAACGGTCGTTGACGAGCGGTCGCATGGGAATCTCGGTCCAGCCCTCGGAGCCGACTTTGTGCGCAAGGACCGATGCAGCGATGGCATCGTGGCCGTCGGTGAATACATCGGCCTCGACGCGGACGAGATCGCCGACGGTGCGCTTGGCCGGGAAGCGGCCGCCATCGACCTCCGGCGAGATGCTTTCGATGATGACGCGATGGCGTCCGGAATGATCGGTCTCGGGCGCGGCGGCCTTGGGCTGTTCGCGAACTTCAGCGGTGGTGCGCGGGCTCCTGGTGGTTGGCGGAGTCATTGTGCGTGCGACGCCTTTCGTTGTTCGATGAGCTGGCGGTAGAGCTCGATGGTCTGCTGCGCAATCGCTGTCCAGCTGAAGATCTCTTCGACGCGACGTCGGCCAGCATCGCCGAAGCGTTTGCACAGCGCCGGATCCGCGAGCAGCTGGCAGACGCGGGCTGCAAGGTCTTTCGCGAATTTCCCGGGATTGCGCGGAAAGCTGGTGACGGGGTCCTGATCGAATGGCACCAGATAGCCGGTTTCGCCATCGACGACGACCTCTTTGATGCCGCCCGTGGAGCTGGCAACCACGGGCGCGCGGCAGGCCATGGCTTCGAGGTTGATGATGCCGAAGGGCTCGTAGACGGATGGGCAGCAAAAGAGCCGCGCATGGCTGTAGAGCTGGATCGTCTCGCGGCGCGTGACCATCTTTTCGATCCACACGATGTGGGGATGATCGCGGCGGGCGGTCTGAACCTTTTCGCGAAGTTCGGTTGCGATCTCGGGCGTATCGGGAGCGCCGGCGCAGAGCACGACCTGGGTGTCGGAGGGGAGGTAGCGGATGGCGTCGACGAGGTGCGTCACGCCTTTCTGTCGGGTGATGCGGCCGACGAAAAGGACGTAGGGGCGATTGGAATCGACGCCGTAGTCGGTGAGGGCCTGGGTGTCGGTGGTTTGCTGGTACTCGTCGAGATCGATGCCGTTGTAGATGACGTGGACACGGTTGGGCTCGACGTCGGGATAGGCGCGCAAGATGTCGGCCCTGGTTCCGGCGGAGACGGCGATGATAGCGTCGGCGTCGAGGATCGCGGTGCGCTCCATCCACGAGCTCATCGCGTATCCGCTGCCGAGCTGCTCGGCCTTCCACGCGCGCAGCGGCTCCAGCGAATGCGTAGTGAGAACGAACGGCACGCCATAGAGTTTTTTAGCGAGATAGCCGGCCATCGAGACGTACCAGGTGTGCGTGTGGACGACGTCAATGTTTTCGAGAGCCTTGATCTGGGTCAGGTTCAGACTGAAAGCTTCGAGCGCGCCTTTGAATTTTGCCTCGGTGCCATTGGTGATTTCGGACCATGGCTCGGCGCCGCGCACGTGGAGATTGCCGTTGTCGGAGTGTTGGGGTCCCCAGCAATGGACCTCGACTTCGATTTGCTTGGCGAGTTCGCGGCTGAGATAGTCGACATGCACGCCGGCGCCGCCATAGACCTGCGGTGGATACTCACGGGTGAACAGGCCGACTCGCAAGGCGCCTCCTCAAGGAACTGGAGCGACTGTCAAGTATAGCCGATGGAAGGAATTGGGTTGGACGCCCGCTGGTCATCGGCCGTTCGGAGAAGCGAGCCCGTTCGCCGTGCGCAGATTTCCATGATCGATTTCGCGTCCGTCCATGTCGAGATTCAGTTCAGTTTTCCGACGGCTTCTCGATACGATCGATCACGACCACGTCCAGCGGCTCTTTTCGTGATTCGAGCTTCAATCCCAGCTGCTCCTGCACCGCGGTGAACAAGTCCGGAGCCGAGTTATCGGAGGCCGCGCTCGTTCCATCCGCGCCCGCCGTCGAAGGCGTATTGTCCGGCGTCCAGCGCAGCTTGAAATCGTAGTGGCCTGTAAGCGCGGTCTTATCGAGCACGGGATGCTCCACCTGCTGGGTCAACGCTGCTGTCAATGCATCGATCGTGGTCGCGGTCGCATCCATGCGGCCGTTTCCCATACTCCAGCCGCCATCCTTGGTTTTTCCGTCGGAGTCTGGTTTCGATTCCGTCAGCTTCGAACCGCCTTTGGCGACCACCAGGTCGAAAACCGGAAGCACCCGGGTCTCATGGTGAAACTTCAGGTTGAATCGCTCCACGAGCACTTGCACCAGCATCGCGTAGCGCTGGTGGTAGTTCAAATCCTTCAGCTTCGGGGCATCTGCCGGGTCCACTTTGGCCTCGATGTCGAATCGCTGATCCTTGATCCAGTTGGGAAGACCAATAATGCGGTCAGCTTCCCTGTCAAATGCGAAGCATGCAATCGAGAGCATCGGCACACCCGTCAGGGATACGCCGTCCGGCGTGTACCTCCACCCCCAAGACATGACCTCGTTCTTCGCCGGCTTCACCGTCGCCACGGCAAACGTGGGCAGTGCCACATTCTTTGCGGCCGACTCCTGCAGACCTTGTGCGACCATCTCGTTTCGCGGCGTCTGCTGGCCTGCGGCGGCGATCTCGAATCCGCAAGCAAGCAGCGCCGTCATGAAGATTCGCGCGATCAGCAATCCGGAACACCCATAGCCCCTGGTCATCCTGCCTCCAGCCAACCTCTACCGTTTCGCTTTTCGCTTGCTGTCGCGCCGCTGCCAGTATTGAAACTCGTCCGCGAACAATTCCCCGTTCAGATCCGAGACCCGCGACAGCATCCGCGCCTGCGCATCGGCGATGGCCTTGTTGTAGATCGCCGGGCCGATCTCCTCGACCATGAAATCCAGCAGCAGTCCCGCGGGCAAGTCGCCGATCGGCTCCCTCAGCTCTTCTTCGAAGTAGCGCTTGATCGAAGCGATCGCCTCGGTTCGCGCCTCCTTGGTCAGCTGCGTCATCAATATCTTCGACCCTCAAGAAGAGACTACACGCCGGCTGGCCAGATTACCGCACTGCCGGCTCGTCATCCATGTATACTGGCCGTCGCCCAAGCGTTGCCTCTCCGCAGCGCTCTCCATGCAACCCGGAGGTTGAACGACAACCATGCAAGACCCCGTCTCCCGCTCATGTTCCCTGCTCAATCGCCGCGCCTTTCTCGGCAAGGGCGGCATGCTCGCCGCCGGCCTCTATGCCCTCGCCTCTTCGCCGACCGTGGGCGCCGAGACCACCGGTCCCAATATCCTCGGCCCGCTGCCCGGCTACTCGCCGGCGGTCGGCACCTTCGTTTCGCAGCTCACCTGGATGCGCGAACAGAACGGCATCCTGCGCGCAACAGAGAAACTGTCCCAGGCTGATCTCGATTATCTGTTCGACAAGAATGCCAACTCCATCGGTGCGCTCATGCTCCACCTCGCCGCAACGGAAAAGTACTACGGCATGAACACCTTTGGCGGCATGAAGTGGGGATCGTGGTCCGACACCATCAAGAAACAATGGGATGCGGCCATGGACCTCGGCGATGCGGGCCGCGCCACGATCAAGGGCCGCGACCGCCAGTATTACGTCGACATCCTCCACGAAGTCCGCGAGGAGACGCTCGCCGAATTCAAAAAGCGCGATGACAAGTGGCTGCTGGCAGAACTGAACGATCCCGACTGGGGCCCGGCCAACAACCTCGCAAAGTGGTTTCACGTCTGCGAGCATGAAGCGCATCACACCGGCCAGGTCGCCATGCTGCGCAAGCGTGTTCCAGGCGCAAAGCCCGACAGCGGTTCCGCTGGATAAATGCCATGACTGCCAGAATCTATTTGCGAATCGCCTCGGTACTCACACTCGTGCATGCCATCCTGCACACGGTTGGTGGCGTTTATGGGAGCCCCGTGAACAGCACGGCCGCGCAAGTTGTCGCAACCATGCAGGCAAATTCCTTCCCGATGATGGGAGTCACGCGCACCTATGCGGAGTTCTATCGCGGCATGGGTCTCGGGATCACTATCTTTCTCACCGCCGAGGGAATCGTGTTCTGGCTGCTCGCTTCGCTCGCCAAGACCGACGCCGCGCGGCTGCGCCCGATCCTTGCCGTATTCCTCCTCGGCTATCTCGCATTCGCCGTGAATTCCCTTCTCTACTTCTTCCTTGCTCCGGTGATCACCGAGATCCTGATCGCGCTAGCTCTTGGCATGGCGATCCTCACCGCGAAATCGCCGGCCACTGTTGAACGACAGAACGCCGCCGCAAGCGCCTGAAAATGCAAAAGCGGCCCGATGGCATTCGCATCGGACCGCTTCTGCACACCACCCAGCCAGGGCGCTTAACGCAACGGAAAGATGCAGCGCAGCCGACCTTCACGCAGCAGGATGCCACTCCATACCAGGATCCCGAACAGCACCGGAAAAATTGTCTCGAACATCGGGCTGCCGGCACGCAGTTGAATCGCCACTGCTCCGCCCAGGAAGCCGGTGAGCAGGATCGCGCCCAGCACCGCCGTACGAGGAATGGCATACACCAGCGTGCAGACGGTCAGGATGACGCCGATGCCGACGCTTTGGTTCACCGGAAATCCGAGCCGATTCATTGCATCCACGACGAACGATGCCACCACGAGCTTTCCCGCCGCGTCGAACAGCAGGAACGCCACTGCCAGCCCGCTCAGCACGCGTCCCGTCCACAGCTTCCCTTTCCCGCTGGCCCGTGTCGCCGTGCCGGGCTGCATTGCATCGGCGCATCCGCCTCTGCTCATTGCTTCTGATGTCATCGGTTGACCTCCTTCACGGTCAGAGTTAGGTTTGGATACCGTGTTTCCGGCGGTGGGGATTCACTGTCTCATGCTCGACTTTACGCCGTCGGCACCAGAATCTCGGTCACCAGCTGATCTTCGGGCGTAACTCGCGGATCATTGAGGTAATTCAGCAGGTATCGGCCGACCCTCTCGATGAAGATGTCGTGCGTTTCAGGCCAGCTCATCACTTCGGGCATCTCAGTCCGGTTCATGGCGTTGCCTCGGCACGGGCTGGCTGAAGAGCATCTCCACATAGCGTCGCAGATGATCGATCGAGTCCGCGGCCACCTTCACTCCGTGTTTCGCTTTTGCAAGGACGAACGCCCCCTGAATCGTGGCCTGCGTATACAGGGCAAGGCTCTCGGCGGTCCAGTCCGGCTTCATGCCGCGTTCGCGGATCGCTTCGTCAATGTCGGCAACCAGCGTTTTTGCATGACCGCTGATGGAGCGTTCGCATGCCTCGCGAATCGCAGGGTGCGTGTCGTAGACCTCCTGCGTCATCGTGCCGACCAGGCAGGTGAAGTCCGGCAATTCCCCCTGCAGGAGCGCCTTCCGGAAATCGATGTATGCCAGCAGACGGTTCAGCGGATCGGGGGGGTCATGGTAGGGCGCTGTCTCAAATGCCGCTGCGGTTACTTCGCTCCAATAGTCGGCTGCCGCAATCGCCAGTTCTTCTTTGCTGTCGAAGTGATGAAAGAAGCTTCCCTTCGTCAGTCCCGCAGCTTCGCACACATCCTCCACCCGCGTTGCCGAGTAGCCCTTCGCGCGGATCACGTGCAGTGCGGCATCCAGAATACGTTTCTTCGATTCGTGCCGGGCTTCCAGGACAGGCATTGAGGTCCTTCCGTTTCCAACACGTCTAATGTACCCACTAGTAGGTACACTATCAAGCCGTCCTTTCATTCTTCAAAACCTGTATTTGTCTCTCGTTCCATCAGCGCCAGACAGCTAAGCTGTCGGCTTCAGCGGAGCCGGCATCTGCGCCAGGAAGCGCTGTGCAAACGCAGCACCGTATTCCTCCACCAGGGCCTTCACCCGCGCCGGGTCATCGGCCCGCACAATCAGCCCCGCGTGATGATGCTTCTTCATGCGGTGGACGATTTCCGGCGCGTCGAATCCGCTCGTATCCGGTTCGGCAGTTCGTGCCAGGCAAAGCACGCTTCCCGCATAACTCGACTTCGTCGCGGGCAGCTTGTAGGGCCCGCGTCGCAGATCGGCCACTTCGAGCTTCGCCCATTCCCGCCACAGGTTCACGCCTGTCGCAGTCTCCACCAGGTCGGAGATGAATGCGCCGCCCACGCGCGCTGCAATCTCAAGAAAATAGAATTGCCCGTTAGCATGCGCCTTGATGTATTCGGCGTGCGTGACGCCGCGCATCATGCCGAGCGATGGCGCCAGCTTCGCATTCAGCCCCGTCAATTCCTTCCAGTCGCCGCTGGTGCGGTCCACGGTGCGCGTGGTGAAGACGCCGCCTTCATGCATCACCTGCATCGGCGGCCGTCCGTACTGATGCACCGCGGCGAATACAACTTTGCCTTCGTCGATGATCGAGTCCACGTGGAAAATATCGCCGGGCACAAACTGCTCCAGCAGAAAATTGGTCTGTTCATCGCCCAGTTCATCCAGCAGGCGCCACAGTTGCTCCGGCTCGTGGATCTTGCGGATGCCGAGCGCCGACGCTTCCGCTCGCGGCTTCAGCAGCCAGGGCGGCTTCACGCGCTCCATGTACGATCGCAGATCGTCATAATTGAACACTCCACAGAATTCCGGCACAAGAAAGCCAGCATCGCGTGTACTGGTGCGCATCGCGAGCTTGTCGCGATATTTCATCGTGGTGCTCAGGTTCATGCCGCGCAGGCGCATGTGTTCACGAACTGCCGCGGCCGTCTCCTGGTCAAACTCATCCAGCGCCGCCACGCGATCGAACTTTCGCCCCCGCGCCATCCACGACACGGTATTCAGAATCTGCTGGCGGTTCAATCCTTCCGGCATCGTCGTCACGTCCTCCAGCGATTCGCGAGGCCAGTCTGCGTCGCGGAGCTTGTCCACCGTGAGCAGGGTCGGCTTCACGCCTGACTCGGCACATTGGCGCAAAAAATCCTGCCCTTTTTCGTAGCTCGATATGCACAGAATTCGTTGGATTGTGTCGGCCATGTGATCCTCGCGCGGCGGCTTCAAGGTAGGATAGTTCTACCATAGGCGCGATCACCCTCCCCATCCGCACGCACCACCCAGGGCATCTCGCATGGACAGGAAGGAATCGGCAGGTGGAATCAAGGTAGTGGCGGCGCTGCTGCCCGCAGCCGCGATCGCGCTGTCGACCTGGTCCGGGTGGCTGCCCGCAACGACGGCCTTGTCTCCTGGTATACACATATTCTGGCTGCTCTTTTATCTCGAGTCGCCGGGGTTGCTTTCCGCTGTTATCCTCAGCAACCCGCGACACGGCTTTCATCTCTGGATCGCGGCGATTGTCAACTTCGCCTTCTACTTCTTGCTATGCTGGATTTTGGGCCAGCTCATCAGCGGAATTCTGCGGGGCCGCCGGCAGTCTTTGTGAATCGCGGAGCGGTTCCCTGGTGCTGCCCAGACCGATTCTCCCTATGCTTACATCCGACGCAATCGTGCAACTTCACGACGAGCTCACGCGCGCCTGGCATGACGACCCCGCCGATCCGGTCGATCCCGAATCGACGGAATGGCTCGCCCGCGTCGCGCGCCACCATCGCGCGAATTTCGATCTATGGCACATCGAAGACGAAGCCCGCACCCCCGGCGTCTCTGACGGACAGCTCGCCGAGGTGAAGCGCCGCATCGATTCCACCAACCAGCTTCGCAACGACCTGATGGAACAGCTAGACCAGGCCCTGCTCGATTATCTCGAGCCCCAGCTGCTCCCTGATGCCGATGCTCCCTTGCACTCCGAGTCACCCGGTCTGATGATCGACCGCCTCTCGATTCTGGCGCTCAAGATCTATCACACGCGCGAAGAAGCTCTCCGCATCGACGCCCCGCCGGGTCACGCCAATCGCAACCAGGGCCGCCTTGAAATCCTTGAGATACAGCGAGCCGATCTGGCGCACTGTCTCGATGTCATGTGGCGGGAAACACTCGATGGAAGCCGCCGGTTCAAGATTTACCGCCAGATGAAGATGTATAACGATCCGACCTTGAACCCTGCCATCTATCTCAACACGCCGGACAAGTGCGACTGAGCCTCGTCCATTTGACGTAAAGCGGTGTTGCCGGTATAACAGTGGCTCAAGTAGCGCGCGTCGAATGTGTGTGACTCGAAAAGAATTGACTTCGTTCTCACAATATTGAACGCTCATGGCAGACCTTATGATGCAAGAGGCAAGAACCTCGGCGGCAAGTAGAAAGAAAGCTCCCTCCCTCGCCAGCAAGTCGGGTGGCCGCTCGGCAGCGGCTTCGTCGGCCGCTTTTCAGCAGTACCAGGCAGCGGTTCAGCTCGTGCAGCAGGCCAAGTACGACAAAGCGCTCGCCGCTTTTGAAAAGCTGCTTCCCACGGCGCCCGTCGAGATCATTGAGCGCTGCCGCATGTATATGCAAACCTGCCGGCGGCAATTGGAGAAGGCGGGGCTCAAATTCCTTACTCCTGAGGAACGGTTCGACTATGCGGTTTCGCAATTGAATTCAGGTTATTTCGAAGAAGCCTCAAACGAACTGAAAAGCATCCTGGGCGATCATCCAGAGGCCGACTACGCCTACTACGGCCTTGCGGTGATCGACTCGATTACGGGCCGGACTCAGGGCTGTCTCGATAACCTCGCCAAAGCCATTGAGTTGAACCAGAAGAATCGCCTCCAGGCACGCTCCGACAATGACTTCCAGAACATGGTGGACGATCCCCGCTTCACCGAATTGCTGTATCCTGAAATCCCGTAGGTCTGCCTCAACGTAGGAGCGCAGGCCCTCGGCATTGATTGTGAAATCAACGACTCCCCCAATTAACTCCGGGTCCTGTCCAGCCTGTTCCACCGTACCGGACGACGGACCCGATACGTCTATGCAGGCCCTTCACGTTGTCGCAATCGGCGGAGGCACCGGCCTCTCAACGTTGCTGCGTGGCCTGCGCCGTCATGTGAAGGTCCCCGGCCAATCAGCCGGCGAGCCGCTGCCCATTGCCGAGCTCGCCGCGGTTGTCACCGTGACCGACGATGGCGGATCCTCCGGCCGCCTGCGCAAAGACTTCAACATGCTTCCCCCCGGCGACCTGCGCAACTGCATGGTCGCCCTCAGCGAAGAAGAAGACGTGCTTGTTCAGCTCTTCGCGCACCGCTTTCGAGGTGGCAACGGGCTAAATGGGCACAGCTTCGGCAATCTTTTCGTTGCGGCGCTCACTGAGATCACCGGCGACTTCGCGCACGCGATCCAACTCGCATCCCGGATCCTGGCCACGCGCGGCAGCATCTATCCCGCGACCACTGCCAACGCCACGCTCGTCGCGCGCATGGACGACGGGTCTCTGGTGCGCGGTGAAACCGACATCACCGCCAGCCGCCAGCACATTGAAGAGCTGACACTCGATCCGCCCGATGCGGCGGCTCTGCCTGAGACCATCGAAGCGATCGAGCGTGCCGATCTTATCTCGGTCGGGCCCGGCTCTCTCTATACCTCGCTGATCACCAACCTCCTCGTGCAGGGTATTCCCACAGCGCTGGCCAACGCTCGCGGCACCCGCGTCTATATCGCAAATCTCATGACGCAGGCCAATGAGAGCCTCGGCCTCACCGCCTCAGAGCATATCGAGCGCATCTACGAACATACCCGCGCACCCATCTTCGACTACGCCATCGTCAACACCGCGCCCTTCTCCGAAGAGACGGTCGCGCGTTACGCGGCACAACGCGCCCAGCCGATCGAGGCCGATATCGAGCGCATCGAGGCTCTTGGCGTGCGCTGCATCCTCGGCGAGTTCGCAGGCGAGGATCACCCGGTCCGCCACAATTCCGCCCGCCTGACCGATGCCCTTCTCGAACTCGGCCGCAACTCCATCCACTCGCGCGAATAGGAAGTTACCAGCCCATTTCCCGCATGCGCTCCTCGATGATGCCGCTGTAGCGATTCATGCGATCGGGCCGTCGTTTGAGCGGGGCCGGCAGTATCGCCGCGAGCCGCGCTGCTTCTTCGCGGTCGACGCTCCGCGCCGAGGTCCTGTCGTAGGTACGGCACGCTGACTCCGCGCCATAAACGCCGGGACCCCATTCCACCACGTTCAGATAGAGTTCCAGGATGCGCTGCTTGCCGAGCACGAATTCGGCAACCGGAACCAGCGTGAACTCGGCGCCTTTGCGCAGAAGCGATCGCTCGGTCCCAAAAAACAGGTTCTTCACCAGTTGCTGCGTAATGGTCGAGCCTCCGCGAATGCGCCCGCCCTCCATATCGCCTTCGGCAGCGATCTCCATCGCATGCCAATCGAAGCCGTGGTGCTGGTAAAAGCGCGCGTCTTCCGCGGCAATCACCGCGTGCTGCAGATTGGGCGAGATCCGGCTCAACGGAACAAAGCTGGATCGCTTGTGATACGTCGTGCGATGAATCCAGGACTGAAGGCGTCTCTCCATCTGGAGGGCCGTGGTCGGCGGGTCGATCCACCGCAGTGACAAAAGCATCAGCGCGGCAAACAACCACACGCCCGCTACGCAGAGGCCAAGCCATCGCAGAAAAAAGACGAACGAAGCTTTTCGAGCCGACCTCGTGTTAGGCGCAGTATCGAGGGGTGCAGTCACATCTCAGAATAATCTTCTGGAATGCAGTGGTCAGTGATCAGTTGTCAATCAGCGTTGATTCGATCGTTGATTCGACCGCCAAGAACTCAGACTCCCGAGAACCCAGTCAGTCGGATTGCCGGGTTCAAATCCTCAATCTTTCAGCCCTGGTCCCGGGTTCCCTGCTGTTCCGTCCTTTTGAGCTGCCCGCATGCCGCGAAGATGTCGCGCCCACGTGGCCGGCGCAGATAAACAGGCACTCCCTCGGCTAGAAGTGTCTGCTGAAACAGCTCGACCGCTCCAGCATGCGGCATCTCGTAGGGAATGCCGGGGCCCGGATTCCATGCGATCAGGTTCACCTTCACCGGAAATCCAGCGCGCCGCACCAGTTTCGCGACTTCGCGCGCATGCTCCGGCCGGTCTGTCACGCCGCCCAGCAGGACATACTCAAAGGTGATGCGCTCTTTCGCGCGCAATTTCACTTCCCGTACCGCGGCCAGCATGGCATCGATGGGCCATTTGCGATTCACCGGCATCACATCGCTGCGAATCGCATCGTTCGGCGCGTTCAAACTGATCGCGAGCTTCGGGCGCATCTCCGGCGGCTCCGCAGCCAGCCGCTCGATACCGGGTACGATGCCCGACGTCGACACCGTCATGCGCAGCGGGCTGATCCCGACTTCCTCAACCAGCAGCCGCACCGCGCCCATCCAGTTGTCGTAGTTCAGCAGGGGCTCGCCCATTCCCATGAATACGAGATTCAGCCGATCTTTGCCCACTTCGACGCCGTGCCGGTCCATCACGGCAACCACCTGGCCTGCTATCTCGCCCCGCGTCAGGTTGCGCTGCAGGCCTAGTTTCGCGGTCAGGCAGAACTGGCAATTCACCGCGCATCCCATCTGGCTCGAAACGCAAATCGTGGCGCGATCCCAATTTTTCCTGGTTAACAACTGTGGCGCAACACGGTCCGCGTCGCTGCCGTCGCCCGCCTCGCCGCCATCCCCATCCGGCATCCAGACCGTTTCGACTGTTCCCGGCGGAGCGGCTTGCGCACTCTCCTCGGCGGTCGATTGGCCTTCCACCAGGTAACGCTCCGTCCCATCTTCCGAGATGAAAGTCTGTACAATCCTGGGACGCCCGACCACCCAGGATTGAGCCAGCTTCACGCGCAGCGTCTTAGGTAAAGTGGTGATTTCGCTAATCTCTGTAACTCTCTGTGAATAGATGGCTTCTGCGATCTGCCGCCCCCGCCATTCCGGCTCTCCTAGGGACGACGCGAGGCCGCTCAACTCGGTCCCGGAAACACCGAAAATTTCCCTCAGGCTTCCCTCGGATGCTTTGTTGGTATCTAATCGTACGAGTTGGCTGGAGTGCGCAGTCACGGCTGGGCCCAGCATAGTGCATTTCTCTTTCTCCTGCTGCCAGTGTCTGCCTCGCCGGGCACCTGTTTTCCCCAGTATTTTCTCGAGCCTGGTTCTATGACAGGCCCGGTTGAGTCCTGCAAGACCGACGAAGAATCGATATAAAAGATGACTATCAGCACTGAGCGCAACCTTCGCCGCACCGTCCTGCCGAATGGCCTGATTGTCTTGACCGAGCGCATGGAGCATCTCCGCTCCGTTGCGATGGGCGTGTGGATCAAGTCCGGTTCCCGCTGTGAACCTGCCGAGACCAACGGCATATCCCATTTTGTCGAGCACATGCTTTTCAAGGGAACCAAGTCGCGATCGGCCCAGCATATCGCCCGCGAAATGGATTCCATCGGCGGCAACCTTGACGCCTTCACCGGCAAGGAAACCATTTGCTTCAACGTGAAATCGCTGGCCGAGCATGTGCCCATCGCGCTCGACGTTCTCGCCGACCTGGTGCTGAACCCGGTCTTCGCGTCGCCAGAAATCGAGCGCGAGCGCGGCGTCATTCTCGAAGAAATCAAGATCGACGAAGACAATCCCGATGTGCTCGTCCACGAACTCTTCACGCAGAATTTCTGGAGAGATCATCCGCTCGGCAAGCCCATCCTCGGCACGTCGGCGACGGTGGGCCGGCTCGACCAGGAACAGCTCTTTGGTTACCACAGCGACCGGTTCCACGGCGGCAATATGGTGTTTTCCGCCGCCGGCGACCTCGAACACGATAGCTTCGTCAAGGCCGTCGGAGAGAAGTTCGCTCCGCTGAGCGTGGGCCGGCCGGTGCGCGAAGAGCTTGCCCCCGAAGCCAGCGCGCGCATCTTGCTCCGCAACAAGAAGGCTCTCGAGCAGGTGCAGATTTGTCTCGGCGTGCCAGCACCGCCCATCACCGACGACAATCGCTACTCTACGCTGATCCTCAACACCGTTCTTGGCGGCGGCATGAGTTCGCGCCTCTTCCAGACCATTCGCGAAGAGCGCGGCATGGCGTACTCCATCTATTCCGATCTGAATCCGTATCGTGACACCGGGACGCTCTGTGTTTACGCCGGCACCTCGGCAGGCAAGGCGCTCGAAGTCATCAATCTGATCCTCTCTGAGTTCAAGAAGCTCAAGGACACGCCGCTCAGCGACGATGAATTGACGCGCGCCAAGGACCAGGTCAAAGGAAACATCCTCATGGGGCTCGAAAGCTCCAACTCGCGCATGGCGAATCTGGCCCGGCAGGAAATGTACTTCCAGCAGTTCTTCACGGTGGAAGAAATCATCGCCCGGCTCGATGCGGTGGAGGCTCCTCAGGTGCAATCGATGGCGCAACGCCTCTTCGATCCCAACCGGATTGCCGTCACGCTGCTCGGCCGGCTGGATGGAATCAAGCTGACGCGCTCGCGGCTCGTCTGCTGAAGGGCGGAGGTTCTACGACGCCATCCCCAGCCCGACGAGATTCGCCGCGGCAATAATGATCACAATGCCGGCCCACAGCAGTCGAACGGGCCGGCCTTCCACTTCAGACCACTCGCCCAGCGCCAACCCGACCAGCCCTCCGCACAAGACATAAATGCTCATGTGCAGCATCCAGTTCACGTAGCTGAGCCGCTGCGGGATGTTCGATGCGCCCCACGCATAGAAGAAGAACTGCAGGTACCACATGATGCCGCCGGTCGAAGCGAGCGCCGCGTTCCTTATCAACGTGGGTCGCGGCTGTGCCAGGTCGCTGCGCAGCGAAAGCTTCTCAACCGTCGCCAGCCTGAAAAAGCAATAAGCCATGTTGATGACCGCTCCACCGCCCATGATGAACACGTAGCTTGGGAGCGCAGCATACAGAGGATTCACGCCCAGGTGGAGCGCCGCGGCCTCCATCGGCTTCGCAGCGTCGATTGCGAACGACATGCCTGAAGAAAAAATACCGCACATCACGGCCAGCCCCAGGCCGAGCGACAGATTGAACTCCTGAATCTCGCCCTGGAGTTGCCGTTCTTTTTGGTGCCCCGCGTAGGACACGATGGCGACGCCGATGAGCGCTACGATCACGCCGGCCATGGTCAGCAATCCGCTCTTCGTGGTGAAGAGCATCGCTCCCTGACCGTGCATCAGCGGAGGCACCAGGGTTCCGACGATCAGCGTCACCCCAATGGCTACGCCGATGCCGAGCGACATGCCGAGGTGCCGCATTGTGAGCCCGTAGCTCACGTTGCCCACGCCCCACATTGCGCCAAACAGAGCAACCTTCAGCAGCAGGTGCGGTCCCATCGACGCATAAAAGCCGCGGAAATCCGGCAGCAGAAACAGGCTCACGCCAATGGGCAGCAGGATCCACGAGAAGACGCCGGCCAGCGCCCACGTCGTCTCCCACGACCACTTCTTCACCTTCTCGATCGGCGCATAAAACGAGGCAGCCATGCCTGCCCCGACCACGTGCCAGCCAATCCCCGCAATCACTGAGGTCATGCGTTTCCTCTTGCCTGCCTTATTTTGGCTTCGCTGTGAATTCGTAGCTTCCCGCCGCCAGCCTGACCCCATGCTCGCCATTCGGACCGGTTGCGCTTTCCATATCGCCGTCGTATTTCTGAACCGATTGAATGGTCCAGCCTTGAGCGGCGTCGTCGCCGAGCCATCCCGCGGCATTCGCCGGAATCGTCACGTGCCACGTCGCCGTGTTGCCATGAATGCTCCAATCCGACTTGATCACGCCGTACGGCGAAGGATAGCTGAACTCCACGCTCCCAAGCCGCGCGTCAAATTGCGGATGCAGCACGATGGTATGAAAACCAGCGTCCAGCGAGGTCGCGTCCACGCCGGCGACGTAGCGGTAAATCCAGTCAGCCACCGCGCCATACGCGTAGTGGTTATAGGAGTTCATGCTGGGATCGCTCTTCATCTGATCGCCATTCCAGCGCTCCCAGGTGGTGGTTGCGCCATGTTCTACCAGGTATCCCCACGATGGATACGCCGTATTCAGCAGCAGGTGGTAGGCCATATCAGCGTGGCCAGTCTTGGTCAGCTCTTCCAATAAATAAGGAGTGCCAAGGAAGCCCGTCCCCAGCAATCCGTGATTGGCTTCGATTTTGGCGACGAGCTTCTGCGCCACGGCTGCGCGCATTGATTCGGGGACAAGATTCATGTGCAGCGCCAGCACATAACCGGTTTGCGTGTCGCCGACGCCTTCCGTTCCGGTCTTTGTGCGCTCGCCAAACGGAGAATCGCCTGTGTCCGCGCCTGCCACAAAGCCGTCTTCATGCACAAACTGCTTTCGAAACGCGTCGCGAATCTTCTCGAAGAGCTGCGCGTACCTGTGCTCGTCGGCGCTGCGACCAGTGGCATGCGCCATCTCGCGCATCAGCGTCACGTCGTAGGCCCAGGAAGAGGTCGCAATCAGCACCTGGTTGGTGCGGCCTTCCGGTGAAAGCCAGTCGCCAAACGGAATGCCCGAATTCTTCCACAATCCATCGGGATTCGAATCCTCGATCGCCGCAAGGTATTTTTCCATCGCGGCCCAGTTTTCCTCGATCACGCTGGTATCGCCATTTTGGAGCCACGACGTCCACGGAATGATCACGCCTGCGTCGCTCCAGCCCGCGCCGTATCCCGCATTCTCGCGCACGGTGCCGGGTGAGTAGATCCCGTAATACCGCGTATCGATCTGCGTGCCACGCATATCCGCGGAGAATTTGCGGGTGAACGCCGTCAGGTCCATGTTGTAGCTTGCGGCGCGCCAAAATACCTGGGCATCGGCCATCCAGCCGAGCCGCTCATCGCGCTGCGGGCAATCGGTTGGCACGCTCATGAAATTCGACCGCTGGCCCCACTCGATGTTGCTCAGCAGCTTGTTCACGATCTCGTTGCCGGTCTTCATCTCCGCCGTGAACCGAGCGTCCGTGTGAAACACTTCGGCGACCACGGCATCTTTGCCGGGCGGAGTCTTCACTCCCGTCAGTTCCGCATAGCGGTAGCCGTGATACGTGAACTGCGGAACGAACTCCTCTACGCCTTTGCCGCTGAGGGTGAAGGAGTCGGTCGCTTTGGCGGTGCGCAGATTCTCGGTGTAGAGGGTTCCATCGGCGTTCAGGATTTCGGCGAATCGCAGGCGGATCTTCGTTCCGGCCGGCCCCTGGACACGCACCCGCTCCACACCGGCCTGGTTCTGGCCAAAGTCATACACGTAGACGCCCGGCTTCGGTTCTTTCATCGATACAGCCTGAAGCGTACGCTCGACGCGAATCGGCGGAAAGGCCTGCGCCTCGATGCGAATTTCCTTCGGCTCAATCGCAATCGCCTGCTTCCATCCGGACGCAGCGAATTGCGCCGTATCCCATCCCGGCTCATGCAATCGCGCATCCTGCGTTTCGCCGTCGTAGAGCTCCGCGTGCTCGATATACGAAGTTTTCGCCTGCCACTCCGGGGTTGTCGTTACCCAGTCGATGCTGCCATCGGCATACTCCACACGGAGCTGCGCCCGCAGGGCTGGCGGCGTATCGCCATAGTTGTTGGGCTGCTGAAACCATTCGAGCGGCGTAGCGTACCAGCCTGGGGCCAGCAGCGCACCGACCGCGTTCTTGCCCTGCTTCACGAGGGCACTGACGTCGAAGGTCTGATAGGTGACATGCTCGCGGTAGTCGGTCCAGCCCGGAGCCATCACTTCGTTCCCGACCCGCTTGCCGTTCAGAAACACCTCGTACTCGCCCAGCGCCGTCGCATACAGCCGCGCCGACTTCACCTGCTTTCTGAGTTCAAATCCGTGGCGAAGCTGCTTGACTGAGTCCGGAATCCACGGATGACCGAGGGGTGTGCTCCTTGCTCCGGCAGGCTGCTGCCACTCGGCAGCGGCCTTCCATCCCGAATCGTCAAATCCTTTCCGCTCCCATCCGGCAGCCGCATGGATCGCGCTTTTCCAGGACGTGTCGCTGGCGAAGGTCTGCGTGGTTCCGTCGGTGTACTCGACGAACAGCGTTGCGATCATGGGAGCAGCTTCCTCGTTGGCTGCGCGCTCGGGATCGGCTTCGTAGCGCAACGTCTCGATTGCCATGCTGTTTGCGCCGTCAGCCAGCTTGCCCGTCACATCCGCTGCGACAAACTTCTTCCACGGCATCTGCCCATAGGGCGGCAGCGGGTCTTCAGTCAGGATTTGGGTTCCATTCACCCATGCCGAAACCGTGTCTTCGCCGGCAGCGTAGAAGGTCGCCTGCCGCACCGGCTTGGTCACGTTCACGCTGGCGCGATATGCAACCCGTTCTTCCTTGCTCCTCTCCGCGGAGACTTCATGCGCGTCGGGGCTCGCGATCCACACAGCCGCCGCATGTCGCACTGCCGCCTCTTCCGTTGTTTCGTAACCAATCCACTGCCCTTTCCACGCATCCTGGCTCATCAATCCGGTTTCAAACCAACCCGCCTTGCCTTCGGCGTACGGCTTACCGTCTGCGCCCCAAAGCTTGACCCACCAAAAGTAGCCGGTGCAGGGCTTGAGCGCGGGCCCTTCATATTTCACATTCAGCGATTGGTCCGATGCTTTGCGACCACTATCCCAGATTTTCCGGCTATTCTGCGTTTCATCCGGCGCCTGCGCAGCGACCCACACCTCGTACGCTGTCTGTTTCGCTCCGCGGGCGCTGTCGTCGAGCTGCCATGAGAAGCGCGGTGCCGGATCGTCGATGCCGAGCGGCATGGTCAGATCGTCGACGCGCAACATCTCCGGTCCCGGTACGTGTTGCGGTTGTGCGATCACGATTGAAGCCGACAACATCAACCCCCAGGCAATCCCCTGCGCGCTGTGCCGCATTCTCGCGTTCTCCCATCCACACTGACTTGAACCCGTCCATTGTGCAGCATCGGCGCGAACTCTGGAAATGGTTTTCGTATTGAATTTTTCGCATCGGAGTTCCCCGGTACACTCTCATCATGGGGACTCGGCTTTACGTTGCCTCCACCAGCCAGGGCAAGCTGCGCGATTTCCGGACCGCTGCCGAAACCCACGCCGTTTCTCTCGAGCCGCTGCCCGGTCTCGATACCATCCCCGTTCCCGAAGAAGACGGGGCCACCTTCGCCGCCAATGCCATGATCAAGGCAGCGCATTATTCGCGCTTCGCGCCCGGCGAGCTCGTCATTGCCGACGACTCCGGCCTCGAAGTCGACGCGTTGGGCGGCGCTCCCGGTGTGCGCTCGGCTCGTTTCGCCGCCGACTCCGGCCTCGTCGATTCACCCGACGCCAATGACAACACCGACGTCTGGAACAATATGCTGTTGCTGCAGCGCCTCGGCTCCATCGACGCGTCGCGCCGCACCGCCCGCTATCGCTGCGTGCTCGTGGCCGCGCGCGACGGACACCTCGTGCAGACGGCAGAGGGCTCGGTCGAAGGCATCATTCTCGACGCACCGCGCGGCACCGGCGGGTTCGGCTACGATCCTTTGTTTTATCTGCCTGCACTCAACTGCACCATGGCCGAGATCGATCTGCAAACCAAGCTTTCGCTCAGCCATCGCGGACGTGCACTTGTTGCACTCCTCTCCCTTCTCAACATCTGAAACGCCCGGCCTCCCGCGTCCCACTTCCACCCGGCCTTCCTTGACGCTGCCAATCTCGGACCCGAATAATAAGTAAGGATCAGCGAAATCCCTCCTCTGAGGCCGAAGTGGCCTCGATTCAAGGCATCAGGAGCTGCAAAACGCATGGCAACCGCACAACATCCTTCCGCGCACAATGTGCGTCCCGGCGTAAGGCCTTTGCGTGCCGGTCAAGGGAATTCGTTCATTTGGCGCAAGCTCCATTCGCTGCTTGGCATCATTCCCATCGGCGCATTTCTCCTGGAGCACCTGCTCTCGAACTTTGAAGCGCTCAAAGGCCCCCTCGCCTACGGTGACCAGGTCAAGTTCCTCAATGCGCTGCCCGTCGTGCGCGTTCTGGAATGGGTTTTCATCTTCATTCCCATCGCCTATCACGGCATTTACGGCGTCTACATCTGGGTTCGCGGCAAATCGAACATCGTTTACTATCCATGGGCCGGCAACTGGATGTACCTCGTGCAGCGGTACACCGGCCTCATCGCATTCGCCTACATCCTTCAACACGTGCTGCGCCAGCGCTTCATGGGCATCAGCCTGCCCGAGCATCCATACGCCGCCTTCGCCAAGGTGCAGCATGAGCTCGCGAATCCCTGGATGCTAGCCGTCTACGTCATCGCCATGATCGCCGTGTGCTGGCACTTCGCGTACGGCATCTGGCTCTTTGCCGCCAAGTGGGGCATCACGCCCGGCGAAACCGCGCGCAAGCGCTTCGGCTATGTGTGCGTGGCCATCGGGGTGATCCTCGCGGCCATGGGCATTGCCAGCATCTGGGCGTTCGTCTCGCCCAAGTACGCCAACACGCCAGACGACGTTACGCCGGCCATCACCCAGATCCACACCCCGGCTCATCCCGCAGGCTAGATGGAGGTCTTCATGCCAGAATCGCGCATTACCAGTCAGGAATTCCAGAAATTCGCAGGCCCAGCTCACAACGCAATCGTCGAGTTGAGCCGCGTTGTCGGCGCTTCCAGCTTCGATCCCGAGTTGCAGCAGTTGGTCAAGATCCGCGCATCGCAAATCAATGGTTGCGCCTTCTGCACCCAGCTTCATCTCAACGAGGCACGCCATATGGGTATCGCTGCCCCCAAGCTGGACCTGCTTGCCGTGTGGCGCGAGGCCGGCATTTTTTCAGAACGCGAAAAGGCCGCTCTGGCATGGACGGAGCTGCTGACGCGCCTCTCAGAGCATCATGTTTCCGATGCGGATTATGCGGCCGTATCGGCTCACTTTGCTCCATCCGAGCTGGCCTGGCTCAGCGCTGCGGTCGCCGTCATCAATACATGGAACCGCATCGCCGCGCCCTTTCAGTACGCACCGCCCATTCCGCGTCACCCAATCGAACCCGCCCATCAAGCCGCGCATGCGTAGAACGCCTTCGCCCAGTTTTTGGCTTGGGCCGTTGAAAGGACTCGAAAGAGAATGGCAGGACCCAGAATCATCGTGATTGGCGGAGGCCTCGCCGGGCTCGCAGCAGTGATCAAGATCGCGGAGGCCGGCGGCACCGTCGACCTCTTCTCCATTGTTCCCGTCAAGCGTTCCCACTCGGTCTGTGCGCAGGGCGGCATCAACGCCGCTAAAAATCTGAAGGGCGAAGGCGACACCACCTGGAAGCACTTCGACGACACGATTTACGGCGGCGACTTTCTCGCCAACCAGACTCCCGTCAAAGCCATGTGCGAGGCCGCTCCCGGAATCATCGACCTGCTCGATCGGATGGGCGTTCCCTTCAATCGCACGCCCGAGGGTTTGCTCGATTTCCGCCGCTTCGGCGGCACGCTGTACAACCGCACCGCATTCGCCGGAGCCACCACCGGCCAGCAGCTCCTCTACGCGCTTGACGAACAAGTTCGCCGCCACGAGTCCGACGGCAAGGTCAAAAAGTATGAGGGCTGGGAATTTCTCTCCGCCATCATCGACTCGACCGGCCGTGCGCGAGGCATCACGGCGCTCGATCTGCGCAGCATGGAGCTTCGCTCCTTTCCAGCCGATGCGATCATTCTCGCCACCGGCGGCATTGGAGCCATCTTCGGCAAGAGCACCAACTCCGTGGTCTGCACCGGCTCCGCGCAATCCGCGGTCTTCCAGCAGGGCGTCTACTACGCCAATGGCGAATTCATCCAGGTCCATCCCACGTCGATTCCCGGCGAAGACAAGCTGCGACTCATGTCCGAGTCGGCCCGCGGCGAAGGCGGCCGCGTGTGGGTTCCGCGCACTGCCGGCGATAAGCGCCCTGCAAAACAAATTCCAGAGGCCGAACGGTGGTACTTCCTCGAAGAGTGGTATCCGAAATACGGCAACCTCGTTCCCCGCGACGTTGCAACGCGCGCGATCCACAAGGTCGTCTATGAGCATCACCTCGGTATTGACGGCCAGCCCATGGTCTATCTCGACCTGACCCACATCGATCGCGCCACGCTGAATCGCAAACTCGAAGGCATTCTCGAGATCTACGAGAAGTTTGTAGGCGACGATCCGCGCGAAGTGCCGATGAAAATTTTTCCGGGCATGCACTACACCATGGGCGGCCTGTGGGTCGACTTCGACCAGATGACCAACGTCCCCGGCATCTTCGCGGCCGGCGAGTGCGAGTATCAATACCACGGCGCAAATCGCCTGGGCGCCAATTCGCTGGTCAGCTGCATCTTCGGCGGATTCCAGGCCGGCCCGAATGCGCTGAAGTATGCCAAAGGCGTTGAGCGCGCCGGAGCCGACGACGGTTCTGCCGCCGAGCTGAAGCGCCAGGCTGAAATCAACCAGGGTTTGATGAAGAATGAGGGTACCGAGAATCCCTTCAAGCTGTGGCGCGAGCTGGGCGTGAACATGACCAAGCACTGCACCGTGATCCGCTACAACAAGGGACTCGAAGAGGCCGACGCGAAAGTTGTTGAACTGCTCGATCGCTACAAGAAGGTGAACCTGAGCGACAAGAGCCAGTGGGCCAACACCAGCTTCGCCTTCGCGCGCCAGTTGAAGAACATGCTCGAGCTCTCGCGCACCATCACGCGCGGAGCGATCCTGCGCGACGAGTCGCGCGGCGCGCACTACAAGCCCGATTTTCCGGAACGCAACGACGAGAAGTTTTTGAAAACGACCAAGGCAAGTTTCACCGGCGTCTGCACCGGTCCCAAGTTCGAATTCGAAGACGTTGACATTCAATACATCAAGCCGCGTCCGCGCCGCTACGACGCCGCGAAGTGAGCAAACGAACCACCGAGCGAAGCGAGGTGGAAGTGAGTCGAAGGATCCGCGGTTGTCGGTTGAGATTCGAAGTTGCAAGAAGTTCTTGCTGAAAGCTGAAGGCTGACAGCTGAAAGCTGCTTTTGAGGGAACATGGCAGACAGGACCGTACATTTCGAAATCAAGCGCCAGGCAAGTCCCGAGGCGCCCGCTGTGTGGGAAAAATTCGACCTTCCGTGGCGTCCCGGCATGAACGTCATCTCCGCCATGATGGAAATCGCGGCCAACCCTGTGACCGCCGACGGGAAGCCCACCACGCCGATCACTTACGATTCAAATTGTCTCGAAGAAATCTGCGGCTCCTGCGCGATGCGCATCAATGGCAAGGCCCGCATGGCCTGCTCGGCGCTGGTCGAGAACCTGGAGCAGCCCATCAAAGTCGAGCCGCTCTCGAAGTTCCCGCTGGTGCGCGATCTCCAGGTCGACCGCTCCGTTCTGTTTGAAAATCTCATGCGCGTCAAGGCCTGGGTTCCCGTCGACGGAACCTACGATCTCGGTTCCGGACCGCGCGTCTTCCCCCAGCAGCAGGAAGCCAATTACCCGCTTTCCAACTGCATCTCCTGCACCTGCTGCATGGAGGTATGTCCTCAGTTCAACGAGGCCACAGGATTCGTCGGCGCAGCCACGATTGCGCAGGTCAAGCTCTTCAACAATCACCCCACCGGCAAAGTCTTCAAAGAGGAACGGCTGCGCGCGCTGGCCGGGGACGGAGGAGTGCAGGAGTGCGGCTACGCGCAGAACTGCGTGGAAGTCTGCCCCAAGCAGATCCCGCTCACCAACGCGATCTCGGATATCAGCCGCGACGTGCTCACCCAGAAAGTCAAAGACTGGCTGCGCGGCTGACGGCGGCGATTTGATTGCGCGCGTCCGGGCCCGGACGCTTCACTGCGGCCTAGTTGCCGTAGAACCCGGCAATCCAGCCCTGCAGCAGCGCCGGCAAACATCCCAGCACCACCACGGCCCCGGTGATCAGCAGCAGAACCAGAGTCGTGACCGGATGCGCCGGGATACGCGACGAATCGGCTGCGGGCAGCACGTAGACACGCTTTAGCACCTGCACATAGTAGTAGAGGCTAACCGCGCTCATCGCCACGGCGAGAATCACCAGCCCCAGGCCAGCCCCCACGGGATAGACCTGAAGCACCGCCGCAAACAAATTGAACTTGGCCCAGAAGCCGACCAGGGGCGGAATCCCCGCGAGCGAGAGGAACAGCACCAGCATGACCGCAGCCAGCACCGGGTTCCGTTTGTGCAGGCCAAGAAATGCTTCCATGCGATCGCTGCCCGTGGCGCGCTCCACCACGCCGACTGCGCCGAAGGCTCCGATCGTCGTCAGCCCATAAGTGAGCACGTAGTACAGAATCGCCTCGGCGCTGCGCGAGCTATACGAGAAGAACGCGAGCCCCAGCAGCACATAACCGGCGTGCGCAATGGCCGAGTAAGCCAGCAGCCTGCGCACGCTGGTCTGCGCCAGCGCCGCCAGGTTGCCCAGCACCATCGAAACCGCGGCCAGCACCATCAGCAGCTCCATCCACGCTGACCGGAATCCGAGATACATAGGCATGGGTTGCGGATGGTTGCTCGCAATCACGACGACGCGACCCTGCATTCCATCGAAAACATGCCATGCCGCCGTGCCGATGGAAATCAGCAACGCAAAGCTCGCCACCTTGGAAACGGAAGCGATGAATGCCGCGCCCGGTGCAGGCGCGCCCTCGTACGCATCCGGCGCCCACAGGTGGAACGGCGCCGCTGCAATCTTGAATCCCAGACCAGCCGCGACCATCACCAGCGCCACGTAGAACAGCGGCGCGGCGTGCACCGCGTTCCCACTGTACAGACCCCGCATCATCCGGTGCAGGTTCGTCGATCCGGAGATACCGTAAAGATAACTGAAACCGAACAGCAGAAACGCAGCCGACATGCCGCCGAACAGGTAGTACTTGATCGCCGCTTCGGCGCTTTTCGCCGATCGCTTGGCAAACGCTGTCAACACGTACAAGCCGAGGCTAAGCAATTCGAGGCCGATGAAAATCACCAGCAGGTCTTGGGCCGCCGCAATCACCAGGCCGCCAGTCGCGGCCATCAGCACCACCGCGACAAACTCGCCCACGTGCCGCGTAAACTCCGATTCGTTGAGCAGCAGTAGCGTCAACGCGGTCAACGCCAGGATGCCCACCTGCGCAACCGATGCCGAACCGCCCACAGCCAGCAACACGTCGCCGTTTGCCGCAGCCAGGCCGGTCCCGCCCACGTAGAACAGTGCACCCAGTCCCGCAAGACAGCCGAGCACGCCCAGATTCGCTGCAACCGCCGCCCGAACCTGCAACGTCGCCTTGCGCAGGAACGCCAGGTCCACAACCAGCACGATCACTGCGGCAATTTCGAGGGCCGATTCAGGCAGCGTCACGCGAAAGAGGTCTGCGTAGTTCATTGCATTCCTCCCGCAAGCATTGCCTTGACCGCCGGCTCAATCGCTTCCAGCAGGATTCGCGGATACAACCCGACAAACAAGCTAGCCGCTACCAGCAACGAAACGCCCGCCACCTCGGGCCAGGTAATGGGTGCCAGTTCGTGCCCGTGCTCGTGCAGGTGCGCCGCCGGATGCGCATCGCTGAAGAAGGCCTTCTGCAGCGCTCGCCAGGTATAGGCCACACCCACAACGATGCCAACTCCGGCGGCTACGGTCCACCAGGGCTTCGCCATCCAGGCACCAATCAGTACTTGCAGCTCCGCTACGAATCCCGAAAATCCCGGCAGCCCCATCGACGCGATGCCGGCAATCACAAACGCCCACGCCGCAAACGGAAGCCGCTTCGACAAATGCATGGTTTCAAGATCGGCAAGTTGCCGCGTATGCGTGCGCTCGTAAACGATGCGGCCCACAATCGCGAAGAGCAGTCCCGCGATCACGCCGTGCGAAAACATCTGCAGCACCGCGCCCGTGATGCCGATCTGGTTGAGCGTCATCAGTCCCAGCAGCACAAATCCCATGTGACTCACGCTGGAGTAGCCGATGACAAACTTGAAGTCGGTCTGCACCAGCGCCACCAGCGCTCCATAGACAATGCCGATCACCGCCAGCAGCGCAAACACGTCGCGCCACGAACCAAGACCGTTCACCGAAAATCCCCAGGGATCCATGCCCCGCGGATACAACGCCATCGCGACGCGCAGGCAGCCGTATGCGCCCAGCTTCATCACCACGCCTGCCAGCAGCATTGACGCAGCGGTCGGGGCGGCCACGTGTCCGGTAGGCGCCCAGGTGTGGAAGGGCCACATGCCGGCGAGAATTGCAAAGCCAACGAAGACCAGCGGGAAACACCACATCTGAAAACTCACCGGCAGGGATGCATGGGCGAGGTCGATCAGGCCGGTTGAATGGCTGCCCGATCGCGCATACGAAGCGAGCAGTCCGATCAGCACCATCGCCGATCCGACAAAGGAATAGAGCGCCAGCTTCATTGCGCCGTATTCGCGCCGCGTCGAGCCCCAGATCGAGATCAGGAAGTACTTGGGCACGATCGCAATCTCGTAGAACACGAACAGTAGGAACAAATCCCCGCTGAGAAACACGCCATACACGCCGCCAATGAGCGCCAGGTAAAACGCAAAGAACTCATTGGTGCGGTCTTCGATGTTCCAGCTGAAGAGCACGCCCGCAACCGCAGCCAGGCCGGTAAGCAGCACGAGCACCAGGCTGATGCCGTCCGCCGCGAGCAGATAACGGATGCCCATTTGCGGGATCCACTCCGCATCGGTAATCACGGCGCGGGCATAGTGAACCTCGGCACCGGCAGCAAATCCGAGCAACGCCAGGCTCAGTCCGGCCAGCGCTACGACAAGCGCCAACCAGCGTGCAAGCCCGTTCTTGCCCCTGGGCAGCAAGGCCTCAAGCAGCGCCCCGGCAAACGAGAGATAGATCGTCCACGCCAGCATCTAGAATCTCCAGTGCGCCAGCAGGTTCACCACCGTCGGGTTCACGCTGCCCAGAATCAGTTGCGGCACAAGGCCGATGAGGAACATCAGACCGATCACTGGCACCATCGCCAGGCGCTCGCCGCCATGCATGTCGGCAAAGCCAGCCCACTTCTCCGGCACCGGACCGGTAAAGACCTTCTGAATCACGGTCAGGATGACGGCGGCTGTCACGAGCAATCCGAGCACTGAGAAGGTCGCCGAAAGCCAGGTGAGCGGAAAGACGCCGCGGAAGATCAGGAACTCGCCAACAAATCCGTTCAACCCCGGTAGACCCAGAGACGAGAACAGGGCGATGCCCATCATGCCGGCAAGAACCGGCGCCGGTTTGCGCAGTCCGCCAAAGTCATCGATCCAGCGCTCGCCGCCACTGCGCTCCTGCAGCATGGCGATGAACCAGAAGAGTGCCGCCGCTGTCACGCCGTGATTGAACATTTGCAGGATGACGCCATTCAGCGCCGCTGCCTGGCTGGCCCGTGTCGCCGCACTCGGATCCGAAACCGCCAGCGCAAAGATGCCCAGCAGGCAATAGCCGAGGTGATTTACCGAGGAGTAGGCGAAGACGCGCTTCAAATCCCGCTGCGCCGCCGCGGCCCACGCGCCCATTACGACTGTGACTACGGCAAGGATCAGCAGTGCGGTGCGCATCTGTGCGATCTGGTGCCCGAAAATCGGCACCGCGATGCGCAGCAGACCGTATACGCCCATCTTCGACATCCCGCCGGTCAACAGCATCGTCACGGGCGAGGGCGCCTCGGAGTACGCATTCGGCAGCCAGGTGTGGAACGGCATCATCGGAACCTTGACCGCAAAGCCAGCGAGCACGCCAATCGCAAGCCACTTCATCACCGGCCCAATGTTTGCTGTCACCAGGTCTTCCAGGCGTCCCGTTCCGGCCATCTGCGTCAACTGCTCAAAGTCCATGCTGCGCGTGGCGAGGAAGAGGGCGAGAAAGGCAAGCAGCAGCGCCACCGATCCAGCCATGGTGTAAATGAGGAACTGCGTTGCCGCCGGGCCGCGCTTCGCCCCGCCCCACAACTTGATGAGGAAGAACGCCGGAATCAAACTGAGCTCCCAGAACAGAAACCAGTGAAAGAAATTCAGCGCGGTGAACGATCCGAAGAGTCCGGACTCGAGCAGCAGCACCAGCGCGAAGTAGAGTCCCGGCTGGCGATGTACGCGGTGCGCCGCATCCACGCTCATCAGCGTGACAATGGCGGAAAGCACCAGCATCAGCGCGCCCAGGCCATCGACGCCGAGATGGTACTCGATGCCCAGCGATGGCGCCCACTTTGCGCGTTCCACCAATCCCATGGTTCCGTCGGCGGGCAACTTGGTCCAGATGGCCAAGGCCAACGCCAGCCCTGCCAGCGTTGTTACCAGCGCCACGAGGCGCGCGTGCCGGCCGGAAAAAATCGCGATCGCCGCTCCCGCCACGGGCAGCACGGTCAACAAGGTCAATAGAGGAATTCCGTTCATCCCCGGCTGCTCCAGATCAAAATCGCGGCCAGCACCACGAATCCGAGCGCCAGCAATCGCAGGTACGTCTGCACGCGCCCGGTCTGCATCCGCGCAAGCAGCCCGCCACCCGACGCCAATTCTTCACAGCTCTTATCAAATCCGCCGTCCACCCCGTAGACGTCAATCAGACGATTCATGTGCGCCCATCCGCGGAAGAGCCATGTGACCGCGATGACGATTCCGCCCCACACGTAGCGATCGAGCCAGTCCGCAACCTGGGCCCAACCGTAATAGAACGCAATCACCGTGACGCCATAGAGTTCGTCGATGTAAAACTTATCGCGCAGCACAGCCCATACCGGCGGCAGCGCTTTCTCGATTGCATCCGGCGCCTCGGGCTGCGGCGATTTGTTTCCGTAAATCCACCCGCCAAGGCCGATGCCGATGAGAACGATCAGCGATGAGGTGACCATCAAGGTTGCCAGGCCCGGCTCAGCAAATCCAGACCAACTGAAAGGCGCCGGCACATTGTCAAGGAATCCCTTGAACCACTCCCATGCCGGCGTCCCGATGGCGCCGAGGAAGATGGCGAAGAACGCGAGAATCGCGAGCGGCATCGTCATCACCCGCGGGCTTTCATGCGGATGCGCGTGCCCGCGCCATGTGCCGAAGAAGACGTAACTGACCTGGCGTGTCATGTAGAACGCCGTCAGAAACGCGCCGAACACAAGCAGGAAAAACGGTCCGGCTCCGATGCCCTCCTCGGCGTGCTTTGCCGCGGCAAGAATTCCGTCCTTGCTCCAGAAGCCGGAGAAGAAGATCGGGAATCCGCAGAGCGCCAGCATGCCGATCGCGTAGGTAAGAAATGTCAGCGGCATCGCAGCGCGCAATCCGCCCATGCGCCGGATGTCCTGCTCTTCGTGCGTGCCGTGAATCACTGAGCCCGCGCCCATGAAGAGCAGCGCCTTGAAGAAAGCGTGTGTAATCAGGTGGAACATGCCCACCGCAACGCCGCCCAGGCCAAGACCGGCCATCATGTAGCCAAGTTGCGAAACGGTCGAATAGGCCAGGATGCGCTTGATGTCGTTCTGCGCGACGGCAATGAGCGCAGCAAAGACTGCCGTGCTGGCGCCCACCCAGGTGACCGTGGTCAGCGCGGTTGTTCTGCCGCCGAGTTCGGCCCCGGCCTGCATCAGCGGATACACGCGCGCGACAAGATAAACGCCCGCAGCCACCATCGTCGCGGCGTGAATCAAGGCGGAAACCGGTGTCGGGCCTTCCATGGCATCGGGCAGCCACACATGCAGCGGCAACTGGCCGCTCTTGCCAACCGCTCCCGCAAAGATCAGCAGCCCAATCGCGCCTGCGGCCGTCAGCCCCCAACCGGACGGTGTTGCCAGCATCGTGCCCAGCGCCAGCGGTTCCAATGCGCCCGTGCCGCCGTTATAGAAGAGCAGCGTTCCGGTCTGCGCAAACAGCCACACGATGCCGAGGAGGAAAAACACATCGCCGACGCGGGTGGTCAGGAACGCCTTCTTTGCAGCGGCTGCCGCCGACGGTTTCTGGTACCAGAACCCGATGAGCAGATACGACGTGAGCCCGACGATCTCCCAGCACATGAACAGCAGCAGAATGCTGTTGGCGATGACCACGCCCAGCATCGCGCCCGCAAACAGCGCCAGGAAGCAGAAGAAGCGCGTGAAGTTCTCGTCGTGCTCCATGTAGCCGACGGAGTAAATAAAGATGAGCAGCCCGACGAAGCTGACCATCACCAGCATCACCGCCGCCAGCGGGTCGAGCACCCATCCGAGATCGACGTGTGCCGCGCCGACTTGCACCCAGGTGAAGTTCACGGTTTCGCGCACGGCCATTCCATGCGACCATCCGGTCATCACGTGCGCAAATGCCGCGATCGACAGGATCAGAGAAACGCCAAGCGAACCGATGGCCAGCGCCGCGGCGGGTTTGCGCAACGGCTGCTTCATCACAGCGATGACGCCGGATATCACAATTGGAACCGCCGGAATCAGCCACAGGATTTGCGCGATCAGCGATGGCACCACTTGCGGGGTGAACGAAGAAACGGTCTCCTGCATCAATCTGTCACCCCTTCATCCTGTTCATCTCGTCCAGGTCCGTCGTTTGCGCGTGGCGATGAATCTGGATGACGAGGCCAAGTCCAACCGCGGCTTCCGCGGCGGCCACGGCAATCGAAAAAATCGCAAACATCATGCCAGTGAGCGCTTCGGGATGCGGTCCGTAGCGCCAGAAAGCAATCAAATTCAAATTGGCTGCATTCAGCATCAGTTCAATGCCGATCAGCACGAGGATCGCGTTGCGCCGCGTGAGCGCGCCCGCAAGGCCGATGGCAAACAGCAGCCCGGCCACCAGCAAATAGCCTGCCAGCGGATTCACTTGGCACTCTCTTTCTCGTGCATCGCCACGATGACCGCGCCGATCAGCGCAGCCGTCAGCAGCAATGCCAGGATCTCGAGCGGCAACACGTAACGGCCCATGAGCGCATTACCGATCTGCATCACGGTCGCGGTTGGCGCCGTTGTGGAGGCAGGTAATCCCGATGTGCTGCCGAGCACCGCCCAGGCAAGCACGGCAAACACCGCGGCCGCGATTAGAAGACCGGACAGCCATGTGCGGCTGAAGATGCCTCCCTGCGCCTGAGTCTCGGAACTGCGCGTGAGCAGGATCGCAAACACCACCAGGATCGCAACCGCTCCGATGTAGACCAGAATTTGTACGAATCCCGCGAACTGCGCGTCGAGTTGCAGGAACAGGAAGGCGAGCCCGGCAAAAGCAATAGTCAGGGCCAGCGCGCAATGCACCAGGTTTTTCAGCAGCACCGCCGCCAGGCCTCCGGCCACCGTCAGCGCCGACACCACCCAAAACGCAAAACTCATCGGCCGTTTATCCTCTCTCCGGCTCTCGAATCGGGGACCGCAAACCGGCCCGTTCTGCAACAACCCGCCGCATCACTCGGCATAGCGGTACGTTCTCGGCCCAAACTTTTCGCGGCGCATGCCCAGCAGCCCGGCGAGGGCGTACACACCCACAACAACGATCCAGCACACCAGCCATCTGAGCCAGCCCTCGCCCATGAAGCGCCACGCGGCGGCCACAAGCAGGTTAAACAGCGTGAACGGCAGCACAAATTTCCAGGCGAAATTCATCAACTGATCCTGGCGCAGGCGCGGCAACGTTCCGCGCACCCAGATGAAGAAACAGATCCATAGCTCAACCTTGGCGAAGAACCAGAACCAGGAAGGCATCCGGCTCAGGAACGACAACGGCGCGGCCCATCCGCCCAGAAACAGAGTGGTACCCAGCCCCGCGACGCCGAACATCTCAACATACTCGCCCAGGAAGAAGAGCGCGAATTTGAAGCCGGAGTACTCAGTGAAGTAGCCCGCGACGAGTTCCGACTCCCCTTCCGGCAGATCGAACGGGGAGCGGTTGGTTTCCGCGGTCGATGCAATCACGAAGATCAGGAATCCCGCGAATCCCCACGGCGTGAACACGTGCCAGTTGGGAAGAACGCCGGTGAAATGATTCTGCGCGTCCACCACTTTCGCCAGGGAGAGCGTACCGGTCATCATCACGATCACGATACTCGACAGCAGCAGCGGCACTTCATAGCTGATCATCTGCGCAACGGCGCGCATCGCGCCCATCAGCGAATACTTGTTGCGGCTCGACCAGCCAGCCATGAAGACCGAAAGTTCAGTCGATGCCATCATGGCAAAGAAAAACAACAGGCTCGAATCGAGATCGACGAGCACCATGTTGCGTCCCATGGGCAGCACGGCAAATCCCATGAATACCGCGACGACCAGCACCAACGGCGCAAGAAAGTGCACCACGGCATCGGCGCGCAGCGGAATAATGTCTTCCTTGGTGAGCGACTTGATGCCATCGGCAATCGGCTGCAACACGCCGAAAGGGCCCACGCGATTCGGGCCGTAACGATTCTGCATGCGACCCAGTCCCTTGCGCTCCATCAGCACCGCCAGCGCGAACAACGTCGGATACACAGCGATGATCGCCACAACGCAGAGGATGACGCCGACGATGCCCTGCCATCCGCCGGGCAGGAAACCAACCAGCCAGTTCTTAAGGAGTACGAAGACCTGGTCAAGCCTTTCGAGCATTCTTACTGTCCCCCTCCGCCCGGCTTTGGCTCCGTGTCTTCCGGCTTCGCGGCTTCAGGAGCGGGCGAGGCCGGCTTGGGCTGTGGCTCAGGCGGTTTGACAGCGGCGGATTCCGCGAGTTTGGCGACGGCCGATTCAGCCGGCTTCGCAGCGGCAGCCGGAGCAGGCACAGCTGTCTTCGCCGCTGCAGCTTTTGCAGCTGCAGCTTCCGCGGCGGCCTTCGCCTTCGCTTCGGTCTTGGCTTTCTCTTCCGCCAGCCGGGCGTCCACTTCCGCGGCTTCCGTAGGATGAATCTTGTGGTAGTACTCGTTCGACTCGGCGAGCTGCTTGCGGTCGAGGAGCAATCCGCCAAAGCGGTCGTCGGTGGCCAGTTCAAAGTCGGTATTCATCTTGATGGCTTCGAACGGGCACACCTCAACGCAGATCTGGCAGCTCATGCACACCGACACATCGATGTCGAAGCGCGTCGGATAAAACTGCTGCTTGCCCACGTAGTCCGGCTTCTTGTCCTTGCTCTTCTCGATATAGATACACTTCGGCGGGCACTCTTTTTCGCAGATCTGGCAGGCCACGCAGCGCAGGCCGGCCTCCCAGTCGTTCCCGTCATACACAAGGAACGGGAAGACGCGCGCGTTCTCCACCGCCGGTATCCGCTCTTCGGGATACTGCACCGTCGTCAGCCGTTCTTTTGAGACATAACTGCCGGCGAAATTCTTCGCCGTCTCGGCCAGTCCCCGTAATATTCCCTCACCAAGCATTCAGTCGAGCTCCCAGCCATCAGCCCTCAGCCGTCAGCTTTTTGTGTCGCCTTGGCATACCGCCCATTCGCCGCAAACCAGCTGAAAGCTGAAGGCTGACAGCTGATGGCTTCAGTTCACCGATCCACTTCTCCCAGCACGATGTCCACGCTTCCGAAGATCAGCACCACGTCGGCGACGTTTTGTCCCAGGCACATGTCTTCGAGAATCGTCAGATTGATCAGGCTGGGCGGCCGCACGCGATACCGGTACGGATTCGGCCCTCCATCGCTGATCAGATAAAAGCCCAGTTCGCCTTTCGGCGCTTCGATGCGCCCGTATGCTTCTCCCGCCTTGGGCCTGAAGTTGCGAATCCTCGCTTTCGGATCCATAACGGGTCCGCCCGGAACATCTTTGAGCGCCTGCTCGAGAATTCCGATCGACTCGCGCATTTCGAGCATGCGGATCATGTAGCGATCGTAGATATCCCAGTGATCGCCAAGCGGCACGCGGAACTTGAACCGATCGTAAATCCCGTAGTGGTCGACTTTCCGGATGTCGTAGTTCACGCCCGACGCGCGCAGCATCGGACCCGTCACGCCGGCATTCACAGCCAGCTCCGGCCGCAGGATGCCCATGCCCTGCGTGCGCGCCATGACGATCTCGTTGCTCCGCAGAAACGCCTCGAACTCGTCGACAAACGCCGGCAATCCGGCGACCACCTTGCGCGTCGCGTCGAGCCAATGCGCCGACGCATCCACTCGGCAGCCGCCGAAGCGCAGATAGTTGCACATCATGCGCGATCCGGTGAGCGATTCGAACAGGTCGAGAATCTTCTCGCGCTCGCGGAAGGCATACATCAGCGGCGTTCCGCTGGCGCCCATTTCCTGCAGCAGAAAGCCGATCGACGAAGCATGATTCTGGATCCGGGTCAGCTCGGCCAGGATCACGCGCAGATATTCGGCACGCTCGGGAACTTCCTGCCCCGCCAGTTTCTCGACTGCCAGCGCATAGGCCCAGTTGTTGCTCAGTGAGCAAAAATAGTCGAGGCGGTCCGTGTAGGGCATCGACGCTAGATACGTCTGGCGCTCGGCGAGTTGCTCGTGGTTGCGATGCAGATAGCCGAAGACCGGCTTCAGCTTCACCACGCGCTCGCCATCGAGCGCCACATCCATGCGGAAGACGCCGTGCGTCGAGGGATGGTGCGGCCCCATCGCGACTTCGAGCAGCTCGCCCTCGCCTTCCGGTTCCACAACCGGCGGACGGTTCCAGCCTTCCTGCCGCGCGAGTTTCACCGAGATGTCGGTTGTGACGCTCATCGGCCTTCTCCGCTTGAGGCTGCGCCGGGCGACACCTGATTCCCGACCCCTGATCCCTGTTCCGCAGCCTTATGTGCCTGCGCTCGCGCGAGCACTTCATCGTGCGCGGTCGGCTCATATTCAAAGTCGTCGGGCTCCACGTAATCGCGCCGCATCGGATGATCCTTGAACTCGTCCCACATCAGGATGCGCCGCAAATCGGGATGGCCCTTGAATACCACTCCATACAGGTCGAAGATTTCGCGCTCCTGGAACTCGGCGGATCGCCAGATCGGCGTCATGGACGGCAATTCGACTTGATCCGTGCGATTCGCCGTCCGCAGGCGCATGACCACCGGTGTGGCGGACTTCTTCGCAATCGAAAACAAGTGGTAGACCACTTCGAGATAGCCCGGCTCGACGCGCTTTCGCGTCTCCTCCACGGTCTCGTCCACCGTCTGCTCCACGCCATCGACAGTCTTCGTGACCGGTCGCGTTACCTTGACCTTCTCGGAAATCTCCTTGTCGAGCCAGTCCACGCCGGTCACATTTGACAGGAAATCAAGAGCCAGCTCCGCATCGTCGCGCAGAAAGGTCGCCACCGCGACCGCACTCTCCGGCTTGACCAGCAGCGAGTGCTGCGCCGCCGGACCGGGATTCCGCACGATCTGCACCCCGGCGCCCGGAACGGCTGCTTCGATCGCCGACTTGATCTCCTCGATGGTCTTCAATTCAGTTCCTGGCTTTCAGCTATCAGCCCTCAGCTGTCAGCTTCGAGTTTCCTTTCAGTCAGGTTCTCGGTGCCTTAGTCCCTTAGTCCCCAGTCCCTCGTTCTCCGCTACTTGATCACCACCAGCGGCGGCTGCCACACGCCGGGATTTGCCGGCGGTTCGAGGTCGTGCTCGCCTTGCTTCGGCACCGGAAACTCGCCCGGCGCACTCGCGTCCAAATGCCTCGGCCGTCCTTCGCCAGTCAGCGGCTGCCCATCAATCTTCTTCTGCAATGTCATGAAAGCCTGCAACAACGCCTCGGGCCGCGGCGGGCATCCGGGAATGTGCACATCGACAGGAATGTAGCGGTCGATTCCCTTCAGCACGTTGTATCCCTGCTTGAAGGGGCCACCGGAAATGGCGCAGGCTCCCATCGCAATCACATAGCGCGGTTCCGCCATCTGGTTGTAAAGCCGGACCACCTGAGGCGCCATCTTCTTGGTCACCGTTCCCGAAATAATCATCAGGTCAGCCTGGCGCGGCGACGGACGAAACACCTCGGCGCCGAAGCGGGCCAGGTCATAACGCGCCATCGTGGTCGCGATCATCTCGATCGCGCAGCACGCCAACCCGAACTGCATCGGCCACACGGAGCTCCGCCGGCCCCAGTTATAGAGTTCCTGGAGCGTCGTGACGAAGACACCCTGCTTGCCCATCTCGATTTTCAGGTTCTCGTCCACGGCCATTGAGTCGCTTCGCTCCAAACAGTGATCCGTTATCAGTGGTCAGTGCGCAAACAGTGATCTCTGGTCCCCGCCTCTACGTCCACGTCAGCACGCCTTTTGCCCAGGCCCACGCCAATCCTTCAATCAGCAGCAGCACAAACACCAGCATCGCCGCGCAGGCCGAAACGCCGAGTCCGGTGAACGCCACGGCAAACGGCAGCAGGAAGACAGCTTCCACGTCGAATATGAGAAAGATGATCGCGTAAAGATAGTAGCCGGACCGGAACTGCACCCAGGCGTCGCCCTTTGACTCCAGTCCGCACTCGTAGATGGCGTTCTTCAGTGCGTTGGGCTTGGCGGGCGAAAACACCTTCCCCCAGAGCCATGCAAGTCCCAGCGGAGTTAAGCCAAAACCCAGGGCAGCCAGAAACAGGACAACCAGTGAAAAGTATGGACTTTGCGCCATTTCGGTCCGGTTCGTACCACTTCAACGGTAACAGTTTCTGCCCCGGATTGGCTAAGAGGATGTGAGCTGGAACACACCATTAAGACTCGTTTTCCTGCCGTTCATCCCACCCTGTGAACCGTCCGATGGATGACGAATCGACTCCATCTTTCGATGGAGAACGCTGCATCCGCCATCTGCTACCTTTGTTTTGTAGCTCCCGCGCCAATCCACTCCACCCGGTTGCGGGAGCAGGGCTTCCCCGGAGATCGCGCAATGCGCCGCTGGCTGTTGTTCGTGCTGATCTATGTCTTCTGTCTTACAGCGACATGGGTAGTGAGCGCTGCCACCGATCCCGCCGGAAACAACGCAAACTCAACAGCCGCAGCACCCGCCAACAGTTCCGACCGTCCCATCGCCGACTACGCAACGCACGTTCCCATCTCCGGTGACTTGACGCAGTTTCACGAATCCGTCGCCTCGCGTTACAACTACGCGTTCGGCAAGGAAACTCCGTTTTATCCATCGAATGCGACCTCGGCAAACGGCCAGTTCCTCAGCCCTCGCAGTTTCTACACGGCAAAATACTGCGGTCACTGCCATCAGCAGGCGTATACGGAGTGGCGCCAGACCGCTCACTCCAACAGCTTCCGTGCCCCGTGGTATCTCAAGAACGTCAATTCGCTGATCGCCGAAAAGGGAGTGCAGTATTCCCGACACTGCGAGGGTTGCCATAACCCTGTCGCGCTGCTCTCGGGCGATCTCACGCAAGGCATGCCATCCAAGAGACCCTTCGAAGATGAAGGCGTCACCTGCTCCACTTGTCACTCCATCATCTCCACCGATACCACCGGCACAGGCAGCTACATCATGGGCACGCCCGCGGTCCTGGTCGATGAAAATGGCAAGCCCATCACCGGTGCCGTTTCCGACGCCGAGATCCTTGCCCACCTCGACAGGCACGACAAAGCCGTCATGCGTCCTCTGTATAAGACCGCGCAGTTCTGCGCGGCCTGCCATGAGGCGGCGATCCCGCGTGACCTCGACGAATACAAGTGGCTGCGCGCCATTCCCCTCTACGACGAGTGGCAGGCAGCCAGTTTCACCAAGCAGTCGCCGCTGCCCTTCTACCGCAAAGATGCCGTCTCGACCTGCCAGACCTGCCACATGGCATCGGAACGAGTGCCCTCGGGCGTGACCGAACCCGGGGCCAAGAACGGCCAGTTCATGAGCCACCGATGGCTGGGCGGAAACACGCTCATCCCCGCTTACTACCACTTCGACGAGCAAGCCCGCAAAGTAGCCGACTTCCTCAAGAACGGCGCCGACGGCAAAGGTGTTTTGAACGTCGATATTTTCGCCCTCGAAAAAGAAGGCTTCGACGCCGAAAAGAACGATGCGGATCTTGTCGCTCCGCTCGGTCTCACCAGCTTTTCGCTCACTGCCGGAGAAACGCTCGTCGCCGATGTGGTTATTCAGAACAAGGGCATCGCACACTCGCTGATTCCCGAGCAGCGCGATTTCTACGAGTCGTGGGTCGACTTCACGGTAAAGGACAGCTCAGGCAAAACCCTCATCGAAAGCGGCTTTATCAAGCCCGATGGCTATCTCGATCCTTCGGCGCACTCGTTTACCAGCCGGCTCATCAACGACAAGGGCGAGTTGAACGACCTGCACCAGATCTGGCACAACCGTGTGCTTGCTTACAACAACACGATCCAGTCGGGCCGCTCGCAGCTGGTTCGCTACCGTTTCCGCCTGCCGAAATCAGCCTCGGGCGGCATCTCGATCACCGCAACCGTGAAATACCGCCGCTTCAACCAGCACTTCATCGACTACGCGATGGATCAGAAGCAGTATCCGGAACCAGTGATCGAAATCGCTTCGCAGACCCGCGAACTCAAAATCGGCGCGAATGAACCGCAGAAACCGGCCCCTGGTGAAAATCCCGAATGGATGCGCTGGAACAATTACGGCATCAGCCTGCTCGATGCGCAGCAATACCAGGCAAGCGTCGACGCATTCAAGCATGTCGCCACTCTGCGCCCCGATTACGCTGACGCCTTCACCAACCAGGCTGTCGTCGAGATTGTCTGGGAGCGGTACGCCGATGCGGGCGCCAATCTGGCAAAAGCGCTTGAGCTCTTACCCGGCGATTCCCGGGCTATTTATTACCGCGCACTGGTCGAGCGGTTCAACGGCCAGGTCAAGGAAGCCATCGCCGACTTTCAGGCCGAGCTTGCCAAGTATCCGCAGAACGTCGACGGCTTGCGCGAGCTCGGCTTCAGCTACTTCCAGCAGCACGATTATGTCGACGCCCGCGACGTCTATCTGCGCCTGCAAGCCATCGAGCCCGACGACCTCTCCGCCCACTACGCCCTCGCGATCATCTATCGACGCACCGGCGACAAGCAGAAGTCTGCGATGGAGTCGGCGAAGTATGCCGACGAGAAAGACGATCCTCCGGCCAGCGTCTATGCGCTCGAATTTCTCGGCAAGCACCCTGAAGTCGCTTCGGAAAGCGTCGCATGGCACATCCACGACCTGACGGGCGACCCGGTCAAGCACCCCTCCAAGATCGAATACCACTACATCCCCGGCGCCGGGCGCTAAAGCCGAACTCGATTTCTGCCCGACCAGCTCTGCCGTCAGTCCTTATTCCCAATGTCGTCGACATGATCCTTTGCGACCCCGCGAGTACTGCGGTCGTCCGCGCGCTTCCCATTCCCCAAAGCCTGAGTTACCAGTGTCTTAGAACGAGCCAGAACTCGGATAGCTCGCCGGTAACATTGAAGTGGTATTCCAAAGTTTCTACAAATGGTTACCATGTTATCAAATCAGTCAACTACAGATCAAAGCCGGAAGGGGCTCACCGATGATGCGCCGGCAGGATGAAAGCGGACAGATGTTGATCGTCGCGTCGTTCAGCACCATGGTGCTTTGCGGTCTCCTGGCGCTCTCCATCGACGTCGGGCTGCTGTTCCGCGCCCGCCGCAACATGCAGATCGTCGCCGATGCGGCTGCCACGGCTGGGGCTCTCGATTACTACTACAACGCATCGACAACTTCCGCCGGTTCGGCAGCGCAGGCGGCGGCCACGTCGAATGGCGTCACGAACGGGACTGGCGGAGCGGTTGTCACCGTCAACATTCCCCCGCTGGGTGGCCCGAACATGGGCACCGCCGGCTACGTCGAAGCAATTGTCAGTGAGCCCAATCCAACCATCTTCATGAGCATGTTCGGATTCCATTCCATAACGGTTGCCGCGCGCGCCGTTGCCGGCACTCCGGGAGCCAGCCAGGGTTGTGTATACGTGCTCGATCCCACGGCGTCCGATGCGATGGAGTTACAGGGATCCTTTGACGTCTCTGTTTCTCATTGCGGTGTTGTGGTTGACTCCAACGCTTCTGATGCACTGCAGTTCACCGGCTCCAGCGGTTCTCTTACCGCGGGTTCCGTTTCCGTGGTCGGCGGCGACGGCGGACAAACCGGCGACAGCACTCCGACGCCCATCACCGGCGCGGCTCCGGCCAATGACCCGATTAATATTTCCGGCCCCGTGCCGCCGGGTGGTTGCAGCACCACGAGCACGTCCACGTCACTTACGGGCACGATCCCTGGGCCCGGCGCAGGCCTGGCAATCTGTTTCTCCAATGCCGTCTCCTTGAGCAATGTCACCCTGGGTCAGGGAATCTATGTGTTTGAGAAAGGCGCGACCACCAGCGGCAATATCAACTCCGGCGCCGGCGGCGCCACGCTCGATATCTATAGCGGCTCCCTCACCATGAATTCTGGAACGGTATTGAATCTGGTCGCTCCGACAGCGGGACCCACCAACGGAATCGCAATCATGGAGCCCTCCTCCAACAGCAGTCAGATCACGATTCAAAAAGGCAACGCGACCGGAAGCCTGACGGGCATCATTTACGCCCCCGGCGCAGAGTTGTACCTGCAAGACAGCGGTGGCGATTCCAGCGGAGGAATCACACTCACCACCGATTTGATCGTCGACAAGCTCTTTGATAAGACCGCGACACTTACCATCACGAGTTATAGCGCAGTTTATCCAAGCACCACCCCACTTAGAGCAGTTGCATTAGTTGAATAGGAGACACCCGGATGACTTTTCCTCACTTCTGCAGGTTCTCAAAACGGATCAGGAACGAATCGGGCCAGGCGCTCGTCGAAACCTGCTTTTCCGTCCCATTCATTCTTCTTGTTTTGCTCGGCGCGGCTGAGTTAGCTCGCGCCGCGTACACCGCCATCGAAGTCTCGAATGCGGCAAAAGCCGCGGTTCAGTATGGCGCGCAGAACACCGCGACGGCTGCCGATCTCACCGGCATCCAGAGCGCCGCATCCAATGACGCCGCGAACTTGTCGAGCCTGAAAACCACCATCTCGACAACAGGGATCTGCTCCAACGGAAACGCATGCACCGGCACAGCCGGAACCTGCAAAGCGACCGATTGCTCCACTTCTCACATCGAAACCGTCCTCACCGTGAACACCTCGACAACGTTCAATTCGATCATTCAGATTCCGGGATGGAGCGGCTCCTTCAACCTGCAGGGCCAGGCCGTACAGAAAGTTCTGAATTACTGATGAGGATACGCGCCCCAAAGACGAACCCCCTTCGTCGATTCGCCGGCCGGGCGGTTCGTCACTTGCCGCACCCAGGCTGGCGTTGGCTGCGAGACGATCAGGGTGTCACGCTGGTAGAAGCTGGTGTTAGTTTCTCCGTATTCATGTGCGTGCTCATCGGGACCTTCGAAGTAGCCCTTGCTCTTTATTCCTACCACTACGTTTCTGATGTTGCGCGCGAGGCCACGCGGTACGCCATCGTTCGTGGATCGTCGTCCTGCAATAACAACCCGAATCTCACTAATTGCAATGCCACCGGCGACGAGATCCAGACCTGGGTCCGTGGGATCGGGTTCCCCGGCATCAATCCCAACAATCTCACCGTGACGACCACCTGGCCCACCACCGGGGTAACCTGCTATCCCTCCTCGTCCCCCTGCAATAATCCCGGCAACCTTGTGAACGTGGTGGTCACCTACAATTTCCCGCTTGGCGTTCCCTTTTTCGCGCGCGGCACCCTCAATCTGAGCAGCACGTCCCAGATGGTTATCTCCCAGTAGCCTGCTCAGGCAACCTCCCCGTTCGACGTCGCCATCCAATCTCTAACCTAGAGATACGCGAGTCTGAACCGGGGACGACACGCTGGCTCGCGGCATTTTGCGGCGTCTCAAAAAAGAGAGGTTTGTACCAGCACGATGCCGTGTATATTCTGCACTGCGTCCTCAGTGTGCCGGTCAGACCAGGATACGAATGCAAACCAGGTTCATCCGTACCACCGATCCCGACGCAACCAGGCGGGTTGAAGAAACAGAACCGGAGTTTTCCCGATTCCAGGCTCTTCTGGAGCAGGCTCCCGCGGGAATTGGCTTTCTCCGCTTGCCGGAACTTGTCTGGACCTATGTCAACCCCGCGTTCGTGCGCATCACCGGCCGCAAAGATTCTGCTGATTTCGTTGGAAAATCAATAGATGAAAGTTTGCCGGAGATCGCGTCTTCCACGCTTCCGGCGGACCTGGATCGAGCATGGAAAGATGGCCAACCATATTCCCCGCGTGGATTGAAGATCGCGCCGATCCATTCTGCCGGCGGCCAATCGCCTGAACTCTATGTCGATTTTGTTTTCCAGGCGCTCCGCGATTCCCCCTCCACCGTCGACGGCATTCTGGTGCATGTCGCGGACGCCTCCGAAAGAGAACTCACGCGCTGTGTGCTGGAAGAAAACGCTGAGAGCTTTCAGCTGCTGCAAGCCTCAGCGAGAATCGGCATTTGGGAGTGGGACCCTGGTCACTCCGCCAGCAAACTTTCGCCCGAGTTGCATCGTCTTTTCGGCACCGACCCCGCTGATCCGGATCATGCGGAACAATGGGCCCGGCGGGTTCATCCGGAGGACCGGTTCAGACTGCATGAGGAGTTGGAGAAGAGCTCTCAAACCGGAATCATGGAGTGTGAATACCGGTATTTCCATCCCCAGGATGGGCTGCGCTGGTTCTACTGCAGCGGCCGTCGAGCGCACCGCGATTTGCATCTCAGGGGTATCGTTCAGGATGTCACCGCGCGCAAAACGGAGCAGGAAGCGGCCCGGCGACTGGCTGCCATTGTCGAATCGTCTGACGATGCGATCGTCAGCAAGAACCTGAAGGGTATCGTAACCAGTTGGAATCGCTGCGCTGAGAGGATGTTCGGCTACACGGCGGAAGAAATGATCGGAAAGCCTATCACCACCATCATCCCGCCTGATCTGCAGGACGATGAGACCCGCATTCTCTCTACCATCGCGCGCGGAGAGCGCATCGAGCACTTCGAGACCGTGCGAGTGAAAAAAAATGGCGAGCCGATCGAGGTGTCTATCACCGTCTCTCCCGTCAGGGACGAAGCAGGCCGGATCATCGGAGCAGCCAAGATCGCGCGGGACGTGACCCAGCGCAAGAAAGCCGAACTCGCCTTGCGCACATCGGAGCGGCTGGCGTCGGTCGGCCGTCTGGCCGCCACCGTCGCGCACGAAATCAACAACCCGCTTGAGTCAGTCGTGAATCTCATTTACCTCGCCAGGAACTGCGACGACGCGACGGAGATAAAGCGATTCCTCGACCTGGCCGAGGAGGAGCTGGATCGTGTCTCCCACCTGACGCGGCAAACGCTCAATCTGTATCGCGAGCCCAAAGGCGCCACCAACATTCGCATCGGCGCGCTGGTCAAGTCGGTGCTCACCGTCTTCGCGTCCCGGGCGCGCAACAAGCGGATCAGAATTCGGACCGAGATCAACGACGAGCTGGAATTGTGCGCCGTGCCGGGAGAGATCCGCCAGGTGGTCGCGAACCTGGTCAGCAATGCCATCGACGCAATCGATTCAGGTGGCGAGGTGCGGATTCGCGTGTCCGGCTCCATGCGATGGAGAGATGGACGCCGTCCCGGAGTGCGTATCGCCGTCGCAGATTCCGGCTACGGCATCTCGCCCTCGGCCCTGCCGCGGCTCTTCGAGCCCTTCTTTACCACCAAGACCGGAACCGGCACCGGACTTGGATTGTGGGTTTGCAAGTCGATCGTCGACAGTCAGAATGGTTTGATCCAGGTGCGAAGCTCCACCGCTCCCGGCAGAACTGGCACCGTGTTTTCCGTTTTCCTGCCGGCGGAATCATCTGCTGCTGAGCCCGCACCGGATGTGGCCGCATCGGAAACCAGGGGCGAGCCATCGCCTCTCGCTTCCCTGCCTCTGTCGTAGATCTCGCTCCACCAACAACCATGGCGCTGTCACGCCGCCTTGTGCGCGCGGTAAGCGCGCACGCAGGCTTGTCCCGCATCCCACAGGAACTGGAGCACGACGATGGCTGCAATCACCCCAAACACCTGGTGAACTCCGTTGTTGAGCGATTGCAGCGCCGGAACGCTCGCAGGCAGAGCCGCCGCCGGATTCTTGAGCGTGAAATAGGCGTGGCTCGGCGCAAAGAGCACGATGCCCATCGGAATCAGACCAAACCCCTTGGTTACGAGATGTCTCACCACGCTATGTTCCCGCCATGAGCCGCGCGCCAGGTCCACGCACTGCCAGATCAGCTGCATCACAGTCAGCGCCACGATCCACCAATAAAACGTAGTCCAGACGTGACCCAGCTGATACGGCCAGGATTTCAGGTAGGCAGCCCCCGGCCCTAAAAGCAGGTACGGATTTTCAGGAACGAGCAGCAGCCAGATCAGCGCCAAAAACGCGAAAATCGCTTCCGCAACCGCTTGCGCAAAACTCCCCGTCTTCCCTTTTGGACCTTCCTTTTCGAGCGGCGGAAGGCTGGCGGGCGACCACGAGGGCGCGAAGCCGGCAAATGCCGGGCATTTCTCCGGGTTGCGTGTCACAAAATACTCGATAGCGACGAAAACCAGCGTGACCCACGCGAATGTGGTCAGCAACACGCCGGGAGCTCGAATCAATGCCGCCGCCACCGTCGTCCCGCTGGGCGGCGTCACCGCCGCAATCTCAAGCAGGCTGACAAACGCATAGATGATCAGGCACCAGAAGAAAACAATCTTCATCACGTACCAGCAGACCGGAAACAGACCGGGACCAATCAGGTACCGCTGCGGCTGATAGCGCGCTGCGACAATCAGCGGCGGTCCGAGTTGTTTGAGCCACTCCTCGGCTTCCTTGTCGGTGAGAGGCCGTCCCGCTTCGGCCTCCTTGTCTTCGAGCTGAGATTCGAGGTTGGCGCGAAGCTCAGCGATGATGTCGTTCTGCCGCGACAACGGCAGATGCTTCTTGACGGCTTGCAGATATCGATCGAGAAGTTCCATGGCTTGTTCCTTGTTCCGTTAAAGAATGTTGTGAATCGACGCGTTGATCGCGTTCCATTCCTGCAGCAGCTGATTGAGCATCTGTTCCCCATCGCTCGAAAGCCGGTAAAAACGCTTGTTGCGCTTATCTTCTTCGCGCCACTCGCTCACCAGGAGCCCTTGCGTTTCAAGCCGCCGCAAGAGCGGGTAAAGAGTGCTTTCATCGATCGCCAGCCCGCGCTCAGCCAGCCACTTGCGCAGCGTGTACCCGTAATGCTCCTGGCGAAGCTGGGCCAAAACGGCCAGCGTCAGGCACCCCCGCCGAAGCTCAAGTCGAAGATTCTCAAAGAGGTTTTCAGCCAATGTCATGCTGTGCCCCATACACTGTACTTCACATACTGTATTTCACACAGTGTATGATGTCAAGTACCTTGTACCGAATTATTTAAATTTCTGAAGGGGCACTGCCGAAAGGTCCCGGTGAATCGGAGAGCACTCGCTTCAGCTCTCAGCGGCCCGCCAGCCACAATCCGGATCGATGGAACTCCCGACGGCCGGCTCATCGGCATCACCGCCTTCGCCCGTTGAATTTTGCAAAGATGCATGAGCGGATACGCGCGTCGGACCCTGGCGCGAACGTAATCGTTCGCAAAACCGCCGGATCAGCGAAAATGGCTCTGATGGCGAACCCTCCCCGTAGAACTGCACCGGCGTGCCTGGTCCTTGCGTTTCTTGCAATCACGATTCCGGCCGTGGCCCAGGACCCTGGCATCCAGCTCCCCGAGATTGTCCCGGGCTTGGATAAATCCCACAATCTCTTCGATCAATATCCCGATCATCCGAGCCAGAATCCGGTGTTTTCGATTCCCGCCTCCCCCCTGGGCTATTCCGTTCCCGGACCCATCTATGAAACCCGCCTTGACGCCCTGGTCAGTCTCGATTTTCTCGATGAAGACCATCTGCTCTTCACCTTTCACGTGCCGGGCGGCCTCATGCAGCGCAGTTCTCCGGGAAGCGAAGAGAGCGAGCGTCATATCCGAGCGGTCGTGGTGTCGCTTCCGAGCGGAAAAATCGAAGCGCAGGAAACCTGGGAGCTGCACGATCGATTGCGCTATCTCTGGATGCTCCGCGATGGCCACTTCCTGCTGCGCGACGCCGGCGGCCTTCAGGAAGGTGACGCGAGCCTCAAGCTGAAACCGTTCGTTCAGTTCGATGGCCACCTGCTGTGGTTGGAGATGGATCCGACAAAGCACTTCCTCATGACCAATTCAGTCGAACCTGCTTCTGCGCCGGTCTCTGCCAAAGACGCCGCGGAATCCGCTTCGGCCAGTGCCTCCGGCGATCCACCGGCAACCCTCACAATCCGGACTCTCAATCTGCCTTCGGGAGAAGTGTTCCGCACGAGCCGCGTGCCATGGACCTATCAGACCTCCGATCTGCCGATGAATTTCGACGGCTATCTCGAAGTCAAGGGCGCGGGAAAGAGGAAATGGAGTCTCAATCTCAGCTACTTTGCCGGAGGCGGGCACGTCATCGCCTCGGTGCCTTCCACCTGCGCTCCGCAAGGACGCTACATATCTCACCGTGAAATGCTCGTGACGACCTGCGATCCCCTGGGCGGCTGGAAACTGATCGCAATGATGGTGAATGGCTGGTACCGGTGGACGCAGAACATGTCCACAAACGGGATCTGGCCCTTGCTGGTCATGTCCCCCGACGGATCCTGGATCGCGCGCGAAACACTCATCCTGAATCATCCATTGAACGGCCACAACAAGCATTACTCGATGCAGGACGTGCGGGGTCAGCTGATTCGAGTGATCAATGCGACGAACGGCAATTTGATGCTCGAGGTTCCGGTGAAGCCGCTGCTGCTTTCAGGCGGCAACGTGGCCTTCTCGCCTTCGGGAAAGCGCGTGGCCATCCTGAATGAGGCGTCGATCGAGGTATTCAATCTTCCCGCGCCGTCGTCTTCACCCAACGACTGAGCCAATCGCCCTCAGGGCTATCACACATCAACCGGCGACGGCGTCTGGCCGGGAGGCACGATCCCATATTTCAAGTCCAGAAATTCCTGAAGTTCTGGCGGCAGCACCGCATCCAGTTCCTGCCAGGTGAGCACCTTCAGCCGCGACCGCATCGAAGCCGACTTCACCGCCGCCATCACCTCGAACCATGCTTCCCGCAGGTCGGGCCGGCGCGCATCGTGGATCACGCAGAAACTTGCGCTCTGCGCATAGGCCGCCAGCACATTGCGAATCAGCTGGTAGCTCGCATAACCCTCGGCTGTCTCCTGCACAGGCTCGAAGAGAGTCGGTTCCCACTCCTCTGGCGCGACAAGTTTTTCTTCCTGCGTGTACTCCTCGGGAAACTCCGCCGCTTCTTTGCGTCGCGCCACCGGTATCCCAACCCGCGGCAATGCATCCCGCTCGAAGACCGCATCCAGATCGCGATAGGACTCGACAACCGCCGCCTCGCGCACCTGGAAATCCGATTCCGTCAGCTTGGCCTCGACCAGCAGATCTCCCCACCGCATATCGACTTCGGTTCGATCGAAGCGGCCGCTCCCCAGTGGCACGCGCGCCTTCCACCCAAAATCCGGAACCTGCCCCGGCTCAATATTCCATCATCCGCCGCACCGCGTCCGACTCCGCGACTTCAGGCGTGCAGAACACGTTCATCAGCAGGGCGTCCGAACTCATCGATGAGTCCAGTTCCCTCCATCGCCGAGCCGATTCGGGTTTAGGCAGGGAACGACGGCCCTGCGCATGAATCTTTTCGAACCGCTGCAGCCACGCCGGATGGGCGCAGATCGCACAATAGGCCGAGTCGAAAAAATTCCCGTGCCGGCCCTCTTCCGGCGCATACACGATCACCGGCGGATTTCCATAGCTCTCCACGTGGGCGCGGCCGCGCGCATACCTGCGATTTCGGAGGCCAAGCTCCAGCCGAAGCTGGCTGGCATAGGGACACTCGCGAATCGACATCGCGATCTCAGATTACTGCGGCGATGTCCGCCGGAGCTTCGGCGCTCCATCCCGCGATGGAGCCAAACAACCAACCGGAAATGCGAAAATACTGGATGTGAATCGAACCCGCTCACTTTCCCTGGCTTCCGCTCTCATTCTCGTGTCATCCATCGCCTTCACCGCCAGCTCTCTTTGGGCCTTCGACAGTCAATCCGACGAAATGGCGGGCGCCGTCCTCTACCGCGACAAAGGATGCGCGCACTGCCACGGCGCCAGTTTAGCCGGCACGCCGAAGGGGCCGGCGCTGGCGAATGTCCGCACCGACAAGCAATGGCCGCCCGACAAAATCAAGGATCAGATCATGAATGGCGGAAAGAAAATGCCGCCGTTTGCTGACTCGCTCACCGACGACGAGATCGCGCAGATCATCGACTACCTGCGCGCAAAGCATCGCCCTGTTCCGCCGCCCGCCGCGGCCGGCGCTCAGCGATAGGCGCTCGGCCAGGGATACTTCGAGGCCGGCGCATAGGCCAACGGCCAGCGCACCCCGGTGAGTTCTTCCGAGATCGCCCACAGCTTGCCCGCGAGGTTCGTATCGTGGGCGCGCTTCCCGATTTCCGCCAGGCCCAGCGGTCCCGTGAGTTCAAATGCTCCCATCGGACCGTAGTATTCATTCGCTCTTGCCGTGGCCGAGGTAGCCGCATACAGAATCGGCAGCGCACCGTCGGCGGCTGAATGACTGAACAGCGCTCCAAAGATCCGCCGCAACCTGCCGAGCAGGCTGATCTCACCGGAATCCTCGAGACTCATCCGCGCATGGCCTGCGTGTGCCACCAGGCTCAGCAACCCCCACGCTCCCAGTTCGCTCCTTCGTTGCAGTTCCAGAGCAAACATCATGAGCGCCAGTTTGGATTGGCTATAGGCTCTCCATGGCGTGTAGCCCTGCTCCAGCTGCAGGTCGTGCAGATGAATCGCACCCATCCGATGGCTGACGCTGCCCACATGCACCACCCGCGGATCCATCCCCGCGCGCAATTGGGGCAAAAGCAGCCCGGTCAGAGCGAAATGACCAAGATAGTTTGCCGCGAGCTGCATCTCGTATCCGTCAACAGTCGATTGCCTCTCCGGCAGTGCCAGAATCCCGGCATTGTTGATCAGCAAATCGAGCGGACGCTCCAGTCGGACAATTCGCTGGGCAAAATCGGCGACCGACGCGAGGCTGGCCAGGTCGAGACACTCGAAGCGCACCAGTGCGGCCGGCGCAAGAGGTCTGATTCTGTTGATTGCGCGCAGCCCGAGGGTCTCGTTGCGATCGGCAACGACTACATCCGCTCCGGCGTGCGCCAGTGCCAGTGCCGTTTCAAAGCCAACTCCGCTGGCCGCGCCGGTGACGATGGCCAATCTGCCTGATTGAGGTGGAATGCTTGCCTTTGACCAGTGATGCAAGGGAAAATAATGACGATCTTTTATTGCCTCGAACTCCTCACCACTCCGCTTCCCATGAATGACTTGCACTCATCTAAAACCGGAACAATTTAGCCCGTGATACCTCTCCACAGCAGATCGAAAGCGAGTTCCCGGCAGGCGTGGTGCTGCTCAGGATGCGCGAGAATGAACTCGATCGTCGCCTCGGCCTGTGCCCGCAACTGCAGTACCAGGAACTCCAGCGGCGCCGAGTGAAAATCTCCCTGCATCGCCGCTTCCCGCACCGCGGCTAGCGTCTCCAGGACCATCGCCCCGGCCTTTTCGTTATCCTTCAGCAGCTTTCCGCTTGCGCGGATCTGCCTTAAGACAGTCAAACGTTCCGGCTGTTCGAGCCCCAGGTCCAGGAACTTGTCCCAGATGTAACGCAGGCGGGTGCGGGCATCGGCCTTGACGGGAAAGTCCAGCATCTCGCGATCAAAGCCACGCCGCATTTCCAGGTACAGCTCGTTCATCAGTTCGGTTTTGGTGCCGAAGTAGGTAAACAACGACCCCTCCGCCACTCCCGCCGCAGCCGAAATCGCCGAAGTAGGCGCATTCCCTACCCCTCGCTCGGCAAACAGCCGAAACGCCGCATCTAGAATTGCTTTTCGCTTGTCTTCGCTTTTGGGTCGAGCCAATCGGAGACCTCCGTCTTGCTTGCTCGACAAAATGAGCGCGTAAGCACTCATCTATAAAGTAAACCGATTATCCGCAAAATGCAAGCCTTTTTTCATACGATTGAAATGATGCCCCTTCAGTGCTCCACCCGGCTTCAAAACTCGAGCCGTGCTCCCGCGCTGGGAAAAACCGGCATCTGGTATACCTGTGTTTCCGGAGGGCCATTGAAGTCCTGGACGCAGATGGGCACGCTGCTGCACCGGTCGAGCCAAACGTATCCAAGAAAGTTCTGCCTGTTCAGCGCGTTCTGCACTCCCCCATACACATTCAGCATTCCGTGGATTCCGCGTTTGAGATGGAAATTCCGGTCCAGCGAGAAATCAACGCGATTGTAGGCGGGCCCTCGCATCCCATTCACCCGGGCAAGATCGTAGATCCCGCGCTGCTGCGCCAATGAAAGCGGGATGTCGAACGGCGTATAAGGATGGCCGCTCGCGTAGCTGTCGCGCGACGAGAACTCGACCGCCCACGGCAGTTCCAATGTGACCATGCCATTTCCGGTCAAAGGCACATCATAGTTCCCATTGCGCAGGATACCGTCGCTGGCAGCGTACGCGGTGCGTGCGTACGAGACTCCCGCGAGCAACTGCGCGCGGTTGCGAATGTGTCCCCGCGCCATCAGTTCGATTCCCGACGCGCTTCCTCTACCTCCCGTCTTGAGCGGCAGCCAGATGAACTGCTGTCCCAGCGTGTCAACCATGTTGGCCAGCATCAGGCTGGGGTATTCGGTGCTGACCGGTTCATTCGAATAAATCTTGCGATATGCCTCCACGCTCAGGGTGGCCATACTCATGCGCCAGAGGTCGCCGCCCGCAGAAACCTGGTGCACATCGATGGGGGCCAGCAGCTTATTGTCCGGATAGCTCAGCTGATCGATGTAGGGAGCAAGCTGCGATGAACGGCGATACGCAATATTGATTGCCTGGTGCTTGTTCAAGCGGAACGCCACCGATCCGCGCGGCTGGAACGCAAATGCTTCGGGCAAGCTGTACGTCTCCATGCGCAGGCCGGCCATCATCGTCCAGCGATTCGCCGGCGATCCTGTCGCCTCGACGAAACTCCCCGTCTGCACCAGCAGGGGGTTGTGAATGAACGAATCTGCGTCCGTCCAACCTGGATTCGTACTGAATGGAGATGGTCCGCCGGCGAACTGGTTGACCGCGTAATTCAGCTGCACAACCCGGTTCGTCTCTCCGGCAAAGAGCATCCATCCGTGCAGGTCGCGTTGCAGGTTGTACCCCAGCGAGCTGATCCGGTCCAGGCTCGATTCGGAATAAACAGCGGCCAAACTCGCGGCCTGGCAATTGGTGGTGGTCGTACCCCACACGAATGCGCCATTCGAGAACTGGTCCTGCTGATCGATTTCCTGACGCTGCGTTGAATAGCTCGCCGTCACCTTGGAAACTTCCTCAGGCGAGTGAATGTGCTGCCACATCAACCCGTTCGTCGAGCGTGAGCCGCTGTATTGGGTGTCGAATGTCAACGATTCGAACGGGTCCGCGGCGCAAGGACTGATGTTGATGGAATCGACACCCTCGAGGCTCAGCACAGAAACGTGATCCTGCTGGCGGGGCGACCACTCAAACCGTGCAAGCCCGTCGGTATAGATCGGAACCCCGTTCAGACCTATGTTGCTGGTTGCCAGATTGAGCAGGCTGCGATGCGCCGACAGAAGCACGTTGGCGTGCTTCCCCACGGGCCGCTCCCAGAATCCACCAATTCCCGAGATACCGAAGTTGATTTCGCCGGCACGCGCATTTTTGCTTTGATCCCGCGTTTCGATCCCAATCATCGACGACAGGCGGCTCGAGTACTGCGCGTCGTAGACACCGCTTTCCAGGTTGACACTGTCAATCGTGTCGGTATCGATCATGGTGGTGAAGCCGCCGCTCGATCCCTCCACCGCGAGATGATTGATGTTCGGGATTTCAAATCCGTCGACCACGTAGAGGTTTTCGGCCGGCGATCCGCCTCGAACCAGCACGTCGTTGCTGGTGTCGGACGTTTTGGTCACGCCGGGCAACAATTGCAGATAACGGCTGAAATCCCCATAGGTGCCGGCGGAGGCCTGAATCTCGCCACGGAATGCCTGGTGCCCAGTTGTTTCGACCGGCGCTGCCAGCGCCTCCGCATGCACTTCGACAGTGCTTTGAACCGGCTTCATCTGCGTGCTGGAGTTCTCCGCGGCATTCGCGGGCACAGTCGGGTTCTGCGCGTCCGGCATCGGCAACGGGTCCGCCATTTCCCCTTGCTCCGCACGCGGGGTCGCGGAGCGCGAGCATGCCGGGCATGCGGCCTGTCCGAAAGAAGCTCGCGGCCACATCAGGACACAGGTCGTCAGAAGTATGCTTCCGATCCATCGCAGGGATCGGCCCGGGGACAGAACACCCATGAGGCTCTCTTCGTCCCGAAACCACCGGCACGCAACAAAGACCGCAGACGCATCCCATCAGGTTTTGGGTTTTGATTTTTCCTGATTATAAGCACGACTTCGCGCACTCCAAAACAAAAATCACGCGCGCATTCAATGCCAATGCAGCCGCGGGAGAATCGTTTTGGATTTCGTCGAAAATCCAGGCCGAGGACCGATTATGACTTCGGCCGGCTCGCCTTGAATGTCCCGTTATAGGACGAAAACGCCCAATCGCCCGAGAGCGCGTTGTCATCGCCAAGCTTGCCGGTCAGCTTTAACGGAGCCGTCTCGCCCGATTCCTCAGAGGTCATCGTGAACTCGAGGTTCATCTGGCCGTCTTTGTACGTGCCGGCAACCGCCGTGTCGTTGAATTTCCCGGTGACCTTTCCGTCCGCATCCACGGCGAATTCCGCGTCCATTTCCCGATCCCCGCCGGGCGTGTCCAACACAAAGTGCCATTTGCCGTCGAGCGCGCCTGCGCTTTGCGTTGTTGCCGCTTGCGGCGCGGGGGCTGGCGCTTGTTGTCCGGGACTTGCTGCCTGCTGTCCGGGAAGAGCCCAGACCGTGACCGCTGCTGCCAACAGAAACAGTTTCATCCTGCGTCTCCTTGAGTGCCTTGCATTTCTCGCGTGAACAGATAGGTTATACCTGAACCGGCAGATCGGCCACGCCGGCCGTTCCGAAGATTCTACGGTAGCGTTCCACTTCGGCGGGGGGGCCGAGCGCCTTCGAGTAATTATCCGACAACTTGACCGTGGGTCGGCCATCGACTTCGCTGAGCTTGCAGACGAGGCTCACAGGATCGAAGGAATCGTCGTCCTTCGGATTGCAATTCCGGAAATCGTTGGTCAGGTAAGTGCCCCAACCTGCGCTGAATCGAATGCGCCGGTCAGGCCGCCACTTCCGTTCGTCCTTGAAATCGCCGGCATTCCGAAAATCCTGTGGCGTTGCGCCATTCCGAAGCGTGCCCGCGAAGTAAGCATGCAGCGCGAGGATCGAATCGACATCCAGAGCATCCGATGCGATCAGGCGCTTGCTGCGGGGATCAACACCCCGCTCGTTAAGCCACCCGATGTATTCGTCGCCTGCGGCAAACGGATTCTTGCTGTCGATGCGCTGCCCGGTCCAGCGCGCCACCCAGCCGGGTGCATCGCGCAGAAATTGCGTAGTGCCAAACGTGTCTGGGAGCATGATGAGCAGTTCGCCCTGGTAGGTTTGCTGCCACAGCTCCAGCATGCGGTACTGGGCCGACTTCACTTCTTCTTCACTGTCAGCCAGCGCGGCCATTGCCATCGGCAGTTCGTGCGCATTGGTGCCGATCGCCTCGAGGTCGTGAATATACGCGAGATACGTGTTCGAACTGCCGACAAATCCCGGGCCGAGCGTATCGCTCATCGCCTTCACCACGTACTCCTGCCAGAGAAAACTGTGGCGCCGGCGCGTGCCGAAGTCGCTGACATTCAGATCAGGAATCCCTCGAAACCGCTCCATCTTTTCCCATAGCCGGGTTTTCGCGCGGGCGTAAAGAATGTCGAGCTCAAGCTCGGAGAGGCGTTTCAGGCTGGCGCGGGTTCTCAGCTCGTCGATCGCGGAAAGCGCATAGATCTCCCACATCGTGGTCTCGGTCCAGAGGCCGTCAAACCGCAGCGAAATCTGCTCCCCATCGGCCGACAGCTCGAAATCGGAAAGCCGGAAGCTATGATCCAGCCAATCGAGGAACCCCGGCTCGAAAATGCCGCGCTTGCCATAGAACATATTGCCGGCCAGCCAAATCAGTTCGGACTTGTGAAACCGCAGGCTCCGCGTCGATTCGAGCTGCTCGCGAAGCTCCTCGACTTGGATGATTCGGCCCAGGGGGATCGCCGTCGATCGATTGAACAACGTGAAGGTCGCGCGTGTCTTCGGAAAATGTTTCCAGATGAACTGAAGCATCAGCAGCTTGTAAAAATCGGTGTCCAAGAGCGATCGCGTGATGGGATCGAGCTCCCAGTTGTGGTCGTGCGCGCGCCTGGCCAGGTTGATGATCACCGTGCTCTTACTCTAATGCAGGCGATTGGCCGGATTCACGGCTGCGCGCAGCCTTCGCAAGATACGCTCCGCAGGATTTGCGCACCACCAGCTTCGTTGGCACCAGCACATCGCGAGCCGGCAATTCGGGGTGATCGATCCGCTCCAGCATCGTCGCCATGGCCGCTGCCCCGATCCCGGCGCAATCCTGGCGAACCGTCGTGAGGGGAACCGGAAGCAGGCTCGCATATTTCACGTCGTCCATCCCCACAATGCCCATCTCTTCTGGCACGCGCACGCCAAGATTCGTCAGCACCTGCATCAACCGCGTGGCTGTGAGGTCGTTGGCGCAGACGATTCCCTCCGGATGCGCCGCATCCAGGCTTGCCTGAATGAAGCTTTCATCAAGCGGATTCCCCCTCCACACCGGGTCCCGCTCCGGCTTCACTCCGAACAGCCGCAGCGCCTCATGAAATCCGGCGATGCGCGCATCGACGGTGTTAGCCGAATTCTCCTCGCCCAGAAAGACGAGCCGGCGTGCCCCGAGTCCCAGCAGATGATTGGTTGCCATGTATCCCGCACGGCGATTGTCGATGCCAACCAGGTCGTGAGCCGACCGCTCCGGCCAGGGCAGGTAGCACCGATCCAGGAGCACCATCGGCATCTGCGCGCGCTCCAGCGACCGCGCAATCCGGCGATTGATCGCATCCTTCTCGGGGTTCAGTTCCAGAGGCGCGAAGAAGACCCCGGCCACCTTCTGTGCGATATACGACTGGGCCATCTGCTCGGCTTCTTTCGCAGCCTCCTGCGCAGAAGTCGCGGCGTTGCCCCAAAGCAGGGAGTCGGACAGCGCGATCGAAGAGCGCATCATGCCGCGGCAAATCGGCTCGAAGATCTCCGTGATTCCGAGTTCAGGAATCAAAAGGCCGAAGGTTCGCCCGGTTACAGGATGAGGACTCGCCACGTGCGTACCGGCCCCGGGGCGTCGCGTGACCAGCCCCATTCCCTGCAGATCCAGGACGGCCTTCGCAATCGTGATGCGCGATGCGCCAAACAGCTTGCCCAGTTCCGCTTCGCTGGGCAGCCGGTCGCCGGGCTTCAATTCGCCCGATTCGATGCTGGCCAGCAAATGATCGAAGACGCGCCGATGCTTGGTCACCGGCCGGGACGCGTTCTCAGGCTCCGGCGGAGGCGTCAGTTTGCCTGCAGATGTGCGTGGTCCCGGCATCCCGCTCCTTTACATGACATCTGCAGTACCGCCAGCCTAGCCCCGGCTTTCGATCGCAGAGGTAATGCTCAGTCTCACCTGCTCCGACATATCCGGCATCGCGCCCGATTGCGAAGCGATCCATGCACCCCAGCGGTTCCCGGCCTCGTTCAGTGTCTCAAGATCTGCGCCGCGCAGCATGTAGTGGGTCATGGCCGCTGTAAACGCATCACCCGCTCCAATCGTGTCCGCAACCCGGGTGGGAACGCCGGGATGCTGGTTCCACTCGTCGCGCGTCATCAGGAAACTCCCGTGACAGCCGCGCGTGACCGCGACCATGTGCAGCGTCGGAAACTCGGCGAGCAATCGGCCGCAGGATTGCTGCAGCGTTTCGCCGCTCGCTTCAGCATCCGCAGGCAGCCCCAGCAGCGACATCACCAGCACCACCTCCGCATCGTTCATCTTCATCACCGTTGCAAGCTCCAGCGATTCCTGCAGCACCTCGCTCGAATAGAACGGCGCGCGAAGATTCACGTCAAAGACGCGCACGCAGGTAGCGGGCGTTTGCGCCGCCAATGTCTGGATCGTCTGGCGCGATTCGCGGCTGCGCTGCGCCAGTGAGCCAAAGCAGACGGCATCGGCCCGTTCGGCCAGCTGCACCCACTCGTCCGACAATTCCATCGAGTCCCAGGCCGCCGGCTGATGGATCACGTATTCCGGCTGGCCGTCGTGGAATGCAACCGTAACGCTGCCCGTCTCATGCGCGGGATCAATCTGCAAGTGGCTGGTGTCTGCAGGCAGCGGATCCAGCGTCTCCACCGCCTTGCGGCCCAGGTCATCGCGCCCGATCCGGCTCAAAACGGCGGCGTGATTTCCAAGTCTGCCCGCCATCACAGTGAAATTTGCCGGTGCTCCGCCCAGGCGCGGACCTTCGGGCAAAAGGTCCCACAACAACTCCCCAATTCCAAGGATCAGGCGCGGCTCTCTCAAGAAACTTTCTCCTGTGCGTGCGGGCCGGTGCCATGGCCGTACCGGATCGCAATCCGATGTGCCATTGTAATCGCCGGGCAGGTTTGAGCGCTGTAATCACACCGCGGACTCAGCGCTCGGCCGGCGCAGATGCTTCGGATCGCGCGTGATCCATCTCCAGATCGAGCAATCCTCATAATCGTCCGCGGCATACTCAATCTCCGGCTGATTGGCCATCACGGCGCAGTCGGCAATTGCATCCACCCGCGACCGCCGAACCCGGCCGCGAAAAAGCCTCTCCATATTCGGATGAACCCTGAGAACCGCGGCCTGCTCGTCATTCACATAAATCAAATCGAGCGGACCGCACCGCTCCCCGGATCGTGCCTGAATCCGGTGCAGCAGCCTCTTCATTACGGTTGCGCCAAAAGGATTGAAGAGAAACACGAGACACGGTCCAGGCGGCAGCCTATACTGGGTCGCATCGCAGCAGGAAATCGAAATAGCCGTCCGCGCTCGCCCCTGCTTCTTCCAAGTCCCGACATTCCGCCGTGCAATCCGCGCCAGCGTCGGGTTCAGCTCCACTCCGGTCACGGCGCGAAATTCATATTCAGAAGCCAGCAAAACCGCCCGGCCCATTCCCGATCCCACATCCACAAACGTGAATTGTTGCAGCGGCGCAGACGGCTTCGATTTCCGCCATAGCCCCAGCACCGACCTGAACACCGAGGGAGCCACGCCAAAATAGGCGGTTGCATGCCGGTCGTGGCGATGGCCGCTTTTGAGATGCCTTCCTGGAATCAGCCCGCTGGTCCGCACGCCATGCGCCTTGTCAAAGGGATGAAGCGTGAATCCGCCAGCCGGACTCAATCCCGGCAGCCTGTCGTGTGCGCCCCTTCTCGCGATCTGCATTTCCTACTCGAGGAACTTCCCGATCAGCCACATGTGCCCGAAGGGATCGACAACGGCGCCCTGCAGCATGCGGCGAATCGGTCTCGGTCCGCTCGTCTCGTGCTCGTGCTGCTCGATGGGGCTGTGCTCCTTCGCGCCTGCGGCAATGGCCTTCCGCTGCACCGCGACCGGATCGTCCACGAAAAGTTCGATCCGCACCGTTGTACATCCGATCGCAGCCGGACCGCGCGTCCCGAAATCGGGAGACTCATGCGCCAGAAAGAATGGCGATCCTCCGATCGCAAGCCCCGCCACAATGTCCGCCCCGGCTCCGAGCTGCCACAACACCTCGGCCCCGAATGCTGCCTTATAAAAATCCACAGCCGCTGTCCCGTCGCTAACCGCCAGCATCGGCGCGATCCGCGGCGGAAACGCGACAGACTGCGCTATCTTCGCGCCCCAGCTCGCCGGGTCCACATCATGCGCATGCCGCGAGAACAGCCATAGATGCCCATCGAGATCTCGCACCGCATATTGCAGTTCGCCATACACGGTCTCGTGCAGCTCTTCCACCAGGGTGACACCGGCCGCCTTCGTCCGCTGAAAGTGCGCCTCGATCGCTTCGACAAAAACCGTCAGCGACTGCGTTCCATACCCCAGCTGCTTCGGGCTTGATTTCCCCTCCTCGGCCTGCATCGCCATGATCCATGCATGACCGAGGTGCATCTGCGCGCCGCGCAGCGGATCCCCGTAACGATACTGCTCTTCGAATCCAAAAACGCGGCCGAGCCAGTCAATCGCCTTTCCGAGATCCTGGTAGGAGATGTGCGGCATCAGGATGTCCGGCGGGACAGAACGATTCGTGATCATCTCGCCCTCCAGCTCGCAACCAACTCCACAATACAAGACACAACCGTTCGCTCCTTCGCCCTCGCGTCTGGGACTGCAATCTCCGCCAACCGTTACCTTTGTGGAAACTCGGCGTCCGCGCACCGGCCCGGACCGTGACAGCCGCATCCGAATCGCGGTAGGCTGAAGGTTAGTCGCTCAGGTACGCGATGAAGGAGCTCCGGGACTTCCATGCCTATCCAAACAACCTCGAAAATCTGGCATAACGGCAACCTGATCCCTTGGGAAAACGCAACCATTCATGTCATGAGCCACGTCGTGCACTACGGCTCCAGCGTGTTCGAAGGCATCCGCTGCTACGCACAGCCGCAAGGCTCGGCGGTCTTCCGCCTTCCCGAACACATGCAGCGCCTCCTCGACTCGGCCAAGATTTACCGCATGGAGCTTCCCTTCACCCTCGATGAGCTTTGCGCGGCCGTCGTCGACCTGATCGAAGCCAACGGCGTCGCCCCCTGTTACATCCGGCCCATCGTGCTGCGCGGATATGGCGAAATCGGCGTCAACCCCAAGGGCTCGCCCATCGACGTCTACATCGCCAATTTTCCGTGGGGAAAATACGTTGCGGGACACGGCGGCGCGGACGTCTGCATCTCCAGCTGGCACCGCCTCGCACCGAACACCATGCCCGCCCTCGCGAAGGCCGGCGCCAACTACATGAACTCGCAGCTCATCCGCATGGAGGCCGACGCCAACGGCTACGCGGAGGGTATCGCCCTCGACGTGAACGGCCTGGTCAGCGAAGGCTCCGGCGAAAACGTGTTTCTGGTGCGTAACGGCGTTCTCTACACCCCGCCGCTCGCCAACTCCGCGCTTTCAGGCATTACGCGCGACAGCGTGCTTACCATCGCCCGGCATCTCGGCTTCAATGTCATCGAGCAGTCCATTCCGCGCGAGATGCTCTACATCGCCGACGAGGTCTTCTTCACCGGCACCGCCGCCGAGGTTTCGCCCATTCGCTCCATCGACAAGGTGATCGTCGGCGACGGCAAGACGGGCGAGATCACGCAGAAAATCTCCGACGAATTCTTCGCCGTCGCCAGCGGCCTCAAGCCGGACCGCTTCGGCTGGCTAACCCCTGTCAAAGTAAACGCCAGCGAGCCGGTAACGGCATAACTGGTTCGGATCTCGAACCGAGGCGGCCTCTCGCAGGCCGCCTTTGCTTTTGCCCCGCTTGCCTCGCTTCATCTCGGCTCGTCCATTCGCGGAAGGATTCCCATGGACACGGCGGCTCATTGCCCGCAGCGCTCCTCTTGCTTACCGAGAGAAGATGCGCTATCATCCCTCGGTAACCGTGAGGAGCGGCTCATGAGCAAACCATCCGATCTCGTCCAGGGCACATTAGACCTGCTGATTCTCAAGATTCTCGCTCTTCAGCCGCTTCATGGCTGGGCCCTCAGCCAACGGCTCAAGCAGGTTTCCGGCGAGGTGTTGCAGGTCAGCGATGGATCGCTTTATCCGGCGCTGCACAAGCTGGAACACCAGGGCTGGATCCATTCCGAGTGGAAGCCTTCAGAGAACAACCGCCGGGCGAAGTTCTACTCGGTTACGCGACTCGGCCGTCGCCACCTCGAACGCGAGGCGGCCAACTGGGAGCGCATCTCCGCGGCCATTTCAGGCGTCGTGCGCCTGACGGAGGTGTGAGCGTGCGGCTCGCGAACTGGCTCTACACAATTCCGTTGCGAGTACGTTCGCTCGTGCGCCGCGACCGTCTCGATGCGGATCTGGAAGAAGAGCTGCGCGATCACGTGGACCGGCAGATCGAAGAAAACCTGGCCCGTGGCATGGATGCGGAAGAAGCCCGCCTCGCCGCGCTGCGTGCTTTTGGAAACCACGGGGCCCTTCGCGACCAGACGCACGATGCCTGGAGTTGGAGCGGCATGGAGCTGCTGCTGAACGATGTGCGCCTCGGCGCTCGGACTCTCGTGCGAACCCCGGGGTTTGCGTCGATTGCGATCCTGGTGATGGCGCTGGGCATCGGTGCCACCGTTGCACTGTTCGCTATCGTCCGCTCGGTTCTCCTCAATCCATTGCCCTATGCCGATTCCTCGCGCCTGGTGCAGCTCTACGAGAACATCTCCGTCGGCGGACAAGAAATTCCCTACGGTCCGAGCGCGGCCGGCACCTATGCGGAATGGAAGCAGCACAACCAGACCCTTGCCGATATGTCCATCCTCGGCTGGACAGACTACAACGTCTCAAGCGCAGGAGAACAATTGCCCGAGGTGGTCCACGGCGGAAGCTTTTCGTGGAACATGCTCTCCCTGCTGGGCGTACGGCCTGCACTGGGGCGCGACTTCACGGCCGCCGACGATAAACCGTCGGCGAATCCCACCGTCCTGTTGAGCTGGGGACTATGGAAGCGGCGGTTCGGCGGCGACCCGGCGATCGTGAACAAGACCGTTCTGCTCGATGCCGTACCCCACACGATAATCGGCGTCCTTCCGGCTTCCTTTTCGCTTGTAGGCACGGGCAACCCCCAGCTCTGGACGCCGATCTACCAGGCGAAAAAGCCCGAACTGATGAGCATGATCGACGAGCATGAGTTCAGGGTCATCGGCCGCCTCAAGCCGGGCATCACGGGAGCTGAAGCAGCCGCCGATCTCACGGTCATCACGCGCCGCATCCATGATCGGCACCTCGATCAGCCATTCACAGCCTTTGCCGCAAACAGCCGGCCACTGCTTGAGGCCGCCGTCGGGCGGATCAAGACGCCTCTGTATGCGCTGCTTTCCGCCACCTGTTGCGTGCTGCTGATCGCGTGCCTCAACGTGGCCAACCTGCTGGTGGCGCGAGCGGCGGCGCGGCGCAGGGAACAGGCGATTCGAGCCGCGCTTGGCGGCAGCAAGCGCCGCCTGCTCCGACAGCATCTGATGGAGAGCCTCCTCATCTGTGTTGCCGGCGGATCGATCGGATTCATGCTTGCCGTGGGTGTCCTGCATTGGTTCGCCGCTGCCCGGCACGACGTTCCTCGCGCCGATTCAATCGTCGTCGACGGCGTCGTCGCAGGCTTCACGCTCGGTTTGGTCATTCTGTGCGCCACATTTGCCGGATTCATCTCGTCTCTCTCCATGCGCAGCGACCAGGTGCTGCAAGCGTTGCGCGAATCGTCCCGCGCGCAAAGCGCGGGCATGGCTCGGACCCGTCTTCGCTCGGCTCTGCTCGCCGTTGAAGTGGGATTGACAGTGGTGCTCCTGATCGGTGCGGGCCTCCTGCTCAAAAGTTACGCGCAACTGCGCTTCACCGATCTCGGCTGCATAACCGACAACGTGCTCAAGCTGGATCTTTCCCTACCGATCGCGACCTATAAGGAACCCGCAACGGTGGCGGATTTCTTCTCGTCGTTTCTCGCCCGCGCGCGCAACATCCCGGGCATTCAGGCGGCCGCACTGATCGCTCCCGTTGTGCCGGGCGATGGACAGGGTTCCGACGATAACTTCGTCATCATCGAGCACCCGCCGCTGCCCCTTGGAAAATCAAACATCGCCGTCAACCGCTGGTGCGATCCCGGCTACTTCGCGGCGCTCGGGATTCCGCTTCTCGAGGGCCGCAATTTCAGCAGCAATCAGCGCCCCGGCCACTCGACCGAGATCATCATCTCCGAAGCGTTTGCCCGGCAGTTCTTTCCTGGCGAGAATCCGATCGGGAAGCACATGACAACCTTCAACCAGACGAACTCCCAGATCATCGGCATCGTCGGCGATACGCGCACTGATCCCGGCGAGCTCGCGCATCCGATCATGTACTTCCCCATCGTCGCCGGCACGGAATATATCCGCTCGGCGGCCCTCGTGATTCGCTCCGAAGGCGGCGTGACGCAGCTTGTGTTGCCCGTGCAGCGTCTTCTTGCGGGCATGGACCGGAATCTTGCCGTTTCGAATGTGCTCACCATGGACCAGGTCCTCGGCCGCAACACACTCGAAGAGAGTTTCGATGCGGCGCTGCTGCTGGTTTTTGCCGGATTGTCGTTGCTGCTGGCCGCGGTGGGATTGTTTGGAGTCCTGTGCTACATCGTGGCCCAGCGGACAACCGAAATCGGCATTCGTATTGCGCTCGGCGCAAAACGCGCGCACATTCTTCAGATGACCCTGATGGACGGGCTGCGGCCGGCTCTCTTCGGGCTCCTGCTCGGTCTTGCAGCCAGCGCTGGATCGGTCAAGCTGATCGAGTCGATGCTCTTCGGAACGAGGCCATTCGACCCGGCCATCTTTGCCGCGGTGAGCGCCATGCTTCTTGCGGTGGCAGCGATAGCCTGCGCCCTGCCCGCCTGGCGCGCGTCACGGCTCGATCCAATGCAGGTCCTGAGGATGGAATAGAGTCAGCAACGAAAGGCGGCCTCAACCGGGCCGCCTTTGATTTGACGTTGCAGCAACTTCTCAGCTGCGATTTCTTCCTCGCGGCGTCGGAGCTATCAAGGAAGCCCGACTCCCGGCCCTGTCTGTAGGAGCAAAAGCCAAGGCGCGTCAGAAACGCAACGTGCCTGAGAGCTGCAGGGAACGGCCACCGCCGATTCCATTGATCCCGGTTCCGCTTCCGACCGTACTGGTGATTTGTCCGAACGTCCCGCTCGTGATCGAAGTGGACGGATTGCTGAACTGCGGCGTATTGCTCAATTGAAACGCGTCAACGCGCCCCTCAAGCTGCCAGCTCTCGCGAAGCTTGAAGATCTTGAACAGCGAAACGTTGTCCTGAAGATACCCCGGTCCATAGAACTGGTTTCTGCTGACGTTGCCGACACTCGTCCCATAGACCAGCGGGCATGGCGTTCCCACCGCGCCGGTACAACCAGCGGGCTGCGAGAAGACGGTGGGATCGAACCAGTCGTGACCGGCGCCAATCCCTTTCAGCTTTTTGAAGCTGCCGTTGTTATTCGCCATCTGCTGTTCGCCGGAGGTATTGATACTGGTCCCGCTGGCGGTCACGTTGAACGGCAGGCCCGTATACATCGAGAGGATGCCCGAGAGCTGCCATCCTCCTAGGATCGAGGCAACTGGCCCGGAGTTCAACCACCTCTGATGCGGCCCGAAGGGGAGAACCCAGACGACGCTTTCCTCGAAATTCAGGCGGTGATCAAAGTCGTTCGGCGCATAGTTGTGGCGTTGATCGAGCCAGAAGAGAAGACCGCCGTCGTCGTCCTGCTGGTATCCCAGGCCCTTGCCCCAGGTGAAAGACGTGGTTACACCCAGGTTGCCGGTGAAGTGGCGATTCAGCTGGGCCTGCAGAGACTGGTAATTCGACGAAAAACCTAAGAAATACAGGTTCGCTGCCGCCGTTTTCCCATATGCAATTTTGAGCGGATAACCGGACGCTCCCTGGTTCAGGGCCGTGCCTAAATTGATGTTTTGGGCCGCACCGATATGCGAGCCGTGATTTGCCACGTAGTTCAACTGCATGTTGAACTGCATCGGCAAGGCCTGTTGAATGGCTACATTCCACGAATCCACATACGGATTGTGATAATTGACCGGGATGATGAATTCCGCCTGCGCAAGGAGTTGAGGGGTGTCGGCGGTGATGATGCCGTTGCTGGGAATGGCGACCGGAACCGGACCCGGAAAACCACCTGCGAAGGTGAACGGTGATCCGCTGGCAAGCAACGCCGGCGTGTAGGAATTGAGCTGCTGGTAGGAATTATTGGCGCGAACCGGATAGTTGTATGCGTAGGTATTATCCTCGAACGGCGTGTAACTGATGCCAAACCCTCCGCGCACAACCGTGTTTTCGCTGATGCGGTAAGCAAACCCCACCCGCGGAGCGAAGTAGTCGTACTTCGTCTTCATTCCCAGGTTATTCGCATTCCCACCGACCCCCGCGATGACGAGAGTGTTGTTCGACGGATCGTAGTTGGAGAATCCCTGTGAAGTTCCGGGCGTGGCCGGCGGATAAAGTTCCCAGCGCAGCCCCAGATCGAGGGTCAGCTTGGGTGTCACTTGCCACTTGTCGCCGCCGAAGGCAAAAATCCACCATTGGCGATATCTCGGGAAATAGGTGTTGATGTCGCGACCCACCAGGTAGGGCTGGTCCAAAAGGAAGCTGGCCATCTGGTTCCCGATGTTCGTGGCAGTGCCGCACCCGTTGCACGCGGTATTGCTCTCTGAGAATTCGATTGCGCCACGCGGGCTGTAGGTCTGGTCCTGGAGCAGGTTGTCATGAATCCGGCGCACATCTGCGCCGAATTTGAACGTGTGGTTGCGAATGATCTTTGTCCAGTGGTTGACCACATCCACGTTCGTTTCACCGCGTACCCAGGGCAACGATGCGGAATAGCCGACGAGCGGGTTGCCGCTGAAGTCGGACAGAAACACTCCAACCTGGCCGCTGGTGAACTGGCTGATATTGACGCCCGGGATGCCGATGGTGGTCGCATCGCTGGAACCATAGTCAGTTGGATTGGCGGCATTGCCATAATGAGCCACGCCGACACGCGCCTCCGTAAGGAGGGTGCTCGAAAACGCCCGGTCATAATTCAGGCCGGTGCTGTATACCTTCTGCGTTCCCGTTCCTGCGAAGGCGCCCTGCGCGGGACCGCCGCCCGCAGGCCCGAATGCCGGCGCCTGGAACGTGGTGACGTTCTCACGTTCGTAACGGTAGCTCAGGTGATTCTTCGGCGTGATCTGATAATCGATCTTGATGTCGTAGCGGTCGGTCGTCTTCTGGAAAGGCAAGTTAATCGAGAAATCGTTCGAGACCGCGCTGATTGCGGACGTCGCCAGGTTCTGGTTCGGGGCCGGCAGCAGCGCCATCAGGTTCAAAGCGACTGGGTCCACGTAGGTCGTCGTGCCCTGGCTGGCCGCGGCCCCCGCCGTGCACGGAATCTGATTGTTCGGGTAAGGAGTTCGTCCCTGTCCGGAGGAGTTGCCCGTGTTCGGATCGTAGATCTGCCCCTTGCCGCCCGAGGCGAGCGCTCCGCTCAGGTCGATGTAGCCGGAGGCGCTACATGTGTACCAGGTAGGCGACGGAATCGTCAGCACGTTGGAGTTCGCCTCGTGATCGGGCGACCGGAAAAAGTCGCCGAAGAAGAACAATTTGTCCCTCTTGATCGGGCCTCCCACGGCCCCGCCAAAATAGTTGTAGGCGATATGCCCCACCGTTGGATTGAAGTAGGCACGCGCATCCGCTGCGCTGTTCTGCACGTACTCGGTGGCCATCCCGTGAAACTGGTTGGAGCCCGACTTGAGGATCACGTTGCTGACAGTGCCGATGGCGCGCCCCAGTTCCGCCTCATAGTTCGAGGTCGCAACGTCCACGGTATCGATCGCCTGTTCCGGCGGGATCATGATTTGCAGCAGCCCGGTGCGTTCGTCATCGTCCACTCCCTCGATCTGGTAGCTGTTGCCTTCGCGTGGCTGCCCGTTTACCTCAGTCTGGATCGAACTGGCGGCGTTGAAGAATTGCGAGTGCTGGAATACCGGCGGACCTACACCCGGAGCCAGGGTCAGAAGAGACTGAAAATTCTGGTTGACCATGACCGGCATGGTGCTCAGCGTCTGCGCCTCGAGATTGGTACTGACATCCGCACGATCAGTCTCCATGATCGGAGGCGCCCCGGTCACGGTAACTGTTTCTGTCACATCGCCGGGTTGAAGCGAAATGTCCACGCGCGTGGTGGTATTCACCGCGACATCGATGCCCGCACGCGATTCCTTCTTAAAGCCGGAGGCCGAAATCGTGACGGTATAAATGCCGGGCGACAAGTTAGGAAACGTGTAATTACCACTGTCGTTGCTGGTATCGACGCGGGTAATTCCAGTGGCCTGTTCGAGAATGCTCACCGACGCCTTCGGGACGATCGCGCCCGTATGATCGGTCACAGTTCCAACCAGAGTCGCGGTTACCGCCTGACCGCGGAGTGCCGGTGCGCCGCCCAGCACCAGCAGCAAGAAAAGCATAAAAATCGGCAAGAGCTGTTTTCGCTGCACCATGCTGATCCTCCAAAAACAGGAATTGACATGAGCTTTCGATGAAGCCACTTGCAACTTGCATACTGTGAGGTTTCGCTCACGAGGTCCCGGCATGAACGGTTTCGTTCGTTCTGCCCGCTTTGCTGTCCGGAAAAACGCGCTGAACAGCAACTTCCGGGTCGTGCGAGTAAACTTAGCCCCTTTGCGAGCTTTCGTGCGTGCGCTACACTCCGTCAGCCGCGAGGTCGCTGCGGCAGACGGCCTGAAAGTCTAGGATTATGTCAGGAAAGATGTGCGGACGCAAGACATTGGCTCATGGAGTGACCCCGCCAGTTACCCTTTTCGCCAATCACGAAATCGCGTCACGGCTTGATCCTAAACAGGCTCCCCAAACGGAATAGCAGCAGTGCCTCTCTACTTCAATCCCGCTACCATGTACAGATCCGAAAGCAGCCGCGTATAGCCGTACGCGTACGCCCGCCCGTCAGGGCTGAAGAGAACATGAGTCATGTCGCAAATGCCCGGTCCATCCGGCACCGAGATCTCCTGGAACAACTTCCTTTGTCCAGTGCGCAGATCCAGGCGAAAAACCCGGATCGATGCCTTCTCATGCTGAGCGACATACAGCACGTTGGGATCCGATGTCCATGCTACGGATTCGCCGGGCTGCAATCCGGGAATCGGGCGCGGCGCACTCCCATCCATGGGATAGAACTGCATCGGAGTGGCCTTCGTGCCGTTTGCGGCGATGAGCTTTCCATCGGGAGAAATCCGGCAGAAGCCGACTCCCTCCGGCGTGACCGGCCGCGGCTTGCCGCCGTCGATGCTCTGAACGAAGCACCGGGCCGCATGTCCGGGCTCGTCTCCGCCAAAAAGAAGCGCTTTGCCGTCGGGAAGCCAGTGTATCTCGTGCCCGTAGCGCTCAATGTTGCCGCGGTCGATCCGCCTGGCAGATCCCACTCCGGTCGGCAGCAGCACCAGCTGCGTGTAAGACACGCTTGCGGCCACCCACTTCCCATCGGGAGAGAAATCGCCGGCCATTCCTTCCCCCAGGGCGACCGGCGGCGAGCCGGTCAAATCGCGCATCGCCACCGCATAATTCGGCCCCGTTTGCTCCCCCTGCTCGTCAAAGAGCAGCGTCTTGCCATCGCGCGAAATATCCACGAGGAGCGACCAGTCCTGCCAGGAAAGGTCCCTTTCCTTGGTTTCTCCGCGAGCCCTGCCCCGAATTCCCGCGCGCTGCTCGTCGCGCGTCATCAGCACTCTGCCATCCGGAGCGATGTCCTGCAACGTCACTCCTCCCAGGGCGCGAAAGGCGAGACGCTGATGACCCGCCATGTCAACGGCATAAATCTGCCGCTGCAATCCGGCGTGCGTGGCTGAGAACCACACTTCATTCCCCTTGGGAGACCATGCCAGCCCCTCCTCGCTCTCCCATCCGTCGGAAAGAACCGTCTTGCGTCCCTGGAGATCAACAACAGAAACGCCTCCCTCATCGTCGCTGTAAGTCGGGTGATCGAGAAATGCGATCTGGCTGCCGTTCGGCGAGACACGCACATGGCTGATCCAGCCCGACGTTTCGTAGAGAACATGGCCGAGCGGGTATTCGAGCCGCACCCTGCCGCCGGCATTCCGCACCACCGCCAGCGACTTTCCATCCGGTGACCAGTCGGCCCACTCCACCTTCTCGGCTACCTGCCGCGGTGTACCACCGGTGAGCGGCACCTGGCCAAGGGTCCCGATCATCCCCGTCATGAACTCCGGTTGCGCCGGCTGCAGCACAGCCATCTCGCCTGCAGACGACACGGCCAGCAGGTCGCTGGCGGTCAAGCCCAGGGTTCGCGATCCCGGAAATTTCAGGTCGGTCGAAAAGACCTGAACCGAATCACCCTCCCACGACGCCGCATAGAAAACATTCCGGCCGTCCGGTGCGAACCGCGCAGAATGAATGGTTCCATGATTGATGGTCAGCCGCTCGATCTCCGCCGGCTGCGTCCTCACGCTGCGGCGTCCCAGCAATACGCCTCCTGCCACCAGCCCGGCACACGCAATCAGAGCCAGCAAAACCAGGAGTAGACCTCTCCATTTGGGAACGCCTGAAGATCCCACCCCACCCGCCGCACCGGCTGCAATCGGGAGTTCAGCCGGTGGAACCACGACCGGCGGCGCCTCGACGGCTCCCACAAAACGATAGCCCCGCCTGGGCACCGTCTCAATAAACACAGGGTTGTCGGCGGAATCGCCTAACGCGGTGCGCAACTTGCCCACCGCAACGTTCACCGCGTGATCGAAGTCTCCGTACGTGTCGTCAGGCCAGATGCGCGACTGCAGTTCTTCGCGCGACACGATATCGCCGGGGTTCTCGAGCAGAACCTGGAGGACCTTGAACGGTTGGTCCTGAAGCTTGATCCGGCTCCCCGCCTTGCGAATCTCGCCGGAACCGAGGTCGGCCTCAAACTCCCCAAAGCGGACCTTATGGAACCCGTTGGACGGTGAGGCTCCGTTCTGGGGAAGTTCCAGCATGATGAGGGCTACCTCCTACTTGATGACACATTTCGCGCGCTGTCTTCAACTATTTTGCCAGGAGACTTTCCTCTCCCGAAGCTCTCCAGTTTGTCTCCTCAAGCAAAACTCACACTCTAGGTTCAGTTTAGCCCTGGTGAATTGAGGTACCTGCGGGTCCCGCGCACTCTCGCCCTAGAAAGCGAGGAGGTCCATGCGCAACCGCCCTTCCCCATTCCTGTTCGTTTTTCTGGCGTTATTATTCTGGGCGCCCCTGGCCCACGCCGGCAAATTCCCGCATCAAGTGGCGCCTCCCGGCACCAGCCGAATCGCCGGAACCGTCCCGTTCGATCTCTATCAGGGAAACTTCATCGTGGCACGCGGGTCCATCGGTCCTCTCAAGAATCTCAACTTTTTTGTGGATACGGGAACCACCCCTGCCGTTCTCGATGCCCGGATCGCCAGGAAGCTCGATCTCCCCAATGAGGAACCCGCCAGCATCCTGGTTCTGGGCGGCAAGACCCAAGGCAAATTCGTGAGCCTGCCCACGGTCGAACTTGGTCCGGTCAAGCGATCCAATCTCCCGGTCGTGACAACCGACCTCTCCTTTTTCGAGAAGTTTCTCCCGGTCCGCATCGATGCGATTGTTGGCATTGATGTGCTCGGGCAAGAACCCTTTGTCATCGATTACTCCGCCCGCGTCATTCGTTTTGGATCGACTCCGGTCCTGCCCGTCTCCGTTCCCCTCCGTCTCGATCACGGGATGGCGGTCTTCGAGGTCGACATCGATCACACGCCCGAGCATCTTCTCCTCGACACGGGCGCAGGCTCCATCATTCTGTTCGACAAGACCGCCCTCCAGGATCCCAACGCGCAGAACATCAACCTTTCGACGCAGAAGGTCGGCGATTTCGAGAGCAAACACGTTTGGCTGCGAACACTCAAATTGGGCCCCGAGGAGTTTCGCCGCAAACCGGCGCTCATGACCCGCAATCCCAAACCCTCTCAGCTCGACTACGACGGCCTGATCAGCCCGGCGGCGCTCGGCATATCCCAGGTCGCGGTGGACCTGCAACGAGGACTCCTGGCCTTCAGCCGCTGATTCGCAGCCGCACGACTGCACAACCTCCGCGTCGTCTCGCACACCTGCGGGAGCCTCGGGAACATCCGGATGGATTGGGATGGAACGATCAGAACAGGTACGGCACCAGGGCGGCGGTCCGGCCGGCATAGTCCGCATACGTCTCCCCAAATTCGGAGCGCATCCACTCCTCCTCCATTCTGAGCTTGGCCCAGAACACGAGAAATATGAGGGCGATCACGATGACTCCCCGCACCTCGGAAAGCGCAATTGCGGTGCCAACGAAGCCCGCCAGGATCCCGGTATAGATGGGATGACGAACCAGGGCGTAGGGACCGCTGGTGATCAGTTCGTGGTCTTCCTTGATGGTCACCGACCGGCTCCAGTTCCTGCCCAGGTGTACCCGCGCCCAGACAGCGAAAAGAAGGCCGGCCACCGTGATCCCGGCGCCGAGCCAAAACGGCCAGAGCCCAACCGGCCAGAGCTGGCGATAAAGCCAGGGAAGCGGAATGCGAGTCGTCGAAAGCAGAACGATCACGATCACGAATGCGAGGACCCGAACGATGCGCGACGCAGCCGGCTCCAGGCGCGTCGTGGTTTTGGTGTGGACCGCCTTGATCTGCCAATAGACAAGAAAAGCGATCCAGACCACGGGAAAGAAACCTTCGTAGAACCACAGCATCCAGGACCTCCACGCGTTTCCATAATCTTATTGGCGCTTGCAGCATGTTAAGCCGATTCCACAGCAAACCATGCATCGATGCGAGCCGGAGACTACGCCGGAGCGGTGGCGTGGACCACATGGACACCGGCATGTCCCGGCGCGAGTCCTTGAACGGCGCCGCCAAACCTGGACCTGATTTCCTCAAAATCGATATCTTCGAAATCAGAAAAGCCATGCACGCGAAGAAGCGCGGCCATGCCTGCCGGCTCGAATCGGCTAACCGAACGCTCATTCATTTTCTCAAGCTGTTCGTCCCGCGCTTTTTCCAATTGCCTTAGCTCCTCTGAGAATCCCGCTGCGGGTTCCATGTAGTCGAAGACCACTTCCGAATTCCGAATGGACGCGATGTGGTCCAGTGTGCTGCCGATCGCCTCCTGCGTCAGATAAGGTGTCACGCCGAGCCATGTGAAAAACGCAGGCGAGTTCTGCTGAAGGCCGGCGGCAGCGAGCTTCTCTCCAAGATCGTCCCGCTCGAAATCGACCGGCACAAAAATCAGCCACGGCGGAACTGCGAGCTGCGCTTCCGCCATGCGCTGCCGTTTACTTTCCTGCGTGGCTGGGTGGTCCACCTCATAGATACACATCTCGAGTGCAGCGTAGGGGTTCCGCAGGGCGAATGTGTCCAGTCCCGCTCCCAGGATCACGATCTGCCGAACCCCTTTTGCGACCGCGATCGACAAAAAGTCCTCCGCAATCCGGCTCCGTGCGGTGGTGAATAGACGCCCGATGCTGGCCGCGGGGTGTGCGCTGGCAAATTGCAGAACGTTTTGTTCGTCTTCAAGCAGAATCTTCACGGCAAATGGATCGTGCAGAATGGAGCCATGATCGAGCACCTGATGAGCAGCTCGTTGGCGGGCAATCATCAGGGCAGTGCGACTGGGGTCGTTTGGCTTCATTGCGGGTCTCCATCCTCTTCAATTCTTAGCATCGGTCGTCACGTGCGCGGCTCGGAAGTGCCCATGGGTGCGCCTGCTCAAATCAGTGGCTCATTCGCCGGCTAGCGCGTGCCGGTCGGTTTCCTCCCTCAGGAAAAGTATCCATCTCGGTAACAGAACGCGCTCAACCTTGGCCCGGAATGTGCCGGAGCTCTCCGAAACCCTCTAAAATCTCTATTGAAGAGCCTGACCCTCCAAGGAAGACCGCTGCGCGTGAAACCCGACATGAAAGTGAGCCTCGCGGGGCTCGAGCTCGTCAACCCCATCGTCGCTGCAAGCGGCACCTTCGGGTATGGAATCGAATTCGAAGAGATCGTTTCGCTGGAGCGCATCGGCGGATTTGTCACCAAGGGAATCTCCATCCAGCCGCTCAAAGGAAACACCGCCCCCCGCCTGCTACACACCGCCTCGGGAATGCTCAACGCCATCGGCCTGCAAAACATCGGCGTCGACGAATTCATCGCGCGCAAGCTGCCCGCCCTCGCCCGCTATCCACAGTGCCCGGTCATCGTGAACGTCTTCGGCTGCTCGGTCCGCGAATATCTTGAAGTCATCGAAAAATGCAATCGCGCATCCGGCATCGCGGCCTACGAGCTCAACGTCTCATGTCCCAACGTGCGCGCGGGCGGAATGGCCTTCGGCGCCGATCCAGCTGCGCTCGATAACCTGGTCAAGCTGGCCCGCTCAGTCTCTCTCCGGCCCGTCCTCGTGAAGCTTTCACCCAACGTCACCTCCATCGCGCAGATGGCCAAGGTCGCCGCCAACGCCGGCGCCGATGCGCTCAGCATCGTCAACACCTTCCTCGCCATGGCCATCGATTCGGAAACCCGCAAGCCGCGCCTGAGCAACGTGACCGGAGGCCTCTCAGGCCCGGCCATCAAGCCGATCGCACTGCGCATGGTTTTGGAAGCTTCGCACGCCGTGTCCATTCCGATTCTCGGAATGGGCGGCATCGTCACACCCGAAGATGCGGTGGAGTTCCTGCTGGCCGGCGCGACCGCCGTGCAGGTGGGAACGGCGAGCTATGCCGATCCCCGCGCCGTCGAGCGCCTCGCCAACGGACTCGCCTCCTGGTGCCGCAGCCACCACGTGGAAAAGGTCTCAACCCTCACCGGCGCGCTCGAACTGCCTGAAGCGCTGAAGGACTAGCGCCGGAGTTTTCCGTCGGCCGGATCACTGACTACTGACAACTGACAACTGACCACTGTTCCTCTGTCTTCTGTTTCTCTGTCTTCTGTTTCTCTGTCTTCTGTTTCTCTGTTTCTCTGTCTCTCTATGCGGCCCGCCGTCACTCGATCATGCCTTCCAGCCGCGCATAGCTGGCCTCCATGCCGTGTTCCATGCCCGTCGCAAGCATCGCCGCCCGCGTCTTCTCATCCGGAAGCGTCATCCGGATCGTCATCAGCGTGCCCGCGCCGTCTGTCTCGAACCTCGTTTCCACATGATTGTCCGGCGTTCGATCCGGCAGAAACATCCGCTCCACATGAACGATGCGTTTGTAGGGCTCCAGCTCGATGAATTCGCCGGTGATATGAAATCCCTGTCCTTTGCCATTCACCCATTCATAGCGAAACGCGCCGCCCGGCCTCGCTTCGTTCACGCACACCGGCATCGTCCAGCCATCGGGGCCGAGCAGCCATCGCTGGATCAGTTTCGGATCGGTATGCGCCTTGTAGACGGCTTCAGGAACCGCCGCGAATCGCCGCGTCGCAACAATCGTGGTATCGCCTTCGGTCTTCATCATCAGTTTGCTCATCGTTTTTCTCCTCTCTTGCTGCCTTGATCCATCTCGGCCAGCACGGCATCGAGCCGCTGATAACTTTTCTCCATCCCCTTGCGCAGCATCGCCAGCCACTGGTCCATCGCATCCATGCCGCTCTTCGCCAGTCGCCGCGGCCGCCTCGCGCCATCAACGCGCCCCGTCACCAGCCCTGCCTGCTCCAGAACCTTCAAGTGCTGCGAGATCGCCGGCTGCGTCATCTTGAATGGCTTTGCCAGCTCCATCACGGTCGCTTCACCCTTCGCGAGCTGAGCAAGAATGGCGCGCCGCGTCGGATCGGCCAGGGCCGAGAAAGCAACATCGAGATTCAGCGCCGTTTGCATAATTTAATCCTTATATAAGTAATATCTTATGTCAACTGGAAAAGCCATTCTGGGAACGAAAAGAAAGAACGGCATTCCATTTCCGATTCGAAGCGACACATCTCACGCACGGAACCATCTCCGCGCATCCTGCGTACTTCCCCCCAGCGTTCAACCGCGCACACAGTGTTCGCAATCGGACATCGAACTTCCGGCGCCGAATCGCACAGATGCTCGCTTGTCGCTGAATCTACAGAGGTTTATCACTCAAGCACTTTGGCCTGAGGAATGCACTTCAACCCGTAGACCGGAGCGCAGGCTTTTCGAATGCTCAGCGCTCCCGAACCCGATTCATGATCGACCAACATGCAATCGAATCGAGGAACACGATGAAGCATCTTCTTCTTGCAGTGGCGGCTCTGGCGATTGCGGCCCTCCCCGCGATGGCGGCCGAAGCCACCTTCGAGCGCAACCTTTCTGTCAACGGACACGTGGAGCTGACGGTGAATACCGGTTCCGGCCATATTCACGTCACGCGCGGCTCCGACTCGCAGGTCCATATCTTCGGCCGGGTCAAATCCAGCTGGGGATCGGATAACGAACAACGCGTTCATGAGATTGCGAACAATCCGCCCATCGAGCAGACCGGCAACATCATCCGCATCGGCACCCATCACGAGAACTGGCACAACATCAGCATCGATTACGACATCCAGGCTCCGGCCAATTCCTTCCTCGATGGCGGCTCCGGATCGGGAGACATCACCGTGGAAGGTGTGGGCGACAATGCCAAGCTTTCCACCGGCTCGGGAACCATTCATGCCTCGGGTCTACACGGCGGATTCACTCTTAACACCGGTTCCGGTGACATCGTTGCCGACCAGACCGGCGAGGGCGATGTGAAGGCGCAGACGGGCTCCGGCAGTATCGAGCTGCGCGAAATCCATGGCGGTCTGCGCGCCGGCACCGGCTCAGGAGATATCAAGGTTGCGGGTTCGCCTTCAACCGATTGGAAGCTTGAAACCGGATCGGGCAGCATCGACTTCTCGCCCGGCAACACGGGCTTCACGCTGGACGCTTCAACCGGATCGGGCTCGGTGCACAGCGATCCCGAAATGTCCGTACAGGGATCGTTCGATCGTCACCACATTGTTGGGAAAGTTCACGGCGGCGGCCCCACGGTTCGAATCGAAACCGGATCGGGCGACGTCCGCATTCACTAAGTTTGCCGCGGCCCCTTAAGAGGCCGGGCTCACCCTTTGTTCCTCGGGCGAGGTCCTAAAGCGCTCCATGGGAGGACCTCGCCTGCCTTTTTTGCGCCGTGGCTGACGCAACCGATGACAGGGCAACCGCTCAGTTGGTTGTTCGGCTCACGACCTGGACCCTGAACAGCGGCTCGTCATTCTCCGCTGGATCCTGCGTGAACTCCCCCTCTGTCTTCGCACCATCATAACCCCGCCAGAGCCAGATCATCTCCTCCGGAAATTCCGCCGCGCCTCCCGCCCCATTGTGCGTTCCCCTTCCGAAGCTGAAATGAAAGTCGTATCCCATCCCCTTCAGCGAATTCGCCATGCTGATGTTGTCCAGCGGCCAGCTTCCGTAACGATGGAACCCGAAGTGGTCGATCTCCTCATCATTCGCGCCGTCTTCAAGCCATACCCGAATATTCCGCTTCGGCTCGCGCAAGACTTTTTCGGGATAATCCCGCCCGCCATCGGGATTCGCTAGATCCTCTTTCCATTGGATCGATGTGTAGCTCCCGATCCAGGTGATCACCCGGCTGAACAGGTCCGGCATTTGCCACGCAGCATTCAAGTGCCGTCGTAGATCTTGCTCGTGGCAGCAATCTTTCCTGCCTCGGAGGAAAGCCTCATAAAGATCTCAACTCGGCTACTGCCCTCCATTACTTGAGGAAGTAGTACGGGTCGGGATATTTGACCGAGTACTCCGCTTCCGGCCTTCCGCGCAGATCGCTCCACTGATCGCCGACGTTCAGCACAATGCGATACCCATCGGCCGCAATCTTTCCCCGCTCAGCAGATTTGTAGTCGAGCGCACTCAGCCCGGCTTCATTTGGAGCACGCAGGATCAGCCCTTTCCATCCCTCGAAACCCTGCGCCCGCAGATTGCTCTCCGTCGCGGCGCGCTGCGACTCCGGCCTGCCCGTCAGAAAAAATACACCGATTCCGAGCTTCCGCGCTTCCTTCATGATGAGCCGCGTGCCCGGAATTGCAGGGGCCTGCGCCGAGTTGACCCACGCGTCGAACGCCTTCGCATCGTACTCGAAATCCGCCTTCAGCATCTCCGGATAATTCGAGAGGGTGGTTTCGTCGATGTCGAGCACCACCGCCAGCTTCGCCTGCCCGTCTTTCTGCGCAGCGCGGCGGCGCAAAAACGCAATCGCCCGACTTGCCTGCAGATCAAGATCCCTTGCGTAACACCCGCACGTGCAGGTGCACTCGTGATATTGCTTCAGCTCGCTCCGCAGCGTGTCCAGGTTCACGATCCGCTCGCCCGGAGCTACCGGAGCGAAACGGGGCGCCCCCTGCTGCGCCGCCGCGGCCGGAACAACCACCGCCAGCACCGCGAACCAGTGAATCCGCTTCGGCAAGATCGAATCCTCCCTCAAAATACGCAAAGGCCAAGTCTACAAGACCGATTCAACGCGATCTTCAGATGACGCTTTGGTAGAATCAAAACCATTCCAACCCAGGAGAATCCATATGGCCGATCAATTTGAAGAACTCTCCTGCTTTCGAGCGCAGCAGTAAGCGGCGCAGGGGCTATCCCTCCGAAACCCAGGTGAAACGCGGACTTCGCATAGTGCGAGGCAACAAAGAACTGCGCGAAAAGCTCGGTCGCAAAGACTTGTGTCCCTGCGGATCAGGCCTCAGGTTTCAAGAAATGCTGTCTCAAAACGGGCAGATTTGACGGCTCAAACCGCAACCACTTCTTTCCGCGAGTGAACCACGCCGATGACCAGCGCGCTTCAAGCGTGCTGGTCATCGCCCTGCCAGGCGTCACGGCCTTCCTCGCGAACAATTTCTTCCCGCCCGGTGTCTAAACTAAAGGAGGCGCATTGTCATGGCCGATTTTCCCGAATCGTCGCTTCCCTCGCCCGACGAGCAGCTCGCACGCACTCTGCAGAGGCTGTGGCCGCATCGCAAACATGAGGGCGGCACATGGCGCGCGTTCCTCTGTCTTCTCGGACTGCACCGCTGGGCCGTCCCGGACTACACGAGCATCGCCACACACCGTTCCATCCGCTTCTGCCTCTCCTGCTCCACGGTCGAAATCGATGGAGTCTTCTATCGCTGAAGCGCCTTCGTACTCTAACCCCTGCTTCTCTTATTTCTCGTTTTGTCTCACTCCAGGCTCGGAACGCTGGTTCCCTTCAGCAGCTCGTAGATGTCGCCGATCTTCTCATCCAGAAGGTTAAGCTTTCGCGAGAGACCCTGGATCTCCAGTTCGGCGCGCCGATTCACGTCAAAATCGAGCTCACTCCTTACCCGGTCCTTTGAGTCCTGACGGTTCTGACTCATCATGATCACCGGCGCCTGGATGGCAGCGAGCATCGACAAGAACAGATTGAGCAGGATAAACGGATACGGGTCCCAGGCCTTTTTGTCGAGCAAGACGTTAATCAGCGTGTAAACGGTCAGAACGACTGAAAACAGGATAATGAACGTCCACGATCCGCCGAAACCTGCCACGGCGTCCGCGATGTGCTCGCCGACAGTCTCCTGCTTTTCGATGATCTCGTTTGCATTTCGGGTCGCGCGCAACCGCACCAGCTGGTGCGCGGCATGAAATTGATGACCCAGGGTGGTCAGCAGGTCCATGCCCGCGTGCGGCTTCCGCTCAAGCAGAATAGCGATATCGTCTCGGGACACCTCAATGCAAACACTCTCTTCCAGAGCAACGGCGCTGGTCTGATGCGGCGTCTGCTCAAGCATCGACGCGAAACCGAAGAATTGGCCCGTCGCCGGCTCATCCACAACCACGTCCTGCTGATCCTCATCCACGGTGGTCACCTGCACTCTGCCCGAGGCCAGCACGTACGCCTGTGTGCCCGGCTCTCCGGCTTTGTAAATGCGCTCGCGTGGGGCAAATGTCTTCACGTCCACTTGTGCGGCAAGAACTGCCGTTTCGTCGTCATCGAGTAACGAAAACAGCGGAACACTCTTGAGCATTTCCGGCTTGCAAGTCATGGCGTTCTCCATTGCGGGGATGTTGATGCAAGTTGCTTTGAGGGTGAAGCGTTGCGAAGCGGAAAGTCAATCTCGAATCCAACTTGCCCGCCAACCCTGGGGCTGGCGATGTGGCTGCCTGCCAGCAGAGCGAACGTAAAGGCCATGCGGCTGGTGATCTGGTACCAGCCCCCAGCCAGGCCCTGGAGTTCGTCCTTGCCCAGGCTGCTTTTGTCCGCATTTGCACCATAGGCTTCCGCACCCAGCGTGATCCGGGAATTGAAGTCGTGCGTCAGCGAGAGGCCTCCGGTGTACACGTGACCGCGCGTGTTCTGCGTCCCCAGAACTCCGGTGCTGGTATTGCCCGCGAACAGGTATCCAAAATTCGCGTTGAATCGGGTCCTATCCGACACTGCTTCCTGTGCGATCGAGTTGAGCCAGTAGTCGGTCAGGCCGGAGCCAAGTTCCTGGCTCGCATCTCCGGTTGGAAATTCAATGTACAGGCTGGCGGAGAGCGACGGAATTGCCAACGGCCGGCTGGCCTTATGGAAATTCCACTTGATGCCCATGTCGGTGTCCCCGGGTCCGTTGGACGTCTGCGACCCCGAAGCGCGGTAAATGGCAAGATACGGCGCATCGACGTCGAGTTCGAGGCCATGCGGCAGACCATAGTTCACTTTGTAGTTGAAAGTGTTCTGTCGCAGGTCGGGGAATTGAGCCGACTGCAGCCCGTCGAATTCGTTGAAAAACTCGAAGTGCAGCGTTCCCTGGTCGGTCACGTCCGCATTGTCCGTATAGAAAGGCATCTGGGCCATGGCAGTCCCCGCACCCCACAGGACGCAGCAAAGCAGGATCGAGAGCTTAATTACCAGGCGCATGCAGGGGCTTCCTCACTTTAACCGGCTCCGCCAGATCGGCTATATGAATGGAATGTAAAAACGCCGCCCGGCGTGCTTGTTCCCCCGTCCTTGTTCCCCCATCCTTGTTCCCTCGTCCCTGCGTCTCTGTCTCTCTGTTTCTCTGCTTCTCTGTCTGTAAACTGGAGTTCATGATCCGCATCTTGCGCCCCATCCCGGTCGAATCGCTCAAGTTGCTTGTTTTCGACCTCGATGGAACGCTGATCGACTCCGCGCAAGACCTCTGCAATAGCGTCAACGCAACCCTCACCGAATTCGGCCGTCCCATCCTCGCCGACGAAGTCATCGCCCGCTACATCGGCAACGGCGCTCTCATGCTGGTGCGCCGCGCCTTCATCCAGGACGACGGTCACGAGCCCGATGAACAAACCATTAAAAACGCTTACGCGTTTTTCCTCGACTACTACCGAGAGCACAAGCTGGATTACACCTATGCCTACGAGGGGGTGCTCGAGGCGCTCGCTGCCCTGCGCATCGTCCACGACGAGCCCGGCGCAACGCCCCGCGCCATGGCTGTCCTTACCAACAAGCCGGTGCGTCCCGCGCGCGCCATCTGCGAAGCCCTCGGCCTTGCGCCCTACTTCCTCAACATCTATGGCGGCAACAGCTTCAATACCAAGAAGCCCGATCCCGAAGGCCTTTTCGTGCTGATGCAGGAAGCAGGCGCCCGCCCTGAAGAAACCGCAGTCATCGGCGATAGCCAGGTCGACGTGCAGACAGCGCGCAATGCCGGGGCCTGGTCGATCGGCTGCACCTTCGGTCTCGCGCCTGGCAGCCTTGAAGCCATTCCGCCCGATGTGCTCGTCGACTCGCCCTCCGACTGGACGGATGCCCTCACACCTGCGAAAATCGATTTAGGGCAGCCTGCCAGGCCGCCTGAAAGCCATGCAAGTTGAACAAACCGATCTCCGCCAGCTTCCATGCGCGGAGGTATACAACCGCAGGCATTTCGCAATTTCACTGCGTCCATCTGGCCGCGCACGTCCGTCCTTAAAAGAGAAAGACTTTTCTCACGCGAACGTACGATCCGCTCGTCTGTCACTCGATCTACGTTTGCTATCGGAGACTTCGCATCATGCGCTCTTTTGCTTTGGTAGTCCTGTTGTGTGTACCTGCATTTTCTTTCGCCGCAAACCCTTCGAATTCCGCGCAACCCGCCCCGCCCCCCGTGCAAGGTGTCGTTGCCGATCCCACTGGCGCGATCGTTCCCAACGCTGAAGTCGATCTCGTCGACGCGAACGGCGCCGTTGCGGGAAGCGTCCATTCCAGCGATGACGGCAGCTTCCAGTTGAAGGCGCCTCATAGCGGCAGCTACACCCTTGTCGTTTCCGAGCCGGGATTCGAAACCGTGCACAATCCGGTTGTCGTTCCTCCGCCCGCGGCCGCGACCGTCGCTCCAGCAGCGCACGCCCTTGCTGCCCCGCTCCACATCGTGCTTCCCATTGCCGCTGTCGCCACCAACGTGCGCGTCAGCGCCGATGCCAGCGAGGACCTGACCGCCCCCGACGACAACCACGACTCGTCGGTCATGACTTCAGAAGATCTGAAGACCATGCCGATCTTCGATAACGATTACGCCACTGCCATGAGCGCATTCCTTGACGACAGCGCCGCGGCAACCGGCGGCTCGGGCTTGCTGGTCGATGGCGTCGAAGCCAATCGCGCCACTGTCTCTCCCTCCGCCGTGCAGGAAGTGCGCATCAATCAGGATCCCTACTCGGCGCAATACTACTGGCCCGGCCGCGGCCAGATGGAGATCGTCACCCGCTCCGCAGCCGATCACTACCACGGCCAGTTCAACTTCCTCTTTCGCGATAACGCACTGAACGCGCAAAACGCCCTCGCGCCTTCCAAGCCTTTCGAGCAGCGCCGTGTTTATGAAGGCCACGTCACCGGCCCCATCCCTCACTCCGCGAAAAGCAGTTTTCTCGCTACCGTGAATCGCGCGGAAGAGGACCTGAATTCCGTGGTGAGCGCCACCATCGTGCCCACACCTGAAAATCCCACCGGCCTGTTCCAGGCCAACGTGCCGGCTCCCGCCCGCGACACCGAATTCAGCGTGCGCGCCGCTCGCCAGTTCGGCGACCGGCACTCCGGTTACGCACAATACAGCTTCCAGGATTGGACCGGCCAGAACCAGGGCGTTGGCAACCAGACCCTCGCCGAAGGCGGAAGCAACCAGCAATACCGCGAAGACGACACCGTCATCCACCTCGACTCCACGCTTTCCGCAACGATGCTGAATCAGTTTTCCGTCGTCGGCGAACACGACTCGAGCAGCCACGTCAACGTGGATGAAGCGCCTCGCATCTCCGTTTCAGGCGATTTCAATGGAGGATCGGCGCAGGGCGATTCCCTCGGCACCGAATACAACTTTCGCCTCAACGACATGGTCACTTGGACCCGCGGCAAGCACATGGTGAAGGCCGGCATCGGCATCCCGCACATGAGCCGACGCGCCTTCGACGACAACACCAATTCCCTTGGTACCTATACCTTCGGCCCTACGCTGGCCGCCGACGGCGTCACGGTTCTCGAAACCGCTCTCCAGAACTACCAGGCCAACCACCCCTCCGGATTCACCCAGAACACCGGCGACGTGCACTTCATCTATCACCAGCAGGAAGTCGGCGCCTTCATCCAGGACCAGTGGAAGCTCACCGAGCGCTTTTCCATCACGCCCGGCATCCGCTATGACTGGCAGAATTTCCTGGCCGACCGCCGGCTTGGCTTCGCACCCCGCGTCTCCTTCGCGTGGGTGCTCGATCCCGCCGCCAAGGTGGTCCTGCGCGGCGGTGGCGGCATTTATTACGACCGATTCGGCTCCGGCCCCATGCTTGACCTGGTTCGCTACGAGAACGCCCGCCGCCGTTCCATCCAGTTCTCGCTGGAACCGGCTTCTGAGCCTGACGGCGGGTGTGTACCCATCACCGACTGCGAAACCGTCGCCGCCCAGCCACCCAACCTGGCCGAGCTTGAGCCCGACGCCAAGCTGCCTTACCAGATCCAGTACGGTCTCTCGATCGAGCGCCAACTGGGTCAGCGTGCCACCGGAATTATCAGCGCCTATACCGCGCGCGGCATCGACGAGTTCCGCTCCGTCGACGTCAACGCGCCCACGCCCGAATCGGGATACTCCGAGCGCCCCGATCCAGACCTTGGCCTGGTTCGCCAGATGCAGCCCGAGGGCTTCTGGGAAGGCAGTGGGCTCGATATTTCCTACCGCGGCCAATGGAACAAGTACTTCAGCGGATTCGGCCGCTACACCTGGTCGCATTATGAAGCCAACACCGGCGGCATCGGCTGGTTCCCGCAGAATCAGTACGACCCCAATGACGAATGGTCCAACGCCTCCTGGGATCGCCGCCAGCGCTTCGGCATGTATGCCATGTTCAACCGCGAAAGCGTGTTCAATCTTTCTACAGGCATCTTCGCCAACACCGGCCGTCCCTGGACCATCCTGACCGGCACCGACGAATACGGCGACTCGCTCTTCAACACCCGCCCCGACGGCGTCGCCCGCAATACCGAAACCGCTCCGTCCTACGTCGACCTCGATCTGCGCTGGGGCCACGACTTCGCGATCACGCCCAACAAGAAAGAGGATGCCCCCCGCCTTGGCTTCTCGGCCGCAGCCTTCAACCTCCTCAACCACGACAATCCTTCCGCCATCGATCCGGTTGAGTCCTCGCCTGACTTCGGCGACGTGGTCGGGGTCAACCCGCCGCGCCGCCTCCAGATGGGCATGCGTTTCGAGTTCTAAAGTCGCCCGTTGATCAGGCGTGTCATCCCGATCGTTCTTCCGCGGCCGCCAGGTAGATCGAGGATTTGCGGTTGTTTCTCTCCCTCCTGGCCCCGGGAACGGGATGAAATTCTCCGAGGCGGCCCTCCGATGGGGTACGATCTGTTCGGGGCCGAAAAGTCCGTTTTGCCCACGGAACTTTTCTCCCCCCTCCTCCGTACAACCAGACGAGGCGCCCATGATGAGCCACCGCTTTTTCTCGAGCCTGCTGCTCACCGCTGTTCTTGTGTTTGCCGCCGTCCCCGCTCACGCCGACCACGATGCCGTCCACTTCTTCAATGACATCAACGTGCCGCAGGGCTCTTCTGTGCACGACGCGGTCTGTTTCTTCTGCAGCGTGAATGTCGAAGGCACGGCCGATCACGATATTGTCGTCTTCTTCGGCGACGTCCACATCGCCAGCCACGCCAATCACGATGTCGTGAACTTCTTTGGCCGCGTTCAAGCCGACAACAACGCCGCCATCACCCACGACCTCGTCAACATCTTCGGATCCGTCCGACTCGGAGACAATGTCGTTGTCGGAAACGACATGGTAGCCATGTTCAGCAGCCTCCGGGCGCCCGAGTCCGTCTCTGTCGTCGGTAACTCCGTATTTGAGCCTGCCTGGCTTCTTTGGATCCCGATCACGATCATCTCCTGCATCGTCATCTTCATCGTTCAGTTCGTGCGCAACCTGCGCCGGCGTCAGATGGCCTACTACTATCCGCATCCGCCGTATCCGCCGCAGCAGCCGCATTTCTGATCGCCGCCGATGAGCGGCCCGCGTCTTCGCATCCTCATTCCCGGCGGCAGCGGCCAGGTCGGCAGCCTGCTTGCCTGGTATCTCCAGCAACTCGGGCATCACGTCAC
>Ga0070731_10000156_pt1 | contig 125408 bp, 132 predicted proteins | sample Coa_R1_2_FD_66448 | JGI IMG/M metagenome (GOLD analysis project Ga0070731, IMG submission 66448) | Surface soil microbial communities from Centralia Pennsylvania, which are recovering from an underground coalmine fire - Coalmine... | ecosystem: Environmental > Terrestrial > Soil >... | reverse complement strand
GTCGTCGACGGAGAGTTCGTCAACCGCCTTGTCGTAGAACAATTCGATGGCGCGCGCCGCGCGCTGCGCCTGGTCGCGCTCGCCGCGCACGGAGAAGCGCGCGCCGCGCCGCGCGATTTCGACGTCCAGCGCGGTCTCGATCTGGCGCAGGTTCGCATCCAGCGCGCCGCACAGCCGCGCCAGGCGCCGGTTGTCCAGCGGGTCGAGCCTGAACTCGACTGGCTTAACCCGCATTCAGCAATTCGCCGCGCAGGGAGTGATGGCGCGCTTCCGTGATCCGCACGCTCGCGAAGGCGCGCGCCAATGCGCTGCTGCCCGGGAAATTTACCGTCCGGTTGTTGCTGGTGCGCGCGGCGAGTTCCGCGGGGTTTCTCCTCGAAGGGCCTTCCACCAGCACTTGCTGGATGGTCCCCACCATGGACTCGCTCACTGCGCGGGCCTGCGCTTCAAGCTGCGCCTGCAGCCGCCGCAGCCGCTCCTGTTTCTCGGCAAGCGGGGTAGTGTCGCTCAGTTCGGCGGCAGGCGTGCCCGGACGCGGGCTGTAGAGGAAAGAGAAGGAATCATCGAACTGCAGCTCGCGGGCGAGGACAAGCGTGGCCTCGAAATCGGCTTCGGTTTCGCCCGGAAAGCCGACGATGAAATCCGAGGAGATGCTGATGCCGGGCTTTGCCTTGCGCAGCCGGCGGATGATGGAGCGGTACTCGAGCGAGGTGTAGCCCCGCTTCATCGCCGCCAGTACCCGGTCCGAGCCCGACTGGACGGGAAGGTGCACGTGGGCAGCGAGCGCGGGCAGCTCTGCATGGGCGTCAATCAACCGCTGCGTGAATTCGCGCGGATGCGAGGTGGTATAGCGAATGCGCTCAATTCCTTGAATTTCATTTATATAAAAAAGTAATTCTGCAAAATCCTGCGCCACTCCATCGATGTCACCGCGCCAGGCGTTGACGTTCTGTCCCAGCAGCGTCACTTCCTTCACGCCCTGCGCCGCCAGGCCGGCAATCTCGGCGACGATGTCGTCGAAGGGGCGCGAAAATTCCGGGCCCCGGGTGTAGGGCACGACGCAGAAGCTGCAGTATTTGCTGCAGCCTTCCATGATCGAGATGAAAGCCGATCCGCCCCCGGTGCGCGCAGGCGGCAGGCGGTCGAACTTTTCGATTTCGGGGAAACTCACATCTACCTGCGGCAGGCCGCTCGCGCGCCGGCGCGCCAGCAGTTCGGGCAGGCGGTGCAGCGTCTGCGGGCCGAACACCACATCCACATACGGCGCGCGCTCGACGATGGCGCCGCCTTCCTGGCTGGCGACGCAGCCGCCGACCGCGATCATGAGCGCGGGATTGGCCTGCTTCAGGTGCTTGACGCGGCCCAGGTCGGCGAACACCTTCTCCTGCGCCTTCTCGCGCACCGAGCAGGTGTTGAAGACGATGACGTCCGCTTCCTCGGCGTTCTCAGCCGGCGACAATCCCTCGGATTCAGCGAGCACGTCGGAAATTTTTTCCGAATCGTACTCGTTCATCTGGCAGCCGAAAGTGCGGATAAAGAGCTTGCCTTGCATGAAGGAGGAACGCGGCGGCGCCGGCGGAAGGCGCGGTCAGGTCTTCGGATCCGGCTGCGCCGCTTCCTGCGGCGTGAGGATCCAGACGCGCGTGACCAGGCCGAGGCGGTCTACCAGGTATTTGACGAGGATGCCGGGCGGAATCGCCGTGGGAACGATGAGCAGGTTGCCGGCGTCGCGGATCTGCGCGCCCGGCGCCAGGGAAACCTGCTTGCCGTTGAGCTGGACCGTCATTGCCTGCACGTGGCTCATCACGCCGCGCTTTGCCTCGGGCGGGATGGTCCGGACCTGCAGCTGCGCCTCTGCCGGGAAGGACGGCACTAGCGCCGTGGCCGCTGTCAGAGCCAGGGCGAGAGCCAAAACGAGAGCAGGAAGAGGGCGGCGGATCATTAGGCCAGTGTACCGAAAAGGAAATGGTGGCGAATCAGGGACTCGAACCCCGGACAAACGGATTATGATTCCGCTGCTCTAACCAGCTGAGCTAATTCGCCCCGGTGAAGGCTGCGGATTTTCGCTTAAAAACGGCTTCAAGTCAAAGAGTTGACCGTGAGTTGAAAGGCGGCCCCGTGAGCACTCAAAGCGCGTTCGAGATTGCGATCGTCGGCGGAGCGGTGGTTGGCGCCGCGGCCGCGCGCGCGCTGGGCTGCGGCCCGCGCGGCGCTCGCGTGGCGCTGATTTCGCAGGAGCCGCGGCCCGCGATGCCCGATCCGGCGGCCGCGGATTTCGACGCGCGCGTATACGCGATCAGTCCCGCCAACGCCGGTTTCCTCGCGCAGCTCGGCGCCTGGAGCGCGATTCCGGAAGCGCGCGTGACGCCGGTGCGCTCCATGCGCGTGTATGGCGACGATGGCGAATCGCTGATCGAATTCGATGCTTACCGCAGCGGCTGCAGCGAGCTCGCCTGGATCGTCGAGGACCGCTGGCTGCAGGAGTCGTTGTGGCGCCGGCTCGAGAGCCAGGACGGGCTGTCGTTTTTCCATTCCGCCTCCGTTCAGGCGCTGGAGATCGCGCTAACGCATGCGGGCGTGCTTCTCGAGGACGGCCGCGAACTGACCGCAAAGCTCGTGGTCGGCGCCGATGGCGCGCGCTCCTTCGTGCGTGAACAGGCCGGCATCGCGAGCGAAGAGCAAGCCTATGCGCAGACCGCGGTGGTGGCGAATTTCCGCTGCAGCAGGCCGCACCGCAATGCCGCGTTTCAATGGTTTCAGGGCGGACGGCAGGGAGGCGCGGTGCTTGCACTGCTACCTCTGCCAGGGAATCACGTCTCGATGGTGTGGTCCGCCGGCAACGCTGCGGCGGCGCGCCTGCTTACGCTCGATGCCGGTGCGCTGGCGGCGGAAGTTACCAATGCCACGCACCGCGTCGTGGGCGAACTAGCGCTGACGACGCCGCAGCGCGGCTTTCCGTTGCAGCGGCTGGCGGCGCGGCGTCTGGTCGCGCCGCGCGTCGCGCTCGCTGGAGACGCCGCGCATGTGATCCATCCGCTCGCCGGCCAGGGCGCCAACCTGGGATTGCAGGATGCCCGCCTGCTCGCCGTCACGGTCTGCGGCCGCGAACCGGGCCGTGATCCCGGCGACCAAAGGTTGCTGCGCCGGTACGAGCGGTCGCGCGCCGAGGATATACTGACCATGCGCGCGGCTGTACATGGCCTGTTCCGGCTGTTCGATGCGCGCGGGGCGGCCGTTTCGCGGCTGCGCAACGCGGGATTGAACCTTGCGGACCGGATGCCGGTCTTAAAGAACCTTTTGATGCGCCACGCGATGGACTGAAACCGACGATGCGAATTTTTTCTCTTGTTCTTGCCGCCCTGTTTTTCTCGCTGCCGGCGCTTGCCGACGAGGTGCAGATCCGCCAGGCAATCGAAGCCAAGCTGGGCGGAGTCAAGGTTGATGGGGTGCAGGAAACGCCGGTGCCGGGAATTTTCGAGGTGCGCTTTCAGTCGCGCGACGGCCCCCAGATCGTCTACACCGACGCGCTCGGCACCTACCTGTTCAGCGGCAGCATGATCGAGGTGAAGAGCGGCCGTGACCTCACCGAGGAACGGTTGCTGAAACTCACGGCGATCGAATTCAAATCGTTGCCGCTGGACATGGCGGTCAAAATTCAGCGCGGCAACGGCAGGCGCACGCTAGCGATGTTCTCGGATCCGTATTGCCCGTACTGCCGCAGGCTGGAGCAGGCCTTGCTGCAGCTTGACGACATTACCGTGTACGTCTTCATGTACCCCGTCATCCGCCCCGATAACATTGATCAGTCGCGCGCGGTATGGTGCTCCAAGGACCGCGCGAAGGCCTGGCTGGACCTCGCTGCCTCCGACCGCCCGAAGGTGCCTACGGCCGGCCCAAGCTGCGCCAATCCGGTCGACAAGGTACTGGAGCTCGGGCGATCGCTGCGCGTAAGGGGCACGCCGACGCTTTTCTTCGCCAACGGCGAGCGTGCGGGCGGCGGCATGGAACTCGCGGCGCTGCGCGCCAAGCTCGACGAAGTCGCGAAGCAGACCAAGAAGTGATCTAGGGTCTGGGCAGCGCTTCGTCGCGCGGCCAGAGTATCCACATGCGGCCCTGCTGGCGCATGCGCCCGGCAAGCATGCCGGCTTCGTTTCCGGTTCCCCAGTAAAAATCCGCGCGTCCGGCGCCGCGGATGGCGCCCCCTGTGTCCTGCGCGGCCATCAGCCGCTGCAGCGGCTGCTGCGAAAGAGGCATGGTGGTGGCGAGAAACACCGGAGCACCCAGCGGCACCGTGCGCGCGTCCACCGCGAGGCTGTAGCCGGCGGTAAGTGGCGCACCCAGCGCACCGATGGGTCCGTCCGGCGCGCCCCCGGTTTCCACGGCCGGCAGCTCGCGGAAGAATACGTAGCTCGGATTGAAGTCCAGTACCTCGCGCAGCTTGCGCGGATTGGCGGCGGCCCAGGCCTTGATGCCTTGCATCGAGGCCTGGTCGAGCGTCATTTCGCGGCGCTCCACGAGAATGCGGCCGATAGAGCGGTAGGGGTGGCCGTTCTGGTCGGCGTAGCCCAGGTGCACGCGCCCGCCCGCGGCGAACTCGACCCAGCCCGAGCCCTGAATCTGCAGGAAGAGCAGCTCGACTGGATCCTCGACCCAAGCCAGTACCGGCGCGCGGAACGCGTCCATGCCCTCTATCTGGGCGCGCGTCCAGTAGGGCAGCACGCGGCTGCCCTCGATGCGTCCGCGCAGGCGCAGCCCCTTGAGTTCCGGATTGACGCTCTCCAGTTCCACCGCGACCAGGTCTTCCGGCACGCCATAGACCGGATACCGGTAACGATCGCTGCGGGTGCGGCTGCCCTGCAGGATCGGTTCGTAGTAGCCCGTGATCGTGCCTTCGGCGCCGCCGCTGGCCGGTATCACCGACCAGGCGCTGAACGTCGTCTCGACGAAGCGTCGCGCCGCGTTCTCGTCGTTTGCGGGAACCGCCAGCGCGGCGTCGCAGGCGCGGCGCAGCGGATGCGACGCCGCGATCCAGGAGCAGCCGGCGGCGAAGGCGCGCACCCCTGGCGCCATGGCGGCCGCCTGCCAGCCTGGAATGGCAGTAAACGGCGATTGCTGATACCCGGTTTCGGCGGGTCCCGCCGGCGCCGGGCATTGCGGGCACTCGGCGCATGCCGCAGGCGCGCAGGCGCGTTGCGGCGGCGATGGAGGAACCTCGGCGCAACCGGCAGCGATTAGAATCGCCATCAACCCGGACAGCCGGGCGAGCGGAAAGGCGCGAACCATGTGGGTCATTTATGTCGAAATGGGCGTGGCGCTGGCGCTGTTGATTCTAATCGTCTGGTGGACCTGGCCGGCGAAGCGCCCGGACGAGGCGTCGAAGGACGATTCGAAGCCGTGAGCGAAGCCGCGCGAAGCGAAACTCTGCGCGCACGGGCGCACCACGTGCTGACGCGCGAGGAAGGCGGCGGCCTGCTCGGCCAGGCGATGCGCACGGGCCTCGTGCTGCTGATCGTCCTCAGCGTCACCACGGCGATACTCAAATCGGTACCGCGTATCGGACGCGCGCACGGCGACCTGCCGGATCTCATCCTGCTGCTCACGTCCATGGGTTTCATGGCCGAGTACCTGATCCGCATCTGGATCGCGCCGGACAATCCGGGCGCTGCCGGCGCGGCGCGCGAGCGCCTGCGCTATGTATTTTCGCTGCCGGGACTGGTGGACCTTGTGGCGGCAATCCCGTTCGCGCTGGCGCCGCATTTCGGATTCAACCTCGACTGGCTCGACATCGTGCCGATCTTCAAGCTGCTGCGGCACACGGCGGCGTTCCAGTTTATGGTCGAGGCGGTCTACAGCGAGCGCCGTGTGCTGGCCAGCGCCGGGGTGCTGATGCTGGCGCTGCTCGTGTTCCAGTCGAGCCTGGTCTATTACTTCGAGCGCGACGCGCAGCCGGAGAAGTTCGGCAGCATTCCCGCGGCGATGTGGTGGGGCATCGTGACGCTGACGACCGTCGGCTACGGCGACGCGGTGCCGATCACGCTCTGGGGCCGCATGGCCGGCGGCCTCACCGCGGTGATGGGACTATGCATGTTCGCAATTCCGGTCGGCATCATCGCCTCGGCCTTCATCGAGGCGGTGCGGCGGCGCGAGTTTGTCGACACCTGGAACCTGGTGGCGAAGGTGCCGCTGTTCCGCAATCTCGATGCCGCGCGTATCGCAGCGGTCGCGGGAGTGCTGCGCGCTCGCCGCGCAGAGCGCGGCGAGCGCCTGATCCGCAAAGGCGACCAGGCGGATTCGATGTATTTCATCGTTTCGGGCGACGTCGAGGTCGACCAGGAGACCGGCACGCCGCCGGCGCGGCTGGCCGCGGGCGATTTCTTCGGCGAAATCGCCCTGATCGCGGACCGCGCGCGCACCGCCACCATCACCGCGCTCGCGCCATGCAAGCTGCTCGTGCTGCACAAGGATGATTTCGAGAGTTTCATGAACGCGCACCCGGGGCTGCGGGACGCGGTGAGCGTTGCGGCGACGCGGCGCCTCGAGGAAATCAGCGGCAGATAGTCCCCCGCGTGCCTCAACGCTGCGCTGCGCGCAGCGCCAGGATCGCATCAAGTGTCTTGCGGGCTTCCGGCAGCGTCGGACCCCGCAGCTCCACGGCGGTCCGCGCGGCCGCCTCCGCTTCCGTCAGCCGGCCGAGCGTCGCCAGCACGTGGGCGAGATTGTTGAACGCGATCGCCGATTGCGGATGCGCTTTGCTGGCGCGGCGAAAGGCGCGTTCGGAGGCCGGCAGGTCTTTCAGCGCGTACTCGACGTTGCCCAGGCCGATCAGGCCGACCAGATTGTCCGGCCAGCGCTGCAGCAGCGCGCGATAGGACGCGCGTGCTTCTGCCGGGCGTCCCGCCTGCTCGAGCGCCGCTACCGCGGCGGCGAACTCCTGCTCGGCCGCCGTGGCGGGCAGCCGGCCCGGCGGCAGCGCGAGCATCGACCAGTAGCCGCTGTCCTGCCAGAAAAACTCGAGAAACTCGTAGCTCCATTCGTCGCGCGCCCTCTTCGCCGAGCGCGCGATGACCTTGTGCGTTTCGAGGTCGTATCCGACGATGACGGCGTAGTGCCACACTGGAACCAGGCGGAAGCTCAGGTTCAGCAGCACCACCACGGGCGTGCCGGCGGCGACTTCGCGCAGCACCGCGTCCAGTTGCGGCGCGGGCGTGTAGGCGACGAGGCCCGAACGCCGGGTCGCCCCCAGCATTTCGGCCTGAAGACTTCCCTGCCGTCCCGGCAGGTACACCATGGACGTAGCCGATTCGACCGTCGCGGGAATCCCCGCCGCGTTGAATACCATCGCGAGGGCGGCGGGGCCGCAGAGGAAATCGTCCTGCGGATGGAACGGCACCTGCGTCAGTTCGACGTGCGGCGGCAGTCCCGGCGGCGGCGTGGCGCGCAGAGCATCGCTTTGCGGCAGCGAGATGCAGCCGCTCAGGAAAAACGTTGCCAGTGCCGCCAAAAAAAAGCCCGCGCTGCCGCGGGCTCCGTTTGCGGCGGGGCAGAACCCCGCGGCGGCTAGCTCTTGATGATCCACCAGAGCAGCAGGGCGAGCACGACGACGACGAGCAGGGCCTCGCCGCCGCCGCCCGCAGGCAGGCTGTCGATCTGGCCCGCAAGCCGGGTGACTTCGCCGTCGGTGAGCGCTGCCACGCGGTCCCGGGCGTCCTGCGCCGTGATGCCGAGAGACTGCAACTGCGCCGCAATCTCGGCGCGGCTGATCTGGCTGAGGACGGCTGCGCGCGCGGCCTGCGCCTGCGCGGCGGTCACGGCCTGGTCGGTGCCGATCATTCCGGCGTCCACCTGGAACGGCAGGCCGATCAGGCAGACGACCAGCAGGCGGCTGACAAGGCGAACGAATGAGGTTGTCATCTGGACCCTTTCCTGAAAATTGTCGGGCGGATATACCCTGGTCGATGGGCAATCTAGCACACTGGCACGACGGTATAGAATGCCCCCTTTCCAGCGGGACCACCATGCACGACAGGAACGGACTGCCGGGAGCGCAGAAGGGGGCAGACATGAAGAGCAGGCGCATCGACGGCCGTATCCTCATCTACAGCCACGACACGATGGGCCTGGGCCATTTGCGCCGCTGCCGCACCATCGCGCATTCGCTGGTGGAGAAATTCAAGCACGTCTCGGTGCTGATCCTGTCCGGGTCGCCGATCATTGGCAGCTTCGATTTCCGCGCCCGGGTCGATTTCGTGCGCATCCCGGGCGTGATCAAGCTGCGCAGCGGCGAGTACACCTCGCTCAACCTGCACCTGGACATCGAGCAGACGCTCAAGCTTCGCGGCTCGATCATCCGTCACACCGCTGAAATGTTCGAGCCGGACCTGTTCATCGTCGACAAGGAGCCGATGGGCCTGCGCGGCGAGGTGCTGGAGACGCTGGAGATGCTCAAGCCGCGCGGCACGCGCCTCGTCCTCGGCCTGCGCGACGTGCTGGATGAGCCGCGCCTGCTGGAGCCCGAGTGGCAGAGAAAGAACGTGCTGCCCGCGCTGCGCGAGATGTACGACGAGATCTGGGTCTACGGCCTGCCGCAGATCTGCGATCCGCTGGAGGGCGTGTCGCTGCCGATCAGCGTGCGCCAGAAGATGATCTACACCGGATACCTGCACCGCGAGGTGCCGACGCACGGCGCGCCGCCGCGCCTACCCGAGATCACCAACCGGCCCTACCTGCTGGTCACCACCGGCGGCGGCGGCGACGGCGAAGCGCTGATCGAGTGGGTGCTGCGCGCCTACGAGCACGACCCGCTGCTGCCCTATCCGGCGCTGCTGGTGCTGGGACCCTTCATGCAGCCGGAACGCCAGGCCGAATTCATGGACCGCGCCTCGCGCCTAAAGCGCGTGGACGCGATCACCTTCCACAGCCATCTCGAGACGCTGGTGGCGCGCGCAGCAGGCGTGGTGGCGATGGGCGGCTACAACACCTTCTGCGAAGTCCTTTCCCTGGACAAGCGCGCTCTCATCGTGCCGCGCACCGAACCGCGCCTGGAGCAGTACATCCGCATTTCGCGCGCCGCCAAGCTGGGCCTGATCTCGATGCTCGCCGACGACGGCCGCTACGATCCGGCGGTGATGGCCTCGGCGCTGCGCCGCCTGCCGAGCCAGAACCGGCCCTCCGAAATCGTAGTTCCGGGCCTGCTGGAAGGCCTGGAGAACGTCAATCGCCTGGTTGCGCCCTGGATCGAGCCCGCCGCGGCGGCACAAGAGCCCCAGGCGATTCCGCGCATAGCCTGATCGATGTCCGATGGGCAGCGCGTGGGCCGCGTCGCCTTCGTTTTAAAGGGGTATCCGAGGCTTTCGGAAACCTTCATCGCCCAGGAGATCGCCGCGCTGGAGCGCCGCGGCCTGGACATCCTGATAGTTTCGCTGCGCCACCCGACGGACGGGCGCCGGCATCCGGTGCACGACGAGATCCGCGCATCGGTCCTGTATTTGCCCGAATATCTGCTTCTCGAACCCTTACGGGTCGTTCGCGCCTGGCTCCACCAGAGGAAAAATCCGAAATACAGGGAAACGCGGAATCTCTGGCTGCGCGACCTCGCGCGCGATCCGACGCCAAACCGCATCCGCCGCTTCGGCCAGGCGCTGGTGCTCGCGAGCGAGCTGCCGGCGGACGTACGCCGCCTGCATGCGCATTTCCTGCACACCCCGGCCTCCGTCACGCGCTATGCGGCGCTGCTTGCGGGGCTCGCCTGGAGCGGATCGGCGCACGCCAAGGACATCTGGACCTCGCCTGATTGGGAGAAGCGCGAAAAGCTGGCCTCCTGCGAATGGCTCGTGACCTGCACGGCGGCCAATCATGCGCACCTGTCGGCGCTCGCGCCGCCGGGGCGGGTGGAGCTGGTCTATCACGGCCTGGATTTTTCCCGGTTTCCTCCTGTCGAAAAAAGCACTTCAAGCAACGGCGGCAAACCGGTCGTCATTCTTTCGGTGGGCCGGCTGGTGGAAAAAAAAGGCACTGATGTGCTGCTGGAGGCGCTCGCCCAGCTGCCCCGGGAGCCGGCCTGGCGGCTGGTGCACGTCGGCGGCGGGCCGCTCAAGGAAAAACTCGCGCGCCGCGCGCGCCAGCTGGGCATAGCGGAACGCGTGCAATGGCGCGGCGCGCGCACCCAGGACGAGTTGCTGGCGGAGTATCGCGCCGCCGACCTGTTCGCGCTCGCTTCGCGCGTTGTGCGCGACGGCGATCGCGACGGCCTGCCCAACGTGCTGGCGGAAGCGCAGAGCCAGGGGCTCGCCTGCGTGGCGACGAACGTGTCGGGGATTCCCGAGTTGATAGAAGAGGGCAGAACGGGATTGCTGGTAGAGCCGGAGTCGCCGAAAGAATTTTCTCGGGCGCTGGCGGCTTTGATCGCCGATCCCGCGCGGCGCGGGGCGCTCGGCGACGCGGGACGGCAGCGTGTGCGCGAGCGATTCGGCCTGGAAGCCAACATCGAACGCCTCGCGCGCAAGTTCGCCCTCGACTAGCGCTGCACGCGGCGGACTAGAATCCTCCATGCGGATAGCGTTTTATGCGCCCCTGAAAGCCCCGACCCACGGCACGCCTTCCGGCGACAGGCGCGTCGCGGGGCTGCTGATGGAGGCGCTGGCGCGCGCGGGGCACCGCGTGGAACTGGCGTCCACTTTCCGCAGTTACGATGCGATGGGAGATGCGCCGCGCCAGGCGGCGCTGCGCGAACAGGGCATGGCGCTCGGACGTCGGCTGGCGGCGCAATGGCGCGATGCGCCGCGCGCCGCGCGCCCGGATCTCTGGTTTACCTATCACGCCTACTACAAGGCGCCGGATTGGCTTGGGCCCGAAGCGAGCCGGGAGCTCGGCATTCCCTACGTGATCGCGGAAGCCTCGCACGCGAACAAACGCGCCGGCGGCGCCTGGGACATCGGGCACCAGGGAGCGATGGACGCGATCCGGCGCGCAGACCTGCTGCTTTGCCCCACGCGCGACGATGCGGAGGGGCTGGGCGCTATTGTCGCGGCCGGGCGCATCGCATCGCTGCCGCCGTTTCTGGATCCAGCGCCGTTTCGCGCCGCGGCGGGCAGGCGTGGGTCGGAGCGCGCGCGCTGCGCGACCGCGCATGGACTGGACGCCTCGATACCGTGGATCGCTGTAGCAGCGATGATGCGCCAGGGAGATAAACTGGCCTCGTACAGGGCGCTTGCGCAAGCGCTCGCGCGCACGCGCGATTTGCGCTGGCATTTGCTGGTCGCGGGAGATGGGCCGGCGCGAGCCGATGTCGAGGTGGCGCTGGGAGCCGCGATTCCCGGGCGCGCCGTATTTTTCGGCACGCTTGGCACGAACGAATTGGCCGCGGTCTACGCTGCCGCAGACCTCTGCGTCTGGCCCGCGTTGAATGAAGCATACGGCATGGCGATGCTCGAAGCGCAGGCGGCCGGGATTCCCGTGGTTTCCTGCGCCACGCGCGGCGTTCCCGACGTGGTCGAACATGGCAGGACCGGGCTATTGGCGCCCTACGGCGACGAGCCGGCGCTTGCCGCCCTGGTGAGGGACTTGCTTGTCGACCCCGGCAAGCGCGCCCGGTTGGGCGCGGGCGCGGCGGCCTTCGTGGCAGATGAGCGTAGCGTAGAAGCCGCCGCGCTTCGCCTCGCGACCCTGCTCGCCCGGTTTTCCGAGGCGGCGGCAAAGGCGCCGGTGTGATTTGAGCGGCCGGCGCGTATTCATTTACGTTCAGCACTTGCTCGGGATCGGCCACCTGAAGCGGGCGGCGACGCTGGCGCGCGCCGTTGCTGCCCAGGGGATGGAAGTCACGCTCGCGAGCGGCGGCCCCCCAGTGGCGGGTATCGCTGGCGATGGCGTGAAGCTGGTGCAATTGCCCCCGGCGCGCGCAGCCGATCTTGGATTCAAGACCCTGGTCGACGATGGCGGCCGGGAAATCGATGCGGCCTGGAAGCGAAAGCGCCGCCAGGCGCTGCTTGACGCTTGGGGCGCAGCGTCCCCTCACGTACTGGTGATCGAGCTGTTCCCATTTGGCCGCAGGCAGATGCGATTCGAACTCCTGCCGCTGCTGGAGGCGGCTGCCGGCAGGGCGCGGCGTCCGGCGATCGCCTGCTCCGTGCGGGATATCCTTGGCGGGCAAAAGAGCTTGCAGCGTCAGGAGGAGACAGCGGGGTTCGTGGAGCGCTATTTCGACCGCGTGCTGGTGCACGCGGACCCTTCGGTGATCGGATTCGAGCGCACCTTCCCTCTCGCTGCCCGCATCTCCGGGCGGCTCGATTACACGGGATATGTCGTCGATTCCGCGAGCACATCCGGCGGCACGGCGGGGCAAGGGGAGGTCATCGTTTCCGCCGGGGGCGGCGCGGTCGGCGTCGGACTTCTGGCTGCGGCGATCCGGGCCAGGCCGCTGACGGCGCTGCGCGACCGCACCTGGCGCCTGCTCGCGGGGAACAATCTTCCGGACCGGGATTTCCAGGAGCTGGCAAAGCTTGCGGCCGGCGATGCCGGTGTCGTGCTCGAGCGGTCGAGGGCGGATTTCACGACCCTGCTGTCGAACTGCGAACTGTCGGTGAGCCAGGCGGGGTACAACACCCTGATGGAGATCGTCCAGGCGCGCGCGCGCAGCGTGGCGGTACCTTTTGCGGGCGGCCACGAAACGGAGCAAATGCTGCGCGCGCGCCGTTTCGCCGAACGCGGTTTGCTTGAGCTCGTGACGGAGCGCGATCTGAATCCCGACGCACTGGCAGCGGCGATCGAACGCGCAGCGCGCAAGCCGCGGCCGGTATCAGGCGCCATCGATCTCGATGGCGCGAGGCGCAGCGCAGGGCTGATCGCACGGATGGCCGTCGGGAGCGCCGCGTGAACGCCGCGTGGCGCAAGCTGTCCGATGAAATTTCGCGCTGGCGCGATGCCGGGCGCGTGGCCGACTTCTGGTGGCGCGATGACGACGCCGCGCAGCCGGCCCCGGCGCTCGCGCGCCTGCTCCAGCTGTCCGCGAGCACCTCAGTTCCGCTCGCGCTGGCGGTGATACCGCTGGACGCCGACCCTGCGTTGCTCGCGGGTCTCGGCGGCGCAGTACGCGTGCTGCAGCACGGAACCGATCACCGCAATCGGGCCGGGCCGGATGAAAAGAAAACCGAATTTCCGGTCTCCGAGCCGCCGCGGGCCGCGATCGCGCGGCTCGTGGCGGCGCGCGAGCAGCTGCGGGCCTGGACCGGCGAGCATTTTCTTCCCGTGCTGGCCCCGCCCTGGAACCGCTTGCCGGGGGCGCTCCTATCGCACGTTGCGGCTGCTGGATACTATGGCCTGAGCCAATATGGTTCCAGGAAGAGCGCTTATTCGGCAAAGGATTTAAAGCAAGTAAACACTCACGTGGATATCATTGCCTGGCGATCCGGCCGCGGTTTCGCCGGGGAAGCGGAGACACTGGAGGCCGCAGTCCGGCATTTGTCGGCGCGGCGCAGCGGCGCAGCGGACGCAGATGAACCAACCGGATTCCTGACCCACCACGCGGTGCACAACGGCGCGGCCTGGAATTTCCTGCAACGCTTGTTTGAAACAACACGGGCGATGCCGGGTGTCGAATGGCGCCGCGCCGAGGAACTATTTCACGATTCGTGACCCGAACATTTCACTACCCGGCACGGGCATTGATGGCCGACTACATGCGCGGCGCAAGCGGTTCAGGAGCGTGCGCGGGCCTGATCTTCCTCGTGAAACCGGCCCCGGCGGTGGCCATGACTCTGGGCGCGGCGGCATTGCTATTCCTCGTATACTTTGCGCGTACGGTCTGCCGGCAGTTGACCCATATCGAGTTGGATGAGACCGGAATCCGCGCCCTGGGACCGCTTGGCGCGCCTATCCGGTGGGAAGATTTGCGTGCGCTGCGCCTCGACTATTACTCGACGCGCGGCGACCGCGAAGGGGGATGGATGCAATTGAGGCTTCGCGACGCGCGGCGCACGATCCGTATCGATTCGGAGGTCGACGGCTTCGCCGAACTCGCGGCCGCGGCTGCCGCCGAGGCGCGGCGTCGCGGCGCCGACCTGGACCTGTCGACGCGCGCCAATCTGGAATTGCTCGGGATCGCGGGTCCTGCGGCGGGTGCCGGATGAGCGACGTTCTCCGGATCAACGACCTCAAGGTCTATCTCGACGTCGACGCGGGCACCGTCAAGGCGGTGGACGGCGTGTCTTTCCGCATCCCGGAAGGGCGCACCGTGGCGCTGGTGGGCGAATCCGGTTCGGGCAAGACGATGGTCGCGCAGGCGATCATGAGCATCCTGCCGCGCGTGGCGCGCATCGAGTCGGGCGAGATCCTGTTTCTCGATCCCAAGCGTCCGGGCACCGTGATCGATCTGTCGCGCCTCGATCCCCAGGGCGTGCCGGTGCGCAAGATCCGAGGCGGACGCATCTCGATTATTTTCCAGGAGCCGATGACCGCGCTCTCGCCCCTGCACACGGTCGGCAACCAGATCGGCGAATCGCTGCGACTGCACCGCGTCGGCCTGGGTAGGGCCGAGCGCCGCGACGCCGTGCTGGAAATGCTGCGGCTGGTGGGCTTCGCCGACCCGGTCAAGGCCGAGCATACCTATCCGTTCGAACTTTCCGGCGGCCTGCGGCAGCGCGCGATGATCGCGATGGCGCTGGTGTGCCGGCCGGCGCTGCTGGTGGCCGACGAGCCGACCACCGCGCTCGACGTCACCATCCAGGCCCAGATACTGCAGCTGGTGCAGACGCTCCAGACCGAGCTGAAGATGGCCATGCTGCTGATCACGCACGATCTCGGGATTGTCGCCAACATGGCCGACGAGGTGGTGGTGATGTACCACGGCAAGGTCGTCGAGTCGGGGACAGTGGAGGATATTTTCCGCGATCCGCGTCACCCCTACCTGAAAGCGCTGATGCGCGCGGTGCCGCGATTCAACATGGCACCCGGCGAGCGCCTGACGCCGATCCGCGAGGTTCATGCTTCGACCGACCACCTGATTTCGGGCCGCGGCCGGCCGCACGGCGAGCACAAGAACACCGAGCCGCTGCTGGTGGTGCGCAACCTGACCAAGCGATTCGAGACGCGCAAGACCTCGATGCTCGGTCGCAAGCTTGCCGGCCAGGTGCGCGCGGTCGACGACGTTAGCTTCCATGTCTCGGCCGGGGAATGCCTCGGCCTGGTCGGGGAATCGGGCTGCGGCAAAACGACCACCGCCAAGATGATTCTGCGCTCGACGATGCCCGATTCGGGCCAGATCGTGTTCAACGACGGCGGCGTGCCGCACGACGTGCTCTCGCTCGAAGGCGCGGAGCTGTTCGAATACCGGCGCAAGGTGCAGTTCGTGTTCCAGGATCCGTTCAGCTCGCTCAACCCGCGCATGACCGTGCAGGACATCGTCGCCGAACCCCTGGTGATTCACGGCATCGGCGGCGCGGAGGAGCGCTTCGCGCGGGTGAAGGAACTGATGACCCTGGTCGGGCTGGACGTGCGCCACCTGCGACGCTACCCGCACAGCTTCTCCGGCGGCCAGCGGCAGAGGATCGGTATCGCGCGCGCGCTGGCGCTCGGACCGTCGCTGCTGATCTGCGACGAACCGGTATCGGCGCTCGACGTTTCTGTCCAGGCGCAGGTGCTCAACCTGCTGCTGGATCTCAAGAGCGCGCTCAACCTGACCTACATCTTCATCTCGCACAACCTCGCTGTGGTGCATTACCTCGCGGACCGGATCGCGGTGATGTGCGCCGGCCGGCTGGTGGAACTCGCATCCTACGAGGAGCTGTTCCGCCGCCCGGTGCATCCCTACACCAAGGCGCTGCTTGCCGCGGTGCCGGACCCGGATCTGGACCGCAAGCTGGATTTCGCCGCGCTGATGGAGGGCAAGGCCTCCGATCCGCGCGCCTGGCCGGCGCCGTTCCGGCTCGACGCCGGGACGCGCACCGGCATGCTGAACATCGGGACCAACCACATGGTGCGTGCGCACGAAGGTGCCGACATCTCGGAGCTCACTTCATGATCAGATTGCTCGCCGCTCTCGTCCTGCTTCCGGTCCTCGCCGGCGCGCCGCCGGCCGCGGCGCAGGGAAAATTCATCGAGACGCCGATGTTCGCGGACGAGGTGAAGGCGGGGAAGCTGCCGCCGGTGGCCAAGCGCCTTCCTGAAGCGCCCCTGGTGGTGAAATTCGGCGCCGGCACCGACGCGGGCCTCCCTGGCGGCAACCTGGGCATGCTGATCGGCCGCAGCCGCGACGTGCGCATGCTGGTGGTCTACGGCTATGCCCGGCTGGTCGGTTACGACCAGAACTACAACATTGTGCCGGATATCCTGGAAAGCATCGACGTCAAGGGCGATCGCGCGTTCACCATGAAGCTGCGCAAGGGGCACCGATGGTCCGACGGCCAGCCCTTCACTACCGAGGATTTCCGCTACTTCTGGGAAGACGTCGCCAACAACAAGGAGCTCAGCCCCACGGGGCCGCCGAGCGACCTGCTGGTGGGCGGCGAGGCGCCCAAGGTCGAGATCATCGACAAGCAGACGGTGCGCTACAGTTGGTCGAAACCCAACCCGGATTTTCTGCCGCGCATGGCGGGCGCGTCGCCCCTCTTCATTTTCCGTCCGGCGCATTACCTGAAGCAGTTCCACAGAAAGTACAACAAGAAGACGATCGAGTCCGACGTCGCCGGCGCCATGAAACGCGGCTGGGCGGCGGTGCACAACCGCGAAGACAACATGTACCAGTACGACAATCCGAATCTGCCGACGCTGCAGCCTTGGATAAACACCACCAGGTCCCCGGCCGACCGCTTCGTCGCGGTGCGCAATCCCTATTTCCACAAGGTAGACGCGAACGGGAGGCAGCTGCCTTACATCGACCGCGTCGTGCTTGCCGTGGCGGAGAGCAAGCTGATCCCGGCCAAGACCGGCGCCGGCGAATCCGACCTGCAGGCGCGCGACATCCAATTCAACAACTTCACTTTTCTCAAGAAGGGCGAAAAGACCAACAACTACCGGACGCTGCTGTGGAAGACGGTGCTGGGTGCGCATTTCGCGCTGTTCCCCAATCTGAACGCCAACGACCCGGCCTGGCGGCAAGTGCTGCGCGACGTGCGCGTGCGCCGCGCGCTGTCTATGGCGATCGACCGTTCGCAGGTGAATCAGGTGCTGTATTTCGGTCTCGCCAACGAGGGCAACAACACGGTGGTGGCCGAAAGCCCGCTCTACAAGAAGGAATACCAGATGCGCTGGGCGAAGCTCGACAAGAAGGCGGCTGAGAAGCTGCTCGACGAGGCGGGACTGAAGCGCGGCCCGGACGGCGTCAGGATGCTGCCCGACGGGCGGCCGATGGAAATCATCGTCGAGACCGCAGGCGAGAGCACCGAGCAGACCGACGTGCTGGAAATGATCCGCGAGAACTGGCGCGACATTGGCGTCAAGCTGTTTCCGAAGCCGTCGCAGCGCGATGCGCTGCGCAACCGCGTTTTTTCAGGCGATGCGCTGATGTCGGTCTGGACGGGTCTCGAAAACGGTCTCGCCAACCCGGACCTGAGCCCGGACGACCTGGCGCCGACCAGCCAGCAGCAGCTGCAGTGGCCGAAATTCGGCCAGTATTTCGAGACCAGCGGCAAGGCGGGCGAGGCGCCGGACATCCCCGAGGTCGTCGAGCTGATGAAATTGAACACGCAGTGGCGCGACGCCGCGACGCGCGATGAACGCGCCAAGATCTGGCATCGCATGCTGCAGATCCATGCCGACCAGCAATTCACGATCGGCGTGGTGAGCGGCGTGGCGCAGCCGGTCGTGGTGCGCAACACGCTCAGGAACGTGCCGGAAAAGGGGATCTATAACTGGGACCCGGGCGCGTTCTTCGGCATCTACCGGCCCGAAACGTTCTGGTTCAGCGAGACGTCCAGGTAGGCGCCGGCTTGCGCCCGGATTACAAGTCCACATGCTGACTTACACCATCCGGCGGCTGCTGATCATGATCCCGACGCTGCTCGTGATCAGCTTCGTCACCTTCACCATCATCAAGCTGCCGCCCGGGGATTTTCTCTCCAACCAGATCGACGAATTGAGGAGCCAGGGCGACAAGGCGGCGCTGGAGCGCGCCCAATTCATGCGCGCCCAGTTCGGCCTGGACAAGCCCTTCCTCGAGCAATACGCGGTATGGGTCGGGATCTGGCCGGCCGAGCGCGGGTTTTCGGGCCTGCTGCAGGGCGACTGGGGCTGGTCGTTCGAGCATGACCTGCCGGTGAAGCAGGTCATCGGCGACCGCATGCTGCTCTCCTTCATGCTGAATTTCACCGTGATCCTGTTCACCTGGGCGGTGGCGTTTCCGATAGGCGCCTACGCCGCGACCCACCAGTACAGCTGGGGCGACTACGGCCTGACGCTGCTCGGCTACGTGGGCCTGGCGACGCCGAATTTCCTGTTTGCGCTGGTGCTCATGTATGTCGCCAATGTCGAATTCGGGCTCGCCATCGGCGGCATCATGGATCCGGAGTATCTCGACCAGGCCTGGAGCTGGGCCAAGTTCGGCTCTGTGCTGACCCATCTGTGGATACCCGTGATCGTGATCGGTACCTCGGGCACCGCAGGCATGATCCGGCGATTGCGCGCCAACCTGCTCGACGAATTGCAGAAGCAGTACGTGGTCACGGCGCGCGCCAAGGGCATGCCGCCGTTCCGGCTGCTGGTGAAATATCCGCTGCGCATGGCGCTGAATCCCTTCGTCGCCGACATCGGCAACCTGCTCCCCTCGGTCATCTCCGGCTCGGCAATCGTCGCCGTGGTGTTGTCGTTGCAGACCTCCGGCCCGATGCTGCTCGACGCGCTGCGCAGCCAGGACCAGTACCTCGCGGGATCGTTCCTGATGTTTCTCGCACTGCTCACCGTGATCGGCATGTTCATCTCCGACGTGCTGCTCGCGGTGCTGGACCCGCGCATCCGGCTCACGGGCGGCATGGCGAAATGAATGCCAAGCTCGAACACTACGTCGCCACGGCGCCGTTCGAGCCGATGGCCACGGAAGCCCTGACGCCGGAGCAGGAGCGGTTCTACCGCGCCTCTCAGTGGAAGATCATGTGGTGGAAATTCCGCCGCCACCGCGTCGCGGTTTTTTCCGCCGTGATCCTGCTGCTGTTCTACGTCTCCATCCTGGTGAGCGAAGTGCTGTCGCCGTACAATCTGCACAGCCGCGACACGCGGAACATCTACGCGCCGCCGCAGGCGGTGCACCTGTTCCACGAGGGCAGGTTCGTCGGGCCGTTCGTCTACGGCTTCAGCATGCAGCTGAACACTCAGACCATGCGGCGGGAGTTCCGGCCGGATCACGGCAAGGTAGAGCCGCTGCGGTTTTTCTGCCGCGGCGACGGCTACGAATTCTGGAACCTGTGGGAGAGCGACCTGCACCTCGTCTGCCCGGCGGAGGACGGAACCTTGTTCCTGCTGGGTACCGACCGTCTCGGGCGCGACGTGCTCTCGCGCATCATTCATGGCACGCGCATATCGCTCACGGTCGGCTTGCTCGGCATTGCGGTCAGCTTCCTGATCGGCATCACGCTGGGAGGTATTTCCGGCTATTACGGAGGCTGGGTCGATATCGTGATCCAGCGCTTCATCGAAATGGTGCGGTCGTTTCCGGAGCTGCCGCTATGGATGGCGCTATCGGCCGCGCTGCCGGTGAATTGGAGCCCGGTGCTGGTCTACTTCGGCATCACCATCATTCTCGGATTGCTCGACTGGCCGGGCCTCGCGCGCGCGGTGCGCTCGAAACTGCTGGCCTTGCGCGAAGAGGAGTTCGCCACTGCCGCGGTGCTGATGGGCGCGACCCCCGCGCGCGTCATCGGGCGGCACCTGCTGCCCAGCTTCGCCAGTCACCTGATCGCCTCGCTTACGCTTTCGGTGCCGAGCATGATTCTGGGGGAAACGGCGCTGTCGTTCCTCGGCCTCGGGCTGCGGCCGCCCGTGACGAGTTGGGGCGTGCTGCTGAACGAGGCGCAGAACATCAACGTCGTCGCGCTCTACCCATGGCTCATGCTGCCCGTGGCGCCGGTGTTCGTCGTGGTGCTCGCGTTCAATTTCTTCGGCGACGGCCTGCGCGACGCCGCCGACCCGTATAAGTAGGAAAACCCGCTCGTAAAGCCCGCCGTCAGGGCTTCAGCACCAGTCCTTCGCGCGCGAGGATCGCGCCGGGCATCGCCGCCCCGATCTCGCGCGCGATCGCATCGAGCCGGTCGTCGTCGTGATCCGGGTCATGGTGGAACACCACCAGCTTTTTCACGCTCGCGGCCTTGCACAGTCGCACCGCTTCCTGCCAGGTCGAATGTCCCCAGCCGACATACGACTTCGCGTATTCCTCGTCGGTATACATGCAGTCGTAGATCACGATGTCCGCTCCGGCGATCAGGCCGAGGACGTTCTTGTCGGGGACTCCCGGCACGTGTTCGGTATCGGTGACGTAGCAGACGGACCTGCCGCCGAATTCGATGCGATAGCCGGTGGCTCCATCCGGGTGGTTCAGCACCGCGGTGCGCACGACGATCCCTGGCGCCGGCGTCAGCGTGTCGCCGCCCTTGAAATCGCGGTATTCCAGCTTCGCCTTGAAAACTTCCGGCGGCACCGGGAATAGTGGCGCCATCATGAACTCGCGCAGCACGCGGTGCAGCGTCATGCCGGCGCCCAGGTGCCCCGCCCAGAGCCGGAAGCTGTTCTGCGGCTGGAAGAACGGCTTGAAGAAGGGCAAGCCGCAGACATGGTCGAAATGCGTGTGGGTGAAGAAGATATCCGTATCGAGGGGCGCCTCGGCGACCAGGATGTTTCCCAGGTAGCGCATGCCGGTGCCGGCGTCGAGCAGGAGCAGGCGCTTTCCGCAGCGCACCTCTATCGACGACGTATTGCCGCCGTAGCGGGCGGTCGCGGGGCCGGGCGTGGCGATGCTGCCGCGCACGCCCCAGAACCGGACCTGAAAGTCGTCCCCCGCGGTTTTGCCCTCGCTCACGGTCGATACTGTGGCACGAACCCGGGCGGCTTGCACTATGATTCCTGCCGTGGAACGGTCCCTGTTCGGCTTCATTCTCCGCTACAGCAAGCGCGAACAGCTTTTGATCGTTCCGCTGGTTGCGGCCTCGATGCTGATCTACTACTCGATGCTGGACCTGCCCAAGGCGATCATCAACGAGGCGATCCAGGGCAAGCGCTTCCCGGTGCCCGAGGCCACGGTGGCGTTCATGAAGATACAGTTCAAGCTGCCGCATTTCCTCGGTGGCGAGTCGATTCACGTGTTCGACGGGTTTGCGCTGCACCAGTTGCCTTATCTGTTTGCCCTGACCTTCGCTTTTCTCTCGCTGATCATCGTCAACGGCGGCCTGAGGCTCCAGATCAACACGATGAAAGGCTGGCTGGGCGAGCGCATGCTGCGGCGCCTGCGCTACGCGCTGTTCGACCGCATCCTGCGCTTCCCGCTGGCGCGCTTCCGCCGCACCAAGTCGGCCGAACTCGCCACCATGATCAAGGACGAGGTCGAGCCGCTGGGCGGTTTCGTCGGCGAGTCGCTGATTACGCCGCTGTCGCTCGCCGGCGAAGCGCTGACGGCGCTGTTCTTCATCCTCTTTCAGCATCTATATCTCGGCATGGTTGCACTGGGCGTGGTGTTCGCGCAGGCAGTCATCATCCCGAGGGCCCGCCGCCAGCTGCTGGTGCTCGCCCGGCAGCGTCAGCTTGGCGCGCGCCAGCTCGCCGGCCGGATCGCCGAGGTCGCCGACGGCGTGACCGAGGTCCACGCCCACGACACCTCGAACTACGAGCGCGCGGAGATTTCATCCCGCCTCGGCGGGATATTCCGCATCCGCTTCGAGTTCTACCAGCGCAAGTTCATGATCAAGTTTCTCAACAATGTCCTGTCGCAGGTCGGGCCGTTCATGTTCTACCTGGTCGGGGGCTACCTGGTGATCGCGGGTCGCCTCGACATCGGCACTCTGGTGGCGGTGATTGCGGCCTACAAGGACCTGCCCGGCCCGATAAAGGAACTGATCGACTGGGACCAGCAGCGTCTTGATGTGCAGATCAAGTACACCCAGGTGGTGGAACAATTCACCGTGGACGACATGATGCCGGCGGAAATGCAGGTGCCGGTGAAGGAACCGCAGCTGCCCAAGGCGGGCGCGGTGCGCGCATCCAACGTCACGCTGACCGGGGAGGCGGGTACAAAGCTCATCGACGGTGTCTCGTTCGAAGTCGGCATGGATCAGCATGTGGCGGTCCTGGGCTCGCACGCAGCCGGAGTGGCCGAACTGACGCAGATGCTTGCGCGGCTGGTGGTTCCGAGCAGTGGCCGGATTGAAGTCGGCGGCATCGACATCACCAAGGCTTCGGAACCGGTCGCCGGCCGCGCCACGGCGTACGTCGGCCCGGCGGCTTACCTCTTTCCGACTACCGTGCGCGACAACCTGCTCTATGGGCTCAGGCACTACCCGCTGCGCGAGCGGGTATACGAGGGCAGGGAGCGCGAGGAATATGATTTTCAGATGAAGGAGGCGAAGCGCACCGACAGCAGCCTGCTCGATTACAACGCCGACTGGACGGACTACGAGGCTGCGGGCGCATCCGGGCCGGAAGACATCAATGCGCGCATTTTCGAGGTCCTGAAGACCGTCGAACTCGAGGAAACCATCTTTGAACTCGGCCTGAGAAGCGCCGTGGACGCCGCGCAGCATCGCGGCCTGGCCGAAAACGTGCTGCGCGCCCGCGAAGCGATACGCGAGCGGCTCGCTGCGCCCGGCATGCAGGGCCTGGTCGAGCAGTTCGACGCCGGGCGCTACAACCGCAATGCAACGCTCGCGGAAAACCTGCTGTTTGGCACGCCCATCGGCAAAAAGACCTTCGACATCGACAACCTGGCGGGCAACGAATATGTGCGCGTCGTGCTGCGCGAAACGGGACTCGCCGACGACCTGCTCAAGACCGGGCACAAGCTCGCCGAGACCATGGTCGAGCTGTTCAGCGGCCTGCCGCCGGGGCACGAATTCTTCGAGCGCTTCAGCTTCATCCGGCAGGACGACCTGCCGGAAGTGAAGGCGGTGCTGGGGCGGGCGGCCGACGCCGGGCTGGAGAAGATCGAAGAAGCCGACCGCGAATTGCTGATGGCGCTGCCGTTCAAGATGATCTCCGCGCGGCACCGCCTCGGCCTGATCGACGATGCCTTCGAGGCGCGCATCCTGCAGGCACGCCGCTATTTCGCCGAGCATCTTCCGGCACGGATGCGCGATGGCATCGAGTTCTTCGACGCGGCGCGCTACATCGGGTCGGCGACGCTGCAGGACAATATCCTGTTCGGCAAGGTGGCGACCGGACAGGCGCAGGCCGGCACCCGTATTGCCGCGATGCTGCACGAGGTTCTCGAGGAACTGAAGCTGCGGCCGCAGGTCGCGGCTATCGGTCTGGGCTATCAGGTCGGCGTCGGCGGCGCTCGGCTGTCGACCTCCGACCGGCAGAAGGTCGCCATCGCGCGCGCGCTGCTTAAGCGCCCCGCGGTGCTGATCCTCGACCAGGCTGCGGCGGGCCTGGATGCCGGCTCGCAGAACCGGATCGTGGCCAATGTTCTCGAATCCCGCAAAGGGCGCTGCGTGTTCTGGGCGCTGCAGCGCAGCGACCTGGCCGAGCGCTTCGGCCACACGCTGGTGATGGAGCGCGGCCGGCTCGCCGAGCAGGGGCGCTTTGCCGACCTGAAAAGCAGCGGCGGCGCGCTGCACAAGCTTTTGAACGCCGGCTGAATCCCCGGCAAAGGAAGAGAGCCATGAGCCTCGAACAGGAATTCGAACTTATCCGGCGGGTGCCGATTTTCAGCACCACCGATCCCTCGATGCAGAAGCTGCTCGCTTTCAGCAGCGACCGGCTGACCTACGAAGAAGGCCAGCTCATGTTCAGCGCGGGCGACCCGCCCGACAGCGCCTACATCGTCATGGAAGGGGAGGTCGACATCACCGTGCCGACGCCCAAGGGGCCGCTGCTCGTGAACACGCTGGCGCGCAACGACGTCATCGGCGAGATCGGCATCTTCGGCGACGTGCCGCGCACCGCGACCGCGGTCGCGCGCACCCGCGTCGAGGTGCTGCGCATCTCGCGCGACGTGTTCGTCAACGTGATCCGCGGCAATCCGGACGCCGCGATCGCGCTGGTGCGCATCCTCGCGGACCGCCTGGCGAAGACCACGGCGCAGTTGCGCCGCATGGCGGCCGAGACGCGCTAGCTTCCGCCTAGGGCAGGGCGTAAACCTCCATCGGCTGCGCTACCCCGCGCAACGCGAATTTTCCCAGGCTGCGGCAGGGCGTGCCGAGTCCGGCCGCCATCGCGCCGGAGAGCACCACGTCCTGCCCGGTTTCCTTGCACAGCGCCTCGATGCGCGCGGCTTCGTTGGCCGCGGCGCCGATGACCGAGAATTCGAGGCGCTCGGGCGTGCCTATGTTGCCGTAGTGCACGCGCCCGAGGTGCAGGCCGATGCCGCAGGCGAACACCGGCAAGCCGTCGGATCGGCGCTTGGCGTTGGCGGCCTGTACGCGGGCACGCGCGTCGCGCGCCGCGTCCACCGCCCGCCTGCAGACGTCGCGCGACGTCTCTTCGGTGGTCGGGAATACGGCGAGCGAAGCGTCGCCGATGAAACGCAGCACCTCGCCGCCGTGCTCGAGCACCGCGCCGGCGGTGGCCGCGAAGTAGTCGTTCAGCAATTCGAGGAAGCGCTGCTCGCCGAGCGACACCGACAGCGGCGTCGATTCGCGCAGGTCGGAGAACCAGATCACGGCGTCGATGCTCTGGCCGTCGCCGCGCTGGATCTGGCCGTTGAGCACCTTGGCGCCCGAGATGCGGCCGAGGTAAGTCTCCAGCAAGGTTCGCGCGAGATCACGGCCGTTGAAGTTCTCCATGATGAGCGCGAACGGGTGCAGCAGCCGCTGGATCTCGGCGATGTCGTGGTCGAGGAAACCGCCGGGCCGCCGGGTGGTGAGACTCACGGAATTGCGCACGCCGCCGCTGAAGAGGACCTCGGCGATAACGTAGTCGGTCATGCCCTGCTCGCGCAGCTCCCGCAGCACGGGAAAGTCGAGCGCGCAGTCCCGATCCTCGAGACGGCGCCGGATGACGCGCTCGCCCCTGCTGATGCTCGCCGCCGGGCTGCTGAGGTATTGCTCGGTATTCCGGAATCCGTGTTCACCGCGGTTCAGCGTTACCTTCTGACCGTCCCAGAACAGTGCGACGCCGGCGTACTGCGGGTGGAGAGTCCAGAAAAAAAACGCGACCCGGTCGATGGGCATTCCCGCGGCGCGCGCCCGTTCGCAGATCCCGCCGACCACTTCTTCGCGCGTCGGCAGGTGCCGGCCCTTGTGCATCAGCCAGTCGATGACCGGCGTGATCGACCAGCTCAATGCAGCACCCTCGGCACGGAGAGCGTGAATTCGGGGATCGCTGCCTCGAAGCGGGTGCCGTCTTCGGCGACCATCTGGTAGCTGCCGCGCATGGTGCCAACCGGAGTCGCGATCGCCGTGCCGCTGGAATACTCGTGGTGCTCGCCGGGACGCAGCACCGGCTGGGCGCCGACCACGCCCAGGCCGCGCACCTCCTGCACCAGGCCCTGCGAATCGGTGATGATCCAGTGCCGGCTGATCAGCTGCGCGGTCGAATTGCCGGTGTTGCGGATGTTGATGGTGTAGGCGAACACGTAGCGCGCGGCCTTTTCGTCGGACTGCTCGGGCAGGTACTGCACCGACGCGCTGACCGAAATCTCGTGGCGCTTTTCCTGGGCCATGCGCGCATTGTATAGGGCGCGAATTGGGGTACGGCGCGGCCGCGGGATAGAATCCCTGCGGCCATGAAGTTCCGCATCGCCCCCTCCATCCTTTCCGCGGACTTCGCGCGCCTCGGCGACGAGGTGGCCGCGGTCGAGGCGGCCGGCGCCGACCTGCTGCATTTCGACGTCATGGACAACCACTATGTGCCGAACCTGACGATCGGGCCGCTGGTATGCGCTTCGCTGCGGCCGCGCACGAAGATGACGATCGACGTGCACCTGATGGTGAAGCCGGTGGACCGCATCGTTCCGGAGTTCGCGAAAGCCGGCGCCAACATCATCAGCTTTCATCCCGAGGCTTCGGATCATGTCGATCGCACCCTGGCATTGATCAGGGAATGCGGCTGCAAGGCCGGGCTGGTATTCAATCCCGCTACGCCGCTGTCCCATCTCGACCACACGCTGGACAAGGTCGACCTGGTGCTGCTGATGTCGGTGAATCCGGGATTCGGCGGCCAGCAGTTCATTGCCTCGGTGCTGCCCAAGATCGCCGAAGCGAGGAAGCGTATCCAGGTATCGGGGCGCGACATCTGGCTCGAGGTCGATGGCGGTATCAAGACCGGCAACATCGCGGACATCGCCAAGGCCGGCGCCGACACCTTCGTCGCGGGTTCGGCGATTTTCGGCTCGAAAGATTACGCTGCGACGATCCGCGACATGCGCGCGCGGCTTGGCGTGGTATAGTTTCCCGGTCGTGAAACAACGCTCCGCATCTTCCGCAGTCCTTTCCTGGCGCCGCTGGCGCCGCTGGCGCAGCTAATTCCGTTGTGCCGCGGGATGTTTCGTCCCGCACCCCTCGCAGTATCCGGGCAATACCCAAGTAATTTTTCGGATCGTTGGAGTTTTTCATGACTGAGCTCGATTTTCAGAGCCTCGCCAAGCAGGGCTACACCCGCGTACCGGTTGTTGCGGAAGCACGCGCCGACCTCTACACGCCGCTCGCGGTGTACCTGAAGCTCGCGGGCGGTCTTAGCGGCGGCCCCTATACCTATCTGCTCGAATCGGTGGTCGGCGGCGAGCGCTTCGGCCGCTATTCGTTCATCGGCCTCGCCTGCTCGGAGCGGATCGACGTGCGCGGCGGCGACGTGCGCCGCCTGCTGCGCGATGCGCGCGGCACGGACGTCGTGATCGAGCGGGCGCAGGCAACCGATCCTTTCGAATACCTTCGCGGTTACCTCGCGCGCCAGAAGGTGGCGCCGGTTCCGGCAGCATTGCGGTTCGGCGGCGGGCTGGTCGGCTACTTCGGCTACGAAACCGTCCGTCACGTCGAGCCCACGGCGCTGAAGGGCGGCAAGCCTGACGTGCTGGGTACGCCGGACATGCTGCTGCTCGTATCGGACGAGCTCGCGGTGATGGACAACGTCCTCGGCAAGCTCTACCTGGTGGTCTACGCCGACCCGCGCGAACCGGGCGCCTGGCGCGCGGCGCGCGAACGGCTCGAACGCCTGCACTCGCGGCTTGCCTCGCCTTTGCCCGAACCCGCGATGCTTTCCCAGGGGAATGAGGCGGCGCCGGCGGCGCTTGAATGCTCGTTTTCCGAGCGGGATTTCCTCGCGGCGGTGAAGCGCTCGAAGGAATACATCTTCGCCGGCGACTGCATGCAGGTGCAGATCTCGCAGCGCACTTCGCGCGCCTTCGACGCGCCGCCCCTGGAGCTCTACCGCGCGCTGCGTGGCGTCAATCCGTCGCCGTACATGTACTACTTCGACTTCGACGACCACCATGTCGTCGGCGCCTCGCCCGAGATCATGGTGCGGCTCTCCGGCGGCGCTGTGACGCTGCGACCGATCGCCGGCACCCGTCCTCGGGGCAGGACCCCGGAAGAGGATGCGAAAACCGCGGAGGAGCTGCTGGCCGACCCGAAGGAACGGGCCGAGCACGTGATGCTGATCGACCTCGGCCGGAATGACATCGGGCGCGTGGCGCAGACCGGGACGGTGCGGGTCACCGAGAAGATGGCGATCGAGCGCTACTCGCATGTCATGCACATCGTGTCGAACGTCGAGGGCATTGCCGCGCCCGGCCTGGATGCGATCGATGTCTTCAAGGCGAGTTTTCCCGCCGGCACCGTGACCGGCGCGCCCAAGGTGCGCGCGATGCAGATCATCGACGAACTTGAACCGGTGAAGCGCGGCGTCTACAGTGGCGCGGTCGGCTACCTGGGCTTCAACGGCGACATGGACGTCGCGATCGCGATCCGGACCGCGGTGCTGAAGGACGGCCGGCTGCATGTGCAGGCAGCCGCGGGAATCGTCGCCGACTCCGATCCGCAGGCGGAATGGCGGGAAACCCAGCATAAGACGAGGGCGATACTCCGGGCGGCGGAGGTTGCATGCTCCTCGTGATCGACAATTTCGATTCCTTCACCTACAACCTGGTGCAGTATTTTGGTGAACTCGGCGCCGTCGTGAAGGTGGTCCGCAACAATGAAATTTCCGTGGCCGAAGTGGAGCGGTTGAAACCGGCGCAGATAGTCATCTCGCCCGGGCCGCGCACGCCGAACGAGGCGGGTATTTCTCTCGGGGTCGTCGGCAGGTTGGCCGGCGTTGTGCCGATTCTCGGGGTCTGCCTCGGCCACCAGGCGATCGGCCAGGCATTCGGCGGTAAAGTGGTGCGCGCGCAGCGGATCATGCACGGCAAGGTTTCCAGCGTCCGGCACGACGGCAAGGGCGTGTTCGCGGGCCTGCCGGGCGGATTCGCCGCAACGCGCTATCACTCGCTGGCGGTCGAGCGCGCATCTCTGCCCGCCTGCCTGGAGGTGAGCGCGGAGTCGGAGGAGGGGGAAATCATGGGCCTGCGCCACAGGACGCTGCCGGTCGAGGGGGTGCAGTTCCACCCCGAGGCCCTGCTCACCGAACACGGACATGCCATGCTGAAGAACTTTCTGGAGGGTAGAACGTCATGAACGGGAGAAGGCCATGAAAATCGGAATCGCCGAAGCGATCCAGCGCACCGTGGAGCACCGCGAAATATTCCACGATGAAATGCTGCACGTGATGCGCCAGATCATGCGCGGGGAACTCACGCCGGCGCAGATCGCGGGCTTCATCATCGGCCTGCGGGTAAAGAAGGAGACGGTCGGCGAGATCGCCGCCGCGGCGCAGGTGATGCGCGAGTTCGCCACGCCGGTGCCGCTCAAGGACCACCAGCACGTGGTCGACGTGGTGGGAACCGGCGGCGACGGCGCCCATACCTTCAACATTTCGACTGCGGCGACTTTCGTTTCCGCCGCGGCGGGCGCGAAAGTGGCGAAGCACGGCAACCGCTCGGTGTCCTCCCGCAGCGGCAGCGCCGACGTGCTGGAGGCGCTGGGCGCGAAGCTGGATCTCACGCCCGCGCAGATCGCGCGGGCGGTGGAGACCGTCGGCGTCGGCTTCATGTTCGCGCCAAGCCATCATCCGGCGATGAAGCATGCCGCGGTGGTCCGCAAGGAGCTCGGCGTGCGCACCATCTTCAATATCCTTGGACCGCTCACCAATCCCGCCGGCGCGCAGAACCAGCTGATGGGCGTGTTTCATGTCGACCTGGTCGGCATCCAGGCGCACGTGCTGCAGCGCCTCGGCGCGAAGCACGTGATGGTGGTGCACGGGCGCGACGGCCTGGACGAAATCTCGATCTCGGGCGAGACCCTGGTCGGCGAGCTGTTCAAAGGCGAGATCCGCGAGTACGAGCTGCACCCTTCCCAGTTCGGCCTCGAAGCCTACGACCGGCGGGCGATCCAGGTGAACTCGGTCGAGGAATCGAAGCAGATGATCCTCGCGGTGCTGGAGAACCAGCCAGGGCCCGCGCTAAACATCGTAGTGCTGAACGCAGGCGCCGCGCTTTACGTCGCGGGCGTGGCGAAGTCCATCAAGAGCGGCATCGAGCGCGCGCGCAAGGCCATCGCCAAAGGGGAGGCGAAGCAGAAGCTGGACGAGTTCATCGCCTTTACCAGGCAGGCGGCCGGGAAATGAGGCGCCCGGGCTGAGATGTCGGACATCCTGCAGCGGATACTCGCCAGGAAGCGCGAGGAGCTGGAAGCGTCGCGCGCGGCGCTGCCGTTGCCGCAGATGGAGGCGCGCGCGAAATCCGCGCCGCTGCCGCGTGATTTCGTGGCGGCGATCCGGGGCAAGATCTCGGCCGGCCGGCCCGCCGTGATTGCCGAAATCAAGCGGGCAAGCCCGTCCAGGGGCGTGTTGCGCGCCGACTTCAATCCCGCAGCGATCGCGGGGAGCTACGAGGCTGGCGGCGCGGCCTGCCTGTCGGTGCTGACCGACCGCGATTTTTTCCAGGGCGCGCACGAGCATCTCGCGGAGGCGCGCGCGGCCTGCGCGCTGCCCGTGCTGCGCAAGGATTTCATCACTGAGCCCTACCAGGTCTACGAGTCGCGCGCGATGGGCGCCGACTGCATCCTGCTGATCGCCGCCACGCTGGCGCGGCAGGACATGCAGGGGCTGGAGGGCGTCGCCCGTTCGCTCGGCATGGCGGTGCTGGTCGAGGTGCACGATGCGGCGGAACTCGATGCCGCGCTGACGCTGGCGACGCCGCTGCTGGGCATCAACAACCGCGATCTGCGCAGTTTTCAGACCACCCTGCAGACGACGATCGATCTTTTGCCAAGGATCCCGCAAGGCCGGCTGGTGGTCGCGGAGAGCGGCATTCTGGTACCCGCCGACGCCCACTTGCTGCAGGGCCGCGGCGTGCCCGCGTTTTTGGTCGGCGAGGCGCTCATGCGTGCCCCGGATCCCGGAAAAGCGCTGCAGAAACTATTTAAGTGACTGTTTAGTATGTATTTTATGCCATGTTGCGCAAGTGCAACAGAAACCGGGAAAACTGAGGAAAATTAGGCACTTTCATTGCTGACGGGGGTGGCCTGCTGCACAATCCCTGCAACTTCTCAATTGAGAGGTTGAGGCGGAAGGTCCTAGGCCTTCCGGTACATCAACACTTCGGGAGATTTTTGAATGAACAAGAAACTATTGGCGGTGGCAGTCGCGGGCGCCTTTACTGCCGCCCCGCTGGCCGCGTTCGCACAGTCCACCGTGACGATCAGCGGCTTCTTCAAGACCAGCATCGAAGACATTAATATCCATAACTTCGGCGGTTCCACTGCGGCGGGACAAGCCGCTCGTGCCGGTACGAACAAAAGCGAAGGTCGCCTGGCAGACGACTCGTCCAGAATCGTCTTCAACGTGGTGGAAGACCTCGGCGGCGGCATGCGCGCTGTTGCGCAGGCGGACTTGCGCTTCAACGCTTCGAACCCGTCCAGCGGGCTTCCCCCGTTCTCGGGCAACACGCACGTCGGTCTGCGGGGCAACTGGGGTCAGATCCGCGCCGGTCTGCAAGACTTGCACTACGGCGGTCGCGAGAGCTACCTGACGGACAAGGGTGACCTCCGCGCTGACAGCATCTCGATCCTGGCCTATGCCGGCGGCGGCGGACAGTCGATCGCGAACGCGACGCGTACCCCGAACGTGGTGTTCTACGACACCCCGGAACTGTTTGGCGGCTTCACGGCCCGGGTTGCCTACTCGTTCAGCCCCTCGAATACCGGGGTCACCGGTGTGACCAGCACAACGGGAGCAGTTACCGGGCAGGGAAACACGGCAGGTGCGCTGGCTGCAGCTGGTGTAATTTCGACGCCCCCGGCCACCTCGGCCGATATCGGCAGCAAAGACCGCAAGGGCTCGGCCTGGAACATAAACCCGAACTACAGCGCCAACGGCATCAACGCCGGCGTGAGCGTCTGGAACGCGAAGATGGACAACCCGGACGGCTACGCCGCGACCTCCACGGCCAGCATGAACCAGGAGGCCGTCCGTGCTTACGGCTCGTACCTGTTCTCGTTTGGCCTGCGGATCGGCCTGGCGTATGACCAGTCGAAGTTGAAGGGTGCGCAAGCCTTTGGTGGTGTCCCCGTCGTTGGTAGTGCGACTGCCACCGCAGCGGCTGCCCTTGCGCAGAATGGCCAGACGGTGAGCAAGCGTTCGGCCTGGTCGTTCCCGGTGTCCTATGCGTGGGGACCGTACGAAATCCACGCGCACTACGACGCCGCCGGCAACGACAAGGGCCTGATCGGTCAAGCCGCGGGCACGAACTTCAAGGCCAAGATGTTCGCGATTTCGGGACAGTACAACCTGTCCAAGCGCACGTCCCTGGCTCTGAACTACGCGCAGATCAATAACCAGACAAGCGCGACGTACAACTTCTTTACGTCGACTTCGCTGGGCAGCGCCGACGCCGGCCTCAAGGCTGGCGAAGATCCGCGCCTCTGGTCGTTGACCGTACGGCACGCGTTCTAAGCAAAGCATCAATCGGAGATTGGCCGGAGCGATCCGGCCGGAACCGAAAAGGGCGTCGCGAGACGCCCTTTTTTTTCGCCCCCATTCTTCCCTATACTTGCCTGCGTGGAAGCAGTGGACCGGTTGATCGCTGGACTGGATGCGGCGCTGCGCACCGTTTCAGGCGTCCATCGCGCGCGCCGCGTGTCTCCGGTAGAGGGGATATCGGAGACGGCGGTGGATACCGAGCGGCGCCCGCATGCTGCCGCGCTGATGCGGGTGAATCACGCCGGCGAGGTCTGCGCCCAGGCGCTCTACCTGGGCCAGGCGCTCACCGCGCGCGATTCCAGGAATCGCGAATCGCTCGAGCGAGCTGCCCGCGAGGAGGAAGATCACCTTGCCTGGAGCGCCGCCCGGGTCCATGAGCTGGGCGGGCATCTGAGCCTGCTCAATCCGGTCTGGTACGCCGGCTCATTGGTGATCGGCGCGGCGGCCGGCGCGCTCGGCGACCGCTGGAGCCTCGCCTTTCTCGCCGAAACGGAACGCCAGGTCGAAGCCCATCTCTCGGGCCATCTCGCGGAACTTCCGCCGGAGGATCGCAGGAGCCGCGCGGTGATCGAAGCGATGCGCGCGGATGAGGCCGGGCACCGCGAGAGCGCGCTCGCGCTTGGCGCCGCGGATCTTCCCGAGCCTGTCAGGCTCGGCATGCGCGCCATGGCCAGGATCATGACCACCATCGCCTACCGGGTCTGACGCTACTCTTCGACTATCTCGAAATCCTTGGTGATGTCGGCGGTCTTGGCGAGTATCGCCGTTGCGGAGCAGTATTTTTCGTGCGTCAGGCGCACCGCCTGCTCGACCAGATTGGGCTTCAGCTTCCTGCCGCGAATCACGAAATGGTAGTGGATACTGGTGAACACCTTCGGATCGGTCGTCGCGCGCTCTGCCTTCAGTTCGACCTCGCACCCGCTGACCTCTTGCCCGTTCTTTTTCAGAATCACGACCACGTCGTAGGCGGTGCAGCCGCCCGCGCCCGCGAGCACCACCTCCATTGGCCGCGGCGCAAGGTTGCGGCCGCCGCCTTCCGGAGCACCGTCCATCGTCACCAGGTGACCGCTACCAGTTTCGGCGACAAAGGTCATTCCCACGCCCCAACGCACTGTGCATTCCATGCGAATCCTTAGTTCTCCTAGTTGTATGATTTTAAATCAGATTATTTATATTGCGCCGCAGCAAACCATGAGGCATAATGGATCCGTTTCCTCCACCCTCCTCCAATAGGTGAATTTGGCGCAATCTCAACAGGTTGCGCCGTTTTTTTGATAACATTCGCGCCTTTTCTCCAGCAGCCAAATGATGAAGACATTCGCCGCAAAAGCAGAAGAAGTGATTCACGGCTGGTACGTCGTGGACGCCCAGAACAAGGTGCTCGGCCGCCTGGCCTCCCAAATTGCCATGCGCCTGCGCGGCAAGCACAAGCCGGAATACACGCCGCACGTCGATACCGGCGACTACATCGTGGTGCTGAACGCTGCGAAAATCCGCGTCACCGGGCGCAAGACGCTCGGCAAGAAATACTATCGCCACACCAATTTCCCGGGCGGCATCAAGGAAACCGACTTCGGCAAGCTGCACGCGAAATTTCCGGATCGCGCGCTGCAGAAAGCGGTGAAGGGCATGCTGCCCAAGGGTCCGCTCGGCTACGCGATGCTCAGAAAACTGAAAATTTACGCCGACGCCAAGCACCCGCACACGGCGCAGCAACCGAAGGCATTGGAGATCTGACATGGTCGGCGACTACTACTACGGCACGGGGCGGCGCAAGAGTTCGGTCGCGCGCGTGTTCCTCAAGCCGGGCAAGGGCCAGTTCGAGGTCAACGGCAAGCCGGTGGACGTGTTTTTCGCCCGCGAGACCGGGCGCATGATCGTGCGCCAGCCGCTCGAGCTCACCAAGAACCTCGCCAGCTTCGACATCAAGGTGAACGTGCACGGCGGCGGCGAGAACGGCCAGGCCGGCGCGGTGCGCCACGGCCTGGCGCGCGCGCTGATCGAGTATGATGCCGCGCTCAAGCCGGTGTTCCGCGCCGCGCGGCTCGTGACGCGGGATGCGCGCGAAGTGGAGCGAAAAAAGGTCGGCTTGCACAAGGCGCGGCGGCGCAAGCAGTATTCCAAACGCTGAGACCGAGCCCGACGGAAGAGTCGGGGTCCAGAAGATCGAAAAAGCCGCCTCCGGGCGGCTTTTTGTTTCAGGAAGGCGAACCGAATGATCAAGGCCGGAATCGTTGGTGGCACGGGTTACACGGGAATCGAACTGCTGCGGCTGCTCGTGCAGCACCCCCAGGTCGAACTGCGCGCGATCACCTCGCGGCAGGAGGCGGGCACGGCGGTCAGCGCGCTGTACCCGAGCCTGCGCGGCCGCGTGTCGCTTGCGTTTGCCCAGCCGGACAAGGCATCGCTGGAAAAATGCGACGTCGTTTTCTTCGCCACCCCCAACGGCGTGGCGATGGGGCAGGCGCGCGCGCTGGTCGATGCCGGCGTGCGCGTCGTCGACATCTCCGCCGATTTCCGCATCAAGGACGTCGCCGAGTGGGAGCGCTGGTACAAGGTGAAGCACGCCGCGCCGGAGCTCGTCGCCGAGGCGGTGTATGGGCTGTGCGAAGTGAACCGCGACAAGATCCGCGGCGCGCGCCTGGTGGCGAATCCGGGCTGCTACCCGACCGCGGTGCAGCTCGGCCTCCTGCCGTTGATGGAAACCGCTGCGGTCGACCTGGACCACCTGATCGCCGATGCCAAATCGGGCGTGTCGGGCGCGGGCCGCAAGCTGGAACAGAACCTCATGTATGCGGAGGCGTCGGACAATTTCGCGGCCTATGGCGTCGGCGGCCACCGCCACTGGCCTGAAATCCGGCAGGGCCTGGCACTGGCGGCAGGGCGCGACGTCGGGCTGGTATTTATCCCGCATCTGACGCCGATGATCCGCGGCATCCACGCCACGCTCTACGGGCGCATCGCGAAGGAAACGGATTTCCAGGCGCTGTACGAAAAGCGTTACGCAAAGGAACCGTTCGTCGACGTCATGCCGCCTGGAAGCCATCCCGACACCCGCTCCACGAGAGCGGCGAACGTCTGCAGGATTGCGGTGCACCGCCCGCGCGAGCGTGGGGAGCACGAGCGGCGCGGCGATACGCTGGTGGTATTGTCGGTGATCGACAACCTCATGAAGGGCGCATCGGGGCAGGCGGTGCAGAACATGAACCTGATGTTCGGCCTGCCCGAGACGATGGGCCTGGAGCAGGTGTCGGTGGTTCCCTAGCGGATTCCCGGTGGCCAGCCGCTTCTCGAAGCTGCGCCAGCGCTTCGGCATCGCCGCGCCGAGGATGTCGGTGCGCACGCACGTTCCCTGGTACCTGCGATGGCTCGGCCTCGCGGTGCTGCTGGCGTTCTCGGCGACGCTCGCCGCGTGGATGTACGACGCCGGCCGGCGGTTCGCGGGATTCGACCGCGGTGAGGTCGAGCAAGAGCTATCGGCCGCGCGCAGCGAGCTGGAGAAAGCACGCGAGGAGCTCAAACGCCTGAGCGCGGTCGCCAATGCGGCCGACAGCAAGGTTTCGATCGAGCGCACCGCTCAGCAGAAGCTGGCGCAGCAGGCGCGCGGCCTGGAGCAGGACAATGCCCGCCTGCGCGAAGAACTCGCGCTGTTCGAAAGCATGCTCTCCTCCGATACGGCGGGCGCGGCGCCGCTGTCTATCCTGCGCTTCAAGGCCGAACCCGACGTGATCCCGGGCGAATACCGCTACCGGGTGCTGCTGCTCGCTTCGGGGCCGCGCCGCGGGCGGGATTTCCAGGGCCGGCTCGAACTGGTGGTCAGTCTGACGGAAGCCGGCCGCAGTGCTATGATCACGGTGCCTGGACAAGCGGAACCGGATTCAGCCAGCTTCCGTTTGGGATTCAAGCACTTCCAGCGGGTCGAGGGGATATTCCGCGTAAACCCCAAGGCCAAGGTCACGAACGTGCAGGCGCGCGTTTACGAGACCGGATCGGCGGAACCCAGAGTGGTCCAGAATGCGACCCTGGAATGAAGGAGCAGCAAACATGTTTCGAAAAGAGAGCAAGCCGCAGAACCGCATCGACAGCCTGATCGGCGCCACGACGCGCATCGAGGGCAACGTGTTCTTCAGCGGCGGCTTGCGCGTGGACGGCGCGGTGCGCGGCAACGTCGCGGCGCTGCCCGATCAGCCGGGTACGCTGGTGGTTTCCGAGCAGGCGCGCATAGACGGTGAAGTTCAGGCCGCCCATGTGGTGGTCAACGGCACCATCAACGGGCCTGTGGACGCGCGCGAGACCCTCGAACTTCAGGCCAATTCGCGTGTCAAAGGGGATATCCACTACAAGAGCATCGAGATCCAGCAGGGTGCGATAATCGAAGGGCGCCTGGTGCATCATGTGGCGGAGGTCAGGGGTGTCGAGCTCAAGGTCGCGAAGTAGTTCGGTAACGAATCGGAGAAAGCGATGAACGCAGTCACTGAGAAAGCCGTAACGGAATTGCCGCCGCCGCTGATTTTTTCGGACAACGCGGCGAGCAAGGTGAAGCAGCTGATCGAAGAGGAGGGCAATCCGGGCCTCAAGCTGCGCGTGTTCGTCACGGGGGGCGGCTGTTCCGGTTTCCAGTACGGCTTCACCTTCGACGAGGTGCAGAACGAAGACGATTCCGTGATGGAGAAGAACGGCGTCCAGCTGCTCATCGACCCAATGAGCTACCAGTATCTGACCGGGGCCGAAATCGACTACACCGAAGGGTTGGAAGGCGCGCAGTTCGTGATCAAGAATCCGAACGCAACTTCGACCTGCGGCTGCGGCTCGTCGTTCTCCGCATAAGACGGCAGGAACGTGAGGTCAGCGGGCGCTTCGGCGCCCGTTTTCATTTCTAAGCCGAGTAGACGGTGCCCAGCACGCGCGCCCCGCGCGCCCCGGTAACGGAGGGCAGGTTGCCCGGCCCGCCATCAAGCGCCTGCTTCGCGAGCCAGGCGAACGTCGCGGCCTCGACCAGTTGCGGATCGACGCCGTGGCGGTCGCTCGCGTCGACTGCAGCGGTCGCCGCGAGCTCGGCAAGCCGGCGCAGCAACGCCGCATTACGAACGCCGCCGCCGCAGACGATCAGGCGCCGCGCGCTGGCGCAATGCCGGCCGATGGCGTCGGCCAGGCTGCGGGCCGTCAACTCGAGCAGCGTGGCTTGTACGGCCTGTGCTGCTTCTCCGCCTTTCAGCATCGAGCGCAACCAGGTTTCATTGAACAGATCGCGGCCGGTGCTCTTGGGCGGCAGCGCCGAGAAATAGGGTTCGCGCAGCAAGCGTTCGAGCAATTCCGGAATCGCCTGCCCCCCCGAGGCCCATGTTCCACCCGCGTCGAATTTTTTTCCGAGATGCTGCCCGGCCCAAAGGTCGAGCAGGCAATTCCCGGGGCCGCTGTCGAATCCCGATACATTGCCGCTGCGGGGCAGGAAAGTCAGATTTGCGATGCCGCCAATATTGACTACGACGCGATCTTCGGCGGGATCTGCGAACACGGCGGCGTGGAACGCCGGCGCCAGCGGCGCGCCCTGTCCGCCGGCTGCGACGTCGCGGCTGCGGAAATCGGCCGCCACCCGGATGCCGGTCAGTTCGGCCAGCAGCGCGGCGTTGCCTATCTGGGTGGTGTAGCCGCGCTCCGGCCGGTGCCGCACGGTCTGGCCGTGGCAGCCGATGGCGCGGATGTCGGCGGCCGGCGTTTTCGACCGCAGCAGGACCTCGGCCACGGCGGCGGCATAACGTCCGGCCAGCTCGTTCCCGGCGAGGGCCGCGCGCTCGATTTCGTTCGCGCCGGAGAAATTGAGCGCCAGCAGCTCGCGTTGCAGCGGGGCGTCGAACACCACGTGGGCGCTGGCAACCAGTCGGGGTTTCGCCCCTGCGAAATCCGCGAGCACCGCATCGACCCCGTCGAGGCTGGTGCCCGACATCAGGCCGACAAAAAGTTCCCGACTCACTCTACGGCAGCGACCCGATTGTTCGCGAGGAGATCGAGCTGCGCTGCCAGCGGTTGGGAATGCGCGCGGAAAGCCGGCATGTCATGTTGCGCGACAGGCATGGCTGCCGGCAAGGGCACGGACAGGGGATTGCGCGCTGTGCCCGCCATCCTTAGTTCGAAATGCAGGTGCGGCCCGGTGGCCCAGCCTGTCTGACCGACCAGGCCGATCGTGTCGCCTTGCGCGACGCGCGCGCCGGTGCGAACGCCGCGCCCGAACGCCTTCAGGTGCGCGTAGGCGGTTGAGATCTGGCTGTCATGACGGATGATGACCACGTTTCCATAGCCGTTTTGCCGGCCCGCGAATTCGACGAGGCCATCGCCCACGGAGCGTACACGCGTGCCGGCAGGCGCCGCGTAATCCACGCCCTTGTGCGCGCGCCAGGACTGCAAAAAGGGGTGCAGGCGCATGCCGAATCCGGAACTGATGCGGGAGAATTCGAGCGGCGAGCGCAGCAGCGCCTTGCGCACGTTCCTGCCGTCCGGGGCGTAGTAGCCATCGGCGAACCGCACCGCACGGCGCGCCCGGCCCTGATTGACGAACTCCGCGGCAAGCACACGGTCGCTGCGCAGCGGGCGCCCGTCGACCGAGAGCATCTCGTAGACGACCGAGAAACGGTCGCCCTGGCGCAGTTCGCGGTAGAAATCGATGTCGCTGCCGAAAATGTCGGCCAGCTGGATGGCGACGCCGTCAGGGATTCCGGCCGAGTCGGTCGCCGCGAACAGCGACGACCGGATGACCGCCGACTTCAATTCGGTCCGGATGGCGATCTGCGCCCGTTGCTCGCTGGCGACCAGCGACTTGCCGACGCGCTCGATCCGGACCATCGCGTCGCGCGTGGAAAGAAAAGCGAGCCAGACCAGATCGCCCGTATTTTCCCCGTCAGCGCGGACTTCCGCGCTGACGATGGTGCCCGGGCGAAGCTGCTTCAATTCACGCTGGCGCAAAAGTTGCTGCGTGTCGCCGGCGCCGATTGCCAGCCGGGAAAGCAGCGCCGGCAGCGTGTCGCCGCGCTGAAAACGCTCTTCGCGTATGTAGGTTGCCGGCGCGGGCAGCAGCGCCTCATCGGCGTGGATCGAGATCGGCTCGAGCACCGCTGCTTTCGCGAGCAGCAGCTCGGCATCGGTTGTCGGCACCAGCGCGGCTACGGCCGCCACTGCGCCCGAGAGTGCGAATGCGGCCAAGCCTGCGGCACGCCGGAATGGTACGGCCGTCCTCACAACCCCTCCCCCATGGATCGGCTAGAATCCCTTGTTATTCAGATGCCTAGGAAGTGTATCACGCATGGCCGACGTAACTGAAGCGCTGGCGCGCATCAAGCGCGGTGCCGACGAGCTGATCGTCGAGGAAGATCTCGTCCGCAAACTGAAGACGGGACGGCCGCTGCGCATCAAGCTCGGCCTCGACCCGACGGCGCCCGACCTGCATCTCGGCCACACGGTGGTGATCAACAAGCTGCGCCATTTCCAGGACCTGGGCCACACCATCCAGTTCCTGATCGGCGACTTCACCGGAATGATCGGCGACCCGACCGGCAAGAACCAGACGCGGCCGCCGCTGTCGCGCGAGCAGATCCTGGCAAACGCCCAAAGCTATCGCGCGCAGATGTCGAAGATTCTCGACCCGGAGAAAACGCAGGTGATGTTCAATTCCGAGTGGTCGGACAAGCTGGGCGCAGAGGGCATGATCCGGCTCGCCTCGCGCTACACCGTCGCCCGCCTGCTCGAGCGCGACGATTTCTCCAAGCGCTTCAAGGCAGGGCAGCCGATCTCGGTGCACGAGCTGCTTTATCCGCTGATGCAGGGCTACGACTCGGTGGCGATGAAAGCGGACGTGGAACTCGGCGGCACCGACCAGAAATTCAACCTGCTGGTCGGCCGCGAGCTGCAGAAGGACTTCGGCCAGGAGCAGCAGTGCATCATGACCATGCCGCTGCTGGTGGGCACGGATGGCGTGGAGAAAATGTCGAAATCTCTCGGCAATTACATCGGCATCGACGAACCCGCGAAGGAGATCTTCGGCAAGCTGATGCGCATCTCCGACGAATTGATGTGGCGCTACATGGAACTGCTCTCTTTTGAGTCGATGGGGAAGATTCTTGCTAAGAAAAAAGCAGTTCAAGAAGGGTCGAATCCGCGCGATGTGAAATTCGATTTTGCAAAAGAAATCGTCGAAAGATTTCACGGAAATAATGCGGCACAACTTGCGGCAAGAGATTTCATTGCTCGCTTTCGTGAAGGCGCGTTGCCCGAGGACATGGTAGAGCACACCTTCAAGTCGCCCGATTCCAGCGGGCTAGGGGTGACGCAGACGCTTAAGCTGGCCGGATTCGTTCCCAGCATTTCGGAGGCGCAGCGCCTGATCGCGCAGGGCGGCGTCAAGGTGAATGGTGAGCGGGTCGAGGATCGTTCGCTGAAGTTCGAGCCTGGCGCCTCGATCGTCCTGCAGGCGGGCAAGCGCAAGGCCGCGCGGATCAAAATCTCGTGAGTGATCCGCAGTACGAGGTTTACGCGATCAAGTACGCGCACCATGCGCGCCGCGCGTCGGAGAACTTCATCGGGGGTGATCCGCACGACGGGCCGATGCCGCTCGACTATTTCGTCTGGCTGATCCGCGGCGCCGGGCGGGAGATCGTCGTCGATACGGGCTTCTCGGCGCCCATGGCGGCCAAGCGGCAGCGCGATCACCTGCGCTGCCCGGCGGAAGGCCTGGGTTTGCTGAACGTCGATGCGAAGAAAATCAGGGAAGTGGTGATCACGCATCTGCACTATGACCACGTCGGCAATTTCGACCTTTTCCCAGCGGCCACGTTTCATCTGCAGGATCTCGAGATGAACTATGCGACCGGCAGGCACATGAGCCAGCCGGTGTTCAGCGGCGCCTATGAAGTCGAGGAGGTGGTCGGCATGGTGCGCCGCGCCTACGCCGGCAGGGTGCGTTTTCATGACGGGGATGCCGAGCTTGCGCCGGGCATCTCGCTGCACCTCATCGGCGGCCATACCATGGGCCTGCAGGTGGTGCGCGTGGCGACGCGCCGCGGCTGGGTGGTGGTCGCCTCGGACGCGTCGCACTTCTACGCCAACATGGAGCAGGTGCGCCCGTTTCCGATCGTCTACAGCCTGGCCGACATGGTCGAGGGCTACGGCAGGCTGCGCGAGCTCGCCGACTCGCCGGTGCACATCATTCCGGGCCACGACCCGCTGGTGCTGCAGCGCTATCCCGCGCCGTCCGCGGCGCTGCAGGGGATCGTCGCGCGGCTGGACTAGAGATGGCCTGGGATTTCGATCTGCCGGTCGAGCGGCGCGGCACCTGGAGCACGCGCTGGGATCGCTACCCGGCCGATGTCATCCCGCTCTGGGTCGCGGACACCGATTTCCGCGCGCCGCCCTCGGTTCTTGAAGCAATGTCGCGCCGCATCGCGCACGGCGTCTTCGGCTACAACGCCCCGCCCGACGTGCTGCGCGATGCGGTGATTTCACGCCTGAAGCGGCTCTACGGCTGGCGGGTCGAGCCGGAATGGGTGGTCTTCGTATCCGGCGTCGTGCCGGGGCTGCACCTGGCCGCGCGCCACCTCACGCGCCCGGACCAGCATGCGCTGGTGCCGACCCCGGTCTACCACCACCTGAAGCGTTCGCTCGTGCTGGCGCAGCGCGCCCACAGCGACGTGCCGCTGGTGCTGCAGAAGGGACGCTGGGTGTGGGACGAGGCGTTTCTCGCCGCAGCCGTTAAGCCGGAATCCCGGCTGCTGTTCCTGTGCAACCCGCAGAACCCGGGAGGCACCATTTTCACGCGGCAAGAACTCGCCAGGCTGGGCGCGTTCGCCGAGAAGCACGACCTGATCATCTGCTCGGACGAAATCCACGCCGACATCCTGCTCGACCCGGGCAAGCCGCACGTGCCGATCGCGAGCCTCTCGCCTGCGGTGTCGCGAAGGGCCGTGACGCTGGTCTCGCCCAACAAGGCGTTCGGCTTTCCGGGAGCGGGCTGCGCCTTCGCGATCATCGAGGATCGCGAACTGCGGCGCGCGTTTTCAGTCGACCATCACGCCACGGTGCACGACGCTTCGGTGTTCGGCTACGAGGCTGCGCTGGCGGCGTACCGGGAGTGCGGTGCGTGGCTGGAGGCGCAACTGGAATACCTGCGTGGAAACCGCGACCTGGTGGAGCGCGAAATCGCCGCGGTCCCCGGACTGCAGATGGCGCATGTCGAGGCTACTTACCTCGCGTGGATCGATGCCTCGGGCCTCGGCGTAGCCGAGCCGTACCAGCATTTCCTGGAGCACGGCGTCGCAATGTCGCCGGGCGCGCAGTTCGGCGATGCGCGCTTTGTGCGGCTGAACTTCGGCACGCAAAGAGCCGTGCTCGAACGGGCGATGGAGAGAATCAGCTCCGCATCCAGGCAGAGCCCCAGAGGTTGAGGGTGCGCTGCTCGTGCGGCCAGGTGCGGAACCCCGTTTCCCGGGGCACGCGCTCCAGTTCGGCGGAAAACTCCACCTTGTGGCCGTCGGGATCTTCGATCATGAAGAACAGATTGTTGCCCGGACCGTGCCGGCCCGGACCCCACCAGAGCGGAATCCGCAGGCTCGCCATGCGGTCCCCCCAGTCGCGGATGTCGTTCCAGCTCGCGGTTTCATAGCAGTGGTGGTCCGGGCGCGACTCGGGCGCACGGAACGAGGCGAAGCTGTGGTGCTCGGGATCCGAGCGCAGGAACGCTGCGGCGACGTCATCGTTCTCCAGCACGCGGTCGGACTCGAGCATGCCGAGCGTATCGCGGTAGAAGCGCAGCATCTCCTCCAGCCGCGTGCTGGCGCAGACGAAATGCTGCAACCGCCCGGCCGTCCTGCTTTCGCCGGAGGACATCGAAACGGGGAGGCCGAAAACGACGCGCCGGCCGTCCGGATCGGCCATGGCGAATGCTCCCGGGGCGAATAGCGGCGAGGGCGAAGCTTCGCAGGAGGCTCCGTGCCGCTCCAGATCGCGGCGGTAGGCTTCGAGATGCGCCGCGTCGCGCATCGCAAGGGAGAAATAGGGCACTGCGCCTTTACCGCCTTTGCCGGCGATCATGAATCTGCCGGGCCCGGAAACCAGCCATTCGTCCGCGGCAAGCTGCTCGACACGGTCGCCGAGCAGGTCGCCGTAGAAACGGGCGAGCAGCGCCGGATCCTCGCTGTCGCGCCGCAGGTGATGCAGCGACGCCGGCCAGAGCGGAGCGGTCATTTCCGGTCCTTGTCGGTGGCAAGATCCAGCGCGGCACGGAGGATGCGCGCGAGATGCGGGTCGTGCACGCCGAGTTCGCGCATGTGCTCCAGCGTGTTGCGGATGTAGTCCACGCAGCGGCCGCGCTGGCCGATGCCCTGGGCGACCAGGCGCGCGCGGCTGGCCAAGTCCAGTTCGCCCACGAACTGGCGATGCGTCGTGTCGGCGACGAATGCGAGCGCACGGACGCGCTGCGATCCCTGCAGGCTGACCGAGACGAACGTCGGCAGGTACACGTTGTTCAGCATCTCGCGCTTCCACAGGGTATCGAGAACCACCCTCGCCAGACCCGCCTGGACGCGAAACGCCATGCCCCAGCAGGAGCCGCCGCGGCACAGGCCCATCACCAGGCCGGGCTGCTCCGGCGTGCCGCGGTAGCGGCTCGACAGGATGCAGAGCGCGCGGTGATAGCCGTGCGCACGCCCGGTCTTTCTTTCCTCATGCGGGAAATCCGGCGCCCACATCAGCGAGCCGTAGCCGAAGATCCAGAGGTCGCCGCGGGGAACGGTACTGAGAAACCGCTCGAGTTCCATCGTTGCGGCCATTATAGAATTCTCCGCTCAGGGAGCAGAGGGAGAATCGCCGTTGTCCGCGGAAAAACGCAGGCCCCCGATCGTCGGCCGCTACACGCGCGAGGAACTCTCGCTCGCCTCGCGCAACAGCGGCATGCCGCTGGAAGCGTTGCGCTATGACGTAACGCCCGCCGGCCTGCACTACCTGCTGATCCACTTCGACATTCCGGCCGCGGACGCTGCGACCTGGAAACTGCGCGTCGACGGCCTGGTTTCCAGGCCGCAGGTTTTCAGCGTCGCGGAACTGCGACGCAGGCGCGCCAAAACGGTGCGCATGACTATGGAGTGCGCCGGCAACGGGCGCGGCCAGACCGCGCCGCGCTACCCGTCCATGCCGTGGCTGGAGGAAGGCGTTTCGACTGCCGAGTGGACCGGCGTCGTGCTGGCGGATCTGCTCGACGAAGCCGGGGTCGCGAAGTCCGCGCAGGAGATCGTATTCCACGGTACCGACCGCGGGATTGACCGCGGCATCGAGCACGGCTTTTCGCGCAGCCTGACGCCCTCGGAGGCGCTAGGCGGAGACGTGCTGGTTGCCTATGAAATGAACGGCGATCCGTTGCTGCCGCAGCATGGAGCGCCGCTGCGCCTGGTGGTGCCGGACTGGTACGGGATGGCGAGCGTCAAGTGGCTCGAACGCATCGAGGTGATCGGCCGTGCTTTCGACGGCGTGCAGCAGGCGCTCAGCTATCGCTTCCGCAGCGTGCCGGGCGAGAAGGGCGTGCCCTGTACGCGCATGCGGGTGAATTCGCTGATGGCGCCCCCGGGGATTCCCGACTACTACGGCCGCAGCCGCGTGGTGGATGCCGGTCCGGTGGAGATTCTCGGCCGCGCCTGGTCGGGCAGCGGCGGCATAAAGCGCGTGGAATTTTCTGCCGGCGGCGACTGGCAGGAGGCGGTGCTGGCCGCGCCGGTTGGCGCACATGCCTGGCGGCGCTGGACTGCGCGCTGGAACGCGGTGCCCGGTGCCCACGAACTGCGTTGCCGCGCCACTGATGAAACCGGCGCCACCCAGCCGCTCGATCCTCCGTGGGATGTCACCGGATTCGGCAATAATGCGGCGCAACGGGTGGAGGTGGAAGTGCGATGAGCGGCAACGAGCAGACGTGGCCGGATGATGTCTTCCGGACGCTGAAGGAAGCGGAGGTGCGGCAGGTCGGCTACGTGCCCGACGCCGGCCACAAGAGGTTGATCGAGCTGTGCCTCGCCGATCGCGACCTGCGTTCGGTGGTCCTCAGCACTGAGGAGGAAGGCATCGGCCTTGCCGCAGGCGCGTGGCTGGGCGGCGCGCGCAGCGCGCTGCTCATGCAGTCGAGCGGCGTCGGCAACTGCATCAATGCGCTCGGCATGACGCGCGAATGCCGTTTTCCGCTGCTGATGCTGATCACCATGCGCGGCCAGTTCGGCGAGTTCAATCCCTGGCAGGTGCCGATGGGGCGGGCGACGCCCGGTGCGCTCTCGGCCATGGGCGTGGTGGTGCACGAGGCGAACAGCGCCGCGGAAATCGCGCCGACGGTGAATGCTGCGGCGCGGCTCGCGTACGGCAGCTACCAGGCGGTCGCGGTGCTGATCGCGCAGGGCGTGATCGGCATCAAAAGTTTCCAGGACCAGGCCTCGCGATGACGGCTGACATGAAGCGCAGGGACGTGGTCAACGCGCTGCTCGAGAAACGCGCCGGCCTGCTGGTCGTGGCCGGCCTTGGTTCCACCGCCTGGGACATCACCGCGGCGGGCGACTCGCCGCTCAACTTCCCGCTCTGGGGCGCGATGGGCAACGCCGGCATGATCGGCCTGGGACTCGCGCTCGCGCAGCCGCAGCGCCGGGTGCTGGTGATCACCGGCGACGGCGAAATGCTGATGGGGTTGGGCTCGCTGGCGACGATCGGGGTGCAGCGGCCGGCCAATCTCGCGGTGGTGGTGATCGACAACGAACGCTACGGCGAGACCGGGATGCAGGCGACGCACACCGCCTCCGGCGTCGATCTCGCCAGGGTGGCCGCGGCCTGCGGCTTCGCGTCGGCGAAGCAGGTACGCGAGCCGGGCGACCTGAGGACCTTGCGGGCGGCGATCCATGATGCGCCTGGGCCGCATTTCGCCCAGGTCAAAGTGGTGGCGGAGAAGTTGCCGCTGGTACTGCCGCCGCGCGACGGAGGGATACTCAAGTCACGGTTTCGGAAGGCTTTATTGGGGGAGGGGGCCGACCTGGACTAGGTCCCTGTCAACCGTCTGACGGGCAGCGCGTTATTCGCTCCGGTTCAGTTTCGAACCATGTCTATAGACCAGGAGAAATTGAAATGCTCAAGCAAAAACTGATCGTTGCGCTGGTTGCCGCGGCGTTTGCCGTCTCGGTCCAGGCTCAGGACAAGGGCGCGGCGAAATCCGCCGCTCCGGCCCCTGCTGCTGCCCCGGCGCCTGCTGCTGCTCCGGCGAAAGCCGATGCCGACAAGCCTGCCAAAAAGGCTCCGGCGAAGGCCAAGTCCAAAGGCACCAAGAAAAAAGCCGCTCCGAAGAAGGAAATGGCGAAGTAAGTTTCTTCGCCATGATCAAGGCCCCGCTCCGGCGGGGCTTTTTTTTGGACGATACTTGGGCCATGCGAATCCTGCTGACGGCGATACTGCTGTGCTGCGCGGCCAATGCAACGGCGCAGCAACTGAAGCCCTGGAGCGGCGGCACGACGCCGCCACTGGCGCTGGCCGACGTGGAAGGGCGCGCCTACCGGCTGGAGGACTACCGCGGCAAAGTGGTGCTGGTCAATTTCTGGGCGACCTGGTGCGAGCCCTGCCGCGAGGAGATGCCGTCGATGAACCGGCTGCGCGCATCGCTCGCCGGACGGCCCTTCGAGGTGCTGGCGGTGAACCTGGCGGAATCAGAATCGCGCATCCGGCGCTTCATCGAGCAGCTGCCGCTCGAATTTCCGGTGCTCATGGATCGCGACGGCGCCGCCGCGAAAAGCTGGCGCGCGCGCCTGTTGCCGATCAGCTTCCTGGTCGGTCCCGACGGCAGGATCCGCTATTCGGCGGTGGGCGGAATGGACTGGGCGCAGGACGAGGCGCGCAGGGCCGTGCTCGCGCTGATGCCGCCGCAGGATTTTTCTACTCAGCCTCGAGCGGGACTCCCGGCGTCGTTCCCGTGACGACGATGCCGCCGCGCCGGCCGGGCGCGACGCTGCCGTAGCGCGGCGCGAAAACTCCGGGCAGCGGCCGCCCTGCGGCGGGCGCGAGCCAGAGACGCAGCAGGTGGCGGTGACGCGCGGGCTCCGGCCAGTTCTCGAAATCGTTCCTCGAATGCAGGATCTGGTGGTTGTGCAGGAACTGCATGTCGCCGGGAAGGAAGGCCATCGAGAGATGGATCTGCGGGTCGTTCGCCAGTTCGTCCATCAGGTCCATGGCTTCGGCCTGCGCTCGCGTCAGCCGCCTCGCCTCGGGAAAATGCTTCTGCGCGGACTCGATGTATTGCCGCATGTAAATGCAGGTCAGGCGTCCTTCGTGCCGGTGATAGACCGGCATGTCGAACCAGGGCTGCATGCCCTCGGGCACCTCGCCGCGACGATCGGTGGGGAACGGCTCGAACAGCGCCGGCAGCAGATCGGGCCGGCGCGCGAGGATCTCGTTGTAGAGCGTCATCGAACTCGCAATGAAGCTCTCGCCGCCCGATTTCGCGGTCTTCAGGCACAGCAGGCCGACCACGTCCACCGAGTCGGTGTGGTATTCGAGCCCGCGGCTCGTCTGGTAGTAGCGCACCTTCGGATCGTTGATGTCGAGGCCCAGGTCCTTGACGTGCCCGAGCAGGCGACCCTTGGCGTTCTGTGAACGCGCCGCGCCCAGGTGGGAGCCGATGCCCATGTAGGCGATCGCCTGCTCCTCGCGCGCATAGCGTTCGACCGGAAAACCGCGCAGCATGGCGAAACCGCGGCCTTCCAGCAGTTCATCGAGAATCGACGCAAGCACGGTGCCCAATGCGGGCAGCGGAAAGGTAACGGGCGATATTCCGGCGAGCGGCGTGCCGCTTGCCTTGAACGCATGCACCGCGGCATCCAGTTCAGCCAGTTCCGCATTGTTGAACGTGCGGATCCAATCGGTACGCTGCTGCAGATCGCGCCCGTACCAGACGGACGGCCCTGAGGCCATGCTAGGCTTGTTCATCTATCCAAGAATACCGGCAGGAGCGCAATGAAACCATTCTTCGTGCTGTTCATTTCGCTCGGCATCGTCGGAGCGGCGCAGGCGCAGTATCCCTTGAAGCCGATTACCTTCGTCATTCCCTTCGCCGCCGGCGGCGACTCGGACCTGTCGGGACGCAACCTCGCGCAGCATGCGCAGAAGTACCTCAACAACCAGCCGATCGTGCCCGTGAACCGGGTCGGCGCCTCGGGCGTGATCGGCGCGATGGCGGTGCGCACCGCGCCGGCCGACGGCTACACGCTCCTCGTGGCGCGCATCGCGACCCACGCCGTGGTGCCCGCGCTGGATTCCAAGGCGCCGTACAAGTGGAACGAGTTCACCATGCTGTCGCTGATCGAGCTCAATCCCTACGTGTGCTTCGTGAAGTCCGATTCTCCATACAAGACCGCCGCGGACCTGATCGCGGATATTCGCGCCAATCCCGGCAGGCTGAATTACTCGACCGCGGGGATCGGCACCAGCCAGAACATGGCGGTGCAATACTGGCTGTCGCTTGCCGGGCTCACCAAGGACCACGCGGTCGGTATCCACTACAAGGGCGGCGGCGAAGTCACGACCGCCGTGCTCGGCGGCCAGGTGCATTTCGCGTGCAACAACGCGCCGACGGTAATACCGCACATCAAGGCGGGCGTCCTGCGCGGGCTGCTGGTCACGCCATCGCGCCTCCCCGAGCTGCCCGACGTCCCGAGTGCTCGCGAAGCCGGTTTTCCGGACATGGAGAAGATCGTGGGCTGGACCGCGCTCATGGGCCCGCCAGGACTGCCGAAAGAGGTCGTGGACAGGTGGGCCGATACGTTCGCGCGCCTTGCGAAGGATCCGGACTGGATCTCGGGCAACGCGAAACTCGGCGGCATCGCCGCGATCCGCTCTGCGGCGGAAACCGAGAAATTCGTGCGCGAGCAATACGAGCTGTACGACAGGCTCGTGACTGCGCTCGGCATCCGCCAGTAAGCCGGTGAAATTGCGCGGGGCGGACATCGTTGCGCGCGGCCTGGCGCGCGCCGGCACGCGTTACGTGTTCGCGCTCTCGGGCAACCACATCATGCCGGTGTTCGACGCCGCGCTCGACGCGAAGCTGCCGCTGCTGCACGTGCGGCACGAGGCGGCGGCCGTCCACATGGCCGATGCCTGGGCGCGCCTGACCGGCGAAGTCGGCGTCGCGCTCGTGACCGGCGGCCCTGGCCACGCCAACGCCGTGTCGGCGCTCTACACCGCGCTCGCCGCGGAATCCGCGATGGTGCTGCTCTCCGGCCACGCGCCGCTGAACGAACTTGGCAAAGGCGCGTTCCAGGAAATGGCGCAGGCCGAGATGGCGGCGCCGGCCTGCAAGGCCTCCTGGACCGTGCGCTCGGCGCAGACGCTTGGCGAAGACCTCGCGCGCGCCATGCGCATGGCGAAAGCCGGGCGGCCCGGCCCGGTGCACCTGTCGCTGCCCTCCGACCTGCTGGAAGCGGGGGTGGATACGGAGCCGCCGGCAAAGGAGAATTTTTTCCCCGAAGCCGTCGCTTCCGGCATGGATGAAGAAATTCTGGACGCGCTTCGGAAAGCAAACAGGCCGCTGCTGATAGCCGGTCCGGCGTTTGGCAATGCGCGCGGCCGCGAACGTCTTCGCGCGTTCGAACAGATGACGCGCGTACCGGCGATCGTCATGGAGAGCCCGCGAGGCGTGAACGATCCGAGCCTCGGCCTGCTGGCGGAAGTGCTCGCAGCGGCGGATGTGGTCGTGCTCGCAGGCAAACGGCGCGACTTCACGCTGCGGTTCGGCGCGGCGTTTGCGAAGAGCTGCAGGGTGCTCGAGGCGGACGCTGAAGTGAATCACCAGGCGGCGGGAACGGCCTGGCCGAAGAGCGCCTGGCTGGACGAAGTCCGTTCGGCGATCGCCTTCCGGCCCGCGCAATGGACCACCCTGGCGTCGAAGCCCGGCGGGCCGCTGCACCCGGTGGAAGTGGGTCGCGCGGCGCAGAAACTGCTGAACGCTCCCGGGGCAGTGCTGGTGGCCGACGGCGGCGAATTCGGACAATGGGCGCAGGCGACGGTCAGCGCGCCTCACCGTGTAATCAACGGCGTGGCGGGTTCGATCGGCGCCGCGCTGCCGTTCGCCGCCGCCGCGAAACTCGCCTTTCCTGCGGCCACCGTGGTGGCGATGCTCGGCGACGGCACCTTCGGCTTTCACAGCTCGGAAATGGATACCGCGGTGCGCTGCGAGCTTCCCTACGTCGCGGTGGTCGGAAACGACAGTTGCTGGAATGCGGAATACCAGCTTCAGCTGCGCAGCTACGGCGCTGCCCGCGCGCACGGCCTGGATCTGCTGCCGACGCGCTACGACCGAGTGGCGGAAGCATTCGGCGCGCATGGCGAGCACGTCGAGCGGCCGGCGGATCTTGCCGGGGCGCTCGAACGAGCCGCTGCGGCCGGCCGCGCCGCCTGCGTCAATGTCATGATCGAGCGCCTGCCGGCGCCTGTATTTCGCAGGCAGGACGCGTAAAATCGGGTTGTGATCCGTCCGAAGGAAGCGCAATGAGCGATCTCGACTTCTCGAATACTGCGCCCGTCAAGCCGCCGGCCCAGCCGGCGGCGCCCCCGCCCCCGCCGGTCTACAACGCCGCCATGGCGATGGAATTCTTCAAGTCGGCGGGCAAGCCCGAGAGTTTTCCCGCGGGCGCCACCATCTTCAAGGAAGACGACAAGGGCGGCGGCCTGCTGGGCAAGCGCGACCGCATGTATGTGCTGCTCCTGGGTGAGGTGGAAATGCGCGCCCAGGACAAGGTCATCGGCGCCGTCAGGCCGGGCGAAACCTTCGGCGAAATGGCGGTCATCGCGCAGGCGCCGCGCACTGCGACCGCGGTGGCGAAAATCGCCTGCACCGTGATCGGCCTGGACGACAAGCAGTTTCAGGTGGCGCTGCAGCAGAAACCCGAATTCGCCCTGATGCTGATGAGCATCATCAACAACCGCCTGCGCAGCACCATCAGCCGGCTGCACGCGAACCGCGCGCTGCACGCGGGCGAAGCGAAGGAATCCACGGTATTCGACAAGAAACTGGTGGCGGGACTCGCCAACCTGATGGCGGGCCAGGAGCCGGCGCGCTACGAAGCCGGCAGGATGATCATGCAGGAAGGCACCGGCGGCGCCTTCATGTACGTGGTGCTGGAGGGCCGCGTGGCCATTTCCATCAAGGGTGGGATCGTCGGCCGCGCCGGGCCCGGCGGCGTGTTCGGCGAAATGGCGCTGGTCGACCAGTCGACGCGCGCGGCGACCGCCACCGCCGAAACCAACTGCACGCTGCTTGCGATCAACCGCAACGCGTTCCTCCAGCTGGTGAAGACCAGCCCCGCCTTCGGCTCCTCCATTCTCGCCGGGCTGGCCGCGCGGGCGAAGGACATGGCGGTCCGCAACAAGTAGGAACTGGATCCCTGCACCCCGATAGATTCACTCGGGGCCAGGCTCCGCGGGGATGACGATTCGTTTACAGAACCTTTCCTGGGTTCATCAGGCCTTGCGGGTCCAGCGCGCGCTTCACCGCGCGCATCAGTTCCAGTTCCAGCGGGTCCTTGTGGCGGGTGATTTCCTCGCGCTTGAGCTGCCCGAGGCCGTGCTCGGCGGAAATCGATCCGTCGAGCGCCGCCACTTCGTCGTAAACGACGCGGTTCACTTCGGCGCGCTGCGCAAGCAGCGCCGCGTCGCCCACGTTGTAGTGCAGGTTGCCGTCGCCGACGTGGCCGAAGCAGTAGATCGCAGCCCCCGGATACGCCTTGCCCAGCGCCGCGTCGGCGCGCGCGATGAAATCGGGGACGCGCGATATCGCGACCGAGATATCGTGCTTGACGTTGGCAAACTGGGCTTCGGGGACGGATTCGCGGATGCTCCAGAGCGCCCGCGACTCGGCGTCGCTTTTCGCGACCACCGCATTGGTTGCGAGCCCGCGCTCGAGCGCATCGGCCAACCCCCGTTCCAGCCTCCGGCCGAGGGCGTCGCCGTCGCCGCCATCGGCGAGATCCACCAGCACGTACCATTCCCCGGGGCCCGGGAGAGGATCGCGGATCGCCGGCCGGTGCGCCAGGACTGCGTTTACGCAGCGGCGCGACAGCAGCTCGAAAGCGCTGATCCGGTCGCCGCAATACCGGAGCAGGTGGCCGAGCAGCCTGACCGCGCCATCCGGATCGCGGACCCCGATCCAGGCTGTCGCCGTCGCGGTCGGCAGCGGATGCAGCTTGAGAACCGCGGCGGTGACGATGCCGAGCGTGCCTTCGGCGCCGATGAACAGCTGCTTCAGGTCGTAGCCGGTATTGTCCTTGCGCAGGCCGCGCAGCCCGTTCCAGATGCGTCCGTCGGGCAGCACCGCTTCCAGCCCGAGCACCTGCTCGCGCGCATTGCCGTAACGCAGTACGTTGACGCCGCCGGCATTGGTGGAGAGGTTGCCGCCGATCTGGCAGCTGCCCTCGGCTGCGAGCGAAAGCGCGAACAGGCGGTCCGCAGCCGCCGCGGCGCGCTGCACGTCCGCGAGCACGCAGCCGGCCTCGACGGTGATGGCGTCGTTGAGCGCATCCAATTCGCGGATGCGGTTCATGCGCGACAGCGACAGCACGATTTCGCGCCGCGTCCCCGTCGGCACCGAACCGCCGGACAGTCCTGTATTGCCTCCCTGCGGCACGATCGCCACGCCAGCCTCGGCGCAGAGGCGCACCACCGCCGACGCTTCGGCCGTGTTCGCCGGACGCACCACGCCGACGGCAGCGCCGCGATACTGCTTGCGCCAGTCGACGAGATAGGACGCGGTGTCGCTGTCGGCGGAGAGGACATTTTTCGCGCCGACGACGGCGGCTAGCGCCGCGAGGAATGTGCTTTGCATGAGCCTTGACGCGGATTTTCCCACAGCTTAACTTGCAAGACGGATGAAACGACTGCTCATTTGCGCGTTGCTGATCGCAGCGCCGGCCATCGCGCAACAGCCGCAGCAGGTTCCGCCGCCGGGGCCGATCGTGGTCGGCGCCGTGATGCCGCAATCCGGCAACCTGGCCGACCTCGCCGCCGACCTGCGCAAGGCGCTGCTGCTGTGGCAGGAGGAAGTGAACGCCGGCGGCGGGTTGCTGGGACGGCGCGTCGAACTGCTCCTGCTCGATGACCGCTCCGAGTCCGGCGAAACGGGAAAGCTCTACCAGCAGCTGATCATCGAGCACCAGGCGGACCTGCTGATCGGGCCGCTCGGCTCGGCGGCGACGCTCGGCACTGCCGCAGTGGCCGAGCGCAGCCGCCGCGTCCTGATGAACGCGACTGGTTCTTCACGCCTGGTGCACAAGTCCGGTTTCCGCTACGTGTTCCAGTCCGCCACGCCGCTCGCCGCCTACGGCATGGCGGCTCTCGAACTGGCGCGCCGCAACGGACTGAAGCGCATCATGTTGCTGGCGCGGGACGAGCCCAATTCGCGCGAGATCGCGGTCCTGGCGCGTGAAAACGCGATGGCGCTCGGGCTGTCGGTGGCGGATGTCGAGGTTTACCCGGCCGGGGCCGACGTCTTCGCGCCCCAGGTGGCGCGGGCGAGGAGCTTCGGCGCCGAGGCGTGGATTGCGTTCGGACTGCCGCCCGATGCGGTCGAGATGGTGAAGAACCTGCGCAAACTGGGATTCGCGCCGCGGCTGTTCGTCGTGCAGGGCGCGGCCGATGCCGAGTTCGTCAAGCGGGTCGGCCAGGATGCCGAGTACGCGATCGGCATTTCGGCCTACGAACGGTCGGCCGCGACACGCGGCAATGCGCAGTTCGTCCAGGCATACGCGACCAAATGGTCCGCCGAACCGGGCCTGCTCGCGGCCGAAGGCTATGCGGCGGCGAAAGTTCTGGAGCAGGCGGTCCGGCGCGCGGGCAGCGTCGACCAGGAGAAACTGCGCGAGGCGCTCGGCGCGCTCGAAACCGAGACGCCGCTGGGCCCGTACAAGGTGGACCGCGCCGGGGCCCAGGTCGGAGCGCGGCCGCTGCTGCTGCAGATCCAGAAAGGACGGCGGCAAATCATCTGGCCGGAAACGCTCGCCACGGCGAAGGATCTGCCGTTTCCTCCCTGGGATGCGCGCAAGCCGATGAAATGATCGGCGGCACGGGCGGTACCGGCGGTACCAAAGCGGCGGCAGGCAATGTCGCCCTGCCGCTGCTCATCACGTTTGCAATCCAGACGCTGGTCGCCTTCGCGGTCTACAGTGCGCCGGTGATGGCGCCGGTGGCGGGCCCCGCGCTGGGATTCTCTCCCGCGGCGGTCGGCTATTACATCGCGGCTTCCTATCTCGGCAGCATGATCGGATCGGCCGCGGCCGGCGGCTGGGTGGCGCGCTTCGGGCCGATTCGCGTCAGCCAGGCCGCGCTCGCGCTGTGTCTCTGCGGCCTCGTGCTCGCGGCGAGCGCGTCGCCGCTGCTGGTGATGCTGGGCGGATTCGTCGTCGGCCTGGGCTACGGCCCGACGACGCCGGCGAGCTCGGCGATCCTGGTGCGAACGCCGTCGCGGCATTTCTCGCTCATTTTCTCCATCAAGCAGACCGGCGTCCCGGCCGGCGGCGCGCTGGCGGGCCTGCTGGTGCCGGGACTGATCCTCGCCATCGGCTGGCAGCGGGGCGCCTTGGCGATCGGCGCCGCCTGCCTCCTGGTTGCGCTGGCGATCGGCGCGGTGCGCGCACGCTACGACCGCGAACTCGATCCGCGCGCGCCGGTGTCGCTGCGCTCCGCCGTCGCGCCGGTGCGGCTGGTGCTGGAAGACCGGCGCCTGCGGCAGCTGAGCGTGACAGGCGTCGTCTACGGCGGCGTGCAGATCACCCTGGTCACCTAACTCGTAACCTTCCTCGTGGAGAGTTTCGGGCTGACGCTGGTCGCGGCGGGACTGGTGATGGCGGCCGCGCAGGTCGCGAGCGTAACCGGGCGCGTGCTGTGGGGCGTGCTCGCCGACCGTGTGCTCGCCCGGCGCACGATGCTCGGCCTGCTCGGCATCGGCATGGGCGTTTCGGCGCTGGTCGCGCTGGCCGCCGGACCCGGCTGGCCGTTATGGCTGCTGATCGCGTATGCGGCGGTGTTCGGCGCGACGGCGGTCGGCTGGAACGGGGTCTTTCTCGCCGAGGTCGCGCGCACGGCGCCTGCCGGTCGCACCAGCGAGGCCACCGGCGGGGCCCTGTTTTTCACTTTTCTCGGCGTGGTGATTACGCCGCCGCTGTTCAATGCCGTGCTGGCGCTCGCCGGCAGCTATTCAGTTTCCTATGCGGTGTTTGCCGCGCCCGCGCTCGCGGTGGGCGTCTGGATGCTCGCTACAATGCCCAAACCATGAGTTCTCTGACCGACATTCCGGACGGATTCCAACTCGACCAGCGCATCCAACCGCACACCTTCGGCGGACTAGTTGGCCCTTTCTATTCCAGGCGCCAGGGCAATGATCTTTCGCTCGGCTTGCGGATCGAAGGGCGTCATTGCAATTCACGCGGTACTTGCCATGGCGGGCTGCTCGCGACACTTGCCGATGTGGCGCTCGGTTACGCTTGCGCCCTCGCCGGCGACCCGGATGGGGGGAAGCGCAGCTTCGTAACGGTCGATCTGTCGCTCCAGTATCTGGCCAGCACACATCTGGGCGACTGGGTGCAGTCCGAGGTCAGGGTGCTGAGTCCCGGCTCGCGCACTGCATCAGCTGCAGGACACCTGCTCGCCAACGGCAAGCCTGTCGTCCGGATAAGCGCAAATTTCAGGGCAACGGCGGCCCGCAGTCCGGAAACAGAGAGCGCTTCAGGGAAATAGATGCGGGAGGTCATCCTTGCCCACGGCCTGTGGGTGCCGGGGATCGTGATGAGGCCGCTCGCCGCGCGGCTGGCGCACGCCGGGTTTTCCTGCCACTTGTTTTCCTACATGGGCTCGGAGCGGCCGCTGGAAGCGCACGCCGAGCGCCTGGCGCGCATGGCGCGCGATATCGGACCGGCGCATTTCGTCGGCCACAGCCTGGGCGGCCTGGTGGTGATGGAGGCGCTCAACCGCCATCCCGGGACAGCGGCCGGGCGCGTGGTGCTGCTCGGCACGCCGGTGCGCGGCTGCTATGCCGGCCGGCGTATCGCGCGCTACCCGGCGGGACGCTGGTTCCTGGGCCAGAGCGAGGACCTCTGGCGGGAAGGGCGCGCGGCACGCTGGACCCGGCCCGAGGCGCTGGGCGTTGTTGCCGGCTCGCTGCCGCTGGGGCTCGGCCGTATTTTCGGTCCGCTGCCGGGCGTCAACGACGGCGTCGTCAGCCTGGAGGAAACGTCCGTCGACGGCATGACCGAGCGCCTGGTCCTGCCCGTCGGCCACAGCGCGATGCTGGTGTCGGCGAGGACCGCCTCGCAGGTCGCGGCATTTCTTGCGCATGGAAAATTCAATTCGAATCATAGCTAGCCTGCTCGCGTCCCTTTTGCTGGGGGGCTGCGAGACGCTCGCCTACTACGCGCAGGCGGTCGGCGGCCAGATGTCGCTGATGTCGCGCGCGCAGCCGGTGTCGACGCTGCTCGCCGACCCGGCCACGCCTCCGGTGCTGCGCGAGCGGCTGCAGCTCGCCCGCTCGATCCGCGAATACGCGAGCAGCGAACTCAGGCTTCCCGACGACGGCAGCTACCGCAGCTATGCCGACATCGGCCGGCCCTACGCGGTGTGGAACGTGGTCGCGGCCCCCGAGTTCGCGCTGAAGCCGCAGCAATCCTGCTTTCCGATCGCGGGCTGCGTCGCCTACCGCGGTTTCTTTGCGCAGGCGGACGCCGAGCGCTATGCGGCGCAACTGCGCGCGGGCGGCAACGACGTCTACGTCTACGGTGTGCCCGCGTACTCGACGCTCGGCCGCTTCGACGATCCCTTGCTGTCGACTTTCATCCGCTATCCGGACGCGGAGCTGGCGAGCCTGCTGTTCCACGAACTGGCGCACCACGTCGTCTACGTGAAGGACGATTCGAGCTTCAACGAGTCTTTCGCCGTTACGGTAGAGCGCGAAGGCGTGCGGCGCTGGCTCGCCGCGACCGGGCGCGGCGAGCTGCTGCAGGGTTTCCTCGAGGGCCAGAAGCGCAACGCGCAGTTCATGGCGCTGCTGGACCAGGCGCGCGCGCGCCTGCGGCTGCTCTACCGGTCGAGCCTCGCGCCCGAGGCGATGCGCGAGCGCAAGCGCGCGGAATTCGAGACGCTGAAGCAGGCGCTGGCGCCGTATCCCAGGTTTTCCGGCGCCGAACCGAACAATGCGCTGCTGGCGTCCTTCGCCACCTACACCGAACTCGTGCCCGACTTCGAGCACCTGCTGCAGGAGGAGGGCGGCGACCTGGCGCGCTTCTACGCCAAGGTCAAGGCGCTCGCGGCCAGCGAACCGTCCCGGCGGGGCCCGTTTTCGGCGCCGGAGCGCTGACGCTCAGCTGAGGGGGATGTCGACGTTTTTCTTGAAGGCCGGCCGCGCGCACAGGCGCTCGAACCAGGCTTCCAGGTTCGGGAGCCTGGGCCGTTCCATCGGCAGCCGCAGCCAGCGTTGCACTTCGCAGCCGATCGGGATGTCGCCCATGGAAAACGGCCGCGCTACATAGAGCCGGTCGGCGAGCGCGGCATCGAGGATGCGGGCCATATCGCCGGATTTCAGGCGCGAGGCCTCGACCGCCTTCATGTCGCGCTTGTCGGCAGGCGTGCGGATCAGGTTCCAGAAGGCGTCGCGCACGCTGCTCTGGAACGAGAACGCCCAATCCATCCACTGGTTGGACACCGCGCGCGCGCGCTCGTCCATCAGCCAGAGCACGCCCTTGCCGTATTTCGCCGACAGGTAGCGCACGATCGAGTGCGATTCCCACAGGATGAAGCCGTCCTCGTCCATCGTCGGCACCAGGCCGTTGGGGTTCATCTTGCGGTATTCGGGAGTGTTCACCACGCCGAACTGCATGCCGGCGTCCGTGCGCTCGTAGGGCAGGCCGAGTTCCTCCAGGCACCACAGGGCCTTCTTCACGTTGACCGAGTTGGCCCGGCCCCAGATTTTCAGCATTTCGTCACTCCCCTAGAAGCCTGCGGCCTGGCCATCCCTGCGCGGATCGCTCGCCGCGAGCCAGCCGCCGTCCATCTTCCAGATCATCTGCCCGCTGCCGAACTGGTTGTAGTCGTCCACGGTGACGATGCGGTGGCCGCGCCCGCGCAGGTCCTCGACCACCGCAGGCGGGAAGTTGTCCTCGACGCTCACGTCCATGCCCTGCACCCAGCGGAAGCGCGGGCCGTCGCAGGCCGCCTGCGGGTTCTGGCCGTAGTCCGCGATGCGCACCATCACCTGCGCGTGGCCCTGCGGCTGCATGGTGCCGCCCATCACACCGAAGCTCATAACGGGCTTGCCCGCCCTGGTGACGAAGCCCGGGATGATGGTCTGGTAGGGACGCTTTTTCGGGCCGACGCGGTTCGGGTGGCCTTCCTGCATGACGAAGGTGGCGGCGCGGTTCTGCAGCGACACGCCGATGCCCGGCACCACCACGCCCGAGCCGAAGCCCATGTAGTTCGACTGGATCATCGACACCATCATTCCCGAGGCGTCGGCCGCAGTGAGGTAGACTGTGCCGCCCTGCGGCGGCTTGCCCGCGGCAAAGGCTTGTGCCTTGTTTTTATCTATTTTTTTTGCTCTTTCTTTTAAATAATCCTTGTTCAAAAGCCTTTCCGGCGGGAAAGGCATGTAATCAATATCCGCCACGTAGGCGAACGCATCGGCGAAGGCGAGCTTCACCGCCTCTATCTGGATGTGAAAGCTTTCGGCGGAATCCACCGGGATCGAGGCCAGGTCGAAATGCTCGAGGATGCCGAGCGCGATCAGCGCCACGATGCCCTGGCCATTGGGCGGAATCTCGTGGATGGTGTAGCCGCGGTAGTCGTGCTGCAGCGTGCCGACCCAGTCGGATTTGTGGGTGGCGAGGTCCGAGACGCGCATCGCGGCGCCGTGGGTTTTCGCGTGCGCCTCGATCTTCTCCGCGAGTTCCCCGCTGTAGAACGATGCGCCCTTCGTCGCCGCGATTTTCTCCAACGTGGCCGCGTGCTCGGGGAACTTGAACACTTCGCCGATTGCCGGCGGCCGGCCGCCCGGCATGAAGGCTTCAGCGAAACCCGGCTGCACCTTGAGCTCCGGCACCTGTGCGGCCCATTGTTTCGCGATGGTCGGCGACACCATGAAGCCTTCGCGGCCGTAGCGGATCGCGGCCTCGAAGAGTTTCTCGAAGGGCAGCTTGCCGAACCTGGCGTGCAGCTCGACCCAGGCCGAGACGGCGCCCGGCACGCTGACTGAATCCCAGCCGCGCACCGGCACCCTGCCGTGCCTGGCGAAGTACTCGGGCGACCAGCCCGCGGGCGAGCGGCCCGAGGCGTTCAGGCCGTGGAGTTTTTTTCCGTCCCAGACGATCGCGTAGGCGTCCGAGCCGATGCCGTTGGAAACCGGCTCCACCAGCGTCAGCGTGATGGCGGTGGCGAGGATCGCATCCACCGCGCTGCCGCCTGCGGCGAGCATCTGCACGCCGGCCTGCGCGGCGAGCGGCTGCGATGTGCAGACAACATTGCGCGCGAACAGCGGCTTGCGCGGCCAGTTGTAAGGGAATTGCCAGAAAAAGGGCATGCTCATGGCGTAATTGTAAGCGGCTCCGGTGCGCACGTTGCTCGCGGCGGCGGGCATTTCGCTACAGGAAACCGATGCGCCGGCGCTTCAGCGGCTCGGGCGGTGCCGTGAGTCGCCGGAGAGCGCCAAGGATGTGGCCGATGCTGCGATCGTGTGAGCCAATCTTGCGCTCCAGCTCGTGCAGACGCTTGGCGAATTCCCTGTGCGATGCGATGACTTCGCGCATGCGCACGAATGCCCGAACCACAAACAGTCCGACCTCGACCGCCCTCGGCGAATTGAGCACCGACGCCGCCATCAGCGCACCATGCTCGGTAAAGACGAGGGGCATTGCGGGTGAATACTTGAGCCGGCGAAGGTGGTCACAATTTGTGACCACCTGTTTCTTTTCCGCTGCCCGAAGCCGGAACGCGAGGTCGGCGGGGAATCTGGCGGAATTTCGCTTCACCTGCTGATTGAGCTGCCTGGTCGTAACGCCGTAGAGAAGCGCCAGATCGGCATCGACCATCACGCGCTGCCCGCGGATGGTGTGGATGCGATCCGCGATTCTCTCAACCGGACGCACGGTCGCTATCTCCTGAATCCGGCCTATCGAGCGGGTTCGTCATCCCGCTGCCTATCTCGCCAATTGGTTATCCATGCAGTACTGTAACGCCATGATTCCAGGAGGCGTTGACAGCAAGCGCAGGGCTTCAGGTCTAAGATAGGCCGCAATACTTCTTATGATTGAACGTTGGGCGTTCTTTATCACGATCACGTGTGCTGGGAGGATCAAAAATGAAAACCTTGCTTTTCGCTCTCGCTCTCGCTCTCGCACTCACCACTTTCATTGCGCCCTGCGCTGTCGCTCAGAGCGGCCTTGTCACCGTCCCGAGCAAGTATTCTGTCGCGGAGACCACCGACAGATTGGAGGCCGCAGTGAAAAGCGAACCTGGTTTCCTGATATTCGGACGGATAGATTATGTCGCCATAGCCGCGACACAAAGCGCCAAGATACGGCCCAGTCAACTCCTGCTCTTTGGTCGTGGTGGCGCCCTGCAATCTCTCCTTTCGGCAGCACCGACATTGGCCCTCGATCTGCCGCTCAAGGCGCTCGTGTGGGAAGGCGAAGGCGGCAAGGTATGAGTCAGTTACAACACCGCAGAATTTCTGAAAGATCGCCACTCCGCCCAAGGAGTCGACAATGTGCTGAAGCAAATTACCGAAAGGACGGCGACTTTTGTGAAGAAAGCGATCGACTGAGGTACATGCGATCGCCTAACTGGCGCTTCCACGAGGACGCGTGCCGACAAGCGTCGCGCGCCTGTGAAGCTGGACGTTAGGTGCGCATCGCCGGTCCATCTCACTGATCAAGCAGCGAGAAATGTAGTGTCGAAACTTCGTGTCCTAAGCTTCGCGACTTCCATCGATGGCTACGGCGCTGGGCCGAACCAGGATCTCCAGCATCCGCTCGGGGTGAACGGCCCAGAATTGATGGAGTGGTTTTTCCATACGCGCGCGTGGCGGAGCATGCACGGCCATGATGGTGGCGAGGCGGGAGTCGATAACGGAATTGCGGAGCAGGGCTTTGCCGGGATCGGGGCCTGGATTCTTGGGCGCAACATGTTCGGCCCTGTGCGAGGCCCGTGGCCGGACGATAGTTGGAAGGGCTGGTGGGGCGACGAGCCGCCCTATCACACGCCAGTGTTCGTGCTGACGCATCACGCGCGGGCGCCGCTCAGGATGGCGGGAGGGACGGAGTTTTACTTCGTCACGGAAGGCATTCACGCCGCTTTGGAGCAGGCCAGGGCTGCGGCAGGCGGTCGCGACGTCCGCCTCGGCGGTGGCGTATCCACTATCCGGCAGTATCTGCGCGCCGCCCTGATCGACGAGCTGCATCTCGCCATCCGGCCTGTCCTGCTCGGGTCCGGGGAGCATCTTCTGAACGGTATCGATATGCGCACCCTGGGCTATGAATGCGTGAAACACGTCGCCGGTGAACGTGCAACCCACGTTTTCCTGCGCAAGCGCGCGTGACCCGTCAGGCTAGCCAACTCGTCAGATGACGATGGCCGGGCCACTTCCCACATGGCTGGCCAAGATCGTCATCTTCATCGTCTTCGTCGGCGCGGGAATCGCGGGCTTCTTTCTCGGCAATCCGGTGCAGAAATCGCGCGCCAGCCAGGATGAAGTCTGCCGCGTTCGCTGCGCGGATCTGCACAAGTTCCACCGCCTGGTACCGGCATCGCAGTCCGTCCCTGGCGCGCCCGCCGGATACGACGGGCCGTGGAGCTGCGAATGCTATTGAGGCGGCTGAAGCGTCAGTGAGTGCTGCGGTGGCCGGTCGCGCGGTGCACGTAGAACGACAAGGGGGCGGACTCGATCATCACGGCCCCTGTCTTGTCCACCACGGCGGCCTGCAGTGTGTGCTGGACATTGTTTGAGGTCGCGGCCGCCTGCCAGTCGGCGTCGGTGATGGCGATCGCGTCGGACGCATAGGTCGCCGGCAGCGCGTTGCCGTCCAGGCTGACGCGGATTCGGTCCCCCAGGCGCGCGCGCAGCGCGGGCGAGAGCCCGACGGTGATGCCGAATCCGCCCGTGTTCGAGTGCACCGTGTCGCCGCCTTCGGGCAGCACGATGCTGATCGAGCGGTACGCGAACGGGGCCGCAGGCAACGGCGCCAGCTTCGGCACCGGCTGCTGATGGACCACGTTCGGCGGCGGCAGGTCCATCGCCTTTCCGCCCAGGGAGGGATCGTCGGAAAACACCGGCGCCCCCGACTTGTCCTTGGATTCGTATACCGTCTGCGCGGCCGCGGGCCCGCAGAGGGCCGCGGCCAGCGCGCCCGCGATGAGCCGGGTCGCCATGTCGCTCCCCTTTCTCATTCGAGGTTCAGCACCACGCGGCCGAGCACCTTGCCGGCCTTGAGGCTTTCCAGGATTTCGGTCACTTCGCCCGCCGGGCGCGTGGTGACGGGCGTCGGTTTGAGCTTTTTCTTCTTCGCCAGCGCCACCACTTCCTTCAGTTCCTGCAGGTTGCCGACATAGGAGCCGACGATGCCGATGGCGCGCTGCGCGAACGGCGGCAGCGGGTGCACCAGTTCGCCGCCGAACAGGCCGCAGATCACGTAGCGTCCGCCCTTCCTGAGCGCGGCGAGGCCGAGCGCGGCGGTGGCGGGCATGCCGACCAGGTCGATGGCGCCCGCGAGCTGGCCCATGGCGAGCGCCTGGAGTTTCTGCGCCGCGTCCGGCGCGCGCGAATCGAGAGCGAGCTTGGCGCCGAGCTTTTTCGCCGCCTCCAGCTTTGCCGGATCGATGTCGCAGGCGACGATGTTCTTCACGCCCCTGGCGCGCAGCACCGAAACGCAGATCAGCCCCAGGCCGCCGCAGCCGATCACCGCGACCCAGTCCTTCGGCCCCAGCGCCGGCAGCTTGGCGGCGGCGCTGTAGGTGGTGAGGCCGGAGCAGGCGAGCGTCGCGGCGAAGGCGTCGTCGATGCCGCTGGAATCGACGAGGTATTTCGGATCCGGCACCAGCACGTGGCTGGCGTAGGCGCCGGGACGGTTGACGCCGAGAAAGCGCGAGCCGGAAACGCAGTAGTTGTCCTGGCCGGCCTTGCAGACCGGGCACTTGCCGCAGCCGATCCACGGGAAGACGAGGCGCTTCTGGCCGATTTTCACGCCTTTTGCCTTCGGGCCGACCGCTTCGACAACGCCGAACGGTTCGTGGCCCAGCGTGAAGGGCGGGATGCAGCCGCGGTCCTTGACGTAGAAGCGCCTGCCGCCGCCCAGCTCGAAATAGCCGTCCCAGATGTGCAGGTCGGAATGGCACACGCCAGAGCGCGTGATGCGCATCAGCACTTCCGCGCCTTTCGGCTTAGGCGTGTCCTGCAAGATTTTCTGCAGCGGCTTTCCGTGTTCCAGGAATTGATAGCTGATCATGCTTTCCCCGATTCAGTCAGCGCTTGATCGATATCCCACAGGATGTCGTCCAGCGATTCGATGCCCACGGACATGCGGACCATGTCCGGCGTGACGCCCGCCTTCAACTGCTCTTCGTCGCTCATCTGCCGGTGCGTGGTCGAGGCCGGGTGGATCACCAGCGTCTTCGCGTCGCCGATGTTGGCGAGGTGGCTCATGAACTCCGCGGCGTCGATGAAGCGCTCGCCGGCGCGGGCCGCCGCCGTCCGGGTTTCTCCTTTTATGCCGAAATTCAGCAGCCCGGACGCTCCTTTGGGTAAATACTTTTGAGACAGGGAAAAATACTTGTTGTCCGGCAGTCCAGGGTAGTTCACCCAAGCCACGCGCGGGTGGCCCTTGAGGTATTTCGCCACCGCCAGCGCATTGCTGCAATGGCGGTCCATGCGCACCGGCAGCGACTCGAGCCCCTGCAGCAGGAGCCACGCATTCATCGGCGACAACGTCGGGCCGAAGGTGCGCATGATTTCCATGCGCGCCTTCATCGTAAATCCGAAATCGCCGAAGGTCTCGTGGAAGATGACGCCGTGATAGCCGGGCGAGGGCGAGGTGAATTCGGGGAATTTGCCGTTGCCCCAGTTGAATTTTCCGGATTCGACGATCACGCCGCCCATGGTGGTGCCGTGGCCGCCGATGTACTTGGTCGCCGAGTGCACCACGATGTCGGCGCCCCAGCCCAGCGGCCGGCACAGGTAGGGCGAGGGCACGGTGTTGTCCAGCACCAGCGGGATATCGTGGGCGCGCGCAATGCGCGCGGCCGCTTCGATGTCGATGATATTGATGAGCGGATTGCCGAGCGTTTCGGCGTAGATCAGTTTGGTATTGGGTTTTATGGCTTGTTCGAACGCATTCAAATTGTCGGGATCGACGAAGGTGGTTTCGATTCCCAGCTTCTTCAGGTTGACGCCGAGCAGGGTGTGCGTGCCGCCATAGAGCGTGGAGGCGGAGACGATGTGATCGCCCCCCTTGCACAGCGTGAGGATCGCGGTGGCTTCCGCGGCCTGGCCGGTGGCGGTGGCGAGCGCCGCGCGGCCGTTCTCGATCGAGGCCATGCGTTCCTCGAACACCGCCACCGTCGGATTGGAGATCCGCGAGTAGACGTTGCCGAAGGTCTGCAGGTTGAACAGGCTCGCCGCGTGCTCGGCGGAATCGAAAACGAAGGAAGTGGTCTGGTAGATGGGCGCGGCGCGCGCGCCGGTCGCCGGGTCCGGGATCTGTCCTGCATGCAGGCATAGGGTCTCGAACCCGAACTTGCGGTCGGCCATGCACGGATTCTACCGAAGGGAGTAGAGTTTTCGTCATGACGACGAAGGTTTCCGCTCCCGGAGCGGCGACGGGCCCGGTGCGTCTGCTTGTCGCCACGCGGAAGGGCGCTTTCATCCTGAAGTCGGATCCGGCGCGGCGCAGCTGGAAAACCACGGGGCCGAAGTTCCTCGGCCATGCGGCGCACCATTGCGTCCTCGATCCGCGCGATCGGCGCACGCTGCTGCTCGCGGCGCGCACCGGGCACCTGGGACCGACGGTGTTCCGCTCTCTCGATATGGGCAGGACCTGGAAGGAAGCCGCGCGCCCGCCCGCGTTTCCCAAGGCGGCGGAGGGCCAGAAGGGCCGCGTGCTCGATCACGTGTTCTGGCTCACGCCGGGCCTGGCGAGCGAGCCGGGCGCCTGGTACGCGGGGAGCTCGCCCCAGGGCCTGTTCCGCAGCGAGGACGGGGGTGTGAGCTGGGCTCCGGTGTCCGGCCTGAACGACCATCCGATGCTCGCGAAATGGACCGGCGGCGAGCAGGACGGCACGCCCGACGGGCCGAAGCTGCATTCGGTCCTGATCGATCCGCGCGATGCGCGCCATCTTTATGTCGGCATGTCGAGCGGCGGCGTGTTCGAAAGCCGCGACCAGGGAAAGAACTGGCAGCCGCTGAACGCCGGCTGCCTTGCCGACTTCCTGCCGACGCCTTACCCGGAGTACGGCCAGGATCCGCACTGCGTCCGGCTGCATCCGCTTGCGCCGGACATCCTCTACCAGCAGAACCATTGCGGCATCTACCGCATGGCGCGGCCCGAGGATCGCTGGGTGCGGATCGGCGCGAGCATGCCGAAGAAGGTCGGCGACATCGGTTTTCCGATGGTGCTGCATCCGCGCGATCCGGACACGGCCTGGACTTTTCCCATGGACGGGGGCACCGTATGGCCGCGCACCAGTCCGGGCGGCAGGCCCGCGGTCTACGGGACGCGCAACGCCGGCAGGACCTGGCAGCGCCTCGCGGCCGGACTGCCGGCGGGCCAGGCATGGCTGACGGTCAAACGCCAGGCGATGTGCGCCGACCTGCACAATCCGGTCGGAATCTACTTCGGCACCACGAACGGCGAAATCTGGGCAAGCCGAAACGAAGGTGCGAAATGGGCCTGCATCGTGCGCCACCTGCCGCACGTTTATGCGGTGGAAGCAGTGGAATTGCGGGCATGAAAGTGCTGATCCCGACGCCGTTGCGCTCGTACACCGGCGAGCGTCACGAAGTCGAGGCGACGGGACCGACCCTGGGCGCGATCCTCGAAGATCTGGACCGGCGCTTTCCAGGGATGCGTTTCAGAATGATCGACGAGCAGGACGCCATCCGCCGTCACATCCGCATCTTCGTCAATGGCGACCAGGTGCGCTCGCTGCGGACCCCTTTGCGCGCCGCTGACGAAGTCCTGATCGTGCAGGCGCTGAGCGGCGGCTAGCCGCGCTAGAGGGTGTCAAGCTACGCCGCGAGTGGCGTCACTGTAACGCGGACTTCGAGCTCCTGTTCGCCGCCGCCGAGGATCACGCCGCGCATCGGCGTGACGTCGTCGAAATCCCGGCCCCAGGCGAGCGTGACGTGGGCGTCGCTCACCAGGCAGTTGTTGGTCGGATCGAAGTCAATCCAGGAACCTGCCTCGCCCGCTCCTCCGGCGCGGTACACCGACACCCACGCGTGCGAGGCGTCGGCGCCGACCAGGCGCGGCTTGCCGGGCGGCGGTGCGGTGAGGATGTAGCCGCTGACGTAGCGCGCCGAGAGACCCAACGTGCGCAGGCAGCCGATCATCAGGTGGGCGAAGTCCTGGCACACGCCGCGCCGCTTGGCGAGCACTTCGCGCAGCGGGGTGGAAACGCTGGTCGCCTTGGGATCGAATTTGAAGTCGCCGTGGATGCGCCGCGTGAGATCGAGCGCCGCATCGACCAGCCTCCTGCCGCCGCCGAAGCTCGGCAGAGCGTAGTTCGCGAGGTCGCGGAAGCACTCGACGTGCGGCGATTCGAACAGGAACTCCATCGCCTCGAGCGCGTGCGCGCTGCCGGTGCGGCGCAGGAGCTCGCGCATCTGCTCCCACGGCGCATCGCTCGCAGGCGCCGACCTGGCAGCCACCGTTACCAGCGATTCGGCGCGCACCGAAAGCGCGGAGTGCGGCTGGGCGAGCACGATCTGCGTCACCGGGTTGCCGAAGTAATCGTTCCGCCCCGTGGTCTCGGCCGGTTCCGGCTCGATGGCGACGCGGTGCTGTTCCAGCGTCTGGAAACCGAGCACCCGCGGCGTCAGGTGCAGCAGCTGCTGCGACAGCACCACCGGCGCTTCGTAGCTGTAACGGGTTTCGTGGATGACCTGGTATTTCATTGCATGGCCGGATTACATCGCCGCATCACATCGCGAACGTCTGGCGGTTGACCTCGCCCACGTGGGCGAAGAAACGCAGTCCCAGCTGTTCCGACAGCCTGTAGCTCGCGGCGTACCACTCCTCCAGCAGCGTCGCCAGCCGCGCGCTGCCGTGCTGCAGGTCGGCGTCCGGATCGATCGCTTCCAGCGCCATCATCGCGCTGTCGAACCGCTCCTCGATGCCTTCGCCGTAGGCATCCTCGATCCTGCCAAGAAAATCGCGCAGGCCCTTCAGCTGGAACGCGATCGAGCGCGGGTTCGTGAGGTCGCGCACCAGCAGGTCCAGCACCGGGAGCCATTGCGGGCGCGCCATGTAGCGCGAGCGGTAGGTGATGCTCGAGTCGGCGAGTTCCAGCACCCAGGTGAGGTCGGCATCCGGCGGCCCGGCTAGCAGCTGCTGCAGCGCGCCGCAGAGGAACTGCAGCCGCTCGATGCGGCGGCCGATCGACAGGAAGCGCCAGCCGTGGTCGCGCGTCATGCCGTCCAGCGCGAAGCCCGAGAGCGTGATGAAGGCGGCGATGTCGCGGTCGAGCTCGGCGAGGGTGTCGGAAATGCTGACCGGTTTTGCCCGGCTGCCCGACAGGCGCCGCGCCATGTGGTTCAGCGTGCGCCAGTTGTCCAGCGACAGGCGCTCGCGCAGCTGGGAGGCGACGCGCAGCAGCTGCGCCAGGCTGCTGGCGAGGCCGGGCCGCGAGTCGTCCGCCACCGCGGCGCGCAGGATGCGCGCAACGGTCGCGTCGTCGGCGCCGGCTTCCGTCTCGGTGAAGACGCCGTTGTGCCGCAGCAGGCCGGTGATGCCGGGCCAGGCGCGCGCTCGCTCGGCCGGGGTCTCCTCGATCATGCGCACCAGCGCGATGCGCAACAGCCGCGCGACATCGTCGCAGCGCTCGGCGTTGCGGCCGAACCAGTAGAGGTTCTCCACCACGCGGCTGGAAAGGTTGAGGCCGGTGCGCACCAGGTCCTGGGCGCGCGTTTCGCGTTTGAGCAGGCTGAACTGGCTCACCGGGCCGGAGGACAGCACCCAGGTGTCCTTGCTCGAGCCGCCGCGCTGCATCGAGATCACGCGCGCATCGGGTCCGGTGGCCGCGCGCGTGAGACCGCCCGGCATCACCACGTAGCCGTCGGGGCTGGCGCAGGCGTAGACGCGCAGGCCGATCGCGCGCGCCAGCAGGTGGCGCGGCTGCGCCGGATCGCAGACCGGCGCCTGCGACAGCTGCACCAGTTCCTGCGCCACGTACATCTGCGGACGCGCGCTCAGCATCGCAGCGACGCTTTTCCTGCCGCGCGCATCCAGGTCTTCGCCGAACATCGGCTCGACGCGCATCTGCGGAAAGGCGCTCTTGATCACCACGCGACCCAGGTTGGCCAGCACGTCGGCGAGCGCCGCGGGCTCGCCGCACCACCAGGTGGCGACCGAGGGCATTTTCAGCGCCCCGCCCAGCGCGCGCTCGCACAGCTTGGGCAGGTAGCCGAGCAGCGCGCCGGTTTCCAGCAGGTTCGAGCCGAGCGCATTGGCCACCAGCACGTTGCCCCGGCGCACCGCCTCGACCAGGCCGCTGATGCCGAGCGCCGAGTCGCTGCGCAGCTCGAGCGGGTCGCAGTAATCGTCGTCCAGGCGCCGCAGCAATACGTGCACGCGCTGCAGGCCGGAGAGCGTCTTCAGCCAGATTTTACTGTCGCGCACCGTGAGATCGCTGCCTTCGACCAGCGGGATGCCGAGGTAGCGCGCGAGGTAGGCGTGCTCGAAATAGGTTTCGTTGTGCGGCCCGGGCGTGACCAGCACCGTGAGCGGACTGGCGCCCGCATTTTCCTTATCAACGGGCGCCCAGTGCGCGAGGCTGTCCCGCATGGTGGCGAAAAACCCGGCCAGACGCTGCACGTTCAAGTCGCTGAACAGGTCGGCGAACGGGCGCGAGATCACTAGCCGGTTCTCCAGCGCATAGCCCGCGCCCGAAGGCGCCTGAGTGCGGTCGTCCACCACCCACCAGCGGCCGTCGGGCGCCCGAGCGAGGTCGGCAGCGTAGTGGTGCAGCATCACGTCTCCTGGAACCCTGATGCCGTGGCAGGGCCGCAGGAAGCCCGAGTGGCCGTAGATCAGCGCCGGCGGCAGCAGGCCTTCCTTGAGATAGCGCTGCTCGCCGTAGACATCCAGCAGCACGCGGTTGAGCAGGGTGGCGCGCTGCGCGATCGCCGCCTCGATGCCGGCCCATTCCTCGGGAGGGATGATGAGCGGCAGCATGTCGAGTTCCCAGGGGCGGTCGGCGCCCTCGGGGTCGGCATAGACGTTGTAGGTGACGCCGTTCTCGCGCACCTGGCGCTGCACCCACTGCACGCGCTCGCGCATCGTTTCGGGCGTCGTCCCAGAGAGCTGCTCGAACATCCGCTGCCAGTGCGCGCGCGGCGTCTGCGCGGCCGCCAGCATCTCGTCGTAGCGGGCGGGGCCTGCAGCGTATGCGCTCAGCAGTTCTGGCATCATCCGCGGCGCAGGTTAGCACCCGCACCGTGGCGGTGCAAAAACGCCCGGCCCACGGTTCAACTTGCCGCGAGGATGGTGTTTTTGAGGATGGGAGAAATCTGGGTGGCCCAGCGCTTGCCGCTGAACACGCCGTAGTGCCCCACGCCCGCTTGCATGTGATGCCGCTTCATGTAAGGCCGCAGGCCGCTGCACAGGTCGTGCGCGGCGAGCGTCTGGCCTACCGAGCAGATGTCGTCGCGCTCGCCTTCCACGGTGAGCAGCGCGGTGCGCCGGATGGCCGCCGGATTGACGCTGCGGCCGTGACACTCGAGCATGCCGCGCGCGAGGTGATATTCCTGGAACACGCGCTGCACGGTCTCGAGATAGAAGTCGGCGTCCAGGTCGAGCACCGCGAAGTACTCGTCGTAGAACGCCTTGAGGACGTCGGCTTTCTCGCGCTCGCCGTCGGCGAGCATGCGGTGCATCTCGATGTGCGCTTTCACGTGGCGGTCGACGTTCATGCTCATGAACGCGGCGAGCTGCACGAAGCCGGGATAGACGCGCCGGCCGGCGCCGGGGTAGACGCGCGGCACGGTGGCGATGAGGTTGCGCTGGAACCACTCGATCGGCTTGGAGGTGGCGAGCTCGTTCACCTTGGTCGGATTGATGCGCGCGTCGACCGGCCCGGCCATCAGCGTCATGCTGGCGGGCTGCAGCGGGCTCGCGTCCTCGGCCAGCAGCGCCACTGCCGCGAGCACCTGCACGCAGGACTGGCAGACCGCGACTACATGCGCGCCCGGGCCCATCGTCTCGATGAATTTGACGATGTGGTCGATGTATTCGTCGAGGCCGAAGCGCCCTTCCGACAGCGGCGCATCGCGCGCGTTGTGCCAGTCGGTGATGTAGACGTCGTGCTCGGGCAGCAGCACCTCGACGGTGTTGCGCAGCAGGGTGGCGAAATGGCCCGACAGCGGCGCCACCAGCAGCACCCGCGGCTGGGGCATATCCACGTCCTTGGCAAAACGCACCAGGGTTCCGAATGATGTGGTGCATAAGGCCTCTTCGCGCACTGGAACGGTGCGGTCGCCGATCCGCACGCTATCGACCGCGAACGAAGGACGGCTGTGCGTCAGGGCCGTCTGCGCCAGCATTTCATAGGCTGCCGCGATGCCGCCCGGGCGGTCTCCGGCGCCGGCACCTGAGGCGAGCCGGGCGAGCCAGCTCCTGCCGTTGCTCGCCAGCGCCCGCACCGGGCGCATCAGGTTGTTGCAGGCTTCGTAGGCGGCATACAGCATGGGTGCTCGCTGGCTCGTTATTTGCGTTGTGACCTGCACATGGCCGAAGCCACACTCAAGATAAGCAGCAAGAACTATTCCTCGTGGTGCCTGCGCGGCTGGCTGCTGTGCCGCATGGCGGGGCTCGATATCGCGGAGGAGACGGCGCCGATGGACGATCCGTCCACCCGGGCGGAATTGCTGCTGTTGTCGCCGTCGTTCCTGGTGCCCTCGCTCACGCATGGCGACGTCAGGATGTGGGACACGCTGGCTATCGCCGAATACCTGAACGAATTAAATCCCGGTGCGGGGCTGCTGCCCGCGGACCGCGCGGCGCGCGCGCACTGCCGCTCCATCTGCGGCGAAATGCACTCGGGTTTCGCCAACCTGCGCTCGGCGCTGCCGATGAACCTGAAAGCGCATTTCCCCGCCTACAAGGTCTGGGCCGGCGCGCGCTCGGATATCGGGCGCGTGACCACGATCTGGCGCGAGTGCCTGTCCGCCTACGGCGGCAGCTTCCTGTTCGGCGGCGCGACCACGGCCGACGCGATGTACGCGCCGGTCTGCGCGCGCTTCCTCACCTACGACGTCGCGCTGGATGCCGACTGCGCCGCCTATTGCGCGCGCATCATGGGCTGGGCGCCGATGCGCGAATGGATCGAGGCCGCGCTGAACGAGCACGAGCAGGTGGACGAGCTCGACATGGATTTCTGAGTGGCGCCGCTACGCCGGCGGGCGCACCGCTAGGCGACCCGGCGGCTGCGTCAGGGTCATCAGGATGTCTGCATACCAGGCGCAGTTGAGGTCCAGCGCTTCGTCTTTCTCGACGTCGCGGTTGGCGATGTCGAGCCGGCTGGCGTGAATGCCGAGCAGACGCCAGGCAAGGTCGGCGCGGCCGGCGCGCGGCGCGGTTTCGCGCGTGACGACCGGCGCGCCGCTGGTGCCGCGGTGCAGGCGCGCGTCGGTGAGGAAGTAGCCCTTGCCCTGGAAGCGGATGCCGAAGGCCGAGGCGATCGCGGCCTGGCGCGCCACCGGCAGGCGGTGCAGTTCGTCGTGCACGCCCAGCGGGAAACCCACGATCAGCACCGAGGCGCCTAGTTCCACCTGCTCGAGGCGCTCGACCAGGTGCGCGGGCGTGAAGGCCTGGAACCACAGCGTCTTCGGCAGCACGGCGCGTTCCAGCTCCAGCGCCACGACGTCCACGGGGCCGGCCGAATCGAAGCCTTCGAGCCAGATCGATTTGCGATCCTTGTAGAGCGGGATCGAGAAGCCCACCGTGTCGGCGGCGTTCTCCGGATCGACGTGCAGTTCGATCTCGAGCCGGTCCGGGAAATGCTCGCTCGGTTTGTCCAGCACCACGTGGCGGCTGGTGATCAGGTAGAGGCGCTTGTCGCGCTCGAAGAAGAACCCGGTCGCGTTGGTCAGCGTCTTCTCGCCGAGCATCGTGGTGACCCGCGTAACCGCGAGCAGCAGGGCTTCGATCATCCGTGTCCCATGGTACTAGCCATCGAGGCGGATGCGCTCGATATTTCCCGACAGCGTGGCGCCGCCGATGGACAGGAACAGATGCCGGTCCGTCACCGACAGGTCGAAGGCTACGCGCCGCTCCAGCCGCGCCGCGAACCCGGCGAGGAACTCGCGCTCGAAAGCGTAGATTTCGAGCGCGCCCGCGCGGTGGATTTTTTCGCCCGCGAGCTGGCGCAGCATCAGCGCCGGCGCGCGGTGGGTGTAGAGCGCGACGCGCGGCGCTGCCTTGCTCGCCTTGTGCAGCCGCGCGGCGTCGGGCGAGCCTACCTCGATCCAGGACTGGATCACGCCGGTCAGGTCGCGCACCGCGATCACGGGTTCGCCGGGACTGGACAGGCCGCGCGAAAAGCTGATGCCTTCGGCGAATTCCAGGCAGTAGGCGAGCACGCGCGTGGCGAGGTATTCGACCGACTCGGACGGGTGGCGCGCCACCTTCAGCTGCAGCGTTTCGTAGACCGAGCGGTCGACGTCGGAGAGCCCGATGGCGAAATTGTAGATCGTCGCGCTTAGCGCCATGCGCGCGGCGTCAGATCTGCTTGCGGTACTGCACGAAGCCGGAGCGCTCGGCGACCTTGTCGTAGAGCTTCATCGCCGTCAGGTTGGTTTCGTGCGTCATCCAGTAGACGCGCGGCGAGCCCGCGGCCTTCGCGGCCGCGTACACGGCCTCGATCAGCGCGCGGCCGACGCCCTTGCCGCGCGTGGTGTCATCCGTGTACAGGTCCTGCAGGTAGCAGACCGGCGCGATCATCGCAGTGTTGCGATGGAACAGGTAATTGACCATGCCGACAAGCTTTCCTTGCTGCTCGGCCACCATCGAACGCATCGGTTCGTAGGCGTCGAAGAAGCGCGCCCAGGTCATCCGCGTGACCTCGGCCGGGATCACGCGCTCGTAGAAGCGGTTGTAGCCTTCCCACAGCGGCGCCCATTGCGGGAAATCCGCGGCAACGACCGGACGAACGGACATCGGACCTGGCATGGCGGCTCCTCGGTTTGCGCGCGCCGCTAGCGGCGCAGGTCGAGCGTAAACGGAAAATTTGGATTGCGCTCTTCGGGGCGGACGGCGATGCGGCCCGGGGTGTGGGCGATGCGGGAGAAGCGCGCCAGGCGCCGGCCTTCGGCGGCGTAGGCGTTGACGGGGAAGTCGGCATGGGCGCGGCCGCCGGGATGGACGACGTGGTACTGGCAGCCGCCGAGCGACTGGTTCATCCAGGTGTCCACGAGATCGAAAGTGAGCGGCGCCTGCACGCCGATGGTCGGGTGCAGCGCGGAGTAGGGCTGCCAGGCGCGGTAGCGCACGCCTGCGACGTATTCGCCGACGTTACCGGTGGGCTGCAGCGGAATGGCGCGGCCGTTGCAGGTGAGCACGTGGCGCTCGCCGATCATGCCGGTGGCGCGGATCTGCAGGCGCTCGACCGAGGAATCGACGTAGCGCGCGGTGCCGCCGGCGGCGCTTTCCTCGCCGAGCACGTTCCATGGCTCGAGCGCGCTGCGCAGTTCGAAGCGCGCGCCGCGCGCGCTGAATTCGCCGATGCGCGGGAAACGGAATTCGAAGTGCGGAGCGAACCATTCGGCCTCGAGCGGGTAGCCGGCTTCGGAGGTTTCGTGGACCAGGTCCTCGAAGTCCTGCCAGACGAAGTGCGGCAGCATGAAGCGGTCGTGCAGCTCGGTGCCCCAGCGCACCAGTTTGCGCGGCCGGTAGGGCTTGTGCCAGAAGCGCGCCACGAGGGAACGCAGCAGCAGCTGCTGGGTCAGGGACATCCGGGCGTGAGGCGGCATTTCGAAGCCGCGCAGCTCGAGGAGGCCGAGGCGCCCCGTCGGACCGTCCGGCGAATACAGCTTGTCGATGCAGAATTCGGCACGGTGGGTGTTGCCGGTGGCGTCGATGAGCAGGTTGCGGAACAGCCGATCGACCAGCCAGGGGGGCGTTGCAACGTGCGTTTGTTTTTCCAGTTCTTTAAAAGCGATTTCAAGCTCGTAAACGGAATCGTTTCTGGCTTCATCGACTCTCGGGTGCTGGCTGGTCGGGCCGATGAACATGCCGGAGAACAGGTAGGACAGCGCCGGGTGGTTGTGCCACCAGGCGACCATGCTGGCGAGCAGGTTCGGCCGCCGCAGGAACGGCGAATCCGCCGCCGTCGGCCCGCCCAGCACGAAATGGTTGCCGCCGCCGGTGCCGGCGTGCCGGCCGTCGAGCATGAATTTCTCGGTGGTGAGCCGCGTGTGGTGCGCGGCGTCGTAGAGGAAGGTCGTGTTGTCGACCAGCTCCGTCCAGCTCTTCACCGGGTGCACGTTCGCCTCGATCACTCCCGGGTCGGGCGTGATGCGCATCGCCTCCAGGCGCGCATCGCGCGGCGGCTCGTAGCCTTCGAGGATCACCGGAATCTCGAGTTCGGCGGCGGCGGCCTCGACCGCGGCGACCAGTTCCAGGTAATCCTCGAGCGCGCCTGCGGGCGGCATGAAGATGTAGAGCACGCCGTTCCTCGGTTCGGCGCAGATCGCGGTGCGCGTGATCCACGCCGCGGACTCGAACGGCCCCGGAACGCGGCTGGCAGCCACTTTGTCCGTTGGCGCCACCGCCTGCAGGACGATTTTCGACCGGCGCGGCAGGACATGCTGTTTCTGGAACGGATCCGGCGCGTGCAGCCGCGGCTGGTCGACGGCGGACGCCCAGGGCAGCGAATCGAGCGGCAGGCGCAGGCCCAGCGGCGAGTCCCCGGGCACGAGGTAGCAGCGCTCCTCCCGCAGGAACCATTTGCCCGAATGCCACCGGTTGTTGTTTTTGGAAACCGGCAGCACGTGCCCGGCCGTCTTGTCCAGCCCCCGGTGGAAGATTTTGCGCATGCGCGCGCGTTCCAGCGGATCGTCGAGGCGCGAATCGAACGGATCCACGTTCGCCGGCAGCTTGCGCTCGCGCCACAGGTAGTACCAGGTGTCCTCGAAGGCGGGAAAGACGAACGCCGGATCGAGACCGAGCTGCGCCGCCAGCATGCGCAGGAACAGCGCGGCCTGCTCTTCGGTGGCGTTGTTGTTTTCGGCGCTCTCGTCCGCGATCAGCGCCGGGTCGTTCCACACCGGCTCGCCGTCCTTGCGCCAGAAGCAGGACAGCGACCAGCGCGGTAGCGGCTCGCCGGGGTACCACTTGCCCTGGCCGAAGTGGAGCAGGCCCCGGGGCGCGTATTTCGCCTTGAGCTTCTTCAGCAGTTCCGTGCCCAGCCTGCGCTTGTCCGGCCCCATCGCCTCGGTGTTCCATTCGGCGCCGTCGCGGTCGTCCGCCGAGACGAAAGTCGGCTCGCCGCCCATGGTGAGCCGCACGTCGCGCGACTGCAGCTCGGCGTCCACGCGCAGGCCGAGCGCGTCTATCCGCGCCCATTGCTCGTCGGTGTAGGGCTTGGTGACGCGCGGCGCTTCCCATATCCGGTCCACGCGCATGTGGTGCGTGAATTCGACTTCCGCTTTCTCGGTGGCGCCCGTGACCGGCGCCGCGCCCGAGGGTTCGGGCGAGCAGGCGAGCGGGATGTGGCCTTCGCCCGCGAACAGGCCGGAGGTCGCATCCAGGCCGACCCAGCCCGCGCCGGGCAGGTAGGCCTCGCACCAGGCGTGCAGGTCGGTGAAGTCGTGGTCCGTGCCGGACGGGCCGTCCAGCGATTTGACGTCGGGCTTGAGCTGGATGAGATACCCGGAGACGAAACGCGCCGCGATGCCGAGGTGGCGCAATAGCTGCACCAGGAGCCAGGCGGAATCGCGGCAGGAGCCGCTCGCGTTGGCGAGCGTTTCTTCCGGCGTCTGGATGCCGGCTTCCATGCGGATCAGGTACCTGATGTCCTTCGCCAGGCGCAGGTTCAGCGCGACGAGGAAATCCACCGTGGGCGCCGGCGTGCGCGGGATCGAATCGAGGTAGCGCTTGAAGCGCGGCGATGCGGCAGCGCGGACAAGATATGGCGCCAGTTCGTGCAGCTGTTCCTCCGCGTAGCGGAAGGGAAATTTGTCCGCGCGCGGCTCGAGGAAGAAATCGAAGGGATTGATGACCGACATCTCGGCCGCCAGGTCCACCTCGATCTTCAGTTCGCGCACCGGCTCCGGAAACACCAGCCGCGCCAGCCAGTTCGACTGCGGATCCTGCTGCCAGTTGATGTAGTGCCCGGCCGGCGACACGCGCTGCGAGTAGGACAGCACCGGCGTGCGCGCGTGCGGCGCGGGCCTGAGGCGCACCACCTGCGGCCCGAGCATGATCGGGCGGTCGTAGCGGTAGTGCGTGACGTGGCTCAGTACGACGTGGATGGACACCGTTTTCCCTCTCAGGCGCTGCCGAGGTAGGCGCGCTGAATGCGCACCGCGAGCTCGTTCATGTCGGCGATGCACTCGGTCAGGTATTCGTGCAGCCCGTCGCGGAAAATCTCCTCGATGTCGGCGTTGGTGAGCCGCGCGTGCAGCTCGCTCGCCAGGCGCTTGGCGGCGCGGTCGTGGCCCTCGATGCGCTCCATCGCCTGCGTCACCTGGTCGAAGCAGGCGGCGAGCGACCTCGGCATGCGGCGCTCGAGAATCAGCAGCTGCGCCACCTTTATCGGGAAAATCTGGTCGCGGTACAGCGTGAGATAGGTCTCGAAGGAGGACACCGAGCGCAGCAGCGCGGTCCACTGGTAGTGGTCGAGCGCGCCGCCGACGTCCTTCACCGAGGGCAGGTGGACGTGGTATTTCACGTCGAGGATGCGCGCGGTGTTGTCGGCGCGTTCCAGGAAAGTGCCGAGGCGCGAGAAATTGAACGCGTCGCCGCGCATGATGGTGCCGTAGGTGACGCCGCGGAACAGGTGCGAGCGGTCCTTCACCCAGTCGAAGAACCTGGTCGCGCCGGCGCCCGCGATCTCCGAGCGCCGCACGCGCCGCATCTCGAGCCAGGTGGTGTTCAGGGACTCCCACATTTCGGAGGTGATCTGCCAGCGCACGGCGTGGCCGTTCTCGCGCGCGCTGCGCAGGCAGCTATAGATCGAGGAGGGGTTGTCCGGATCGAGGGCGAGGAAATCCACCAGCCCCTGCAGCGTGACCGGCTTTTTCTGCTCGAAGTAGCGCTCGGCGCTGTCGGTGATGGTGAGCGGCGCCAGCAGGTTCTGCTCGCGTGTTTCCCTGGTGCCGAAAAGGACCATGTTGGAAGTCACGCCGAGGATGCGCGCCATGTTCTCGGCGCGCTCGATCTGGCGGCTCATCCAGTAAATGCGGTCGGCGACGCGTGACAGCATCTATTCCACTACCCAGGTGTCTTTGGTCCCGCCGCCCTGCGACGAGTTGACGACGAGCGAGCCCTCCTTGAGCGCGACGCGCGTGAGTCCTCCCGGCACCAGCTTCACCTCCTTGCCCGAGAGCACGTAGGGCCGCAGGTCGACGTGGCGCGGCGCGACGCCGCGCTTGACGAAGGTCGGGCAGGTGGACAGCGACAGCGTAGGCTGGGCGATGTAGTTGCCCGGATTCGCCTTGAGCAGCTTGCGGAATTTCTCCCGTTCCGGCCTGGACGCCGTCGGCCCGACCAGCATGCCGTAGCCGCCGGAGCCCTGCACCTCCTTCACCACCAGGTCCGCGAGGTTCTCCAGCACGTGAGCGAGGTCTTTCGGCCTGTCGCAGCGCCAGGTCGGCACATTGGAGAGGATGGGTTCCTCCTTCAAGTAGAAGCGGATCATGTCCGGCACGTAGAGATAAGTGGACTTGTCGTCCGCGACGCCGGTGCCGACCGCGTTGGAGAGCGCCACATTGCCCGCGCGGTAGGCCGCGAACAGGCCCGGCACGCCGAGCATCGAATCCTTGTTGAAGGCGAGCGGATCGAGGAACGCGTCGTCGATGCGCCGGTAGATCACGTCGACGCGCTGCCGGCCGCTCGTCGTGCGCATGTAGACCGTGTTGTCCTTGACGAACAGGTCGGCGCCCTCGACCAGCTCCACGCCCATCTGCTGGGCGAGGAAGGCGTGCTCGAAATAGGCGCTGTTGTACTGGCCGGGCGTCAGCACCGCCACCACGGGGTCCCGTGCGCGCGGCGGCGCCGAGGCGCGCAGCGTTTCCAGCAGCAGTGCCGGGTAGTGCTCCACCGGCAGGACGGTCTGCCGCTCGAACAGTTCGGGAAAGAGCCGCATCATCATCTTGCGGTTCTCGATCATGTAGGACACGCCGGAGGGCGTGCGCAGGTTGTCCTCGAGCACGTAGTACTTGCCGTCCGAGTGGCGCACGAGATCGATGCCGGCGATGCTGGAATAGACGCGGTTGGGCAGGTCGACGCCGCGCATCTCGTTCTCGAAGCCGCTGTTCTTCAGCACCTGCTCCGGCGGGATCACGCCCGCCTTGAGGATCGCCTGCTCGTGGTAGATGTCGTGCAGGAAGCGGTTCAGCGCATCGACTCGCTGCTTGAGCCCCTTTTCGAGGGCCGTCCACTCCGCGATCGGGATGATGCGCGGAATGGTGTCGAACGGGATCAGCCGCTCGGCACCTTGCTCGGCACCGTGCGCATCGCCGTAGACGGCGAAGGTGATGCCGACGCGGTGGAAGAGGAGGTCGGCCTCGCGGCGCTTCTCCGCCACGCGCCTGGCGGGAGTCGCCGCCAGCCATTCGGCGATGGGGCTGAAATGCGCCCGCACCCGGCCGTCGGCGGAGCGCATTTCGTCGTATTTTTGTCGGCGTTCCAAGCGGAGTTCCCCCTTAGGAACGAGCAAGACACATGCCAGGAAACGCTGTCAGTACCTACTTTATCAGCTCAGCGGATCGTCCTGCGGGTCTGGGTTCGGCTTGACCACCGCACGCCGGTACTCCGAGGGCGGGATGCCGACCTGCTGCTGGAAAAAACGGGTGAAATTCGACTGCGCGGAGAAGCCCAGTTCGGCCGACACTTCGGCGATCTTGGAACTGCCCGTGGAGAGCTTGGAGATCGCCGATTCGACGCACAGCATGTCGAGGTATGAGCGCGGCGAACGCCCGGTGCTGAGCTGGAACAGGTCGTAGAAGCGCGAGCGCGACAGGCCGACCTGGCTCGCGAGCTCGTTCATGTTCACTTCCTTGTTCGGGTGCGCGCGCAGCAGCGCCAGCGCCTTGCGGATGCGGTTGTCGGCGAACGGCGAGCCGCGCCAGAGGCGGGCGCCGGACTGCCGCCGCGCGAGATAGGTCTCCACGATCGACAGCATCAGCTCCTGCAGCATGAATTCGAGCCGCTCGTGCGACAGGAACTGGTCGTTCAGCACCTCGACCGCCAGCGTGTCGGCGAGCTGCCGGATGCGATGCGTGATCGACTCGACCGCCGAGGCGAAGGGCCGGCTGGCGGCATTGAACACCGCGGGAAAACCGCCGTAGAGCCAGTCGCTGGAGGCCTGGAACACCAGGAGCTGCGCGCTCGATCCGGCAGCCACCATTGCCTGGCTGGCGACCCCGGGATTGAAGAACAGCAGGTTGTCGCGCGCCAGGCGCAGCGGCTCGCCATCGACCTGAAAATCCAGGTCGGCGCCTTCCTGCTTGATCACGATCTGCGGCGCGATCGCCGTTTGCAGCGCTTCGCCGGCCGCAGCCTCGATCAGCTGCAGCCGCCCGAAACTGCCGTCAAATACCCTGATGGGGCGGGCCATGCTGCAAGCTTAATGTCAGGAAGCGAATATAGCTAGTAGGCCAGCCAGCGGGGCCTTTTGGCCGAAATGACCCGGGTATTGACCCCCACCCAGTTGAGGCCGCCGAACAGGCGGGCGTGCTCGATTTTCACGCAGTGGTCCATGACGGTTTCCAGCCCGGCCTCCCGAGCGAGCGCCGCCGCTTCCTCGTTTATTACCCCCAGCTGCTGCCAGAGAACGCGGGCGCCGATCGCGATCGCATCGCGCGCCACCGGCAGCACGTCGGCGGTCTTGCGGAACACGTCCACCAGGTCCACCTTCTCCGGGATGTCGCGCAGCGACGCGTAGCATTTCTGCCCCAGCACTTCCGGGTATTGCGGATTGACCGGGATCACGCGGTAGCCGTGCTCCAGCATGTACTTCGCCGCGAAGTAGCTCGGCCGGTGCCAGCTCGCCGACAGGCCGACCACGGCGAGCACGCGGCACTCTTTCAATATGCGGCGCAGCGTGTTGATGTCGTCATGCATGCCGCTACTATAATCCAGCCTCCGAAGGAAAACGCGCGAGGGAGGACCAATGTACGTCGAGGAGCGCATTTACACGCTGCAGGTCGGCAAGGTGGCGGAGTATTTCAAGAATTACGAGCAGTTCGGTATGCAGGTGCAGTTGAAGCATCTGCCGAACCTGGTGGGCTACTACACCACCGAGGTGGGCGAGCTGAACCTGGTGATCCACATGTGGGCCTACGACGACCTGAACGACCGCGAGCGCCGGCGCGCGGCGATGCAGGCCGATCCCGAGTGGCAGGCCTACCTGGTGAAGAACCGCCCCTTCATGATCTCGCAGGAAACGCGCATCATGAAATGCGCGCCGTTCTTCCTCGAGCGGCTGAAGAAAATGCTCGCGGCGGCAAAGTGAGCTCACTCCATCCGCAGCTGGTGGCGCTGCTCGAGCGCGCCGCCAAATCGCCGCTGCCGCCGTACTACGAGGTGCCGCCTGCGGTGGCGCGGCGCTTCTACCGCGACACGCGCGGGCCGCTGACGCCCGACCCGCCGGCCGTCGAATCGGTGCAGCTGCTGCTTGCGCCGGGGCCCACCGGCTCCGCCGGTCCTGTTCCGGTGCGCGCCTACCGCCCCAAGGGCGCAGGCAAGGAAGAAGTGCTGCCTGCGCTGGTCTTCTTCCATGGCGGCGGCTGGGTGATCGGCGACCTCGATACTCACGACGTCGTCTGCCGCACGCTCGCCAACGGCGCGCGCTGCGCGGTGTTTTCGGTGGAGTATCGAAAGGCACCCGAGGCGCCGTTTCCGGCGGCAGTGGATGATTGTTTTTCCGCCCTTACTTTCGTTTCTGGGAATTCGGAACGGCTGAAAATAAATTCAAAACAGATTGCCGTCGGCGGCGACAGCGCGGGCGGCAATCTCGCCACGGTGATGGCGCTGATGGCGCGCGACGCGGGCGGTCCGCCGGTGTCGTTCCAGCTGCTGATCTATCCCGGCGTCGACCAGCGCATGGACCATCCCTCGATCGACCGCAATGGCGAGGGCTACCTGCTGACGAAAAAGAGCATGCTGTATTTCCGCGGCCACTACCTGCCGAAGAAGGAAGACTGGCTCGACTGGCGCGCCTCGCCGCTGCTGGCGAAGACCCTGGCCGGGCTGCCGCCCGCATTCGTGATGACGGCAGGCTTCGACCCCTTGGTGGATGAAGGCCGCGCCTATGCTGATAGATTGAAAAACGAAGGCGTACCCACTGAGTACAAGAACTATGCCGACATGGTGCATGGCTTCATCACCATGGGCCGCGTGCTCGACACCACCAACGTGGCGCTCGCCGATTGCGCGCAGGCGCTGAAGAAGGCCTGGGGTAATTGAAAGCAGATCTTAAAACCCGGCATGGCGGTCGAATACTTGCGGATGCGCTCGTCGGCCACGGCGCGCGCCTCGCCTTCGGCGTGCCGGGCGAGAGTTTCCTGCCGGTGCTGGACGGCCTGCACGACCTGAAGGACCAACTCAGGTTCGTCGTTTGCCGCCAGGAAGGCGGCGCGGCCTACATGGCGGAAGCGTCGGCCAAGCTGTCCGGGCAGCCCGGCCTGCTGTTCGTGACGCGCGGTCCGGGCGCCACCAACGGTTCGGTCGGCGTGCACACCGCGTTCCAGGATTCGACGCCGATGATCGTGTTTGTCGGCCAGGTGGGCAACGACTTCGTCGAGCGCGAGGCTTTCCAGGAAGTCGATTACCGGCGCATGTACGGCCCGCTCACCAAGTGGGTGGCGCAGATCGACCGCGCCGAGCGCATCCCCGAGTACGTGAGCCATGCCTTCCAGGTCGCCACTTCGGGCAGGCCGGGTCCGGTGCTGCTCGCTCTACCGGAAGACATGCTGTTTTCCGAGGCGGCAGTCGCCGACGCGCCGCATTTCCGCACGCCGCGCGCGGCGCCTTCGCCCGCGGACATGAAGGAACTCGAGCGCTTGCTGGCGGGCGCGAAGCGGCCGTTCCTGCTGCTGGGCGGCGGCGGCTGGACCAGGCAGGCGAGCGACGGGCTGCGCGCGTGGGCGGAGGCCACCGGGATCACGGCCGGCTGCGGCTTCCGCTGCCAGGATTACTTCGATAACCGCCATCCCGGCTACGCCGGCGACGTCGGCATCGGCGTCAATCCGAAACTCGCGCAGCGCGTGAAGGATGCGGACGTGCTGCTCGTGGTCGGCGAGCGCCTGGGCGAGATGACCACCAGCGCCTACACGCTGGTCGAGTCGCCGGTGCCGAGGCAGAAACTGGTTCACGTGCAGTCCGGCGCGGAGGAGCTGGGACGGGTGTATCAGGCGGCGCTGCCGATCAACGCGAATTATGAAGAGTTTGCTTTGGCCTTATCTTCGATAAAAATAAAAAATGACGAATGGAAGAGCCAAAGCAGGTCGGCGCACGAAGACTATCTTGCCTGGAACAAACCCATTGCCATGCCCGGCGCGCTGCACTACGGGGAAGTCATCTCCTGGCTGTCGCTGAATCTGCCCGCGGACGCCATCGTCACCAATGGCGCGGGCAATTTCGCCAGCTGGCTGCACCGGCATTTCCAGTACAAGGGCTGGCGCACCCAGCTCGCGCCGACCAGCGGCTCGATGGGCTACAGCGTGCCCGCGGCGGTGGCGGCGAAAATCACCGAACCGGGACGCACCGTAGTCGCGGTGGCCGGCGACGGCGAGTTCCTCATGAACGGGCAGGAGTTCGCCACCGCCGTGCAGTACGGCGCGGCGATCGTGGTGCTGGTGGTGAACAACGGCATGTACGGCACCATCCGCATGCACCAGGAGCGCGAATACCCGGGCCGGGTGTCTGGCACCGAACTCGCCAATCCGGATTTCGCCGCCTATGCGCGCGCCTTCGGCGGCCACGGCGAGACGGTGGCGCGCACTGCCGACTTCGCGCCCGCGTTTCAGCGTGCGCTCGCCTCGGGCAAGCCGGCGATCGTCGAACTGAAAATCGATCCGGAGGCGATCACGCCCTCGGCCACGCTGTCCGGATTGCGCGCCGCCGCGCTGGCCGGCAGGAAATAACTATCGCGTCATCGCGACGAAGTCCTTGTCGCCCTGCAGCTCGCGCTCGAATTTCAGGAACTGCCAGTAGCCGCAGGTCTTGGCGTAGGGATAGCCGCGGCAGGCGGATGGACGCGCCTCATACACCGTGCAACGGCGTTCCTTGGGGTCGAGGAAGCGGCAGGCGGTGCCGAAGAATTCGTCCTTGCGCTTGCGCATGCCGCGAACCTTCTCTTCCTTGTCTTACAGCGTGAAGCGCTCCTCGGCGGTGTCGTAGTCCACGTCGAAATGCTTTGCCAGCCGTGTGATGTCGGTGCGCGACACCTCGATCAGGGGATAGCTGCAGCAGTAGCCGGGACATTTCTTGCAGTCATATTCTTTTTCCTGCTTCATTTCGGTGCGGCTTTTATTTGAGAGGCGCGAATTCTACGCGAGTTATGTGAAACCCTTTCGGGGTTTTGCTGCGTTTCATCCCTGTGTACCCACCCACACTTGGAGGAAACACCATGAAACCCCTGAAATCCGTTTGTGCGGCGTTGCTGGCCGCGTTTTCCGCTTCGGCTGCCGCGGTAGGCGGCCTGGCCGATGTCAACGTCTTTGACCGTACCGAGGGCCGGCAACTGCCGGTGTACTGGCATGAAGGCCGGGCGTATGTGGCCGGCAAGCCCGGCAACGAGTATTCGGTGCGTGTCCGCAGCCGCCAGCGCGAGGACGTGCTCGGCGTGATCTCGGTAGACGGCGTCAACGTAATCACCGGCGAGACCTCGGCCACTCAGCAGAGCGGCTACGTGCTCGCCCCGTATCGCCAGTTCGACATCAGCGGCTGGCGCAAGAACCTCGCTTCGACGGCGGCGTTCTATTTCACTTCGCTGCCGGATTCCTATGCCGCGCGCACCGGGCGCCCCGACAACGTCGGCGTGATCGGCGTGGCGCTCTTCCGCAAGAAGGAGGAGCCCGCGCCTGTCGCCCGGCCCGCGCCCGCAGCGCGCGCGGAGGCGCAGAACGCGCCGCGCGCCGCGGACCGGGACGACCGCCTGGGCACCGGCCACGGCCGAATCGAGGCCTCGCAGACGCGCTACGTGGATTTCGAGCGCGCCAGCAGCGAACCCGCGGAAACCGTCGTCATCTACTACGACAGCTACCGCAACCTGCTCGCGCGCGGCATCGTTCCGCCTCAGTACCAGTATCCGCCGCGCAGGCCGGCGCCGAATCCCTTCCCGGGCTTTGTTGCCGATCCGCCCGCGTAGACTAGGAGGGGATGGAGGCCGGCGACGAACAGCTCATGCTCGCGTACCGCGAAGGCGACGCCGGCGCCTTCGAGCAGCTCTACAAGCGCCACAGGGGCGGGCTCTACCGCTTCGTGCTGCGCAGCGTCCGCGACCGGGCGACGGCGGACGAGCTCTACCAGGAGATCTGGATGCGGGTGATCGAGGCGCGCGGGCGCTATGAACACTCGGCGCTAAGTGCCGGTGCAAAGCCGGCGAAATTCACCACCTGGCTGTACACGATCGCGCACAACCGGATGGTGGACCACTGGCGCAAGCGTGGCCTCACGCTCGTGTCCCTGGACCAGAAAGAGCCGGGCGTGGCCGAGCCTGCCGCCGGCGCCTGCTACGAGCCGCATCGCGTGCTGGAGGCGAAGCAAAGCCTGGCGCGTTTCGCGCGCGCGCTGGAGGCGCTGCCGCCGGCGCAGCGCGAGGCCTTCCTGCTGCACGAGGAAGCCGGCATGAGCGCGGCCGAGATCGCGCAGGCCACCGGCGCCGGCGAAGAGGCGGCGAAGAGCCGGCTGCGCTACGCGTTGTCGAAGCTCAAAGAGGCCGTGGCCGATGAGTGACGATCTGAAGGTGTCGCAGAGATACCGGGAACTGGGCACCGAGGAACCGCCGCGCGCGCTCGACGACGCAATCCTCGCCGCCTCGCGGCGGCAGACGGGTTTTCCGGCACGGCCGTGGACGCGGCGCTGGGCGGTGCCGCTGTCGCTCGCCGCGGTGGTCGTGCTTTCCGTCACCGTCACGCTGCGCATCCAGCATGAGCAGCCCGGAATCGAAGTTCCCGCACCTCAGGCCAAGCAAACGGCGCCGGCGACTTCCGCGCCCCCCGCGCCGGCGGCAGAGGCGCAGCCCAGGGTGAAACAGGAGCGGCCGCGGAAACCCGTGGCGCGACGGGAGCCCGGGCCTTTCCCGCCGGCAGCGCAGGACAGGCTGGCTGCGGACAAGGCCTCCGTAGCCGCGCCGGCCCCCGCGGCTGCGCCGGCGGCAGCAGCGCAGATGCAGACGCAGCGCGCGAAGGCGGTGACGGACACGCCGGAACGCGAACTGGAGCGCATTGCCGGGCTGCGCCATCTGGGCATGCACGGCGAGGCGGACAAGGCGCTCGCCGAATTCCACAGGCGTTTTCCGGACTACGACATCCCGGAGGCGATGCGCGCGCGCGTCGAGCGGCGCTAGCTAGCTCTTCGGTTTTTCGCCCGCGGCCTGCAGGAACACGGCGCAGGAATCCAGCTTGCCCAACTGCGCGCGCCTGGCGGCCTGGTACTGGCTGCGCACGAGCGACGCGATCGGCGCCGGGCGGTCCAGTTCCTGCGCGAGGGCAAGGAAGTAGCGCAGGTCCTTGTCCATGAGCTCGAGCTGGAACTGCGGCGAGAAATCGCGCTTGAACATTTTCGGCAGCTTGGTCTTCATGAGCCGCGAACCGGCCGCGCCCTCGGCGAGGACTTCCATCGCCGCGTCGCGGTCCAGGCCCGCCGCCTCCGCCATCTGCGCCGCTTCGGCGATCGCCGCGGTGAGCGAAGCCGAGAGCATGTTGTTGACCAGCTTGAGCGTCGCGCCGGCGCCCGAATCGCCGATCCGGCGCACCATCTTGCCCATCGCCATCAGCACCGGCTGCGCCTTGTCGAAGGCGGACTTGTCGCCGCCCACCAGGATCACCAGCTCCTTGCCCTGCGCCTGCACGAGCGAGCCGGACACCGGCGCATCGAGGTAGAAAATGCCCCTGGCCCTGGCGGCGAACGCCGCTTCGCGCGCCATCGCGGGGGTGTTGGTGCTCGAATCCAGAATGATCGTCCCGGGCGCCGCGGCGTCGACCACGCCCTTGCCGCCCAGCATCACCTCGCGCGTCGCGATGTCGTCCGAGACGATCGAGCAGACGAATTCCGCGCCCTTCGCGGCGGCGGCCGGCGAATCGCAGACCTCGATGCCCTTGTCGGCGAACGGCTCCGCCTTCGCCTTGTCGCGGTTGTAGACGCGCAGCTTGTGCCCTGCGACATGCAGGTTCATCGCCATGCGCGAGCCCATCGCGCCCAGGCCCACGAACGCCACTGTGCTCATCGGTTTCTCCTCATCGGTGTTTCGGTTGCGGCAGCAGTTTCACCAGTTCGGCATCATGCACCAGCCGGATGTTCTTCTCCACGGCGAAGGCGCGCGCGTTGTCGGTGATTTCTCCGGCGGCGACGTAGATGGCTTCGTGCGCCTCGCGCCCCCGCCGCGCGGCTGCCAGTTCCTTGAGCGGCTCGACGCCGGCGCGCGCCACTTTCCAGCGCTTGCAGCCGACCAGGGAAGTGCGCCCGGCCTTCGCAAGCTCAAAATCGGCGCCGGCAATCTGCAGCCGGTTCACGGCATAGCCGTCGCGGCGGAAGGCCTCCTCCAGCGCGCCCGAAAACTCTTCCCAGGACAGCTCGCGCAGCGATTCGAGCGCGGCGGCGATGCGCTCGGCGCCGGGCGCGCGCAGCTGCTGCCAGCCGGCGTAGCAGCCGATGACGAAGAACGGCAGCGAGGTGAAGAACGCGTAGAGCGCGAAATTGCCGGGCAGGACGGTGCGCGTGAGCGCGAAGATCCCGGCGGCGACGGCGATGCTGATCCACCACGGCGAGCGCAGCAGGATCGCGAACAGCGAATCCTTGTTCAGTGGTGAAGAATTTTGGAAAGGAACAACTGGGCACGCTCGGAGCGCGGCGTGCCGAAGAATTCGTCCTTGGTGCAGTCCTCGATGATCTTGCCCGCGTCCATGAAGATGACGCGGTGGGCGACCTTCTTGGCGAAGCCCATCTCGTGCGTTACCACCATCATGGTCATGCCTTCCTGCGCGAGCTCGACCATCACGTCCAGCACTTCGTTGATCATTTCCGGGTCCAGGGCCGAGGTCGGTTCGTCGAACAGCATGGCGATCGGATCCATCGACAGGGCGCGCGCGATGGCGACGCGCTGCTGCTGGCCGCCGGACAGCTGTCCGGGGAATTTATCCTTGTGCGCGATCAGGCCGACGCGGTCGAGCAGCTTGAGGCCCTTGTCGCGCGCCGCGCCCTCGGTGCGGCCCAGCACCTTGATCTGGCCCAGCGTCAGGTTCTCGGTGACCGAGAGGTGCGGGAACAGCTCGAAGTTCTGGAACACCATGCCGATGCGCGAGCGCAGCTTCGGCAGGTCGGTCTTCGGGTCGCCCACGGAGATGCCGTCCACGGTGATTTCGCCCTTCTGGAAGGGTTCCAGCGCGTTGACGCACTTGATGATGGTGGACTTGCCGCTGCCCGAGGGCCCGCAGACCACCACCACCTCGCCCTTTTTCACTTCGGTGGAGCAATCGGTCAGAACCTGAAACGACCCGTACCACTTGCTGATGTTTTTGATTGAGATCATTTGATTCCTACCGGATGATTGCAATGCGGCTCTGAAGGTTCTTTACCAGCGTCGAAAGGCCGAACGAAATAACGAAGTACACCACCGCGACGAAGGTGTACATCTCCACCAGGCGATAGTCGCGGTTGGCGACCTTCGTGGCCGCGCCGAGGAAGTCGGTGGCCGAGATCACGTAGACCAGCGAAGTGTCCTGGAACAGGATGATGGTCTGCGTCAGCAGCACCGGCAGCATGTTGCGGAAGGCCTGCGGCAGCACGATCCTGCCCATGGTCAGCCAGTAGTTGAGCCCGAGCGCGTAGCCGGCCCAGACCTGGCCGCGCGACACCGACTGGATGCCGGCGCGCATGATTTCGCAGTAGTAGGCCGCCTCGAACATGGTGAAGGTGATCGCGGCCGAGAGGAAGGAGCCGACCTTGACCGGGTCCTGCGAGCCGATGATCCAGGCGCCGATGTAGGGCACCAGGAAGAAGAACCAGAAGATGACCAGCACCAGCGGCAGCGAGCGCATCAGATTCACGTAGCCGCCGGCGGCGAGGCCCAGCAGCCGGAATTTCGACAGCCGCATCATGGCCAGCAGCGTGCCGAAGAAGATGCCGCCCACCATCGCCAGCCCGGTCAGCGTCAGCGTGAAGGTCATGCCGTCCCGGAACAGGTAGACCCAGGAGCGCTGGATGACGTCGAAGTCGTAACCCGAGAACATGTCAGTGCCCCCCTGCCGTGGGCGAGGCGCTGATCAGGCCGGGCACGCGCACTTTTTTCTCCAGCGCGCGCATGCCGATGACCACCACCAGGTTGGTGAGCAGGTAGATGACGGTCGCCGCGCTGAAGGCCTCGAATACCTTGAAGCTGAATTCCTGCATGGCGCGCGCGCGGCCCGTGAGCTCGAGCAGGCCGATGGTCAGCGCGACCGAGGAATTCTTGATCACGTTCATGAATTCCGAGGTCAGCGGCGGCAGCACGATGCGGAAAGCCTGCGGCAGCAGCACGAAACGGTAGCTCTGCCCGAGCGTGAGCCCGAGCGCGGTGCCCGCCATGCCCTGGCCCCGCGACAGCGAGCCGATGCCCGATTTCACCTGTTCGGCGATGCGTACGGAGGTGTACAGGCCGAGGCACATCACCGCGGGCAGGTAGGAGCCCCAGGGCGGCGGCATCTGCTTCACCCAGTCGCCGAGCCCCCTGGGAAGCAGTTCGGGCACTACGAAGAACCACAGGAACATCTGCACGATCAGCGGGATGTTGCGGAACAACTCGACGTAGGCGTTGCCCAGCCGCACGATCCATTTGTGCGGCGTGGTGCGCAGCGTTCCCACCACCGAGCCGATCGCGAGCGCGATCACCCAGGCGGCGAGCGCGGTGGCCAGCGTCCAGCCCAGGCCGACGATCAGGTACTTGAGATAGGTCCCCGTGCCGCCGGGTTCGGCGGCGAGGAAGATGCCCCAGTCCCACTTGTAGTTCATGTCCGGCTCAAAAAAAGCGGGGAGCCTGAGCTCCCCGTTCTTTGCTGTCGCTGCTTACTCGTAAGCCTTGGGATCGCCCGAGGACGTCGGATTCGCGACCACTTTCTTGAACGCCGCGCCCATCGGCAGGTTCAGGTTGATGCCCTTGGGCGGAATCGGATGCTCGAACCACTTCGAGTAGATGGCGTTGATCTGGCCGGACTTGTAGACCTCGGTCATCGCCTTGTCGGCGAGCGCCTTGAAGGCCTTGTCGTCCTTGCGCACCATGATGCCGTAGGGCTCGACCGAGGTCGCCTCGACGGAGATCGCGTAGTCGCCCGGCGTGCGCGAACTGGCGACCAGGCTGGCGAGCAGGATGTCGTCCATCGCGAAGGCGGCGGCGCGGCCGGTTTCGACCATCTGGAAGGCTTCCGGATGGCCGTTGGCGGAAATGATGTTCATGCCGAGGTTTTGCGCGGCGTTGATCTCGGTCATCCCTTTGATATTGGTGGTGCCCGCGGTCGAGACGATGGTCTTGCCCTTCAGGTCGGCGAGCTTGCTGAGGTTGGCGGACTTCTTGTAAACCCAGCGGTTGGCGGTGACGAAATGCGTGATCGTGAACCAGACCTGCTCCTGGCGCGCGATGTTGTTGGTGGTGGAGCCGCACTCCAGGTCGATGGTGCCGTTGGCCAGCAGCGGGATACGGTTGGCCGAGGTGACCAGCTGGTAGTTGACCTTGAGCGCCGGCATCTTCAGTTCTGCCTTGACCGCGTCGACGATCTTCGCGCACAGGTCCATCGCGTAGCCGATGGGCTGCTGCTTGTCGTCGTAATAGGAAAACGGCACCGAGGCGTCGCGGTTGCCGACGGTGATGCTGCCGCTGTCCTTGATTTTCTTCAGAGTGCCTTCCTGCGCGGCGGCGCCGAAGCTGACAAACAGGGCGGCCGAGCAGGCCAGCAGGGCAAGACGTTTCATTGATTCCTCCGATGTAATTGTCGAATTATTGTAATGACCGGATGCGCGGTTGCCTAGCACCGTCAGGGAGCGCGCCCGCGCGCCGGCCTCCAAGCGCCGCGCCCTCGCGCCGGGGGTCGGCACCCCCGGCCAGTCCGCCGGGCGTGCGCATGATGCCCTGGGTTCCGCTCACCAGGTCGACCAAGGCCACCGGGTGGCCCATGGCGCGCAGCGCGGCGGCCACCTTTTCGAGGGAAGAGCCGCGCTCGATCTCGGTTTCGCGGTTGCGGCTGCCCATGTTCGGTGCGGCGATCGCCTGCTGGATGGTCTGCTTCCAGTCGATGAAGGCGACCAGCGTCTTGGCGACGTAGTTGATGATCGCGGGGCCGCCCGCGGAGCCTGCCGCCAGTTGCAGCGTGCCGTCCGGCGCGAACACGAAGGTCGGCGCCATGGCGCTGCGCGGCCGCTTGCCCGGTTCGACGCGGTTGGCGAGCGGGCGGCCGCCTTCCTCCGGGATGAACGAGAAATCGGTGAGCTCGTTGTTGAGCAGGAAACCGTGCACGAAAATGCGGCTGCCGAATATCGACTCGATGCTGGTGGTCATGGCCACCGCGTTGCCCTCGCCATCGACGATCGACAGGTGGCTGGTGCCGCCGACTTCCACGGTCGCATCCGTGCCGAGCGCGGCGCGCGCCCCAGCCGGCTTTCCCGGCAACGCGCGCAGCATGCTTTTTGCAGGGTTCACCAGCATTGCGCGCTCGCGCAAATATCCCGGATCTATCAATCCGGCCGTCGGCACCGGCACGAAATCCGGATCGCCGACGTAGTAGTCGCGGTCGGCATAGGCCAGGCGCCCCGCTTCGGCGAACGTGCACCGCGCCGCTCGATCCCGGCCGCATTTCCGCCATCGGGAAGCGCTCCAGCACGCCGAGGATCCCGAGCACGGCGATGCCGCCGGAGCTCGGCGGCGGCATGCCGCAGACGCGATGCGCACGATAGTCGCCGCAGATCGCTTCCCGTTCGATCGCGCGGTAGCCGGCGAGGTCCTGCTCCGTGATGTCGCCTGGTTTCGGCTGCGACGCCACCGCCGCGACGATGTCGCGGCTGATTTCGCCCGTGTAGAACGCATCCGGACCTTCCTCGGCCACGCGCCGCAGCACGGCCGCCAGTTCAGGATTCCTCAGAAGATGGCCGACGGGCAGCGGCCGGCCGTCGGAAAGGTAGAAATAGGCGCGCGCCGCGGCGTCGCGGGGCAGCAGGGGATCGGCGGCGATCAGGCGGTGCAGGCGCGGCGACACCGCGAAGCCTTCCTCCCCCAGCCGGATCGCGGGCTCGAACAGGCGGCGCCACGGCAGGCGGCCGTGCTTCGCATGCGCCATCTGCAGCATGCGCAGCACGCCCGGCACGCCGACCGACAGACCCGAGCCGATGGCCTGCGGCAGCGTCATCGGCGCGCCGTCCGGGCGCAGGAAGCGGTCCGGGCGCGCCGCGGCCGGCGCGGCCTCGCGCCCGTCGTAGGCGGAGATCTTCTTTGCCGCCGCGTCCCAGTGCAGCAAGAAGGCGCCGCCGCCGATGCCGGAGGCCGACGGTTCGACAACATTGAGCACCATCTGCACCGCGATCGCCGCGTCCACCGCGCTGCCGCCCGCACGCAGCATCTCGATGCCCGCGCGCGCCGCATGGGGATTGGCGGCGGCGACCATATACTCCGCGGCACCCGCCGGGGGCGCGGCGACGGCGAGCGCCAGCGCGAAAATTCGAAGGAGGCGGTTCATGTCTCGGCGCGGGACTAAAATCCACGCAGCAGCCAGTATGAACCACTCCACGCGCATCGAGCACGACCTGATCGGCGACCGGCAGGTTCCCGCCGGGGCCTACTACGGCGTGCACACGCTGCGGGCGCTGGAGAATTTCCCGATCACGGGCACCTCGATCTCGATCTACCCGGACCTGGTGGTCGCGCTCGCCTGCCTGAAGCAGGCCGCCGCCATCGCCAACCGCGACCTCGGCATGCTGGACGGCGAGCGCGCGGATGCGATCGTACGCGCCTGCGAGGAAATCCGCGGCGGCGCGCTGCTGGACGAATTCGTGGTCGACGTGATCCAGGGCGGCGCCGGGACCTCGACCAACATGAACGCCAACGAGGTGGTCGCCAACCGCGCGCTCGAGCTGCTGGGCGCGAAGAAGGGCGAATACGGCCGCCTGCATCCGCTCGACCACGTGAATCTCTCGCAGAGCACCAACGACGTCTATCCGACGGCGGTCAAGCTGGCGCTGCAGTTCGGCCTGCGGCGCCTGCTCGGCGAGATGGCTTTCCTGCGCAAGGAGTTCGAGTTGAAGGCGGCGGAATTCTCCGCGGTGCTCAAGATCGGCCGCACCCAGCTGCAGGACGCGGTGCCGATGACGCTCGGCCAGGAATTCTCCACCTACGCCGTGATGCTGCAGGAGGACGAGAGCCGCCTCGGCGAGGCGGGCGGCCTCGCGCGCGAGATCAACCTCGGCGCCACCGCGATCGGCACCGGCATCAACGCGCACCCCGAGTACGCGCAGCGCGTCACGCGCATCCTGTCCGAGCTTACCGCCGTCGAATTCATCGTCTCGCCCAACCTGATCGAGGCGACGCAGGACGCGGGCGCCTTCGTGCAGCTCTCGGGCGTGCTGAAGCGCGTGGCGGTGAAGCTCTCCAAGGTCTGCAACGACCTGCGCCTGCTGTCCTCGGGGCCGCGCGCGGGCCTGGGCGAAATCAACCTGCCGGCGGTGCAGGCGGGTTCCTCGATCATGCCGGGCAAGGTGAACCCGGTGATCCCCGAGGTGGTGAACCAGATCGCATTCGAGGTGATCGGCAACGACATCACCGTCACCATGGCGGCCGAGGGCGGGCAGCTGCAGCTGAACGCCTTCGAGCCGGTGATCGCGCACAGCCTGTTCAAGAGCATTTCGCACCTGGCGGCGGGTTGCCGCGTGCTGGGCGAACGCTGCGTGCGCGGCATCACCGCCAACCGCGATCGCGCGCGCGAGCTGCTGGACGCGTCGACTGCGCTGGTGACCGCGCTCAACCCCTACATCGGCTACGCGCGCTCCAGCGAAATCGCCAAGGAGGCGCTCGCCACCGGCAGGCGCGTCTACGACCTGGTGCTGGAGAAAAAGCTCATGACCCGCGAAGACCTGGAGGCGCTGCTGCAGCCCGAAGTGCTCACCCGGCCGCATTTCAGCACCGTGCACAAGCCGAAAACCGACCAGTAGGGCATGAACGAGGTCAGCCGTCTCACGCTGGCGCATTACGACCAGCGCGCGGAAGAATTCTGGAGCCGCACGCGCAACCACGACGTGCGCCAGAACATGGACGCGCTGCTGCAGGCCATCGAGGGCGTGCCTCCCTTTGCCATTCTCGATTTCGGCTGCGGCCCCGGCCGCGACCTCAGGACTTTCACGGCGCTCGGCCACGTCGCGGTCGGCGTCGAGGGCTCGGCGCGCTTTGCCGCCATGGCGCGCGCATACAGCGGCTGCGAGGTCCTGCAGCAGGATTTCCTGAAGCTCGACCTGCCGCCGGAGCGATTCGACGGCGTATTCGCCAACGCTTCGCTGTTCCATGTCCCGGGCCGGGAATTGCCGCGCGTGCTGCTGGAATTGCGCGCGGCGCTGAAACCGGGCGGCGTGCTGTTCAGCTCCAATCCGCGCGGCGGCAACGAGGAAGGCTGGAACGGCGGGCGTTACGGCGCCTATCACGACCTGGAGGCCTGGCGCCGCTACCTGACTGCCGTCGGATTCGCCGAGCTTTCCCACTACTACCGGCCGCCGGGGTTGCCGCTGGAACAGCAGCCCTGGCTCGCGAGCGTCTGGCGTCGGCGATAATGGCGATATGGAACCGCGCATTTCACCCATCTGGGCACCGACCGAGCAGGCGATCGAGCAGGCGCAGATCACGCAGTTTGCGCGCCACGTCGTGCGCAAGTACAAGCTCGAGCTGAACACCTATCCCGAGTTCTACCAGTGGACCATCGATAACCTGGAAGAATTCTGGTCCGAAGTCTGGGACTGGTGCGGCGTCATCGCCTCCCGCAAGGGCGGCACGGTGCTCCTGGACGGCAACAAGATGCCGGGCGCGAAATGGTTTCCGGACGCGCGCCTGAATTTCGCCGAGAACCTGCTCAAGCGCGGCGACCAGGGCGACGCCTTCGTGTTCTGGGACGAGCGCGGCTTCCAGCGCCGCGTCAGCTACTCCCAGCTGACCAGCGACGTGTCGCGCGCCCAGCAGGCGCTGGCCCAGCTCGGCCTGCGCCCCGGCGACCGCGCCGCCGCCTTCATCCCGAACATGCCCGAGACCGGGATGCTCGCGCTCGCCGCGCTTGCGGACGGCATCGTATGGTCGTCCTGCTCGCCTGATTTCGGCACCAGCGGCGTGCTCGACCGCTTCGGCCAGATCGAGCCCAAGATCCTCTTCGTCGCCGACGGCTACCGCTACGGCGGGCGCGAATTCGACGTCCTCGAGCGCGTGGCGAAAATCGCCGAGGGCCTGCCCAGCCTGCGCAAGATCGTGGTGGTGCCGCACTTGCGGCCGCGGCCCGACGTCTCCGACATCCCGAAGGCGGTGCTGCTGGAGGAATGGCTGCGGAAATTCTCGCCGGGCGAAATCAAGTACGCCCAGCTGCCGTTCGAGCACCCGGCCTACATCCTGTTCAGCTCCGGCACCACCGGCACGCCGAAATGCATCGTGCACGGGGCGGGCGGCGCGCTGCTGCAATCGCTGAAGGCGCTCAAGCTCCACTACGACATCCGGCCGGGCGACCGCTTCTTCTATTTCTGCACCACCAACTGGGTGGTCTGGAACATCCTGTTCCACGCGCTGGCGGCGGAAGCGACGGTGATGATGTACGACGGTTCGCCCTTCGAGAGGAACGGCAGGATCCTGTTCGACTATGCCGAGAAGGAGCGCATCACCCACTTCGGCACCTCGGCGAAATTCATCGATGCGCTGGAAAAGCGCGGCCTGGCGCCGATCGAGACCCACCGCTTCCCGGAGATGCGCATGATCATCTCCACCGGCTCGCCGCTGGTGGCCGAGAGCTACGACTACATGTACTCGAAAGTGAAGGCCGACGTCTGCCTTGCCTCGATCTCGGGCGGCACCGACATCATGGCCGCCTTCGCCGACGGCAACCCGGTGCTGCCGGTCTACCGCGGCGAAATCCAGTGCCGGTCGCTCGGCACCGCGGTCGAGGTGTACAACGAGGCCGGCGAACCCGTCGTCGGCGAGAAGGGCGAACTCGTCTGCACCAGGCCCATCCCCTCGATGCCGCTGGGTTTCTGGAACGACAGGGGCGGCGAGAAATACCGCAGCGCCTACTACGACAAATTCCCCGGCGTCTGGACCCACGGCGACTGGTGCGAGCTCACCGGGCGCGGCACCATGATCGTCTACGGCAGGTCGGACGCCACGCTCAACCCCGGCGGCGTGCGCATCGGCACCGCCGAAATCTACCGCCAGGTGGAAAAGATCGACGAAGTCGAGGAATCGGTGGCCATCGGCCAGCTCTGGCCGCCCGACAAGCCCACCGACACCCGCGTCGTGCTTTTCGTCCGCCTGCGTCCGGGATTCGTCCTGGATGAAAAAACGGTGGAAAAAATAAAGGCGCGCATCCGCGACAACACGACGCCCCGCCATGTCCCCGCGAAGATCGTCCAGGTGCCGGATATTCCGCGCACCAAGAACGGCAAGGTGGTCGAACTCGCGGTGAAATCCGTTGTCCACGGCATGTCCGTGGGCAACACCGACGCGCTCGCCAATCCCGAAGCCCTGGAACTGTTCAGGGACCTGCCCGCCCTTGCCAGCTGAAGGCTGTAAGTTCCCGCCCCCGGCGGCGACTATCGCAAAAGGAGACATCACATGAGATTCCTGAACCTGCTTCTGATCGCCGGCCTCGCGGCCTGCATGTCTTCCAGCGTGGCGGCCGGCCCCTTGCCGGATCCCGCGGCAGACGTACCGCTCGCCAAAGCCCCGGGTGCCGAAACCGCCGTGTTCGCGGGCGGCTGCTTCTGGGGCGTGGAAGCGGTGTTCGACAACGTGAAGGGCGTGAGCAAGGCCGTGTCCGGATACTCCGGCGGCACGCTAGCCTCGCCCAGCTACGAACAGGTCAGTTCCGGCACCACCGGGCATGCGGAATCGGTCAGCGTGACCTACGACCCCTCGAAGGTCACCTACGGCCAGCTGCTCAAGGTGTTCTTCGCCGTCGCGCACAATCCGACCGAACTGAACCGGCAGGGCCCGGACTCGGGCACGCAATACCGCTCGGCGATTTTCTACGCGAGCCCGGAGCAGCAGCGCGTGGCGCAGGCCTACATCGCGCAACTGCAGGCGGCGAAGGCGTTCCGCCAGCCGATCGTCACCGAGGTCACGCCGCTGAAGGCGTTCTATCCTGCAGAGGGGTATCACCAGAATTACCTGGTACACAACCCGTACCAGCCCTATATCGTGATCAACGACCTGCCGAAGCTCGCGGCGCTGAAGAAGGACCTGCCGGCGCTGTATTCCGGCAAGTAGCGTCGCGAACCGGCGGCCGGGGCAGGGCTAGTCGCCGGCCTTGATCCCGGCCTGCTTGATCACCTTCGCCCACTGCGGAATCTCGCGCTCGATGACGGCCGCGAGTTCCGCGGGCGTGCCGCCGATGGCGTCGGCGCCGATGTCGTTCAGCTTCTTGCGTATCTCGGGCGTCGCCATGATTTTCGCGCTCTCGCGGTGCAGTCGGTCGACGATCGCCTGCGGCGTCCCGGCCGGCGCCATGAGCCCGAACCACGGCACCGCCTCGAAACCCGGATAACCGGATTCCGCCATCGTCGGAATATCCGGCGCGATCCCCGAGCGCTTGATCGACGTCACCGCGAACGCGCGCAGCTTGCCGTCGCGCACCAGCGGCAGCACGTTCACCACGTTGCCGAACGACATGCTCACTCGGCCCGCGAGCAGATCCGGCAGCAGCACGGTAGTGCCGCGGTAGGCAATCGGCTCGATCTCGAGCTTCGCCATCGACTTGAACAGCTCGGCCGCGAGATGCTGCGACGTCCCCGCGCCCGCATGTGCGTATGTGAGCTTGCCCGGCAGCGCTCGCGCCAGCGCGACCAGTTCCGGCAACGTCTTCGCCGGCGAACTGATCGGGACCACCAGAACATTCGCCGCGACAAACATCTGCGAGATCGGCGCGAAATCCTTGATCGGGTCGAAGCCGAGCTTGTCGTACATGCTCGGGCTGAAGATGAGCGAGCCATTGCCGACCATTCCGAGCGTGTAGCCGTCCGGAGCAGCCTTAGCGACGCGAAGCGCCCCAATGTTCCCACCCGCGCCGGTGACGTTCTCAACGACCACAGGCTTTGCTAACGCTTCGGCGAGCTTGTCCGCGAGCAGACGCGCGGCCACATCCGGAGCTACACCTGGTGTGAATCCAACGAGGATACGTACCGGCTGCTCCGGGTAATTTTCTTGCGCGAATGCAGTGCCCGCGGCGAGAAGAATCGAAAGGACGGCAGCAATGTCGCAAATGATTTTCATTGCACCTCTCTTCGATTTAGTGCGTTTTAACTTTGAATTTTGACGACCTACGTTGCATCATGCTTCGATCGCCGTCCCTCTGCGTGCTTCCAACCTTTCGGAGCTTCAACGCCTACGAGCTTGAGTGCGGCGCACAGTTTGGGCTTGAGAAAGCGGTCGAGAGTTTCTGCGCAGTTGTGACACAGGACTAGGGCGTTTTCCGTCACATTGGGGCCACCGTCCGCTGCGGCGATGATATGTGCCACCTGCAGACCATAGTTATGAAGCGCAGGGATTTTAAACCCGCACATTTCACAACCTCCTTCCCATCGTTTTGCTTTTTCTAAGTGCTTAAAGACTGGTTCGCGAAATGGCACACCGCCCTCCTTTCGCTGCGGGAAAGAATCAAGTCTGATCCTATTTCTGCCACCCTATTTCTGCCTCCAACAATTATTAGGAGGCGCATTCGGATTCCCTCTGATGCCAACGCAGAAGTGACCGATCTGCGTGATTTCCCGCGCAGGGCGGGTCGACTACCGAGTTAGCCTGATCCGCCTAAACGATCCTACTTTTTATTTCTCGGAGGTTGAGGAGGCGGCGGTGGAGGGATGTAGCCCTCGGTTATTGGGCGTGGACTGTCCCGCGTCGGACGGCGTGGCGGCGACGGCGGGCTTTGCGGGGACGACGGGGGTCGTCGTGGCGGAGACGGGGGTTTCTTGTCGGTCATTTCGCGCTCCCTTCGTAGAAAGATTGAAATTTGCAAACGCTGTTATGAAGCATACGCCCGCCAAGAACAGAATGGCTCCAACAGCGTTCAGTAAAGCTGTCCATCGGGCAAACGCGCCTCCTGGGCGCTGCTGATAGATGGTTCCATCATCCACTTGCTCGATGGCACGCCGCAATGCCAAGTGGCTCAAGTAGTACGACGTCAAAACAGCAAAGGTGCTGAATGCCCAAGCGAGCCACGCCGCAAAAAGAAAGGACGGACAGAGGATAGGGTTTGGACCAACAACGTCCCTTAGGAATACAAAGGAGATGCCAAGCGCACCTCCGGACAAGGAAAGGACAGTCTTGTCAAAATCTTCCTGGGACTTTTGTTCCGCAGCGACCAGCCATTTTCGATAGTCAAGAAGCTGATCTGATTTACTGCTCTTCTCGTTCATGCATACTCCAATTTTTCTCCAGAGAACCTGGAGCAGCAATTGAGGTCTAGCTAACGCGTACAGTTTGTCAGTTAGGCAACTAACAATCGGGCTAGTGCAGCGTCGCGCGACGACGCTCGTAGATGCCTTGCAATAGGCGGAGCGAACCGCGGCAAATGGCTTCGTGGGTGAGGGCGTGGCCGAGGTCTTCGATGATGTCGAGGGTGACGGGGACGTGGAGGCCTGAGAGGACGCGGGCGGCGCGCTCGGCGTAGACGCGCGAGACGACAGAGTCGTAGCCGCCGTGGACAAGGTGAATCCTCGAGTCCATGCGCGTGCCGACTTTCGGCAGTTGGGCGAAGCGCGCGGAGTAGGCGACGACCGCTCCGGCGAGTTCGGGGAAGGCTTTGACGGCTTCGAGAGCGACGGTGCCGCCCTGTGAATAGCCGATCAGCACGGTGCGCTCGAACGGCACGCGGTGGTTGGTCTGCTCGCGCCGCACTAGCTGCTCGATCTTCGGCAGGATGGCCGAGATGCGGTCCATGCGGTTTTCGTCGGTGAGGCCCGAGGTCGAGAACCATTGCTGGCGGCCGAGGTCTTTGCCATAGCGCGCGAAGCCGCTGGGGACGACCAGCGCGGCGCTGGGGAAGCGGCCCTGGTATTTGAACGCCGCGGGAATCATCGAGCGCGCATCGGCGCCGCTCGCATGCAGGAATACGAAGAGGTGTCGGGTCGGTTGCTGCGGCGTGGACCCGAAGCGGTAAACCTGCTGCATTGGGTCATTCTGGCCCTGCCGTAGCCGTTCTGTAAACTGCCCGCAGCAGAAAACGAAAGATCCCGAGGTAACTCCATGCAAAAAAAGCGTTTCTTCTCGACGGTCTGGGCCCTGGTCCGGCCTTACTGGGCTTCCAGGGAGCGCGCAAAGGGCCTGGTCCTTCTCGCCACGGTCGTCGCGCTGTCGCTGATCCTGGTCTGGAACGAGGTGCGCTTCAATACCTGGAACCGCGACTTCTACAACACCTTCGAGGCCAAGGACCAGGCGGAGTTCTTCAGGCAGCTCGGCCAGTTCACGCTGCTCGCGGTGGTATACATACTCTCGATCACCTACCGGCAATACTTCCAGCAGATGCTGTTCATCGAATGGCGCAGCTGGCTCACCGAGCGCTACCTGACCGGCTGGATGAAGGACCGGGCCTACTACCGGCTCCAGCTGCTGGACAAAGGCACCGACAACCCGGACCAGCGGATCGCCGATGACCTGAACATCTTCGTCGATCTGACGCTTTCGCTCGCGCTGGGCCTGCTTTCCTCGGTGGTGACGCTCGTGTCCTTCGTCGGCATCCTGTGGAAGATTTCGGGGGCGCTGAACATCGCCGGCTTCGACATTCCCGGCTATCTGGTGTGGGTGGCCGTCATCTACGCCATCGCGGGCACCTGGCTGGCGAACGTCGTCGGCCGCCCGCTGATCGGGATCAACTTCGAGACGCAGCGCAACGAGGCGAACTTCCGCTTCCACCTGGTGCGCCTGCGCGAGAACGCGGAGGGAGTCGCGCTGTACCACGGCGAAGCGGGCGAGCTGGCGAATTTCCGCGGCCGCTTCCGCGCCGTGATCGCGATCTGGATGACGAAGATCGTCAAGCAGAAGCATCTGAGCTGGTTCCAGTCGTTCTACGCCCAGATCGCGATCATCTTCCCGTTCGTCGTCAGCGCGCCGCGGTTTTTCTCCGGCAAGGTCCCGCTCGGCGAGATTTTCCAGATCGCTTCCGCGTTCGGCCAGGTCCAGAGCGCCCTCTCCTGGTTCGTCGACGCCTACGGCAGCTTCGCCAGCTGGAAAGCGACCGTGGACCGGCTCACCGGCTTCACCGAGGCGCTGGAGCGCGCGCGCGCCGAGGCCGGCCGCCTCGACGGCGAGCGCATCGAGGGGATCGAACCGGACCTGTCGCTGGACCGGCTCGAGCTCGACCTGCCGCAAGGCGAGCCTTTGCTTTCGCCGACGACATTGCGCCTGAAACAGGGTGAGTCGGTGCTCGTCGTCGGAGCTTCCGGAGCCGGCAAGAGCACGCTGTTCCGCGCGCTGGCAGGCATCTGGCCGTACTGGAAGGGGAAGATCGCGCTCCCGGCGGGCGCGAAGTTATTGTTCCTGCCGCAGAAGCCCTACCTGCCGATCGGCTCGCTCAAGCATGCGGCCTGCTACCCGGAGGATGCCGCGGCGATCTCGGACGAGGTGGCACGCGAAGCGCTCGCCGCCGTCGGCCTCGCGCACTTGTCGGAGGATCTTGCGCGCGAGGAAAACTGGGCGCAGCTGCTCTCGGGCGGCGAGCAGCAGCGGCTCGCGTTCGCGCGCGCGCTGCTGAACCGGCCCGGCTGGCTGTTCATGGACGAGGCCACCGCGGCGTTGCCCGAGGAGGACCAGGCGGCGCTTTACCGGCTGCTGAAGGAAAAGCTGCCCGCCACGACGCTGGTTTCGATCGGCCACCGGGCGAGCCTCGCGCAATTCCATGCGCGGCGCCTCGCCTGGCAGGGCCAGGCCCTCAGCCCGGGATGATGAGGCTGCAGCGGTTGACCCGCCACGGTTCAGCCGGGGGCGAAGGAATCAGCGGTCTCTACCGGACTCCAGCTGAGACGGTTTAAACACCGTTGCCCACTTCTCTCGGAAATATAGTGCAGTGAGTACCTTCCAGTTGGACTGGTATGGCGTGCACACGCGCGTCACGAATCCCCGGTACACCTCCCCACAGATCGAAACAGGAGGGAACTACCGTGAAAGCGAATCGATTCTTTTTTCTGTTGCTCAACCTTGCGGCCGGCATCGCGTGTGCCGCCGGCGAGGTGCAAATTTACGTCCTCTCGAACCGCGCCGACCTGATCTCCGGCGGCGATGCGCTGGTTGGGATCGTCATTGCACCCGGCGTCGATGCCTCCTCGATGCGCGTGACGTCAGGGACGCGCGACGTGACTGCGGCCTTTGCGGTGCGCGCCGATGGACGCTATCTAGGCCGGATTGACGGCCTCGCGCTGGGCGCGAACGTCGTCACGGCGCGGCTTGCCGATGGCCACGGTGCGCGCATCACCATCACCAACCATCCCGGCGGCGGGCCGGTGTTCAGCGGCCCGCAGGTTCAGCCCTGGTCGTGCAATCCCGGTGCGACGGATGCGCTGTGTACCCGGGCGCCGAGTTACCAGTACTTCTACGTTCCAGTGGGCATTGACCCATGGGCGACATCGGGACTCATCGGTGCGCCTGATATGCCAGATGCCTATTTCCTGACTTACGACCCGGCCAACCCTACGCCCGCTGCGCTGATCGCGCAGACCACGACCGATCAGGGGCAAACGGTGCCGTTCATCGTCCGGGTGGAGACCGGTTCGGTGGATCGGGGCCAGTACCAGATCGCGGTCCTGTACGACCCTTCCAAGCCCTGGGACTACCGGAACCCGCAAACGGGCTGGAATCAAAAGCTGTTTCTCGTCGGAGGGGCCGGGTGCGGCATCTCATACCAGGAAGGGGCGGCACCCGGCGTGTTGTACGGCAAGGTGCTGGGACGCGGCTTCGCGACGATGTCCATCGACCTGGAGTCCACCGGAAACGACTGCAACATGGTCGTGCAGGCCGAGTCGCTGATGATGGCCAAAGAGCACCTCATCGAAGCGTATGGTCTGGTGCGTTACACGTTTTCCATCGGCGGATCCGGCGCATCGATCGTGCAGCATTGGAACGCCAATGCCTATCCGGGCATCTATGACGGGCTGATCGTCGAAGCCAGTTTTCCGGATGCCTGGACGGAAATGGTAAACACCGAGGATTGCGTCTCCCTTGTCAGCTACTGGACGGATCCCACGCGATGGGCTACGGGGGTAGTCTGGAACCCGCCCGATCAGAGCGCCGTGGAAGACGGCGACGCGCCATCCGGTTGCGTGGCATTCGCCGAAGTATTTGAGGGGTTGTTCACGCCGGCAGACGAGACGGGTCAGGTACCGGCTAGCGATGTCTACGATCCGCAAGCGAACCCCAACGGGGTGCGCGGGACGCTATGGGACTACGGCATCGCGCAGCTTGGACGCCGGGCGTCCCAGGCATGGGGTCCGGTCGAGAGGGCTATCGGCTATGGCTTCGCGAATCGCCCGCTCGACACCGTCGGGATTCAGTATGGGCTGAAAGCGTTGATGAACGGTCTGATTACGCCGGCGCAGTTCGTCGATCTGAACGCCAAGGTGGGCGGGCACGACATCGACTACAACGCCCAGCCCCAACGCACCCTGGCCGATTCCGCCGCATTGTTCGTGGCGTATCGATCGGGCTACCTCAACCAGGCCAATAACCTGCACGTCCCCATCATCGACCTGCGCGGCACCAGCAACGCCGACCTCCACGACACCTTTCACAGCTGGTCGATGCGTGCGCGCCTGGATCGCGCCAACGGCAACCACGACAACCAGATCATCTGGGATTCGTTTACCGCGTCCGGATTCGTGGTCGATGAGGCGCTCGAAACGCAGGCGTTCTTCCTCATGGATCGGTGGCTGTCGGCGATCGAGGCAGACATGAGCGACCGGTCATTCGCCCAGAAGGTCGTTTACGACAAGCCGTCCGATGCGGTGGATCGGTGCACCGTTACGGGCACGGATATCGCGGGCCCATGCGTCATTCCCCCAAACGGGACGGCCCGTCTGGGTGCGGGAGAGCCGCTCACCGACGACACTGCAAAATGTCAGCTCAAGGCCTTGAACCGTACCGACTACCTTCCGATCCTGTTCACCGACGCGCAGTGGCAACAGCTTCAGCAGGCGTTTCCGGCTGGGGTGTGCGACTACAACCAGGCCGGCGTGTATCAGCAGGCGACGTTGCCATGGTTGACCTATAAGAACGGGCCGGGCGGACAACCGCTGGGCGCCGCGCCGCAGTCCGAATCGTTCTGAATGGAAGAGGGTAAAAGAGTCTGGGATGCGATCATTCAATGTACTCCGGCGCCTTCGGCAATTTCGAACTTTGCGCAAAGTCGTGGTTGATCCACAGCTTGGCACCGGTCGCCTTCATGAACGAATCCATTTCGCTCATCGACTGCAGTGTCTGCGCCGGGCTGTAGTTGATCGACGGAACGCGTTTTGCATCCCAATTAGCTTGCAGATGCACGAGATCACCTGAAAGCAGCACTGGCCCGGTCTTTGGCAAGCGAACGAACAACGCTTGATGGCCTGGAGTATGGCCAGGAGTGCGCTCGATCACGACAGAGCCATCGCCGAACACATCGAAGTCGCCGTCAAGCTTAACCACCTTCGCATCGCGCAGCTTCTCGAGGCTCGTGTTAATCAGCCCGTACCTCTGAGCCCCCGGACCGAAGGCAGCCTCGTACTCTGTCCTCTGCATATAGATGGTCGAGGTGACGAAGAGACCGGCATTGCCCGAGTGGTCGGGGTGCGAGTGCGACATCGCAAACACGCCGACATCCGAAGGGGCGAGTCCGAGCTCGCGCAGCGACTCCACAAGCGGCTTCTTCCGGTATCCGGTGACAAGGCCGTTCGACGCGGTTTGTCCGTTCGGCAGTGCAGCGAGCCCATCCGGCAAGCCGCTATCCCAAAGCATCCACCCATTCGCGTGCTTGATCAGGTAGCAATTGTTGCTGAATACCCAGGGCTTGTCGGCGTCCGCGGGCGAAGTCCAGCGCGATAGATCCTTGACGTGGTTTTCACCGCAGTCAATTACATAGAGTCGCTCGACGCTCGACGGGTAATTTACAGTTGCACAGGCTGAAACCAGTAGGACGACGACTAAGACAATTAACCTGTTCATGGGGTCCTCGGAAATGATCTGGCTGACGCTTCCGGCGTTCAACTAGCGGCCCCGATAGACGGGCGGTCGATTTTCCCGCGCAGCGCGAAGGCGCTCCTGGAAGTCCTCGCTCTGGGAAAGTCTTTGGGCCTCGGCGCTGAGCGCCGCATAAGCGACGACTTCGCCTTCTGCCTGCGCACGGTGCGCCGAGGCGAGAGTGGCGCGCACGCCAAGAGGCCCGGCATCGGCGATCTTTCGCGCGCAATCGACGGCGCGCTGCAATTGCTGTCCCGGCGCGGTGATTTCCTGCACGAGGCCCATGCGGCGCGCTTCCTCCGCGCCCCATTCCTCGCCTGTCAGCATGTAGCGCATCGCGTTGCCCCAGCCCGCTTCACGCACGAAACGAACGGTTGCCCCGCCGAAGGGAAAGGTGGCCCGAGTGACTTCCGCTTGGCTGAACACCGTGTCGCTTGCGGCAAAACGCACGTCGGCAGAAAGAAAAAGCTCGTGACCGCCCAGCTTGGTGCCGCCTTGCACCGCCACCACGACCGGTTTTGTCCGTGGCGGAGCACTCGCGGCAGCCGGGAAATTGAACGGATTCATGAAATCCGGGTCCTTCGGCGGGAACTTGCCCAAGCGCCGCGCTTCGGCGATTGCCGGACCGTCGGCGCCGAGCGAAAAATCCGGGCCGCGGCCATAGAGCACGGCGACGCGCAGCGCGTCGTCATGCTCGAATTGATAAACAGCTTTCCCCAAGTCAAGGATCAACGAGGGGTCGAGAAGATTGCGCGCTTCGGGCCTGTTGATTCCGATCATCAACACACCGCCTTTCAATTGTTCCACGAGCACTTTGCCTTGAGCCGCCCCGCCCATCGGAGCGTCTCCTTTCGCGTCGGCCTGTGCGAGCGCAATATCCGGTTTGCCGAGAGCGGCTGTGGCTGCGAGGGCGATTGCTCCGGTGCTCAAGGCAAGAAAGTCGCGGCGGGCGGTGTTGGTGCGCGTATCGAAATCTTCCATCTCGGGTCTCCTAGTAAAAGGTTGAATCGCAATTGCTTGCCGAGCGAATTTCAAACCTTCGATGTATCGGGGATGTGTCTGGGAGGCGTGTCTTTGTATCGCTCGTTGTCTGCGGGCGTCGCAGATACATGCTGATACAAAGCTGCGGGCGATACCGAGCCGGAATCGGATGGATAATGGTCTGCCATGGAGCGCCCGGACAGCATCCTGATCGTCGACGACGATCTCCAGATTCGCGAGCTACTCGTCGAATATCTTGCGAAAAACGGTTTCAAAGCGACCGCCGCGGCTAACGGCCCGCAAATGCGCGCAGCGCTCGCGGCTGCAACTGTCGACCTGATCGTGCTCGATCTGATGTTGCCTGGGGAGGATGGGCTCATGCTGTGCCGAGATTTGCGCGCCGGCGCGTCAAAGGCGGTACCGATACTGATGCTCACTGCGCTTAGCGAAGAGGCCGATCGGATCGTGGGTCTGGAGATGGGCGCGGACGATTACTTGGTGAAACCCTTCGCCGCCCGTGAATTGCTTGCGCGCATTCGTGCCGTGTTGCGCCGAACCCGCATGCTCCCGCCGAATTTGCGGTCGAAAGATTCAGCGCGCACGCTTGCTTTCGGAGATTGGATGCTCGATACCGCGGCCCGGCACTTGGTCGACCCCGCCGGCACGATGGTTTCCTTGAGCGGGGCGGAGTATCGATTGCTGCGGGTGTTCCTCGAGCATGTGGAGCGGGTGTTGAGCCGGGACCAATTGCTGACGCTGACGCAAGGCCGCGAAGCAGAGCCGTTCGAGCGTTCCATCGACCTCCTGGTAAGTCGCCTGCGCGAACGCTTGCGCGACGAGGCGCGCGAGCCGCGCTACATCAAGACCGTACGCAGCGAGGGTTATGTATTCTGCGCCCCTGTCAAGACGGGGGAAGGCGAGACGTGAACTTCCCCCCCCTTGCGGTTCTTTCCCGTTTTCTGCCCCGATCTCTTTTCAGCCGGCTGGCTTTGATTCTATTTTGTGGTCTGGGCACCGCGCATGCTTTGTCTTTCTGGCTGATACGCCTGGAACGCGAGCAAACCGCCAAAACGATGATGAGCAACTATCTCGCGAAAGACGTGGCGATCGCAACGGCGATTTTGGAGCGCACGCCCGTCACCGAGCGTCCCGCATGGCTCGTCCGGTTGCAGCGTGGAAACTACCGATATGTCCTCGGTCCAGTGCCGGAGGGAGAGGTGAGTGAATCGGCTGCGACCAGGCAGATGGTCGCCGCGATTGCAAGCGCGCTTGGTCCGAACTACGCCGTTACCGCAACATTGCCGACGCATCCGTCCGATGCCGCGCAACTGCGCGTGCACTTGCGGCTTGCCGACGGCACGCCGCTGACCCTCGAGATGTTCCCTTCTCGCGTTCCCGGTTCGGCGTGGGCATCCGTCGCATTGTCGCTGCAACTGCTGGTCCTGGCCGCTTTTACCTGGATTGCCGTGCGGCTGGCGACCCGTCCCCTGGCGCGGCTCGCGCAAGCGGCCGATGCGCTAAGACCAGAACACAAAGTGGACCCGCTGGATGAAAACGGGCCGGTGGAAGTGGCACAGGCGGCGAAAGCGTTCAATGCCATGCAGCGCCGAATCGCCGATTATCTGGCGGAGCGGGTGCAAATCCTGGCTGCGATCTCGCACGATCTGCAAACACCGATCACGCGTATGCGCTTGCGCGCCGATCTGCTCGACAACGATACCGCGCGCGAGAAATTTCAAGGCGACTTGAACGCGATGCAAGAGCTCGTGGAAGAAGGGATCGCCTACGCGCGCAGCGCTCAAGGCTCGACCGAGGCGGCTTGCTCGACGGATCTCCATGCCTTGCTGGACAGTCTGGTGTGCGACTACGCGGATGCGGGACAGCGCGTGCGTCTTGCGGGCAGCATCGACAACCCCATCACGACCCGGCCGAAAACGCTCAAGCGCGTCATCATCAATCTGGTGAACAACGCGCTCAAGTTCGCGAAGGAAGTAGAGATCGCGGTAGAGCTTGGCACGTCCGATGGCGTCTCGATAGCGGTGCGCGATCGCGGTCCTGGCGTCCCGCCGAACGAATTGAAAGCCGTGCTGCAGCCGTTCTACCGCGTCGAAAGTTCGCGCAGCCGCGAGACCGGAGGCACCGGCCTCGGGCTCGCCATCGCCCAGCAGCTCGCGCTTGCGCTGGGCGGGACGCTCACGCTTTCGAATCGCATTGGCGGAGGACTGGAAGCGCGTCTGTCTTTGCCAGTCGCGACAGAATGAAGAGACGCTCGCGTGCCGCAGCGTTAGCGGGTGGCGAAGCGACTTGCTCAAGGACCGCCCAGGATGATGCAGGTCGTGGTGCCGTGGGCGTAGAGCTTGCCCCCGGCGTCTTCGATGCGGCCTTCGGCGGTGGCCGTCTGCCGGCCCATGTGCACGACCTTGCCCGTGGCGCGTATCGGCCCGGTCTTGAGCGTGATGGCGCGCACCAGGTTGGCCTTGATCTCCAGAGTGGTGTAGCTCTTGCCCGCCGGCAGCAGCGTCTGCACGCAGCAGCCCATCGCCGAATCGAGCATGGTGAAGGCGATGCCGCCGTGCACCACGCCGATCGGGTTGTAGTGCTGCTCGGCGGGCGTGAGCCCGAACACCGCGCGGCCTTCCTCGACTTCCACCAGGTCCATCGACAGGAGTCTGGCGATCGGCGGCGACGGCAGCCTGCCGTCGCGCAGCGCGCGCAGGTAATCGATCGGCCTTGGCAGTTTCCTGCCTTCCTCGAAGGTGGCGATCGGGTCTTCCCAGGTCACGGTGAGCGAGCGCGTCATTTGTGTCAGTCCCCTTTTTTGATTAACTTGCGGCGAGCACGGCCAGCGCGGCACCCAGCGCGAGGCACAGCGGCGAATAGAGCAGCGTGTCCATGCGCGCGAACTTCGAACCGCGCGCCCGCTTGAACGACGTTTTGAACGCCGGTACGCCGTCGATTTCCGGGACCGCCGCGTTCTTGCCCGAGCCGCCGCCCGCCGCCCAGTAGAAATGCATCAATGCAAGGAAAGCAAAAACGGCCGCCGTGATCAGCGCGAGCATGCTGCCAGTCTCAAGTCGTCAGGCGTTCTTTGCGGGTTGAGGGGAGGTCGCGCGTTTTTTTCGCATAGAGCACCCGCTTCAGGTATTGGCCCGTGTGGCTGAGCGTGCTGTCCGCACTTTGCGCCACCTGTTCGGGCGTGCCCTGGGCGACGATGCGGCCGCCGCCGTCGCCGCCTTCGGGCCCGAGGTCGATCACCCAGTCGGCGGTCTTGATCACGTCCAGATTGTGCTCGATCACCACTACGGTGTTGCCCGCGTCGCGCAGCCGGTGCAGCACGTGCAGCAGCAGGCCGATGTCGTGGAAGTGCAGCCCGGTGGTCGGCTCATCCAGGATGTAGAGCGTGCGGCCGGTGTCGCGCTTGGAGAGTTCCAGCGAGAGTTTCACGCGCTGCGCCTCGCCGCCCGAGAGCGTGACCGCGCTCTGCCCGAGCTGGATGTAGCCCAGGCCGACGTCGGAGAGCGTGGCCAGTTTCTTCGCGACCGCGGGCACGGCGGAAAAGAATTCCACCGCCTCGACCACGTTCATCTGCAGCACCTCGTGGACGGTCTTGCCCTTGTAGCGGATCTCCAGCGTCTCGCGGTTGTAGCGCTTGCCGTGGCAGACGTCGCAGGCGACGTAGATGTCTGGCAGGAAGTGCATTTCCACCTTGGTCACGCCGTCCCCCTGGCAGGCTTCGCAGCGCCCGCCCTTGATGTTGAAGGAGAAGCGCCCCGGGTCGTAGCCGCGCGTGCGCGCTTCGGGCACGCCGGCGAAGAGTTCCCGGATCGGCGTGAACAGGCCCGTGTAGGTGGCGGGATTGGAGCGCGGCGTGCGGCCGATCGGGCTCTGGTCGACGCTCACCACCTTGTCGAAGTGCTCCAGGCCCGACACGGACTCGTGCGGCGCCGCCTCCGCCGCCGACCCGTAGAGGTGGCGCGCGACCGCGGCGTACATGGTGTCGTTGACCAGCGTGGACTTGCCCGAGCCCGAAACGCCGGTGACGCATACGAACAAGCCGACCGGCAGGTCGAGCGTCGCTTTTTTGAGGTTGTTGCCGCTCGCCTCGCGCACCACCAGGCGCTTCGGACCGGGCCTGTTGCGCAGGCGCGGGATGACGATCGAAAGCGCGTGCGCGAGGTATTTGCCGGTGAGCGAGTCCTTGGAGGCGATGATCTGCCCGGGCGTCCCTTCGGCGACGACGCGGCCGCCGGCGTGGCCCGCGCCCGGTCCCATGTCGACCACGTAGTCCGCGGCGCGGATCGCTTCTTCGTCGTGCTCGACCACCACCACGCTGTTGCCGAGGTCGCGCAGGTGCTTGAGCGTGTCGATGAGGCGCGCGTTGTCGCGCTGGTGCAGGCCGATCGACGGTTCGTCCAGCACATACATGACGCCGGTGAGCCCCGAGCCGATCTGGGACGCGAGCCGGATGCGCTGCGACTCGCCGCCCGAGAGCGAGCCGGCGGCACGGTCGAGCGCCAGGTAATCGAGCCCGACGTTGACCAGGAACTCGAGCCGGTTGGCGATCTCGCGCACGATGCGCTCGGCGATTTGCTGTTTCGCGCCCTGCAGTTTCAGGGTTTTGAAGAATTCGAAGGTTTTTCTCAGAGGGAACGAAGAAACTTCATAAATCGTCTTTTCCCCCACCTTGACATGGCGCGCCTCGCGCCGCAGGCGCGTGCCGCCGCAGTCCATGCAGGTCTGCGTGTTGCGGAACTTGGCGAGTTCCTCGCGCACCACCACCGAATCGGTCTCGCGGAAGCGGCGCTCCAGGCTGGGCAGCACGCCCTCGAAGACGTGCTCGCGCACCTGCGTGCGTCCGCGCTCGGTGATGTAGTGGAAGGCGATCTTCTCCCTGCCCGAGCCGTGCAGGATGAGCCGCTGCGTGGCGTCGTCCAGCATCTCCCAGGGAACCTCGATGTCGAAGCCGTAGCGCTGCGCGAGCGAGTTCAGCATCGAGAAGTAGAAATGGTTGCGCCGGTCCCAGCCCTTGATGGCGCCGCTGGCGAGGCTCAGGTTCGGGTGCGCGACGACGCGGCGCTGGTCGAAGAATTCCACCGCGCCCAGGCCGTCGCAGCGCGGGCAGGCGCCCATCGGGTTGTTGAAGGAGAACAGGCGCGGCTCGAGCTCGGCGAGCGCGTAGTCGCAGTGCGGGCAGGAAAATTTCGACGAAAAAAGAATTTCCTTTTTATTTTCCAGGTCCAGGACGATCGCCCTTCCATCCGCGTGGCGCAGCGCGGTCTCGAAGGATTCCGCCAGCCGCTGCTTGCCCTCCGCCTTGGCGCGCAAGCGGTCCACCACGACTTCTACGGTGTGCTTCGAGTTCTTCGCCAGGCGCGGCGCATTCTCGAGTTCGTGAACCCTGCCGTCGACGCGCACGCGCGTGAAGCCCTGGGCGCGCAGCTCGTCGAACAGCTCCGCCTGCTCGCCTTTGCGCCCCGCCACCACCGGCGCGAGGATCATGAGCTTCGCGTCCTCGGGCAGCGCCAGCACCTGGTCCACCATCTGCGCCACCGTCTGCGCCTGCAGCGCGACGTTGTGGTCGGGGCAGTAGGGCGTGCCCACGCGCGCGTAGAGCAGGCGCAGGTAGTCGTGGATTTCGGTGACGGTGCCGACCGTCGAGCGCGGGTTGTGGCTGGCGGCTTTCTGCTCGATCGCGATCGCGGGCGACAGGCCCTCGATCAGGTCGACGTCGGGCTTTTCCATCAGCTCCAGGAACTGGCGCGCGTAGGCCGACAGCGACTCGACGTAGCGCCGCTGGCCCTCGGCGTAGAGCGTGTCGAAGGCGAGCGAGGATTTGCCCGAGCCGGAAAGCCCCGTGATCACCACCAGTTTCCGGCGCGGCAGGTCGAGACTGATGTTCTTGAGATTGTGCGCGCGCGCGCCGCGGATGCGGATTTGTTCCAAGGGCGATTTTCGAGAAGGGAAACTTGCTACTATAACTCTTTCACCCTGCCTCGCCCCACCCCCTTGAACGCCGCGGTCAACGGCGTGCCGGGGTCTGCGTTGGGTGAGAGACAGCGGGCTTGAACCAGGAGAGGTGGCACATGGCATCGGTAAACAAGGTAATCATCGTTGGCAATCTCGGGCGGGACCCGGAGACGCGCTACCTGCCGAGCGGCGAGGCAGTCACCAACATCAGCGTCGCCACCACGGAGACCTGGAAGGACAAGGCGAGCGGCGAAAAGAAGGAGGCCACCGAGTGGCACCGCATCAGCTTCTTCGGCAAGCTCGCCGAGATCGCCGGCGAATACCTGAAGAAGGGCTCGCAGGTCTACGTCGAGGGGCAGCTGCGCACGCGCAAGTACCAGGACAAGGAGACCGGCAAGGACCGCTACAGCACCGAAATCCGCGCCGATCGCATGCAGATGCTCGGTTCGAGAGCCGGCGCGGGCGAGCCCCGCGGCGAAGCCGACGGCGATCATGCGCCGAAGAGCGGCGCAACGGCGAAACCCGGCGGCGCGGCCAAGAAGCCGGCCGGCAAGTTCGACGATATGGAAGACGACATTCCGTTCTGAGAACCTGCTGTTGGCGCTATAATCCATGCTAATTCAGGAACTTGAAGCACCGGAGCGATAGCCCACCCCACACATGCCGATCTACGAGTACAAATGTTCGGCCTGCGGCCACCAGGAGGACCACCTCCAGAAGCTGAGCGAGGCGCCGCTGACCAGGTGCCCGGCCTGCGGCAAGAAGAAGTACGCCAAGCAGCTCACGGCGGCGGGCTTCCAGCTGAAGGGCTCTGGCTGGTACGCGTCCGACTTCAAAGGCGGCGCCAAGAAGACGGACGAGGCCAAGCCCGAAGCCAAGGCTGAAACGAAGACCGAAACGAAATCCGAAACGAAATCCGAAACGAAGGCCGAGACGAAAACCGAAGCCAAGCCGGAAAAGAAGACGCCGGCCAGCACCACGAATTGACGCTTAAAGGGCCACGCTAGCGGCCCGGCAACCTTGCCGGGCCTTTTTGTTTCCATCCCATGAAAAAATACCTCATCGCCGGATTGCTGATCTGGATTCCGCTGGTCATCACGATCTGGGTGCTCAAGCTGATCGTGGACTCGCTCGACCAGACGCTGCTGTTGATGCCCGTGGAATGGCGCACCGAATCCGTGTTCGGCATCCACATCCCGGGCCTGGGCGTGGTGATCACGCTGGTGATCGTTTTCCTCACCGGCGTCTTCGCCACCAACCTGCTCGGCGCCCGCCTGCTGCAGTGGGGCAACGACCTGGTGCAGCGGATTCCGGTGGTGCGCTCGATCTACTCGAGCGTGAAGCAGATTTCCGACACGCTGTTTTCTTCCAGCGGCCAGGCCTTCCGCAAGGCGCTGCTGGTGCAGTGGCCGCGCGACGGCATGTGGACCATCGCCTTCCTCACCGGCCGGCCCGGCGGCGATCTGGTCAACCATCTGCCGGGCGATTTCATCAGCGTGTACGTGCCGACCACGCCCAACCCGACCGGCGGCTATTTCGTGGTGGTGGCGCGCAAGGACGTGATCGAGCTCGACATGAGCGTGGATGACGCGCTGAAGTACGTCATTTCCATGGGCGTCGCCCCGCCGAACGGCGGTCCGCTGGGAAAATGAGCGCCACATGAGCATGCGCACACACTACTGCGGCGAGTTGTCCGCCGCGCTGATCGGCAAGACGGTGACGATCGCCGGCTGGGCGCACCGCCGCCGCGACCATGGCGGGGTGATATTCATCGACCTGCGCGACCGCGAAGGCCTCGCGCAGGTGGTCTGCGACCCGGACCGCGCCGAGGCGTTCAAGCTGGCCGAAAGCGTGCGCAACGAATTCGTCATGCGCGTCACTGGCCTCGTGCGCGCGCGGCCCGGGGGAACCGTCAATCCGAACCTGAAATCGGGCGAGGTCGAGGTGCTGGCGCACGAGGTGGAGATCCTCAACCCCTCGCTGACGCCGCCGTTCCAGCTCGACGACGAGAACATCTCGGAGACGGTGCGCCTGGAGCACCGCATCCTCGACCTGCGCCGCGAAGCAATGCAGAAGAACCTGCGCCTGCGCCATGCCACCGCGAAGGCGGCGCGCGGCTTTCTCGACGGGCACGGCTTCATCGACATCGAGACGCCCGTGCTCTACAAGTCGACGCCGGAGGGCGCGCGCGAATTCCTCGTGCCCTCGCGCATCAACGACGGCCAGTTCTACGCGCTGCCGCAGAGCCCGCAGCTGTTCAAGCAGATGCTCATGATCGCGGGCTTCGACCGCTACTACCAGATCGTGAAGTGCTTCCGCGACGAAGACCTGCGCGCCGACCGCCAGCCCGAGTTCACACAGATCGACATCGAGACCTCGTTCATGGGCGAGGAGGCGATCCGCGCGCTGATGGAATCGCTCGCCCGCCACCTGTTCAGGGAAGTGCTGGGCGTGGCGCTGCCGGATCCGTTCCCGGTGATGAAGTACGAGGACGCCATGCGCGACTACGGCGTCGACAAGCCCGACCTGCGCGTGCCGCTCAAGCTCGCCGAACTCACCGACATCATGAAGGACGTGGACTTCAAGGTATTCTCCGGCCCGGCCAACATGGCGGGCGGCCGCGTCGCCGCGTTGTGCGTGCCGGGAGGCGCCACCATCTCGCGCAGCGAGATCGACGCCTACACCGAGTACCTGCGCACCCTGGGCGCAAAGGGCCTCGCCTGGATCAAGGTGAACCAGCTCGGCAAGGGCACCGAAGGCCTGCAATCGCCCATCGTTAAATTTTTTCCTTTGCCTGTCATGGATGAAATTCTGTCCAGGACAAAAGCAAAGGCAGGCGACCTTATTTTCTTCGGCGCCGACAAGGCCGAAGCTTGCAATGCCCACCTGGGCGCTTTGCGCCAGAAGGTGGGCCACGACCGCGGCCTGGCAGAGAAGGGCTGGCGGCCGCTGTGGGTGGTGGATTTCCCGATGTTCGAATACGACGAGGAATCGAAGGAATGGAAGGCGCGCCACCATCCCTTCACCAGCCCCAAGGACGGCCACGAGGTTTTCATAGAAACCGATCAGGCGAAGTCCTACGCCAAGGCCTACGACATGGTGCTGAACGGCTGGGAAGTCGCCGGCGGCTCGGTGCGGATCCACCGCCAGGAAATCCAGCAACAGGTGTTCCGCGCGCTGAAGATTTCGCCTGAGGACCAGCAGGCGAAATTCGGATTCCTCCTGCAAGCGCTGCAGTACGGCGCGCCGCCGCACGGCGGCATCGCCTTCGGTTTCGACCGGCTGGTGACCTTGATGGCCGGCGCGGAAGCCATCCGCGACGTGATCGCCTTCCCGAAGACCCAGCGCGGCCAGGATCTCGTCACCGGCGCGCCGTCGCCGGTCACCGAGCGCCAGCTGCGCGAGCTGCACATCCGCCTGCGGAACGTCCCGCCGCAGTGAGGTTTGTCGCCGGACTGTTTTGTCTGGTTCTTTCCGTAGTCGCTTTTGCCGGTGAAATTCGCTACGCAGACCTTCCGCCAGAAGCCCGCTCTGCGGTCGTTCTCATAAAGAAAGGCGGACCGTTCTCTTATGAGCGGGACGGGGTCATTTTCGGCAACCGGGAAAGGCTGCTGCCGCCGCGCCAGCGCGGCTGGTACCGTGAGTACACGGTCGATACGCCGGGCGAGAGAACACGCGGCGCGCGCCGCATCGTCGGCGGCCGGGATGGTACGCTGTACTACAGCGACGACCACTACCGCAGCTTCAAGAGAATCATCGAGTAATGGGCAAACTCCTGCAGCGCCTGGGCGATGCTTCCAACTCCGGCGTATACCGGGCTCCGCGCAGCGAGGAGATCCTGGACGCCGCGCAGGGCAGCACGCTGAAAGTCGCGCGCATCGATCTCAAGGGCGTGTCCGAGAAGGAGGCGCTGATGCAGCACATCGCGCTGGCGCTCGAATTTCCGCGGTGGTTCGGCGGCAACTGGGATGCGCTGGAAGACTGCCTGAGCGATCTTTCCTGGTCGGCCGCCGCCGGCCACGTCCTGCTGATCGAGCACGCGGACGCTCTTGCGCCGGACGGGCGCGGCATCCTGATCGACGTCCTCGCCTCCGCGGCGGCGTCCTGGGCGGCGCGCAAGATCCCCTTCTTCGCCGTTTTCGTGAACGGCGCACCGGCGCTGCCAGAGCTTTATCGAAATCGAAAGTGACCACCAAGCTGCCGTTGTCGGTGCTCGTGATGGCGCACACGGCCGCGCTGGAAGTGCTGCTGCTGGAGCGCGCCGCAAGGCCCGGCTTCTGGCAATCGGTCACGGGATCCCTCGACCGGCCTGACGAGCCGCCGGCCGAAGCGGCGCGGCGCGAACTGCGCGAGGAAACCGGCATCGAGGCCCGGCCGCAGGACCTCAGGCGCTGGAACCTCGCCTATACCTTCGAGATTTTCCCGCAGTGGCGGCACCGCTTCGTCCCGGGCACGACGCACAACACCGAGCACGTATTCAGCGTAGCGCTGCCGGCGCGCGTCCCGGTGAGGCTTGCGCCGGAGGAGCACACGGCCAGCCTTTGGCTGCCCTGGGAGGATGCAGCGGCCAAATGTTTCTCGTGGTCGAACCGCGATGCGATCAGAATTCTGGGGTTATGCGCGCGCTGATCCCCGGGACCGCGGCCTGCCTGCTGGCGTTCCTCGCCGTGGGCGGGGCGCGCGGAGCGGACGATATTTCGGTCGAGACCACGCGCCGCGGCGAAGCGATGGAAGTGATCTGCAAGGCGACGCTGGAGGCGCCGCCGGAGCTGATCTGGCGGACGCTGACGGACTACGGCCATCTCGCCGAGTTCATTCCGGGCATGCGCAGGAGCCGGGTCATCGAGCAGCGGGGCGCGGTGTCCGTGGTCGAGCAGTCGGGCGTGGCGACGTTCCTGTTCTTCTCGACGCCGATCGAGGTGACGCTCGCCTCCACCGAGCGCCCGCCGAATGCCATCGAAGTGAGCATGATCAAGGGCAACCTGAAGCGCCTGGACGGCGCCTACCGCATCGAGCCGCAGCAGGGCGGGCGCATGCTGCTCACCTGGAACGGCATCGTCGAGGCGCAGTCGCTGCCGCCGCTGCTGGGCGAATTGGTCATGCGCGCGAACATCGCGGACCAGTTTCGCGGCATGGTGCGCGAAATCGAACGGCGCGATGCGTTGCGCCGCGACAAACAGCGGGAAGCGAAACCGTGAGGCTGGCCCCGCTCGCCGCAATCATGTTTGCCGCCGTCGCCTCCGGCTGCGCGACGCTGGAGGCGCCGTTTCGCGCCCATCTCGAGTCCGGCGCGCCGCAGGAGCGCGAGTGCGCCGAGTGGTACCGCACGCTGGATGAGCGCGTCGCGGCGGCCGGCACCCGCGACGCGCAGGACACGCGCGTCGAAGGTTTCCCGTACCTGCGCGTGAGCCGCCTGCTGGCGGCGCTGCGTCCCGTGGCGGCATCGGACGAATACGCGATGCAAGAGTTCGCCGACAGCTTGCTCGCGCTCGACCTCCAGGCACGGCGCTACGAACTCATGAACCTGCCGCCGGAGCAGATGCCCGAATTGCGCTCGGCGCTGCAGCGCACGCAGGACTGCGGCAAGCTGCTGCGCGAAATCGACCTGGCGAAGCCGGAATCGCGCCAAGCGCTGCTGCAGCGCGCCGAGGTAGCGGACGATTACCGAACGCTGGACAGGATCGCCGGCCTCTACTGGATCACGCGGATCCCGTTTGCCGCCGGCGTGCAGCGCTACGAGGCTAAGACGCTGGCGGCGTTCCGGCGCGAGCCGGTGCTGCCCGAGGGCGCGAGCCTGGTGCGCTACGCGCCCGAGCCCGGCTGGCCGACGCCGCGCTCGAGGGTGGTGGCGATCCTCGAGACCTCGGCGATGAATCCGCTCGGCGTCCCGGAACCCACCGAGAGCGACGTGAAAGCCCTGCTCGCGGCCTATGCGCCCACGTTCGAAGTCGAAGTAAAGGGCGACTACGACCGCTTCGGCGCGCTACGCTGGCTGCGCGACATGGACATGCCCACGGTGGAAGGCGCGGACCTCGCTGTATACGGCCATCCGGCCTGGACGCGCTATGAGGGCAAAGTGCTGCTGCAGCTCGTCTACACGCTGTGGTTTCCGGAACGGCCGCCGCAGTCGGAAGGCGACATCCTGGCCGGCAAGCTGGACGGCATCACCTGGCGCGTCACGCTCGCGCCCGACGGCGAGCCGCTGGTCTACGACACGATCCATCCCTGCGGCTGCTACCACATGTTCTTTCCGACGCCGCGCGCCGCGGCGAAGCCGCCGCCCGGCGGACTCGGGGAGTGGATATTCTCGCCGCAGTCGCTGCCGCGTATCGCCGACGGCGAGCGCCCGGTGCTGCGGATCGCCAGCGGTACGCACTATATCGAGCGCGTGTCCGTCACTCGCGGCACCGACAGCGTGGTGCGCTACGCGCTGCGCCCCTATGGTGAGCTCCGCTCCCTGCCTCGCCCGGATGGCACTCGCAGCAGCGCTTTTGGTCCTGACGGTCTGGTGCCGGGAACGGAGCGCGCTGAGCGCCTTACATTCTGGCCGATGGGCATCGTTTCCGCGGGCCAGATGCGGCAGTGGGGGCGGCAGGCGACGGCCTTCGTCGGCCGGCGGCAATTCGACGACGCCGACCTGTTCGAGCAGCGCTTCAAGTTCGACCTCAAGTGACGCCCGCCCCGGCCTGATGCTGCGCGTCGTCACCCTAAACATCCATAAAGGTTTGTCGACGTTCAACCGGCGCATGGTGATCCACGAGTTGCGCGAGGGCCTGAACGCGCTCAAGCCGGACCTGGTTTTCCTGCAGGAGGTGCAGGGCCTGAACCAGCGGCACGCGGTGCGCTTCGCGGAGTGGCCGGGGAAATCGCAGCACGAATTCCTCGCCGGCGACGAGCTGCAGCACGTTTACGGCCGCAACCGCGTGCACCAGTACGGGCATTACGGCAACGCGCTGCTGTCGCGCTTTCCGATCCTGTCCTCGGAGAACGAAGACGTCTCGGACCACCGCTTCGAGCGCCGCGGGCTGCTGCACACCGTGGTCAAGGTGCCGGGCTGGAAGCGCAACCTGCACTGCATCTGCGTGCATCTGTCGCTGCACGAGGGCGGCCGGCGGCGGCAGCTGGATGCGATCGGGGCGCGGCTGGAGGCGCTCGCCGAGAAGCGCCTGCCGGTGATCATCGCCGGGGATTTCAACGACTGGCGCCAGCGCGCAAGCCGCGTTCTCGAGCAGAGCCTCGGGGTGACCGAAGTGTCGATAGCGGCGCCGGGCGGGCGGCACCAGCGCACGTTCCCGAGTGTGCTGCCGCTGTTCCGCCTGGACCGTATCTACGTGCGCGGCTTCGACGTGTTGCGCACGCAGGTGCATCGCGGACCGCCATGGTCGCTGCTGTCGGACCATCTCGCGGTAAGCGCGGAGCTAGAGCGTGCCTGAATATGTGGACGGCAACCGTGTCACGCTGCTCAGGAACGGCGAGCAGTATTTCCCCGCGCTGGTCGCCGCAATCGACGCCGCGTCGGCCGAAGTATTCCTGGAGACCTACATTTTCGCCGACGACCGGAGCGGGACCGCGGTCGTCGAAGCCCTGGCGCGCGCGGCTGCGCGCGGCGTCGCGACGCATCTCCTCATCGACGGCTTCGGCGCGCACGACTTCGCGCCGCGCTTTCGCGAGATGCTGGCGCGGGCCAACGCGGAGGTTCTCGTCTTCCGGCCCGCGGTCAGCGCCTGGCCGCCGTGGAAGCAGCGCTCGCGGCTGCGCCGCATGCACCGCAAGCTCGCCAGCGTCGATGGCGCGGTCGCCTTCGTCGGCGGCATCAACATCATCGACGACTACGACACGCCGCATCAGGCACCGCCGCGCTACGACTACGCGGTGCGCATTGAGGGCCCGCTCGCGGCGCAGGCGCGCGCCGAGGCGTCGAAACTCTGGACGCGCGTCTCCTGGGCCACCTTCGGCAAGCGCTGGCGGCGCTGGCCGGGATTCGCGGCGCTGACCGGCCGTGCGCCGCGCCGAGCGCCGCCGCCGGCGGCGCCGGCGGGCGGGCAACGTGCCGAGCTGGTGGTGCGCGACAACCTGCGGCACCGTCACGACATCGAAAATGCGTATGTCCAGAGGATCGAAGCGGCGCGCTCGGAGGTGATCGTCGCCAATGCGTACTTTTTTCCAACTCGGAAGTTCCGGCACGCGCTGCTGCAGGCTGCGCGGCGCGACGTGGCCGTCACGCTGCTGCTGCAGGGCAAGCCAGACCACCCGATGCTGTATTACGCGTCGCGGGCGCTGTACCGTTCGCTGCTCGGCGCGGGCATCCAAATATACGAGTACTACCCCAGCCTCCTGCACGCCAAGGTCGCGGTGTTCGACGGCAAGGTGGCCACGGTCGGGTCTTCCAACATCGACCCGTTCAGCCTCGGGCTGGCGCGCGAAGCGAATGTCTTCGTCGATGATCGGCCGTTTGCCGCCGAGTTGCGCCTTAGCCTGCACGAAGCGATCGAGCAGCGCGCGCGCGCGGTGCCGGCAAACTACTGGCAGCGCCTGGGATTCGCGCTGAAGGCGCGAATCTGGCTGGGCTATCGCCTCGCGCGCCTGGCGATGAGCCTGTACCGGTTCAACGAGCTGCGCTAGCTGCGTCCGGCGGGGCGCCGGCGGAACATGCCCCAGCCTTCCATAGTCATCACGGTCTCGCCGCGCTGATTGACGGCTTCCCAGCGCGACTGCAGCAGGCCGATGTCCGGCTTGCTTTCCGAGACGCGCGCGCCGATGGTGAGATGGCGGTAGGTGATGGTGTCCCCCGAGCGCACCGGTGCGCGCCACCGTATGTTGTCCAGGCCCGGGGAGCCCAGGCTGGCGGAGCGGTTGACGTATTTGTCCACCATCAGCCGCATTGCCATGGCGCAGGTGTGCCAGCCGCTCGCGATCAGGCCTTTGAAAAACGATTTCTTCGCCGCTTCGGGATCGACATGGAAGGGCTGCGGGTCGAACTGGCGCGCGAAGGCGATGATCTCCTCCTCGGTGAAGGTATGGCTGCCGATTTCCGCCGTGCCCGCTTCCTGCAGGTCTTCCCAGTAAAGCAGTTCGTCCGCCATCTCAGTTCTCCGTGGGCGCGGCGCGCTCGTACCGGCGCACGCGGGCCCGCAAGTCCTCGGGCAGGGGCGCGGCCTTCATCGTCTCCGGGTCCGCGTTCACGTACACCAGCTCGGCCGTGATAAGCGGCGCGGCCGAAGGCTCGGGCCGCTCGCGCCAGATTTCGAACGCGAACGTAATGCTGGAGCGTCCCAGCTTGGCGACGCGGCTGTGCACGCGGAGTTCGTCGTCGTAGCGCGCCGAACCCAGGTATTCCACTGCGGCCTTGCGCAGGAATATGTCGTTGGCGTACTTGTCGACGTATCCGTCGGGGTAGGCAAGGCCGATCGCGCGAAAGTAGTCGGCGAACGCGGTGTCGATGTAGGTGAGGTAGTGGCCGTTGAATACCACCTTCTGCATGTCCACCTCGGCCCAGCGCACGCGCAGGCGGTGCACGCATTTGTAGTCCGTGCGGGAGTCGGATCCGGCCATATTTTCAGAGTGTAATATGGTCCGCGCGATGGACGAGATGGTTCTGCGCAGCATGGCGAAATGGCCGGATGTTCCGGACGTCTACGGCTGGCTATCCCTGGATCGCCGCGGCAATTGGCTGATAAAGGGAGAAAAAATCGGCAACGCCGCGCTCAGGGATTTTATTTCCAGGAATTACGCTGCCGATGCCCGCGGCCGCTGGTATTTCCAGAATGGTCCGCAGCGCGTGTTCGTGGCGCTCGCCTACGCGCCGCTGGTGCTGCACTTCGATGGCGAAGCGCTGTTCGACCATTGCGGCAGGCCATTTCAGCCCGAGCAGGCGTTCCTTGACGATGAAGGCTCGGTCCTGATGCTGGGAAAGCCCGGATTGGGCCTGCTGGACGACCGCGATCTGGCGGGCTATGCCGACCGGGCGCAGGGGTTGCCCGAGATCGACTGCGGGACGGTGCCAGGACGCTTTGGATTCGTGACTAATCCCTCCGCATGAATCCTTGCGCCGCGGCAAAAATCTCTTTATAATCCGGCCTCTTTTTTAATGCCTGGGCGGCTACGCGTGTAGCAAACGTGGCCGCCCGGTTCGTTTCTGGAAACGAAAAAACATGCCTACCGTCAATCAGTTAATGCGTCACGGGCGCGTCGCCAAGAAGGCCAAGTCCAAGGTCCCGGCCCTGGTTGGCTCGCCGCAGAAGCGGGGGGTGTGCACGCGGGTCTACACCACGACGCCCAAAAAGCCGAATTCGGCGCTGCGCAAGGTCGCCAAGGTGCGCCTCACCAACGGCTTCGAGGTGATCGGCTACATCGGCGGCGAAGGCCACAACCTGCAGGAGCACTCGGTGGTGCTGATCCGCGGCGGCCGCGTGAAGGACCTGCCGGGCGTGCGCTACCACATCGTGCGCGGCTCGCTGGACACGCAGGGCGTGAAAGACCGCAAGCAGAGCCGCTCGAAGTACGGCGCCAAGATGGCGAAGTCGGCCTAATTCAAAGAGAGAACGCATGCCCCGCCGCAGAGAAGTCCCCAAGCGCGAGATCCTGCCCGATCCGAAGTTCGCCAGCGTCGACCTGGCGAAGTTCATGAACGTGCTGATGACGCGCGGCAAGAAGTCGGTCGCCGAGAGCATCGTTTACGGCGCGCTGGCGATGATCAAGTCCAAATCGGGCAAGGACCCGATCGAGGTGTTCTCGCAGGCGGTGCAGAACGTCAAGCCGGTGGTGGAAGTGAAAAGCCGGCGCGTGGGCGGCGCGAACTACCAGGTTCCCGTCGAAGTGCGTCCGGTGCGCCGGGTGGCGCTGTCGATGCGCTGGATCCGCGAGGCGGCGCAGAAGCGCGGCGAGAAGTCGATGATGGCGCGCCTGGCGGGCGAGCTGGCCGAGGCGGCCGAGGGCCGCGGCGGCGCGATGAAGAAACGCGAGGAAGTGCACCGCATGGCGGAGGCCAACAAGGCCTTCTCGCACTACAGGTTCTGAGGACATAGACAGGTAAATGAGCGTGGCCCGCAAAACCCCCATCGAGCGTTACCGGAACATCGGAATTTCGGCGCACATCGACGCCGGAAAGACGACCACGACCGAGCGCATCCTGTTCTACACCGGCGTCAATCACAAGATCGGCGAGGTGCATGACGGCGCCGCCACCATGGACTGGATGGAGCAGGAGCAGGAGCGCGGCATCACCATCACGTCGGCCGCCACCACCTGCTTCTGGAAGGGCATGGACCTGTCCTATCCCGAGCACCACATCAACATCATCGACACCCCGGGCCACGTCGACTTCACCATCGAGGTCGAGCGCTCGATGCGCGTGCTGGACGGCGCCTGCATGGTGTACGACGCGGTCGCCGGCGTGCAGCCGCAGTCCGAGACGGTGTGGCGCCAGGCCAACAAGTACAAGGTGCCGCGGCTCGCGTTCATCAACAAGATGGACCGCGTCGGCGCCACGTTCTTCAAGTCCTACGACCACATCAAGAACCGCCTCAAGGGCAACCCGGTGCCGATCCAGATTCCGGTCGGCGCCGAGGAAAAGTTCGAGGGCGTGGTGGATCTGGTCACCATGCAGGCGATCTACTGGGACGAAGCCTCCCAGGGCATGAAGTTCGAGCGCAGGGAGATTCCCGCCGAGCTGCTCGCCGAAGCCAAGGAATGGCGCGAAAAGATGATCGAGGCCGCCGCCGAAGCGAACGAAGAGCTGATGAACAAGTACCTCGAATCGAACACGCTGTCGGTCGAGGAGATCAAGAAGGGCCTGCGGCTGCGCACGATCAACAACGAGATCGTGCCGATGCTGTGCGGCACCGCGTTCAAGAACAAGGGCGTGCAGGCGATGCTCGACGCCGTGATCGACTACCTGCCTTCGCCCGTGGACATCCCGCCGGTGAAGGGCGAGAACGACAAGGGCGAGCCGGATTCGCGCCGGCCGATCGACGATGAGCCGTTCGCGGCGCTCGCGTTCAAGATCATGACCGACCCGTTCGTCGGCCAGTTGTCGTTCATCCGCGTCTATTCGGGCGTGCTGAACTCGGGCGACACGGTATTGACCTCGGTGCGCGGCAGGAAAGAGCGCATCGGCCGCCTGCTGCAGATGCACGCCAACGAGCGCGCGGAAATCAAGGAAGTGCGGGCCGGCGACATCGCTGCCGTGGTCGGACTGAAGGACGTCATCACCGGCGAGACCATCTGCGACGTGAAGAAGTCCATCACGTTGGAGAAAATGGAGTTCCCGGATCCCGTGATCTCGCAGGCCGTGGAACCGAAAACCAAGGTCGACCAGGAAAAGATGGGCGTGGCGCTGAATCGCCTGGCGCAGGAAGACCCCTCGTTCCGCGTCCACACCGACGAGGAATCGGGCCAGACCATCATCTCGGGCATGGGCGAGCTGCACCTGGAGATCATCGTCGACCGCATGAAGCGCGAGTTCGGCGTCGAGGCCTCGGTCGGCAAGCCCCAGGTGGCCTATCGCGAGACTTTCAAGAAGACGTTGGAGTCCGAGGGCAAGTTCATCAAGCAGTCGGGCGGCCGCGGCCAGTACGGCCACGTCTGGCTCAAGCTCGAACCGCAGCCCCACGGCACGGGCTACGAATTCATCGACGGCGTCAAAGGCGGCCGGGTGCCGAAGGAATTCATCCCGGCGGTCAAGAAGGGCGTCGACGAGGCGCTGCTGGACGGCGTGCTCGCCGGCTACCCGGTGGTGGACGTGAAAGTGACGCTGTTCGACGGTTCGTACCACGACGTGGACTCGAACGAGAACGCGTTCAAGATGGCCGCGATCTTCGCCTTCAAGGACGGCATGCGCGCCGGCAACCCGGTGCTGCTCGAACCGATCATGGCGGTGGAAGTCGAGATGCCCGAGGAGAAGATGGGCGACGTGATGGGCGACCTGTCCTCGCGGCGCGGTGTCATCCTGGGGATGGAAGACCTGGCCGGCGGCAAGACGATCAAGGCCGAGGTGCCGCTGGGCGAGATGTTCGGCTACTCGACGACGGTGCGCTCGCTCACCCAGGGACGCGCCACCTACACGATGGAATTCAAGCACTACGCGGAAGCGCCGAAGAGCGTTGCCGAAGCGGTCATCAGCGCCAAGACCAAATAACAACCGTACCGACCAGGAAACATCATGGCAAAAGGCAAATTTGAGAGAACGAAGCCGCACTTGAATGTGGGGACGATCGGGCACGTGGATCACGGCAAGACGACGCTGACGGCGGCGATGACGCACATACTTGCGAAGAAGT
>Ga0070731_10000154_pt1 | contig 126862 bp, 90 predicted proteins | sample Coa_R1_2_FD_66448 | JGI IMG/M metagenome (GOLD analysis project Ga0070731, IMG submission 66448) | Surface soil microbial communities from Centralia Pennsylvania, which are recovering from an underground coalmine fire - Coalmine... | ecosystem: Environmental > Terrestrial > Soil > Unclassified... | reverse complement strand
CCCCCCGAAACCGATCGTCGGCCACGGCGTCGTGGTCGGCAGATAATGAATATGCAATCCGAAAAGCGCTGCTGAGGTGCCGGGCATCACGGTCAAAGTGGCAGTACCAGCCACTCCGCTCACCGTGGCCGAAATTTGAGCTGTGCCTGCGGTCTTAGCGGTCGCCAATCCTGTCGCGTTTACCTCCGCAATCGACGAGTTATCGCTCGCCCAAGTGAAGGTAACGTCGGCAATTGAATTCCCGTTGGAGTCCTTCGCCGTCGCGTTGAATTGCTGGGTCTTCCCTGCACTCAGGGTCGCCGATGTCGGGCTCACACTGACGCTCACTACTGGTGGGAGAGTGACTAAATTAGAAGATGCCGAACCGCCGCAACCGACCAAGCACACCGCGAGCACAAGGGACACAAGCGATGCTACGGTTCTGCAGTGTGCGCTTAAGTGGACACGGCGATAAATGAGTGACGTCTTCAGCATATTGCGGATCGGTATACCTAGGGCGCACTTCTACTCGCGTGCTCTTCTCGGCTTGGAGTTTAGCTATCCTACAGTCTTATTATTTACTTCACGGGCGACTTCATTCCCAGCAAAACACCCAACGAGAAGTAGCAGCCTGCTTAGACATATTCTAACTCGCGAATCTATATTTGCCGGAAGTTTGAGCGCTAACCGGCCACTTCAACGACTTCCAAAATCCGACGCTGGCTGGTCAACAGATCTCGACGAAGATCATCAATTCGCAACCAGCACGGCAGGCCCTCCCATGAGTCCCTCAATTGTCCCGACACTTCCATTTCAAACACCGTGACATTCACCGGAATATCGGTCGACGAGTAGTAGCACAGCTTCAAGGAGCACTTCGTCACCTCCAATCCGGTTTCCTCCCGCACTTCACGAATCAGCGCCTGCTCAGCAGTTTCCCATGGTCGTTGCAATCCGCCCGGGAACGAAAGGCCGCGGCCATCATTGCGATGAATTACCAAATATCTGCCTTCCCTGCACAGGACTCCGACCGCAGCCCTTAAGGCGCCGAACAAAGGGAAACGACCGTAAACTGCAATCGACATGCGCGCGAACACCCAAAATACGTTCTTCGATATGGTGCTCGTGGTCATTTTTTGAAAATCATTTCGCGTTCAGCGATACCCGTATCACTTCCGAGTTACTGGGAATCTCAAACCAATGAGGGGGAGGCATAGAACGACAGTTATGTATCAGGAGATGATGAATTCACCCCGTACAAACGTTTCGAATGAATGCTCTTCCAGCATAAGGCGTGCACCCCAAGTCGCAGGGATTGCAGCCAACTGATCTCAGTCGCCTGTTGCTGCCCGACCGGAACTCGGCGGGTTCGAAATAGGTTGGATTTTTTGCGGGCTTTTTGTAGCCATTCCTTCCGCTTGCATTAACTGGGCTTTACTCAGGCGTTTGGCAAGCTGCCGGGTGTTAGACGAAAGCTGCGAAGCAGCCACTAAGTACCACTTGTATGCCAACATGTTGTCCGCAGGCCCGGTCGCTCGAGTTGCGTATAGCTGGGCTAGGAGCAGCTGTGCAATGAGGGAACCTTCCTCCGCAGCGCGTTGACATTCCTCTAACTTGCCCCGATCCTCGAGCGCTCCAGAATCCTTCAACAAATTGCTGAATATTGATTGCGGGTTGCTTTGTCGCGAAAGAGTCATTAACAAGAGCTCAAGCCTGTTTGAGACTCCCAACTTATCAAAAACGCGGAACAGCGAGTTCTTGATGGTATGACGGCTCAGCTTCAAACGCTCAGCTATTTCTCGATTGGTTAAGCCTTCCGCGACACATTCAACGATTTCCATTTCTCTTTTGGATAGCAAGTTGAGGCCGTTTGCGTCGACCGCTTGGAGTGCCGGCGCCGAAGCGAGAGCTTCCAGCGCAAGCGCCATCTCCTCACTTTTTGCCCAAATCTGGCCACCGTGTATACAGCGTATGCATTTTGAGAGTTGGTTCAACGGCTCTTGCCGACTAAACACACCTCTGGCGCCAGCCCGAAATACCTCCAGTACAGCTTCAGCATTGGAACTGTCCAACAAGATAACGGAGCGCACTTCAGGTTTCACCGCTCGCAGCTCCCGCAAGAGCTCCAAGCCGCGAAACGATTGTCCTTCCAAATTCGAGGAGATCACAAGTACATCGATATTGTGTGCAAACAACGATTTTGCAGCGTCGTCGGCAGGGTTACAGCTAAACACCTCAAGATCGTGATCGCGGCGCAACGCGTCTGAAAGTAATTGAGTATGGATAAACGAGCCATCTATCACCAAGACTCGAATTTTTTCGTTGATCGTTTCCTCGCGCTTCATAATCCCCCACTGAATTAAAGCGACGCCTGGAAGTCCCTACCGGAGCAATTAAGGAATGCTTTGGGTTTTGCGCTCTTGCGCGTTTCTTGGGGAGGACAGCTGGCCTTGCTGTCACAGGCTTCAGGTCCGCTGCGGTTCCGTTTTAATGAGGCGAGTCTATAACAGTTGACGTGCTGATGCAATTAAAACCGGTGCAAGAAACAGGTTAATTCAGAGTTCGCGTCCCGTAAGGCTTGGCCCATCGTTTCACAAAACAGAGTGCGGGCCAAACGCAAGGATACGATGGCGCGCCATGTCACCGTTGTCCCTTTGCTTTTAACTGCTTGGGCTGTTTTTCCTCAGATAGAGACGAATGTCTCTGGGCTTTTGTTCTTATTGTGGGGAATTATCACTTGTCGATATTGTGGCACTACCGGATTTCGATAACCGGTTCATCCTTCCGCAAGAGACTCACGAAGTTTCTTGTTTTAGCCAACTGATAATCATGAATACCACTCCTCAAGCTTGGGAAATCTCGAAGCCATGTCCGGACAATTGTGCGGACGAAAACAAGTGGTATGCGCTGCTCACGCGGGCCAGGCATGAAAAAGTAGTGGCGCAACGGCTTGGGGAGGCCGGACTCACATCGTTTCTCCCACTAGTCACTGAAGTACGCCGCTGGAGTGACCGACGCAAAACCGTGGAGTTCCCGCTCTTCTCCTGTTACGTATTCGCAAAGCTGGCACCCACGAATCAGGCTCGACTGCAGGCGCTGCGGATCGATGGCGTATTAAACATGGTTGGGACTCGAGGCGAGGGCACGCCCATTCCTGAGGAACAGATCGATGCCGTCCGCAAAGTCCTGCAGGAACGAATCCCCTGGCAATCGCATCCATTTCTGCAAATCGGACAAAGAGTGCGCGTGCGAAGCGGAGCTTTGAAGGGGCTGGAAGGCATCCTCATCGCTCGCAGTGGGGAATCCAGCATTGTTGTTTCCATCGACGCGATTCAGAGGTCGTTAGCTATTCGCATCGAGGGATACGAAGTAGAACCCGCGTTGTAAGCTACCTCAATTCGATTCAAACATGATGGGTATCACTCCGATTGTGGTTGAGTGCCCGGGTGAGATACTTACAATGCTGCCACCATAGGTGCCATTGAAACTTTTATAGTCTACGTACTGACTCGCGGGCACGTACGTCGAGTTGCCCGCGGCATTCCATACGATGAGGGCGGTTTTGCCGTCCCGTTCGGTCAACGGGCAAGTCCACACATTTCCGCTATTGCTGCACGAGCTGGTGAAATTTGCCCATCTGAGCCACGTCATCATTGTGTAGTAAAAGGTGTCATAGCTGCCAATGGTGTTTTCCCAGTTAAACCAGTTGACGTGTAATGCTCCGCCTCCTCCACCCTGATATGCATACTGCAACACGTGCCATCTCACCAGCTGGCCTTCACAATCTTCAAGAGTGAACTGCGTGGAACAGGTGAAGGTTAAGGGGTCAAAATTCGTCTCGGTATTCATCCACGGTGTTGTGGTCCACCCGTTCGCGTTCTTGGTGGCAATCATGCTCTTAACCATCTTTATCCGGGTTTCGGGGGTTAGAGGCGGATTGGCTTTTAAGTAAACGTGAATGCCGTAATAGTCGGAAAGCCGACCCTGGCTATTTTCAAGCTGCATCCAACTGGCCATCCAGGCAGTGTCCCCGCCGCAGACCGGTGGCGTGGAAATTTTCGCACCCGGAACATTACTCCGGATAATTGGAATGACCGGTGCAAACATCTGGTAAAGCTGCGCGGCCGTTCCCGCCCACCGGTTGGGCAGGTTCGCCTCATTCCACATCTCCCAGTATTTTATGTAGTCCTTAACGCAGTTCCCTGCCGGGGAACAGTGAGCTACCAAGGCCGTCACGAATGCGGTGAATGAAGGGCTCCCACCGGAGGTGAGATCTCTCGGAGCCGAAGCTGACCAATTGTTTCCCACACCCCAACCGTTGCCAGTGCATTGGACTGGAGAGAGCCAGCAGGGTGTCTGGCCAAAGGTATACATGGCGCCACGCGGCTGGTTTGCGGCAATCAGATCCAGCCAAATATCAAGGTTAGTCCAATCATAGGAGCCAGGCCCGGTGCTCAGAAATGACCATTCCGTCCCGGAATTCCAAAGCCGCACCGTGCGTGGTTGCGCCGTAGTCGTTATCCAGGAGCCCCTGAGACCGCAACTGCTGGTGTAATCAACACACCCGAAGCCGAAATCCGTACGCGGCATAGAACTTGTGCTCATCGGTAGAGCCGTACTTTGGGTGAAGGCAAAAGGGAGGGCAACAAAGAGGCCCACAAGAAGAAACGAAGAGAATGTAAGAAAGCGCTGCACAGAGACCCCCAATGCGAAACATTCAATTAGTGAAACCGTTGAAGTGGCTAGCGGCGTCGATCCAGGACGAGAGCATTACGCGCTCCTACGTTCCTGAGCATTGACCACAGTAGGGAGTCTCGATCAGCTGTTCTCACTTTAGTGGTGTTGGGGATGGCACGACAGATCACAGAAGTACGTCATCGACGTGGCGAAGGGACATCTGACCATGGCCTGACGGTACAACGTGGATGAAATCTTCGAAAGCCATTGCGAACGAGAGCAATCTCGTCCATTTTGAAATACTCAGACGTGGCGATATAAAGCTGCTGGACTATCCCGCGCCAGTACATGGCAGGCTTCTCTGATTAGGGGCGTCCACTGATTCCCGCTCGTACAAACAACTCTTCCATCCGAAAGCACATCAACGTAGTCTCTCTTTACTGTTGCCCCTGGGTGGCTGTTGGTTAAGTTCAATCGTCTCCCGTGGAGCGTGCCGGGTGGCTGGTAGCACGCATGCAAGAAAGCGACGGGATAAACCTCATGTCGAGATATTCAGGCGTTATTCACTCTCGCAGATTGCGGGAGGTGGTAATACTTTGTGTCGTGCTCGAGTTTGGTCTCGGACTGGCCTTGGCTACCGATGTTGCAACTTACCATAATGACAACGCCAGAACGGGCCAAAACTTAAGCGAAACGATCCTCACCATTGCTAATGTGAACTCCTCGACTTTCGGCAAGCTTTTCGCGATGCCAGTCGACGGGCTGATCGATGCTGAGCCGCTGTATTTGTCAGGAGTCGCCATCCCGGGCAAAGGCACGCACAACGTTGTGTACGCAGTGACCGAGAATGACAGCGTGTACGCGTTCGATGCCGAGACGGGAGCGCTGTTGTGGCATGTATCGGCACTATTATCTGGCGAAACACCTTCAGGGGATCACGGCTGTAAGCACATCAGTCCGAAAATCGGGATTACTTCTACTCCCGTCATCGATCGCAGCAGCGGACCACATGGCACGATCTACGTAGTAGCGATGAGCATGAATGCTTCCTCTCAGTATTTCCAGCGTATTCACGCGTTGGACGTCAGCACCGGGAAGGAAGAGTTCGGCGGTCCCGTATCTATACAAGCCAAGTATCCCGGCACGGGGGACAATAGCCACAATGGCTATGTGGTATTCGCGCCTTATCGGTATGTTGAACGTCAAGCCCTGCTACTTCTCAATCATGTCGTATACACCGGCTGGACCTCACCGTGCGATCTGCGTCCCTTCACAGGTTGGCTGATTGGCTATAACGAGTCTAGTTTGGCGCAGAGCAGTGTTTTGAATGTTACGCCGAACGGACATGCGGGATCGATCTGGCAAAGCGGAGCGGGGATGGCGTCGGACGGTAGCAGCATCTATTTTCTTGACGCGAATGGAGTCTTCGACACGACCTTGAATAGGAGCGGCTTCCCTGAAAACGGGAATTTTGGACAGGCTTTTCTCAAGGTCTCGACTACCAATGACAAGCTTGCGGTGGCGGATTACTTCGAAATGTACAACGGGGTTAAAGAATCGGACGACGACGACGATCTCGGTTCTGGGGGCGCGCTTGTGCTGCCAGGAATGAAAGATGCTAAGGGAGCCACGCGTTATCTCGCGCTTGGGGCCGGGAAAGATTCCAACATTTATATCGTCGATCGCACGAACATGGGAAAATTCAATCCCGACCACAATTCAATTTATCAGGAGCTCGACGCCGCCTTGAAAAACGGAGTTTGGTCGATGCCGGCCTATTTCGGCGGTAGCGTTTATTTTGGTCCTGTCCGAAACAATCTTCTGCAATTCAAATTTTCTGATGCCAAGCTCTCGAGCACTCCGGCATCGAAGAGCATGGAGTCATTCTTATACCCGGGCACGACTCCAAGTATCTCTGCCGATGGTCCCGCAAACGCTATCGTGTGGACGATTGAACACGGTAGCGCGTCAAACGATGTTCTGCACGCCTACGAGGCGTCAGACTTGTCGAACGAACTCTACAACTCCGATCAGGCAAGCGGAAGCCGCGACCACTTCGGCAAGGCTAGTCATTTCGGCACACCCATGATCGTGAATGGAAAAGTTTACGTGGGAACTAGCAAGAATGTCACCGCGTTTGGGATGTTGGCAAAGTAGAGGCAATGACTGTTCCACTTGCTTCGTGCCAAGGCGTAACCCGCATCGACAACGGTCAGTCATCATCCGGCTCAGTTGGCGGAGTTGTATCGCTGATAAACGTCTCAGCCTTGATCTTCGTTGGAGTCGGACTAAATGCACGCGGGGGTTGGCTGAGATTGAAAAATGTCCTCAGGTCATCACTAGCTCGCGTGTCGGCAAAGCCCAAAGCGCCTTCGACCATGTCGAAGTTGCCTTCTACAAAGCGCAGGACACTGCCGAAATCATGCGTGCCATTGTCGATATATCCTGCGGGTGTGTATGCCGACACAAAGATGAATGGCACCCGAAAGCCGTATTGATACTCATCAATGATCTGTGGAGCAGCGTGGTCGTACCAGCCACCCCAGTCATCCCAGGTAATAAGAATGGCGGTATTTGTCCAATATGTTTCACCGTTAGCACATTGCGGGTTGTTACCGATAGTGTTCACTACAGATGCTACCCAATCCGGTCCTCCGCCTGTATTCATACCGGGATGATCGGAATTTTGCCCGTTCGGAATGACCCAACTCAAATTCGCCAATTGGCACTTCTTAATGTCGGTGAGCACTTGAGACGCCTTGAGGACAACATTGCTGCCCCACCCAGCGCAGGTTCCCAGATAACCTGTGGATTGGCAAAGATGGGCAATGGAGTTGGGCGCCACCCAAATATTGCTGCCTTGAGGGCTTGTCGCAGGCCCCGGCAAATAAGCCGGAGCATAATATCGCCAAGTCCAAGCTCCCAACATCAAGTCTGCAAGCGTTTGATGCTCGAAGCAAGGATATATAGGAGCCACTGAACCTGTAGGCGCAATCAGAGCGACTGTTGTTGTTTCCGCAGCGATACATCCGATGGCACCTGCAAGTGGCACCGAACCGTTGTCTGACGCATAAACATGCAGGGCGTCATCGGCGGCGGTGGGCGCCGACGTTCCACCAAATAAAAACTGATGCGCTGGAAAACTACCGGCCTGGTTGGTTTGAAACATGAAATTGGCCCACCCATATTGGGTCGCTAGTGTTAGATAGGGAGTAACGTCAGTGGGAACAACATAGCGAAACTGAGCTTGTGTCGGACAGACGTTACCGGGGCGGGGGCTGCACTGCACCTTTGCCGCTCCATCCATCAAACACTGGCCCGCGGTTAAGTCGCACTGTTTAACCCAAGATATGTGCGCATGGCTAAGGTCGTACGTATTTTGCAGTGATACCGTCAGCGGTTGAATAACGCCGCCCCGCGCAGATTTGTTGAGCCAATTTGTCGTTTGAATATTGTACTGTGTGCTAGTGGGAGTAGTGCTGCAGGACTGTGCAGTGCCGAATGGCGCGGTACATAGTCCATAAAACAAGTTATCTGGTGTCCTGTTTTCCTGGATCACGATCACCACATGAGTAAAGGTCTGGCTGAATCCTGCCAGTGGCAAAGAAAACACTAGACAACAAATCAGCACGATCCTTGTCATAGAACTGTCTCCACGCCAATAAGATCGGTTCGCCATTGCTCGCATTACGACCTAAAGTTGTTTACGTTGACGTTGTCCGGCGCCAGAGAGGTCTTGTTCATCGCGTTGGCTGTGATTGCGGGAGGTGACGACGCTCTCCGGCGCGCACGCGCACAGCAGCAGTAAACTGCCTACCAGACGAAAAGCTTGCACGCAATCCCCCGACGCGTGGAAACAGACTGAACTTTGCAGAATTGAAGCGGGGCCCAAAAATCCGGAAACCGAGACGGTGTTACAGTTTGGTGGCCGCTGAAGTAATTGTCAAGTAATTGCTATCAACGGCTCTTACTTTTGGCCCGATGTGAGTAGAAAGTCTCTTATTCGGAGCGTTCCAGAGCAGCCAATCAAAAGTATTCTGATAGGTTGATGAAGCTTTCCACTTGTCATCGTGATTCGAACAAGTTGATTCCCCCTAAGTCAGGATGGAAGCTCAAATACGCCACTTGGATAAACAACTTAGGTCAAATCGCAGAAATGAGGGAGCACAATGGGCCGACCATGGATTCCAGATCCGCAGAAACCGTGACGTGCTGGTTTTAAGGAGACGTTATGCAATGTTCACTCAACGCCGAGAGATGGGTTGCTCAGCGTTTGGGTACCGATGCCAAGGCGTTGATCAGGTTACCTGCCTTCGGACTACCCCAGCCGGTCACAAGGTCATAGCCCGCAACTGCCGAGTATTGACCGTTATTGCCGCTGGTAATGTCATGAAAGTCCGCGCCGTAACCAGATCCAATTCCGAAGGTGTAAAGCGATGGGTTCAGAAATCCGATGGGCGCTTCACTGTTAGCGCTGCGCTGCTGGTTAACCATGGCAATGATACTTGCCCACTGCGGAGCTGCGTAGCTGGTGCCTCCGCCTTGCTGTCTGCAAGTGTTATTGGAACAGACGTACATCCCCGTACTTACAGATGCGACATCCGGAATGTTACGCAGCGTCGTTGAGCCGTGATTGGAGGAGGTAATCACACCGGAGTATTGCTGATACTTCGGGATGTACACGCCGTTTTTGGAAGGCATACCCGCACTATCGCTCCAAGCGGTTTCCGATTTCCAAGACCCGCCTGGTCCGTTAGTCGTCAAAACGGTTCCACCGACCGCAGTGACCAAACGGTCATCCGAAGGCCAAGTCACATCGCCGGGAGTGCTCGATCCGCTGTCGCCGGTAGCTACCAAGAAACTCTGACCTTGCGCTGCCATTTCCTGGAAAATCGGGTCGACCGTGCTTTCGTTATCTGCCCATCCCCAGGAACAACTCAACTGTTTAGCGCTATTATCGGAAACCATGCGGTTAAGGATGGAGACGTTGCTTTTTCCAACATAGACAATGAGCTGACTCAAGCCAGGGGCCATCGAAATCGCCTGTTCAATATCGAGCGCCTCCTCAACATCGTTGCAGGTTCCCGTACAGCTCAGGCTCGCCCCATTGATGGACACATTTTGTATCGGAACATTCAGAGGTTGGCCAGCGTTGCTGAAGTAAGTATCGATGTCGCTCATTCGATACGGCCCGAACTCAAACAGACCCACCGCTTGCCCCGCACCATTCAGCGGTCCAGAACCGTAATAGGCTGCACGTACATCACTGCCAAGTAACGAACCGCCGGGACCGGAGCCGGTGGTTTTGCTGGCTGGCGCGGACATCAGAGTGTTCTTGGCTTGTGGCAAAGAGAAGTTGTCCAGGCCAGAGATGTGCAGAAGTCTCACATCCAAATCAACGGTGGGCTCGCGATCTGGAGCATAAAATGTGCGGCTTTCGGTTGGATGCTGGTAAACATTCAGTTTTATGTGGAGAGCTTTCTCGATGTTCCCGACCGGAGCTTCCACGTCGAGAACCATGCGGTTGGGAAATCTGTCAACGAGTGTCAGTCCGTTCTTCCCGGCGAAATCGATGACCGCGGCATAATCATCCTGGGTGGGGCCAAATCGAGTGGCGAACTCCTCCACGGTGAGATATTGCAGGTAACTGGGGCTGCTTGAGTCGTAAAGGTCCTGCAGGAATGCGTTCAGCGCATCTTCATTTCTCAACGGTAAGGACACGGCCAGACTCAGACGTTCTGTGGCAGGAAGCTCGCCAATAAGCGGCGCCAGTCCACTGCTTACGGCTTCGGGAACCTGGCTTGTTATGAGGGGCTGTTCCTGCCCCTGTAAGCCTGTTACCGCAAGGATCAATGCAGCGCAACACCACAATACATTCTGAAACCGGCGACACTTAGTCGCAAATCTCCCGGACATTGGCCCCTCTATCTCTCGGCACTCTATATCAAGTTCGACTCTCAAGACAATTGAGACATTCGTCTCTAGCCGTCACAAACTGTGCCGGAAAACGGCAATTCTCGTGTATGATTCAGTGCTCCCCCGGGACAAGTTAATAGAATGACCAGCACTAGTTGCTATCGGACCGTTGCGCTACTTTCCTGCGTCTTCTTACTTGTGTTTGTGTCTCACACAAGGGCCCAGACGAATGTGCAGGGACAGTGGACGAAGCTGCCTACGCTGATGCCGGTCAATCCAATTCATGTTGCGCTGTTGCCGGCCGGACAAATCTTAGTTGTGGCGGGTTCTGGAAACTGTTCCCCAACGCAAAGTGGCTGTCCCTCTGGTCCGCCCTACGGTGCGTCAAACGGCTCGGGAGCGGGACTCTATGACCCTGTATCACAGAATTTCACACCGTTCACAGTTCCATGGGACATGTTCTGCAACGGAATGGTACTGCTCCCGGATGGCCGGGTTCTTATTGCGGGAGGCACGTTGCAGTATGGGCCATTTTTGGGGGCATCGAATGTATCAATCTTCGATCCTTCGACAAATACGTTCACAAATGTGCAAAACATGGCGAATGGTCGTTGGTATCCGACCCTCACGACTCTTCCTAACGGGCAAGTCATGACCTTTGCCGGGCTCGGCACCAATGGCAAAACGAATACGACAGTGGAGATTTACGACGTCAATCTAGGATGGGGCCAACCCCTCGCTGCTCACTGGACTCCGCCCACCTACCCACGTATGCACGTCTTACCAACGGGGACGGTCTTCTATTCCAGTCCGGGTGTGAGTTCCGCTCTGTTCGACCCAATAGCTGAAGGGTGGACCCTTGACGTCGCTTCGACCAACTATGCGAGCTCGCGGACTTACGGCACGTCGGTGTTGCTTCCATTGAATGCCACGAACAACTACGACCCGCAAATCATGATTATGGGAGGTAACAGTCCCGCGACCAACACTACCGAAATTATAGACATGGGAGCTTCCACGCCCGCGTGGGTGTCGGGACCCAACATGTCAGAGCCGCGAATTGAGATGAACGCTGTAATTCTGCCCAATGGCGAGGTTCTAGCTCTGGGCGGTTCGACAAACGATGAGGATACAAGCACACTCAGCTTGAACGCCGATCTCTACAATCCGTCCACTAACACTTTTACTTCAGCGGGTGCAAATGCATCGCAGCGGTTGTATCACTCAGTAGCTCTGCTGCTGCCTGACGCCACGGTGTGGGTGGCAGGAGGAAATCCACACCAAGGTACGTACAACAATACGATGGAGGTTTATCAGCCAGCTTACTTGTTCGACGGAACTGGAGCTCTGGCGACGCGACCCTCTATTACCAGCGCGCCGAGCTTTGTTCAATACGGAAGCCAGTTCGCGGTACAAACACCGGATGCAGCCAGCATCACCTCTGTCGCGCTGGTGCGCTTCGGCGCGGTAACGCATGCATTCAACACCGATCAGCGCCTCGTATGGACATCTTTTATATCCGGGAATGGCTCATTGACTGTGACAGCTCCGCCTAACGGCAGTATTGCGCCACCCGGATACTACATGCTGTTCTTGCTGAATTCTGCTGGGGTACCTTCTGTGTCTACTGTGGTACAGTTCGGTCCGCAGCCGGACTTCGATATTACAGCCACACCAAGTTTGCAGGTAGTTTCTCCGGGTGGTGGTAGTACAAGCTACAACGTCGAGATGGTGCCGATGGGCTTCAGTGGAACGGTGAGCTTTGGAGTAGGTGGTTTGCCTTCGGGAGCGAGTGCCGTGTTCAATCCGGCTTCGCTGACTGGCCAAGGAACCTCAGTGATGACCGTTTCCACATCCGCATCGACGCCTAACGGCATCTACTCGCTCACAATTAGCGCGACGGGAGGGAGCCTGGTTCACCAGCCATCTGCCACCCTGCAAATTGGATCGCCGCCGGCAGCAACTCCAGCACTCAATCCACTCCCGGGAACGTATGTAAAATCGCAGTTAGTTGCCATCTCCGATTCGACACCCGGAGCGACAATTTATTTTACGACCGACGGTTCAATGCCGACGACATCCTCGTTGGCTTATATCAGCCCGATTAGTGTCAGCAGCAGCAGCACCATTCGAGCAATGGCCGCAGCCACCGGTTACAACAACAGTTTCGTAGCCTCTGGCGCCTATATTATCCAACCTCCAGCTGCAACTCCCAGCTTCAGCCCGGCTCCCGGAACCTATCCCACAGCTCAGTCTCTGATTATTACCGATACTACCAGTGGAGCCATCATTTACTACACGACGGATGGTTCGACCCCCACCACATCATCTTCGGTGTACGGTAACCCGATCAATCTCAGCAGCAACACGACGGTCAAGGCAATCGTTGCGGCTCAGGGCTACACCAACAGCAATGTCGCTTCGGGCATATATAATGTCCGGACGGCGCTGCCCAAATTTAGCCCGTCACCGGGCACCTACCCTGCAGCTCAATCGGTCACTATCGCGGACGCCACTAACGGAGCCACTATCTACTACACGACGGATGGTTCGACCCCCACCACGTCGTCCACGGTGTACAGCAGCCCGGTTAGCGTTAGTAGCAACGCAACGATAAAAGCAATCGCAGCGGCCCCAGGCTACACCAACAGCAACGTGGCGCCAGGCATATATAACATTCGAACCGCCCTGCCCAGTTTCGGCCTAGCCCCCGGCACCTATCCGATAGCCCAGTCAGTGAGCATCACCGACGTTACTAGCGGAGCCACCATCTACTACACGACCGACGGTACAACTCCGACAACATCATCCTCGGTGTACATTGGCCCGATCAATGTCAGCAGCAATACAACCGTCAAGGCAATCGCTGGGGCTCCGGGTTATACCAACAGCAATGTGTCTTCGGGTATATATAACATTCGAGTCGCCTTGCCGAGTTTCAGTCCGAATCCGAGCACCTATCCTGCCGCTCAGTCGGTAAGTATTACCGATACCATCAGCGGAGCTACCATCTACTACACGACTGACGGTTCGATCCCCACCACATCGTCCTCGGTGTACAATGGCCCGATTAGTGTTAGTAGCAGCAGCACAATAAAGACAATCGCTGCGGCTCAGGGCTACACCAACAGCAACGTCGCTTCGGGCATATATAACATCCGGGCTGCCCAGCCCAGCTTCAGCCCGGCTCCGGGTACCTATGTTAACGCTCAGCCGGTAAGTATTACCGATACCATCAGCGGAGCTACCATCTACTACACGACTGACGGCACGATCCCGACTACGTCATCTTCGGTCTACAATGGCCCGATCAATTTCAGCAGCAATGCCACAGTCAAGGCAATCGCAGCGGCTCCAGGTTATGCCAACAGCAACGTCACTTCCGGCTTTTATAAAATCCAATAGCGCAATTTTTACAATGCATTGACATTTGTCCGCCGCTCCACCAGCAGAATCATCCCTGCCTAATGTAGTTGTGTTTTTTCGGGTTGGGGAGAACGACGATGAAAATATCAACTAGAGTACTGGCCTTGGTGATTGCAGCGGCCTCATTCCCTTTCGCGCAAGATACTGCAAGCCCCAGTTGGCCGAATTACGCGCACGACGCCCACCATAGCGCGGTGTCCGCGGTTGCGGCTCAGTCCCTCAGCAACATTCATTGGAGCACTCCTGTTGATCTCGATCCGCCAAGTGGCGAGATCTTCATTCATTATGGATCTCCTCTCATTACGGCCGCGAACACAGTTATAGTTCCGGTCAAGACCGGGACAAACAGTTTTCGCGTCGAGGCGCACAAGGGCAGTGACGGTACTCTAGTCTGGACGCAGAAGACCAATTACCATGCTCCGTCGGCCAGCTTTCTCCCCAGTTTTTCGCCTGTGCTGAGTCACAATCGGCTTTACATTCCCACCGCAGGTGGCGTGGTCCTGGTGCGCGAAAATCCCGACCAGCCAACCGGAAAGACATTTCGATTGGTTTTCTACGGACTCAAGAACTACAACGCCGATCCCACAACCTATGATGCCAATGTGGAGATCAACACTCCCATCACGGTGGATTCCCAGGGCAACATCTATTTCGGCTTTCTCGTGCTCGGGGCCACTCCGGTGAACCTGCAAAGCGGACTGGCACGGATCAGCGCAAGTGAGGTCGGCTTCTGGATCTCCGCCAGTTCCGTGGCGGCAGATTCGCAGATGACCGAGGTCGATATGTGCTCGGCCCCCGCACTGTCACGGGATGAGAGCACTCTCTATCTCGGCGTAAATGGTCCAAGCGCTGGATATGGCTATTTGGCGTCGCTCAATAGCACAACGCTCAATCCGATCGCCGCAGTTCGTCTGAAAGATCCATCGTCTGGGATGGACGCCTGGATTTACGATGGTAGCAGCGCCAGCCCAACGGTCGGCCCCGACGGTGACGTTTACTTTGGGGTATTAGAAAATCCTTTCCCCGATCATAATGACCGGGGTTGGCTGCTGCATTTCGACAGCACCCTCACAGAAACGAAAACTCCAGGCAGTTTCGGCTGGGATGACACTCCTTCAATCGTTGCCGCATCCCTGGTAAGTTCCTATCACGGCCCATCGTCGTATCTGCTGATGACCAAGTACAACAACTATAAAGATATCGGCACGGGCAATGGCGTCAACAAAATCGCAATTCTTGATCCCAATGCTACGGAAGCAGATCCGATTATTTCGTCGGTTGAAGTAATGAAAGAAGTGATCACCAGGACCGGACTGACGCCTGATCCCACCCTTCCCGCGGTGCGCGAATGGTGCATCAATACGGCAGCAGTTGACCCAATCAGCAAATCTATTCTGGCCAACAGTGAAGATGGCAAGCTTTATCGGTGGGATCTGACTACGAATCGTTTAAGCCAGAAGATCACGTTGAGCAGTGGCATCGGTGAAGCCTACACGCCTACTGTCATCGGGCCTGATGGAACGGCATATGCAATCAACGACGCGATCTTGTTTGCGGTCGGGAAGTAACTCCGATTGTGATGTTGCGGGATGCTGTTTGGCAGTTGCTCGACGATTTCGTTGTTCTTCAAAGTAATCAATCCCATTTCGTCTTACAAGAAAGCGGATTTGTCCGGAAAGCCTTACAATCAGTTCCTAAAGTTAAGGATTGTGCGGGCAGACACTTTACGGGGCTGAACGGCATTGTCTATTTGCGAAGATCTGAAATCGTTTGACGGTGTGCTTCCGGCCAATGAGGTCCATGTTTGGCGAGCCGATCTGGGATTTGAGTCCACGCGCGTAACTTCCCTGCTCGCGCTGCTCGACACCGATGAGCACCCGAGAGCAGCCCGATTCAAGGTAGAGGCCGCCCGGCGTCAGTTTGTAGCTTCCCATGCCTTCGTCCGCCTGGCGCTTGCCAAGTATCTAGGAATTGAACCGGGGGACGTTCGATATCAAATTGGCGTAAATGGAAAACCGGAGCTGGCAGGCGCAGGAAATGTCAGATTCAATTTGTCGCACACCGAAGGTACTGCGGCACTCGCCATAGCTCGTGATCGCGCGGTTGGGATCGATGTGGAAAGAGTGCGCGACGATGTGGAGATAATCGAGCTAGCAAGTCACTTCTTTACCAAGGCAGAAGCAGATTGGCTGAGGTCACAACCCGTATCCGAGCAGGCCAGCGCTTTTTTTTCCTGCTGGACCGCCAAAGAAGCCTTGCTTAAGGGATGGGGAACGGGGTTTTCGACATCTCTCAGCGCCTTCACGGTAGTTTCTAATCCCAGACAAGCGCAGATCGCGCTTGAAATTCATGACAGTCAGCTTCCCCAGAATTGGTCGATATGGCAGCTCCGGTTGGCTCCGGCATTGCGCGCAGCAGTCGCAGTAGAAGGGACGGATGTCACCATTCGTTGTGGAGAGTGGATTTGGAAATAGGTCATTCGCGGCTCGGGAAGACAAGCCGGATCGTATAATCGCCGGGATCAGTCATGAAGGGCAACTACCGGTTGTTCGCCACTGTTCTCGTCTTCTCCGCATTGTTAATTGTTTCTCTCTCGTCAGCCGATGAGTGGAAATCGCGGCACGATCTCGTCTCTCATACTGGAATCATGAACCTCACGGAGCCGCCGTCTCCGGAGGAAGTATTCTTTGCAGGACCCGCATCTCCCAGTGAGCAGGCAGGTTGGCGTGAAAGTTTGAGGGCATGGCGCAGTAATGCGCGAACTCTCCTGCGGTTCAGTTCTTCACAATACGAGCGCCCGGAGCTTGAATGGACACAACACGTCTTCTCCCAGGTGCAGGTCCTTGTTTGGGATCGCAGCTTCTACGATGCCGAGAGGGGCGACTACACCGTCGAACGGTTTCTCTCAGAAACTGAAGGCCGCGTCGGCCCAATTGATGCAGTTCTGATCTGGCATGTGTATCCCAACCTGGGGATCGATGATCGGAATCAATTTGACCTGCTCCGCGATCTTCCGGGAGGAATCCCCGGCCTACACCGAATGGTCGAACAATTCCACAAACACGGTGTGAAGGTTTTCTTTCCGTGGCTAGTCTGGGATACCGGTACGCGTGCCGAGGATGCTGCCGCTTCAACCACCATGGCGGAACTGATGAAGGAAGTCGACGCGGATGGGGTAAATTTCGACACTTTGGAAAGTGTACCGCCGCAGTTCCGGAAAGCTTCCGATGCCATCGGACATTCCCTCGCACTCGAGCCACAATTTCAACCACGCGATGAATCCCTGGCATGGTCCAACATCAGCTGGAATGATTGGGTGACCTGGGAAGGCAAGCCTTACCCATTTATTCCCATGGTCAATAAGCAGAAATGGATGGAACCACGGCACATGGTCAATGTGACCGACCGTTTTACGCGCGACAAGACGGACAGCCTGCAGCACGCGTTTTTTAACGGGCAAGGATATGCCACTCTCGAAAATCTCTGGGGATTCTGGTACGGGAATAGTCCGCACGACGCCGAAGCCATTCTCCGGTTTACGCGAATTGAACGAGTGATGGCTGCATTCTTACGCAGTCCCGACTGGGAACCCCATGCGCCAGTGCTGCAGCACGGGGTTTTCGCAAGCCGTTTTCCTTCCACCGATGGCACGCTTTGGACGATTGTGAATCGCAATGAGTACCAAGTCGGTGGTCGGCAGCTTGCGATCGCTCATCAAGCGGGATCGCATTATTACGACCTCTGGAGAGGCGAAGAATTGACTCCGGATTTCTCGGGGGAAAAGGCGATTCTGAGCTTTGATATCGAAGGCCTCGGATTTGCAGCGGTGCTGACCACCGAGGGTGATCCGCTGCCGGCAGTTCGAGAGCTGCTCGCATACATGGCCGACCGCTCGCGCCGCCCGCTCGCGAGTTACTCGCGTGCATGGCAGCCAGTACCACAAACGATTGTCGAGATCCCTTCAACCAAGCCTGCGACCAACACACCCCAGGGCATGGTGCGCATTCCTGAAGGAGATTTCGATTTTCAGGTAAACGGCATTGAAGTCGAAGGTGGTAACGACCCCGGAGTCGATGTTCAGTATCCATGGGAGGAGATGCCGCGTCGATTCCATCACCATCTCCTTCATATTCATGCGTTCTATCTGGACGAAACTCCGGTAACGAACCGGCAATTCAAACAATTTCTCAACGCGACTCATTATCAACCGGGCGATGGTCACAATTTTTTACGTGATTGGAAAAATGGCACCTATCTGGAAGGATGGGAGAACAAACCCGTCACGTGGGTTTCCATCGAGGATGCCCGCGCTTACGCTATCTGGGCCGGTAAGCGTCTTCCGCACGAATGGGAGTGGCAGTATGCCGCCCAATCGACGGACAATCGGCTGTATCCTTGGGGAAACGACTGGAATAGTCAAAGGCTTCCTGCTGTGGATAATGGCCCCACCATGCACCCGCCCGCGAATGTGAGTGAGTTTCCCACAGGTGCGAGTCCTTTCGGGGTTCTGGACCTTGAGGGTAATGTCTCGCAATGGACAGACGAATACCGCGACTCCCATACCCGAGCTGCGATTGTTCGCGGGGGAGCGGCCTACCGCCCTCTGGGCCCAATCTGGTATTTCCCGCAGACGTATCGTTTGGATGAACATCAAAAATATCTTTTGATGTCGCCGGGACGCGACCGTGCGGGAACTATCGGCTTTCGTTGTGTAGAGGACGCTCGCTAAGAAAAAAGACCCGCTCGCGGAAGAGCGGGCCATGGAAGAAGTTTTGGTCTAAGTGCACGGACCCTGCGCGGAGGTAAATGTGCCGTGGTCGGAGAATTTGCCTCCGGCCCCGATTGAAGGCCCTCCGTAAAACCAGGAGAAGAACGCCAGTTCCTGGAGGTGATAGGTAAAGCCGTTCATGGTCACATTCGGGAAATTTGTTCCGGACAGCGGATCGCCGACTTCCAGATTCGTCTGACATCCAGTTTGTTGTCCTACGTGACCCCATGCCGGCGTCGGATTGTTACCGAGTGGATCGTCCTGCCACTCATCAATTTCATGCGCCATTACATCGGTATCCTCTGAGGCCGTACCGAAAGCGCCGGCAGAATCAAACTCGAACGGTGCGTAGGTTTGTGCGGGACTTCCGAAGGCACCGTGGTAACCGAGGACGCAGCAGCTGGCGGTGGTACTGACGTACATCGTGACGTTGTACATCATAAAGGCGACCAAGTTGGTTGGGCCGACACCGGCACTGGCCAGGCTGGGAATCACTGTTCCCGCGATGTAACTGTCAAACCAGTTGATTTCCACAGCTCCATAAAGAAGGGTGCACGAGCCGCTGAGCGAGAGCAAGGTGGAATGACTGGTGCCGGGCTTAATCGTCTTGGCGGGAAGAAACTTGTACGCTAGCTTGTTGTGGTAGGTACCACCGAGAGCCGACACATCCTTCCAGAAGTTAGACCGCTGAAAGGCGTCGCTGTACTGAGTCGCTCCCATGTCCACGCCATTCACTTTGAAGTCGTGCGTGGCCAGTACCATGGGTGAATTCTTTAAAACGGTCTCCGGTACTTTTCCGGCTAGGCAAGCGCTATCGGCTACTGTGGGGTTAAAGGTTTGCCCCCCAATATCAAAAATCAAGGGAACCACGTAGACAGTGGTGGTGGTCGTCGCTTTAGTGGTCAGCGGGCTGTTACCTACCATCACGCCCGTATAGCTTTTGCCCTTGGAACCGGTTCTGGTGGAGGTCACCTTGTAAGTCCACACTTTCAGGCCAGTCGACGCGTTCGATTGAGCCTGGATGGCATCCAGGTTGGCGTTCGCAAGCGGCCGGACACCGAACATAGGCCTACCCTTGAGTTCCTCCTGTGCGGAAACATTTTGAGTGATGGTGAAGAAAAATAGGGAGAGGATCGCTAGCAAACCAATGGCCGCGACCCTACGGCTGCCGTCAACAATCATTAACCTGCCCTCCTGTGAACTTTGACAATTTTAATTTGTTGTGTGCGTTAGCCGGGCTTCTTTGTTGTGTGTTGGGAAAGGTCAGAGACAAAGCCGCGCGTAATTCTATATGGAAAAGAAAACGAGTCAACCTCTTTCGTGGCGATCGCTCCAACACGGCCGACTTAGGAAAGAATTCCCTGAGAAGATGTACTAGAAGGCAAGTTACGATGGTTGACAGCCGATCGACGGTGCTGTCGTTCCGGAAGAGCTTTCTACTTCTTCTCGACCTTAATAACGTTGTCTTCTGGGTCGCGGTCGATCAGTTTGTTAAGGGGGTCAATGCCGGCCTTGGCGGGAAGTTTGTCAACAATGAAGGTCAGCTCACTTCGTTCCTTCTCGATTTTCTGCTTCTGTAGATGAATGTAGTTTCCCTGGGCATCGAGCACTCCAATGTCAATCCAGTCGTTGATGGCAACCGCGTGTTCCTCGCCTTTGCCGTCGGCGCGAACCTTTTTAGCGTCGACATCAAGATTGACCTGATATTTGCCGCCGGGTTGAGCCGTGTAGGTCGCGGAACGAACCCGGTTATCGTACAGCGTGATGTTCTCAAAAAGATCGTCGTAGAGGTATTGATACTCGGACGGGGTGTACATTTTCAAGTAGCGAATCAAATCTAAAGAAACCGGATAGGGCGGTCCCTTGAACCCATACGCCTTGATGAATTCAGCCAAGCCTTTGTTGACGTTGTCTTCGCCGATGTAATCCTGGAGCGCATACATCACCACCGCGCCCTTGCCGTAGTGGATGTAACCCTGATTTTCATCTACTTTGTAAAGCGGGTGCTCCTCATTGCGTTCCTGGCCCCGGCCACGAAGGTAGTTGTCCAGTTCGTATCGCAGGAATTTCCTCATCGAGCGGTCACCATAGCGGTGCTTCATCACCATTAATGCCGTGTATTGGGCAAGCGTTTCTACGATCGAGGTTCCACCCTCCACATTGGCGCTAATCACCTGGTGGGCCCACCATTGATGACCAACCTCATGCGAGGTGACGTAGAAAGGAATATCGATGGCATCTGGATCTTTGGAATTAATGTAAGCGATGAAGCCGATGGCCTCAGAGTACGGAATCGTGTTCGGAAAGGATTCAGCGAAGTTACCATAGCGCGGGAATTCAATGATGCGCTCCTGATGAAACTGGAAGGGACTGAAGTGGGTGGTGGCGTACTCCAGAGTGGCTTTCATGCTATCCATCATGCGGTCAAGGTCAAACTCATGCCCGGGCTGGTAGTAGATCTCCAGATTGACATCGCGCCAGTGATCCCGGCGCACCATATAACGCGCTGAATTCACGGAGGCGATCGCCAGTATCGGGGCGTCCATTTTGTAATAGAAATAGCGGCGATCGTTCTCGACCCACTCCTTTTGCAAGTATCCCGGCAGAATAGCGATTTGATCTGGGCTGGTACTGACGGTTCCTTCGAAATTGATCCAATCGGCGTCGGCGGAGACGGCATTATCATTGCGCGCCGCAACGTCCTCAAGCGATGGCATGCGCTTGACCTTGGGGAGTCCATGCTTGTGTCGCGTGCTGTCGTCGGTCAATTCAATTTCCGCTTCGTAGCCCACAAAAGGGATATAGGCGCTATTAAGGAAGCTGCCATTGGCTGCGATGTCCGTGTTGGGACGAGAATTGACGAACCCCTTATTCTCATACCTCAATGCAAAGTCCAGTGCGATCCGGCCATGCGGCGGAAGCGGAGTGGGAAGTCGATAGATGTAGAAACCCAAGTTTTCATCGCGGAGAATGGCCGCCTCCCCGCCAGCAAGCGCCAGTTTGTTCACACCGATGTGCGCCCGCGGCAATGGCGCAAGATCCGCCGGCCAGATCGTCAAAAGAATTCGATCGATGGCGGTTGGGGTCTTGTTCTCGAGCATCATGGTGCCGCGTAGGTCAGCAATACCTTTGGTCGGGTACAGATCAATTTGGGTGTTCACATCAGTAATTCGCGGCTGCGGCAAAGTGAGATATTGGCGATACTTCTTTTCGTATTGGGCACGCTCGTCGTCAACCCGCCACGTAGTACGGTAAGAATTGAGGATGTCGGAGTTATAAAAGATGTAGCTGCCGACAGCGACGAAGAGAATCGCGCATGTCGCCATTCCGACGGCGGACGGCCGGGACAATCGATCCACGGCCAGCTTGACGCGAGTGCGCAAACTGCCCTCAGTCGAGCGCACCCACAGCAAGTTTGTAACCACGGCCAACGCAATCGCGGCAATCGCCCAGTACAGGTAATACCAGAACAAAGGTGCAGCGAACGGCCCGTAACCGTTCATATCAGAGTAGGTGTACGGAGGCGCCTGCCCAAAGCGGTACAAGTAATTCTGTAATCCCATGTTCGGCACAGCGATGGTAGCGACGAAATAGAGCACCATCACGAAGTGGCCAAGATATTTGTTATCAACGACCGTATGAATCAGCAGGGCCAGCACACATAAAATCCAGAACTGGACGAGGCGAATACCGAAAAGATCGGTGAAGTAAAGTCCGAACTGGAAGTGATAATAGCTGTGGCTGATCTGGACGATGAGGCCTGACGCCATCGTGACCAGCAGGATCACGACCTGCACTAGCATGAGAGCTGCCAGCTTGGAGGCAAACAGCACCCAGCGTTGTACGGGAAGCGCGTCGATTATCTGATTCAGACCCGCGTCCCGCTCCCGCCAGACAAGTTCTCCCGCATAAAACGTGATGATGGCGAGCGCAAACACGAAAAAACCTGCCGTGGATAGCTGCAGCATTTGATACGTAACCGGGTAGGTGCGCGTCGCAAACGGGTTATTCACACCATTGGCCGTGAATATGGCGAATAATCCACCCGCGAGCAGAAGAACAATAAAGAAAACATTCTTAACAGTTTCGCTGAACTGGATGTGTGTAAGCGAAAGAAATTGCCCGATAGAGCCGCGGGCAGAAAATTCGGGATGTGCGATCGGGACAGCCTGGGTACCAATGGGATTGATTTCTTCCTCTGCCGCGATCGTCTTCCGTGGCTTACCTCCCACCGTGGCATAGGAAAACGAGAACCTGGCGTAGGTAGCGCCGAGAAAAGCTGCGCCGACTCCGAGCCAGAGCAGACGATTCCAGAGCATGATTCCGGCGAGCGGAATCAGTCGGGTGTTGCGCTCAAAGGGTGTCCAATATTTTGTGAGCCGATCCATCGCGTTCCCACCGAATGGGTCAGCCAGTGCTGCGGGGACGCTCGCCGTTACATTGTTGGACAACTGTTGAGCTACGAAATAACCGATCAGCAGAATGATGCTGGCGGCATAAACCGGAAGCATTTTTCTTCCCAAAGCGGCCAGCGCGAAGAAAATGGCTGTCAGCAAGATCAGGTTCGGCAGAACCAGAGTCACGTACGGTTGCAGGTAGGCGATGATTCTCTGTGGACCAAGCCGCGTAGGATCAAGCCAGGGCATGAGTGCTCCGATCCATGCCCCCAAGCCAACACTGGCAAAGATTACGACCTGGATGGCTAGGGCGCCGAGAAAACGCCCGCCTAAATAATCAAATTTGCTGATCGGCGAGGTATAGAAGAAATCCGTTACATGATTGTCCACATCCTGATAAGTTGCTTGGCCGGCAATTGCGGCCGTGACTACCACGCCGAAGAAGGTTATATAGGCAATGATGATGGCCAACGCAAAAGGTGAGTTCACCAGGACTTTGCCACCTGTGCCGAAATCCACGCTCGTGCCTGCCAAGGCCCCGCCGGACATAAGCGTGAACAGGTATCCCAGGCCGCAGAAGACGACGAAATATACGTAGGTAGAGAGGCGTCGGAGTCTCTGACGGAATTCGAAAGCGGCTATTGTGAGAAGCATTTGATTAATTCACCTGCGCCGCTACCGCAGATTCCCGGACAAAACCGCGAATGGTCGCGAAATACAAGTCCTCCAGGTCGGGATCGACGGACTCAAATCCGGCTGCGGGTTGCGCGTCACTGAGCACATGGATCAGTGTTCTGCCCGCGAACAGGCGAACCAGAACGACCTGGAATTCCTGCTTGTGTGCGCCAAGCTCACCAGGGTTGATAGCTTTCCTCCATACCCGGCCTCGCAACCGTGCCACAAGGGTCGCAGGTTCACCGGTGAGCAAAACCTTCCCCTGGTGAATGATTGCCATGCGTCCGCAAAGATCGCTCACGTCGGACACAATGTGAGTGGAAAGGATAACGATGATGTTCTCGCCAATCGCGCTTAACAGATTATGAAAGCGAACACGCTCTTCGGGATCGAGACCGGCGGTGGGCTCATCCACAATGATCAGCCGAGGATTGCCGAGCAGCGCTTGCGCAATGCCGAAGCGCTGTTTCATGCCACCTGAGAAACTGCCCAATGATTTGCGGCGATGGTCCCAAAGATTCGTTTGTTGCAACAACGCGTTCACCACATCGCGACGCTCTTTCGCATTGGAGATACCTTTGAGTGCTGCAAAATGCGTTAGCAGATTCTCCGCCGAGACCTTGGGATATAAGCCAAATTCCTGGGGCAAATATCCCAGCACCCGCCGGACTTGGTCTTTTTGTTTCAGGACATCGATGCCATCCAATGTCGCAGTACCACTATCCGCTTCCTGCAAGGTTGCCAGAGTCCTCATTAAGGTTGATTTGCCGGCGCCGTTCGGGCCAAGCAAGCCAAACATACCCAGCGGAATGGTGAGGGAAACATCTTGCAGAGCTTGCACGCCATTGGAATATTGTTTGAACAGATTATCGATGCGAAGTTCCATGCAGTCCTCGGACCAACGACAGGTAAGTATACGTGGCAGAATGCCTTCAGGTTCCCGGTTTCAGACCTGCGACTCAACGAGCAGTTTATGCTTGGAAACTGGGCCTTTCGCCCCAGGAGCAACCGAAACCGTACCCAAGGGGTCGCAAATGCGAGCCAACACTCAACATGTTCGTGAAACCCTGAAAAAGAGCAACTTACTGTCGGCAAGTACCATCCAAATCCTCGCTATAGGCAGCCATCTCAAAAGGATTGTATTCACTAATTAGTTATCGGTGTCGCACGTGGAAGCGTTCCCACCACTTACGGTCAAGGTCCTCAATACCGAGGCTGAAATTTGCGTCCCGCATGAGCGGGGCTCGCTCCCGTCTTTTTTCATCGTTGGGCCACCGCGTACAGGAACCAGCTGGCTTTATGAGGTTTTGAAGCAGCGCGTAAATCTGCCACAGAGTGGGAAGGAAACGCGCTTTTTCGATCAGCATTTTGAGCGCGGAATTCGGTGGTATACAGCCCATTACGCGCCGAAAAGAAAACTCGCGCCGATTGGCGAAATCGCTCCCACGTATTTCGCCTCGTCCTTGGCCCGTGAGCGAATGGCTCGAATTATTCCGAATGCGAAGGTTGCCTGTGTTTTTCGTAACCCCATTGAGCGAATTATTTCCCTGTACCGCCTTAAGCGCGCCTATGGAATCATTCCATGGGCCTTTGAAGAAGCGATCAGCAAAGATCCCGAGCTACTAGAAAGTGGGAGATATGCAACTCATCTAAAACTGTGGCAGCTTACGTTCGGAACGGACCGTGTGTTTGCGACAGTGTATGAGGATCTGCGGGACGATCCGCAAGCTTTCATGGACAAACTCATGGACTTCGTTGGCATCAAGCGATTTCCGCTACTCCCATCGCAGGTTCTGCCTGTGCATGACTCGGCAGTGTTAACCCAACCACGCAGTTATTTCCGTACGCATAGCGCAATGGCCCTAGCCGAACAGCTTAAAGCACGACGCTTGGACCGTGTCGTGGATGCCTTCAGGAACTCGCCTTTTATGAAGTTGTTGCTTAGCGGCGGTCCAGCTTTCCAGCGGATATCCGAAGAGTTTGTGATGAAACTTTACGAATACTTCCGACCTGAGATCGAAAACCTTGAATCCATGCTGAATCGTGATCTTTCAGCTTGGAAAGCAGAAGTGCCGCGGACGAAGTTGCAGCAAAATGCTTTGTGAATCTTCAGGGAACTTGAGTTGCACCAGGTCCGCTTCATATCTCATCGTCAGGCGGTCCGCCGGCTCCTGCCAGGTCTTGCGGCCTGATTTTCTCAACGTTAAGCTTCGCTACACGCTCGCGCATTGTCTTCAACACGTCTTCCAGCGCAGGAGGCTCATCCTTGATCCATCGCAATGGATTGACGCGCGCGACAACAAATGAGCGCAGGTACGGACTCACCAGCCCGCGCTCTTTGAGTTTCTTTACTGCTTCGGCAACGTTCTCCTCAAGATCACGCACCATCATGGCGCGTTTCTCGTGAATTTTGATCGCAGCGCGCAGTGGATCATCTGTGAAGCTTTCTAATCTTCGCAGGATGGGGTGATATACGCCACCGCCGAAGCGAGGAGCCCTCTCATAACACACGCCGAGCGTTACGAGGGCAGGTTCGTCGAGATAGAAGGAAAATTGTGACTCTGACCGCGATGCGTCTTCTTCCACAAGGCCACGGTAAATACGGATCACTTCTAAAGAGCGCTCCTTCAAGTTGTGGGCCTTTTCGGTGTTGAGCGCCAGAATCTGCCATGCCACCTTAGGATCGGTGACGACAAGAGCGGTGATCGACTTGGCGCCGAGGCGGGCCATGGCTGCGAGACGGTGACGGCCATTCGGCGTCCAGAATCCATGGTTCGGGGCAACAACCGCGATGATCGGATCAAGAAACTGGCCAGTTTTGTTAATTACGTCAGCGAGCCGCTTGTGATGGGTATCGGACAAATCGCGCTGAAAGGGGGTTGGTTCTACGGCTCCGATCGGCAGAACCGAAACCAGCAGAGGATGCCCACCGAGTGGTTCCTTGTACGATCCGACCACACAACCGCCCGATTTTTCGATCGCCTCGACAACCGCGCCTGCACTTCCGGCAGGATCGTCTAAACGACATTCGCCGGGAGCCAGACCCTTCGAGCCAGGTTTGGCCTTACGAGGACGACGTCTAACTGGTGCGCTCTTGACCATGACCCACGGCTGAATTCACCGACATCAGCATACGCCCGTTTGTGAAACGATTTTTTAACTGCTATAGGCCAACGGAATTTTGTGGAAGGTGCATATCAGTGCGTAGTCTACTGATCCGTCTGCGTGTTGCCGCGAGTCGATCCGAAGTACAGTGGGTTCAAATCGAACTTCCATGACTTTGTCAGAGAATTGACCGAATCCTGCACCCGCTGCGACGCGATCGATTTACGAATTTCTCGGTCGGCTTGACTCAGTGGAATGAACTCTTTGGTCACTAGCTTATAGATGTAGTAGCCACTAGGGTCAGCCATGACCTCGGAGACTTGCCCGGGTTGCATTTGGAAGACATTCTGCTGAGTTACGGGCAACCGGGTAGCAGCAACCTTACCCATGTTCACATTCGGCGAGCCGGACGAATGGATGTTGGCGGCTTCGAAGGCTTCCTTCTGAAGTTTTTCAAAGTCTTCGCCCGCCGCTGCGCGCGCCTGAAGTTTGTGAGCGATGTTTAGCATCGCGTCATCCGCTTGGTTGTCGGAGTTTGATTTCGACGCCTCTCGACCCTGTTTTGGGACCAAAATTCGTAACAATTCTGCCCTCTCAAACTTCAGCGGATTCGCTTTGTAGTATGCCTCAAGGTCGGCGTCGGAGATTTTGTTCGCCTGCTGCTCAAAATAGCGGTTAAGGCTTTGCGCAAGAATCTGGATAGTAGCAAACTGCATTCTCGCCGCGAAGTCAGGGTCCTGATCGAGACCTAACTCACGAGCCTTGTCCGCAAATAAGAGCAACCGCGGATATGAATCCGCCAGTTGACGCTTGACCATCCCAGACATCTGTGGATTCAACCCATCTACGAGCTTTTCGAACTGCGCCTTGGTCACAATTGTCTTGCATTCGGACGGTTTGGGACCAGAAGAGGCTTGCTGTTGCAATGAACCGCCCGTGCTCTGGGAAACTGTGGGTTGATCGATGGAGCCAGGTTTGTTGTGCTCGCAAATACCTTCGATGGTGATTACCGAACTGTCAGCTGGAACGCTGGCCGCAGAGGATGGCAGTGCCTCCTCGTCATCTTCATGGCGGTCGTGCTGTGAAATGTCCGATGTTTCTGATTTTGGTGGGCTAGTCTGCGCAAGAACAGACAAAGCAAATGAAACAACAATGACGGTGATAATCGGAATTCGCATAAATTTCGAATAATACTTTCTCGCCAAGCATAGCCTATTTCCTGCTGAGTCGGTAACTCGCCGCTCATGATGCCTACGCGACCAAGTGCTTAATGGCGATCGGCCGAGAAACCAGAGCTGGGGAAAAACCTATTGATACCTGGTTGTAGAAGTTCGCTTTGGTCAAATACCCGGGGTGCGCCGCTAGGCCAGACTACTGTACCGTGAACGAAAGCGTTTTCGTCTGAGTCATCGTTCCCGAGGCCCCCGTGACCGCCACAGTGTAGCTTCCGGCGGTCGTACCAGGATTGTTGTTATTGCCGCCTCCTCCGTTTCCACCGGAACTGCTGGACGAACCGCCGCCGCAAGCCACAGTCCAAACCAGCATCAAAGCAAACAACGAAACCAGGAGCACGGAAAGCATCTGCCGAGGACGTAATCTCTGGATCCTTTCAAACCACGCCAATCCAAAGACAGGTAGCAGGAGTGCGTAATAGATTGTGGGTCTCTTCGAGCGTTCTAATGCGGTTGACGCAACTGTCGTAATCGTCAGAGTCGGGGTACCACTTCCACCAGTCAAAGTTGCAGGATTTAAATTGCATTGCGGAGCGACCGACGTAACCGGAGTGATCGTACAGCTTAGATTCACTGTGCTGTTAAAACCGCCCGACGGTGTCACGGTAATGCTGGAGGTTGCGGTGTTGCCTGCAGTCAAAGCACTTGGATTAAGTTGAGCCGCTGATAAAGAAAATGAAGGACTGGCCCCGGTTGCGGTCACCGTCAAACTGGCATTCGCAGTGTGTGAGAGAGGGCCAGAGGTTGCAGTAATCGTGAAGTTGGTGGTTCCCACAGCAGTAGACGCGCTGGTGACTACTGTCAGTGGCGTACTTACTTGCGTTCCTCCCGCTTGAACCAGGAGCGAAGCCGGAGAACAGGAGATCCCTGCAGGCAATCCTGAACACGTGAAAGTGACCGAGCCACTGAAGTCACCTTGGGGATTCGCATACACAATGTATGACGCGGAACTGCCTACTGCCACTGATTGCGTGGAAGGCGAACTGGAGAGAGCGAAATCTGGAGGTGGAGCGAGCAGGCCATAAACCACGACCTGATCCGAGAAGGTCGAAACATAAACCTTACCGTTGGCGATGGTTGGAGGATTGAATTTGGCGAAGTTGCCGAGAGCGTCGCGGGCGCTATTTTGTTGGCTGTCCCAAAGTTCTTCGGTGAGGTCATCGGCGGCAAAAGCCCATAACTGGCCGGAAACCGTGCTGCCATTTGCATTGCCGGTTAGAGATGTCGCTGCCCAGACGATGCCGCTCCCACTTGCAGACTGGTTGGAAGAGATCGAGAGAGGCGCCATATTGGAATAGCCTGCCGGGTTGACCGCGGTACCGGTCGAAACCGGAGATGTCTGGAAGGTTTTGCCATTGAAGCTCCACGCCTGGATCGTTTGGCTATCTCCCCACAAATAAACGATGGGACCAAGTTTGGGGCTGGCATAGTAGACAGGTCCGCCCATAATCCTGTTGGAGATGGCTTGCCACTCCTGAACATCATTGTTGAAATTGGCGTTGAACTTTCCCATGTTCGTGCTGTCAACCAAACGAAGCAGTCCGTCCTTACCTCCGCCTAACAGAAGCGTGGTTCCGGGAATAAGCAGCGGGCCACCGGCGCCCAAATCGACGTCATTGACAAAGTTACCGAGAAAAGATTGATTGTCGGGGGTAAAGTAATCGAGCACTGACAACGTGGACGCATTGAGTTTCAAAAAGCTGGTGCCGTAATCGCTGCCGCCGGTACTGGCATTAAAATTACCGTTCGCTGTCATGACGTAGATGTTCCCTGCAGAATCGACAACTGGGCCCTGCCCGCCGGACCAGATGCTTCCACCGGAGGTGAGCGAATGCGAGGTGTTGAGCACTGCCAACTGCGCCAGCGAACTGGGATCATAGGCCATGACGAAACCGTACCAAGGGGGAGTGTCGCCCACCGAACCAAAGGCAATGTAAAGAGTTCCTCCCGATAACAAGAGCGCGGGCCGATTCATCTCAAAAAGGGGCGAGAAGTTGGCGGTGCTGATGTCTGCCGGTCCGCCGAACATGTCCGCTCCCGAGGCGATGTCCAGTGCGTGCAGTCGAAAATGATAAGTGCCATCCGAATCCTTGTTCTTAGCCACCACGTAAAGAACGCCATTTTGCGTATCGATGACGGGCGTGCCAGTTATTCCGATCTCCGGCACCAGATCGGTGTAGCAACCCGAAGACCCGCAGATATCGTCGCTCGGAACGGAAGCACCGAGGCTGACCTGCCACAAAGTGACACCGTTTGAATTGTCCGCGTCAAACGCGTACACACTGTCGTGTTCGGTGGCCACGAAAACCACATTGTGTGAGGCTCCGTTAATTGTCACATTCTGAAGATAGAGTGGCTGGGCGTAGACAAAACCGTCGACCGGAAATGCAAATAATTTCCCAAAATTGCTGACATTAACGCTTGAGGTGTTGAGTAGAACCTCATTGTTGTTCTGGCCAGTACGATTATTGTCGTTGTGTTGCGTCCACACGGAGACCTGGGCCCCAGCAACGGAGAGCATGGACAAACAACAAACGAGATATACATGAATTCTAGTAAGGAGTGGGTTCAAGCAATTGCCCTCAGCGTTGATTTTTATTTGTCTCTTATCCACCTGGAGATTCAGTGGCTGTTATTTGCTGAACGCATTCATTGCAGAAATCAGCCATGCGCACCATGGGAACGACTGGAACTTAGAACGAAAAACTGAAGCCTGCGGAAGCCCGAAACTCAGGGCAAGTGGCGTGAGTACGATTGTCTTGGAAGTATCCTGTCCTGTCAATGTGCATCTTGCTACATTTCGTGTGCACGAAATTGCGGTTGGCGCCCATTTCCCATCTGTTTAGCAACATGTCCGCTCATTGGTGAGTCACCGTTTCTTGGGTTTGTGTAACCGCGACGGAAGACCGCGATTTTCAATAAAAATACAAGGTGTCGGTCATCTTCGCTAATGCACTTCCGATTTGATTTGTGGATCAATTCTTATTGCACTCGAACAATCTCGCCGCTAAAGTGTCGGTAAGTTTTCTTCGCGTAGACCGAACAATTGAGTTGCCGGATCTGATCCCAGGCTTCGGGTCGACCCGGAATTCCTCGCCACGACGTCACAAAAGTTTCTAACGCGGCGGTTTTTGTGTCGCGATAGCGATTCGTTCCGTCACTAAAATTCGCCTCCTGTTTAAAGGAATGCGAATTGAAAGTATTCGTGCCGGCTGAATGCTCCCCAAAATGCTTCTAGACCAGAAAGGGTGATGTCTATGCAATCGATTTGTCGGGGTTCAAAATGGGAATGTCTAGTATGTTTGGTTCTGCTGCTAATAGTTACGGGAATTCATGCTAATGCCTCTGTCAGCTTTGTGCAGGTTGCGTCGGCAACACCACAGGGTAGCAATGCTTCCGTCGCAGTCTCTTACCCTCGAGCACAAACGAGCGGTAATCTCAATATCGTTGTAGTCGGGTGGAATGATACGACGGCGAAAGTCAGCTCAGTTAACGACACGAGAGGAAACATTTATTTACTCGCGGCAGGGCCACTAAAAGGTACTCGCCTGACACAGTCTATTTACTATGCCAAGAAGATCGCCACTGGTACCAACACCGTGAAGGTAATTTTCAGCCCGGCAGCGGCTTCCCCCGACATCCGCATATTCGAATACTCAGGTGTCAGCCCGGCATCACCCCTGGATGCAAGCGCAGGAGCAAGCGGTACGAGCGGAAACGACGCGGTCGTGCGTACCGGGACCGCGAGCACGAGCGGGAGTGGAGACCTGATCTTTGGCGCAGGTATTACGAACGGCGGATATATTCAGGCTGGAGCGTCATTAACCGCCGAAGTGATCACTCGCGATGGGAATATTGGCGAAGACGAAACTGCGTCGCAGAGCGGGACCTACGGAGTTAGTGCGGAATTAGGCGGGTACGGCCAACAGAACTGGATTTTACAGATGGTCGCAATGAAGGCTGCCGGTGGCGCTGGGAGCATTTCAGTTTCCGTGTTACCAGGTTCAACAGAACTGGCTTCCGGACAATCGAAGCAGTTCACTGCAACCGTAACAGGCGCCTCCAATACGAGTGTTACGTGGAATGCGAAATTCGGAAAGATCAGCTCGGCGGGACTTTATACAGCTCCGAATGTTTCGAGTCAGTTGACCGATACCGTATCCGCGACCAGCGTGGCGGATCCAACGGAGACCGCCAGCGCAAGTGCTTTAATCGATACGGGCACGACGAGCGTGTATACCATCCAGAATCAAGAGCCCATCACGCAAGAACAATACCAAGGCTCAATCTTCACCACACCACTTCCATCGGCCACCGATGAACACTGTCTCGGAAACGTGCGTTGCACTGAATCATCGCCGGATAAAAAAATAGTCAACTGCATTTTTGGTGGTAACTGCGCCAATGGTTCAGGTGGAAGCGAAGCTAATAACGCATACCAAAGAATAGCCTACGATCCTGCCGATGCGGCCGGCGGGACTGGGGCCGCCGGAGTGTATTACGCTTCTTGCTCCGATCCCATTTACAAGGTCGTCAGCGTGGCCAATCATCCAGCTTCAGCCGCTAACAATCCCACCAATCAATATTTCCATATGCCTGAGAGTGCAGCTTTCGGAACCCTGGCTGGCGGCGACAATTTTCTTTTCGTGTGGGATCAATGCACGAACGGATCCGCCGGCAACACCACGCATGGTGGCCGTCGGCTTTCTGATTACGAATACACATCGGCTGGCCTTAAGACTTTGCCAACATGCACGTGTACGACGGAAGAATGCGCTGACAGTACCGGCAGTTGCCACTTATCCATGAATTATGCGGACTACAGCTATCCGATGAATGACTCCTCGGCTCTTAACGAAGGCTTGGCCTACGTTTCGGTTGGTGCAGCATCCCAGGTAGCGTTCTTGCGCGGAAACGAATTAGCCGGCGGTGTGATCAATCATTCAATCTGGGTGAATACCAGTTGCACTGCGGCAGGGCCGGTGTTTCCGGCCACTGGGCAAACCTTAATCTGCAGCAATCAAACGAACCGTCCTCACCCTGGTTACCTTTTCAAAATAGCAAGCTCGTACAACTGTAACGACGTCAGCCCCAAGGAACTTAGGACGTTTTGCCATGCGGTACAGACTTATGGAGCGTACCTTACCGACACCTCTGGCCCAGCATCGGGATCACCAAATGGAATTTGGCCCAGCCGGATTGAGGGTGGAGTGGCTTACCAGAGGGCGGGCATAGGGATGCCAGGATTGCAAGCACTGAACGCGGATGACAACGGCAGCACGATTCGCTGTTCAGACAAATCCATCAACGGCACACCCACTTATTGCTCGGTGCAGTTTTTTAATTTGGTAGATCTAGTAGGCGGGAACAACCTGGAGATCATCGATCCGTGCATTCCGCTGCATATGGCGGGGAAACCGGGTGGATGTATGCCGTAAGGGGCAATCACCGTCGCAACCCGGGCACAATTTGTCTACTCGGGTTGCGACATTACAGTTGAAGATCCTCCGAACCGTACAGAAGAAAAAACATCACCTCGGCAACCCAGGCACGATCAAGAAGAAGCTTTAATAAACTAGCGGACAACCGAATGCCGTTGCCCTCACGGTCACTATGAGTCTCTTCTGATTCATTCGATACTCGGGAAAGTTAGTACACAGCTCGATAGGTAGCCACTCCTGTGGCGATGCTCACAATTGATTGCAAAGTCCGCTCTCCCGCGTATTTGCCTTTGCTGGTGGGAACAAAAACTACATCCTCAGCTTGCAACTTCATGTCAGGTTCTTTAGCCTGCATGATCTTCTTAAGATCAACGGGGATCTCTGTCTGGCCGCTCTCCGATTTGCGGACAATCTTGGCCTTGTGCAAGTTGGCGTCGGAATTGGCGCCTTCTGCCATGGCCAGTGCCTGCAATATCGTAATATGGCCGCTGTTGTCCATCAGGACTCCCATGGCATGCTTCACATCGCCAACGACGTAAACAATACCTGCCTTGGACACCACGACGGTATCGCCTGGGAAAATGTCGACGTTAGCCTCGATATTTTTTTGTGGGTCGGGAGAAAAGTCCACGGTCTTGAGAGGCACAGCTTTATTCCGGCTGGCAATGGTGACCACCTGTCCGGCTTTAGGTGTCGTTCCTCCGGCTAAGGACACCACATCGAATAAGCGACGCGGACCGGTAATCGGATAAACTCCAGGTTTTTGCACTTCACCAAGCACGGAGACACCTTGGGTGGCAAACTCTTTTTCGAAAACTGACACTTGCGGATCCGAGAAAAATCCCTTGTCTATAAGACGCTGGCGTATCGTCTGCTCAGCCTGCTCAATCGTCTGCCCTGCGATGTGCACTTCTCCCACTAATGCCAAAGCAACATTGCCGCTAGAGGAAACTCTTACCTCCTGGTCATAATCCGTTGCCCCCAGGACGCCGACTTTAAGCAAATCTCCCACTCCAATTGTGAGTTCGTGATCTGAAGCATTGATGTCGGTTACAGGCGACGGCGTTTTGGCAGCAGATGACGATGACGGAGTTACTGCACTCGCTCCCGTCGTCTGCGAAGAAGTTGCTGGGGATGGGCTCGTTGCTTGGGCCAGCGCCACATTGGCGAAGAAGCAGATCACCGAGACTGTTGAAATCTTCCTAAACAGCACTGCAAAATTCATTGCATTTCCTCACAGGAAACTTCGGGCATTGCTCTAATTATAGTTCTAACCGGCTGAACACCGCGTGGCTTCGTGGCAGTCAGACCGACCGTTTTTTAAGGGAGGGTAAATGATTCGAATAAGACTGAAGGGCCATTTCCGGACTAAAAAAATGCTGCGGATGCCCACCGATGATCGGGGGCATCCGCAAGGTTGGATTACTGGACGGTGAGAGTCAGATTTTGTGTCTGAGTCGCTGCACCCGTCGCCGTACCTTGAACTGTGATGGTGTAAGTTCCGGCCGGTGTTCCACCGTTACCTCCTCCGCCACCACTGGATGATCCGCCACCGCAGGCAACCATGAACACGATGCCCGTGATCGCGAGGCAGAGCAACATGACCGCAAGCAGTTTCTTGCGGCGCGAAGTGAAGCCAGCGCCAAGAAGCGTCATTCCGCCAATCGGGAGCAGCATCGCGTAGAACATTCCGGTCGACCGAAGCTGCTTGGCCGAGGAATTTGCAGTGGTGCTAACCGTGAGGGTGGAAGACCCATTTGTCACAGTACTGAACGCGCAAGTGGGTGCCGGGGTGCCTCCGCCTGTGATGCTGCTGCATGTCAGGCTGACGCTGGCCGTGAAGCCATTCGTGGGTGTAAGGGTGATGGTTGAAGTAGCCGTTCCACCCGCCGAAACTGACGCAGGTGAAAGCGCGGTGGCCGCCATGGTGAAGCCTGGTGTTGTGTTGGCGTTCACTGTAAGCGTTACCTGAGCGGTATGGTGCAGCGCCCCGGACGTACCAGTGACCGTCACAGTTGACGTCCCCGCTGGCGTGCTGACGCTGGTCAGAATCGTCAACGCCACCGGTGTGGATGCGCTGACCGCTACCGGGCTCTTAGGATTAAAGGAGCAAGTGGCACCAGTAGGCAGGCCGGAGCAGGCAAGCGTCACAGAGGCGTTGAAGCCATTGCCAGGAGCTAGCGTGAGGGCATAGGAAGCGTTGCTTCCTGCCGTCACTGTTTGACTGGTTGGCGCATTTGCGGTGATCGAGAAATCCCCCGCCGCCGCGCCTGCAGCCGCTTTAAATGACACCGATTGGATTACCCAGTTGCCGTTGGCTAAGGCAGCTTGCGCCTCACAGCTGCCAACACCGGATGTGATCATATGCTGGGCGTTGTCGCCGTTCTTGGTGAAGTCCACCATCGCATAGCCAGGTCCTGCAGCATTAACCTGGTTACCTACGGTGGCGCCAGCCACAACAAGTTCGACCGCCGAAGTAGTTGTGCACGGTCCACCAGCTGTGGTGTCTGCCGTAGTACCAGAACCGGCGTTACCGACAACCTGGTCCAGTGGGCTATTGGGATCCAAACCCGTGTACTCCAAAACGCGAATATCCGGAGCATGTGCCGGCTGGCTAAAGTTGACCGTCACCGTATTCGGAGTCACGCCGTCGCCTGCGAGATTCTTCGCGTAAAAGATTACCTGGCTTAGCCCCGTACCTTGGGTAGCGTTTAATGCTTGCGTATAGGTGTTGCCCTCAGTGTCGCTTACTGTCGCGACCTGAGCGTTGGTATCACTCCAGCCGACGATGACCACATTCAAATTGCCCTTCGTTTGTGGATTCAGCATCGGGATTTGCACGGTTTGAGAGCAGCACGTAGGACTCGCTGCGTCACCGCGCTGGATGTAGTGAATCGCACCGGTGGTTACTGAGTAGGTATAAACGCTCGAGACTAGCCCAGTGCTGCCACCATCGGTGTTTGTTATCGTCGCGTCGGCAGCTCCTGACGGCATGGCTGGAACAACTGCCGTGATGCTGGTGCTGCTGAGGTTCACTACGGTCGCAGGCAAGGCCGGAGCGCCTGCGGCCTCGAGCGTCGGGTCATTAATTAAAACTTTCGCGCCAGGAAGGAATTGGTTTCCTGCAATGACTACTTGATTCCCTCCATTATTATCTCCGGCGGCAGGAGTGAAATTGGTAATCGAGGGACCCGAGGCTGTAAATGTGAAGGCGCCAATGGCGAAGGCATTCGTGCCGTCCGTGTTGACTACAGTCACGTCCTTGGGACCAGCATTATCGGGTGGGAAATTGCAGACGATCGTGGTCGAACTTTGAACTACACAGTTCACAGCCGAAACACCCGAAGGCTCAGTTCCAAAGAGGACCATCGCTCCCGGGCGGAAGTTCGTGCCGGTGATGGTCACCACATCAGCGGAGTTGTCGGAACCGGTGTCTTGCCCTGATGTGGGAGCTATGGGCGTTGCGCCGAGAGTGGGCGCCGCACCAACTGCTACAGGACCGGTTGAAAAAGCTGCCATCTGCAATACCCATGCCCCGCTGACGCCGTCATTGACGCTGTTAGGACCAGCAACCGCGAGCTGGTTCCCGACGATATTTCCGTCACTGGTGCTCTTCTCAACGGTGAAACTGCCGCCGCTTGTATTAAAACTGCCGGTTGTAGTGCCGCCAGCAACGAGCAGGTCGCCCGCGTTGTTCGGCGTTGCACTCCCGCTGTTCGCCGGGCTGCCGCTTCCGACAGCGCCGGAAACGACATCGAGAACCGCGGTTGTACTCAGGCCGCTATACTCCAAAACGAAAACGTCGGGGAATGTGACGCTGTTTGTGTTAAAGGTGACGGTCACTGTGTTCGCGCCAGCCTTGATATTGGGGGCGTACCAGATATTCTGGGAAACCTGCGATCCGGTACCAATATTCACCGTATTGGTTCCCATGGCTTCGGAGTAGGTATTTCCCTGCGTGTCGGTGACGGAAACGACAGCTGACGAGGCACCCCAACCCACGACCACCACGTTCGTGTTGCCCGCCGTCTGGGCATTCGTGAAAGCAACGCCGACTGTGGACGGGCTGTTGGCTGGAATCGGCGAGTTATCCGCCTCCTGCACGAACGCCTGTCCGACTGCCATGCTGGACATGAGTAGTGCCACGGCAGCAATCAAACAAATTTGAAGTGAAATGTACCCAACGCCTTTTGTGGTCCCAAAATTTCTCACTGATTTTTGCCTCACTGGTTTAGATAGAATTTGCGGACTTTCTCTTACCGAGGTGAACCCCATACACATATCTCGTAGGGGAAAAGCTTCGTTCCTGGGGGAGTGCTGGAAACGGCCGCGTTCGCGCAAGTATCCTCAAACGCGCTAGCTTGCTGAAGCAGATTGATTTCCCAACGGAAGACTATCAAGCCACTGTTTATCAATAACTTGTGAGAATTCATCATAAGTAATCAATGCCAGTTACTGCAAAAGTCTGCACAAAACTGGACATCCGAATGGTAGTACTTTACCTCGCGTCCGTCCGTTAACTTTCGAGATTCGTTGCATCATAAATGAGGTGCGAGGGCGGAGCCTGATTTTCGGAACGTTAGGTGACAAGCCGGTAGCGGCATGCCGTTCAGACAGCCTGCATCGAAAAACCGACGGCGTCGAGGTCATCAATTACGCACCACTTACTTAAGGCGATTGGACTGCTCGTCACGTTCACTGCGATTTTGACGGTGACGGCTATTCTGCTCGCCCGCACGAGTTGGTGGTTTGTTCGCTCCCGGAAGATTCCGGTTCGCGTGGGCGCCTCGTGGTTTGAAATTTGTTCCAGAGCTTTCAATGAGCTGGCGCGACGAAGAGGCTGGGCCGTCGTTGTAGTCGGGATCGCTTGCCTTGGATTCCGTGCCGCCCTGCTCCCCGTCATGAAAGTGCCTGCGCCCACGGCTCATGATGAATTCAGTTATTTACTGGCCGGCGATACTTTTGCCCACTGGCGGCTTACCAATCCAACACCTCCGATGTGGGCGCACTTTGAGAGCATGCACATCAACCTCAGGCCCACCTACATGTCGATGTATCCGCCAGGGCAAGGCTTTGTTCTAGCCTTCGGCGAACTACTGGGCCATCCCTGGATCGGCATTTGGCTCGTTGCTGGCCTTGGGTGCGCTGTTATTGTGTGGGCCTTGCAAGCGTGGCTGCCGCCAAGATGGGCATTGCTCGGCGGTCTGTTGGCGTTCTTGCAATTCGGCGCGCTGTGCTACTGGGCAAACACCTACTACTGTACGTGGTTGCCGGCGATCGGCGGCGCTTTAGTCCTTGGAGCGTTGGGCCGGCTGCGCCGTCGATTGCAGGCTTCGCAGTCTGCCATCCTGGGAGTCGGAGTCAGCGTGCTCGCCATCACGCGCCCTTACGAAGGATTAGTTTTCTGCGTTCCGGTGGCGGGATTATTGTGCTACTGGATAGGTCGACCGAAACGTAGCAATTTGCGCCAGACCATATCGCGGATAGTCCTTCCAATCGGACTCGTTATGGTTTTACTGACAGCCTTTTTGGGGTACTACAACTTCAGGGTGTCGCGAAATCCATTACGTATGCCGTACGAGATCAACCAGCAAACCTACAAGGTGGTACCTCTGTTTATTTGGCAACATCTGAGAAGCAATACTCCGGTGTACCGCAACCCCGAGATGCGTAATTATTACGTCGGTTGGGAGGTCTCCGAATATCGCAATACCGTGGCCAGCGGTTTGGCCCGGATGACTTGGATCAAGTTCGAACGCTATTGGTGGTTTTACTTTGGGCCGATCCTCACCGTACCGCTGTTTGCATTACCCGGGACGTTGCGGGATCGACGCATTCGATTTGTGGTGGTCGTAACAGCGGTCACGCTGATCGGTCTGGAACTGGAAGTTTGGAGCCATCCTCATTACGCCGCTCCGCTAACTTGCGCTTTCCTGGCCATTGTCCTGCAGTGCATGCGGCATCTGCAATTCTGGCGATGGCACAACTGGCGGGTTGGGCGAGCGATCGTGTTGACAGTCGTTCTGGCTTGTTTTCTAGTCGATGCTGCTTGGGTTAGCGCCATGCTGGTGCACATAAATGAGGTGCGGCTGTACATGGCAGGTAATCAGGATCGTCAAAAAATCGCACGTCGACTGGAGCAAATTCCCGGCAAGCATCTAGTAATCGTTCATTATGGCCCGTCGCACCCTGTGTTTCGAGAGTGGGTCTACAATAGCGCGGATCTTAATCAGTCTAGATTGATCTGGGCGCGGGACCTGGGGGAAGAATGTGACACAGAACTGATGCAGCAATTCTCAAATCGTAAGGTTTGGATCGTAGAACCGGATACTAATCCGATTCAATTGAAGATCTACTCGCCTTCGGCTAACGGGGGAACAAATCACTGCCTCGCCGATTCTGGGCAGTGACTTTTCTGCTGCACAAAAATTGACTCAAATCTCAACCGGCTCGCCTGAACGGACTGTCGAATTCTCCTTTCGGCGAGAAGTGGCAACCGAACTGGCTGAATTCGGTTTGCGAATGATGAACATCGGAAATTTTCCGAGACGCGCAGCCAGCCGTGGAAATTTCTCTTCCCACCAGTAAATCAATTTGAGAAGCGCTCTGCCGAAAAAACGTTCCCGAGCATAGTAATCGAGAAATCTCTGATCCACCGCTCTCCAACACACTACGTCGAAGCGGCAAAACTTTGATAGTTCAGTCTTGAACCATTTGTAAGTGTGCGCGTGAAAGTAAAGACCGCGCGTAGGCCGCACCGTCGACGAAACCGCCGATTCACCCTGTACTGCGGGCCTGCGTCCAAAAATCCTCTGGATGGCGTGCAGGGTATTGAGCACGATAGGGCTTAAGGGAATTTCAGCCAACCGCACGATGAGTGAATGCGTGCCCCAATTGTAGATCATGAGTTCCGTGCCGCCCGGTTTAAGCACACGATAGAGCTCCGTAAGAGCGTTTAACTGTTCATCGCCGGGCACGTGATAGATCGTGTGAAGGCTCATCACCGCATCACAGACGTCATTCTGCAGCGGCAAGTTGGTGATGTCTCCAAGTATGTAAATTCCCCTGTCTCCAAGCTTTTTCTTGCATTGCTGAAGCGCCACAAAAGACAGATCGATGCAAACGCGCTTTTCAAATGGTTCGGAATACAGCAGATACTCGGGCTGCGGAATGGCACCGGAAGCCACATCCAGGATGTACTTACCACCTTTTTGAAGATATTTGAGCGGGCGAAGCTGCGTTTTGTGACCGTAGTCTTGGGAGACCGGCCGGAGATCGCCGAACGATATCGCATCGAGGGTTAGTCCCCCTTCCCCGGTCTGCCAGCCGAATTGGTCGTACCAATCTTTCACCACTTGTTTCTCTTCCCGCAACTGATATCGATTGGGATCCGATCCAACAGTTGGATCCAGCACAATCGCAAATGGGGCGAGCAGCATCATGATGCCGTCTTGTACGATGTAAGCAAACTGGCCGTCGTTGGACACCAGTGCCTGCGTCACAGGCTTCTGCACAGTCGTTCCATCGAGGTGCTGCAGCTGCTGGCTGAGAATCCGGCGGTTGAGCTGGTTGAGTTGCTCATCGGTCATCATCTTCAGACCAGATCCCGTGACGGGGCAACGTAATATTTCTTCCATGTTTGTCCTTCCTGAAATGAAATCCTAGCGGTCAAACGTCACAGCAGACACGTCCGACTAGTGCTGCTGCGATTGCGGTGGGGCTGACGCTTTACTTAGGTCGTAAAGATCTGCTTCAGCGCCAGCTGCAGTAAAAGTAATAAGCCGTGGGCCTAGCTGACTCAGGTAGAAGTCAACGAATTTTGCATCTTGCCCACCGACACCGCGAATATGCGAGATGACGACCCAAACACGGTGGCCACGCAGACGATCCAGGTCAGATTCATATGGATGTGGGTCATTGCCGGACGCCGTCCCGATCTCTACATTGCCACTCGACCAATGATCTCGTTCGGCATAATAGTCGAATGCTGGTTCAGCCCCATAGAAGATATACACCAGATCGCCGGCTTGCTCGTTGGTACGAACGTAACCCAGTACGGGCCTGATTTCCTCTGAGCGCATTACTCCGGGTTGAACAACTTCGGTGTGCGGTTTGGCAAAATGATGCAACGCATACACAGCCGGATCGAGAAACACGAGTGCCACCAGCACTGCTCCAGCGCTGGGTAGGCGCGTGCTCACTGAAGACCGCAGGAACTCAACGCCTTCGGCCACGAACAACAAAACGGCAGGCACCAGAAACAAGGTAAGCCGTCCGCCGAACGGGTACTTGTGCAATCCCGAAGCGAGCAAGGTGAAAAGAGCGGGAATCAGCAGGACGAATACGCGTTCGCGTGATTTCCGATACGTGACAAGTACTCCGACCAGGAAAACCAGCGCAGCCAGTCCGGTAAATTTCCAGCCCGCCGAAGTGCCAAAGAACTCGAAGAAACTATCTATAAACCACTTCAAATCGGTGACTGACCGTGGTGGGAGCGGCATGAAGTTGGTCTTCCAGTAACTAAGCAATTCATTGTCGCCGGATAGTTTCCGCAACGTTACGAGGTAACACAGAACCAGACTTGCCATCCAACACGTACCCACGGACAACACTCGCAGAAGCCGTGACCAATCCTTTCGCAGGAAAAGCGATACAGAAACGGTAACGCCAATTCCGGCGAGGATAAATACGGAGGAATGTGACATCCAGATGGCAATCGCTCCCAGCAAAGCCGCCGACACGCTTTGGATAGGTCCCCACTCCCACTGACTTCCTTCGACCATCAGCCAGTACAACAGAACTGCGATTGCGGCCTCCGTCGAATATTGTTTTACCTCCGCGGAGTAATAAATCATGGTTGGCGAGATTGCCATCAAACCGACCGCGATCGGCACCGCACGTTGCGGCAAGATTCTTGCCGAGAGCTTATAAAAGAAGATCAGCGAAACGATGCCTGCCAACAACGGAACTAATCGCAACGAGTATTCGCTGCCACCCCACCAACGCACTGCGAGTTTTTCCAGTAGTAAAAAGCCAATGGGAGCTCCCTGGTGGTAGTCCAGAGGGCTTAACAACCCGACGAATGAGCGATGAAGCAGATTGAGTGATAGATACGCTTCATCCATCCACAGTGACCGGTTCAGCAGATACTCAGCGAGCCGCAGGATGCAGCCGATAACAACCGCAGCCAGGGCCAAGCCCCGCCAGGATTCATTAGCCCCGGATCCTTCGCGCTCCGGCTGCGCATAGCTGCTGGACGGGGCTTCGGGTTCGAGTTTGGTCAAAGTTGGCACAATGGTTGGCGGTTACTGCTTAAGGCTCAGCATTTGCATGACCCAATTTTGCGATCCATAGGCTCCCAAACCCGCCGTTGCACTATATGACCCGCTAGACGAGACCACGTCATCTTCGGCGATATCACCGTCGGGCGTGATGATTTCAGACGTAAAAGACGAACCGGCTTTGGTGAAGCCGCCATTGGTCGTGCCAGCCCCAAAAATCAGCTCCGTCGCTGCATTCGTCGTTGCGGATCCGCTGCTAACTGTTGCACTACCGCTGCTGGTACCACTAGCTCCCGCAGTTACATCCACGGGCGCTGTCGTGCTGAGGCCCTTGTACTCGAGGATCCGAATGTCCGGAAATGTCGCCGCTTGGCTGAAGGTCACGGTCACGGTGTTGCTGCCAGCCAGGATATTCTTCGCCAGGTAGATTGCTTGCGTAATTCGGGTTCCCTTGAATGGTCCCGCCACCAGACTATAGCTGTTACCCAAGTTATCTTTGACGGAAACCACGGCGGCCGTCGTGTCATTCCAGCCGACGACCACCAGATTCAGGTTGCCTGCCGTTTGGGCTTGCAGATAGGGCACACTGACCGTGGCGGTTGGAGATTGGGGCGTTGCACTGTTAGCCTTCTGAGCAATGGAGATCGTAATCGTTGACGAGGTATAGGTAAAGCCGTTCGTCAGGGTGTTACTTCCATTTGTGTTGCTCACGACGACGTTGACCGTTCCTGCCGCATGTGCTGGAGTCGTCGCCGTTATTGAAGTGCTGCTGACAATCGTGACTTTTGTGCCTGCTGTGCCACCGAAGGTGACCGTCGTGCCGGAAATGAAGTTTGTGCCGGTGATCGTAACCGCTGTTCCACCGCCGGTCGACCCGGAATTCGGTGACACCGACGTTATCGTGGGTGCCGAGCCGCCGCCAGACGACCCACTCGCTTTGAATGTCGCCATCTGCATTATCCACGCACCGCTGGACGTAAGCGTGGCGGTCGCACTGTAGGTTCCCGTGGTTGTCACACTGCGATCTTCCGCGAGGTCGGAATCGTGCGGGGTTATGATGCGCGGGGTGAAATTGGTTCCGGCCGCCGCGTTTCCCGTCGCCACCGTATCTGCTCCAAAAATTAATTCATTGGCTAATTTCGTGGTGGCTGACCCGCTATTTGCGGAGGCGCTGTTTCCAAGGGCGCTGGCGGAAACATCCAACGGGCTGGTCGTATCGGCTCCGGTATATTCCAGGATGCGAACGTCTGGAAACTCCGCCGGAGCACTGAACGTAACCGTAACTGAATTGCTTCCGCCGAGAATATCCTTGGCGTAATAAATCGATTGCGTCAGGCTGGTTCCCTTCGTGGGGCCAACGGCCAACGTGTAGGTGTTTCCGAGGCTGTCGGTTATGGATTGAACAGTGGTCGTTGTGTCGTTCCAACCGATCACCACGATATTCAGATTTCCCTGCGTTTGCGCCGAAGGAAATGCAACTGTCACGGAAGAAGTCGAGCTTTGGGGCGTACCGGAATTTACCTGCACGAAGCTGACTTGGCTGGAACTGGCAGGATTCAGGCCATAGACCACCAGCTGACCGGAAAATGTTGCGACGTAGACCTTGCCATTTGCAATGGTGGGCGGATTAAATTTCGCCCAATTTCCTAAAGCATCACGTGCACTGTTTTGCTGACTGTCCCATAGTTCGTGCCCCAGGTTGCTGGCATCGAAAGCATAGACAATTCCGGCAGTCGGACCGGGGTTCGACGTTCCAGAGATTGGCCGCGTGGCCCACAAAACTCCAGTTCCGCTGGTGCTTCCGTCGGCAGAAATCGACAATGCGGCCGCATCTGATGGCGCACCCTTGACTGCGCTCTGCGACACCGGAGCAGCGTTCAGATCTTTTCCATTGAAAGCCCACGCCTTGAGAAAGTCGTTCAATCCCCACAGATAGATAACTTGGCCCAAAGTAGGACTATCCCAGTAAACCGGAGAGCTCAGTACGGGAGCGTTCGTCGCTCCGACAATATTTTGTAAATTCTGATTCGTGGTGGGATTGTATTTGCCCATGTTGCTCGTGTTTACGACTCGCAACACGGCGTCTTTCCCGGTTCCCACCAGTAATGTCGTATTAGGAATCAGCAAGGGGCCACCGCTCCCCAAGTCCACATTGTCGGTTTCCGGATTAAGCGACGCCTGGTTATAAGGAACAAAATAGTCCAGTACCGATAACGTGCTGCCATTCAACTTCAAATAGGCACTGCCGTAATCTTCGCCGCCTGTGTTCACATCAAAATTGCCGTTGCTGGCCACGGGATACACGTCTCCGTTAGAGTCCGCTACCAGCCCATTTCCTGACTGCCAGATTCCCGCACCTCCCTGACCGTTGTTCTGGGGTGTTGAGTTATAGACAGCTACCTGCTGCAGTGTGCTGGCATCGTATGCCATCACATAACCATGCCAACTCGGGAAATCGCCGACTGAACCCATCGCCAGATAAACCATGCCATTGGCCAGCAGCAACCCCGGACGGCACATCTCAGTTAGTTGCCTGATCCCTGAGGTCGTGATCTCTGTAGGGCCGCCAAATTTTTCACCACCGTTTATCAGACTTAAAGCATGCAACTTGAAATGGTAGTTTCCACTGCCATCCTTACTGTTGGCTACCAGGTAGAGCGTCTGGCCGGAGGAGTCGATCACCGGGGTAGAGATAATGCCAATCACCGGAATCGTGTCCGTATAAGGGCATTCCACTTCATCGGTCACGCAGATGTCCTGACTCGGTACCGGCGTTCCCAAGATACTCGGTCCGACTGTCCACAATATATTTCCAGTGTCGCCGTCGATCGCGTACACATTGTTTGCCGCAGTTGCGACATACAAAACATGACCTTGCGAACCGATCGTGAGGTTAGAAACGTACAACGGTTGTGCAAAGATATTGCCGCTCACCGGAACACTGAAGAGCTTTCCGAAATCCGTGACATTTACATTTGTAGTATTAAGGGTGGTTTCCTGCAGATTCTGTCCGGTGCGACTGCTATCGTTGTGCTGCGTTAGAACATCCGCAACGCTGCTACTCACCCAAGAAAACGTTAATGCCACCACAACGAGGGATTTAAAAACAGCATTCATCAGAACACCTTTAGGGGAATCAGTCGTTCACTTACTTATTCTGTTTTTAAAAGCGCAATCGTACGTCGAAACGTCAATTGCGGCGAGGTGCGATCGAAGAAACGAGAACCTGCAACATTTCCGCCAACTTGCAGGTTACTGTACGGTGACGTTTAGAGTTGTTGTCTGCGACGACGCACCCGAAGTGCCGGTGACCGTCGCCGTGTAGCTTCCGGCAGTTGTTCCGCCGCCACCACCGCCTCCGCTGCTAGAGCCGCCACCACAGGCTCCCATAGAAACGATGGCCAACAAAGCCACCAACATCATGGCTCCATACATTAGTTGCTTCCTTCGGCGCGAGGTTCCGGCTAGCGCCAGCCCACAGAGTGGTAAGAGGACGGCATAGAACGTGGCAGGAAATCGTTTTGACTTATTGAGGAGCGCGGTGCTCGCGACCGTGCTCACGGTTAGCGTTACCGTGCCTTTTGCACCGCTGACTGTAGCTGCACTCAACGAGCATGTCGGTGGGACCGAAGTAGCTGGGGTTATTGCGCAGCTCAGGTTAACCGACGAATTGAAGCTGCCCACGGGTGCGACAGCAATTTGGGATGTCGAGGAACTCCCAGGCATGATTGTCGATGGTGACAGCGGTGTGGATGTCAGAGTAAAGGGCGCGCTCCCAGACCCCGCGCCCACAGTCAAGCTGGCACCGGTTGAATGAGTCAAGTTTCCAGAAGTCGCGGTAATGGTAAACGCGTACGTGTTATTAGCAGTAGACGCGCCGGTGGTTACAGTCAGCGGAACACTGACCTGTTGCGTGGCGCCGGGCGAGACTGACACGGATGCCGGGGAACAAGCGGCGCCGGAAGGCAGCCCCGAGCATGTCAATGTCACCGTCCCATTGAATCCAGCTTGCGGACTCACAAACACGATATATGAGGCAGAGCTCCCGGGATTGACCGATTGGCTGGACGGGGAAACCAAAACAGAAAAATCCGGCGTCGCTATGAGTCCATAAACCATCAATTGCCCTGCACAGCCGGGTGCGCTCACCGCACAAAACGTGGGCACGTATACTTTTCCGTTCACTACTGTGGGCGGATTGAATTTGGCCCAATCCCCCAACGCATCGCGCGAACTGTTTTGTTGGCTATCCCAAAGTTCGTGGGTCATGTCGCTGGCGTCGAATGCATATATGATCCCAGGGGTAGGCCCGGGATTGGAAACTCCTGGAGAAATGGGTCGCGTGGCCCAGAGAATCCCCGTCCCGGAGGTATTTCCATCGGATGAAATCGAGAGGGCTGCCACGTCAGAAGGGGCCCCCGAGATCGTGCCCGTGGACACGGGAGCGGGGTTAAGCTCCTGACCGGTGAATGACCACGCTTTCAAAACATCGGCCAATCCCCAAAGGTAGACCAAAGGACCCAGGCTGGGGCTGTTCCAATAGACCGGTGAACCCAACACTGGAGCATTCGTCGCACTATTGATGTTCTGCACATTCTGATTGCTGCTGGGATTGTACTTGCCCATGTTTGTTGTATCGACGACCCGCAGTACCGCATCTTTCCCTGTTCCCACCAGCAATGTCGAGTTCGGAATAAGCAGCGGGCCGCCACTGCCAAGGTCCACATTGTCACTTTCCGGATTCAGCGAAGCCTGATTGTATGGAACGAAATAGTCCAGCACTGAAAGCGTGCTGCTCAACTTCAAATATGCGCTTCCGTAATCCTTGCCGCCGGTGTTCACATCGAAATTGCCGTTGCTGGTCACTGCATAAACGTCACCATTAGCATCGGCGACCAACCCGTTTCCCGACTGCCAGATTCCAGCGCCGCCCACGTTGTTGTTCTGGGAGGTTGAGTTAAACACATCAACTTGCTGCAATGTGTTGGCGTCGTAAGCCATCACATACCCATGCCAGGTGGGAAAATCTCCCACCGAGCCCATTGCCAGATAAACCATGTTGTTTGCCAACAGTAGACCGGGCCGGGCGAGTTCGGTCAATTGATTCAGTCCAGTAGCAGTGATTTCCGCCGGGCCGCCGAATTTTTCCGCTCCGCTTGTCAGACTCAAAGCGTGCAGCTGAAAATGGTAGCTGCCATTGGCTTTAAAATTGACGACCACATAAATGGTTTCACTTACAGGATCGATTACCGGCGTAGCCAGAATCCCAATATCCGGGATGACATCTGTGTAGGGGCATTCGGTGCGGTCCGTCACACAGATATCCTGGCCTGGTACCGGCGTTCCTAGAGCGTTCTGTCCAAGCGACCAAAGCGTCGCGCCAGTATCCGCGTCAAAGGCGTAGACATAGTTCTCTGATGTGGCAACGTATAAGACATTGTGCGGTGTACCTGCGACGCTCAAATTAGAAACGTATAGTGGTTGAGCGAAAATATTGCCGGTGACTGGAATAGAAAGCACTGCACCGAAATCTGTCATATTGACGTTCGCAGTGTTGAGAGTCGTCTCCTGCAGATTCTGGCCGGTGCGACTGGCGTCGTTGTGCTGGGTCAGAACACACGTTGTGCCTGTTTGGCACACCTGAGCCATCAACCGTGGCATCGGCAAAATAGTCCAAATTAGGGCGCACAACAAATAACGAAACTTACTCATACAGCCTATTCCTCCGCTTTCCAAAGACTCGTTAGCCTGAAATAATTAATAACCACGATGTATCGAACTTATTCCTGATTTCCATCGACTGGCGGGCGAGCCGATCATTAGCCGGCCAAGTCACAGGTTTTAGGGTTTGTTCAAAGCGAAATCCACCATTCGATTGTGCCGGATCAGCTCTTTTGACCAGCGGGACCTATCCGCGTATTGCACATTCTCGGCGCCGGACGACGGGACTGCCAACCCCAAGCGCCTGGCCAGTGTCGCTGCTATGGTTTCTACGAGAAGATTCCAATCATGTGCTGCGGCTACTGCTAAGCGAACCTCGCGACGCTCTAAGGTGTTCTCCTGAGACGAGAGAGCCCGGGCAAGTTGAGCCGACCACGCAGGCGCGTCATCGGCCAGCAAAACTACTTCTCTGAATGCCTGCAATGCAGGAATCGGCGATCCTACAACCGGCTTACCGCAAGCCAGGTATTCATGCAGCTTCAGCGGGTAAATGTACTTGGTGTAGTCGTCTAATTTGTACGGCATGATGCAAACGTCAAAATGCTGAACATACGATGGAACTTGGTCTGTCGGGTAAGGTCCGAGAATATGTACATTCTCGCGTTCTGAAAGCTGCTTATAAATTTGTTGAACTTCGAGATGTGGCAACATACGGCCGACGAAAACGAATGCCCATTCGGGGTGCATGCGGCTCAATTCCAACAGAAGATCCCAGTCCAGCATACGTTTAAGATTTCCTGCATAACCAATCCGCGGCTTGCGAATGCTCTTGAGTTCTTCAGGCTCAGCTGCCGGGACCGTGTACTGCTGGAAATCTACCCCGTTCGGAACCAACTGAGTATTAGGGTTTAACTTCCCCTTTTTATCCATCATCGCAGGTGAGTGAATAAAGACTTGATCGACTTTGCGGATGAGTTCAAGCTCTTTGCGATCAATTTCCCGTTCCACGGGAGAGAACGAGTATTCGTCATCGATGTGATAGCAGCTCAAGTCATGATCCAGCAGTTCGAGGCTATCAGCAAACTCCGGCTTCCACAGGTAGAGAACAATTCTCGAACATCCGTGCTCACGTAGTTTCTGATGAGCTTTCTCCAGACGCCGGCGCGAAAGTCGATTTCGTAGACCAAGTGGACGTCCCGGATTCGGAGACCACGCGCTTGCTCGATGTACGCTAAAGTTCTCCGGTAGTGCACCCGGCACGCTTTGCTTCGGGCGTCGCACGAACCACCGCACCGACTCCTGCCACGTCGGCGGGCAGTCGATCCATACCACGTGGAAAAATTTCGCTAATCGCGCGGCGATATGGTGGCGAGCTTGCCAGCAAGGTCCCCAGCGATCAGGAACCAAAGCAATGATGCCCACCTCACTGAATAGAGGTAAACGAGGATTGATATTCATTGCCACGGCTATTTACTGCAAATCGGGACCATTGAGGGAAGCGCTTGATCAGGATTGGCGTTATCTCATTACGAAACACCACAGCCAAGGTCAGCGGGAAGAGAGGCAGTACGATAGCGATCTGGAGAAAAAACAAGGCGAGGTTGTGGACGGGCCAAAATCGCTCGATCAAGTAGCACGCGATGGCATACGGAAATGCGGCCAATCCCGTGCGCATCCATGTCTGCCAAACATAGGTTCCCAAGCCGATGTCGACCAAGTGGCAAATGTACGGTGGCCAGTAGATGACCTCGATAATCAAACTCGGAATGGTAGTGCCCCACGCCACACCGTAGATACCGATTCGCCGCACCAGAAAAATGCTCAGAGCAAGGTTGGCAGCTGCCTCCATCAATCCCCATTTGGCAACCCGCTTGTGTTTTTCCATCCCGTAAACAATACCGCCTGATGCCGCGCTGCCAGTACAAACGATTAAGGACAGCAATAGAATGCGGAGTACTGTTCCGGAAGGGTGAGCGTATTGTGGCCCCATCCAAAGAGAAATGAAAGTTTCGCCGCGCAAGAACAAAGCTAACTCAACCGGTAACGAGACCAGCAAAGCGGCGCGCGTGCCATTAATAAGGAGCTTGCGGAGATCTTTCTGGTTGCCCTGCGCCTCAAATGTACTGGCTAGAGGCCCGAATGTGGTGGTCATCGACGCGACGATCTGGCGAGCGTACATGATCAAACTTCCGCCGATCGCGTAGAAAGTGACCGCAGCCGTTGACGTGAATGCTCCGACCACGACATTGTCTGTGTAATTCACGACCTGGACAGCCAGATTGATGAGTAAGGCGTAGAAGCTGTAGGTCCAAATCTTCCGAAAAGTCTCTTTACTTGGCCGCCGAAAATTGATTCGTAGCTGCGGATAGGACTTAAACGCCAGGACGAGCAACAGAATATTTGAGATGAATGCCGTGCACAATTCCCAGACAGCCAGAGCCAGGAACCCGTGCCCACGCTGCAGCAGCCACACGAAACCAGTCGCGCGGCAAATCGCCTGCAACATAGTGACAACGCTTAGCTGGTCGTAGCGATGCAGCGCAATCAGCACCCCCCCGAAGACGCCGCACCACAAGTTCATGCCGACGGTGAAGGCGGTCAAAAGAATCGCCATTCGCGCCATCTGCTGCATTTCCGCGGGGATTCTGAAAAGTTGAGGGAAGATCCATGCGAACAGCACACCCGCAGCAAAGACGCCGAAACTGATCCAGATCCGAATCCACAGAGCGGCAGCAACTGCCTCCTGGGCCTCCGTGTGGTTGCCCTGAGCAGTGCCTTTGGATACGTAGCGCATCACCGCACCACGCATTCCAAAATCGAGCAGCGTCATGTAGGAGCTTAAGGAAACAACCAGCACCCACACTCCGTAGGCAACATTCCCCAGGTGATGGACAACGTAAGGCGTGAGGAAGAACCCCACGGCAGTCGAAACCGCCAGAGCCATCCAATTCGACAAAATGTTGCTTGTGATCCGTTTACCGAGCATTGCTAAATGCGACCTAACCTATGTTCTCAAAATTTTCTCAGCCCGAGAGTTGCTGGCCGTGTTCGCGTCTTGAACCGGCATTTCTGCACCGCTCCAACGCAATTCAGAAGTAAGCAGGTGTTTGCTCATTAAATTTGTAATCTGTTTGATGCGCAGATACTTTGTACCCAGGAACTCCTCGCGCGTTAAACCGTTTTGTCGGAATGCTGCATAAAGCTGCTCCATTCCAGTGCGGACAGTCCATGTGGGTTTAAACTCCGGCAACATCGATCTAATCTTGCCGCAATCCACTTTATAGCAGCGCGGGTCCGGACCACCACCCTCCGCATACTTCACCTTGCTGCCGGGCACGATCTCCTGCACCATCTCGGCAAGGTCCCGAATCTGGTAGTTCTCGGTGCTTGACCCGACGTTTAAGGCCTGGTTGTGAACGATTTCTCGCGGAGCGTGTAAGACGGCGAGAAATGCCCGCGAGATATCCTCGATATGCACCAAGGGACGCCAAGGTGTACCGTCACTCTGGATCAGCACTTCGCCCGTCGTATATGCGTAACCCACCAGGTTGTTTACCACCACGTCGGCGCGCAAGCGGGGTGAAACACCGTATGCGGTGGCATTGCGCAGAAACGTTGGGCTGAAATTCCTATCGGCAAGAGGGGCAATGTCACGTTCACTCAGAACTTTCGATTCTCCATAAGGGGTGATCGGATTGAATGCGGCATCTTCCCGTAGCATATCGTCTCCACCGGAAACTCCGTAAAGGCTGCAGGAGGATGCGTACAGGTATCGTGAAACACCAGCCTGCTTGCACATGCGGGCGAGCCGCACGGAGGCGCGATGATTGATGTCATAGGTGCAGTCAGCGTTCAGATTACCCAGCGGATCGTTCGACAAGGCCGCAAGATGAATCACGGCATCAAATCCTTCGAGATCTTCCGCTTCGACATCCCGAATATCTTTGCGTAACGCGGGAACTGAGAAATGATCTTCACCGAAAGTGCAGTCTTCGAAAAGGTAGTTATCCATCCCGCAGACCTCATGACCCGCTGCCATAAGCATAGGCACCATTACCGAACCGATATAGCCGTTGTGACCTGTAACTAGTACTTTCATCAGAACCTCAAGTGTAAGTGAGTTGGTTGCATTGGCACTAAATAGCTAGAACAACCTTGCGGGAGTAGAAGGCCTCTGCATGCTTGGTCGTCGCACGGCATTCCATGCCACGCAGTCGGAGTACTGCCAGAAGAGTTTCCTCAGAAAACCAGTGTTTCTGCTGCTGAGTGAAAAAGTGATCGAAGATCCATCGCGTCTTGCGACGGCACAACGACTCGTCAAGCTCGACAAACAGATTTGGATTACCGAGGTCGCCGTCGTACTTGGGTACCTCGTATTCCAGGATAAGATGATCGCGCCACGTGTTCCAAGTGAGCTCGCAAATGAGTCGATGGTCCTGGTGCAGATCATTGCGGTAATGCGTAAAGATCAGATCCGGAGATATGCGACCCTTGAGTTCCTCAAAAAACGTTTTTACATCGCGGCCCACGTAGGGCAAAAAACCGTCTGCAAATTCTTTGATTACAACGTCTTTGTGCGCGGCTTTTTCCAGAAATTTTGCCGCGCTACTCCGCGCTTCCTCAGCGCGGGCTGGAGTCGAACTGAAGACGACCCAGTGAACGGCAATATTGGGATGCTGATCGAGCAAGCGGAGAATCGTTCCCCCACAGCCGATTTCGATGTCGTCGCAATGCGAACCGAGGCAAAGAACCCGGTAAGGGGCACCATCGGGCTTGGGGAGGTGCAAGTTAAGCATGGATCGTTTCGGCCTTATACTCCGGGCTTGCCTTCCAGACTTCCCAGGGTGCGTTGCCGCGAGTGTAAAGATCCTCGAGCTGCTGCTTCTCTTTGAAGGTATCCATGCATGCCCAGAAGCCTTCGTACTTGTAGCCGACTAACTGATTGGCAGCGATGAGCCGCTGAAATGGCTCAACCACCAATTCTTCGCCTGCGCGCAAATACTGAAAAATCTCCTTCCGAAGGATGAAGTATCCACCGTTGATCCAAAGACCAGCATCGGTCACATGCTGAATGTCACTGACCAAGTCATCTCCGTTCACCGAGACTACATGAAATGTCTGGGTCGGCTTTACGCACAGAAAACTAGCAATCTTGTTACGCGCAAGAAAATGATCGACATATGGGGTGAGCGGGAGATCACTGAGCCCGTCAACATAATTCGCCAAGAAGACATCCTCTCCCCGCAGATGCTCCTCAACCGCTTTTAAACGCTGTCCGATGTTGGAGTTAATTCCAGTATCTACAAAGGTAATCCGCCAATCATGAATGTCACTGTTGAGCAGAGTTACCTTCTTCCCTCCCTCGGCAAGCACGAAGTTATTCGTGAGGCACTCGTTATAGTTCAGGAAATAATTTTTAATGGTATCGGCCTTGTACCCCAAGCAAAGGACGAAGTCTTTGTGGCCGTGGTGTGCGTAATACTTCATGACATGCCACAAGATAGGCCGGTAACCGATGTTGACTAGAGGCTTGGGAATGGTCTCAGAAAACTCTTTGAGCCGCATCCCAAAGCCACCACAAAACAACACAACTTTCATAATGCAATCCTCCGATGCAGACGCGCATTAAGCAGGAGAAGGCTGAGTGTCATACTCCACACAAATCTCTTCGCTAACATGAGACAGATCCGTGCCTCGCAGATAGTCCCGCATGGTAGTGCCGGTGCATTCTGAATCAATATTAGGAGCGCCACGATGTGCTACGACGTCATCCAAGTGCACGGTGCGAAAATCGATGCTGACCCGGGTTCGCCCTGACGTATTGGGCACGCTGGAGTGCATCTGGGCAGCGGAGAATAGAAGGATACTTCCAGCCGGGGCTACGAAACGGATCTGCGGATCGGGATCAATGGCTTCTTCTGCCTTCGGTTGCTTGCGCGTGTCTCCTTTGATGTGCTTTGCGGCATCCTTACGGCTTTCGCGATTCCATTCAGTGTAATTGTAATCTCGGGAACCGTTACGCACCGGATGGCTCCAGTAGCGAGGATGAAAAGCCATCGTATTCTCTTGCGTAAGGTCGTACACGGGAATCCACCAATTGATCTGCGAGAAGGGAGCCGAGTACCAAGTGTCGCGATGCATGTGAAATGCATAAGCAATACCCGAGGTGAGATAGTTGTCGCTGGTAGAGGTCCGCAGTCGAGGCACATCGAAGTAGGTCTTATTCAGGTCGCATCTAAGATCTCGCAGGAGACCCTGAATGCATTCCTTAGAGCGCGGGTGATGGATGAACTTCGGCTTAAGATCGGCAAGCAGTGCAGCATATTCTTCCACCGGCATCGAAAACTGTGCGGTTTCAGGATCCAGGGAGCCAAAGGCCTGACGAGCCATTTCTTTTGCGAAGTCGCAGAACGCAAGCGAACCTGGAGTCGGGGAGTAAACAAAGAGCTGCCCGTCGTACAGCCGTTGCCGTCTCAAATCATCACTGACATTGATGTTGAAGTACATCGAATCCATGGGCCCTCCCTCAAAGACCTTCTTGCCGAATATATTCCAATTGGCTTACAGCACTATTCTCGGTACTCCGCGAGCAAACCGTGACGCGACAACATTTCCGCAGCTTCCTGAACGACGGAAAATTCAATTCCTGATTTCTCGGCGATATCCAGAAGGGTCGATTTGCCGTCGGACTGATTCAATACCCACAACATGGCGAACTCCAGTTGCTTCGGGTGACTGCCACCAATTGCGCCGTACAGACCACGCTTCCCGAGCTGTGGTTCACATTTTGGACTCTGGTTCACAAATGTATGGTTATTTTCCAGTATGTTGAAAATCGCAAGGCATCGCGAAAATGTGTCCGCCAGAGCGGTCGCATCGACGAACGTCAAATTGTCGGCTGAAGTATGATATTCGGGAAAACGACCATGAGGCGTGCGCATTAAACAGCCTACGGCAAGGTTGAAACCTGGCGAGCAGTACTGACGCTCGTCATAACCGTAAGGCGAAAATTCCAGAATCTCATGCGCTTGGCCGGAATGTTCTAACACGTGGATGGCAGCACGATCGATTTCGCCATTACCGCGCCGGCTTTTTTTATAACTCAACCCTCCCCGATCTCCGACACAGGTTAACACCAGACCGTGCTTAATTGAATTCGCGCGTTCTTCATTCAGGCTAAGCCAGGTAATGGATCCAATCGTGCCGGGAATGAAAAGAAAGCGATACGAATAACGAGCCGACGCCTTGCTTATCTTTTCGGCAAGAAAGGAAGCGACCGCAATCCCCGAAAGGTTGTCGTTACACAATGAAGGGTGGCACGCGTGACAAGAAATTAAGATCTCGTCGGAAATCTCACCTCGGATGTAATACTCGCCGAACGTAAGATGACCATCCTGCAACGTGGAATCGATACAAACCTCGTATTCGCCTTCTTCGAGTTTCAGCAAATCGCGATGCGGGACACAGAATCCCCAGTTTTCTGTGTAATACGAGGTGCGATACGGAATTAAGTCTGGCTGTTCAGGAAGCGAGTGTAGATGCTTCTTCAGCTCTTCCAGACGCATCGTGCGATGCACGGGCACACTGTAATTCACCACATGCAGATTATGATTCTGGAAATCAATGACTCGTTCGCCACGCGCATTCTTAACGTAGGCGTCGCGGATGTTCCACTCTCGCGGAATGGTCCAATCGAAGACCGTGGTGCCCGTAGGTACTTCATGAATCGTCAACGGAATCTCTTGCTGCAATCGACGCATTGTCTTGCGAAACCCGTCTCCAGTGATGCTGCGGCAGATTGGGTACAACTCTTCGATAAGGCCGTACATCGTCCGCCCAATATCGCCGATGTCGATGTTCATTGGAAACGTCGCGCTTTTCTGTATCTGGGTTGAGGCCATTTCGCTGCAGCTCAGTTGGATGGTTTGGCTAAATTTGAACCACTTAGGACGTAGTAATTTGTCGTACCGACCTTGACCCAGCCCATGTTGCGAGCACTGGCTGGCGCGTTATAGGCCACGATCGCTTTGACACCGGCGTCGCGAAAGGCGGCAAACACTCTATTTTGAGTCGGCACATCAGCCTGCCAAAATGCGGGGACATCTTGAAATGACATATCTGCCACGATGGTGGTCCTGGCAAGTCGAGCCCAATATTTGTTGGTCCCATCCTCCGGCGCCTGCAAATACCCGAGGCTATCTCCTGAATGAACTCCAATGGATTGCAAATAATTGGCAACGTCAGCGTCATAATGATCGAAGTATGTGCGGGAGTGAATCTTTCTCGCACTTTGGAGCACGTCAGCTGACAAATTCAACACAACGGGCAAGCAAAAGATCACGGCCATTGCTATGAGTAAGGGTGGCAGCAGGCGGGAATTGGTTTTCAAGTGCAAAAGACACAACTCACCAAAAACGGCTGCCCACATTATAGGCAGAAATGGCGCCATATATCGGTTCTGCACCAGTCCATGAGAAATCGCATAAAAAGTCAATGCGATGGCTGCGGGCAGAACCAAATACCAGGCATTCAGAACTGCCTTTCGGCGACCTGCCGCCAATAAAAGGAACAGCGCGCCAGTCAACAGCGCACCCTCTCGTTCGATGATAGTAAAGTACCCTACTATTGATCGTTCAATTGTGCGCAGCTGTTGCCTGAAATGGAAAGGTATCTTTGCCCCTTCGTACCAGTAGGCCGGGTCATCCCACAAGGGATAGCTGCCTCGAAACGGGGCGCGAAACTCGAAAACGTGGGGGGATGCTGACAAATCGCGCATCGGATGCACCGGTGTGCCCTCCCCTGGTGCAGGCTTCCACGGAAAAGGATAGCCATAATCCTCGAAGCCTTCGCTGGCGAACCACAGATAATTCAGTTTGCCAACGTCGCTGTAGTCGAGCCGATGCTTCATATGCGAAAGCATCCAAATCCAAGGACTCGCGATCAGAATAAAGACTGCAAAACTCAGCGCGAGGCGCGGCGCTACGCTCCTCTTGTTCTCCGCGGCCAAGAAGGCCACACCGAGAAACACGAACGTCAGAGGAAACATGATGGCTTTGAAAAGATAGCCGATCGCACAGACCGCACCGAGAGTCGCATATAGCGCCCAGTTCATCCTGCTATCTCTGACCCGGATGATCATTCCGATGGCCAGCATCACGCAGGCGAACAAAGCTAAGTCGGGGGACACGAGGCTCACTCCGACAAACTCGCCTCCAAAAAATAGGAAGAAGGCAAATCCTAAAACTAACCATGACAGGTTTGGCAGCTCTTCCTCTAAGCCCACAGCTGCAGCTCGGCGAGCGAGGGAACGGGTCAACTCTTTCCAAAAAAAGGCGAAGGCAAATATCGCGCCAACGTACACCAAGAAATTCACCCCGCGGATCACGAGGGGCTCCCAAAATGCCGAAGGGTGCACAAGAGTCAAAGTAGCCGCCAGCAACACCGGGTATCCCGGACTCCAACAGCCGTTTGCGGCTGTTACCCAGTCATGATTGCGCCATGCATCGGAGAGATCGAGGTAAGAGACGCCGTCATCACCCACGGTAAAACTTCCGCCATGCCAAGCCGACACCAGCCCTACCAGAAGAGCAACAGCCAGCATACTCAGAAGCAGGAGGCGCCGAGACGAGTTCGTCGTGTTTTCTCTAGAGCCCAGGATTGGCGCGACCGCTGGCACCGATTCCTCCCGGCTGCTGATGACGGTTGCCATTTCAAACCTCATGGTTCTGGACATCTGCTGAAGCTGTGTGTCGCCATTGCCGATATTTTGCGCGAAGCGGATGCAACAATCGCACAATTGCATAACGAATATCGCGCGATAAACGGCGCCGGTTCTCGCGAATCCACCCCGGCATTTCAAGATAGCAAGCTACCCCGTCGTTCCATGCCAGAGGGCTGCGGTGGATGGCCAGCAGGTACTCGCGCAATTGGCGGAAATGCGGGAACACCAGCAGGAATCGGCGATCGGGATTCAGCCGGGCCATCCTTTCCTGCCGACTAGGAAACTGCTGAGTCATTTGCAGTGCGTGGCTGCGGTGAAAGAAAAGATGGTCTGGAAGTTCGAAGAATTTTCCATAAAGCGCAACCTCGGCCAGCATACAACGGTCAGAGTCCGGAAAATCGCCATGAATCGAAGTGCGCTTCAGCACGGCTGTGCGCATCACCCCGAACATGGTTTGGCAATTGTGATCCATGCGAATCAATTCGCGGAAACGCTGCCGCACATGGGCGGAGTCTGCAGCCAGGGCCTGCTCCTTCCGTTCAACGGACCGGCCCTGTTCATCTATTTCGATTGATTTGGAGTAGCACAGAACGACTTCAGGATTATTCTCCAGGACAGAAATACAGCGCGCGACGTATTCTGGCGCAAACATATCATCGTGCGCGGCCCACAAAAAATACCTCCCCGAAGAGAATGTCACCACCTGCCTGAAGTTGAAGGTCGCACCCTGGTTGCGTGGGTTGCGGTAGTACCGAACCCGAGAATCGGATGAGGCATAGCGACGGCAGATGGATTCGGTTCCATCGACCGAAGCATTGTCCGAAATGATAAGTTCGAAATTCCTATAAGTCTGGGCCAGAATTGCGCCGACACACTCGTTGAGATAATGCTCGGCATTGAAAACCGGAAGCCCGATGCTGACGAGCGGTCCATCGCTCGACGACACACGCATTGGTATGTTTGCGGTCTCGATAAGCTTATGCATGCAAAGGATCATCTGTCACAAAATCAGGATATTCTCGATCGCGGTCCAACATGATGGGATCGTGGACAGGCCACTCGATCCCGAATGCGGGATCATCCCAACGTACGCCACGACTATGCTGTGGGGAGTAGAACGCAGTCATTTGGTAGAAAACTTCAGTGTTGTCTTCGAGAGTCACAAAACCGTGAGCGAAGTCTTCGGGCACATACAACATCTTGTGATCCTGGCCGCTGAGCGTCACCGCAACATATTGCTTGAACGTCGGCGAGTCTGGACGAAGATCAATGATGACGTCGTAAATGGCTCCGTTTGTACAGCGCACCAACTTCGCCTCGGCTGCCGGTGCAATCTGATAGTGCATGCCGCGAAGTGTGCCTTTGCGTTTGTTAAACGATATATTGCATTGAACGACGCGGGGGTTCAAATGGTGATCGGCAAATTCTTTTTCGCACCACGTGCGTGCGAAGAAGCCACGGTCATCACATCGTTTCTCTGGCTCAATGAGGCAGGCGCCTTTTAATCGGGTTTCCCGAAAGATCAATCGAGGACCTCAACAACGGGAATCGGAACCACCAGCCGTCCGCCCCATTCTCTGACATATGACAACTGCTGACGGATCTCGTGCTTCAGATTCCAGGGCAGGATCAGGATGTAATCGGGCCTGGTTTCGGAAATTTTGTCGGGGTGAAAAATGGGAATATGGGTACCAGGAAGAAACTTACCCTGTTTGTATGGACTGCGATCGACCGTGTAATCCAATAAATCGCTGCGAATGCCGCAGTAGTTCAGAAGCGTGTTTCCTTTTCCTGGGGCGCCGTACCCGCAAATCGATTTGTTCTCGCGGCGGACGCGAATCAAAAACTCCAGGAGTTTGCGTTTTGTCTCCTTCACTTGCTCACCAAATTGTGAATAGGTTTCCAACCGCATGAAGCCAGCGGAGATTTCGCGTTGGCGAAGTTCATGGGCGCGTGAAGTCAGCGGCTTTGAAGTATCTTCGGTATGCCGGGCGAAGATTCGCAACGAACCTCCATGCGTCGGTAATTCCTCAACGTCGAATACTGTCAATCCATGAGCCGCGAAGATCTCTTGCGAGGTGATAAACGAGAAGTAAGAAAAGTGTTCATGGTAGATCGTGTCGAACTGGTTTTCCTCCATCAATTTCATCAGATGAGGAAACTCAATGGTGACTACGCCGCCCGGCGCCAGCAGGATTTTCATGCCTCGGACGAAATCATTCACATCCGGGACCTGAGCGAGAGCGTTATTGGCCAAAATCAAATCAGCGTGCCGGCCGCTACTCACCATCTCGTGTGCGGTTGCTGCGCCGAAGAACTTGACCAGAGTTGGAACTCCCTTGTCTATCGCCACCTGAGCCACATTGACGGCCGGCTCGACCCCCAGACACGGAATGTTTTTCTTGATGAAATACTGCAGCAAATAACCGTCGTTGCTGGCCAGTTCAACCACGAAGCTGGACGTGTCATAGCCGAAACGCTGCACCATTTGATCTACATAGTTGCTGGCATGCTGCAACCAACTGTCGGAATAAGAGGAGAAGTAGGCGTATTCAGTGAAGATGGATTCGGCACTCACGTACTCCTGAAGCTGAACCAGGAAGCAGCGCTCACATACGTAAACGTGCAGCGGATAAAAGGGCTCCATGCGGTTCAGCTGTTCCGCGGCGAGATAACTTTCGCACAACGGCGACATCCCAAGATCGACCAAAGTGTGCCGCAAACTGGTGCCACAAAAGCGACAGAGCGCCCCAGTCGCGGGAATTTCGTTGCACTCAGATTTGACATCTTTCAGAACAATTTCAGATTTCATGGTCTGGTTCATAGCGGTTCTAAATTCGAGAGGAAAAGCAAATCCATCAGTCAGGATAATATGCTCGCAGTGTCGGGGAGTTTTCGATGGGACAAAACCCGCGGGGAAGCCACGGTTCCCGTCAAGGTTGCATGCAGCACATCAGAGAATCTTCGCGCCATCTCCGTGTGCGTATAAGGATGCAGTGCTTCCTGGTTGACGTGATAGGAAATGGACCCCAGAGTTTTGAATTCGCCATACAAGGAAAGCAAGTGCTGGCGCAAACTGTTTCTGTCCGAAACATGAACACCTGTGCCGGTCTGCCGGAGAGTGTCGGTCAGCACACCTACGGAGCCTCCAACTGCTAGAATCGGCCTCCGTGAGCCGAAGTATTCAAACAGCTTCCCCGTATGTTGCCCTGTCTCTTTCGGATCCGCCCAACCAAGAAGAAGAAGTATCTGCGATTCTGCTTGCCGCAGCAAAGCTTCTTTCCTCGTGACCATACCCCCAATCTCGACGACGTCCGACAATTCATAGTGTTGCGCTAAGAGAGCAAGCCATGGTTCAGACGGTCCAAAGAAACGAACACGAAGGTCTCGTTTATCGAGCAGTTTTTCTTTTATCAGTTCGTGTAGTACATCGAACAGCAGTGTGGGGTCGCGTCTGCCTTCGTACAGACGACCTGTGTGGGTGAGCGAGAAATATTCTGTCAGAGCATTGGGTTGGTTATCAAAATCATCGGGATCAAAGCCGTTGGTGATTGTGTATACGGGTTTACGCGGATAACGTCCTTGAAGCGATCGCGCCCAGGGTTCCGAGACACTCACTAGAGCATCGGCCCCACTCAACGTTTTTTTCTCGAGCCGCTGATGAAGAGGTTGCAGAAGGCGCGTCACCCCCCATAGATTCTCTGACCACAGATCCCTAAAATCCGCAACCCACGGTCGATTGAATAGTCGTCGAGCCTTGGCAGCAATCAAGTGCACCGATGCAGGCGGCGAACTACTGAGGATGATGTCGGGTTTCTCGCTCGGTTTGAGCTTCGACAGCGCCTCTTCGGCGAAACGGATCCAGCCTTTGTGTTCGTCGGGAAATGCGATTAAGTTTTTTGCCAGCAGTAGCAAATTCGTGTGGAGGCGATTGGAGTTCGGCTGGGACGGGAGGGACAACTTTAACTTCGCATGGGCACTTTCTTTTGGATCCATCCTGAATCTGGACTTCCACTGAGCGATGACACTCTGGTATTCCGTTTCCACAATCTGAGCCGCAGGGCGCGAACCAGATGGCAATTTCGCAGTGAGCACAACAACATCCCAGCCGAACTGAGGTAAGTATTTTGCTATTCCCCCAGCACGAACTGATCCTGCTGCGGCCAAGGGCGGGTAGGCGTATGTGAGAAAGAGAATACGGGGCATTTTTACCGAATTTGGCTAAAGCGGGGCTAAGATAACTGAATTACTGGGTCGAAAACCGTTGTGTTGCGCATTTTCTTTCTCTGAGTGGAAATTAGTTAGCTCTGGGCAGAGCTTCGCCCCCTCAGTCCCATCCCTAAGTTCGCCACAAGTGGTTCGTTTGCCGATACTTAGACACCATTGAGCGTACCAGTTGATCCGGTCCACAAAGTACGCCTTAAGCCAGAACGAGTGTTACGTACCTGAAGGAGCACGACCGATACCATTTACCCGTGGGTGAATTTCGTCCATTGGTGCAGAAGCGAGCTATGCAAAGACCATGAATCGAGAATCACTGGCTTACTTAAGTAATCAATTCGACAGATTGCAACTCAGGGGAGACCGGCAGGAATTTGAACGAACTCTTGGACTGCCGGATGGAGGGCCAAAACCACAAGCCCTGGTTTGCTTCATCTGATCCACGTGATAATGTATGCACCGCAGAAAATGGTTTTTGCAATTCATCCCATCGCGTTAATCCGAAGAAAAACAAATGAGGAACTCGGCGAGAGGGTCTCGATGTTAGCGCGAACCACGTTGATGTTGCTTCTGATGCTATCGCACGTTGCTTGCAATCATGTTGTCGATCAAGCCGTCTCGGCCTCCGCTGAGAGCGTTCGTACGAGTTCTGACCGACCGCATACCATCACAAACCAAGAACCAATCACGGATGTGCCCAGCCCAACGACTCTTTTCGCTAAACGGCTTCCGTCCGATGTGATGCACCATCGCATGTCCGATGACGTCGAAATAGCTGTAGAAGCGCTTACGGCTTCGAATTGCCACGCCGGTGGTTGCACTCAAGGGCCAATCATGATCTTCACCCACGCCGGAAGCCGCAATAGCATCATGGATATTCCGACCTATTACGGGCAGGCCACCGATCCCGTATACGTGATTACCGGCGGCAGCGTGCCGACTAACCCAGCCTACAATCCGCTCAACAAGGGTTTCCACGCCCCAAACATGGCGACAACCAATGGCTCCGACAGCGAAGACTATTTCATGGTTTGGGATCAAATCCAGGACAAGTACTTTACTTTTTATCGGTTCGGCGGTAAGGGGGTTTACCGGTTCCCGCAGTGTCCCGGCATGATCGATGGGCAAAACCATGCCGGTACTATGGCTGATCCTTGCCCGATCGCTGTGGTTCCGTCCGACAGCATGGTGAATCCCCGAAACGACCCAAAAGGCTACGGCGTAAATTCAGGTAATCCCTGGGCAAGCAATGATATGGTAGCGCCCCTTGGTGAAATCCGCTTTCAGGAATTGATACAAGGCCACATCTATCACGCGATATATCTCAATGTTTTATGTGAGCAAAATGGCTGGCTAAAACCCGACCATACCTGGGGTGCTGCTCGGGTTTTCCCGTCCACGATTGGCGCAGCGCGGGCATGCGGTAATCTTTCTGGTACCTGGACCAATGTTGATAAGGCCCCACCTGGTGGGGCTCTCTTCTTTCTAGATCTTACCGATGATCAATTGGCGATGCTCCAGCACTACATGCCAGCTTGGCAGTACCCGATTGTGGAAGCGCTTACCCATTATGGAGGATACGTGGGTGATACCGGCAGCCCGTTACACCCCTCCAGACTCGAGAGTGATGATGCATATGCTCTCGCGGGCGTCACCAATCCGTTCTGGCACTGGATTCAGGGACAGGCTGGCATTAACTCAGGATGTGGGCCTTACCAGTGCAACCTTGAGTGGTCAAATTTCTCGATCGCCGGTGGTCAGTGCCCGGCGCCTGGGCTGTGCGATATCGTCAAACACATTCACATCGCCGATCCATGCGTACCTTCCCAAATGGCAGGCGAGAAAGGCGGCTGTAGTATGAAAGACAACGCCAAGCCTCGCAAGAAAAAACAGCGATGAGCCTGAAGCAACGATTCTTGGCGTTTGCTCACTCGATGGGAACCTCTTCCGCACGCTGCTTAGGTACAGGAAATCTCGCAGGTCTCGCGAAAATCCAATAGTTTAGGATTCCCCGCAGGAATCCGATGCCGTATCCGAAATGCATCGCACAAAAACTTCCGAATAGACTTGGAAGGTAGGACCAGCCTTTACCGTTAGCTAAGAGGGCCGAGGAAGTTAAAACACCAAGACCATAGGTAGCCAATAACCCTGCAAGCAAGTAGCGACCATTGTGTGAAACAATCGCTGAAACGAAGCAGAATAGGATCGCCAGCAAGAGCGCAGCTGGCGCCAGATGTTTTATTCGAAGGAAGTCGGGGTGCTTGCGTACCACCAATGTGCGAGCGTCTCCATACCAAAGGTATTGCTTAAAAAGCGCTGATAAAGTCGGACGGGCATAATAATAAAATTGAATTTCCGGTGTGAATAAAATCCTATAACCCGCCTTCACGATTCTCCAATTTATCTCTTCGTCTTCCCCTACCCCGATCTCTTCATCAAAAACTCCGGCCGTATCCAACACGTCACGACGATACCCCCCACATTGGACAGTAGTCACATAGGCTTCGTTCTGCCCTGCGGTGTACGGCCCCTTACCTGGACCGAATGTGGAGGTTCTCGCCCAGCCGTTTGCTTGTGCGGTAGGTGTCTCGCCCAACTGAACAATCTGTCCTCCGACCACTCCGAGGTCAGCATCTTTCGTCAACCGCTCCGCGATTGTTCGGACAAAATTGCTACTGGCATAACCGTGCGCATCCAGTTTGATGATGACTTGTCCGCGAGCATTCCGAATTCCCAAATTCATGGCTGCTGGGATCGTGAGACATTTCCCTGTGGCAATGACGGTACGGGAAACTGATAGTGGGTAGTCGTGGAGTACTTGCACACTACGATCAGTCGACCCGCCGTCGACTGCAATCAGTTCGTATCGGTCTTTCGGATAATCCTGAGACTCAATCGCCGCTAGTGAAATCGGAAGAAACTTCTCTTCGTTGCGCAAACTCATCACTAAGCTGACAAAAGGCAGCTCTGTTTTTGCAAGGGTATCCATACCTATCGTCTCGACAAATCGCAGAATTGGCGGAGGCGGAGTGGTCTGAGTTTCGGATACAAGTCCATTTTCATTTTAAACCTGGACCCAATTCAAGTTCTTGACGGAAGACCATCGCTGTTGCGCCAGCTTCGTCCAACGATTGTTGTGAACTTCTTCAATACTGATCTCTGGAAAGAACTCTGTCCCTTCATCCTCTCGCAAGAAAAATACGTTGAACCCGTGCCGATGGGAACCGATCAGGCGATATCCTTTTTCCTTACACAGTTTCACCATCGCAAGGAGAGAAGCGCCGCGATAATCCTGCTCAAAACCCACAGTCTGCTGGCAATCAAAATCGGACCTGTACTCAATTGTCAGACTACATTCGGTAGGTATCACGTTATGAGTTTCACAAAGAAACAGGCGCGGTCTGATGGCTTCAATAGCCCGCCAGATCCAGTAATCATTTCCGTCCATGTCGAGTGAAAGGAAATCAACCTCGCCTACACATCCGGCCTCGTCCAAGAGGCTGTTTACGTTGTCAGTGGTTATCCATGACTTTCTGAGAACCGGCGTATACAAAAGGCAATCTTTCTTTGATCGGAAAAAGCTTGTTGCCAGGTTGATATTCTCAGCATTCCCGTCGAAGAGAAACCCATCAAAACCATGATTGAGAATCAGGTTGGTAGCCATGCATTCGTGGCCCGTGCCACAACACATCTCGACTACCCTCTTGTCCTTAAAACCAATCATGGACAGTATGTATAGGATCATGCCGTCTTCTTCGAATTCGGAGTAAACGCGGAAACCCGATTCGGAAAGCCTCGGGTAAAGCGCACGACCATTCTGCTTCGCGAGCATGTATTGCGTGACCAGACCACGCTGAAGTTGCTGACTCAGCGAGTCGCTGTCCGCTCTCATCCGGTCAGTCAGAGTCCGAACCTGATAGTACGGTTTCCTGATCATCCGTTTAATCTGATTATTCATGATTGCGACTGACTGGCCGCTGACTATATGATGAAACCAACCCGGAGGAGCATGCGTGCAACGTTCAGATATGAACAACGGTTTCTTCGGCACAAACCAAACTTTCAATCTCCGATCCACCATTGATTCTTTCTATGATTTCAAATAGCCCATCTTTGCTCAATCTGAATACCGTGCCATCAGTTCGGCCCGAGTCATCAGTCCGACAGACAATGAGAATTCCGCCGGAGCAGAGAGTGCTGCGTAGATTATTGAGGATGCTCAGAAGCTCATCCTCACTGAAATAGCTGCGATTCAGAATATTCGCCGCTCGCACGATATGAAGATTGTTGGGCAGGGTTACTCGCTCGAGCAGGTTGCCCTCCAGGAGGGCGACCCTTGGATTATTACCGAGATCGGAATAAACGAGCGGAACCGGAGTGGCCGTAAACCATTTTTTTACGAGTTTACTGTTCCCCTCTCTTGCGCAACCGCGAATATCGTCCGCGATAAAATAAAGAAACGATCGAATCAAGAAAATGGAGAACAAGTGCCGCATCAGATGCCGCTTTCCCGGCGGGAAAGGTATCCATTTTCCATTCAGATCTATTAGCAACGGACGTCCGCCGGTGTCAGTCAGAACATCAATCCCTTCCCGCAAGCCTACCAATACTCCGCGAACTGCCACGTCAACCGCATACATGTAGTAATCAACTTTCTTACGTTCGACAGATTCGATCCATTCCAGAGTGCTCACACCTGAGGAAATCCCTATATCCATCATCCTCAGCGGGCGGGTCGATGGTAATAATTGGTTGACGAGTTGATTTACGTCATCGAGACGATGGGCATAGGATTTGCGGGCGATTCCCTTCTGTACTCTTATAGAAGAGAGAAAAGTATCCTCGATGTCCCGTGGCAGCCGGCCATCTGCCGAGCCGGATCGGAGCCTTTCGAATACGCTCCGTACAGTTGGAAAAGCGTTATTGCTCATGTTTGGCTAAATAGCGATCTCTTACGAAGTACTTCATTAAAGGAAGATTATGGGTCTTCATCCAGAGCCGGGACGAGAAGTAAGAGCGATAGTATGTGCGGAGACTCCAAAGTCGAATATCTCTTGCCGGCTTATGCGCGGTAGACAACTCATAGCCCAGTTTCAACAGGTTATCGCCCAGCAAGGCTTCAACTTTACCTAACTCTCCAGACGGGAAGTCCTGTCTCCAGCGGTCGACGGGATTAAACCCTTCCGGGTTTTTGGAATTATCAAATGAAGTGTTTGGGTTACTGACCGTACACACACCCTGATCACGAATCCGGTCATGATCCAGGTCCTGATCAATAAAATCTCCGACTCTTGCAAAGGTTTCCCTGGGCTTGCTTACTAAGTCTTCAAACCTTACTTCCAGGTACTGCGACCCAAGCTCTTGCGCCATGTTTCTGCCGCTTTCGACGAGCCAATCCCAATAAATTCCACACACCAGCAAGCTGTGACTTTTACGCAAAAGATAGGGATTCAGAAATCCTTTGCCATCGAGGGACAGGGCCACATCCCTGCCGTCCCGAATGATGTGTATGAACAGGGCATTCGGGATTGTGCGCTTGATCTCTCGCAAATACAGCACGTGATCCGGGGTCTTCTCAGACCAGCGCTCGGCGTTCTGGCTTCGTGCCATATTGTCCATCACGATTCTTAGGAAATCGCCGCTATTCCTGCAGTCGTTCAGAATTTGACGCTCCACCTGTTCTCTGTCTATCCCAGTAACTTTTAAACAATCACTCCTGCGCCATTTCTCAATGAGTTTCTTCCGGTTTTTCAGATGATTCAGGCTCCCCACCCTTGGGGCAAGCCCGCTGAAGAAGTGTGTTTCCTCGTCATAGAACGGGAAACCGCCAGCCGACAGCAAGGAGTGATATAGCAGTGATGTTCCGGAACGGGGGCAACCCACCACGAAAACCGGGGATTTACTGCGTTGGGTTCCGCTGCGCGGTTTGAATTGTTCAACGACTGTGCTCATCTCAACCTCGGGTGGTCCACACTTCGCGAGAATCCACAAGTTTGCTTATCGCAAACATACGTTGGGGGACACCTCAGTAATGGTGCTACTGAACCTTTGCTGAACGGTACAGGCGAACGCTTCTGGCGTGCTTTACCTCCGGACTGGCTCCCCAGGACTTGACAATGTTCCAGACTGCATAAAGTTGTGCAAGAAAATAGATGTGGTAAAGCAGCATACATTGGAACGGTCGATAGAAACGTCCAGTTTGCCACGCGCGATAAAGAACGGTCAGCATAGGGGCTAAATTGGTTAATAAGACAAATATTGCGATTCGCGTAAATACAGAAGCATGACCCATGATTAGGTAAGCCAATGCCAGAATCACAAGCAGTGCGTGGGTAAAGATGGTAATCACCGGCTTGAATATCAGCGTGTTCTTTAACATGCCGAATATACCCATGCTGCGCCACGTATTCTTGAGAAAAAAAACGCGCAAGCTCTTATCGCTTCCTGGATGAAATGCTTTCACGGCGTGCGCCTGATATATCTTGAACCCTGCGTGGTTGAGCCGAACTCCCAGGTCTTGATCTTCTACGCTGATCATTGATTCGTCGAAGCCGTTGACCGCAAGAAACGCTTCCCGTCGAACCACGAAATTCCCGGCACTGATAAACTTCACAAAACCATCATCGGAAGGAGTATGCATCACGTACCACGTCTTCTCGATCCAGTTGCCGGAATCGTCCAGCGCGTACTCGGACCCGGTAGCATCCGCGCCGGAGCGCTTTAGTGCCTGCAGCGCTTGGTCGAAATAGTCCGGTATAACCACGCAGTCAGAATCAATAAAAGCGAGAAATTCACCGTCGGCCAACTGGGCCCCGCGGTTGCGCAGCGCGCTCACACCAATTCCGCGAACTTGCTGAACCTTAGCTCGGCCATGGTACTCGTTGAGCAGGATTTCATAAGAGCCGTCCTCAGAACCGTTGTCCAGGACAATCAACTCTGCATTCCCATGGTTTTTTATCGCCTCCAGGATTGAGTTCAGGCAAGCACGCAGGTGTTGCTTGGAATTTAGCACAGGAACGATAACGGAAAATCTTGCTGGCGTACTCATCGTATCTCCAATGATTGTTGCTCCTATTTGCTTGCCGCTACGGCTCCGGTTGCGAATTCGGCCGGAACTACATGGTTGGCTGATTTTTGAAAATGCTGGAAAAGGCTCGAGCCTGACACTCCAGAAGCAGTCTCGGTATGAGTATTATGTCTTGTAACCTTTCGCAGATCTGCTGCGAGAGCCAAAGTGAACTTGCCTGCGCCCGTGGAGTTAAGATGGACCTCGTCGGAATAGTCCTCGACGGGGAGTATACCGGGACGAAATGGCATCAGCACCGGCACACCTTGTGCCACTCCGGCCTGCGTCACCGCCCCCACACCAGAATCTCCAACGGCGGGCGGAATGACAAGGATGAACCCTGTTCCGTAACGTTCGCACAGAGATCGCAATTGATTCAACCGTCTGTCGGCGAGATCTAAGACATCACTTTCGTCCGCAGCGGACAATTTATAATGGGAGCGGAAATACCTGGTGAGATTCGGCAAGTCTGGCAGGAGTTTCCCCAAGATCCAGGTTCTCACTTCGGCGCGTGAACCAAAAAAGAAGCTCAGATTATCGAGAGCAAAAACGCTGAAACCGTTTCGATCCGCGTGAGTATCTTTGGCGAAGCTGATCAAATCCCGCGAGTCGACCAGCATGTGCACAGTATAGTCGCCGTCGATGCCATCCGAGGTAAGCTGCGCAGGTGAGAGCACGAGAACAGTCAAGTCCGGTTGGGCGCCCGCTCGAAACATTTTCTGCAAGCCGTAATACCAATCCAGGAAGTAGGTATTCTCAAATACCGCACGATGGAGTTCGAGCTCAGGCCCGACGTATTCTTGTAATTGCGGGAAATCGATGCCATGAAGCAGCAGAGAATTTCCGACCACCAGTGTGGAAATCTTGCGCCGTGTCTGAGCCGATCGCACGGCAACGGCCGCTCTGTATTCTGTCTCCCGTCGCTTCTCGATGCGGCTAACACGGCCGAAAAAGTGTTCTGTAACAAATTCAACCGACCCACAGAACATGGCACACAATGCCAGTACGAGAACAATGTGGGTCTTTCCGGGAGTCTTAGAATTGGAAGTAGATGAAAGCATTCGCTTGGTTTGCGGAAAAAAAAGTAATCAGCGCCAAAGTGCTGACCGCCACGACCACACGCGCCATAGGAGCGCTGCTTTGAAACAGGTATTCGTCGCCACTGTATTCAAGCAGCAAATCTACGACGAAGAGAGGAATCGTAAACAATGCCAGAAGTTTAAAGGCAATGAGATACTCGGGTTGCCAATGCATTTGACCCAGTCCCCGCAGGAGGTTGGCAGCATCGCTGACCGAGTTGGCGCGGAAGAAGATCCACCCCAGGCACACCAAATGGAATAACAACACCCGATTCACCCATGTGTGCAGAATATGTTGCTTTCCCGCATCGCTGAAGGAAGCAAATTTGTTCCAATAGCTTCGCACAAACCGTTCGATTGCCAGGCCCACTCCGTGCAGCCAACCCCAGATCACAAAGGTCCAATTGGCACCGTGCCACAATCCGCCCAATAGCATGGTGAACAAGAGATTACGATAGGTCTTATAACCAGGCTCGGCGCTTCCACCCAACGGTATATAGAGATAGTCTCTTAGCCACGTGCTTAAACTGATATGCCATCTTCGCCAGAAATCCTGTAGGGAGGTCGCCAGGTATGGTTGGCGAAAATTGACCATAAAGTGGAACCCCAGCAATTGAGCACTGCCTCGAGCGATGTCACTGTATCCGCTGAAATCTCCGTAGATCTGCCAGGCAAAGGCATAACTCCCGACAGCCAGCACAGCCAGGTTCGGAGTGCCGAAATTTCCGGAGAAAGCAGCATTGGCGAGTAAGGCGCAATTATCGGCAATAACACATTTTCGGAACAGCCCGGAAAGAATCAGCATGATTCCATCAAAAAATCTTTCTTCTCCAAACTTTCGATCATTTTGTACCTGCGGAAGCAGGTGGCTGGGTCGCTGAATCGGACCGGCAATTAGGTGAGGAAACAGGCTGATAAACAAAGCATAGTCGATGAATGATTCCGCTGAACGTATCTTGCCTTTATACACATCGACGATGTAGGCCACTTCCTGAAACGTATAAAAGGAAATGCCGGGGGGCAAGATGATTCGAAGAAAATGTCGTGAAACGCGAAAGCCAAAGGTATTGAACACATGCATCGAGGAGTCGACAAAAAAGTTGAAGTACTTGAATACTCCCAGGATGCCAAAGTTGATGATTAAGGAAACAACCAGCAAGGTGCGTCTTGTTGAGAGGTTCGTGGTCCGCGCGATTGCGCGCGCGATGAAAAAGTCGATTGTCGTGCTGCCAATCATGAGCAGCAGAAAACGATAATCCCACCATCCGTAGAACACATAGCTAGCGGCGAGAAGAAAAAGATTCTGCCCTTTGCGCCCCAGTCGCCAATAGATCGTGACGACTAGGATCAGGAACAGAATGTATGCGGGAGTATCGAACCACATAATCAGTTTACGGATGTAAGGATGGGCTGAGGAACGAGTTGCTCGTAAATCTTTAAAAGGGACCGGGTGCGTGATTCCGGCGAATACTGCCGTTTGACTATTTCCAGCGCATTGAGTACCAGTTTCTCTGAGAGTTGCGACTGGGAGAGCAGGAGAGCCAGCGCATTGGCCATAGCCTCGGGATCGCCGGGCGGGACCACAAGTGCGGTCTTTTTATCGGTTACGATTTCAGGGATTCCGCCCACCGCGGTGGCCGCGATGGGCACGCCGGCCGCCATTGCTTCCAAGAGCACATTGGGAGATCCCTCGCTCAGCGACGAAATAGCCAGAACGTCTGCTTTTCGATAGTAGGGGCGGACGTCGCGCACGTGTCCTACTAATCTGACGCGATCCAGCATCTTGAGATCGCGGGCGGTTTGCTCAATTCGGGCCCGTTCCGGTCCCTCGCCTACTATCCAGAGCCGTAAAAGCAAGTTCGGGGTGATTTCTTGCAGTTTGTAAATCGCAACGACAAGGTCGTCAAATGCCTTTTCTCTTGAAAGGCGGCCAACCGCAAGTACAACCCGCTCGCTCCTCGGGTCGATTTCGTTTCCGCACGACAGAATAGCGCCTTCATCTTCGTGAATGCCGATGCGATCTGACAGCCAATTCGAAGAAATGCCATTCGGTAAAAGGCATATCTGCGATTGCGGTATACCCAGGGTTGTCAACTGCTGTTGAAAAGCCTGGCAGACAGTGACAATTCGGTTCGGCGCTCGCAGCGACCACCTATCCAGATAGTTATATAAAGTCGTCCTCATCGCGTCTTTGGTATAGCCGTGGTGGAAAGCAACCCAGCGTCGCGTACGGCAGACGCCTGCGAGGCGAACCAAAAAGTGCGATTTCACAAAATGAGTCTGAATGATTTCCGGGTTTAAATCTTCAATTACTCTACGAAGCTGGCCAACAACCCGGAGATCAAACGGGAAGCGTTCATAGATGGCGCGCACTTCCGCCCCTGTACTTTCAAGCGAATCGATCAACTGGTTGGGAACAGTCCCATTACCAAGGTCGTAGGCTGGGGGTCGGACGAAAACCACGAACGAAGGTGTCACACGTGGGGTGGTATCGAAACCCTTCAGTACTTGACAAAACTCGATCAGGTTCTTGGCTGGCCCACTTACCGTCGAACCTTCTAAAAGCACTGCAAGACGGATCGGATCAGCCTGTGACGTTCCCATCATAAATCGCAGCTATTCGGCATTTTCGCCAATTGATTAATCAATGAGAGTGGAATGTATCTGGATCAGAAGTGAGAGAGATCGGGCGCAAGACCAGCAAGACACCTCTCAGCAATACCCCTCTATTTCGCGGATGAACCGCAGAGATTGACTTGCCGTTCGTGTCAACAGCTCGCGGGTCAAGGGTTCTTGGACTCCCGTTACCTTCACCGCATTCGGCTTACCTCGCAAAATGCCACCAGAGTCAGCGACGGGCTGAACCAAAATCCCCATGAGGTACCGCATGATGAAACCCTCCTCCGAAGGCACACAGCGAGACTTTTTGTCGATCCACCGCACGCTCATTCCAGTTTTACTTTTTTGTTGTTCATTGTGGTTGATGGGATGTAGCGGAAGCATGCCGAATCCATCTCCGACCGCGAACGCCTCTTCCCGAATAACCGACAACGCGAGTCTACTCTCGGCACCTGCAGGCATCGACTTTGGTACTGTGTTCACGAACTCTCAGCCTATTACGCGCAACGTCACCCTCACCAATAACCGGAGTATGCAAACGATCGCCAAGTTAGTGGGCGTAACTCCATTGACGACATTTGCCGTTCAACTCCCGAATGCGTCGTTCACGCTGAATCCCGGCCAAAGTACCAACCTAAAAGTGACTTTTATACCGAGAAGTAAAGGGGCATACTCAGGAAGCGTCATTCTTATTGCGAGCGAGACTTCACCTCGCCAGTCGAGCAGCCCATCACGGGCCTCTCGCTCGACTCAAATGCAACCAGTAGCATGGGAAAGTGTACCTGGTGCCTATCCGCTTGCGGTGAACTCAAACCGCATCACGATTCTGCTTTCTGGCAATGCAGTTGACAGAACGACAGGGGGGGGTAGCTCCGCTAACGGTTCGGGCCGGGGGAATTCAGGTGGTGGAAACAACTCTGGAGGAACCAATAATCCACAACCGAGTGGAGGGGGAAGTCCGCAACCAAAGGTGGCAATTTCTATATCACCCACCTCAGTTACGCTCAATCCAGGCGAGTCGAAACAATTCTCCGCCGCAGTGACCGGTACGTCGAATACCAGCGTGGTATGGACTGCGCAGTTTGGAACCATCAGCGCGTCCGGCCTTTATACGGCGCCCAATGCTGGCAATCGGATGGCAGACACGGTATCGGCCAGCAGTTTAGCGGATCCGACCCAATCTGCCCGCGCAAGTTTATTGGTTAACTCAGGCACTGGTGTATTCACGCTGAAGAACCAGGAACCGATCACGTTCCAGCAATATCAGGGGTCGATTTTCACCACGCCGCTTCCCGCTAACGCCGAGAACCACTGTCTCAGTGACGTCCCCTGCACCGCATCTTCTCCCGACAAGGCCGTGGTCAATTGCATGTTCGGCGGCAATTGCTCCTCCGGCACAGGCGGAAGCGAGCGCAACGCCAGCTTCCAACGCATTGCCTACGATCCCGCCGACGCGTCCGGCGGCGGTACCGGGGCCACCGCAACCTACTACTGCGATTCTTCTTGCCCCATCTACAAGATCATCTCCCTCGCCAACCAGAACATCCCCAGCGCCAATAATCCCCTCAATCAATATTTTCATCTTCCCAATCAGGCCCTCTTCGGCAACGCCGTCGGCGGCGACAATTATCTCTTCGTCTGGGATCAGTCCACCGATGGTAGCGCCGGCAACACCGTCCCCGGCGGACGCCGCTTCACCGACTACGAATTCAGTCCTGCCGGCCTGAAAACTCTGCCCCCCTGCGTCTGCATCACCCAAAATTGCGCCGACGTCACCGCCAGCTGTCAGCTGTCCATGAATTACGCCGATTACAGCTACCCCCTCAATGACTCTTCCGCCATTGGCGAAGGGGAAGCCTATGTCTCGGTGGGGGCGGCCTCGCAAGTCGGTCTGATCCGCAGCAACGAATTGGCAGCCGGAGTTATCAATCATGCCATCTGGCTGGGCGCTTCTTGTGAGGCTGCTGGAGCCGTGTTCCCCTCCCTGGGCGGACAAGCTCTGACTTGCGACTCGCAAACCAACCGTCCCCATGCCGGAGCCCTGTTCAAGATTTCCAGCTCCTTCAACTGCTCTGCCGTAAACCCGCAAGAACTGCGCGCCGTCTGTGTCGCCATGCAAACCTACGGCGGCTACCTCAGCGATACTTCCGGTCCCAGTGCGGGCAACGGAGCCACTCTCCTGCCCAATCGCATCGAAGGCGGTGTCGCGTATGCTTACCTCGGCGCTCCCAGCCCGGCCCTGCAACAGATGGGCGGCGACGCCAATGGCACCACCCTGCAATGCAGCAGCAAGCAAATCAACGCCACTCCCGCATCCTGCTCGGCTCAGTTCTTTAACCTCTCCGGGCTGGTCACCGGCAATAACCTGGAGATCATTGATCCTTGCGTCGCGCTCGCCATGGCGGGGAAACCCGGCGGGTGCTCACAGTAAAGATTACGGTCTGATCTCACTCGACACGCAAAGGTACGGATGCGGTTGAGGGATTCTGAGTTCGTCGACTAAGCCCAGCGGCCATGAGGCATAGCATCCAAGTGAACCAGAAGGATTTGTGCCAGGCGCCACCTTCGAAGAATCCATCAATCAGTGTGGCCCAAGCGGCACATTCCAGAGCCAGACCCCAGTTGGAAATCATCCCGATGGACTGTCTCAATTTCCTGACCGCACGCAAGTGGTAGCCGAGAGCGGCACACATCAGAACCAGACCGAAAACACCAAATTCCACAGCCGCTTCCAAAAAGATGTTGTGGGCGCCACGGCCGTACCCAACGAACGACGGCGCATATCCCGCGAACTCCGAATACGCCGCGGGGAAGTTATTAAGTCCAGCACCAATCAACCAGTATTTTTGGAAAGCAAAGAAAGTGGCGTGCCAGATTTCGAGTCGCCCCGCACCTCCGGTGGACATAGCGATTTGTAATCGGTAAAAAAAACTGGCCGGCATCATCGCCAAAATCGCTAACAACGCGACAGCGACACCCAGCAGGCGACGCTTCAGACCTGTCCGGAACATGAAAACGACGACGATCAGAATGATCGCCAAGAGTGCACCTCGCGACATCGTAAGGAACGCGGCCCCGCCCAACGCCGCCGTGGCAATCACCCCCCAAAGGACATGCAGTGCGCGCCGCGCCGACATAAACTCCGCGAGTGCAAGCGAGAAGGGCAGCAGAAGCTCTGCTCCGAAAGCGTTCGGATTTTCGCGGTAATCTCCCATCATCAGAGATCCCCGGCCAATCGCCAACATCGAATTCCGATATGTCACTCCATTGAGATACTGATAAATCAGGAAAAGCGAGGCTAGAACGGAACCCGCCACTAAGCATCGAGTAACCAAGGCGAACTGCTTCTCGCTGATATTCCAGGAGACCCCAACAAAATACAGCAAGAAAAGAAATACCGCGGTCGGAATCATTCCGACTGCATCGGCAGGCTTGATCGCCCAAAGTAGGCTGAGAACAGCCAAGAACAGGAACGCTGCCCAATACAGTGCTGCACGCGGCGGCCAACTCAGGCGTTTTCTGATGATACCGGTGGCGAACATCGCGGCAGTTGTGGCAACACCTAACAAAGTAAGACCGGACCTTCCCTGTCCAATAATGAAAATGTACTCAAATGGAATTAGAAATGCGTAAGCTCCTAACGCAATCTCGATCGGCCATTGGAGAGCTAGTGGTAATGCACAGATAGCAGCCAGCGCTAGCCATTGTTCGAGCGCGATTAGCCTTCCGAGCAACACCGCCGAACCTAACAACACACAAACGCCGAATATTCTGAATGCCCGGCTCTGCTCGAGTGGGGCGCTTGGGGTCAGCGTAATGGCTCTAAACACAGACATATTGGTTGGAGAGAAGGTTGAGAAAATGTTCAGCTCAAGATCGCGGCCAGCGTTCTGAGCACAATACTAAGATCGCTTCTGAATCCAGCATTTCGTGCGTAGTCCAGATCCATTCGAACCTTTTCCGGCAGTAGCTCTGTACAGTAGAAAGTTTCGAGATTGCCGTTTACCTGCGAAAGCAACTGTTCTTCTTTGCGATAACTCAGCGTCGCGGAACTCGTAATTCCCGGCCGAAGTTGGAGAATTTGCCTCTGCGCTTGGTTCAAATGTCGTAAATACTCTGCCACATCGGGGCGTGGACCGACGAAAGACATGTCGCCGCGTACGACATTAAACAGCTGCGGCAACTCATCCAGCTTCCATTTGCGAATGATCTGGCCCACAGCAGTAATCCTGGGATCACCCGTCCGGGTCACTTTGGGCCCTGCACACCCCTGCCTCATCGATCGAAACTTCAGCAACTGAAACTCGTGGCCATCCTTACCAACCCGCTTCTGGCGAAAAAGCACTGGTCCTTTAGAGCTCAATTTGACAGACAATGCAACGGCCAGCATTAGTGGGCCGAAGAGAAGCAACAACAGCAGGGCCAGGAGCAGATCAAAAAGGCGTTTGAGTAGCGAATCGTTCCACTCATTCTCGAGAGGTGTGCCGCAGAGCGCGTCGCCATTCGAAATCAGTGGACTTGAGGACGTCATACGGGGACACTACTTGCCTTGCGATTCCTCTGCACGATGTGCGTAATGCGTTCAATGATGAGGTTTACTTGCTCATTGCTAAGTCCAGGAAACATCGGCAATGAAACGCACCGAAGATAAGCATTTTCCGCGTTGGGAAAGTCCTCGGCGCTAACTCCGTAGCTTCGTTGATAAAACGGATGCCGGTGCAGCGGAATGAAGTGAACGGATGTGCCAATGCCAGCTTCTTTCAGCTGTTCGATAAATGCGTCGCGCTCGATGCCTAAAAGATCCGGCCGTAAGCGCAAGATAAACAGATGCCAGGCATGTTCGGAGTGGTCGGGACCGATTGGAGGTAACTCGATTTCTTCCATGCCCGCAAGTCTGCTTCTGTACTGCTCCGCTATGAATCGCCGCATTTCGTACAATCGATCGCATTTTCGCAGCTGAGCTAAGCCAACGGCTGCGAGGATGTCCGGGAGGTTAAGTTTGTATCCCGCCTGCAATACCCGATATTGCCATGAGCCTGCCCTCGAATAGCGCTTCCACGCATCATCGTTACCGATGCCATGGAGCCGCATAACTGCGACTCGCTGCGCGTATTCATCATCATTCGTGGTGAGCATCCCGCCTTCACCTGTGGTGATAGTCTTTGTGGAATAGAAGCTGAATGCCGTAAATTCTGAGATTGTGCCGATTCTCTGGCCATGAAAACTAGCCGGCAAGGCGTGAGCCGCATCCTCTATGACGTAGAGGTTGTGACGCGATGCGAGGGCTCGAATCGCGTCCATATCGCATGGCTCGCCTCCGACATGAACCGGGACAATGGCCTTGGTTCTGGATGTGATCCGTCGTTCCGCATCCTCAGGATCGATATTGAAGCCGCCGCGAACGCTGTCGCACAGCACCGGTTTCGCGCCGAAGTACGTCACTACCTCAGCGGTGGCAGTGAACGTATACGTTGGAACCAGCACTTCGTCGTCCTTGGTGAGACCGATTGCATCCAGCGCCAACTGCAGGGCAGAAGTACCAGAATTCACGGCTAAGGCATGCTTGCAGCCGATGTATTGGGCGAACTCTTTCTCAAATTCGTGGGTCACTGGACCCGTGGTTAACCAGTTGGAACGCAGAACATTCACGACTGCGGTAATTTCCTCCTCCCCAATCGCGGGAAGATGGAAAGGAATATACGGATGTGCGGTCATTGGTTTCTCACAATCGTTAGAAGTCCTGGCGAAACTAGGCCGGTCTTGCTTCGTTCGTGTACTCGTAATAATCGTAACCATACTTGTGGTAACGATACTCGGGCGAATTAAGGTCAGCCGCGTTTAGCACAAATTCGAGGATGGCAGGTGCATGCACCTCCTCCAGCAGTTCTAAGCTGCGCTGCACAACTTCGCGGGTAGTGATTCCGGAGCGCCCGACGAAGATCAGGCCGTCGCTTAGAGTCGAGATAGCCCGGCCGTCTGCGAACGGCAGGATCGGAGCCGAGTCGATGATGACAAATTGGAATCTTTTGCGAAGCTCAGCGACAACAGCAATCATGCGGTCAGAACAGATAAGTTGTCCTGCTTGACTACTTCCTGCATGCGCGGGAAGAACCGTGAGATTTTGTACATCGGGAATTGAAACCAGCGAATTTTCCAATGGGCTGCTGCCATTCAGAACGTCCGTCAATCCGACACGGTTAGGAATTTTCAGAGCGGCCGCCAGTCGACCGCGGCGGAGATCGGCATCGACCAGACAGACGCTGGCGTATTGCGCCATTGCCATTGCCAGATTAATCGCGACTGTGGTCTTCCCCTCCCCCGGCAATGACGAAGCGACCAACAATACTTGCGGCGGGTTTTCTGGCCGGGAGAGCATCACTGCGGTATAGAGGGAACGTAAAGCCTCGGCTTCCGGAGAATGCGGGCGATCGAGGACGATGGCGACGTCGGCTGGTAATGTCCGCCCGCCATTTCCATTAAGACCACCCGTCACTTGGCGGTCTTGCTTAGCCGGTGGAAGCTGCTTTCCATTTGGGGCAAAGAAAAGTGGCACAACCGCAACATTGGTTGAGCCGATCCAATTACGCATGTCATCTGGAGTGAAGATTCTCGTATCAAACTGCTCGCGAAGAAACGCCAGCGCTACGCCTCCCAGCAGCGCGGCCAGCATGCCCACAAGAAAAGCCAAATTGCGGTTGGGACGCGTAGGTGCGTCTAGCACGTGAGCCTCGTCCACCACGCGAAGATTGCTAGATTTGGAGGCCGCGGCAATCCCCGCTTCCTTCACGCGTGCGTAGAGGCTGTTGTACAGATCGGCGTTTGCTTGAGCTTCCTTTTTGAGATCGTTGTAACGCGCCATCTGACTTATTTCGCTGCTCGCACCCTTAATCTGCGAATCCATCAGGTTCTCGCGAGCCTTCGCGGCAGAGTAACTGGTTCGAATGGATTCCAGCACTGCCTTCTTCTGACTTTCGAGTTCGTGTTGTAACTCATCAACCTGGTTCTGAAGCTTCTTGACATTAGGATGATTCGGGCCATAAACAACCTTGGCTTGCGATAACTCCGCCCGCTGTTCACCCAACTTTACGCTGAGTTGCTGCACTACCGGGTTGTTGCGAATCTCAGGTAGCACATCGGGACTACCAGCCTGCACGCTCTTCAACAGAGCTTCCAATTGAATGCGGTCACCCTCTGCTTGCGTGAGTTGCTGATTCAGTTCAGTCATTCGCTCCGTGAAGGTGCTTTTATTACTGTCTACGTCGGCAACCCCAATGGATTTTTGAAAGTCGGCCAGAACTCGGTTCGATTCCTGCATACGGGAGCGAATATCATCCAACTGACGAGCGAGCCATTCCGAAGATTTCATGATCGCATCGTGCTGATCGCGGTAGGTGTCGTCAATGAATGTCGAGACAGTGGTGTTTGTAACCAAAGCTGCCACTCTCGGGTCATGACTTGCAAAGCTCACCGAGATCAGGCGGCTGGCCGTGTCGCGCTTCACGGCTAAATTGGCCCGGAAAGAATGCAGGGCCGAGTATTCGCCGTCGGTTAGACCGTAGGCGGGCAAATCCGCGCTCTTGGCGTCTTTGTTACTCGTGGCCAGAATTTCAGGAGTCTGGTCCAAGTGAAGCCGGTGAATCACGTCCAGCGCCAGCTTGTCACTTTTCAAATTCTGCGCCTGCGTCTCAAGGTACTCTGCGTCGCTACCCTGCGATGAGCCTTCCAATGAAAACTGCTCACCCGGTGGATCTACTTCGATGCGCGCCATTGGCTCATAAATCGGCTTGATCGCAAAAACCGCGCCCACCACAGTGACCATAAGCGCTGCGGCGAACAGGGCTGACATTCGCCAGTGTTTATAGAGCGCTTGCAAGAGTTGTAACCACTCCGCGCCCTTCTTGTGTTGCGGATGTACAACCGTGGGTTTGAAGAGCAGTCGCGGCGGTGCCTGTTCGCGGCGGACGGGAATTGCAGCCCCTCCGGATCCTAAGCTCTTGTTAGTGTGGCTATCTCCACTCGCGACCTTCTGCATTGCTTCGTAAAATCTGCTCACCTAAGTCTCCGTTTCGGTTACGCCGAGAAATGCGGGAAAGAGCAACGGTTTGCGCACGTCGGGAACAAAAATTCTGCGCAGTTACGCAGCTTCGCCCCGTCAGTCACATCGAAGAAATCCATGTAAATCATTGTAATCAAATTACTTAAACCAGATTACAAGAGACCTGTCGCATAAATCTTGCGAAAGATGTCTGTAGCGCCTCACCCCTTGCAACTGGGCGCCTTGCCTTGACAGGGCACGACACCTGCCACTTTGAAAATCAAAATTGGAAGTCCAGCCCGCCGAATATGACCTAAGAATGCCAACTTAGACTCCTGGGAGGGAGACCGGGATGTAAGCAACTGAAACAAAGACACGTCAGGTTCAAATCGCTGACAGGTCTGGGGTTTACGGTAAGACCACTAAAATTTACCTCCACGGCGCAATCTAAGTGTCCTGAGAGCCCATAAGTCCCTGGATTTGCGTGATCGAGGTACTAAGTAGTACTCGACTCGCCATCGGAGTCCAGAGGGGTACCGAGATTCTACAAATCATTGCCGAACGTGAGATATAGCACCTTCGTGCCATAGCAACGAGAGCGTCGGGCCATGGAAACCAGGTACGGCCTGAATATCCCTGCTGGGCATCACAAATACGTATGCGACGCAAAACAGTTAAATCCTGCCCGTATTGCGGCAACTCCGACGTCTACGCCTCTCGGTTCAAAGGGGTATGGGACAGGGTGGGTCTAATATTCCTGCTTCGTCCGGTTCGATGTCACGGGTGTGTGGAACGTTATTACCAATCAATCTTCTGGCCCGTGCACAAGGTCGTCACCAGAAGAAACGAAAGAGGGGAACCCTCGAGGATCAGGCATCGAGTGCTTTATCGCTACTTGAGATATCCTCAAAGAAAACGAACCAGATGAAACCTGCTCTGCTGCTGTCGCGGTTTCAGTGATGCCTTAGCTGTCCGGCATAGGGAAGCATGTCCCACGTTTTCCAGAACGCAAGCATCTCCTCCGGCAAGCCCAGAGACACACGGATATAGGTTTCCATCGGCGGGAACCGGCGTCCTATCAAAATGTTATTCGCGCGAAAATGTGCGATCGCATCTTCGGCTGGATGAAAAGTGTTCATCATCACGAAATTCGTGTGTGAATCGATCGGCTTCAGGCTCCGCCCCATGGCTTGGTTAAAAAACTCCTGGCGATCGTTGGAATTGCGGTGAACGGCGTCGGAAACTCCCTTGGTATCGTCAAGGGCGGCGAAGCTCGCGTAGGTGGCGAAGGCATTAATGTTATCGTGAGTCGTATATTCTGCCATTCGTTTGATCGCCGCCGGCGCAGCGACGGCGTAGCCTAATCTTAGACCAGCGAGCCCGTATACTTTGGAAAACGTCCTCATCACAATCACTCTCTCATCGTTTATCGGACGATCGATGAATGAGGCGTACATAGCCGAGTTGCCAGCGAAATGATGGTAAGCCTCATCGATCACGACAAGAGTGGATGCCGGAAGCTTGCTGATAAAACTCTCGATGTCCTTGCGAGGAGTGAGAGAAGCCGTAGGATTGTTTGGGTTGCAGATATAGACCAGACCAGCCGAAGCGCCTGCCTGGGCCAACATCCCATCGAGGTCGTGAGCAAAGGTGGAGGTCAGCGGCACTGAGCTGACCTCGGCGCCGACGATTCGCGCGTAAGCTCCCATGGCCTCGAAGGTCGGCGAAGCTTGGATCAGGCGTTTGCCGTTGCCAAGAAATGCGCACGCCGCCATGCGAAGAATCTCTGTAGATCCACAGCCCAACAAGATTTGCTCTGGCTTGGCCTGATGAGTGGCAGCGATCTTTTCTGTCAAAGCGGGGTATTGCATCCGTGGGTAGCGGTTGGAACTCGCCACGGCAGACATGATCGCGTTCGCTACGACTTTAGATGGTCCATACGCGTTCTCATTGCTGTACAACAAAATGACACCGTCATTCTGATCTACTCGAGACGGCTCAAAGATCCCCGCTGCGAATGTGTGCGGGGCCGCGAAACCAGCAAGGGCTGAGGTTGCGGCGCCCAGCTGGATAAAGTTTCGACGAGAAATTGTCATCGATTTAATGACCGTTTAGGACTTTCCCCGATCTGCGGCATCAGCACCCTAACGTTTTCCTAACGACCCCGTTCCATCATCGGTTTCGCACCTGCCACTCGCGCTGCCGTTGAGGACATAGGTCGACTTCAGCAAAGTTCCGGTGCTGTCGATTGTACCTCTGATCGTAATGTTGTCCCCATCTGGGTCGCTGCCGGCTAACACTACCGTCGATCCGGTGACCTTTACCTGCAGTTTCGCACCTTTGAGACAGTTCGAATTCAGCGTGGACTCTCCCACGAAGTTTGCCTCGGACTCGGGATTAATGACCACCGTTAATGTAAAGGGTGGCACATCGGAATGCTTCGAAAAAAAAGTCCCGCTCCAAGTTCCCTTCACATCCATCGCAGGTGGCTGCTGCGAACTAGACGTGGCGACCCCCTGAGTATTGGCGGATAACGGTGAAACGGCACCGACCAGCGTATTGGTTACTAAAAGTATCGCCAGGAACGCGAACGACGGGCGTGCGCAATGCATATAAGCCTCCCTTCTCACATAACCAAGATTCTTCAGTGCGTCGTCCCGCAATCGCGAATACACCAGCGGTTCAGATCGTCGCGATTGCCCTCAGTTATTGCTTGAACGTCACCAACTGCATGATCCAGTTCTGCGAGCCGTACGATCCAAGCGTCGCAGTCGCGCTGTAACTGCCCGTGGTCGACACCACCTTGTCTTCAGCAATGTCGCTGTCCGACGTAATCACCCTGGCAGTAAAAGAACTTCCGGCGCCAGAGAAGCCTCCGTTGGTCATGCCCGCTCCAAATATCAACTCGTTCGCGGAGAGAGTCGTCGCCGATCCACTGCTCACCGTTGCGTTGTTCCCGCTGGTTCCGCTTGCTCCCGTCGTGACATCCAGCGGAGTCGTTTGGTTTAGTCCCTTATACTCCAGAATACGAATGTCGGGATACGCCGCCGCTTGGGTAAACGTTACCGTTACTGTGTTAGTTCCAGCTCGGATGTTTTTTGCGTAGTAGATGGCCTGCGTCAGACCTGTCCCCTTAATTGCTGCAGCCGCCAAAGTATAGGTATTACCTAAGCTGTCGGTCACCGATTGCACTGCGGCAGTGGTGTCGTTCCATCCCACGGCGACAACGTTTAGATCACCAGCGATCTGGGTTAAGGAATAGGCAACCGATACACTTGCTGTCGAGCCCTGCGGGGTTGCAGCCGCCGCCGGTTGCGCAAGACTGATCGGGGAGGAGCCGCCGGTGTATGTATAGCCTTTGGTCAGAGTCGCAGTCTCGCCACTCACTGTAACCCCCACAGGAACTGCGCCAGATGAGTGGGCTGGCGTTGTTGCGGTGATCGTGGTGCTGTTCACGACCGAAACATTCGTAGCTGGTACTCCCCCGAAGGTGACCGCTGCTCCCGCCGCAAACTGCGTTCCGGTCACCGTTACCGCAGTTCCACCTGCCGCGGTCCCAGTATTTGGCGATACGTTCATAATTGTCGGGGCTGGATTGTTCACGTGCAACATGTGAGCTTCGGACGGCACCCCCGAACTGTTCAGGATGAACATCATGTAATAACCCGGGGGAGCGATGTTGCTATTGGGTGGGGATGTAACGCTAAGCGATCCAGATCCATTCGTGAATGACATTGCAACTAGTCGCTGGTCCATACCAAACGCGTGGGTCACCGTCCCATTCCGTACCAGAACTACGGAAGAGATACTCGCTGCATTTGGCGTCTGGACGGTGAAAGTCTTTCCATAACCGACAGAGTTTGGCGCTGTCGTGATTGAAGGCCGCGTGGCCGCGCTGCCATCAGAATTGAACAGATACGGAGGTTGATAGATCTCTATCGCCTTGTTGTACGTGCCTCGCGAGGGATTTCCTCCAGCCACCCAAACCGTTGCGTCCGGCAGCAACAGTGCCACTGAATGGTAGAGCCTCTCCGAAGCGTTGGCTCCAGCCGACGACATTGTTCCCACACTTGGAGGTTGGATGCTGAGATTCACCGTGCTCAAGTCGAATAGATCAGCATTAAGGCTGAGGCTGCCGGTGTCCTCATCATTTACCGAACCACCGAGTGCGAGCACCTTGCCGTTTGGCAGCAGGACCGCGTTCATCTCGATCCTGGCCTCGGACATGTTCGGTCCATAAACCCACTTCGGACTTGCAGCACCCAAATCGATAATTTCTGTTGTGCTCGTGGCCGGATTCCCGCCGCCAAAGATCATGATTTGCGGATCATAGTTATTGGCCGGAGTTAATGGGAGCAGAACCGACGTGCCGTACGTGCGTGTGCCGCTGTAGTTGGTCGTTGCAATATTGGTGTTCCAAGTGGTGGTAGCCGGATTGAAAAGCTTGGATACCGTCTGGGATCCAGAGTAGAACACCTCTCCGTTGGGCAAAAGGTGGAGACGAGGATACAGGTCAGGAGTCCATGGCGCCTCGTAGGGTGTGCTCCATCCCACACCTGCGGTGTAAAGCTCAACCGAGGAATTTGTGCCTCCGTTCTCTTGTAAGCCAGAGAACGTCATCACCCGGCCGTCCCCAAGAGTGACAAGCGTCGGGTACCAGCGCCCGTGGGCCATATTGTTAGTTGCGGAGAAGGTATTCGAAGCGGGAGTGAAAAGGGATGCCAGCGGTTGTCCGTAAAAAGGATCATACCGGATCGTGCCGCCGTCGATGAGCACCCGGCCGCCCTGCAGGAGCACCATTGCGTTGCAAAACATGTCCCATGAAACTGAAATCTGGGTGACAACTTGTTCGCTGACGGGATCGAAAACCAGCGCGCCAGAACCGTTGGCGGAACTATAGGGCGGGCCGGATGGGCACCCCTTTTGCGAAGGCGGGCAGTTTCCCGAACCAGCAACCACCAGAATCTTGCCGGTGTTAAGAAGTGCAACGTGTATCGGGTTAATAGGCATGGTCGTTGAAATCGTGCTCCACTGTCCATTTATGTTGGCCTGAGCCATCACCCGTGTTGACATCGGCAGAATTAAAATCGCAAAAACAAGAAAGCACATCACAGAACTAAAGAAACGTTTAAGCATTCCAAGACCCTCGGCACGCTTTTGCAGAATTTTGGGAAAATTGGGGGGAGGGCTTTTCAACGATTGCCCAAGTGATTTCTACTCAGAAAGACAATCGGCAAAAAACAAAGGAGACAACAATACTGCCAGCGAAGCTGGAATGTCAAATTCAGCGGATCTCCGGCACTGGTGCAGTTTCCACTTAAAATGCACCAGTACCGGATCTCCTGCCGTAGTAGTTTCACGGCGGATCGAAGGAGTTAAGCAAAACCAGGTCACAGTCGAAACAATGACGCGGGGCACAACCGTAAGATTTCCCAAAAAATTTCGCGTACCTAATTTTAGGACCGTTTTACTCATTCGCTCGACCAAGCTGGACGTTAGAATGGAACCGGACTTCGGATGCAGGAGTTTGCACATAACCTTGGTCTCAGCTTCCCCCAGGCTGAGGGGTTGGCATAGTTTGCAAAGACTTATGTAAGGAAGAGGCTGGCCGCAAAGATGCAACTAATTCCTGCGCCATAATTTCAGGACCGGGGTACCTCATGGAAGCTGTTTCAAAGGACGCAATGAGCAGTTCCGAGCAATTTAAAAACAAACTGCAGGCCCGCACTGCACGTGTAGGCATTATTGGCCTGGGGTACGTGGGCCTTCCATTGGCGCTGCTCTTCAATGAACAGCGCTTCCCCGTTACCGGATTCGATATCGACAAGAAAAAAGTCGACACGCTGAATGCCAGCGGATCCTACATCTACCGCATCCCGCCAACGGAAATCGCGGTCGCTCGCCAGGGAGGGTTTTCTGCAACTGCGGATTTCGCCCGTTTAAGCGACATGGATGCCGTCATAATCTGTGTCCCTACACCGCTGAACGAGTACCACGAACCAGATCTCAGCTACATCACAGCGACCGCCGAATCGATTGCTCCTCATCTGCGGCCTCATCAGCTGATCGTGCTGGAGAGCACCACGTATCCAGGTACCACAGAAGAAGTGCTGATTCCGATTCTGGAGAAGGGCAACAAATCCGGGCTTAAGGCCGCGCGCAGAAATGAAGGCGGTGATTTTTACGTCGCGTTTTCACCCGAGCGCGAAGATCCCGGCAATCAAACCGTGGCGCGGAGAGACATTCCAAAGGTCGTTGGTGGACTCGATTCGCAAGCATCGGAAATGGCGGCAGGACTCTATGGTTCTATCTTCAATCGCGTAATTCCGGTTTCCACGCCTGCAGCGGCGGAGATGACCAAGCTGTTAGAAAATATTTACCGCTGCGTGAACATCGCGTTGGTAAACGAATTAAAGCTGCTGTCCCTTCGTATGGGGATCAACATCTGGGAAGTGATCGACGCGGCGGCCACTAAGCCGTTTGGGTTTCAGCCGTTTTATCCCGGTCCTGGATTAGGCGGGCACTGCATCCCCATCGATCCTTTTTATCTCTCCTGGAAGGCCAAGGAATTCGACTTTCACACGCGATTCATCGAGCTTGCAGGCGAGTTGAACCTGCAAATGCCGTATCACGTCGTGAACTCGGTGGCATCCGCGCTGAACGAGCGCCACAAAACCATTAACGGCTCGAAAGTGCTTGTGCTTGGTGTAGCGTACAAGAAAGATATTGATGACCTGCGCGAATCACCGTCGCTGACGATTATCGAGTTACTGCAAAAGCAAGGCGGTCAGGTCAGCTACCACGATCCGTATTTCAAATTCGTGGGGCGTGGGCGGAAATACGATCTGCAAATGAACTGCGCTAGCCTCGACAATCTTGGCGAGTACGACTGTGTGCTCATCGTGACTGATCACTCCGATTACGACTATTCGCGAATCGTTCGCGAGTCGCAGTTAGTGATTGACACCCGCAACGCAACGAAAGGAATTGAGGCTGCAAACCTGGTGAGGTGCTAGCCGCTATGAACCCAGGTTAGCTCCCAAAAGCGGCTCGCGGAACCCGGGCCACCAGTTCTGAAATGTCAGGGCCGCTTACAGTCTTTCATCCCAGGTTCGCTCAGCAAGTGACCCCGGGCTACCAAAACCGCTGCTCTCGACTTCATCCCCGGCTTTCGTTATCTTCGCTCTAGGGGTGTCCTGCCATCGCGGAGCGCACAACGGATTCCATCGTCTCGGTCAACGGTCTGATTAAGCAGTTTGGAAGATTCGCAGCCCTGAGAGGCATCACAGCCGATTTCTCGGCGGGCCGGTTCTACGCAATTCTCGGCGACAACGGAGCAGGAAAGACCACGTTGCTGCGCTCTCTTGCCGGACTCAGCGCGCCAACTCGCGGAACCATCTCGATCATGGGCACGCCCGATCAGCGCAGCATTTGCGCGCGGATCGGATACATGGCGCATCCCTCTTTGCTGTACGACGAACTCAGCGGCATGGAAAACCTGCGTTATTTCGCCCAGTTGTATGGAATCAATGATGACGCATGCTGCGAGAACGTCATTCGCGCGGTTCACCTCGATCCTACCCTGCACCGCCCTGTGGGCCAATACTCGCAGGGAATGCGGCAGCGCATGTCGCTGGCTCGCGCGCTGCTGAACGATCCCAGGATTCTTATCCTGGATGAACCTTTTTCTAACGTTGACGTGCGTTCGGCTCGAGAGATGGTTGGCCTGCTGCAGAACCTGCGTGATCAGGGCAAGACAATCTTTGTGGTGACGCATCAGGCGGCGCTGCTTGAGGGGACGGCTGATGAATTCGTTTGGATGGATGCAGGAAAGATCGTCAACCGAACGCGTGATCTCAGCTTGGTGAGCGCAATATGACTGCCGGCACCTTGCTGACGCGGGTAACGTTGCTCAAGGATTTGCGGCTGGAGTGGCGATCCAAAGACGCCATCAACTCCATGCTGTTTTTCGCGCTCCTGGTGGTGGTGATCTTCAGCTTCTCGTTCGATCCCACAGCGGAAGAGTCGCGGCGCATTGCCGGCGGTTTGATCTGGGTTGCGTTTCTATTTGCTGCTGTCGTGGCGCTGAATCAGACGTGGGCACGCGAGCTCCGCAACCAGGTGCTGGATGCCTACCGAGTTTCCCCGGCCCCGGCGAATTCGCTGTTTCTGGCTAAGGCGCTGGGAAATTTCATTTTCGTTGCGGTGCTGGAAGCTTTGATGACACCATTATTCATCGTCTTCTATAACCTGCGTGCCGTAGGCCCCGCCTATCAGTTAGTCGCCGTGGCTCTCTTGGGAACGTGGGCGTTGGTGGTGAATGGCACGTTCTTTGCCGCGATTTCGTTGCGTACCCGGAGCCGCGAAATCATGCTGCCGCTGCTGCTGTTTCCTATATCAATTCCGGCATTGCTGGCAATGGTGGAAGCCACCAGCTCCATCCTGACCGGGGAATTCTCCGCCAAGTTCTGGATCGTATTGCTTGTGGCCTACGATGTGGTGTTTACTATGGCTAGCCTCTTCCTCTTTGAATTGGTATTGAACGCGGAATGAAACGCGCTTTTCCCATCCTTGCCATTTTGACCGCCATTCTGTTGGCCTACGGGCTTTATCAGGCCCTGTGGGTTGCGCCTACGGAAAAAACCATGGGCGACGTGCAGCGCATTTTTTATTATCACGTGCCTTCAGCATGGACAGCGGGCGTTTTGTTTTTTGCCAATTTTCTGGCTTCTATTGCTTACCTCGTATGGCGAAATACTAAAGCCGATGCGCTGGCGGTCGCTTCCGCGGAAGTCGGCGTTGTTTTCTGCACGATTGTGCTGGTTACGGGCCCCATCTGGGCCAGACCCGTGTGGGGAATCTGGTGGACCTGGGACCTGCGGCTGACGCTGACATTAGTGCTTTGGTTGATCTACGTCAGCTATTTGCTTTTGCGGCGGTTTTCGACGAGTGGACAAACCCCGGTTATCGCGGCTGTGCTCGCGATTTTTGGCACTCTGGATATACCCCTGGTTTATTTTTCGATCTGGTTCTTCCGGACCCAGCACCCGCAACCCGTGATCGGCGGAGGCGGCTCAATCGATCCCCGCATGTTGCATGCATTCTTTATTAACCTGGTCGCGTTCACCTGCTTTGGAATCCTGGTTTGCTGGTTGCGATTTCGATTGGAAGTTCGGCGGCGAGAGTTCGAAGAGACACAAGCATTGGAGTCGCTGCTCGAACCGCGGAGCGTCTCATGAGCTATCTTTACGCTGCCTACATTGTGACCTGGTTGATTCATCTGGGCTATATTGGCACCCTGGTGCAGCGTTATTCCCGGCTTCGTCGCGAAATGCAAGAGCTCGAACGAGAACCCTAGTGATTGACGTATTTTTCAAAATCCCCAACGCTCGCGGGCGCATCTCACAAATTTGAGCAAGCCCGACCTTGACAGCCTACTGCTCAGATGTTTAAGTAATCACTTAACTTTGCACGAAGTTTCTGCTGACAGGTTTCACAAACCGCATCGCGTATGTGGGTCGAAATACCGTTTCCTCTTCCTCTCCATGTATAGAGAAATCCGGAGGAGTTCGTGAAATTGAGTAACTATAGATTGGCGCCTGGCCGCTCCGCCGCCACAATTGTTTTTGCGTCAAGTGTACTAGTTGCGCTTGGCGTCGTCGCTCTGGTGATGGGTCCAGCACACGCAAAACTGGCGCTCGGCAGCGACTCTTCCCTGCCCTTCAGCGCAAAACAGGCCGCGTCCCCGTTAGCGGCGTTTGCGCACCTTCCGTTGTACTTTGAAAGAAACGATGGCCAAAGCGATCCCAGGGTCAAGTTTCTGGCGCGCGGCGGGGGATATGCGCTTTTCTTGACAGACAGCTCTGCCCTGATGAAACTGCAGCACTCAGCTGTCAGCAGCCAGCATTCACTCTCGATGGAGTTTCTTAATCACAACCACCGCCCGAAGCTGCAAGCAGAAAACGAACTTCCGGGCAAGAGCAACTATTTCATTGGCAACGACCCCGCCAAGTGGCAACACGATATTCCGCAGTTTGGTCGGGTACGCTACGCAAACATCTATCCTGGGATTGACCTTGTGTTTTACGGAAATCGCGGTCAACTGGAATACGACTTTGAAGTTGCACCGGGAGCAGACGCCAATCAACTAGCTCTAAAGTTTGGCGGAGTGCAGTCTTCGTCTATCGATTCCGAAGGAAATGTAGTGCTCGCCTTTTCAGACGGAAATGTGCGCCTGCAGGCTCCGCGTATTTATCAGGTCGTGGCCGGAAACAAACACACAATCGACGGCCGATTCCAACTGCGTAATCACAATGAGGTTGGCTTTAAACTAAGCACGTTCGATCGCAATCGCACCCTGATCATTGATCCGGTTTTGGTCTATTCCACTTATCTCGGCGGCAGCGGAGATGAAGGCTGTTCGGTCATTCTTGGCACCGGAACCCCGGTTTCCGGTTGCCCGGCCGTGGCGGTCGATCCCGCATCGAACGCGTATATCGCCGGTTCCACGACATCCGCCGACTTTCCCACGGCTACACCTTTTCAGGCTGGCTTGAGAGGTGCAGCCAACATTTTCGTCGCGAAATTGAATGCCGCGGCGAATACGCTCGTCTTCTCAACCTATTTGGGAGGAAATGGGAAGGATTACACTGCCGGAGTAGGAGTTGATTCTGCCACCAATGTAGTGGTTGGAGGCACAACGAATTCCAGTAACTTTCCCACCACCACAGCCAATCCTAACACGAACACGAGGGGAGCATTTCAAAACACGCCGCTGAACGCGCATAACCACGTATTCGTGTCCGAGCTCAACCCTACCGGGAGTGCGCTGAGCTATTCGACTTATTTGTCGGGCAACGGAACTGATATAGCGACGGGCTTGGCAGTTGGGCAAAGCGATCAAAACGCATATGTAACTGGCACGACGACATCCACCGATACTCCGAGTTCGGCTTCTTCCTTCCCTGCAACTCTGGGCGCTTATCAAACCGCGCCAGCTTTAGGATCAACGACTCAGTTCTTCATGAGCAAGGTAAACCCCTTCCAGAGTGGAGCGCCGAGCCTGGCTTATTCGACTTACTTTGGTGGTGGGAATCCTTCTTCGGGCGTTGCCGTAGGCGGAGGAGTCGCGGTAGACATCAGCAATAATGTCTACATTACTGGGGGAACGAACTTCCTTCACGTGGGTGCGGCTAACGACTTCCCCATCCTGAATGCCTTTCAGGGATGTTTGAATACCCCTACGATAACCACGACAACCTCGCCGGCCTGCTCAACGAGTACGACCGATACGGATGCCTTCGTCGCCGAATTCAACCCCAACGCCGTAACCGGAGCTCAGCTGCTTTACTCGACATACCTCGGGGGAACTGGAAATGATATCGGGTACGGTATCGCAACCGACGGAACCAGCGCATACGTAACCGGTTCAACCACTTCGGTTGATGTTCCGGTTGCTGGAACAGAAGTTTTCCAGTCGGCCAATGGCGGGGGTACAGACGCGTTCCTTGGAAAAGTGGCTAATCCTGTAACGACCGGAACCACACCGGGATCGGCGACACTGAGCTACTTCACTTATATCGGTGGCTCGGGAACAGATGTTGGGTTGGCGGTTGCGGTAGACGCGATCCAAGGCGCCCGCATCACTGGGTGGACAAACTCCCCGAACTTGCCGGTCCTGAATAATGGCAGCGTTCCAGTCGGCTATGAGGGAAACAACGATGCGTTCGTGGCACGCATTGATACAACTGCCACGACTTCAACGGCGGCAGGTCACTATCTGACTTACCTCGGAGGAACGGGAGCCGATTACGGCACCAGCATCGCGGTTGACCCACAAAGTTCAAGCTACGTAGCAGGTGAAACCAACTCGCCGAATTTTCTGACCTTCGCCGTTCCACAAAATCCCGCGTTTCAGCCTTTTCTCTCCGGGGCCACGGATGCGTTCCTTAGCAAGTTTGGGCCGAATCTCGCCTTCACGTTGACAGGCAACAGTTCGCCGCCGACTGTGGGCGTCGGCAGCCAGGTAAGTTTCGCGTATACAGTCACCAACTCCGGCGACGCTGCGAGCAATGTCATTTTCACCGATAGCCTACCCACCTCCGGAGCGTCGTTTACCTCTGCCAATGTGAGCACAGGCAGCTGTGGCAGCGCGTCGAGCAATTTGGTGAGCTGCACCATCGGGACTTTGAACGGAGGCTCCAGCGTGACTGCGACGGTGGTTTTGACGCCGACCGCCAGCATAACGCCTTCGACCACACCAACCAGCTTGGGGAACATTGGTTCAGTGACGGTAGCGGGATGTAGTTCCTGCACCCAGTCAGTGCCTCTCTCGGCAGTGGTGAACGATTACAACCTCGTCGTTTCGCCAAGTACAGCAACTGTACCAGCAGGTGTTCCTGCAACCTATACCGCAACCATTACCCCTACGGGTAATATCCCCGAAAGCGTCACCCTTTCTTGCAGTGCGGGATTGCCAACCGGTGCCACTTGCACAACGACCACAGGTACCATTCCGAATCTCAGCAATGGTTCCGTAAACACAACTCTGGTCATCAACACTACCGCGCGAGTCACCACGGTGACCGATCTTCGCAAGTGGCCGGCGTTACGATATGCGCTCTGGTTGCCCCTCTCTGGAATCGCCGTGCTCGGCATCGGCGTTGGATCGTTACGCAAACGTTGGATGCTGTTGGGACTAGTTTTTGCTGGATTCTGCTCGCTGATGGTTTTTCAGGCTGGTTGCAGCTCGACTGCGAGCATCACCACGACAACCGGAACACCCGCGGGAACTTATCTTGTGACGGTGACAGCGACTTCAGGTTCAGCGACTCGAAATGCCACGGTCACACTGGTTGTGCAGTAAGGCCAATTAGAAGGTGTCACGCCCCCGCCGAGAGTCTCTGGTGGTTCTTGCGGTCGGCGATCCCATATTGGCGGATCTTATAAAGCAGCGCTTTATAGCTGATTTTCAACAATGCCGCGGCCTGTTTGCGGTTCCAATTGGTCTGGTCGAGAGCTTTCGCGATGGCTTCGGCTTCGGCCTCATCCTTGGCACTGCGGGCCAAAGATTTCAGTCCGCCACCTGATCCGTTTCCTGAACTCTGAGCCGGCGGCTCGAATTGGGCACCGCTGCCATCGGTCTTGGGCTTGAGTTCATTGATAGCGAGCTTCTCATCGCCCAGAACCAAATAGCGTTTCACAAAATTGCCGAGTTCACGAAGATTGCCCGGCCACGAATACGCCACACAGGCTTCCAGCATATCCGGAGTGATGGGCAATGCGGGACGGGCATAACGCTCGGATTGATGGGCCATGAAATGCTTTAGCAGAATCGGAATTTCCTCTTTCCGCTCGCGCAACGGCGGGACATTGAGCGTGAAGGCGTTCAGACGGTAGTACAGGTCCTCTCGCAGCTGCTTGGTTGCCAGCGCCTCAGGGATGTTGATGTTCGTCGCGGCCAGGATGCGCACATCTGCTTTAATCACAGAACGGCTGCCCAAGCGTGAGAATTGACCATCCTGCAAGATGTGCAGTAGCTTGGCTTGCAGAGAAACGGGCATCTCTCCGATTTCATCGAGCAGGATCGTGCCCTTGTTGCATAACTCGAATTTTCCTGGCTTGGGATGATTGGCTCCGGTGAAGGCTCCGGCTTCGTAGCCAAAGAGCTCGCTTTCCAGAAGATCAGCCGGAACCGCCGCGCAGTTTACTTTCAGGAACGTTCGATGTGCGCGGGGCGAGAGCTTGTGGATCAAACGCGCCATGACTTCTTTTCCGGTACCGCTTTCGCCCAGCATCAACACTGGAATATCGACGGCTGCAACCAGAGCCGCTTCGGATCGCAGCTTTCGCATGACCGGACTCGCTGCCACGAAGAAAACGTCGTCGGCCAGCTCTTCCACCTCGCCCGGATAATTTTGCTGATTGGCCCCAAGGCATTGATCGATGACTGTGTCCAACTCGACTTTCTGGAATGGCTTGGTCAGGTAATCGTAGGCGCCCAATCGCATCGCCTGTACGACTTTGCGGGTATCGCCCACACATGACAGCATGACAACCTTTACGCCAGGTTCGATCTGGCGCAGCTTCTCCAGCGTCTGTAAGCCATCAATTCCCGGCATGAGCAGATCGAGCAGTACCAGATCCGGATGCAGCCCTTTTTGAACCCGTTCCAGGGCTTCTTCGCCGGTGCTGGCTGTCTCTACCTTGTACTCATCAACCTCAAGCAAGGTGCGGATGTACCGCAGCATCCCTGGCTCATCATCCACCAGCAGAACATTGGCCTTATTTTTCATTCTTGGTCCCTTGTTGGTTTGCGGAAGGAGGCTTTAGCGGAACGATGAAGGAAAACTTACACCCCGCTCCCGGTTCGCTCTCCACCCAAATCTTGCCGCCCATGCTGCCCACCAGGCGGCGGGCGATGGCCAAGCCAAGCCCCATGCCGGACTGGTGCTCAGTCTGTGGCAACCGAAAGAAATCGTCGAATACTTCAATGTGATATTCGGCAGGGATGCCTGGTCCAGTATCGGAAACACTGATCTTTACCGAATTCGGAGTGACATTCGCCTGACGACGGCGGTCGGTCAAAATCCCTGGCTGATTGGCATTTCGCCGGTCCCACATGTACGGTTCGGCATGCAGCCAGACCGTTCCGCCGGAAGGCGTAAACTTCGCAGCATTCTCCAACAAGTTGGAAACCACACGCTGCAGCTTCGGCGTATCAAACGCGAATTCGACCAGCTTGGGGTTGGGAAGGAAGTATAGCGCCAGCCCTTTTTCCTGAAACGTGTGCGACCAAAGGCGACAAACTTCCGAAAGACAGGCGTTCAGATCGCCTTTCTCGAAGCGCATCTTGACTTCAGCGATCTCGAGCGCACTGAAGCTGAGAAAGTCCTGGATGAAGCGCTGCAATCGTTGTCCGCTGGAACTCATGTCGCGCAGTACTTCGCGCTGCCGCTCGTTGAGTGACCCCAGTTTTTCACTCCGCAATAGTTCAACGTATCCGTTGAGAATTGCCAAGGGGGTCTTTAAATCGTGTGCTGCGGAGGCAAGAGCGTTAGTAGTGCGCAGGTACCGCTCTCTCAATTGCGTATAGTGCTGTAATAATTCCTGACTGCAGCCCGGGTCGGGGCAGACCAGTCCGGGCTCAGGGTTGGCGGGGCAAAATTCGCCCTGGTTCGCCTTGGGTCCTGCTTTGGGGAGAACCGTGTTTTCCGGCACTACTGCCATGGTTCAAGACTAGGGGGCGGTTGACTTGCTGAGGGAGGAAAAAAGTAAGTACAAAACCTGAGTTGATGCTATGACAGGGCTGGGAGGGTGTCAACGAAAAATGAACGAACTTGCCCATGATGGGCAAAAGTATGCAGTCGAAAGTACTTATCGGAAAATGTAAAGGCTGCGGCTGCCGTAAAAAATTGAGCGAGTTCGGGGGGCGTAAGCATTTGCATTTACAGGGGAGTTGGGACCGAGATCCCACCTTCATCGCTATAGCCAGGGGCAGCTCTCCCATTGAAGCCGCAACCATTTGGCCCGGAATGTGCGACAAGAGATGCTTTCGCCTGGACTCGGGGCCCGGTTTGAACCTAGGAAAACACCCAATCGAACGCCGCAAATGGGAGCGCTTGCCGTTGGCAATCCCTGTTTTCGTACGTAGCAAGGATGGAAATGACCGGGATCTGCTGGAATTTGCCACCGCTTTGAACGTTTCTGCAGGGGGAGCTCTAGTAGTTGTCCGGCGTGGGTTACCGCTCTCCGCGAAGGTTTTGCTGGAAATTCCCTGCGCTCCTCTGGTTTCATCCACGAATCTACCCAGATTCTCGCGCAACCTGCAGGCGAAGACCGTGTGGACTACCTACCAGGACGGTTACCAATTGTCTGGAATGAAATTCACACACACACTGTTGAACTCCGCAACGAAGCGCGCCTCACGTAGAGGGAAACTTGTTTCTTCTCTATGAAAAGATTTTCCCTCGGTGGGCACCCCTCATGAGAGATTCGTCTCGCACATTGGCATTTTTGTTCCATTCTCGCTTGGGCACCCCAATCGCCTGAAAATAAAGCTTCTCCTGCCGGCGGAAGGTCTGCTCGTGGGGCCTATCGGGCTTTGGTGTCTGGGGTGCAACGTTACAGGTGCGTAACAGGAGTAACCACAAGTAATGCCAGCTCAAACTGCCAACTCGTTCGGCTCTCTTGTCCAATCCCTAGGCGAATTTCCGCCAGAAGCAGTCATATTCGGCAACTCCGAAGCCATGCAGACGCTCCGCGCACGCATGGAGAAAGTCTCCAATGCCAATGTACCGGTGCTCATTCAGGGTGAAAGTGGCACGGGCAAAGACATCATCGCGCGCCTGATTCATGGGCAATCTCCCTGGAAGACCGGGCCGTTTGTAAAGGTGAATTGTCCCGCCATTCCGGGAACACTGCTGGAGAGCGAGCTATTTGGATACGAGAAAGGCGCCTTTACTGGCGCCTACGGTTCGAAGCCCGGCCGTGTGGAACTGGCTCACCGTGGCACGCTGTTTCTGGATGAAATTTCGGAATTGGATTTGGGCCTGCAGTCTAAGCTGTTGCAGTTGCTGCAGGACGGGCAGTTCTGCCGTATCGGCGCACAGGAAGACAAGAAAGTTGAAGTTCGGGTGGTGTGTGCAACCAATCGCAAGCTGGAACATGAGATCGAAGCCGGAAGCTTCCGTCAGGATCTGTTTTACCGCATCAATGTCGTGAATCTGCATCTGCCACCATTGCGCGAACGGCGCGGCGACATCGAGAACCTGGTCAATTATTTTCTTGAATATTACAACCGAAAATACAATTGCAAGGCTCGGCCACTTTCCTCAGATTTGTTCGGCGTGTTGCAGAAGTATCATTGGCCGGGCAACATCCGCGAATTAGAAAACCTGATGAAGCGTTACGTAATTCTCGGCAGCGAGGAAGTGATCAGCAGCGATCTTCTGGCGCGCCGCGAAACAGAGTTCTTGAATCCGGAGATCAATCTTGATGGCCCCATCTCTTTGAAGAAGTTAACGCGCCAAGCCACGCGAGAACTGGAACGCAAAGTGATTCTGAAGGTCTTGCAGGCGCATCACTGGAATCGCAAGCAGACGGCCCGGGCACTCAGCATTAGCTATCGTGCGCTGCTCTACAAAATCCGCGATGCAGGCCTGCCGGCGAATCGTTCCAACCGCCGTCCACCGGAAGCTCCGGCAACGCAAGGCATCGCAGCGGACTAAGAACTCCGATCACCAATTTATTCGACAACCCAGTCAGCCCGATTGGGCTGATGAGAGTTAGCCCAATTCCGGAAGAGTGATTTCTCTCAGCCCTAGGATTTACAATCCCTGCTACGCTTTCCTCCCGAGGATCCACAATTGACCTTTAACGTGATCGGAATGACACCCCTGTTGCAAGTCTTCGATATGGCGACCTCGCTCAGGTTCTACTGCGATGTACTCGGTTTTCAAATCGTAACCACCGACCCGAACACCGCTGCACCAAATCACAATTGGGTTTGGCTGCGGTTGAACGGGATAGAGCTGATGCTGAATACCGCGTATGAATACGACGAGCGGCCGGCATCTTATGACCCGCGACGAGTGGCAGCCCATCGCGATACGGCACTTTATTTCGGCGCTCCCGACGTGGATGCGGTGTATGCCCAGCTGCGTGCCAAGGGCGTCGAAGTAGAAGAACCAAGAATTGCGCCTTACGGCATGAAACAGGTTTACTTGCGTGACCCCGATGGCTTTGAGCTATGTTTCCAATGCCAAGCGAATCGCTAGTTCGTATCGACCGGATGGTCAGACTGCTCGTTACTCAGTCCGAGACAAACAATTCACGATCACATTCAATGTGCCGTCTAACTTCGTCGCGAGCTCATGGTCAGTGCACCGCAGTTCCTCAAGTAAAGTATCCGTCGTGATCCGAAGAGCCCGTTTGAGTTCCGCGGGCTCGAGAGATCGAGTCAGACATTTTGCTGCTCGCTTTTTGTGTTCTTCGGGAAGATCGTCAAGCCCTCTGCCCTGGACAGCGGCCACACCGTGGTGAGTGCACATCAGGGCAAGCACGTTGTCTCGCATTCCGCTCAGCATATGTTCTGCCTGCAACCATCGAGAGCGTGCAATACTCGAACGCACATGCAGGGCGTAGAGCCACGCCATTCCAATGAGGTCCCCGGAATCTGGAACGGGCGCTGGAATCGGCTGTCCAGCAGCGCCAAAGATCAGGCTGAATTTTGGGCCGATCGCGCGCAATTCGCCAGTCGGCCAGAATGAGAGGTCAACCTGCAAAGTGTTCTCAAGCAGGAACACACGATACAGAATCTCACCACGCCGGACATCGTACTGCGCCACCGCTCCGTGATCCTGATACAAACGGCTCGTCCAATCAGACAGGACCTGATTCAAATCGGCGCCCGTAGCCAAACACAGGGCGAGATCGATGTCCGACCAACGGTCCTCAAGCCCAAGAGCAGCCGAACCCAAGTGCGCAGCCGCGACAATGCGGGAATCCGCCTTTGCGGCGGCAACCAGTTCCATCCGAATCTGTTCTCGCTTTTGCGATGTAAAAATCAAGAGGTCATTCCTAACCGTTATTCGTTGCAACACGATAATGCGCGCACGGGAGATCATGCAACCAGTGCCTAGCTATCCCGAAGCGAACGGTCGTGAGATTGAAAACCTTGTGCTTGTTGAAAAGTACGTGCAGTAGCCCTCGGATACGAAATCTGACACCTCCGAGATCCATTCTTTCTCAAATGCAAAGAAATGGTGATATAGTCCGTAACAGGGGAGGGTTATGAGCTCGCCCTACGGGTTGCAACTCGCCGAAAACTGTCTCATTTGCAAACTTCGCCACTCAGGCTTCTTCTGCGACCTTCCAAAGGGTCCGCTGGAAGATTTAGAAAAAATCAAGTACGCCAGCGCCTATCCCCAAGGTGCGCTTCTGTTTCTGGAAGGGCAGGCGGCGCGCGGAACTTACATCGTCTGCTCAGGCCGGGTAAAGCTTTCCACCACTTCACGCGATGGGAAAACGCTTATTTTGCGCATCGCGCAAGCAGGTGAGGTTTTGGGCTTGCACGCGACCGTATCCGGGAAGCCCTACGAGTTGACGGCGGAAACGCTTCAGCCTTGTCAGTTGGATTTCATTAAGCGCGATGACTTCTTGCGGTTCTTGCAGCATCATGCCGACGCTTGCCTGAATGCCGCCCAGCATCTCAGTCAAAATTGCCAGGATGCTTACGAGATGATTCGTTCCCTCGGGCTGTCGCATTCCGTTTCCGAAAAGGTGGCACGTTTGCTGCTTGAGTGGGCTATCGATGGTGAAAACACCAAAGAGGGGATTCGCATCAAGGTTTCACTCACTCACGAAGAAATGGCGCAGCTGGTCGGCACATCCCGCGAAACTGTGACCCGCGTGCTTGGAGAATTCCGCGAGAAGCGGCTCGCACAACTTCGTGGATCTACCCTGATGATTCAAAACAAGGCGGGCTTGGAGAAGCTCATCGGGGCCTGAATCTCTTCTTTCCAGTATCATCTTCACTTCTGATTGCCGAATGCCTGACATTACTCTACTGTCTGCCATTTCCATGGCAAACAAAGTTCGCTCCAAGGAACTTTCATCGATCGAACTGGTGGAAGCTCATCTGGCAGGCATTGCCGAGGTTAACCCAAAGCTGAATGCGTTTGTGCAAATTGATGCTGAAAACGCACGGCAGCGAGCGCGCTTGATCGATGAAAAGCTGAGTCGAGGCTTGATTCTCGGACCCCTGCATGGAGTTCCGCTGAGCATTAAAAGCTCCATCAAAGTGAAGGGGCTGCGGTGGGAGTCTGGAAGCAAGCTGCGCGCGGGAGTCGTGGCACGCACAGATGCGGCCCTGGTTGCGCGATTGAAAAACGCTGGCGCAATAATTTTAGGAACCACAAATTGCCCTGAGCTTCTCATGGCATGGGAGACGGATAACCTGCTCTATGGACAAACAAACAATCCTCACGATTTGACGCGAACTGCCGGAGGTTCCAGCGGAGGCGAGGCAGCGGCAATCGCATCGGGATGTTCAGCCGGCGGCGTCGGCAGCGACGGCGGAGGATCGATTCGAGTGCCTGCGCATTTCTGTGGAATTTGTGGGCTAAAGCCTACGCCCGGCCGCATTCCGAGTACCGGACACTTTCCGATTTCCGTGGGGCCATTCGCGTTGCTCGGAGTTGTTGGGCCGATGGCGCGCACGGTGGCAGATCTTAAGGTCTTGTTTGAAGTATTGCAAGGGCCAGATGATGGTGAACCGCTCGCAGCGCCAGTGCCAGTGCGGTGGCCTGGTCTTCAGGAATTAAAGAGACTGAAGATCGGGTATTTCGAAGACGATGGCCGAACTCCGGTCACGGCCGAGACGCGTGCGGCGGTGCGAACTGCAGCAGAAGCATTGAAGAGCGCGGGGTTCGATGTGCAGCCGTTTCGTCCTGATGGTTTGCCGCAAGCCCAGAAATTGTGGTGGCAGATGTTTGGAATCGCGGGCGCAATGCTGCTCGGTCCGATGCTGAAAGATCGAGAAAGCGACATTAGCCCGATTCTTAAGGAGTTTGCTAAGCGCACAGCTGCCGAAAAGGCGCATACCGCGCAGTCGTTACTCGACACCTGGATTGCACGCGACGTCCTGCGCGCAAAATTTTTTGAGCAGATGCGCGACTATTCAGTTCTGCTCTGTCCAGTAGCTTCGATACCTGCATTCCGCCATGGCGAGCGCAGGTGGGAAATCGAAGGCAAGTGTGTGGATTATCTCGATGCCTGGAGTTATTGCGAGTGGTTCAATCTGCTAGGTATGCCGGCAGCAACTGTGCCGGTCAGTCGTTCGCCGGAGGGTTTACCGATGGGCGTACAAATTGCGGGGAAGCCGTGGGAGGAAGAAACTGTGTTGGGCATCGCAGACATCATTGAACGTGAATGCGGACCTTACAAATCGGAGCAGCGCATCGTATCCTAACCTCTTTATACTATTCCGCTGCTTTGCAGAAACGATACTCTGTTGCGGCGCAAGATTCTTTGCTGACCGATTGGGGTGGTCGGTCAGGTTGTCTCCATGCCAACTCCTCCATCAAATCAATCTCGGTTGCGGCGTCTACTGTTTGCCGGCGTGATTTTTCTGGTTGCGTCGGCCGCATATCTGTACACCTTTCCGCAGCCAAACGTTTTCTATGCGGTCATTGTTCTGCTGCACGCAATCGTCGGTGTTATCACGGCGATTCTGCTGGTTATCTTTCTTTACGCTGTTTTGCGCGAAGCAAACAGCGTAACTCGCATTGGCTGGCTGCTTCTGTCGGCTGCCGGGATCCTCGGGCTTGCGCTTATCAAGACGGGCACGCCACGTTCCGAGTGGAATTTGCTGTACGCGCATATCTTAATCTCGCTGTCCGGAGCCGGAATACTCCTTGCAGAATGGACGGGTCGGCGCGGTTGGCATGCGAACTCCGCGATTCGAGTCGGCCTAACTCTTGCCTTCATCGCTGCCCTCAGTTTAGGGGCGCGCTATTTACGAGAATCCAGATGGCAGAGTCAGGCGCGGATTCAGAACCCCACCATGCCTCCCGAAAGCATGAACGGAGAAGGCGATGGGCCCAATGGCCCGTTCTTTCCGAGTTCTGCTCAGGTTTATGGAAACCAGAAGATTCCCAGCAAGTTCTTCATGGAATCGGATTCCTGCAAGCGTTGCCATCAGGACATCTACAACCAGTGGTTCAGTTCGGCACACCACTTTTCGTCATTCAACAATCAGTGGTATCGAAAGAGCATTGAGTACATGCAGGACACCATTGGCACCAAACCTTCCAAATGGTGCGGTGGATGCCATGATCCGGCCGTGCTGTATAGCGGTTTAATGGATACGCCGATCAAGCAGATCGTGCACCGTCCCGAATCGCAAGCGGGACTGGGCTGCATGATGTGCCACTCCATTGCGCATGTGAAAAGTACGATGGGACAGGCAGATTTCTATCTCGAATATCCCAGGCTGCATGAACTAGCCGCAACCAAGAACCCGATTGTGCGTTGGGCGCATGACTTTTTGGTCAATCTGAATCCCGAACCACACCGCCGCGTTTTTCTCAAGCCGTTCATGCGCGAGCAGACGGCCGAGTTCTGCTCGAGTTGCCACAAGGTTCATCTTGATGTTCCGGTGAACCACTATCGCTGGATTCGGGGCTTCAATGAATACGACAATTGGCAGGCTAGCGGTGTCTCCGGGCAGGGAGCAAGGTCTTTTTACTATCCGCCGAAACCCGCGCAATGCGCCGATTGCCACATGCCACTCACCCGATCTGCGGACCAGGGAAATATCAATGGGTTTGTGCACTCGCATCGATTTCCGGCAGCGAATACGGCGTTGCCGACGGCGAATGAAGATGCCGAGCAGCTCAAAATCACCGAGGACTTCTTAAAGAGCGGAATTCTTAGCGTTGATATTTTTGCGATGTCCCCGGCTAGTGCCGAACTGAAGCCAGGCGCGCTGGCACATACTGAAATGGCTACAGAATTTGCGGTCGGAGAGGAGGCAGAAACCAAAGTCACGCCTTCATCGGAAGGCGAGGTACTGCCAATCACTGCTCCCTTGAATCGTGTGCAGCCTGTGGTTCGGCGCGGAGACACAGTTCGGATTGACGTCGTGGTTCGCACAAAAAGAATTGGCCACTTCTTTCCGGGTGGCACCGTCGACGCGTACGACACGTGGCTCGAGTTGAAGGGGACAGATGACAAAGGTCAGGTCATATTTTGGAGCGGAATGGTCGAGGATGGCGGCAAAGGTCCGGTGGAAAAGGGAGCACACTTCTATCGGTCGCTTCAGATTGATGGCCACGGTCATCCCATTAACAAACGTAATGCGTGGGCGACCCGTTCCGTCGTTTATGTGCATTTGATTCCCCCGGGAGCGGCCGATACGGTTCACTATCGGGTACACATTCCCGAAAACACCGGAGACAAGATCACGCTGCATGCGCGGCTGTGCTATCGCAAATTTAGTTGGTGGAATACACAATTTTCGTTCGCCGGAGTTCCTGATCCGAGTCAGCCTGCTCCTGAAGTTGCGCCGGAGTTCGACGATACGAAGTATGTGTTCAACGGATCTTTGAAAGGCGTGTCAGCGAAGGAAGAGAAAATTCCTGACCTTCCTATCGTGGCGATCGCCGAGGATCAGGTGACCCTAAGCGTGGAACCCGCAAGCGTAGCCGCTCCCCAACCAAAAGCGGTTACGCAAAAGGATGATTGGCAGCGCTGGAATGACTACGGCATCGGGCTTCTGCTCCAAGGCGATCTGAAGGGTGCACAAGCAGCGTTTACGAAAGTGACCGAGGCCGATCCGAACAACCCGGATGGATGGGTGAACATTGGGCGCGCCGCGGTTCAGGAAGGTGACATGGAACGGGCCCGTACAGTGCTCCAAAAGGCGCTGGCGCTCAGCCCGGATCTTGCCCGTGCTCATTTCTTCTATGCGAAAGTCCTTCGCAACGATGGCCGCTACGATGAAGCTGCCGAACATCTTCGTAAAGTTCTGGTTCAATATCCTCGCGATCGGGTCGCTTTGAATGATCTTGGGCGCATTCTTTTTCTGCAACGAAAATATTCCGAAGCGGTAAGCGTTTTGCAATCGGTTCTCGCAGTCGATCCCGAAGACCTGCAGGCGCATTACAACCTGATGCTCTGCTACAACGGTCTGGGCGACCAGAAGCAGGCACGCGAGCACCAAATCCGCTATCTCCGCTTCAAGGCCGACGAAGCTTCGCAGGCCATCACAGGGCCCTACCGTCAGTTGAATCCGGAAGACAATAACGAGCGGCAGGCGGTTCATGAGCACGTCTCTGTGCCGCTGAAAGCGACACCCGCGCGCGGAAAAACAGCCGCCCTCGGCCATTCGGCTGAACCCAGGCCGGATCATCTGCGCGACGGTACTGCTCCCGGAGGCTCCCATTGATCTCCCCACGGCTAACATCAAGCGTCCATAGGTTCCTCTATGTCTCGCTGCCTTTGTGGTTATTTGTGTCTGGATCTGCCCACGCCCAGAGCATCCAGTTTCGAGATATCACCAGGCAAGCCGGAATTCACTTTGTTCATAACAACGGAGCGTTAGGAAAGAAGTATTTGCCAGAGACCATGGGGCCGGGATGTGCCTTCATCGACTACGACAACGACGGTTGGCCAGACATTCTTTTAATTAATGGAGACGATTGGCCTGGGCACGCGAAGGGTGCTCCGAGCACCATGAAGCTTTACCACAATAATCACGACGGAACCTTCACCGATGTGACGCGCAAGGCAGGTCTGGCGATTCCAATGTTCGGGCTGGGTGTCGCTGTCGGAGATTACGATAATGACGGATATGACGACATCTTCGTCAGTTCGCTCGGCCAAAGCCATCTGTTTCACAACAACGGAAACGGCACATTCACGGATGTAACTAAGGCAGCCGGCTTGTGGGGACCAAACGAATTTTCTACCAGCGCTGCCTGGGTCGATTACGATCGAGACGGCAAACTCGATCTGGTAGTCGCAAACTACGTGCAATGGTCGGAAAAGACTGACCTCTACTGCACGCTCGACGGAGCGCACAAATCCTATTGCACTCCGGAATCATATAAAGGAGCATCTGCACGCCTCTGGCACAACCTCGGTAACGGAAAGTTCGAAGACGTGACCCGCAAGGCCGGTATGTATGACGCAAGTTCGAAGAGCCTGGGAGTTGCAATTCTCGATTACAACGGAGATGGCTGGCCCGATGTACTGCTGGCCAATGATACGCAGCCGAACAAACTCTACCTCAATAAACACGACGGCACATTCGAAGAAAAAGCCGTGTCGGCAGGCATCGCCTTCAGCGAGGATGGTGTGGCGCGCGCCGGCATGGGGGTGGACGCTGCGGATTATGACCGTTCCGGCCATCCCAGCATCATCATCACGAATTTCGCCAATCAGATGCTTTCGCTGTATCACAACGAAGGGAATGGGTTGTTTGTGGATGAAGCTCCCACTTCTGATGTCGGGCGCGCTACTCTTGTGACATTGGGCTTTGGCGTTTTCTTTTTTGACTACGACAATGACGGTTGGCCGGACATTTTTGTAGCTGACGGACATATCGAAGACGCGATTGAGCGAGTACAAAAGCGCGTTTCGTATGCCGAACCGCCCCATGTGTTTCGCAACCTGGGAGGTGGAAAGTTTCAGGAGGTTACGGATTCGCTCGGAGCGGGTCTTGCCAGCCCCAAAGTGGCTCGCGGAGCAGCCTATGCTGACATAGATAACGACGGGGCGCTCGATATTCTTCTCACGACGAATGGCGGCCCGGCTTATGTGTACAGCAGTGATGGCGTTACGAACCACAGTCTGCGTGTGAAGTTGATCGGAACCAAATCGAATCGTGACGGAATCGGCACGGTCGTGCGAGTGACATCGGGCAAAGATCAGCAATGGCAGATGCTGCATAGCGGCTCAAGCTATCTTTCACAGAGTGAACTCGTGCTGACGTTCGGCTTGGGGAATGCAACGAAGGTCGACTCCTTTGAGGTGCAATGGCCGAGCAGGCAAGTCGATAAGCTCGCGAATATTTCCGCCGGCCAGACGATCACGGTGCAAGAAGGCAAAGGGATCATCGCGACGCGGGCATATCGGAAAAATTCAGATTAAAACCGCAGAGGACGCGGAGAGGGACGCAGAGTCGGGGTCTGATCGAGAACCTCTGTGCTCTCCGTGCCCTCTGTGGTTTACTGTCATTTCGCATGCTTTCACGAAAAGTTATCGGGCTAGGAGTAATCCTCGGCTCTGCCGTTCTATTTGTCGCGATCGATAAGGGTTCCTCACCCACTGACAAGAGCGTAGAGGCTGCGCGCTTGAATAACGTCGGCGCGGGTTATATGAACCAGCAGCTTTTCGAGAAGGCGCTGAAGAATTTTGAAGAGGCTGCCACGCTCGATCCGAAGCTCGGTATCGCTAGAACCAATCAGGGAATTGCGTTGCTGAACCTGGGCCGCATTGATGCGGCGAAGTCAATTCTCGAAGAAGCCGTCAGGCGTGACCCCAAGGATGCTCATGCCTGGTACAACCTGGGCCTGCTTTATAAGAACACCGGCGACGCGCAGCAGGCAGTGGATGCATTCCGGCATGTAACGGAGATCGATCCCAACGATCCTGATACCTGGTATTTCCTGGGCGCGGCATTCGCGCAAAATAAACAATTCAATCAAGCAATTGATGCTTTCCAGCATGCGCTGAAGCTGAACCCGCTGCATGCTTCGGCGCAGTTCGGGTTATCTCGGGCTTACCAGCAATCCGGAGATCTCACGCAAGCTCGCGAGCACCTCACCCGCTTTCAATACATCACGCAGAAGAAATTAGGCTCGCCGATCAGCTTGGCCTATGGGGAGCAGGGGAAATATTCACTCGCGGAGGAGTCGCCGGCAGCGCCGTTGAAAGTTCCGCCACAAATTTCTGTCAAGTTTGTGGACGTGACGGAGAAATCAGGACTGATCACCAAATCAGCGCCCGCAAGTGATGACCTCGCCGGTTGGCTGGGGCCCGGTGCCTGTTTTCTCGATTACGACAATGATGGCCAGATCGACATTTTCGTCCCCGATAATGGCAAGGAAGGCGGGATGTCGCTCTATCACAATCTCGGAAACGGCAAGTTTGAAGATGTCACGAAGAAAGCCGGACTGGATCCCACACTGCACGGCATCGGCTGCACTGCTGGAGATTACGATAATGATGGGTTCAGCGATCTGGTCGTTACAACCAAAACCCCCTTACTCCTGCTACTTTTGCACAACGAGAAGAACGGCACATTCCGGGACATGGCAGGGCCAGCCGGAATTCACGGCCCTCAGCTCATAGGTGTCGCGGGCGTAACCTTCATCGATTACGACCACGATGGCGATCTCGACCTTTACATCACTTTTTCGGGTTCCGAATCAGCCCCGAATCAGATGTGGCGTAATAACGGAAGTGGTACGTTCACGGAGGTTACAAAAGAGACGGGCCTCGGCTTTGGCTCCGGCTATGGCGCTATTGGCACAGATCTAAACAATGATCGCGCGGTTGACATCGTTATGGCAGGGTCCGGACCCAGCGTAGGCTCCGGCGGGTCGACCGTGATTTACTTTAATCCGCGAGAAGGTCGATTTGCCCAAGATGATCTGATTCATCCCATCCCCGCGAATCCCGCCGTCGGAGTTGCCGTTCTTGATTTCAATCACGATAACTGGATGGATCTTGCTTTTACGCACTCTGGTGCTCCTGGGGTTAGCCTCTGGCGAAACGATCACGGAAAGAACTTCGAGCAAGTCGAACTGCCGGAGACAAATTGGGTGCGCGCCTACGGCGTCGCCGCCATCGACTATGACAACGACGGCTGGGCGGATCTGGTTGCGGTCGGCGAGACGAAAGAAGGCAAAGGCGAAGTTCGGCTCTTCCGCAATCTTGGGCCAGACGGATTCAAAGACGTTACTGCCGATGTTGGCCTCGACAAAATTCCGCTCAAGAATCCTCGGGCTGTAATCGTTGGTGACTATGACAACGATGGAGCGACGGACATTCTCATCACCCAAAATCATGGCCCAGCGGTCCTGCTGCGCAACGAGGGGGGGAATAAAAATCATTGGCTCCGCTTGAACCTCAAAGGGCTCGCCGATAACAAGAGCGCGATCGGAGCGAAAATAGAGGTTTTCTCAGGGGGCAACCGCCAGAAATTCGAGATTGCCGGATCGAACGGATATTTAGGTCAGAACTCGCCATATCTCACGGTTGGCCTCGGCGAGTCGAAGACGGCCGATGTCGTTCGCATGCTCTGGCCCACGGGAGTTTTGCAGGACGAGATCGAAGTCGCGAGCGACCAGGAGCACAAGTTCATGGAAATCGACCGCCGCGGCAGTTCCTGTCCGACGCTGTTCGCCTGGGACGGTCGCGAATACAAATTTGTAGCCGATATGCTCGGCGCTGGAGTGGTCGGACACTGGGTTGGTCCCGGAGAGCGCAATATTCCGCGCCCCACCGAGTACATCAAGGTTAATCGCGCCTTGATAAAAGAAAAGGACGACTCCCAGCCTTTCGCAAACACCGCAAAAAGACGAGGCCACCCAGTTCTGAGTTTCCGATTTATGGAACCGCTTGAGGAAGCCGTTTACCTGGATCAAGTAAAGCTTCTAGCCGTCGATCATCCTGCTGATACCGACGTCTACCCTAACGAATATTTCGCCAGCAACCCGCCGTATCCTGAATTCAAAGTAGTTTTCAGCAAAGATGCGAAGCTACCCGTCGGGGCTTGGGATGAGCACGGCCACAACTTGCTGCCGGATTTGGCGGCTCATCACCACGTCGGAGACTTCGACCTTCTACCCTTCGCGGGCTTCACGAAACTGCACAGCCTTGAACTGGATTTAGGCAAGCCCTACCGGGGAGGTTCTCTCTGGCTGCTGATGCACGGAGAGATCGAATATTTCAGCGCCAACAGCATGTATGCGGCCGCTCAAGCCGGACTGAAGCCAATCGCCCCTTATGTGGAAACTTTGGGAGCGGATGGGAAATGGAAACGGGTCATCAACGATCTCGGATTCCCGGCTGGTGGTCCGCGCACGATGACGGCGGATCTCACAGGGAAGTTGCCGATTGGCTCCCACCGGATACGAATCTGGACCAATTTGCAGATTTACTGGGACAACATTCTGATCGATCGCGCTAACCAGAATCAGCAAGTCCATACGAAAGAGGTCCCACTGGTGAGCGCTGATCTGCAGTACCACGGGTTTCCGCTGAAGATCGAAGGCCAGCCATCCGGAAATGTGAGCTACGTCTACGAGAAGACGAGCGCAACTGGACCGTACACGCGGCCGGCGGGGGCGTATACGCGTTACGGGGATGTGCGCCCACTGCTCGCAAATTGGGATGACCAGCTTGTCGTATTTGGATCTGGGGATGAGGTTGCTTTGGATTTCGATCCCTCTCGATTGCCGCCGCTGGCCGAAGGTTGGGCGCGCGATTATTTTTTTGTTGCGCATGGATACGAGAAGGATATGGACTTTTACGCATACGATTTCTCCAGCGTTGATCCGCTACCGTACAGTCGAATGGGCACATACCCCGGCAAATCTTTCCCTCTCGACGACTTTCACCTGAACTACCTTCTCGAATACAACACGCGCTACATGTTGGGAAATGAGGCGCCCGGGTACGCGTTTAACTACCAACATTGAGCTTTACGGCAGGGATGCTTCGGCTGCGCTGAGTTTCGCCCTGCGAAATTCAACTTCGCTCAGCGTGACAAGTTAAGAGTCATCACGAAATCGTTTTAGTATTGACAGTTCTGCCAGCCGCATAATCCAATACGCCAAATGGCTTCCTCTTCGACGGGCATTTCCTCCTCTTCCTCGCCACGGCTGAAAAGAACGCTTACGTTGTGGGACCTGATTCTTTACGGAGTGATTGTCATCCAGCCCGTTGCGCCAATGTCCATCTTTGGAGTTCTAAGCGACCGCGGTCATGGCCACGTGGTTACCACGATTCTGATCGCCATGGTTGCCATGCTTTTCACGGCCATCAGCTATGGGCGGATGGCGCGTGCTTATCCCAGCGCCGGTTCAGCGTTCACTTATGTCGGCCAGGAGATCAACCCCGCGCTGGGTTATGTGACAGGCTGGAGCATGGTCATGGATTACATGCTCAATCCGATGATCTGCACGATCTGGTGTAGCCAGCAGGCGCACGTATTTGCGCCGGCCATCCCGTATGGTGGGTGGGCTGTGTTTTTCGCTGGGATTTTTACTTTTCTGAATGTGCAGGGTGTAAAGACTTCGGCACGCGTGAATACCGGGCTCGCAACGGGAATGGGCGTCGTGGTGGCAATTTTCTTTGTCGCGGCTGCACGCTACGTCTTTGGAGCGCCCCACGATGGCGCAGAGTTCTTCCTCCATCCGTTTTACAACCCCGAAATGTTTAATGCCAAGGCGGTGCTCGGCGCAACCTCTGTCGCGGTGCTGACCTACATTGGCTTCGACGGAATTTCGACCCTGTCCGAAGAAGCGGACAACCCCCGGCGGAACATTCTGCTCGCGACTGTTCTGACCTGTCTGGTCATCGGCCTCCTATCGGCAATGGAAGTCTATGCAGCGCAACTGGTATGGCCAGCTACGCAGCCCTATCCCAACGTTGATACGGCATTCACTTATGTCGCGGGTCGAGCATGGGCGCCGTTGTTTGTAATACTGGGCTTCACGCTCATTGTTGCCAACTTCGGGTCAGGCCTGGGAGCGCAGCTTGGGGCTGCTCGCTTGCTCTATGGAATGGGCAGGAGCAATGCCCTGCCAAAATCGTTTTTCGGAGCTGTGGATGCCAAGCACCACGTGCCGCGCAACAATGTCTTCTTCGTGGGAATCATCGCGTTGGGCGGGGCTTTTCTGCTGCCGGCTATCGCAGGAGAAGCAACGGGCTTTGAATTGGGAGCGAATCTGCTCAATTTCGGCGCATTCATCGCGTTTATGGGGGTGAACGCAGCTGCATTCGTGCGGTACTTTCTCCGCGCAGAGCAGAAAACCTGGGGCAATCTGTTGCCGCCGGTTTTGGGATTTGTTATCTGCTTTTTCCTGTGGTGGAACCTGAGCACAAAAGCTCGAATTTTCGGCGCCGTGTGGATGGCGGTAGGCATCGCGGTCGGCGCCTGGAAGACCCGCGGCTTCCGCGGCAGCCTGATTGACTTTGAGTTACCGCCGGAAGAAGCCTGACGTTGCAGTAACGCAGAAGCCCGCCAGAGTTGGGAGAACTCACTCGCCGAATTGCGCAGTTCCCTTCATTATTTTTTGAATAGATTTTCGAAAGCCTGCCGAGCATCCAGAGGCTTGGCGGCGCTTGGCGTCGAGGTTTCCTTTTCCACTCGCACACGCATGGAATAAAACGTGCACTGATTGCGCTCGTCTTTGCGCGCGACGCGCTCAGAAATAGGTTGGCTGCATTCGAAGCGGCTCGAGGTGTCAAAATACGTGCACTGGCGGCAAGAATGCAGCTCAAAGCCGCACTTGGGGCATTTCGCTGTCGGCTCAGTCGCGGTGGGCAATAAAGTTCCGCATTGCGCACAGCGAGAGACCGTGTGCGTGCCCGGCATGTGTACCGGACGCGGGCCGAAAGTATCTTTCTTAGCCGGCTTTTCGGCCGACGGTTTATTGCGCTGTTCGCCGCTGTCCTGGTATCCGCGTTGGCGATACTTGCGATCGGACACGAACGCTCCCCCACCAGAGGGCACATTGTCTCGCTTACTGCTCGTTCGCGCAAGTTGAGACGTTACGCGGGCGTGAACCGAGCGAGCACCCGCAGCCGAAATCCCGAACGCACCCCAGGGATCCCTTGGGGTTGCTTTGCGGGGACGTTACTCCCGCGAATTGTCATTCCCCCATATCGAATGCTACCATCCGATTAGGTCGAAAGGTCGGAGGCCTGTTATGTCGGATAAAGACGGTAACAGTTTTGTTTGGTTTCTGGCGGGGTTGGGCTTAGGTGCAGTTGCCGGAATTCTTTATGCACCGCGCGCCGGCAGTGAGACTCGCGAAGCGTTGCGGTCCAAGGCAGAGGAAGGTCGCGACTTCGTCCGGGAGCGCGCACGCCAGGCACGTGAGCAAGCCGGCGACTGGGCGGATCGCGGACGGGACATATTGAGCCAGCAGAAGGAACAGTTCCGCTCGGCGTATGAGGCAGGCAAGCAGGCGTATCAGGAAGTCACTAAACCGGAAAGTGCCGGCACACAAAATCAGTAGCTGACTTTGCTCTGCAGCAGGCGGAGCACGCTATGGACAATCTGACAATTTTCATCGCAATCACAGCGGCCGCGGTGGTTATTCAAGCGGCGATTCTTGTCGCTTTATATCTCGCGGTACGGCAGAGTGCGGCCCGCGTCGAAGCCTTGGCCAGCGAGGTGCGTGGCAAAATTCTTCCTACCGCGGAAATGGCGCAATCCATGCTGGCTGAATTAAGGCCCAGGCTGGAAACTCTTGTCACTAATGCCAGCGAGTCCAGCACCCTCGTCCGTCATCAGTTGGAACGGCTGGATGCGACGGTCAGCGACGTGATTGACCGCGCGCGATTGCAGGTAATCCGCGCAGATGAACTGCTGGGGCGCACATTAGATCGAGTAGAGCAGACGACCGATCTGGTACAAAAAACCGTGGTCTCGCCGGTCCGGCAGGTCTCAGGTGTCTTTCAAGGCGTTGTAGCCGGCATGGAATTCTTTTTCACTGGCAAACGCCGCCAGCGCAGCACGGCACCGGTCGCTCAGGACGAGATGTTTATCTGATCGACGGTTGCTCTCCCACCTCAACTTCGCCAAAAACGCTCCGTTAGGATGGGTCACTCCGGCTACAGAATTTATTGCGCGCGCAAAACCATCTGTGTACCGCTTTCCAGCTTCACATTGTGCTTCTCGGATGTGAGGATCGTGTCGTGCGCCGGTCCCGCGCTGAGAGAAACTCCTGAAATTCCTTCCACCCCTTGTGCATTGGGGGAGATTCCGCCGCTCTGCGCACTCTGAGGATTTCCTCCGCCGCCCCCCATGCTGCCCGTGTTGCTTGGCATGCCGGGTTGTCCAGTTCCACCGGGTTGCTGCATGCCGCCACGGCCTCCGCCCATAGGTCCGCTTTGGCCACCACCCATTGGTGGGTTGCCGCCCATATTACTGTCCGCGCCGTTGTTCATATTGTTTACAGGTTTGGCTAAAGCTTGAACTGTCGCTGGAAAGGGAACCTGGGAACCATTGCCTAAGTCCAGTTTATCGAAGGCAATTTCCAACCGCGAGGGCATATCTTTCTCGTGGGGACTCACGGCGACGAGGTGCCCGAGAATCTTCGACCCTCGCGGAGCAATGACCTCGCCCCCAGACTTGATCTCGTCCAAAGTTTTTGCTTCCACGATCTCACCAGGTTTCGCCTTCTTGGCATCGATTGTTTTGTCCAGTTGGGCCCGCAGTTCCGAGCCCGGTGTAAACCTTTCCTGGGTCCCTGCAGATTGGCCAACCTGTGCGTTCTGCTGTGAGCTTGAGTTTTGCGATAACGCCATTCCCGACAGCAGAACTGCCGAAAGTAAAAAAGGAAGAGGTTTTGTCATTTACGTTTGCCTTTCTCCCTATAGCTGACGGCACACTGCGGCAAAAGGTTTCTTACGGCATGCAATTTTTATGGAATTTATGGAGTTATCAGGAGATCCAGCCCCCGCCAACGACGACATCTTCGTCATAAAATACTGCGGCTTGGCCCGGAGTGACGGCACGCTGGGGCTCGTCGAACGTCACAAGAATCTCATCAGGCGCGGGCGATTCAATCGTCGCGGAAGCTCCCGCGTGCTTATGTCGGATCTTTACCGAAACGCGCATCGGCTCGCGCAGACCGTCTATAGAAATCAAGTTTATGCGCCGGGCGCGAAGAGTAGGTGAGTACAAGTCGCCTTCATTGCCCACTACAACCTGACGAGCATCGCCGTTGATCTGAATTACGTAAAGCGGCGCGCCTGTGGCGACGCCGAGGCCCTTGCGCTGACCTACGGTGAAATTGTGAATACCATTGTGCTCCCCAAGCACTTCGCCGTTTGTAGTCACTACTTCACCGGCGGTATCAGGCAAGCCTGTTCCCTGCTCTGTCATGTAAGCGTCGAGGAAACGCTTGTAATCGCCGCCGGGGACAAAACAAATCTCTTGCGAATCCGGCTTCTCGGCCAGTGCCAACCCGTACTGACGTGCGAGTTCCCGCACTTCTGGCTTCGTCATTTCGCCGAGAGGAAACAATGTTCGGCTGAGCTGCTCTTGGCTGAGACCAAACAGGAAGTAAGTCTGGTCCTTGGACAGGTCAGAGCCGCGCTTCAGTAACCAGCGGCCGCACTGATCGTCGAAGTTAACTCGCGCGTAATGACCGGTTGCGACCGCCTCCGCACCAATCTGTCTGGCGACCGTCAGAAGTTGATCGAACTTAAGGTGATTGTTGCAAAGACTGCACGGAATAGGAGTTCGCCCCGATAGATATTGCTCTACAAAGGGTCGAACCACATCGCGCTCAAAGCGATCTTCGTGATTCACGACGTAGTAAGGGATGCCAAGGGTTTCAGCAACGCGTCGCGCATCATAGACGTCATCGAGAGAGCAGCATCGTCCATGCACGGTTTCGGGCATCCCTGCATGACCGGCGAGCCGCCGCTGGTTCCAGAGCTGCATTGTCAACCCGATGACGCCGTAACCCTGCGCGCGCAGCATAGCCGCCACGGTGGAGGAATCCACTCCACCCGACATGGCAACGGCGATCGTCGGAGATTCAGGCATACATTAACCTCTAAACCGATCTCTCTGCGTGATTCTTCTTGCGAAACGCCACACGTCTCTCGCGGGTAACGGTAAATTTCGCTTGTCTGGCGAGGGCCTGCGTCGGTCTTCGATGCGCGGGTTCGACTTTCAGCCCCGAAGCCCTAAGAATGCTCACTTGCTGATCCGGCATGAACAGCATCCAACATTCTTCGTCAGGAGCGGCATCTGGGTACGGCTTGCACGTCAATCGCAACTGACGACCGAAGGTCAGTGTGCTCAACACTTGCCGCGAATCGAAAAAGAAATCAGTCAATTCGGCTTCGTTTACGTTATCTACTGCTAACTGCATAATGCGTTTCTTTTGCTCGGAATCGGCCAATAATCGATCACCCGAACGCAGCTCCCAATCACACTGGTATAGCCAGAAGTGCCATTCCCCGTGGAAATGGTGGTTCTCCAGATGCTTAGGCCCGAACTCGATTGTTACGAAGCTGCCCCAGCCGACTTTTCCACCCCAGGCTTTTTGGCCTATCAGCGGCTGGAACAGGTCCCGAATTTCGTTATTCTTTAACATATCTATTCCGGAAACATTGCAGTTCCGATTTCCACTATCTCGTCAATTGTGTGTCCTTGTCTAGTGACCTCGTCGTGCAACCTGCGACGGTCAGCCCTCGTCAGCTTTCTTCCCAAGTCATCTTCGATCCGACGTACGGCTTCGTCGAACTGTCGATTCTGGTCACGGTTGGTCACAGATAGGTGTCGGCTTGTACACCGGGCTCAGATCGCGCAGTCGCGCAACCACCTGGGGAATCAGCGTCAATGCGAAATCAACATCTTCCTCCGGGTTCTGCTTCCCCAAGCTAAAGCGGATGCTTGAACGCGCCCGGTCGGGCGGCAAGCCCATCGCGGTGAGCACGTGCGAAGGTTCAATCGCGCCGGAAGAACATGCCGCACCGGTAGAAACCTCCAGCCCCTTCAAATCAAGTGCAATCTGCAGCGCCTCGCCCTCGATGCCATCGAAATAAATGTTCGTAGTGTTAGGAACACGAGGTGCATTGGCCCCATTCACGCCGGTCGATTCAACTTGCTTAAGGATTTCTCGTTCCATGCGATCGCGAATTGCAGCCATCTTTGCGACTTCACCCCGGTCGAGAGCAGCCTTGGCAATCTCTGCGGCCCGGCCTAGTCCCACAATCCCGGGTACGTTCTCAGTTCCGGCGCGACGGGAACGTTCATGGCTTCCGCCCCAGAACAGAGGAGTGAGACCTGTTCCCTTGCGGACAAAAAGAGCGCCGATACCCTGCGGTGCGTGCATCTTGTGACCGGAAATCGAAAGCAAGTCGCAGCCGATGCGATTAACACTGATCGGGACTTTGCCGGCCGCCTGCACGGCATCCGTATGGAAATAGACATCCGCCTCAGCGGCAATCTTCCCAATCCCCTCGACAGGCTGCAGAACGCCGGTTTCGTTGTTCGCCATTATGGTCGTGATGAGCTTGGTATTGGGGCGTAGGGCGCGACGGATATCGTCACAATCAACGACTCCCTTTCCATCCACGCGAACGTAAGTGACATCACAGCCTATGGCTTGGAGATGTTTACCGGAATTCAAAACGGCGTGATGTTCGATCGTCGAAGTGATGACGTGATCGCCGGACTTAACCACGCCGAAGATTGCCAGGTTGTCAGCTTCCGTCCCGCCGCTGGTAAACACGATTTCTGCTGGCTTACATCCGAGAAGAGCGGCTACCGATTCGCGAGCGCGTTCCACCGCCGCGCGTGTCTCCTGCCCGTGATGATGAATGGACGAAGCATTCCCGAAGCGCTCGGAAAAGTAAGGCTGCATGGCCTCGAACACTTCGGGCAACACGGGGGTGGTTGCGTTGTTATCGAAATAAACTCGCCGCACGCTTCTATTGTACGCAAAGATCCAAGCCGCCAAGCTGGCGCTTGGACGGACAGCCGAAAGCGGCTGTCCCTTCATGCCTATTTCTTGTTTCCGGAATTGGTTGCTGAGGATGTCGCTTCGTCCTTTACGTATGCTGCGCTCAGCGTGCCCTTCTGCTTGGCGATTCCGATCAGGGTTGGGTAGAACTGCACAAACGTTGTGTCTACGGCTCCATGCTGCTCGTGGCAGGAGTAGCAGGCCGCTTCTTTGGGCACCATCTTGGCAGTCTCTTTGTCCTCGAAACCGAAAAATGCCCACTTCCCGGGGAATCGCGATTCGTCCTTCACGTGAATTTCGCGTCCCATCAGTTCGGCGGTTTGAAAGTGGCCGCTCTTGTTTATGGAAGCATTTGTGCCGGCGACGCGCACTTCGAGCACCAGCATGGTTTTGTCCGGCCAGGTACCCGTCTGCAAGAAGGATTTGTAAGCTTCCGGATTCACGAAGACCGTGTCGAACATCGAGTGCCCCATGGCCTTGGCATTCTGAAAATAGCTCATGTCAATGCCGGAACTCAGATAAATCCATTCGCGGTAGTTGGCGGGGAACACCAGTTGGCCATCGGCGGTGTACGTGGGTGAACTGGAGGTATTGTTACTCGTGTTCTGAGCCATCGCAGAAATCACGATCAATGCTGGGATAAGTAGCCGAAGACGCATGTCTCCACCTCTTCTGAGTATCTGAGGGCCTTCGTCTTTACCAGTTCACCTTCATGGCGAATTGGAACTGGCGCGGATCGTAAGCCGCAGTAGGCTGGCCGGCAGCCGTAAACAACTGATTGACTGCGGAGACGTTGAATCGGTTAGCAATGTTAAACATGTCGGCGATCAAATCCATGTTTACGCGCTCGCCAAAATAAAGGCGACGCGCGATCCGAAGATCGTTAAAAACGGTCCACGGTTGGAAACCGCCATTGCGCCCGAACGTGCCGTCCAGAGACAAGAGGCTCGGCGTGCCGCCTGCAGCGAATACTGCATAGCAGGGTTCCTGGAAGAATCCGGTCGGTGAAAACTTGGAGGGGAGCGCTGCACCGCATGGAGTCGGAGGCGTTCCGGCCGGGACAATGTTCGGCCGACCCGTATCCGGAGAGAATTGGAAATTGTCCGCATCGCCAGTGAGGATATTAAACGGTCTTCCAGAGGCCACATCCAAGATGGGCGCGACCGTCCAGTTGCTCAGAAGCTTGCCGCCGAAGCCGCTTCCGCCGAGCCTGCCGCTCTGATACACACCGCTGAAAACAAAGCGATGGCGCTGATCGAATAGTGAATTGGAGCGCTCCGCACTTGGATAGTAGCTGTCTTGAGGCGAAAGCGGCGCTTGCAAGTCCGTCGAGTCATCGATCGCGTGCGAGTAGGTATAGGAGGCGAGGAACTCATAGTGACTACTGAACCGTTTGCGGAGGTTTGCGGAGAACCCGTTATAGATGGAACTGCCATTCGAGTAGTTCGCTACCATGTCGCTGAAGGGAACACAACCGGCCAGCGTTGCGGGATTACACGCTGTACTAAGACCCTCCGCACCCAAGATTGTATTGGCTAACTGCACGCAGGGAGCCGCCTGGGGAATAGTCAGCAGCGCACCCGCGATTGCGGGATTAAGCCCGGAGGGCCGGAAGTAATTTACAAGCGGAGCGGAGACCCAAGGCCCAGCCGGGCCGACGCCGCAGGGGGCGCCACTGGAGCCCACCGAAAGTGGGTTATCCGTGGGTAAAGCAGCACCCGCTGCGATTGCCGACTGCCAGTTCTTCACCAGCAAATCGCCACGCACGGTGTTGGCATTGATTGGACGGTTCAGATGCCGTCCGCCATTGAAATTGTAAGCGAGGCTCAACGCGAGATCGTGACCGAAGTCGTGTTCGAAGGTCATGTTTGCTTGCTGTGAGTAGGCGTACACAAAATTCTTAGCCTGCGGATAGCCGAAGGGTTGGAACGCCAAAGGGAAGAACGTTGCCGGATTAAGGTAGTTTTGGTTTACAAACAGGCCGGGGTTATTCGGGGATGGTGTCGTAAACGGATCCGGATTAAACCGTGAACCGCTCGCCTGATATCCGGGGATTGTGGGCAAGCAACTTCCTGTGGTCAGAATTCCCTGAAAGATGTTTGTCGCATTCAAGCTGCCGGGACCGGGAGCCGCGTTTGGCGCACACGGGGTTCCGCCGGCAAACAATAATTGTCCGCTCTTTGACCCATCAGACGCGTCGCCCAGGAAGTAAAGGCCAAGAAGCGGGTGGTCGTAAAACATTCCGTATGAGGCGCGAATGACATTCTTTCCATCTCCCTTGGGATCCCATGCCAAGCCAAGGCGTGGTTGCACATTGTTGGTGTCAGTCTGAATTCCCTTCTGCAGGCCAAGGCTGTTGTATGCTGCCGCGGCCAATGGGTCCGGGGGCGCCAACTGCGGGGGGAATTCGACATCGTAGCGAACCCCGTAATTGAAAGTGAGATTGGGACGCGCGCGCCACGAATCCTGCCAGAACACGCCTAGAGGTTTGTTCGAGAAGCTGTCATGGGGATTGCCAATTCCTTGCACCAGGGTTTGCGGAACGCCCAAGCCATACGCCTGTACCGCATTGAATCCGGGAACAATGGACTGCAACGCAGCCGGCAGTGCTCCCAGAACTTGACTGTTGGTCAAAGCTCCAAAACTATAGACACCGCCATAATTCACGGTAAAGGTTGCCGTGAGTGGAATGTAGTTGAAATCGCCACCAAATTTCGTATCGTGACGGCCAATGCTCCAGGAAAAATTGTCGGCAAACTGGTAGCGCTGTTCGGTCCGCTGAATGTAAGAGTACGGTTCCCGTCCAAAGTATCCGAATCCGGGAATATTAACGGCTACATCGGACCCGCCAGGAGCGCCCGAATAGTTGTAAAGGAGGCCACGACGCGCGTATTGAAAGCGAAATTCGTTTACTCTGTTATTACCAATGGTCCATGTGTCTTGCGCTTCGCCGGCGGCATCACGGTAGGTTTGTTCAGACGTGCGCGAGTAGGCGTTTTGCCCGAAAGTCTGATTTTCACCATTCACCTCAATGCCGTTGACGGTGCTCGGACTCACGTTGGAACGTAACATCAAACGGTTCCTGTCGGTCACGTTGTGGTCCAGCCGCAGCGAGTATAGGCTGGTGCCTTCAAATACCGGAAAGTTTCCGACCTGAGAATTCAATGTCAGGAAAGCTGCCGGCAAACCATTACAAAGAGTATTGACAGGGCTGCAGGAACTGGCGAATTGGGCTAACGGACTGGTTCCATTCGCAGGGATCGGCGGACCGCCGGGCGTACCCACTAACAGTCCGAATGCGGCCGGATATTTGCCGTTCAACGCAATGCCGGAACTGGCCCCGGCGAGAAACGCGTACTCCTGCAGCAGAGCCGGTGGGATCCCCGGAGTGCTCAGGAATTGTGCCTGCTGCGGAGTGACTTGGATATTGAAGGTTCCCGGGGGCGCTAGCCCCGGAGCAAAGATGTTGGTGGCATCGAAGTTTTCCAGGCCCCAGTAGCCGAGTCCGCCTTGCCCGAGGGTGGCAAAGCCAGTCTCGTGGCGACGGGTGATCTCGTACGAAAAGAAATAGTACGTTTTATCTTTCTTGATCGGCCCACCGAAAGCCGCGCCAGCCTGCACCCGCGTGTAAGCAGGATTGGGCACCGTGCTGAATGGATTCGTCGCTTGGAAATTTCGATTCCGCAGATATCCGAAGACATCCCCATGGAACTGGTTCGATCCTGAGCGCGTGATGATATTGACGACCCCACCCGCCGCCCTTCCATACTCCGGAGCGTAACCGTTGGTGATGATCTGAAATTCCTGAACATCTTCCTGCGACACCGTCGATCGCACACCATTCGTTGAATTGTCGGTGGCGTCAGCCCCGTCGACGTTCACCAGATTGGAGCGGGCGCGCTGGCCACTCATGTTCAAACCCGAGGTCGGTGCGGCTCCGATATTGGGAGCATTGTCGCGAACTACTTGGGAATCGGTCAGTGTGAAGTTGATGTAATTGCGTCCGTTGATGGGCAGATCATCGATGCTGCGCTGCTCCACAGTATCGGTGGTCGAGCTGCGCGTCGTTTCGACCAGTTCCGCAGCAGAGCTGACGTTCACAACCTCGGTCGTCCCGGCAAGAGAGAGATTGATCGGTAGTTCGAGCACTTGGCCCACCGTGATAATGACATTTTCGGCTTCGGTTTTCGCGAAACCTGGGGCTTCGACCGTAACCTTATAGGTGCCAGGGGGGACGGCCAGAACCCGGTATTCTCCCTGACCGTTTCCGCTTCCAATGCGCTCGAGTCCTTTGGCCGGATCACTGGCAACAACCTTGGCGGTTGTCACTAATTTCCCACTTGGATCTTTTACGGTCACGTGCAGATCCCCAGTGGCTATGCTCTGAGCGAAAGCAAGTGACGCACACAATAAGGTGGCCAGAACAAAGATCAGATTGGAGTGTCTCATGATGTCCCCCCGGGAGGCTTCGATTTCCCTGAAAACAGAGGACGCCGCATCGGATCGTCGGCGGCAGGCCTCAACGCGAAACAGATTTCTGTGGATTCACGAACCGCTGGTTGTACCGCAGTAGATGCGGCGAAATCAAGCTAAATAACTAAGGGAGAACAGGTTTAGTAAGCTGGATTGGAAAGCGTTAACGAGCGATTCCGGAGCTCTCTTCGTGGGGAGTTCTAAATGCCCAGGCCATTCGTGGTGTGTTGTGGGCGATGCCAAAGCGTCCTCGTGAATCGAGCAAGATTATCCCGCCGTGGCCACCAACACGGCCTTGCAAGTAGTTGATGGCTTCCGCCGCAACCCATTCCGGCAAATTACCTGCAGCAACCCGGTCAGCCGCCCACTTGGCGAGCACCAGCTTCATGATTGGCTCACCCCACCCCGTCGTCGAAGCAGCAGCGCTTTTATTATCGGCATAACATCCGCACCCGATCAGAGACGAGTCGCCTAAGCGTCCCGGCGCCTTATTGAGGGTTCCACCAGTAGAAGTGGCTGCGGCGATATTTCCATCGCGATCGAGTGCGACGGCCCCGACGGTATCATGAGAAATCGCAGGAGCGAAAAGATTGGGTTTTTCTTCAGCCGCGTGAGCCTGAAATTCGCGTAATCGCTCAATTTCTCGCGGGATGATCAGCTCATCGTTCTTACACAGCGGGATGCCATGCTGTGCAGCGAATTTTTCCGCACCTTCGGCCACGAAGTAAACGTGGGGACTCTCACTCAGGATCTTTCGGGCCGCACGAACCGGATTGCGCAAATGCTCGACGCACCCGACCCCTCCTGCTCGAAGCGTGGCGCCTTCCATAATCAGTGCGTCCAGTTGTACTTTGCCGTCGCGATTGAGGAAGCTACCACGGCCGGCATCAAACGTTTCGTCATCCTCCATAACCACAACCGCTTCTTCGACGGCATCAAGGGCAGAGCCAGATCTGCTTAGGGCGCGCCACCCTGCTGCGACAGCGTTGCGCACTCCAGCCAGATGGGACTCCACCATGTCATCGGGAATCGCCCAAGCGCCACCGTGGACTAGTAGGACAGGATCAGATGACAAACTTTTCGCCTCAAACGAACCGATAGCATAGCAGGTCGAGTTCCGTGGCGCGGGTCGTCGCCGCCAAGAGCCACGCAGAATCGCTTTAATCAGCTTGTCATCCCGAGCGGAGGCCGATCATTGGCTTGCCAATGATCCGGCGTAGTCGAGGGACCTGCTTTTCTTGGCGTGCGAGCTGGATTGATTCTGTTGAGATTTATGCCGCTTGTCCTGTGCTGGCTGCCCGATCCACCAGTTCTGTGCGGGTCCAAGTGTAGCGGACGCGATGAATGACAGTGATCGTAGAGAGTACGGCGATGATCCACAGGACCGGGGCCATGCGGTTGAACAGGGCACCGATGATCACCAACACCAGGCGTTCTGGGCGTTCAAGAAATCCTACGCGGCAGGAGCCGATCAAAGATTCTGCACGGGCCCGCGTGTAGCTGACCATGATGGCACTGACCATTACAAAAGCTGTTAGAACGACGTACGCAAACCGTTCGCCGCGAGCGTAGAAGACCAGCAGTCCGAAAAACTGTGATGCATCGCTGTAACGGTCAATGACGGAGTCGAAAAAGCCGCCGAACCGGGTTACACGGTTAGTAGCTCTGGCGACTCGGCCATCGACCAGATCGAAAAATCCGGAGCCAATGATCACCAGTCCGGCATAACGAAACAAGCGGGCCTGGTTATCGGCATTGGCATAGCCGAACAAAACTGCAGCAATAGTATTCACGACCAGTCCCAAGAAGGTGAGCACGTTGGGATTGATGCGTGCCAGGGCAAGCCAACGGACAATCGCGTCCAGCAAGACTCCACAAGCCCTTCCAAATGCGCTCGTCCAGGTAGTTGCCATCAAGCCTCAGCTTCGTCGTGGATGGTGGTCAGGCTCAAGACTTCCATTTCACGTTTGCCGTTTGGGGTGACCACGGTTGCGCTATCGCCGACCTTCTTGTTGAGCAGCGCGCGGCCGATTGGAGAAGTGGTGGAAATTTTCCCTGCCGCGACATCGGATTCTTCGCTCGTCACCAGCTTGTATTCGACTTCTTCGTTCTTGCCATTGTCGAAAACCTTCACGGTCGAACCGAGGCCGACTTTGTCGTGAGGAATGTTATTCATGTTGATCAGCGACAAGTCCGCTAACCGCCGACCCAACTGCCGCAAGCGCGCTTTGACAAACTCCTGGCGCTGCTTGGCCATGTGGTACTCGGCATTTTCGCTCAGATCGCCCAGGGCGATGGCGCGCTTGAGCTCCTTGGGCAGTTCATGGCTCAGCTCATGCTCCAGGGTATTGATTTCTTCCTGCAGTTTTTTCTTGATGTGCTCAGTCATGCTTTCTCGGATTATAAACCTTGCGGTCTAAGAGCCAATCCGTGCGGATGCCAGCTTCCTCCCGGTCAGCTCAAGCGGATTAGACGGTCAGGATTCGAATTCGGAGGCTTCGGGAAAGCGGAGTCCGGACCTGGAAAGAGCGCCAGTCAGCAATTGCTCGATATCGACTTCCTCGCAATTCCGTGCCATAGCCAGTTCACTGACCAAGAGATACCGGGCACGTTCCAACATTTTTTTCTCGCGGAATGAGAGCGGCTTGGACTGATTCAGCAGCAACAACCCTTTCAACACAGCGGCAACTTCGAGCAGAGAACCGGTCCGCATGCGGTCCGAGTTTTCTTTAAAGCGATACTTCCAGTCAGCATTGTTGCCACACTCTCCATCCTGAAGAAAATCGACAACCTTTTGAATTTCGCCGTTCTTAATGACCCGCCTCAAGCCAACCGCGCTAACACTATGAAACGGAACCATTACCTTGAGGCTGCTGGACTTGATTTTCAGGAGGTAGAACTTCTCGACGGTCTGACCAATGGTCCGGCTGCTGATCTGCTCGATGATGCCGACTCCGTGATTTGGATACACCACTTTGTCGCCTATGTGGAAACTGCCGTCGATCGATGGCATCAGAGACCCGCCTAGGGGAACAGGGACCAGAGGGACAACATGATCAGTCTACCGAAACTGGCCCCCAAAGGCAATTTAGGCGTACCCCCGTTCTTTAAAAGCGCGCCCACCAGATACAGTCTGGCACCGCCAAAAGTCAGTCAACCCATTAGCATTCATAGGATTGCACACATCTCATGAGGTTCACCCTATAGCGAGGCAAGTTGGCTTGGCCCTATAATTCGGCGGGAAGCTCGGTACGGCGTGATATGGCGGAATTCAGGCGGGTTCTCGGCCTTGACGTGGGCTCAAGAAGGATTGGCTTGGCGGTTTCAGATCCCCTTGGCGTCACTGCGCAGGGCTTGGAGACGATCCAGCGAAGCAACAAGCGGGCGGATTTTGAGCAGCTCGGCAATATTATCGGCGAGTACCAGGTCGGTGAACTGGTGGTCGGGTACCCCTTGCGAATGAACGGCAATGAGGGCGTGCAAGCCGAGAAAATGCAGCGCTTTGCCGAGGAACTACGGCGTCGTTTTCAGCTCCCGGTTCACCTTTGGGATGAACGGCTCACTTCCGCGCAGGCCAACCGGATGCTGCGCGAAACCGAGATGTCGATAAAACGTCGAGGCGAGGTCGTGGATCGGCTGGCGGCCGTTCTCATTCTTCAGAGCTGGATGGACGCCCGAGCCAACAAGCCGTGACCTATGGCTACCGACTAACGACTACCGGACGGCCCATGCACTTCATCTAAACTAACGTGGTGCGAGTGTTTGCCATTACCATTTTGCTTGCCTTTGCGGCTGTCGGCGGATGGCTGGGTTGGGTTCTCGTTAGCCCTTTGGCCAAGCCCCAAGGGAAATTTGTACTTCTGCATCCCGGCTACTCCACCCGCCACATTGCGAGCGAACTCAAAGCGGCAGGCATCATCCGCAACGAAGACGCCTTCTTGCTTTGGCACTATTTGCATCACAGCCGCTCTCTCAAAGCTGGCGAGTATCTCTTCGATAAGGATGCGAACACCATCGATATTCACAGTCGCCTGGTGCGTGGAGACGTTTACGTCCACACTGTGGTCATCCCGGAGGGGTACACCATTTTCGACATCGCTGATGCCATTCAGGATGCTGGCCTTGGGACTAGCGACGACTTCTTAAAGGTAGCTACAAGTGACACAGCTTTGATCGGCGACATGGCGCCCGACGCGAAAAGTCTGGAAGGTTTTCTGTTTCCGAACACCTACGAGTTCACGCGCACGCAAAGCATGGAGGAAATGGCTGCCGCGATGGTAAAGCAATTCCGGCAGGTGGCGCGAGAGGTGGGGCTGACTAGCGACGTCGAGAGAACGGTCACGCTTGCCTCGATCATAGAAAAGGAAACTGCCGTGCCAGACGAACGGCCTTTAGTTGCCAGCGTGTATTACAACCGGATGGAGAAACGAATTCCTCTGCAAGCCGATCCGAGTGTCATTTATGCGGAAATGTTGCTGGGAAGTTATTCCGGCGCCCTGCATCATGCCGACATGGAGATGAATTCCGCATACAACACCTATCGGCATGCCGGTCTGCCTCCTGGCCCAATCGGGAACCCGGGCAAAACCTCACTCGAAGCGGCTATGCATCCCGCTACTACCGATTACTTCTATTTTGTAAGCAACGGCAACGGCCATCATCGGTTTGCGCACACACTTGAAGAACACAACCGCAACGTGGCAGCCTACCGCAAAGCAGTCATGCAGAAGTGAATGTAACGTTGCCGTGGGGACTGCACAGAACGCACGCCGATCGCATGAGGACTAGCCTCTCGGCTGACTTTGTTCCTGTTCAGAATAGAGTGCCCATGCGCTTGCCAGATCCTGTACGACGTGGCCT